>Ga0315284_10000003_pt1 | contig 504916 bp, 404 predicted proteins | sample YL17G09_16_MG_FD_203696 | JGI IMG/M metagenome (GOLD analysis project Ga0315284, IMG submission 203696) | Sediment microbial communities from Yellowstone Lake, YNP, Wyoming, USA - YL17G09_16 | ecosystem: Environmental > Aquatic > Freshwater > Lake > Sediment | place: USA: Wyoming | collected... | reverse complement strand
TTGAAAGGTTTGGAATCGATGGATGTTGCATCGCTCATGGCTGTGAACTCTCCTGAACTCCTTGAGGAGATTTTCAAAACTGCCATAGCTGTCAAAGAAGAAATTTATGGGCGACGTCTCGTTTTATTCGCTCCTCTTTATATCTCCAACTATTGTAAAAATGAGTGTCTGTATTGCGCTTTCAGAGCTGGTAATAAGGATGTTGTCCGAAGAGCTTTAACTCAGGATGAAATCGCTGAGGAAGTCAGATACCTTGTGCGTCAAGGGCATAAGAGAATTCTTCTTGTCACTGGTGAATCCTACCCTCATGAGGGTTTCTCATACATACTCAAATCGATTGAGACTATCTATAACACCAAAGTTGGAAATGGTGAAATCAGACGTGTTAATGTGAACATCGCACCTCTAACCGTTGACGAATTCAGGCAATTGAAATCCGCGAAAATTGGAACTTACCAGATTTTTCAAGAGACATATCATCCGGCAACATATTCCGAAGTCCATGTAGGTGGAAGAAAAAAAGATTTTCAATGGAGATTAACCGCCGCCGATAGGGCTATGACAGCTGGAATCGATGATGTCGGAATCGGTATTCTCTTTGGGCTTTATGATTGGCGATTCGAAATCCTTGCTTTAATGCAACATATCAAGCATCTTGAAGAAAAATTTAATGTTGGCCCTCATACTATTAGCGTTCCAAGACTCGAACCGGCTTTAGGTTCCCGGTTCGCGAGCAATCCTCCTCATCAGGTTTCCGATACGGACTTCCTTAAGCTGGTTGCTATTCTCAGGATGGCTGTTCCATATACTGGAATCATCATGTCGACTCGCGAAAATCCGGATGTTCGTCGGGAAACATTCGCTCTCGGAGTTTCTCAAATCTCCGGAGGAAGTCGTACAAGTCCGGGTGGATACTCCAGTGAACCTTTCAAGGATGCCGCGGCTCAGTTCCAACTTGGTGACCATCGTCCTCTTGATGAGGTAATAAGAGATATTGCCACTCTTGGTTACATCCCATCTTTCTGCACTGCGTGTTACAGGCTGGGGCGTACCGGTGAGGATTTCATGGATCTCGCTAAACCCGGTGAAATAAAATATCATTGCTCACCCAATGCTCTCTCGACTTTTCTTGAATACCTTATCGATTATGGCTCACCCGAAACTCAGGGAACAGGGGAGAATTTAATCACTCAAACTCTGAAGAATATGGCGGCAAGGGAAAGAGATATTTCTGAGAAACTTCTGGAACAAGTACGCAGTGGCAAAAGAGATGTATACTGTTAAAATGAGGTGATCGAGTTATGGGCAACAGAAAAATACTCGGGATTAACGTGACAGACCGCGCGAAAAATGCTGTCAGAGTGCAGGAATTATTGACTGAATACGGATGTTTTATTAAAACCCGCATTGGTCTTCATCAGGTTACTAAGGACATGTGCTCTCCGGATGGCTTGATTATTCTCGAATGTTGCGGGAATGAAAGAAAGTGCGACATGCTTGAGAAGAAGTTGAGAGCACTCGAAGGCGTTGAAGTCCAGAAAATGGTTTTCAGCGAATAATACAGGAGAATAATATAAGCAAAAAATGAATATTTTGTAGCATAGGCTTCCAGCCTGTTTTATTTGTTATTTCTTCCGACAATAAGAATTTTGTAGCATAGGCTTCCAGCCTGTTTTTTCCTTCCCCCTAATACAATACACATATTGTAGTACTTGCTTCCAGAATTTCTAAAAACCATACCGGGATCGCGGACATCCTTGTCCGCATGATTCCCCGGACTATTAACCTGAAAATGGGGACTGTCCCAACTCAGCAAATCGTATGTATAGAGACAATAAGTAAAATGAGACTTGATGATTGAGTAAATTAGCTAAAGCTTTGTGGACTGTCCCCATTTTTTTCGCGAATAAGTGAAAAAATAATCGATTATTTTCAATCTGCCCCTCTTGCGATTAATCCCCATGTGGTATATTTAAATTGAATAAACTTGATACTGCAGTAATCCCCAGTTAGTTTCAAAATTTACCGTTGTAAATCTGCGTCGTATATTCAAGGCTTTCAAATATTTCAATTTCCCCCTGCAGAATTTTTTAAAATCTTAGACCCCCGGGTGATGACGATGAGTAGAATAGGAACAGCGTTGTACATGTCTTTAGCGGTTCTTATCGCTTTCTTGATTTTTACATCGATGATTAAGACAGCACTTTTCTCAGCATCATGGTTTAATCCCGACAGGACTATTTTTCCTGTAGTCTTCTATTCAGCGTGTATGGATTTCATTATCCTGATTGTAATTTATTCGCTTGTTAGCAATATACGCTTATTTCCGGGGGCATTCAATGATGATGTCTCATTCATCGCAGGCTTCGCAGGTCTCTTGGCAGGATGGAGCTTGATTAAAATAGTGGCTATTCTTCTCGCGTTAATCCCGGCGGATAATTTTTCAAGTGCCGTTCATCTCGCTGAAAAACCGGGTTGGGATAAAATTCTGGTAGTGGCAGTTACAATAGCGGTAATCGCCGTATCGCGCGAGATTCTGCTTCGAGGATTCCTCTTTCAATATCTCGCTCGAGGATTCGGGGAGTTCGCTCCGACTTTTGCAATCCCTATGTTAGTCGCAGTTTTCAACGGTCGGCTTGAACATTATAGTTTTATCGAGGGATTTAACCTGTTTCTATTCAATGTGATTCTATGCTACTGCTTCAGGATGTTTCATGATTTGTGGTTTCCAGCTGCACTTTCGTTCTCATTCTACATGACCGCTTTCTTCTCGCGATTTCCTGTGCGTGAATTGTCTTTCCTTGAAAGACCGAACATATTCACCGGACTTGATCACAGTTGGTTCGGGAGCGAACTGACTATTTTCGCAGGTCTTCCGATGACTATAGCTTTGATATTTCTATTCTTCATAATGTATGGATTAGTAAAGAATCGAAAAATCCTTCCTCTTCCGAAGGATCTGGATTATCCGGAAGATTATTTGCAGGGACAGCGAATAAGGAAAGTAAGAAATGGAGACCAATGGATTGGTTGATTTCAACTGAATCTGACCTTTTTTTTCCGTGGCATGGGGGGATACAAATGAGCCGTCACGTGGATTAACTAACCGATGTCCTGTGTCTCGCCCTCAGGAGAAAAATCGGAAAGTGTCCCGTGACGGCTCTCTTTCTATTTAATTAGAGTCTTTATCAGGCTTCTTGATATAATTGTCAACGAAAATATTTCACCGGGACCGCGGACATCCTTGTCCGCAATATTTCTAAGCTTATTTGTACAGCGGACAAGCATGTCCGCGATCCCGGTTATGTTCTTAATGGACAAAATAGTGAACCATAAAAAATCACTTCTCATACATGTCTGCTGCGCGCCTTGTCTTTCGGGATTATCCGATTATCTTAAATCACTCGGATTCTCCCGAATCAAAGGATATTTCTATAACCCGAATATACATCCATTCAAGGAATTTAAGAGACGACGTCATGAAGTGCGTGTGCATGAAAAACATTTCGGTTTTGATGAGTTCGAGTACTCATACGATTATCCTCTGAAAGAAATACTGAAAGGTATGATTTCATCGGAGAATAGATGTGAATTCTGTTTCAGGACTCGTCTTGAAATAGCCGCTGTAAAAGCCCGGGATGAATGCTTCACTCATTTCACAACAACACTTCTAATCAGTCCTTACCAGGATCAGGAATTACTGAGAACTGTCGGAAATGAAATTGCCAAAAAATATAAAATCAAATTTCTTGATGAGGACATGCGACGGTTTTATGATTTAAGTCGTGATATAGCCGCAGAAAGAGAAATGTACCAGCAGGGTTACTGCGGATGTATTTTTTCTGAGCATGAGCGGTACGGTTCAAAAGAAAAAGGATAGGATTGTGAAATGGATCCTTCGAGAGAGATAGGAAGATGGCTTCTGATAGCGGGTGGAACATTTATAATCATCGGTGCAGTCTTTTTCTTTGGTTCTAAAATTCTTCCGATTGGACGTCTTCCCGGGGATATCCGAATCGAGGGCAAAAATTATGGTTTCTTTTTCCCTCTTGGCACATCAATTTTGCTTTCCATAATTCTGACGATAATATTAAATTTAATCCTTTCAAGAAGATAATTATTAGAAACAGGAACATTCCCTCTTTGGATTCGTCAAAACTTATATTAATATGGTTTCATACAGGCACTTTAGCCTATTGATGATTTAAATCAAATAATCAAGTTACGGAGGTCATGGAAATGAAACTGAGAATATCATTCATTTTCGTGATGATGTTTTTCATGATTTTTGTGCTGGCTCCGATAATGGCAAGAGCCGACACTGATGGAAAAATCAACAAGGAATCGAACACGAAAATAGCCTCTGCAGACAGGGGAGAAGATCCGCTTGGCAGAAAATCCGCTGGTGAAATAAGCCTCGATAAATCTGAAAAAGCGAAACAGGCAAAAGCAAAGAATAAACGGATTGCGAAGAAAGTCCGGGCTCTTGATCAAATGGAAGGCAAATTCGCGAACCTTACTCCGATTGAAAAAAAGCTCTTAAGGGAACTTCCATACGAAGTGCGTTTGCGACTGAAAAACATACCGCGCAAAGAGCGTCTCGATTGGCTTATCGATAGAGTTATCGAGCGCAAGAGTCCAATGGTAAAAAATATGCTTATGAAAAATGAGCGGTTCCGGAAAGCTTGGGAAAATACGCCTCCTGAGGAAAAGCAAATGCTTCTAAAAAGAGGCATGAAGGCGGCTCTCAAAAGGATGGATGCAAAGAATCCCGGAAAGTATCATGAACCGAAGCAAAAGGGCAAAATGCTTAATCAGCCAAAGCAGAAAATAAAGATGCAGAATCAAGGGATAATGAAGCAAAGGAAAATGAATAAGCCTGAATTGATGCGAAAGGAAAAAATGAAAAATCCGGGAATGGTGCAGCGAGAGAAAATGCAACAACCCAGGATGATGCAAAAGGGAAAGATGCAGCATCAAGAAATGTTAAAACAACGCAAAATAAAAAAGCCCGGATTGATGAAAAAAGAAAAAATGAAACAACCGGGAATGATGCGGCGAGAGAAAATGCGGCAGCCGGGAATAATGCAAAAAGGAAAAATGCAGCAAAAAGGAATGATAAAGCAAAAGCGGATGCAGCATCGGGGAATGATGATGCAGCAACAGAAAGGCAAACATCCCGGAATGATGAAGATGAAGCCTGAAATGCGTGAAAAAATGATGCAGGGGAAAGGGATGCCTCCGTTCATGAATCCTCAAATGCGTGAGAGAATGATTAAATTCATGATGGATAATCCTGATAAACTGCGCATGATAATCAAGAATCTTCCCCCTGAATTTAAAAATCTTCTCAGACGAATGCTAAATGAGGATGCGAAAGATAAAGATATCCACAAGGTAAAGGATGCAACAAAAGAGAAGAAAAAGGGTGAAAAACCGATAAAGCATAAACCCAAAGCGAAAAGGAAAATTACCAGGAATCCTTCAAAGAAGTAGTTGATAAAATGGGGACTGTCCCTGTAAATAGGCAGTCATTGCTCTTCATTTTGGATAAGCGATTAAATATGAATCAACTTGAAGTCGTTGTCGTGGACTGTCCTCATTTTGAATCCCGGCTCATCACCGGGTTTTTATTTTTACAGGGGATTATTAATCTCTTTTAAGGCTTCCCAGATAACCTCGGTTAGAGTCGGATGTGCGAAAATCATTTTGTCCTCAAGCTCTCGAGCTGTCATACCGGTTGACATCGCCAACGCGAGAACCTGTATTATCTCACCCGCTTCTTTACCCATTATATGACCGCCGATAATTCTATCCTTTTCATCGACTATGATTTTCGTGAATCCCGTTGTCTCGCATTCCGCATGGGCGCGTCCAACTAATCGCATCTGCGCAAGACCCGTTCGATATTTTATCCCCATTTCTTTGCATTTTTGTTCCGTGAGTCCAACTCGACCGATCTCAGGTATCGTGTAAATCCCGGCAGGGATAGCAGATAAATCATTTTCACCGCATCCCGTAAAAGCGTGCCTGACAGCTATTTTACCTTCATATGATGCGGAATGGGCAAGAAGCGGTGGACCGCTTACATCTCCCATAGCATAGATATTATCAATGCTGGTTCTATTGTGATTATCGGTTTTGATATATCCATGCTCGTTTATTTCGACTCCAACTTTTTTAAGACCCAGATTCTCCGTAATCCCGGTTCTTACAGCGCAAACAAGAATCTTTTGTACTCTTATTGTTTCTCTTCCGTCGATTTCAACATCAATGTTTTCGCCATTCTTTTTGTATCCGATAATCTTCTTCGACAAATGAAGCTTAATGCCGTCTTTCTTGAGTTCACGTGTGAGCGTCCTTGAAATATCGATGTCTTCTCCTGGAACTGTCTGGTCCATAATTTCGACAATGTGAACATCCACATCGAAGGAGTTAAATATGCACGCGAATTCCACACCCATGACTCCTCCTCCGATTATTAGCATCGAATCTGGCAGTTCTTTCCATGTGAAGGAATCCTCACCCGGAATAAGCCAGTCATCTTCCCAGCGCGTGCCCGGCACAGGTAGCGGTTTCGAGCCTGTCGCGATGAAAATCTTATCGGCACTGATTACGCATGACGATGAATTTTCCGGTTCCACTTTTACTTTATGGGAATCTATTAACGAGCCGCAACCATAATAGACATCTATCCTCTTATTCTTAACCTGTTTTTCAAGTCCTATTTCAAGGTTTGCTACAATTTTTCGGTGGTGGTCATGAAGTTCAGACCAATCCGGGCATTCCGCCTGCGTATTTCTCAATCCAAACATGGATGCATTTCTAATCGCGAGGCAGTTCTTTGCTGATGCTATAAGGGTTTTTGTGGGGATACATCCCCAATGAAGACATACTCCTCCAAGCTGATATTTTTCAACTAAAGCGACTCTTTTCCCAAGCCTTGTCGCGTAGAATGCCGCTTCGTATCCTCCAGGACCTCCCCCGATTATGATGCCATCATAATGTGTCATGAATTTTTTTTAATTCATAATAGAAATGGAGCCAGAATCGTTTTTCTGAAAGGTCATTTGCGATAATAAATGTTTAAGGAAAAAATATCTGCCACCATTTACTTTTTATAGCTCTTCCTGGATTTTATAATCCTCGAGTTCCCTGAGGATGAAATAAGCTTTTCCGGTAGCTCGGGCATCCTCGAGAGCCCTGTGGGATTCGTTAACATGTATGTCAAGTTTGTCAGCGATTTGCGCAAGGCTCAAACCGGCGTGAAGTCCGAGTTTGGATTTAGCGAGCGTAAGTGTATCAATAATCGGATTGATAATCACCCCTCCGAAACAATTCATCACTGCTTCATCTATGAAAGCCATGTCCGGGAATGGGTCATGCAGGATTAGGATATTATCTTTAATGAAGTCAAGGAAACGTTTCATTACATCATCAACCGCATGAGCTTTGGAGAGAAGCTCATCGTTAATGCCGGTCATGCGAGCCACGAACGGCTGCATCGGTTTTTCCGGATTTACAAGATAGGAAAATTCATTAACCTCATTTGTATTCTTGTATTTAATCGCGCCAAGCTCAACCATTTTTTCTACCGGGGGCTTCCCGCCGGTTGCCTCAACATCCACAGCAACAAAACATTCCTTCTGCAGCGCTGATGTGAAAACCGCGGGGAATGTATATGTCCACTCCCCATCTTTCATTTCCTTGAAATTTCTATCTACTGAAAGGATATCGCGTGCTATTTCATGAATTCGTTTTGGAACTCGTCCGCGAAGGTTCAGCACCTTGCGCATGAGAGGCTCGGTCTTTGTTATACCGCCCCGATTGCGTATATATTGAAATGCTTTTACGAGGCTTTGGGAGTCGTTTCTATATAGTTGCACGTTTACCCTCTAATAGACATATTTCTCTACGAAACGCTCTTATGGTTCTTCATCGAAACCAGTTGAAATTAAAAAAAATCGGGCATAACACCCGGTAAAATTACATGATTTTTTAATGCCAGTTTTATATAAAAGCTATGCAAGAAAGGCATTCAAAAATGAAGTAGCAAGGAATCCGATAGCAACCCAGCGGAGAATCACTCGAAAATTTTCATCCATTCCCTTGATGCCACGAAGCGTATGACTTCCGGTCCCACCCATTATGCCTGCAAGACCGCTATCTGATTTTGTCTGCATCATCATAACGCCGGCAACTAATGTGATTGCGAATAACACATGCAAACCTCTTAATATGACATATATAATCATTCGTTTTCACTCCAAAAGCAAATATTCACAAACTTTAATTTTATCTTAAATATCGTCTTTTGTGAAGCGGACATTTTCACTTTGGACAAAAAATGGGGACAGTCCCCATTTTTTCTTTGGGATGAAAGATTGGAATTATTTTTTCACAGTCTCCGATGGGAATATATATTTTCTCATTTCGGGGCTTTCATATATTTTCCTTGCTATAGGCACGGCGAGTACATCGGAATGACCGCCGTTCTGTCCAAAGACTACCATTGCCACCCTTGGATTATCGGAAGGAGCGAAGCTGATAAACCAGGAATGAGGTTTTCTGCGCGGAGGGTCATCGGCTGTGCCTGTTTTACCGGAGACAGGGACATCTTTAATGAAACAGCCACGCGCCGTACCTGATAGCACCGCGGACCTCATGCCATCTTTTATTATTTTTACATACGAGGGATCAAGGTTTTTAAATTCCTCCGGAGTTTCCACCTTTGACATGACAGCCATATTCAAATGAGGATTTACAAGCTTTCCGCCATTTGCGAAAAAAGCGCATATCCTCAGCATTTGAAGAGGAGTCACTTGCAGGAATCCCTGTCCGATGGATAGATTCACAGTATCTCCAGTGAACCATTTTTGTTTGTATCTTTTGAGTTTCCATTCAGGTGACGGTATGAAACCGCTTTTTTCCTCCGCGAGATCGATATCCGTATCAAGCCCTAATCCGAGAGCTTTTGCGGTTTTAGTAATCCTGTCTATTCCAAGCCTTTCACCGATAGTATAGAAAAATACATCGCAGGATTGAGCTATAGCGGTTTGGATACTGACCGTTCCATGCCCACCAGCTCTCCAGCACTTGAAATCGCGATTACCGACTTTCAAAACTCCTCGGCAGATAACCGCTGTTTGCGGTTGCAGTACACCATTAAGGAAACCCGAAATCGCAATTACAGGTTTGATTATACTTCCTGGTGGATAAGCGTTCTGCATAAGACGATTTTGAAGGGGATGTTGTGGATCGTTAACTATTTCATTCCAGTCGACCGATGTGACAGGTCCTGAGAAGAGATTCGCATCGAATGTCGGATATGAATACATTGCGAGAATCTCACCTGTATTTACATCCATGACAGCAACTCCTCCGACATTTTTACCAAGTTCAAACGCAATCCTCTTCTGAAGCTCAATATCAATGGAAAGCCTAAGGTCGTTGCCCTTTTCAGGTGGATAGAGCTGATCAACCAGAATCCATTCGCCCTTATCATTCTCCTCCCATTTTTTCATCAGTCCCATCCAGTTACCGTGATGGTCTACCTCCATGAGTTTACGCCCGATCCTGCCACGCAGGTTGGCATCATACTGACGTTCGATCCCGCTCCATCCAACAAGATCCCCAGCTGCATAACCCGCTCCCTTTAGTTCCTTCAATTTGTCTTCATCGATTTCTCTTAAATATCCGACGATATGTGATGTCAATTCACCATGGGGATAAGACCTTTTTGGCGAACGGTCAACGAAAGCAAACGGGTAATCATCGTATTTTTCTTTTAGCTCGATTACCAGACCGAGAGTGATATCGCTTTTCAAAAGGACTGCAGCTTCACCGGCAGCTTTTGTAAGCCTGTTCTTGGCAGATTCGATTTCCTTCGCATTAAGTTTGGTAAGATTTGCGAGCGATTCGAGATGCTGTAGGTCGGATTCGTTATCTCCTGTGGTTGAAAGATAAAGGTCGTATTGTTGATGATTTCGAGCTAATTTAACTCCATTGCGATCGTAAATATCTCCCCTGGGCGCTTTCAAAGGTATCTCAAGAACCTGATTTATAGTCGATTTCTGTCGATAATATGCGGCATTTATCACCTGTAGCTGGAAAAGTCTGATTATCAGCGAAAGCATGGCGAGTGCCATCAAGGCGATAAAAAAGTAATATCGCCAATAGGTTTTTTCATCGGACTTATCGGTTCTTGGTATGTAGATATCGCTGTTTTTCATTAGGTGAATAATCGTCGGTCAAATTCCCTCCCGCGACCCGGAGTTAGTACCGCATAGAAAATAATTGCAAGCGCAAGTGAAACTATTAAGTTCCCCAGTATGAAAGGAGCGATATATCGTGCGTTGGGCGCTCCGGCACCTTCGCTTATGAAATATCCAAAAAGTATCATGAACCATAGAAATTGCGTGTATACGAGAACCATCAGAAGTGAAAGCGCCTTTTTAAAAAACGGGTAATTGATTCTCAACCAAACGGCACTGCTGAATATTATTATCCCTGAAAGGGAATAGAAGGGTATGAAATCATGAATCAGGTGATCCCATAAAACAAAGTAAATAAAACCCATTATGGGCCATGCCATGGAATCGCTTTTGAAACTCATGAAAACAAGCAGAACGAAAAAGGCATCCAAAGGAAGCTGAAAAAAATAAATGAACCAGCAATCAACAATTAGAACAATAAGAGCAACGATAATTCGAGCCATCAGGAATCATCGCCTCCTTTGAGCTTAGCCCCTTCGGGAATATTCACAGTTGATATAACAACTCGGACGAATTCAAGATTGTTGATATTTTCCGTTGATTTCACACGGGCTTCAAGCTCTTCATCCTTTTCGCGAACGACTACCTCATCAACTTTGCCGATGAACAATCCTGGGGGAGTAATATCGGTTGTACCGGATGTTACAACATCATCTCCGACTTTCACATCCGCGTTGATTGAGAGATATTTCAATGATGGTCCATCGCTGCTCCCGACAATCACTCCGAGCTCTCTTGTTCTCTGAATTATCGCGCCAAAGGCGATTTTGGGGCTGTTAATTGTTCGAACCCGACTGAACGATGGATGAACTTCTATTACTCGTCCAATCAGCGCTTCGCGACCCATCACGGGCATTCCTTTTTTTATTCCCTTATCCAGTCCGGCATCGATTATGAAAGATGTTGATAAACCTGCGGGATCTTTTAATATTATTCTTGAAACCACGCTTTTTATATTGAGGAAATCAGTCCACCTTTTAGAAAGTCCCATCCCATTGCTCTTCGTTTTCAGTTCATCTTTTAGAATCATGTTTTCGATTTCCAATTCAGATGTTTTCTTTTTCAGGAAATCGAGTTCAAGCGCCATTTCCCCCTTTTCCCTTTTTAACTGCGATTGAGCGGAGATACGGTTTGCCAATGGGGGCGCAATCCTTGTAAGTGCCCATTCCATGCCATGCAGAATAATCATCAATACTAAAAAGATGATTACGAAAAAGGCGAGTAGAAGCCATTTTATGCCGCTACTCCTCCGTTTTGGATTGGTGCGCATTTTACTTAGTACTATGCATCATCTTGAAGAACTGGTTAGGTAATTTTCCATCAAGGATTTTCTGGGTACCCAGGCAAACGCACGATAGCGGATCCTCGGCTACGAAGGTCGCAATACCTGTAGCTTGTTGAATACGCTTGTCCATATTCGTTAGAAGGGCACCGCCACCGGCGAGTAAAATACCACGATCATAAATGTCCGCACTTAGCTCGGGACCTGTCTCCTCAAGCGCGGTCTTGACAGCTGAAACAATAGCTTCAAGGCAGTCATGTATAGCTTCCCTGATTTCCGGACTTGTTACTCTGACTGTTTTTGGGAGTCCTTTCAAAAGGTCGCGTCCACGCATCAACATGGATTTTTCCTGCTCCATAGGTGTCGCGCTTCCGATATCGATTTTCACCTTTTCAGCCATACGTTCGCCGATCGCTAACTTGAACTTGCTCTTCGCATAAGCGATGATAGCTTCATCAAGTTCATCCCCGGCGATGCGTATGGTCTGCGAGGTTACGATTCCACCGAGAGAAATTACAGCGACTTCCGTAGTGCCACCACCGATATCGACGATTATCGAACCGAAAGGTTCATTGACCGGTAATCCTGCCCCAATAGCGGCAGCCATTGGTTCCTCGATCAGCATGACTTCTCGAGCGCCAGCGCTCTTGGCGCTGTCAACGACCGCCCTCTTCTCAACATCGGTGATACCTGATGGTATCCCGATGACAAGTCTTGGAGGAATGAAGCGATGCGGTTTCTTCGCCCTGAGAATAAAATAGCGAAGCATCTTCTCAGTGACTTCAAAGTTCGCGATTACACCGTCTTTCAGAGGTCGAACAGCACGAATTGATGACGGTGTCCGTCCTATCATATCCTTCGCTTCATTCCCAACAGCCAGAATCTCTCCCGTGTCTATGTTCATCGCGACAACGCTGGGTTCCCTTATCACTATTCCCTCATCCTTGACATAGACAAGCGTGTTCGCAGTACCGAGATCGATACCGATATCATGGCTGAATTTTCGATATAACCAATCCAGCATATTAACTCACAGTTAATTCATATAATAAGCTAAAATAAAATCCAATTAAGTGTGAATTTTAAGGTTCACAAGAATGGAAATATATCACTAACTTCGCCTTGTAGCAAGGAGAAGCTTGAATCTTTTGTCATAATTCCCAAAAAATGATAAGATTCACATTCATTTTTCAGTTCCGGAGGTGGGCAATATGTTTATGAATCGGTATTTTTTCATCGTAATTCTGGTAATCTTCACCATAATAGCGACCGGATGTCCCGGGATAGGAAAGGCCGATAAGCTGGCTGCCGACCAGGCAATAAGTAAAGTCAAGGAAATGTATGGTGACAAAATCAAAGACATTAAGATTTACAGGGACAAATTAGAAATTGCTTTTCAGAAAGAATTGTCGAATCCTGAGAAATCTCAGATTTTCATGGATGCTGCCCGAATGTGGTGGGCGGGGTATCCGTCAGGGAAGAAACCCAGATACAAACTTTACTGCTGGGCGTATGATGACGTCATATCCGACGATACCGAAATCGGTTCTATGAACATGAAAAAAGGAATGGGTGAGGAACCCAAAGTTGAAGGAGAACCGGGGATTTACACTCTTAGAGATGTTAAATAGACAAGTTCATGGTATTGGGATTCGATCCTTGCAGAAGACTGAAAAAATTGCGATGGTTCCGGACAAGAGAATTATCCAAATTCGTACAATTACGAAGGTGAGAAATGCATAAAAGAATTATTTTATTATTCGGTTTAATAATCTTGATGCTCCTGTTAGTGGGATGCCATATGAAGCAGGAAAAAGCCTGGGAGGAAACTCTTGCTACAGCGAATCAGAAAATCGCCGAGAATGAAAAACTTGCTGCCAATATAGATAGAATTGAATTGGAAAGACGTCAATTCATCCGGGTTTATATAAAACCCCAGAAAGCGAAAATTTCCTTTCAAAAACTCACTTTGGAAGTTGGGAAGATTGTAGGGGAAGCTCTTTTCTCCAATCCCGGAAATTCCATGAAAGAATTAACAATTTTCGGAAACCTTGTTGATGGCGATGAGCTGATTGTATGCAAATATACGAAGGAAACGGGGATAGTACTTGAGAAAGACAGGACGATGTTAACCATGTAATGTATCCGTTAAAGTGAAATTGAAATAAATCCCCCATGAATAGGGGATTTTTTTTTATTAAAAAATGAGTACTGTCCCCATTTTTTTATGGTCACCGACTAAAATCAAAGGGGTATATTTTAAAAGATGGAGACAGGTTATTTACTATAAGGCTACGCCATGAAGAACCTATCGTTGCTTTTAGTATGATATCAACCGCTTCGAGAGTAATCGCAATTCCTATCATCCAAAAGAGCTTACGATAATCGAGTTTTTGTTTTTTGCCAATCTTTGATGCAAGAGGCATTGCAAGGGCGCATCCAAGAATAATGAACGAGATGACTCGCAGGACACTCCATGGATGCCATCCGATTATAGCGAGAAGCAACGGTTTTTCGCTCATCCTCATCAACCAGACAACATAATAATTCATGTAATTCATGAGTACGGTTCCAAAAAAAAGAGCTAAAAATCCGCATGAGATTAACGAGCTCACCGCGACAATCGCCATATGATTCAAATGCTCCGGTATGAATAAAGCCGGATTGCTCTCCTTCGCAACATCCCCCCTGAGCCATGGAGACATCTCTGCAATATATTCCTCCCCATTGATAATCGCCCATCCTGCTCGGTCGAACCGGAAATACATAATGAATATTCCAATAACTGTTAGCCAGAATACATAAAGCAGCATATCCAGAATAGCGATTTGCGGCTTCGAGTTTCTAAGATGTCTGAAAAGAATAATCGATGCCGGGACCGATGTGGACAACGGGATGATATATGGATTTCCTATGAAAAAAGCAATGGAGTAGGGGAGCAGAATGAGAAGAAGAATCATTATCGGTTTTGAATATACAAGCCCAAGGTTTTTCAAAAATAAGGGCTGTCCGCAAATATTCGGTTTCTTTGTTCGTTCTATGGGTCGCATTTTACCTGCTTATTCGGGACTGTCTCCTTTTTTCGATCTCAGGAATACAATACAATATCCAAAATGTTCATGAAAATGATGAAGAGCGCTCCACTGACAAATCCACCAATCAGAGTATTTAGAAAATTCAATACTTCATTATTTAATCTTTTGCCTCCGGCAGCTCCAATCAGACTTTCCACCATGTTGCCGATGAATGCACCGATAACGATTGACAGAAAGCCTATTAACGATTCGGAGATCGACCAGGATTTAAGCCAAAATGCAATCCCTATTATCGCGATTATCGCTGATGCCAGTATTCCCCATAAAGTGCCTTCTTTTGAAATTGCTCCTTCGGTTCCTGGAGGTACAGACTTAAATGTCAGAGGGTTTATCGGCTTTTTACCATAAACCTGCCCCATCTCACTCGATGTCGTATCCGCTGCGGCTGTTGCAAATGAACCAATCATTGCGATAAAGAAAAAAAAGCTGAATTCCAGAATATTAATGAAAATAGCAAACATAACCGCAAAAATTGTCCCCGCGAGAATATTCGCTAAAGCATGTTTTGCGCCACGTCTTCCTCCCTCTTCTTGAGCTATTCCCATTTCTAATTTTTTTCTGTATCCGTGTTTGGTAGCAAGAGTTCCGATTATGAAGAAAGAAAGAGGGATGATGAATCCGGCTAAGCCTGTCGCACTGTAAATAATGGTCCCGAAAATAACTCCTCCTATCACGCCTGAAATTGAGATGGTTTTAAGAAAATAAGCAAGAACTCCCATGGCAAGGGATATTATAAGACCCTGAAAAACAACTTGAAGTGAAAAAGGCTCGTTAGGAATTAACATGAAATTAATTATTATCTAATGCATGATAAAAGGCAACGGGATTGAATCAAAAAAGAAAAAGGGAAGCCATTGCGACTTCCCTTGATTATTCTATCCACCAGATTTATCCTCGGACAATAATTATCCTTTAATCTTGAGACTAATATTCTTGTCCTCGGTGCTCAACCTGTACTCTCCATTTCTCAGGCTCTCGAAAGTGAATTTGCCGATGGCATCTGTGTATGTTCCCTCGATGAATTCATCATCCTTGAAAAGTCGGATTGGGAAGTATTTCAGACGCCTTCCTGCGCTTGAAATAATGAAACCGATTATCTTGCTGTCTTTTACAAGATGAGTTGCGGTTTCCTCTTCGGAGAGTTTCTTCACAGCTGTAGTTGAAAGGTTAGCCTGTGAATTGGTGATAAGAATGTCTCCGATTGTCTGGCTTTTGGCAGCTGCACTCTTGCCTCGTCCCCTCTTGGTTAAATTGCCCTCATTTGGAAATATTTCCTCTACTGGGAAACCGAGCGCATTAGCCAGCCTCTGGCGTGTAAGATACGATGGTGTTCGGTTTCCAGCTTCAATGTTTGATATTGTGGCCTGTGCAACTCCAGTTTCCTTTGAAAGCTGGATCTGCGATTTGTCGGCCTTGACCCTGAAATCTCTTAAACGGTTAATCTTAGATCACCTCGACTTATACAAGATTACTTGTAATCTTAATATATATTCTAATTGATTACTGCTTTAAGGTTATCAAATATTGGCTCATTTGTAAAGGGATAATTTAATATTCTTTTCATCTTTCCAAAAACTATTTCCTATAAACTCAAATGATAAAAGTCTGACTTCATTTTCCAAACTGATATAAATTTGAAAGAGGTCGGTAGTATAGCAAACTTAAAGCAGTATGTAAAGTATTATTATCGGATTATTGGGGATACATCAAACCGCATAAATCAGGGAGCTCTTACATTTTGAAAAATGGATTCGCGATATCGGGGAAGAAGCCTTGCAGATGCATTGAGCAGAAGGACATAGAAAAAAATAGAATAAAGAAGAGTCAGGATACATGATGTTATCAGCAATATATAAAGCTTGTGATAAAGAAGGTAAAAAAGCGCAATAGCCATCGGAGTAACCATCACGAGAAGCACCAGGTCTGTAAACATGCTTAAAATTGCGACTATGAGAGTGCCCTGGAAACTGACGGTGGGTTTGTCGAACGGAACATGATACGGATATAAAATCGAACTGAAATTTCCAAGCCCTATGAGAATGAGAACCATCGATTCCATGAAGACGAAAAATGTCATCTGGATGAAGAAATCCGGGAAGAAGAGGAAGGTTAAAAACGAAATGACCACGGCATCAACCGATAGAAGAGCCAGCATGAAAAGGTTTTTTCCCATCAGCATTGATCGCTCGTCAACAGGCACGGTGAGAAGCATCGTTATCGCTTCACGATCGTAACCGAATATGTTGCCTACGAAAATGAAAGCCTGTGCAAGGAAAAGAATTATTATCAGTACTATGAAAGCTATTATGAAACCCATGAATAATGGGTCGCTTTTTTCGAGGCTGTATTGTGTGAAATGATATTTAATTATCAAGAGGATTAACGTTGGCGTAACGATACCCGGCATCATCTTATAGAATATGAAATGCCAGTCCCGTAGAAGAGTTTTTGTTTCTATGAGAAAAATGGTTATTACCGGATGCGCAAAGAGTTTTTCCCCAAGGCTTTCCGATTCGCCATAAATGTGTTTCGCTCTTTTTCGTGATACTCGCGATCGGATGAGTCCCACTTCTATGCCCTGGTAAGTTAAAAAAGTAAGAAACGCGTTAATCGCAAACAAGGGTAATACCCATACGACACATCTTAATAGGAGCCGGTACCCCAGATCGAGATTTCCGGACCAGAACTCATACATGCATATTCCGAAATATCCGGTTGGGGAGTAAGCATGGTATTTAAGATTTTCATCGTTGAAAATTGAAAACATCTCCGGAACTTTTATGAGTCGGGTATTCAAAATAACCATGACGGCGACTATGACAACAAGGATTAAAGCCATGATTTTCATGGGATTGATGCGCGGAAGAATGCTGTAAAGAATCAGGATTACCAATTGATACATAAGCTGGAGGAAAACGAAGAAAAGAGCGCAGAGCAGTAAAGCGCCAGGCAGTCCTTCGGTTTCACCGGTAGATTGAAAAAAATTCAGAAGGCCTCCAAGAAAGGCAATTGGGATTATGCTGGATACATCGAGGAAATTACCAACCGTTAAAGCAAGGTACAAAGTGGAAAATGAAATTGGAAAATGCAGCAATTTTTTTACATCGAGGCTCTCATTTAACCTGAAACCCATCAGTGGAACTGAGATCCACATGAATGTGAGGAATAAAAAGAAGACAATGAAAATCATAACGGGCGCTGCCGGGAAAATAAGAGCCTGCCACATCACCTGCGGAAGGAACATATATATATTAAGCATTGCGAGAGCGAAGAGCGGAAAGAAAAAGAAACTCTCGACTCTGCTTGTGACAGTCCGAGTATAACTTCTAAAAGTTACAATGAACCTGAGTTTTACAAGATGGATCATTTGATCCAACTCAGTTCACCTTTTTCAAGCCCTGTTCCTACTGCCTCAACAAAAATATCCTCAAGGGTTCTTATGGATTCGGAATCCGGAACTTTAAGAAGCTCCTCGGTTTTTCCGGTTAGGAGTATTTTACCCTTATGAATAATAGCGACATCGGTGCATAGTCGTTCGACTATTTCAAGTACATGTGAGGTCATGAAGATTGTTACACCGGTGGCTATCATGTCGATCAGGATATCTTTAATTTTTTTCGCGCTTATGGCATCAACGGAAATGAACGGCTCATCAAGTACCAGAATATGCGGTTTATGAAGCAGCGCAGCTCCCAGACTTACTTTCTTTTTCAAACCCTGCGAATAATCGGCTATATATTTCTCACCGTCAACATTCAGAAGATTAAGAATCTCCTCAGTTCTTGCCTCGGCTTCTCTTCGAGTTAGTCCGTAAAGAACTCCCGAAAACTCAAGGTATTCTCGTCCTTTCAAACGTTCATAAAGGTTGAAATCCTCAGGGACGACACCTAAAATGCGCTTTACAGCGATAGGATGTTTGGTTATATCCATTCCTTCCACGAATATTTTTCCGCTCGATGGTTTCAGAAGGCCTATCATCATGTTTATCGTGGTTGATTTACCAGCTCCATTCGGTCCGAGGAATCCAAAGAAACTTCCTTCCGGAATGTCAAGGTTGATTGAGTCCACCGCTATGAAATCGCCATATTTGCGAGTGAGATTTTCAAATCGTATCGATGGAGGTTTGGTTGACATGTTTGCGGATTCATCGCTCATGTGAATGATTATATCATTTAGTAAAAAACAAAAGCCGAGCATTGCGCTCGGCTGAGTAAGATATCACATGGAATATGTTATCTCCGGAATGCGAAGAAAACCTCCTGGTTTTCATTACTTCCGGTGTTGCGAGCATCGCTCCAGATTATATAAGCTCTTCCCATGAAATCGCTTGTTATGGATGCTGCGAACTGGTTGGTTAACGTTGTGTCAGTATTGATAATCATATTCGGCACAAAAGGATCTCCGCCAACGCTTTCGGAGAAATACACATCCGGATTTCCGTTTCGCTCATCGGTCCATGCGACGAATATAGTTCCAACAAGGTTGATATTTATACTTGGATCGTACTGATCAGCGATATTTCCCGGATCATCATTCACTCTCACATCAACATTGAAATCCTGACGATTGTAAGAGTAATCAAAGAAAATATTCGAATCGCCAGAAGACTCATACGCCCATGTGAGATATGCGCCACCTGTTAGATAAAGCGAGATGCATGGAGCGGGATCGATAAGACCGGTTCCGCTCGTGTCATTAACCTTGACGTTTGTACTGAAAGTCTGACCGAGGTCGGATGTCGTTGCGAAATAGATATCTCCATGTATAAATGCTCCGCTGACATCTCTTTTATCCTCCCAGACAATTGCAGCATTGCCGAGTAGATCAGCCGCGATTGCGGGAGCGAACTGCCCTCTATCGGTGGTGTCATCATTGACCCGAACCGGTTCTGACCAGGTCAGACCGCCATCTTCGGATACTATCATGGCGATATCTATACCATAGCCGAAATTGTCATTCTCATAAACTATGTAAACAACGCCATTACCATCGACTGCAATATGTGAATTTCCTTGGTATGAGTTATATGGGTCGCTGTGAGGTTTTATTTCGGGATCGAATGTGTGACCGCCATCAGTTGAACGCGCGAATTTCACATCGTATCTTACACCGTTGGTCCATGTCCATGTCACATAGACATTATCATCTTTTTGCGCTATGCATGGTTGAGTTGAGACAATCGATGGTGCGGTCGAAAGCTGTATGCTCGGATTGAAATTCGTGCCTGAATTGTCACTCATCTGAAGTCTTGTGTGGTAAATACCGGCACCATCTCGGTTATCGCTATAGGCGATCCAGATGTTTGGTGTCCAGATTGTTATACCGCGTTGACCGATACTCTCGGTTGTGGCATCGCAATCGAGACAATCGGATATTGGTAAATTATCGCTGAATGGCGCTTCACTTACCTCGATATCGACATACTGGTACATGCTTATACCTTCATTGTTCGGCGAATCGGCTTTTATAAGAGATGGGTATATTCCCACAGGAGCATGAAGGTAATTATTCACGAAAGCCCGGTATGTATTGGTCTCCGGTACCAGTGAAAAGTTGGTTATTCGACCATTAAGCGGAAAAGTTGCGATCATTGCTTTCTCGATATCGTTCTGCCAGTCAAAAATATCCGTTAATATTACAGTCGTACCTCCCTCATTAGGCAAAACGCCATATTGATTCGGATTATCAATCAGGTATGGTTCCCTTGTGTTTTCGCCAAACGAGCATTCAAAAATGAAGCTTGTTGCCGCGGAGGCGCCTGGCGGAAAAGTAATAAGCAATTCCTCAGTGACTATCGACCATGGTCCTGCGGGGAATCTCCTCTTCGGATAATCCTTCGCGTATGCGATAAACGGATTTATCTTCTGAGGTGTTGATGGCGGATCGAATATATCCGTGTATCCATCAGAATTAAGAATTTCCTTTTTGTTCAAAACAGTGAATATCTGCCTTACATCATACGGTGAAAGCGATGTTGGATTTGTGAGCTTCAACTCAATTGTAATAACTGTTCCTTCCCATTTCACAATGCGCCACTGAAAACATCCCCTGGGTGGGCATGGAGGACTGAATAAGTAAGCCGTGATATTCATATGGAAAGCCGCTTCCCTGTCCGGGGTAATCCAGGTTTCCCATGTTTCCGGGTTGAAATCCATAATGTACGCACCGAGGAAATTATGCCCTTCTCTAATGCCATCCGGATTTGTAGACGCTATGATTGTTTCATTTTCAGGTGGCACAACCATTGCCGTGTTTTTCGATGAGCAGGCGTATAATCCAATTGATATCAATGATAGGATTATTACGATAGCAAGGTTAATACTTCTCATACGACCGCCTCCAGGAAAAAAATCGCAAAAAATGCATAAAATATCCTATTAAAAAGGATACCACATCACTATAGGTATTGCTATTACTTGTTTTTCTTTGAGTTTTTGGGTTTATTCTTATTGAGCTTTTCGAGGCCTTCCTTGATTCTACTTATCCCCAACTTGATATTCTCGGGTGAGTTCGCGTAACTCAGCCGTATATATCCTTCGCCATATTTGCCAAAACTCGAACCTGCGAGTGTCGCAACGCCACATTCTTCAAGGAGATAATTCTGCATTTCAAGAGAGGATAGTCCAAAAGAGCTGATATTTGGAAAAGCGTAAAAAGCGCCCTTCGGAACTCTGCAGGTGATGCCCTTTATTTTCAGGAGTTCCGCGATTATCAACCGTCGTCGTCCGGTGAATTTATCGACCATCTCCTTTACGCGTTCTTGTGAACCCTCGATAGCAGCTTTGCCAGCTAGTTGTATGAAAGGAGATGTGCATGAGTGAAAATTCGTGCAGAGCTTTGTTACTTCGGTAGCAAGATGAACCGGCATGGCTCCGAATCCGAGACGCCATCCGGTCATGGCATATGTCTTCGAATGCCCATCTACCACTACCGTACGATCCTTCATCCCGTTGATCGAGACAATTGAATAATGCTTTCTTCCATCGTAAAGGATATAGCAGTAAACCTCATCTGAAATTACCCATAAGTCATGTTTCAAAGCAAGCGATGCTATCCCGTGGAGATCCTCTTTTGTGAGTACTCCCCCGGTAGGATTTTGCGGTGAGTTCAAAATAATAAGTTTGGTCTTGGGTGTGACTAGAGACTTGAGCTCATCAAGGTCAATGCGGAAATCAAGTTCCTCTTTAAGAGGGTAGGGTACTGGTTTGGCGCCTATATATCTTATCACCGACTCGTATATGGGATAACCCGGATTGGGGTAGAGCACTTCCTCATCCTCGTTAACACATGCAAAAAGGGAAAGTGTAACTATGGGTTTAGCACCGGGAGCGATGACAATCTCCGATTTGTCGAATTTGACTTTGCGTGTTTCAGAGAGATAGGTTGCGAACGATTCCCGTACCTCCATCATGCCTGCGGACGCGCAATAATGTGTATAGCCATCATTAAGGGCTTTTATGGCGGCTTCGATAATGTGCGATGCAGTGTCAAAATCCGGTTCACCAATTTCAAAATGAACTATGTGCTTTCCTTTCGCTTCGAGCTCCCTTGCTCGTGCAAGAACCTCAAACGCTGTTTCCGTTCCAAGACGTTTTTGTCGGTGAGCGATATCCTTGTTTTTTTCCGTCACTTGTACGATGAACCCTTATGAAAAAATGGGGACAGTCCCAACTCGGCAAATCGCATATGTAAGGACAATAAGTAAAATGCGACTTGTAGAACTAACAAAGAAACTTAATGTTTGTGGACTGTCCCCATTTTTTCTCAATAGTCATACTAAAGCAAAAAGCCATCCATTACGGATGGGGAAAATCATTTCGAAAAATCGTACACGGTACGATTGTTTCATGTGGTTTTTATCGCACGATTACTGATAGCGCGTTTAATAACCTCGGCGATTTCGCGCGTATCGGTCCCCGGTCCCATAACTTCGTAAACGCCGGCATCCCGCAACTTCTTCTGATCCTCTTCGGGAATAATGCCACCTACCATGACTATAATATCCGATGCATCCTTTTCTTTTAAAAGCTTCATTATTCTTGGAATCAAAGCCATGTGAGCGCCTGAGAGGATTGAAACAGCGATAACATCAGCATCCTCCTGGAGCGCGGTGTTAACGATTTGCTCGGGTGTCTGTCTTAATCCTGTGTAAATTACTTCCATACCGGCATCACGCAACGCTCTCGCAACAACTTTCGCGCCTCGGTCGTGTCCATCCAAACCGGGTTTTGCTACTACTACCCGTATTTTATTTTCCATATATGACTCCGTAATTAATTATCGTCTCATCTATATTGTAGTCAAATCAGCTGCGGTGTTCAAATTCACCGGTAATCAAACTACCTCAAGATAGTCTTTATTTGGCAATTTGGGAAATGGAGCATGAGGTTCTTTTTGATACCAGAAAGCGGTTGAGGCGATATCATCCTGGAGAGGAAGATACCGACCATCGTTGCGCCATCCAAGTGCCTGGATTGTCACTCTTAAATCCTTTTCGAAACGAACGGGATCAATTATATGCCACCGATACATCCCGAACCGTGTTTGGGATTGAAATTGTCCATCGGGATAAATTATCTGGGGAAGACCAGCGTAGGGAGTATTATAAGATTCGTATTTTTTGGTTTCGGGATTCAAAAAGCAATATGAACCGCAGAAATAATCCTCGGTTCCTGTACCGCAGATTGTCGGAAACTCATCATCTCCATCGAGGAAGAATTTGATCTCTCCTTCACCCCACCATCCGTTATTATTAACTCCCCACGCAAGATATGTTCCTACATAATGTCCCCATCCTTTGACATCATCAAGAATCGTATGTACTTCTTTATATTTCAAAGGATTCGAGCGTCTGAATTGAGTATGTAAATAGCCAGTATCATCCGGAATTTCCGTTAATGTGTAATTTATCTGATAATAAATCTTAACATTTTCGTTATTAAGATTTTCAATGGAAATCCTGCAGTGTTTTCGAAATGGCATTATCCAATAACAGTTAAAGCCGTTACCTGGATTGACACAGACTGCAAGACTTGATAATGGCGCATATTTACCCCATCCACATGCGAAAAAATCGCCGAGAGGGCACTCGATGGATGGCGTTTCCTCATCATCCCACCATATTCTAAGAATTAGAAAACGCCAGTAACCAGATGCTTCTTGTCTTGGCAGTGGAAAGTTGAGACAGGTTGCCAAGATGAAAACCTAAGTCATTGAACATGATAAATATTCGCCTTTATACTTTTTAAGACGTCTGAAAAATAGCCATATCGATGTCATTCCGAAGCAAAATTCAGGATTTGACATCTGGAAACCCTCATTATTACAGGAGTTTTGAAATGTCAAATCCTGAATTTTGCTGAGGAATCTCTTTTTTTCTGACTTTTTCAGAGCTCTCGTTTTATTTAAAAAATAGGAGGTTCTTCGTAAACCCCGTAAACTTCTTTCATACAGTTGACCAGCTCGCCAAGCGTGCATCCTGCTTTCGCGCATTCCATGAGTGCATACATTGAGTTTGTTTCTTCTATGCATGTTTTCCTGAGATTCAGGAGTGCTTCTTTTGTCGCTTTTTTATCTCGTTTTTTTCGAAGATCCTTTAAACGTTTTCGCTGAAGTTTCGCGACAGATTCATCTATTTTCAGGAGTTCAATCGGAAGAGCCTCCTCGGTGATATATTCGTTCATTCCTACAATTACCCGCTCCGTTTTTTCCACCTCACGTTGATACCTGAACGCGGATTCCGCGATTTCCCTCTGCTGGAATCCCTGGTCTATTGACGCAAGAACGCCGCCGTTTTCATCGATTCGTTTGAAATAATCGTACGCCTCTTCCTCGAGCTCATCAGTTAATTTTTCCACATAATAAGAACCAGCGAGTGGATCGACCGTGTTTGTTATTCCAGTCTCGAAAGCGAGGATCTGCTGCGTTCTGAGCGACATCTGTGCCGCGTGTTCCGCAGGAAGCGCATAGACTTCATCATAGGAATTCACATGCAGAGATTGTGTTCCCCCCAGGATTGCAGCCATGGCTTCGCTTGTCGAGCGAATAATATTATTTAATGGTTGTTCAAGCGTGAGAGAACATCCTGCGGTTTGAGTATGGAATCGAAGATACCAGCTTCGAGGATTTTTAGCTTTGAAGGTATTTTTCATTTCACGCGCCCAGATTCTCCGAGCGGCACGCATCTTCGCTATCTCCTCGAAAAATTCTAGATGAGAATTAAAGAAGAAACTTAATCGAGGAGCGAAATCGTCGACATCGATGCCTCGTTTGGCTGCCCATCGCACATACTCGAATCCATCCGATAATGTGAAAGCGAGTTCCTGACCGGCTGATGAACCAGCCTCACGTATGTGATATCCGCTTATTGAAATTGTATTCCATCGAGGAACATGTTTTGTGCCAAACTCAATAGTATCCACTATAAGCTTCATATGAGCATGAGGAGGGTAAACCCATTCTTTTTGAGCTATAAATTCCTTGAGGATATCGTTTTGAATAGTCCCGCCCATTTTCTCAAGAGGAATTCCTTTTTTCTCGCCGGCTGAAAGGTAAAATGCCCATATTATGGCGGCTGGAGCGTTTATGGTCATCGATGTTGTTATCTCGCCCTGGTCGATACTGTCAAATAGAACTTCCATATCCTCAAGCGATGAAATAGCAACGCCGCATTTGCCAACTTCACCGGCAGACAGTTCATCATCGGAATCAAGCCCCATGAGAGTAGGAAGGTCGAAAGCTACGGAAAGACCTGTTTGCCCATTTGCAATAAGGAATTTATATCTCTGGTTGGAGTCGTAAGCGCTTCCGAAGCCGCTGAACTGGCGCATGGTCCAAAGGCGACCACGATACATATCCGGATGTACCCCTCTTGTAAAGGGATATTCACCTGGCTTCCCGAGCTTTTCATCATATTTCCAATTGCCAAGATCCTCCGGACTATACAACACTTTTACTTTTTTTCCACTGATAGTATTAAAAGTCCGATTAGCTCCGACTTCTCTTGGTACGGAAGGCTCTGAAATGCTCTTTATCTCTTTCTTCTTTTCTTTGACAATCTTTTTAACTTTCTGAGTTGTTTTTGCCATTTCGAGTCTCCAAATGCGAATAGGTGCTATTTTTTACAGCCTGCTCCTGATGAACAAATATCATCTAATCCCATTTCTTCATTGCAGACAAGCTTTTCATAAAGAAAAGCCATGCGTAAATTCATTTTAGCATAACAGTCAGGTTATTTTTCCAAGTCTTCCTTCTCACTCTCAAGGATCGAGAGAATATTCTTGCTGCTCATCGATTCTTCCCATTCAAGATTTTCTTTTGTGCGATCATTCGAGAAGTAATAGACCGGCTCAGTTTTGCCCCATCCGATTACTTCATAAAAATCCTCTTCTCTTTCAACATCTTGCATTATTACCTTACCATCCGGTTGTCGTTTGGGTTCTTGATGCATTGCCTTTTTTGTAAATCTTCGATAGAAATAATCGCCCGGGGAAAGTATCTCGGATTGCTTCGCGAGCTCACCGGAGAAAGGATTGATGTAACTCACGTTGACATCGCCTTTTTCAGCCATTTCTTTTACGGATTCCGGCATGCGTCCTATTTTCTGACGAAAGCTCTCGACAGCATCATCAAGCTGTAAAAGATATACCCTTGTTAATTTTTCCTCCCGGCTTGCCTTGTCGTTGAAAATCGCTTCATGCAGAGCCTCGTGAGTGTAAATTTTAATATCGGAGTGGAGCCATCTCATATTTTTAGGATTGTTGGGATTGGCATAAAAACAGGCGAATTCTGCACTATTCTTGCTATTCTTATTGTAAAGAAGGTTACCCGCTTTACCGTTTGGCATGGAATCCACTACTTTTACATCTTCATCGGTATATGGATCTCTCATCAATACCGTTAGATGTCCGCTATTTTTTAGTTCTGTGAAGTTTGCGGGGGGTCTTTCGAACTCAAGAGTGAAGGTGTAATATGCGAATTCCAAAGCCCCATAATTCTGAATGATTACATCAAAAGCACGTTTGAGCTCATCTCTTGATGCTTTATTTATGTCGATAGAACCTGCGGTGAGAATAATACTTAACGGTATGAGGACTAATAGAAAGATGATTTTTGAATTTTTCATTTCATTTCCTTTGAAAAGTATAAATTAATGAATTATTTATAACCGATGTATTCTTTTAGTTTCCTGAAACTTTGTTGGTCACCAAGGCAAATCAGCGTATCACCGGATTCGACAATAAAATCCGCCTGCGGGTTGACAGTCATGTCATGGTCTTTAGCTTTTCTAATACCTATAACATTTACCTGGCTTACTTTTCTTATCCCGCTTCCCTCAAGAGTTTTGCTCGAAACAGATGAACCCTCCGGGATTATGACCTCTATGAACGTGCCCGCTTCTATTGTTTTATCCATGAATTGCTGCAATAGTTGGGTTAATGTAGGATGAAGCATGGTCAGGACCATGCTCCTTGAACCCCATGATTGCGGTGAAATGCAGTAATCCGCACCTGCTCTTAAGAATCGAATTTCAAGTTCCTGTGATGAGACTCGCGTCACGATTTTCAGCTTGGGATTCAAAGCTCGCGCATTAAGCACAGTTAGAAGGTTTTCAGGGTCATCCCCAAGCGCGCTGAACAAACCGATTGCTTTTTCAATGCCGGCTTCTTTAAGGATATCATCCTGGGTCGTGTCGCCTTCGAGAAAAATTATCGATTCCGAATTGCAGATTTCATCAATACATTCTCTATCCTTTTCGATAACGACAATTGGCAACTTTTCGTTTACCAGGCTCCATGCAATTGCTTTTCCGATTCGCCCGAATCCACAGACTATGTAATGGTCTTTTAATTTCTTAAGTTTTTCTTTCATTTTTTTTTCCCCGAAATATTTTTGCAGATGACCGCTTAGAATAATCTCCGATACATTTGCTATGAAGAATGAAAAAAGGATAACGGATGAGATAACAAGCAGGCTTGAGAGAATTTTGTCGCTATTTGTGAAAGTACTGAGATCTGCCAATCCAAGCGTACTGATTATTGTAATGGTATTCCAGAAAGCATCAATGAAACTTCCGTGGCTGAAGTAAAAATAAATTATCCCGATCGCAAGAAGAGAAATCATTGCGATACTCAGGGCGAAGAATCTTTTAAATCTCTCATGAGGCATTGATTCAGTTCTTATTTTTTCCGGACTTATTCTTTGCAAGAGCTCTGGCACGATAATAATAATCGAGAATCACGCGTGGTGATAGAACACCATTATGAACAATCGCTTCACCATCGATATCCCCTTCATTCAAAGGAGATTCCAGGATTTTAACCCCATATTTTTCCGGCTCTTCTCGTATGGGACATCCCTCAAAAGGATAAAAAATATGAAATCCTATCGATCTTACTGGTAATTCCTGTGCCCAGTTCAGTGTCATTTCAATATCTTTTTCGCTTTCTCCCGGAAGCCCTATCATAAAGGATGTGTGAATATCATAGCCGAGCTCGAGCGCATATTTAATCAGTTCTTCTATCCGGGAGCGATTATATTTCTTACCAACCTTTTTGAGCACTTCATCGCTTCCCGATTCAAGTCCAAGAAATATGGAATTAAAACCGACTGTTCTCATTGTATCAAGCAATTCCTTATCGAGACGCTCCGGGTGTGATGAGAAACCAAGTCCTGCGGTTTTAACACCTCTTTTTTTAATCGCTTCGCACAACCTGATTACTCTTTCCCGGTCGAAAGTAAATGAATCATCAGCGAAGCTTACAGGTACAAGACCTCGTTCGGAGTAAATATTATTTAATTCATCTATTATGTTATCGACACCCCTCGCTCTAAATCCCCTCCAGAATCGCTTTGACGAACAAAAAGCACATGAGAAGCCGCATCCGCGAGATGTTAAAATCCTTTCAAAATATCGTTCACGATACTTTAATAAATCCCTCGCGGGAAATGGTATTTTATCCACATCGACATTATCCGATTGGATTTTATAAAAGCTTTGCGAATCATGCTTTATGACTCCTTTCGGGAAAGGCGTTTTTCCTGAATCGAGATGATTCACCAAATCTCGGAAAATATATTCCGATTCTCCTGAAATTATGTAATCGAACTGAAATGAACTTTTGATTTTATCCAGAGCAAGAGTTGTATGAAGCCCACCTAAAACAATCCTCATATCATAATTTTTCTTTATTCTTTCGGTTAAGAGTTTTGCCGGATTCTCGAGTATTTTGAATGGAATTGAGATTGCGATTAAATCTGGTGAGAAATCATCAATAGATTCTTCAATGTTCTCATCATCCGGGAAAGAGAACGCATCAACCACTTTGACATCATGGTTTTTTCGAATCATGGATGCGAGATATAAAACTCCAAGCGGCATACCATCGGGTGATGGGTTTGAATGCCGATGATGAGGCGGTATAAGAAAGAGGACACGCATTAGTCAAATTCAATACAATTATACAAGCTTTAAAAAATGACGACACCATTAACTCTGTTTGATAAAAGATGCTTTTTAAAGGTAGATAATAATATGTCCTTGTTTTGCGGGACAATTGGCACATGTCACGTATAAAAAATGCAAAGAGCGGCTTCAGTCGCGAACTGATAGAGCTTATTAACGCAAAGCTCTCCACTTCGTGTGACAACTACCTGAGCTTAAGAGATGCGCTCGAGATTCTATGCCTGAAAATCGGCGCATCCCGGGGTATGATCAAACTCTACAATCGTTTTGACCAGAATTTCATACAGGATATTATCTGGCCCGATGGCGAAGCATCAGAGGAGGAGAACAAAGTCGCGCGAATGGTTATTGACTGCGGGAATGTGCCGTACTGTGACATAAACAGCGATGGTGGAGCTGAGAATTGCTCGATTTTCGGATTCCCAATCTCGCGCAATGAATATCCTCTTGGTGTCGTTTTATTTCATGGCGAGTCGTCGGACGGTGCAAAGCACGTTTTCTCAAAAAAACTGGATGAGTTTCTGCCGCTTCTCGTAATCCCCACTGAAAATCTTCTACTGCATAAAGCGCTCATCGAGAGCTATCTTCGAACAATAGAATCCCTGGCACTCGCTCTTGAGGCGAAAGACAACTACACGCTCGGGCATTCCAATATGGTCATGGCATATTCGCTATCGCTTGCGGATCGACTCGGACTCGATAAAGAGTGTAAAGAAGCCATTGAGATTGGAGCGTTAATGCATGATATAGGGAAAATAGGAGTTCGGGACGAAATCCTTCAAAAGAAGGAAGACCTTACGGATGATGAATTCGAGGAGATAAAACGTCATCCGGTAATCGGTGACCAGATTCTCGCACCTCTCCAACACGAGGTGCTTGAACTTCCAAGGAAAATAGTCCGATGGCATCATGAAATGTTGAATGGCAGGGGATATCCCGATGGTGTAACGGGCGATGTCTTACCTATAGAAGTCAGGATTGTCTCAGTCGCTGATATGTTTGAAGCTTTAACGTCTGACAGACCTTATCGATCCGCAATAGATACTTATCACGCAGTGCAAATCCTCAAGAAAAGCTCCCCCGGTCATCTTGACCCCGATGTTGTCAAAGCGATGGAAAATATAATATTGGGTTAATTCATTATTCTTTGACAAATTTCATTTACCTATCTATAATGCATGCTTGTTTTATTTTTTGATGCTTTGATTAAAGGGGTGGAAATGGGGGCATACTTTTCAAAGGGTGAACAATCTTGCATTAAGCTTCCGGATTATTTCAGGTGGGTGGCATTATTTCCCCAAGTGGGGAAGAAAAAAGCTTTTTTAATGGAACGTATATCAAAATGAGGCGAAATTGTGGAAGAACCAGAAGCTGAAAAAGTCCCCGTAAAGGGCTTTATTGAGGGCTTTTCGCGCAAGTATGACCCTAAGGGAATGCTAAGCTGGGTCGAGGATTGGCCAGGGATTATTATCCGAGGTCAGGATGAGTTTATCCTCAGGGAAGAACCGATTACAAATCTGATCCCCGGTGATTTTAACAAGATTGTGATGTCCGGCATGGGAGGTAGCGCGATTGCATGTGACATCATCAAGAGTCTCCTGGGACAAAATCTGAAATATCCTCTTGAGATTGTCAAGGATTATGGACTGCCGGCATGGGTTGATGAAAAAACTCTTTTTATCGCTGTGAGCTATAGCGGCAATACGGAGGAAGTCCTCTGGAATACAAGCCAGGCTTTCAACCATGGAGCGCGGATTATAACTTTCTCTTCCGGCGGCGGATTAAAAGAATTGGCGGATAAAGTCGGCATGACTAATATTAAGGTTTATGGTCAATGTCCGTCTTCAAGAGCAGCGCTTGGTTACCTCTTAATTCCCTTGATGAAATTGTTCATGGATTTGAAACTGATGAGCAAAGAAGATGTTATCGAAGCGGTAACCGAAACGATAAAGACAATAATCAGGGAACGTAAAAAATATACTTTCTTTCTTGAAGAGGAAAAAAATTTCGCCAAGAAACTCGCGCGCGAGCTTAAAAATTCTGTCCCAGTTATCTGGGCGGAATCATCATTCAGCTACCCAGTCGCTCTTAGATGGAGACAGCAGCTCAATGAGAACTCCAAGATTAAAGCTGAAGCGGGGTATTTCCCGGAAGTTGACCATAATGAAATAATGGCTTATCAGTTCAAAAACCGGGAATGGCTGATTAAAGATATACTAATGCTGATTATCAGGGATTCAGAAGAACATCCAAGAAACTCGCTTCGAATAGATTTTACTACTGATATAATCAGGCCAATGGTTCGAGGGCTTTACCAGGTTAAACCGAAAGGGAAAACCGCTCTGTGCAGGTTGTTGAGCATTATCCAGGTTGCCGATTATACAAGCGTCTATCTCGCGCTTTTAAACAAGACGGATCCAACCTTGCTGAACCATATTGATGATTTGAAGAAGAAGATTTACCTTATTAAATAGGATTCGAAACACGATATTTGATAATGATGACAGTCGTTTATGACTGTGATATAATTTCTGTCGGTTTTGTGGTAGTTTTGATATTCATAGTTCCTGGCGCGTGCAGGAAGTGTCTTATATTTTTGAGATAATCCGTTTCCCGGTGGTCCTGGAAGTGGATAAGGGTGTTTTGCATTCATTATTAAGACTGTTTAAATCTGAGTAAGCTGGATAAACCAGTTTGGGAATTTTTATTAATGGTTTCCGTTTCATATATATTATTTTGTTATTTTACCCCATATCCTCAAGGAGGATAGGAGATGTCTTTAAAGAAATATCTAAGCTACAACATGGCGATTCTTTCGCTTCTTCTCGCGGTCTCATGTTCCGGAGGGGGTGCTTTTCCTGCCCAGGACGGTGGCAGTCCCCAGAATGACGACTCAGCGCGTATCTCCGGTCTCGCTACACTTGATGGAACCCCATCTGAAGGAGTGGAAGTCGCTGCTTACGATGTTTCGAACGGTTCCATGGTCTCAAGTGATACATCAACCCCGGATGGAAAATACGGCCTTAATCCATTAGGAGGTCAATACCTGATTGTCGCAGCTGGTCCCAATGGCTATTCAATCCCAGAACCAATCAATGTGGCGAATGACGACTCAAAATATAATTTCAATATTCAGCTTCGACCTTTCGAGGATCTGGATAAAGGCTTCCTGTTCTGCAGGATAGTTAATGAGAAAGACAATACGCCTGTCCCGAACGCAATAGTAAAATTCGGTGATAAACAAGCGACTACAGATGTATGGGGATTCTGTTTTCTTGTGGGAATAAAAGAACAGGATACCTACCAATTAGAAATCCAGGCAAGAGGATTCAACAATAAAGTTCAGGAGATTCGAAAAAGCAGTTTCAATAGAATCTTTATCCTGACCGCCGAGTTTTTCAAGCTTACTCCGACGAGTGATATCGGCTCATCGATTGGCGGTGTTGTCAGAGATATCGGTACCGGGATTGACCTCGGTGGCGTTTATGTAACCATCGAAAAGCCGAATGATCCTGCATTCCAGTCTCTGACTTATATGACAAATCTTGGTGGATATTACCGGTTCTACAATCTTCAAAAAGGTACATACTGGATTTTCGCTAGAAGAATGGGATACATCGAGGATAAAGCTCAGGCGATAATCAACGATGAGGATGGCTATTACAATATTTTCCTGACACCCGATGTTGAACAGCAGGGCACATTAACAGGCTTCGTTTACGATTCGACAGGGAACATACCAATCCCGAACGTTCAGGTGACAATCTCTAATCCGCTTTTCGGAGTCAACAAAGACACAATTAGTGGCGGAGATGGGTCGTTCATTTTTACAGGTCTTGTCTTTGGAGATTATTACCTGAGAACGGTTCCTCCAACTGCACTATTCCTGGCCCAGCACGTGACCCTGACCGTTGACGAGGAAGCACAGCAGATCGAGTTCAATCTTCCATATAATAATTCCGGCGCTTTAATGGGTGAAGTGACAACAACGGATGTTGGCAAGCCGGCTACAGGAGCACAGATAATCGCTGAAAAAATCGGTGCACCCATGAGCGGTTTGAAATTCGAAACTAATGTCGATCCGAAAGGACAGTATGCAATCAACGGCATGATGCAGGGAATTTATCGGGTGAAAGTACTGGTTGAATATTCGGGTGATAAGAAAACGGAAGCGGTTGAGGAGAGTGTCCCGATTAATCCCGGCGCTGCGACAATTCGCGATTTCGAAATCGCACCTGTTGAGTAAATTAAAAAAGAAGATGCAAAAATGAAAAATCCGGGAAATCATCCCGGATTTTTTTTCATCATACGACTCTTCTTCTTTTTATCACTACAACGCGACGTCCTCTTGTAACAGACCATTGGAAAATTCCACCTAAGGGAGCAAGAATCGGGAATAATGCGTAAATGTTAAATCCCCATGCTATGAGATAACTTCCAACAAGCGCCATAATGATTACAATGAGCAAATGAGCTGATGCGAGATAGATCAAGCCTCCGATAATCATTGCTGCTGTTTCAATGGACGCCTTGGGTTTGATAAGGTCGAGAAACTTATCGATCGTAAGGTTTTTCAGAGCATCGGGAGTAACAAGCCCCTCAGCGAACATTTTATAGAGTATTAAACTTAAGATTGCTCCCGCTGCGAAAGTCACAATGTGATGAAAGACAATAGCGAGTAATGCTCCTAAAATCGCTCCCACGATTATACCTATAGCGATAAAAAGCACTGTGAACGTTTCACTGTATGTGCCGCCTTTTAAAAGACTCATAACGATTATCAAACCAAAGTAACCTCCCACAATCATTCCGAAGAACCGAATGGCTGAGTAGTATAGAATGACTCCGAAAAAGAGGAGCATTATCCCGGTAGCAATGATAATCCATCGACCGATTTCACCCTCTATCCCTGATGGTCCGATTGCATTCATTTTCAACCACTTATCCGGAAAAGATTTATAAAATATTAGACAAATTTTATCAATTTCGAATATTAAAGCAAGGTGTTTGAATTGGGGATTTAAAATAAAAATCGTGAAATTTTGTATAAGATTTGGCACTTTGGGCTGATTAATAGTATCCTTTAAGTTTGTGCGCAGAGCGGTATTGTTTTTTGTTGTTTGTGAAATGAGTCAAAATGTGAAATTAAAACCGTTTCACAAATACAGATATTTAGGATTGCCATTGAATTTTTTTAATAATTAAAATCGGAGAGCCGTTAAAATAGTAACGGGAGATTGACATGCACTGGCATGACGATGGCGAAGAAATAAAACGGGACATCCCGAATAAGGAAATAATCCGCTGGATGGCGGGATTCTTCAAACCTCATGGCAAATCGCTTATGTTAGCGATTCCCTTAATGCTTGCTGCTATTTTTCTGCAACTTCAAATACCCCGAATAATAAGAATCATTATCGATAAAAACATCGTTAGCGGTTCAATAACCGATGTGTACTTCTCGATCGGTAAAATCGTTGGTTTCTCGCTATTAAGTCTTGTGTTTGGCTATATATGGCAAGTTACACTTGGCAGGATTGGACTCAGGATAATCACAACTGTCAAGAAAAAAATGTTAAGGCACGTTATGGATCTCGACCTTAAATTTTTCGCTGACTATCCTCCCGGTACTCTTATCGCTCGAGTCGAAAGCGACACCGAGAAACTAAGGCAATTATTCACCGATGCCGCATTCAACATGCTTCGCACCATGATTATGGTCGGCGGCGTTGTCTATTACATGCTTAATGAAAACACGGGAGTAGCGCTTACCATTCTGACCATTGTCCCGGTATTGATAGTCATGACTATATTGTTCCTCAGATTCATTCGCAAATACTACAAAGTTCTGAGAGATAAATGGGCGAATATACTCAAATTCGTAACAGAATATGTGCAGGGTGTAGATATAATCCAGTTATACAACTACGACAAGATGGCGATGCAGCGTCTTAAGGAAAAGAATCTCGACCGCTTTCGCATCGAAAGAGCAGCCGCATTTATTGAATATGGGTTCTGGGGTTTCTTCTGGGCTTGTGAAGTAGTTGCCGTGATGATTGCGCTATCAACCGGTACAAGCCGCATAGTGAATGGAACAATGACCGTGGGAACTCTTATCATGTTCCTCGAATATATCAGGCAGGTATTTTTCCCTCTCATGATGTTCTCGGAACAGCTCAACTTCATACAGAGAGGTCTTGTCAGTGCCGAACGGGTTTACAAAATCCTTCATATGAAATCGAGGATACAGGATCCGGAGAATCCAAGATTCGAACCCGCTCTAAAAGAAGAAATCGAATTTGAACACGTATTTTTCGGTTATGAATCAGACCGGCATGTATTGAAGGATGTCAGTTTCAAAGTCAAGAGGGGCGAGAAGGTCGCGCTTGTTGGAACATCGGGTGGCGGTAAATCCACAATAGTCAACCTGATTTGTCGATTCTATGACCCGACTGAAGGACGAATATTGCTTGATGGCGTCGACATAAAAGAATTTAATCAGAAAGAATGGCGAGAGTTAATTGGTCTTGTACTTCAGGATGTTTATTTATTTCCCGGTTCAATAGCAGACAATCTGAGAGTCATGGACCCCGATATTCCTCTTTCGAAAGTTGAGGAAGCTGCCGGTATCGTTCGTGCTGATGAATTTATCAGAAGGATGAAAGAGGGATATCAAAGCGAGCTCGCGGAACGAGGAGCGAATCTATCGGCTGGTGAGAGGCAACTTCTGAGTTTCGCTCGCGCAATGACATTCGATCCACCATTATTGATTCTCGATGAGGCAACGAGTTCCGTAGATCCTCATACTGAAAGGTTAATACAGGAGGGAATAGATAAGCTCCTCAAGGGTCGAACTTCAATAGTTGTCGCGCATCGGCTTTCCACAATACTTAACGCAGATAAGATAGTTGTAATCGATCAGGGAATCGTAGCTGAGGAGGGCACTCATGCCGAGCTCATAGAAAAAGGCGGCATCTACAAACATCTATATGAGCTCCAATTTGCCGGAATCTCTCTGGATCGAGGAGGTGGAGTGGCATGAGCGAGCGATGGAGAAAACACAAAGAGAGCTGGGTTTATAACCGGGACAAGATTCGGTGGGTTGCTAAACAATGGAAACCCCATAGATTATGGTGGATCGTTTTATTTTTCATGACAATAATTTCAACCGCAGCAACTTTAGCTTATCCGTTTCTCTTTAAACAGATTATTAACATTCTATTAACCTTTAAAGATATAGGATTTACCAATGAAATTATAAAAAAGATAGCTCTGATAATGGTATGGAACTTCATATGGATTTTTGGAATTGTCGGATTGTTGAGAGTGCTTGCATCGTTCTACCCGGCTCTCAGAGCGATGATTAATATCAAAATTGAGATGGATGTTCGCGAGGATGCGTTCGCGCATATACTCAAAAAATCGCAACGATATTTTCTGAGATTCCGAACCGGCGACCTGGTGATGCGTCTTACCGATGATCTCGCGGATTACCCGAAAATCGGATGGTTCTGCTGCAGTGGAATCTTCAGAGCTGTCGAGTCAACATCGAAAGTGATCTTCAGCCTGATTTACATGGCAATGCAGAATATGATGCTGACTTTAATCGCTTTCCTGCCGCTTCCGTTCATGCTTGCCGTGTTCTCATATTACCAGAACAGGCTGAGAGACAGCTTCTTTGCCGTACGTCAGGCTGCAAGTGAAACAAACAACTCGCTCGAATCATGCTTTAGCGGTATAAGAATACTGAAAGCGTATCGCGGTGAGGAACATCAGGCGCGATTGTTCGATAATGTGCTTGAAGACCGATTCCAGAAAGAAATGCATGTAATTTATCTGTGGACTTTCATATGGCATCTTTATCCAGCCATAAACATGGTCGGACAGATTCTCGTACTCGGAGTCGGTAGCTGGCTGATTTTCCAGCAGCAATTCCAGGTGGGAACAATGTACATGTTCTACATTTATATGGACATGCTGCTGCACCCGCTTCTGGATATACCTAATCTTTTCACGACAAGTCGTGATGCTTTTGCGTGCATCGACCGCCAGGAGGAACTTCATGAATTCGATGAAGCGAACGATGAATATCCGGATAAAGCCGGAGAACAGATTGATTCCATTGATGCCATCGAGTTCAAGAATGTGGGATTCGCCTATGAAAGACTGAGAGAGGATGAGAAACCGCAAAAGCTTTCGAAGTTCGAACAAATCAGAATCGCACGGTTAATGGCTCGAAAGACAAAGGAAGGACAGATAAAGGGCGAAATGATCCCGATTCTTCATGATATCAATATGAAGATAAAGAAAGGATCAAAGGTTGCCATTGTTGGTAGAGTGGGTTCCGGGAAAACAACACTGGTAAAACTTCTGACACGAATCCTGAAACCCACAAGCGGTCAGATAATCATAAATGGAAAACAAGTGGAGCATTATGATTTGCGCATGTTAAGAAACCGTATTGGTTATGTACCTCAGGATGTCGTCCTCTTCAGCGACCCGATCCGGGACAATGTTTCTTTCGGACGGAGTGTGGATGAGAGTACTATCACCCGTTCACTCGAATTCGCGCAGGTCAAGGATGAGATAATGGATTTTGGGAAGGGCCTTGATACGATTCTTGGCCAGAGGGGTCAATCGGTAAGCGGCGGACAGAAACAAAGGCTTGCAATAGCGAGAGCTCAAGTCGCAAAACCGGATGTGTTAATCCTCGATGACTGCACCGCCGCTCTCGATGCTGAAAACGAGGAAAAACTATGGGATGACTTAAGGCGTCATTATCCGGGAACCACATGTGTGATCGTTACTCATAGAATCGCGACGGCGAAAAGAGCGGATGTGATACATGTTATCGAGAATGGCACAATCGCATTCTCAGGCACTCATGATGAACTTCTTAAACGATCAGAATTATATAGAGAATTCCAGACACGAGAACCCGCATTAAAGAGTCGATAGGATTTTTTTAATCAGGCGTGTTATAATCGGCTGTGGTGTCGCTGAAAAGCGAAAATAAAAATATTTTTCAGCGGATTAACGATATACTGCTGGAGTCTGTTGTTGATGCCGCGGTATTTATTTACAAACTTTTTGCGAGGAAAAAAACTATGAACGATCAGCCAACGCAGGATGGAAGCAAGGAAGGCAAGGGGGAGGGAGCTCCAAAGATGGGTAAAATCATCATGGCGCAGTCATCTCATGATGTGAAATTCGCGGATTTCGCTCAGATAGTACTTACTCCAACTCATGGAATTATGAAATTCGGATTGCATCAGGCAGGTACTGATGAATTTATCGTACACACGCAGATAGTTATGCCGCCCCAGGCTCTTACAGGTTTCGCTGAAGGGCTGAAAAAACAGATTGATTTAATCAAGGAAAAGCATGCAAAACCTCCAACATCACCCATGGAACCTTAAAAAAATTCAACCTTTTCCCATTTGATTGAATTGATGCTTTTGTTATAATTTTCAGGGTAAAATATATATTAAAAAAATAGAGCAAATCGATAAGGAGTTTCATATGAAGAGTTCTTTCATTTTATCTTTTATTCTGATTTTCACGGTTGTGACGCTCGCAGCAAGCTGTGCCGCAGTTATGAAAATCAAGGGTTCGGTCTCCGGAAATGTTTTCAGGGATGGTCGTCCGATGATGGGTCAGATACAACTTCTTAATCCGAAAACTCAAAGTTCCATAAAAACCGAACCGGTTAATAATCAGGGACATTTTATTATCTCCGATGTACCACCGGGTGAGTGGTTGCTTGCCTTTATAGGGCCAACCGGTGCTCCTATTGGCAATTTCAAGTATGTCAAAGTTATGATGGGACGCCCTGTTACCGGTGTACAGTTTGAAATCTTCGAAGATGATCCGAAAGCAACGGAATTGATAGAAAGAGTCAAGGCTGAAAAGGAAGCCGCTGCTGCTGGTGGAGGAACACAAACTCCCCCGGCAAAAAAATAAAGTTATATAGATAAAGATAGTCAATGACGCCGGGATTCCCGGCGTTTTCTTTACAAAATGGGGACTGTCCCTGTGAGTAAGTAATTATGGCTTGTCGTTTTAAATGCGTACATAAATAAAATAACCTTGATGTCGTCATCGGGGACTGCAAAATGCGGACTGTCCCTGTGAGCAAGTAATTATGGCTTGTCGTTTTAAATGAGTACATAAATAAAAATAGCCTTGATGTCGTCATCGTGGACTGTCCCCATTTTGATCGGAGGTTTTATTAAATGCACACAAGATACCTTTTAATATTCTTTTTAATTTTTGCTCTATTTTTTTCGAGTTGCATAAAAGGGAAATTAAAGCTAACCGTATCAGGGACTGTGTATCGTGATGGCAAAACCAGTTCAGGAACTGTCAGGATTTTCGATCCAAAAGATCTTTCAATGATCGCTGAGAATAAAACGATGCAGAATGGGAAATTTCTCATAAGGGAGGTTCCTCCCGGCGAATGGCTTATCGGCTTGACTGGTAGAACCGGCGGTTTGATTGGAAATTATCATTATGTAAAAGTAGGAAGCATAAGCCCTGTGAGCGATTTACTACTTGAGATATCCGAGGAGGATCCGAAAGCAAAAGAACTAATCGCAAAGTATCAAAAAAGCGAACAATAAATTGTAGATATTAGTTTTATGAAACCTATGAGAGGAAAAACTAATGTCATTCCGAAACAAGATTCAGGATTTGACATATTAGAAAGAGCTTTTTCGTTGGATTTCTGTGAAAATAAAATCCTGAATCTTGTTGAGGAATCTTAATTTACATGACCTTTTCAAAGCTTTTAAAAATTACCAGCCGCGTTCGCGACCGACGAGAACAGCAATTTTTATAAGTTCATCCTCGTTTATGCCCAGTTTATCCATGACTTGATAGTATCGTTGGATTATCCTTTCACTTGATTTCTCTCTTTGATTTTTCTCTCTTGTCTCTTTTACATGCTTGAGGACCCTGTCCACAAGATCATCATCGAGCATAATCTCCTCGTTTTTCAGGATATCCGAATTCTGCGACAAAACATGTTTTACGGCGTTTCGTCCCGAGTGTTTTCCGAAAATGAATCTGCTTTTTCCACCATATAGCTGGGGTGCAACATGACCGTAGATTCGGTAGTCTATGACCATGCCAGCGGAGTGAATCCCTGATTCATGCGTATAGACATTATGTCCAACTATTGGCTCATTAACTTTTAAAGGTATCCCACTGTAATTTTCAACAAGACGTGAGAGTTCATTTAAGCGTTCATAGTCGAATCGAGGGATTAGAATATTGTACAAAGCATATAAAGCTCCTACAACGCTATGCAGCGCTGCGTTGCCCGCCCTTTCCCCGATTCCGTTAACCGTGCATGTTGCGATATCCGCTCCATTTCCCAGAGCTGTTATTGTGTTTATGGTGGCGAGATTGAAATCATCGTGGCAATGAGTAACCAAAGGAATATCACCTATGGCTTTCCTTAGACGAGAAAAATAGAATTCAACCGATTGAGGGGTCATAACTCCAATTGTGTCCGCAAACGCGATTCTGGTAGCGCCGGCTTTGATAGCTGATTGGGCAAGTTCGATAATATAATCGATATCCGCTCTGCTCCCATCCTCACCGCATCCCGCCTCGATGGATTCTACCCCTCTCTCTTTCAGAAGCTCGATAATCTCAGTCAGCATCCTGATATTCGCATTACGGAAAAATTCTATTGGCATGTCCAGAAGTGCATTCTCGGATTTTCCCTCCCTCTTCAAAAGAGTTTTTCCAAGCTTGTATTTCACGTGAAGGTCGCTTCCGGATGTGAAAACGAAAAATGTCACTTCTGATGGATTCAATCCTTTTTCGAGAAGCACCCTCAGAATATGATCGATATCGTTTCTGTTAGCTCTTGATGTCAGAAGTAATTCGGTTGTTTCAGAGATTTCTCCATTTCGATGAGCATCAAGTATCAGGTCGAAAGCATCCTCATCAGATTTGGAACCGCCCGGGAATCCGAGATCGATGATGTGCACACCAATCGCTGAAAGAGATTTAGCTATTTCAAGCTTCTGGTTAGGTGTAAACGCAACTCCCGGACATTGCTCGCCATCCCTGAGTGTGGTATCAAGGATACGTATTTTATCGGCAGCTGGGAATTTCAAATCCCTTGTAAATGAGCGCGGTTCTTTTATTAGATTTTCGAATCCTTCAGGGAACTCCATTGAGGATTCTCCTTGACTGGGAACAAAAAGCTTTTTCAAAAACTGTCCTCTGAATGATTATAGCAGAGAAATTGTTAAATCCGCGCAAATTAAATGTATATGTAAACTTTATTTTCAAAAGTCCATGTTGTATAGCAAATATCATGCCATTATAATTATTATGGGTGAAAAATATTGGTCGATATGAGGCTCGAACATAAACTTGAACCGAAGCTCCAACAGCAGCTCAGGGTCACACCACAGATGATCCTCATAAACCGTATTCTTCAACTGCAACGACTTGAACTCAGGGAGGAAATAGAGCAGGTACTTAAAGAGAATCCGGCATTGGAACTCGTAGAAGACCAGTTGTGCCCACGATGCCACGAACCTCTCGATAATGATGGTTCATGCAGAAACTGCGAGTCATCGGTAGAATATACAAGACAGGATTCGTTCGAATATCGAAAACGAAGTTTTGATGATCTCGTAAATAGCTGGGATTCAGGTCATTTCGAGGACTCCACCACATATGAAAGGACATCCACTGATGATGAATTCGACCCTCTGACAAATACCGCATCCGAATCGGATTTCAGGCAGGAACTGAAACGCAATTTCCTTTTCACTTATTCAGACCTTGATGAAATCGAAATTTCCACAGCGCAGAATCTAATCGAATTGATTGATGATCGAGGTCTTATAGAGATAAACGATGATGAACTGGCTGAGAGTATGGGTGTCCTTCCGGAAATTGTTAAAATGGCACGGGAGAAAATAATCCGTCTGGACCCGGTTGGAATCGGAGCGCGAAACACCACTCAGGCTATGTTAGCCCAGCTCGACACTTTGCATGAGCAAACGGGACGCGATGTTTCAATTGAAAAGACTATCCTCTCTTCTGAATATAGAGACCTTCTCGCAAGGGAGAATTACACTTACATCGCGAAACTGTTAAATTCCACTCCTGACAGAATAAAGGAAGCATCTGAATATATAAGAAGCCAACTTTACCCTTTTCCAGGTGATTTCTTTAATCTCAATATCGATGAATCAAAAGATCCCGATTTTTATCCCGAACCGGATGTGATAATAAGGAACATGAATGGTGAATACTATCCTGAAATCCAGGATAGCGGTCTTCCTCATTTCCGTATATCGAATTACTACCTCGAAGCATACCGGAAGATTAAGGAGGGTCGTGGAGATGAATTCACCGAGGATGAGAAAAAACACATAAAGCAATATCTTGAAAAAGCTCAGTTTTTTCTTAGCTGCATTAATCAGCGTCGCGAGACAATTACGCGCATATGTAACTTCCTCATTAAGTACCAGATGGATTTCCTCCAGGAGGGGATTCGTAAATTAAGGGATTTGACAAGAGAAAAAGTGGCGCATGAAATCGGTTTTCATCCCTCTACAATTTCCCGTGCATTGAAAGACAAATATGTCCAATTGCCTAACGGTTCCATTCATCCTTTCGATGTTTTCTTCGATTACCAGAAGGTTATGATTCTCGTTATAAAAGAGATTATCGAGAGAGATGAAACAATTGAAAATATGATGACCGATGATGTAATCGCTGATAAAATGAAAGCCCTTGGTTTCAATGTCGCAAGGAGAACAATAGCGAAGTATAGGGAAAGGGGAAAGATACCGCCTCGGAATGTGAGAAAGCGGAAGATTCTTAACAGGATGGGAATTGTCAGTCGGAAAGGTTTCAGTACAATAGCCGATTAATGATTATCTTTAGTGATAGACTTTAACGATTCGAAACTGAGTATGCAAAGAAGGTTCTGATATGCATTTGCGGATCATAGCGATTTTAATAATATTCTGTGTCCCAATTTTCTCGTCATGCGCAGGTAATGGTAAACCGGATGAGAAACGCGAATCCAAGGTTGAATCGATTGAAAAGGCTAATGCAAATCTGCCCGATGCTTCTAATGATGAACAGGTTAAGCGTCTTGTTGAAGCCTTGGAAATGAACCAATCGGCATCCGCATTATATTACGACCTTGGACAAAGGTATATTGAACTGAAACGTCCAGACCTTGCCCAACAGCAGTTCACAAAAGCATTGGAGAAAGAACCATCGAATCTGAAATTCAAAATCGCACTTGCTGATAGTTTCACAGACCAGGGCATGATGAAACGAGCTGAAGAAATCTATTTGCAAGTACTCGAGAAGGATAAGAAAAATATTCTTGCTTTAAATTCCATGGGGGTCATGTATTACAAGAATGGAAATTATGAATCCGCAATAGAAAGATTTAACGAAGTAATCCAGATCGATCCAAAACACATAAAAGCTTTATTTAACCTTGGATTAGCGTATTCACTTACCAATAAATTAGACGAAGCTGAGAAGATGTTCATTAAGGTGAACGAGCTGGAACCATCAAAACTGGATGTTTCACGGTACCTGGCGGATATCGCGTTTCGCAAAAGAGAATGGGATAAATGCAGGAAATATTCTCTCGAAGGTCTTGAAAAAAACAATAATATTCCCGAACTCATATATTTTCTCGGACGAATAGCCTTTGAGAAGAAAGATTATGTTGAAGCGAAAAAGCAGATAGAAAAATTCCTGGCTATGAATTACCTGGGACCACTCGAATCGGATGCGAGAGCGATGCTTCTCGAAATCAAGGAAATCGAATCCCCGAAAAATAAATAATTAAAATTTTACTTTCTTAACGTAAATCTGAGATTTGCAATCTGCTCGCTTATAAGTCCAAAGAGGAATACAAATAAGCTCGAAAGAAAAAGCATGACGTTATATGGCTGGATAGCTCTATCCCTGTTCTGGTGATACCAGATGGTGCTTCCTATAAACATTGCGAAGATGATAAGCCCTATAGGTAGAAAAACGCGCAGCGGTTTGAAATAGACAGCGACCCTGACAATAATCACCAAAAACCTTAGACCGTCCTGCAAAGGACGAATTTTGCTTTTGCCCTTGCGATGTCTAATCTTTATCGGCACATATTTGATATTGTAACCGGCAGTGATAACAGCCATGGTGCTCGTTGATGGTAGCGAGAAACCGTTCGGGAACATATGGATAAATTCCATTGCGATTTCCTTCGACATCGCTCTGAATCCGCTTGTCAAATCAGGGATACGACATCCAGCCACAAGACTCGCGAACGCGTTAAATACCCAATTGCCAAAACTGCGATGAAATAAAGTCTCGCTTCCTTTTGTCCTTGCACCTACGACAAGGTCATATCGATTCAAATTCTCAACCAGCCTTGGTATGTCATTCGGGTCATGCTGGCCATCGCCATCAATTATCACGATGTAATCGCCTTTAGCGTTTCTCATGCCGGTTTTCACGGATGCGCCGTTTCCCTTGTTATAAGGATGGGTTATCACTACTGCGCTAACTGATCGAGCGATTTCGGCTGTTCGATCGGTGGAGGCATCATCGACTACCAGAACTTCATAGCCTTTACCAAGTCCGTTTATCTGGTTTATGAGCTCGCCGATGTTTTCCTCCTCGTTATACGCTGGTATTATCACTGTAACTGCGGGTTTCCCGACTTCTGTAATCATGCGCGAAATTATATCATGAGACATGAATTGTGACTGATGTAAAAGCTGAAATCTGTATGAAAAAAGGGGGACAGTCACAAATAAGCAAATCCAGAAAAATAGAATACAGATAAAATGAGACTTGTAGAATTGATAAAGAGAATTGATGTGTGTGGAATGTCTCCATTTTTCTTCAATATATTTTTTGCATTGTCCATGAATTAATAACCTGATGACATATTCAAACCGGGAAAAAATTTGTATTAAACTTCGAGCAGGAGTATAATCCGCAAGTTTGTTTATTACAGTTATCAAGGAGAAAATAATGAAAATAAAAATTTATTATTCAATGACAGCGACAATTATCCTATATCTTGTCATTTTCCTTATAGGATGCGGATCGCAACCCAAAGCTCCGGAAGAAAAGAAAACCGAACCGGTGGAAGTTAAAAGGACACTTGTAACTGATCCCAACGGTGTGATGCTAACTATCAATGGGATTGATGTCACCAAGCGAGAATTAGATGAGGCAATTGAAAGCGCAAAGCCACCCGAAAATTACAAATATTACATGGCTATTTTCACTTACTTTATCCCGGAAATTGCATTCAAGCATGAATTTGAGAAAGAGAAGAAGCAGCTTATGGATGAAGTAAACGGGATAATGGCCAAAGTAAAAAGCGGTGAGATAACATTCGAAGACGCGATTAAAAAATATGGTGATTACCCGGGTGATGATTCTCAAATCCCGGGTCAAAAGGGTTATTTTAAAGATGTGGGAGCGACACAATTCTTCAATCTTGACAAGTTAGTTTACTCAATGAAAGAAGGGGAATATTCGGAACCGTTCTTCACTCTGTATGGAATCAACGTTATTAGACTTGACAAGAAGCATAAGGATTACTATGGAAAGCTATTTTCCAATGATTATTGGCATTTCCTTATCACGTTTGAAAGGTTTCTCGAGAAAGGCAAAGGAATAGATGTCTATTACAACGAAAAAATGGCTGCTGTAAAGATAAAAGTTCTTGATGATTCATTCGCTAAACAGTTCCCGGAAATGTACACCTGGGGACTTCAAGGTGAAGAAGGCAAGAAAGCGCAGGAAAAACTCGATAAAATGAAAGAGCCGGACCGTGACTGGAAAACTCTTCCTCCTGATACTCCTTTATTCAGCCTGAATGGTACTAATGTGAAAAGGAAAGAATTAGAGGATATCTCAAATGAGGTAATCCTGCCCACTCGTGATTTGTACAATAATGCGATTCGAAGACAGTTCCTTCAAAGTTGTGCTGTTAAAGGTTTTTTAAAGGATTATCATAAACAGATTTTTAAGGAGCTAAACGACATAAAAGCTGAAATTGAAAAGGGTTCTATAACCTTTGAGGATGCTCAACAGAAATATTCTACCGACCCGGGAAAAACTCAAAATGGTGGATTGTATAAGGGTATCAAGAAGGGACAATTCGTGAAGGAATTCGAGGATGTCGCGCTTAAGATACCTTTAAATCAGATTTCCGAGCCTTTCCTTTCACAATTTGGCGGTCATATATTGAAGGTTGAGAGTGAAACCAAGGACAAGGATGGCAAACGTGAATCTGTTGATGTTCGCCACATTCTTCTCAGTTTTGACAAGTACTACAAAAAGGAAAAAGGGGATACCTCTGACCAGCAGCAGACGCAGGATCCAATGCAGGAGATTTTTCAGGAAGCCATGAAAAATCTGAATGTCGTGATACACGATGAATATATATATTCAATACTTCCTGACCTTGGAAAGCCTCCTTTGCCACCGCAGCCTGTTGAAGAGAAGGAAGAGGAAAAAGCCGAGGGAGAAAAGGGTTAATTGACATTCTGTGATGAATGTGTTAAAATAAGAGTTTGTGCTTTATTAATTAGATTTAACCTTATATCAGGTTTATATCAATATGAAAGCGATACTCGAAATCGGCGGGAAACAGGTGCTTGTGGAACCCGGTGTTAAAATTCGAACCGAGGAAATTCCGGATAAGGAAATCGGTGACCAGTTCGAAATTGAGGAGGTTTTGTGCATATACGGAAACGGCAAAACACAGATCGGGACTCCTCATGTAAAAGGAGCGAAGGTGAAGTTCACTGTAACCGGACGGGGTCGAGGTACCAAAATCGATATTAGAACCTATAAACGTCGAAAAGCATACAAACGCACAAAAGGGCACAGGCAGAATTATATAGAGCTTAAGGTCGATGAAATAATCGCATGATGATTTCAAGGAGGTGCGGAAATGGCACATAAAAAAGGACAAGGATCAACATCGAACGGAAGGGACTCAAAGTCAAAAAGACTCGGAGTCAAACTTTATGCCGGGCAATATGCGTCTGCAGGAAGCATTATTGTGCGTCAACGTGGAAATAAATTAAAAGCAGGTGCAAATGTCGGCACCGGAAGAGATTACACACTATTTGCGCTTGTGGATGGAAACGTCGAATACCAGACAAAAACCGGTGGTAGCAAAATAGTGCAGGTTGTACCTGTTTCCGAAAACTGAAAAATCGACTGAAATGGATTATTCAGGGTGTCTCCTTTCTGGAGACGCCCTTTTATTTTTTGTCTTTATCGTTATACTCAGAAGATTGTTTTATATATGTTCATCGATGAGATAGAAATAGAAGTTCAAGCCGGGGATGGGGGTGACGGTTGCATCGCTTTCCTTCGAGAAAAATACAAACCAAAGGGAGGCCCTGCCGGCGGCGATGGAGGGAAAGGGGGTGATGTCTGGATTGAAATCGATCTCGGTCTGCTTACACTTGAGGATTTTCATAGGAAGCGAATATTCAAAGCGAAACGTGGAATGAATGGTCTTGGAAAAAGCATGCGTGGCTCTGATGGACAGAACATAACTATCAAGGTACCACCAGGTACTATGATCCTGGATTCTGAAACTAAAGAGCTCATAGCCGACCTTGATGAACAATCCGAAAAAGTTCTTATCGCGAAAGGAGGGAAAGGTGGTTTGGGAAATGTTCATTTTGCATCTTCAGTTCATCAGGCGCCTCGTAAAGCCACAAAAGGCGAATCCGGAGAAATCAAAAAACTTCTTCTTGAACTCAGGATGATTGCGGATATCGGGATTGTCGGTCTTCCAAACGCAGGGAAATCGAGCCTTGTCTCGCTTGTGTCATCAGCTAAACCCCGTAAAGGAGATTATCCGTTCACAACCTTGATTCCGAAAATCGGCCATATCAACCTGAGCGATTTGTATCGGGTGACAATTGCGGATCTTCCGGGATTGATACAGGATGCACATGAGGGTAGGGGACTCGGACATCGATTTCTTAAGCATGTCCAGAGGACAGGAGCATTGATCCACATGATAGAGTGGCGTGATGAGTTTTCAACAGATTCATCCGAATTCCTAAATGATAGAAATATAATCCTGCACGAAGTATCGGAGTTCGATAGAGAACTGTTAATAAAACCGAGATTCACAGTACTGAATAAAATAGACCTGATCGATCCGAGGAATGACAAGGAAAAAATTTTTAAATCAATAGCAGATGCTTTAAATGATGAACCTTTTTATCCGATTTCGATTGTAACTAAATATGGAATTGAAAAATTAATCGAGGACGTCTCAAAACTGGTCCTAACCATGAACGGAAAAATAGTTGATGGACTCAAGGTCAAATTTAATCTACCCTGAGATTTATTTTTGAAGTATTAATAAAAAGTCGTATCATCTTTGAATGATACAAATATGGGAAATATTGATAACATAGTGAAAATTGGAGTTTTTGGCGGTTCTTTCGATCCACCTCATGAGGGGCATTTAGCCATGGCTCGCAAAGCTATCGAAATTTTCCACCTCGATAGAGTACTTTTTGTCCCATGCTATCAGAATCCTTTGAAGGATTTCTCCGGGCACGCAAGCCCATTTCACAGGTATGTCATGACCCAGCTTGCCACTTTGGTCGAACCGAATTTTCTTGTGACACCCATCGAGGTCAACAAAAAAGGTAAAAGCTACACTATCGATACTTTAAGAGACATAAAGAAAACGGGTTTCGAACTGTATCTTCTTATGGGAATGGATGCTTTCCTGACCATAGGAAAATGGAAGGATGCTCTTGAAATACCCAAATTAAGCAAGATTGCTGTTTTTACAAGGAATGAAAAGATGGAGGAATCCGATGTACCAGCGGAAATAGCATCGCAAAGCATAATGATTAGCGGTTTCGAAATGCCTGTTTCATCGACCGAAATTCGAAAAAAAGTCAGGGATGGAGAGCCGATAAACAGGGATGTTGCGCCAACAGTTGAGATTTATATTAAAAAATACGATTTGTACCGCCATTTTAGAGATCAGAATCGTTTAATCGAGGATCCCATAAAAGATTATTTCATCAAGGGAATTTAGGTGAACTAATCATTGCTGGAACTGTCATATCAGATTTGTGGAATTTTCATGGCATTTTAGTTGCATTAAATCAAAAATTAACGATGGGAGACATCTGAAAAATAACCATATCAATGTCATTCCGAAGCAAAATTCAGGATTTGACATTCGCGATCCCTGATTTATACTGGATTTACCAAATGTCAAATCCTGAATTTTGCTGAGGAATCTCTCTTTTCCTGAATTTTTAAGAGCTTTCGATGGAATCGAAATATTTAAATTCGATAAAAGAAATAGAAACCGACCTCAGAAAGCACCAATCTGAAGAGCTCTATGAGCATTCCATTGGCACAAGAGATTATGCTTTAAAACTGGCTGAAAAGCATAATCTGGGAATAGAACAGGAGAAGATTATTCTTGCCGCATTGCTTCACGATTTCTCCAAGGAATACAACAAAAAATTGCTTTTTAAAATCGCTGGTGAAGCTGGTTATGTCTTTGATGATATAGAGCTCGAGAATCCCTATCTGCTTCACGGTGAGGTAGGCGCTTACGAAGTAAAACTTGCGTACGGAATCGATGATGAGGATGTTCTAAATGCGATGAGGTCTCATACGACTGGCTCGCAGAAAATGAGCGATCTTGATATCCTGATTTTCATCGCAGACAAACTTGAGAGAAATCGAAATTTTCCTCATGTGGAAAAGCTTAGAAAAGCTGTTGAGGATGATTTCCTTACTGGTGCCCTCGAAGTTCTTAAACATCATAAAGAGCATGTACTTACTGCAGGGAAAAAACTTCATCCCAGAACAGTTCTGGCAATAAACGATTTGGAAAATCGATTATCTCCTAAAAGGAAGGTACATCTGCCGAATTGGATTCACATTGGCAGTGAAGCTAATCCATCCACGAGAAGAGATTTGATTAGATTCATGTTAACGATGGATGGCTTTATTATCGGTTGTTCCGTTATTGCGATAATACTGACTTTTTTTGGCTCGACCCTGTTTGGTTTCTGGTTTTTGTATCATTCAATAGGAACGATAGAAGAGGATTACCATCCATTGGGATTCATGCGTAGAAGTCAGCCATCGACCTTCTTTCAGAACAGGAAGGAATTGCTTTTTTTAGTTGGCGGACTTGATGGTGTTCACGATTACGAACGCACGGATACTTTGATGCTCGTGAAACTGAATTTCGTTAGCAGGACGGCTAAAATACTCTCAATTCCTCGCGACACATTGGTGAAACTTCCATCTTCAAGAGGAGGTTACTGGGACAGGATAAATGTCGCTTACCCAATTGGCCAGGAGCAGCTCTTACTGGATACAGTCGCCAACATGATCGGTTTTTATCCTGATTACTTTGTTCTGGTTAATTATGATGGTTTTAAATCAATAGTGGATATTGTCGGTGGTGTGGAAATCGATGTCGAAAAAGACATGAACTATGATGATTATGCCGGCAAACTGCATATCCATCTGAAAAAAGGTCCCCAGGTGCTTAATGGTGAGGATGCATTAGGCTATGTAAGATATCGCAGAGACCCTGATGGAGACTTTTCGAGAATCAAAAGACAACAGAAATTTTTCAATGCCTTCAAGAAAAGGCTGATTTCTCCAGCAACTGCGTTCAAGGTTGATGATATAGTCAGAGCGATAATGGCTAATGTCCAGGTTTCATCTATTTTACCGGGTAAAGAGGAACCTGTACTTGAAAAAAATGGCTTGACTTTTCAGCAGTACATTGTTCTCGCAAAAGTACTGAAATCGCTACCTGATGGAAATATAACATCCGAGACAATCAAAATGGTGAATGATGGAGTGAACTATCATGGTCGGTCAGTTCAGGTTATCGAGTACAAGGAATTCGACAAGACCATGGAAAATTTCATGATGCCCTGAGAGATAACTTGCTACCAACGCCTTTAGAATATAAAATTGATAATGGGAGGTTTTGAATCCGCTAAACCAAGGAGCATTATGGCGAGTAAAGATAGCGCCCAATTTAAAAAAGCCTTATCCAAAATACCGACCTTGAAAAAGGCCTTATTGATTCTCAACCAGAAACATGCGAGGAGAATTTTTATTTATGATTTACGTCCATTGAGTCAGCTCTTCGACTACGCGGTGATAGCATCAGGTCTGAGTACTACTCAGCTGGACATAATCCGGAAATCGATTGAGCGGGGTTTAACCACTGACGGTTTGCGTCCATACGGTGTGGAGGGAACATCCGAAAGCGGATGGATACTCCTCGATTATATAGATTTCGTAATCCATGTTTTTACTCCTGAAAAGCGGAATTATTACAGGCTCGACCAGCTCTGGGGTGACGTGCCTTTCGAAGAAATTATCGACGAAGACGAGAAATAACATTTTTGTGCTTTTATGAACTTCAGAGCAAAAATGTCGAAATTTCAATTTGGTTGACAGTTAACAGGCATTAAGGTAGAATCAATCGAGTGCTATGGGGGATTTGAGCAAATAAAGGGGCAGTGGCGCAGAGGGAGCGCGTTTCCTTGGCATGGAAAAGGTCGGGGGTTCGAATCCCCCCTGCTCCACCAGGTGAGTAGTTGTACCTGGACGATTTTGAAAATGTCTTATTATTATATGTTTCGTTTATAAATATTCATCATTCGCCTTTCGGAGGCTGATATGCATAAAAAGATATTTTTGGTCATACCGTTGGCAATACTGATGACAGCCATAATTCAGAATGCCGGCATGTCAAAAAGAATATTTGACACCGAACTGCAGTTCAATCCGAGATCCGGTATGACTTATCATTATGCCCAGATGACAAACTTGAGCGGGTATGAAATCTCGTTTCAGCGCCAGGAGCGATTTGGCGGTGTGATTCAGACTATCTTCGACGAAACGGTGGGTTCAAACTCTAATGGTCTCATAGGCTGGAGCCTGGCTTTTCAGACATATGATGTGTTGAACGAGACTGATGTTGTTCTGGATGAGTTGCCGAGTGGCGGACCGTGGGGAACAAGTCGAGGTCCTTATCGTGGAATGCCATTGCCGGAGAATCCGGATGACAAAGACAGTAACCCACCTGACAAAGATCAACCGTCGCCTGACAAAGATCAGCCATCGCCTGATAACGAAAAACCCGAGGATGTCAAACCACCGTTTAATCCGGAACCGATGCAGGGCGGTGGTGGAATGGGTCCTGGTGGTGGCGAAAGCCCCGGCGGTCAGTGGGGACAACAGCAAAGACGCGATGAATCAGCAGATTTCCGAATAACACCTATACTCGAAACAAGACTGAATTACACAATAGCCCAGGATGGTCGTCTGATGGATATGCAGGGGCTCGATTTAATCGGAGATTTCTATGATCCTCAAAACCAGATTTCAGTCCGACAGATTTTCCAGTCAAGCCATTTCCTGACCCTTCCAACATATCAGGTACACCTTGGTGAGAGCTGGCGCGGACCTTTCTTCTGGACAATCCCGTTCGTCGGCGAAGCCAGAAAAATCGATATGCAGTACACGCTCGAAGAGATAACAATACAGGAAAGATATCGCCTTGCGAATGTCGCTTTTTATGGGGTTACGCAGTTCGATACCGTAACAACCGATGAAAAGTGGGATGATGAATTCGGATGCGATGTACGAGTCGATTCAGACCTCCACGCCGACATAATGCTCAGAGGCAATATACTTTTCGATATTGACCGCGGAATCGTCGTTGCAATCGGTGATGATATTCGATCGAAGCAATTCATGTATTATACTAACTTCAATACATTCCCCAGACCATGGGGCGGCAATTATTTCCTGTCAACGATTGTGGTCGATCGAATGGACACAAGAACGCCTCTCGGCAACGTTCTTGACACAGAACCACGGAAAGACCATATAATTCAGGATATGGTCTGGAGAACCTGGTTGATTGTTGAGTAGTTTTAACTCGGGAGGAATAAGTAAAAAATTATTGAAAATTGAATAAGCCCGTGGATATGCGGGCTTTTGTTATTTTGAAAAAAAAGGGGACAGTCCCGAACAAGCAAATCTAACGAACATAGAATATAGGTTAAATGCGACTTGTAGAACAGATAATGAAACTGAACATTTGTGGACTGTCCCCTTTTTTTCATTTACGTAAGAAGATTATAATGTAATAAATTTTTAAAACTAAACTTATGTAAAATAGTAGTAATCTTATTTTTAGAAAACTTTGAAACTCGATAAGTAAAGGAATCAGGGGTAGCAAATGCCGAAAAATAAATTTAAGAACTGCATAATCTTAGTCACTGCATTAATTATTTTTCTATTCACTTCAGGTTCAGTCCCGTATGAATTCAAGCTGCCTGAGACTAAAAGACCACCAATGGCTTACGAAGAAGCAAAACTCGGATTTCTTCAAGGTCAGGTCATCGTGAGATTTAAAGATGGATATGACGAGACATCGCTTCGAAAATCATCAAGCTTCAACTATCAGGAAAAGCAGAGGATTCCGTTTGGTTTTACAAAGCTCTTTATAGATGGCGATGTTAAACAAGCTTGCAAAGAATTAATGAACGATCCTGCAATTGATGTGGCCGAACCCAATTACATCCGCTATGCTCAGGTTATACCAAATGACCCGCTGTTTTCGCAGCAGAATAACCTGAAGTTATCTCGCGCTGAGCTTGGATGGAATATCGAAACCGGTGACGCCGATGTCATAGTCGCTGTCATTGATACTGGCGTTGATAAACAACATCCGGACCTTATAGCTAATCTGATTCCGGGCAAGGATATCATGGACGGGGACGATGACGAAAAAGATGACTCCGGGCATGGAACTTCAGTAAGCGGTGTTATCGGTGCATCAGGCAATAATGGCATTGGGGTAGCAGGCTCAGCATGGCATATTAAAATACTTCCTCTAAGAGCATGCGGCGGTCCGAGCTTGTGGTGTCCAATGGATAAAGAGTGTGAAGCCATCGAAGAAGCGATATTACAGGGAGCGGATATTATAAATCTCAGTCTTGGAGGTTTTAACCCAGCTACAATGGAAGAAGAGGCGATAAACGGCGCATGGGATGCAGGGATTGTTATCTTCGCAGCGGCTGGCAATGATGGATTACTCGGGAAATTCGGCAATCCTGAAAACGAGGGTAATATCAATTATCCAGCCGGATACGAACATGTCTGCGGTGTTGCGTCAGTGGATTATCCAGTCAATGGCGATATATCAAAAGTTGTGCGTTCTGTTTTCAGTAATTACGGTGATGCTGTGAGCGTCACAGCTGTTGGAAGGGATGTGGTAACAACCGCGCCATCCGTGGAAGTCCAATATCCTATTTACAGCGAACAAGCGGATTATGGTCGAATTGATGGAACGAGCTTCTCGACACCTCTTGTTAGCGGTCTCGCGGCTTTGATTAAAAGCCATTTCCCGAATTTATCAAACTCGGAAATCCGAGCTAAAATAGAAACATCTGCACGGGATATTGGGGCACCCGGATGGGATGATGAATTTGGATTTGGTATTATTGACTTTCAGGCAGCTTTAATCGGTTCAATACATGCCGTCAATGACGCTTTCAATGTCGGTATAACATCGAATCCTATAATGACCGATGATGTGATAATCGTAGTTAAGGTGAAACTTCCAATCGATGGGAATCCTCAACTTTCATATTCTTATAATGAAGAGGGAAATGTCAAAACCGGCACTATTAATATGATTAGGGTTCCCAACCAGAATAATATCTGGGCAACAAGATTTCATACGCTTTTCTCGGGAAAGATTACATTCAGCGTGAAGGGAACGACACCCGGAGGTGGAGATTTACCGGAATTATTAGTGGATTATTCCAAAGGCAAAAGTGATTAATATCGCTTTCTGATTTTATGAGGACAATATCGGTATGATATAATCGAGGACTTTAAACCGATAGAATGAATTAGCAATCTTATTCATCATAAAATTTAAACCTTAGTGAATGTCATAAAAACGAAAGCAGGAAATACCAGATGTCAGTGAAGAAATTTAAATCCAATGCAGTAAAAATAATTCCTTTATTCTTCGCGATTCTAATTGTTTTTGCTTTTGAATCGCCGGTATTCGCGGGGAAGGTATCGGAAGGTGGAAGACCGCCGATAGCTTATGAGACTCCGAAGGCTGAGTTTCTCGCGGGACAGGTGATTGTCAGGTACCGCGATGGGTACAGCGCCGATTCAATGCGGAGACCATCGAGCTTCAGTTTACATGGATGGCAGGCTGCTGCCTTCGGCTTCACGCGAGTCTTTATCGAGGGCGATGTTCTTAAAGCCTGCGAGGAGTTAATGAAAGACCCCGCGATAGAAGTGGCAGAACCGAATTATGTACGCTACCTGCAGTTAAAACCGAATGACGAATTATATTTCCGTCAGGACAACTTGAAGCTTTCACGTGCTGAGCTCGGATGGAATGTTGAAACTGGTGATGCGAGTGTTATTGTAGCTGTCATTGATACCGGTGTCGACAAACAGCATCCGGACCTTGCCGCTAATCTGATTCCCGGAGCGAATTTCCGCGATGCCACAGGCGATGAGAGCGATGATTCCGGTCATGGAACCGCTGTCACAGGTGTTGTGGGTGCAATCGGAAATAATAGTATCGGCGTAACCGGTGCCGCATGGAATATCAGCATTCTTCCGCTTAGAGCTTGCGGAGGGCAATCATTAACATGCAATGTGGTTGATGAGGTTGAGGCTATAGAAGAGGCTATCGTGCAGGGAGCGGATATTATCAATCTCAGTCTTGGCGGATTTGGACGTTCCACCATGGAGGAAACCGCATGCAATAACGCGTGGGCGGCAGGCCTGGTCATCTTCGCTGCCGTGGGTAATCAGGGATTACTTGGAGTTGCCGGTGATCCCGATACTGAATCTAATATTAATTATCCCGCTGGTTATGACAATGTCTGCGGTGTGGCATCAGTTGACTATCCTGCAAATGGGAATCTTTCTCAGATAGTACGTTCAAGTTTCAGCAATTCCGGCACTGCTGTTAAAGTAACAGCTGTAGGAAGTTCCGTGGTTACTACAGCTCCATCAGTTGATGTCGAATATCTCATTTTCAGCCAGAAGGCTGATTATGGTCGTATCGATGGAACGAGCTTTTCAACTCCTCTTGTGAGCGGACTTGCAGCTTTAGTCAAAAGCCATTTTCCCAATCTGACCAATTCGGAGCTAAGAACGAAAATCGAAACATGCGTATGGGATATTGGACCGGCAGGCTGGGACAATGATTTCGGATTTGGTCTTGTCGATTTCCAAAAAGTGATGATTGGCTCCACGCATGCATCAAGCGCGGCTTTTAATGTTGGTATAACAACAAGCCCGGTGATGAATGACGATATCATAATCATAACAAAGGTGAAGTTACCGATTAGCGGTGATCCTACCCTGTCATATTCCTATCTCGATGGAAATCTGCACACGGGTTCAATTACGATGATAAAGCTGCCTAATCAGAACAATATCTGGGCAAGCCGATTTCACACTTTATTTTCCGGAACAATTACTTTCAAAATCAACGGGATAGCAGACGGTGGTGGAAATCTTCCTGAACTCGTAGTGGAATATCTCAAAGGAAAAAGTAATTAATTCATTTCATTGAATAGATCAAAGCTGAAAGGAAATAAGATGAAAAGAAAAATTTTTGAGATAGTGATTTTATTCGCACTATTTGTGATGATGACAGGCTGTGGTGGGGGAGGAAGTCCGCAAGCAAGGATTTTTGGTCAAACAACCGATGAATGGGGAGCACCCATTGGTGGAAACAGTGTTTCCATCACTATCCAGGGATTGACAGATATATTTCACCCTAACAGTGCCGGAAATTTTGATTTTAGTGTGCCCCCGGATACTTATGCCATTGAATTTTTCTGGTATGACGAAGCACAGGGCATCGAAATTATCCATGAAGAGAACAGGACGATAGTTGAGGGCGACAATAATCTTGGCACTGTCAAGTTAACTCATAACAATCTGTCAGCTGGATGGTCCGCATATCGAAACGGGCAGTACAACGATGCTGTCACAAAATTCAATGAATACCTCACTGATGTTCGCAATGGGCATGCTAATTCAGGTTCTAACTCGGCTTTTGACGGTCTTGGATGGTCGTACGCGCGTATGCAAAACTATGATTCCGCCTATGCCAATTTCAACACGGCAATAACATCCTCAGGAAGCAAGAATGCGGATGCCCTTGTCGGGATGGGTGGTATGTTCCTCTCTCTTGGCTATGATGGTGCCAATTTCACGTTCGGAACCGCAGATTCGTATTTAACGAGCGCTCTGAATGTGGCTCCTGATTACAGCTCGGCACCGACTCATGACCATATAACCGATACGGATGTTTATGCCGCGAGAGCGCTCGCGAAATTCCTTAATGGGGATATTGCCGGATGTCAAAGCGATATCTCAAAATCACGTGTTAATGCCGATGCGGAAGGCAACTTCGCGACCCTCGACACCTTGAACATGCTCGAATGGATGGTCGGAAATATTTAACATTCTAAAATTTTGATATCCAACTGGGATCGCGGACAGGAAAAAAAGGGGACAGTCCCAACTCAACAAATCGTGTGTGTTGAGATAATAAGTAAAATTTGGCTTGATGATTGAGTAAATTAACTAAAGCTTTGAGGACTGTCCCCTTTTTTTCCTGTCCGCGATCCCAGATAAATATATGCGGAGAACTATTACAAACATGACCGATATCACCAGAACTCTGATTAGATTTCTGGTTCCCGTGATAATAATTTTCTTCCTGACTTTAAGTTCATCGTATCAAAGCGAAGCATCAAGGTTTCCACCTCAAAAAATTAATGAATATAACCTTGAAACCGAACGAATACCTTTCGAACCAAATCAAGTAATCGTTAAAATGAGAAGTGGTCGCAGTGTTCAATCTCTCACTGATTTAAACTTGACCAGAATTGTAAGCGTAAAACCAGCTCCCTTCGGATACACGTTATTACAGATCGAAGGTGAGGTTCGCGAATCCTGCGAAGAATTGAGTATGAATCCTGATGTTGAGAGCGCTGAACCAAACTTCTCAAGATACTGCACAGTCATTCCCAATGATCCGCGATATCCGGCTCAGCGAAATCTGAATATTTCAAGCGCTCCCGCTGGATGGGATATAGAAACCGGGAAATCAAATGTGACTGTCGCGGTGATAGATACAGGTGTGGATTATTATCATCCGGATCTCCATACAAATCTTCTTCAAGGTAAAAATTTCTATGATAATGGAGATTACATGGATGATTCCGGTCACGGTACAGCGGTCGCTGGTGTCATCGGTGCTATCGGAAATAATTCCGAGGGCATAGCTGGAGCGGCATGGAATATACGAATACTTCCTCTTAAAGCTTGCGGAGGTTCTGACCTGATGTGCAATGTGGCGCATGTTGCGCAAGCTATTCAGGAAGCGATTGTGCAGGATGTTGACATCATAAATATGAGTCTTGGTGGAACTAATTCATCATCAATAGAAAGAGATGCTATCGATGCCGCATGGAACGCGGGAATCGTTATTTTTGCCGCTGTGGGCAACGAATCCAAACTTGGAAAATTCGGCAATCCGGAACTCGAGCAATATATCACCTATCCTGCCGGATATGAGAATGTCTGCGGTGTGTCATCGATAGATTATCCTACAGCCGGTGACCTGTCCAAAGTGCAACTATCGGATTTCAGTAATTCAGGCGATGCTGTCAGTGTAACGGCTGTAGGTTCGCGGGTCCCTACAACTTTTCCGACAGTCGATGTTGAATTTCCGCTGACACATGCAAAGGATTATGTGACTATTAACGGCACAAGCTTCAGTTCTCCTCTTGTGAGCGGTCTCGCGGCGCTTTTGAAAAGCCATTTCCCGGATATGACTAATAGAGAAATCAGGCAGAGAATAGAATCTGCCGTATGGGATATCGGACCTCCCGGTTGGGATGATGAATTCGGTTATGGGCTCGTTGATTTTCAGATGGCGTTGATGGGTGGAAGACACGCATCGAATGATGTTTTCAATCTTGGTGTCGCTACAAGCCCTGTAATTAGCGATGATATTGTGATAATAATTAAAGTAAAACAGCCCTTGTTGAATCCTCCAAGTATACATTATGATTTAATCGGAGATTTGGGACCGGTAGGTTCAGGCAATGTGTCTGTCACACATCTTGCCTGGAATTCGGATATCTATGCGGGGCGATTACACACGACACATCAGGGATTGATAATCATCAAGGTAAACGGTAATGGCATAAGCGGTCCCGCTCCTGAACTTATAATGGGATATTTCAAAATATAATGAAAATCGGGGACAGGAGCTGATTTTCATTATTGACTGCAAATATTTTTTAAAGTAAAATTCAAGTGTCTTATCGAGAGCAGGCTGAGGGACTGGCCCAACGAAGCCCGGCAACCGATTAGATTCGGTGCTAAATCCTGCGAACTATGAAGTTCGAAAGATGAGACGAACCTGATATTTAGATTATTCCCCGGGCCGTCCGGGGGTTTTTTTTCATTTTGAATTGTAATGATAAAGAGATGCACGTTCAGTAAAAACAGGCCAGATGGGAGATAAGCTATATGACATCAAAAAACTTTGTTTTCACAAGCGAATCGGTAACAGAGGGTCATCCGGATAAAATAGCCGACCAGATTTCCGATGGAGTTCTTGATGCCATCATGGAGAAGGATCCAATGGGGCGGGTCGCATGCGAGACCGCTGTGACCACTGGGCTGGTGTTCGTTATGGGTGAAATCACTACCGATGCTTATGTCGATATCCCGCGAATTGTAAGAAGCACACTCAAGCGAATAGGATATGTGCATCCGGATTACGGAATCGACTGGAACACCTGCGGGGTGATAACATCGATCGATGAACAATCACGAGATATCGCCAATGGCGTAACGACATCGCATGAGATTCGAGCGGGTGAAGATTCGTGCTTAGCCTCGGAGGACGATGAAATAGAAAAACTCGGGGCAGGAGACCAAGGCATGATGTTCGGATTTGCGTGCACCGAGACAGATGTCCTCATGCCGATGCCTATAATATTCGCACACAGATTATGCAAGAGAATGGCTGAAGTGCGTAAAAGTGGCGAGGTGGATTTCCTCAGACCCGATGGCAAATCGCAGGTCTCGATTCAGTATATTGATGGTAAACCTCACCATGTGGTTTCAATCCTTCTCGCTGCGCAGCATGAACCGGAAACAACGGATAAAGAACTGAATGAAATATTATCCGAAAAAGTTATTCGTGCGGTTATTCCTCACAACATGATGACCAACGATACGAAATTCTTCATAAACACATCAGGGCGATTCGTAATTGGAGGTCCTCAAGCTGATGCCGGTGTCACAGGACGCAAGATAATAGTTGATACATACGGCGGATATGCTCGTCATGGCGGTGGATGTTTCAGTGGGAAGGATCCCACAAAAGTCGACCGTTCAGCGAGTTACGCTGTCAGATGGGTGGCGAAGAATCTTGTCGCAGCAGGAGTTGCGGATCAACTCGAAGTTCAGGTCGCCTATGCAATTGGCAAAGCCAGACCTTTCAGCATCATGGTGAATAGTTTTGGAACCGGGAAAATCGATGAAGACAAGATTGTCGCGTTGATAGACAAGCATTTTGACCTTCGCCCCGGCGCAATTATCCGCGATTTGAAACTTCGCAATCCGATATACCAGCAGGTCGCGGCATACGGTCATTTTGGAAGGGATGACCTCGATCTTCCATGGGAGAAAACTGATAAAGCCGATGCTATCCGCCGTGATGCAGGTTTGAAATAATATTTTTACTTTCTTAATTGCGACCGTTGCGAAAATAATTAAAAATGTCATTTCGAAGCAAAGTTCAGGATTTGACTTACATGTATACCGCATCTTTACAGTAGTTTTAAATTGTCAAATCCTGAACTTTGCTGAGAAATCTCCTTTTGCAGCGGTCTCTAATTCGATTAGGTCGATGGCTTATAACATTATTCATCAAACATACAAAATAGTCTTCATAACTTGCATTTTGATTTCATGGGGGATTCTCGGTTCATGTGGCGATTCGAACAATACAAAGGAAGATAATGCTAATGAGAAAATATATTATTTCCCCCTTAAGAGTCTGCCTGAAGACCTGGATCCTGCCCATTCCTTAAGTAAAGAGGCGGATTCAGTAATGGGGGAAATTTACGATGGGCTGGTTTGCTTGAATGAATCATTTGAAGTTGCACCGGAAATTGCGGAATCGTGGGAGTACAATTCCAAAACAGCAACTTATACTTTTCATCTAAGAGAAGGCGTTAAGTTTCACAATGGAAAACAGGTTACAGCTGAGGATGTGAAATACTCCTTGCAAAGACTTGCTATGCCAAAAATAAAAGCCGATCAGGCGGAATGGATTTTATATGTTAAGGGTGCACGCGAGTTCAAGAACGGCAAGACAAACGATGTCAAAGGTCTCAGGGTCATTGATGAACGAACCATAGATATTGAGCTTGGAATAAATTATTTGCCATTTTTAAAACTCCTCACTACAACGATGTTTTCAATTGTCTGCAAGGATGCTTTTGAGGAATACGACAAGGGGCAAAAAGATTATTTCAAACCAATCGGCTCAGGACCTTTCCAATTCGAAAAAAAATTTCCTGATGGAGCCATTTCACTTCGAGCAAATCCTGATTATTACCGCCATAAGCCGAATCTCGATGGGATAATTTACAGGTTGGTGACAGATCCTTTTATAATGCTTGATGATTATCGCGACGGAAAGTTACATCATATTGAGATACCTCATGTGATTGCGGAAAAAGTGCTTAAGGAGGATTTTCTTAACGACGAGATAACCTCTTATCCTGTGAATCAGATTTATTATTTCGTTTTTAACCTCGATAGTAATCAATTTGGAGGAACAGAGAATCGTGATTCCAAGAGGCTTGTCCGGCAGGCGATAAACTACGCAGTGGATCGGGAGTATATATGTAAAACCATCATGGAAGATCAAGCTAAACCTGTTAACTACATAATCCCATCCGGAATGCTTGATTATGAGAATCCTCTGTCGGATATTTTCGGTTTCAAATATGATCCATCAAAAGCGAAGGAACTTCTTGCCAAAGCCGGATTTCCAAGTGGGAAAGGTTTTAAAACTATCACAATCCATACCCGCTCCAATGATAGAGACAGAAAAATAGCTGAAGCGATTAAAAATAATCTAAATGATATAGGATTGACCGTAGAAATCGCTCTTGAAGACAATGAAACATATAAAAAAATCGGGGAGAAGAAATTCGCGTTTTTTGCCAATCTCTGGATTATGCAATATCCCGATATCGATGACTACCTGGCACTTTTCCATGGTAAAAACGCAAGAGGAGGGAAAAATCTTGCAAACATCACAAGGGATTATATAAACGAATTAATAGATAAATCGGAAAGAATTGATGATCCAGCCCAGTTGAAAGAACTATATGTTGAAATTGAGAAGGAGCTCTGGTATGACTGCCCGTGGCTGTTTCTCTTTCGGATTAAAAACATTCTTCTTATAAATCGCAACGTGAAAGGCCTTAAAGAACAAATTTGCCAGCTCGACTTCTATGAGTCAATACCGCATGTCAGGATGGAGGAAGTCGATCTTGTTTCGGAGAGAGAGGATAAAAAGAGATGAGGAATATCAGGATACTAACATCAGGTGAATCCCATGGCGAGGCATTATATGGGATTATTGAGGGGATTCCAGCGGGATTGAAACTTTCCAACAGTGATTTCGAAAAAGATTCGATAAGAAGACGAAGCGGAATTGGTAGAAGCGATAGAGTCAAAATTGAAAGCGATAAAGTGGAAATCAAAAGTGGCATGAGCTGGAATAGCACAACTGGCGCTCCAATTACAATTCGAATTCCTAATATCATTCGCCATGATTCCCGTCTTAAGGCTTTGGAATGTGAAGATGCGGATGTCAAAGTAAAACCATTAACCAGACCTCGTCCTGGACATGCTGATTTTGTCGGATCGAAGAAATTCGAAATTAAGGATATACGGGAGATAATCGAACGGGCGAGTGCAAGAGAGACCGCTGCCCGATGCGCTCTTGGTTCAATTGCTAAAAAATTTCTGGATGAATTCGGATTGCGGATTATCTCACGCGTTCTTGCAATTGCGGATATAGGTTTTACATATAAATGCCTGTTCCCAACATCTGAAGACCTTGATAAAAAGTGGGATTCATTCATCACGGAAACAGAAAAAGTATACAAAAATAAAAAAACAAAGCTGCGGGATTTAAGAAAAAAACTTACAGAGAAAGGTGATACATGCGGCGGTGCATTTCAGGTAATCGCGCACAAAATGCCCATAGGGCTTGGGACATATACGCAAGCTGATGGGCGGCTCGATGCTATTCTCGCAAAAGCTGTGATGAGCATCCCATCCGTAAAAGCTTTCTCCATGGGAGCTGCTCTTGAAAAAAGTTTCAAGTATGGATCAAGTTATATTGATGAATTTAAATCTTCAAAAGGCAGGATATCAAGAAAAAGCAATAATGCAGGCGGCATTGAAGGTGGAATTTCAAATGGCGAACCTTTGCTTATCAGGGGATTTGTTAAACCTGTTCCGACACTTGCATCGCCAGGGAAAACTATAGACATGGAAACAGGAAAGCAGGTTGATACTTTTTATGAGAATGCGGATTACTGGGTGGTTGAATCTATCGGAGTTATAGCGGAAAGTACAATCGCGTTAATATTAATGGATGAACTTCTAAGCAAATATGGTGGTAACTCCATGGATGAAATACACAGGCATTTTAACGCTTAATTTTTGATATCTAATGTTTTAACTACTAATCTATTTATAGTGCTTTCGGTGTGGTCGTTATGAAGTGCTGAACTTAACGAACTATTGGATTTAGCTAATTGAATTGAGGACGGATTAAGTTTGTGATAATATTAACAATCTGATTCCCGGACGAGGAAACAAGGATAATGCTATGTCAAATCATAAGACTAAAAATGCATTGCGTGATTATTCACACATTCCGAAAGTTGTAATAAAAAGACTTTCGAAATATCACTCGGTCCTTGAAAAACTGGATACCGAAGGTATTAAGAACGTCAGCTCTCAAAACCTTTCTCACGAAGTACATGTTAAAGCATCGCAGTTGCGAAAAGACCTTGCTTATTTTGGCGAATTTGGCACCCGTGGCAAGGGTTATGATGTTTCCTACTTGCATGGTGTAATCGGTGATATTTTGGGATTGAAGAAAGAATGGGCCGTTGTGCTTGCCGGTCTCGGGCATTTGGGTTATGCATTGGTTTCATATAGAGGCCTTGAAAAGAAGGGATTTAAAATCGCAGGGATTTTTGAAAGTGACCCTAAGAAAATTGGAAGAAATGTCCATGGCATGAGGATTTATTCAATCGATGATATCGGTCGAGTTGTGAAAGACAGCGATGTAAAAATAGGAATTATCACGGTACCTGTTGATGCAGCTCAGAAAGTATGCGATGCGATGGTTGATGCTGGCATTAAAGCGATTCTTAATTTTGCACCGGTTATTTTACATCCCAGGAAGCCCATATTTGTGGAAATCGTGGATATCTCAGGCGAATTGAGTATTTTGAGCCATTATCTGACGTTCCACGCCATTTGAAAATAAAAAAAAGGCTGCCTCAAAAGCAGCATAATAACTTCCATATATCATATGTGGATATTCTTAGAGGAGTCCTTCAATTCTCTCAAGGGGAATTTCATCAAGTAACGATTCCGATGGAAATTCATCGAGTTTACCATCACCGAACTCATCGAGATAGCCTCCTGTGCCATGAACTCGCTCTTCCTCTTCAAGTTCATGGCTGACAGCAGCAGCGATTCCTTCTTCTTCTCGTCGAAGAGTGGTTACGCGCATTGCTTCATCAAGAGTCGTGATACCTTGCAGTACTTTCGCGAGTGCGGATTTCTCAAGGGTTCTCATGCCTTCTTTTATAGCATATTGACGGATTTCATCGGTTGATGCATCGCCGAGGATTAATTGACGTATATGAGGCGAGACTCTCATCATCTCAAAAACGCCGGTACGACCCTTGTATCCAGTGCCTCTGCAGATGGTGCACCCACGACCCTTGAACAATGTCGGTTGAAACTCATCCCCATACCCGAAATGCTTTTTAACGAGCCCGCGGAGTTCATCAGTATAGGGATGCGGTTCGATGCATGTCGGACAAATGGTTCGCACAAGACGCTGAGCCATGATTCCGATTGTGGATGCGGAAACGAGGTAGTTCGGAGCGCCCATCTGAACAAGACGAACAATAGCGCTTGGCGCATCATTGGTATGCAGGGTTGAGAATACGAGGTGACCGGTCAGCGACGCTTCAATTGCGGCTTCGAGAGTCTCATAGTCTCGTATCTCTCCAACAAGGATTATATCGGGATCCTGGCGCAGGAACGATCGCAGCGCGGTGTTGAAATCAGTTCCTGCTTTGCGGTTAACCTCAACCTGGTTGACACCCTTAATCGTGTACTCAACTGGGTCCTCAATGGTGATAATGTTGACTGTCGGATTGTTAAGATAATGGAGAATCGAATACAGTGTGGTCGATTTTCCGGAACCGGTAGGACCGGTTACGAGGAAGATACCCCATGGCATCTGTGTAATCTCAATGATGAATTTTTCCTCGAAATCCTCAAGACCAAGCTTGGCGAGACCGACCATCGTGTTGTTCTTGTCGAGAATACGCATGACTATTTTCTCGCCGAACACGGTGGGGACGCAGCTTACACGGAAGTCGAGGTCGCGTCCGGATATGCGAGATCCCATACGACCATCTTGAGGTTTTCGTCTTTCCGCGATATCCAGGCTTGATAGAATCTTGATACGGCTTATTGTTGGATTCTGAATCTTGGGTGGGATCGATAGAATCTTATGAAGGATCCCGTCTATCCTATAGCGGACTACTACTTCATCTTCCGTTGGTTCTATATGAATGTCGGATGCATTGGATTCGACAGCTTCAGAGATAATCGTATTGACAAGACGAACAACAGGACCGGCATCAATAGCCTCAAGACCTTCAACCTTGAGAGCCTGATTTATATCAACCTCATCAGATTCCTCATCGAGGGTTTTCAGGTAATCGCTGATAAGTTCATCGGTCGCGTATTTCTTACCAACCTTCTGGAATATAATCTCCCGGATTTCATCCTCGTGAGCAAGGAGAGGTTGGATTTTCATTCCGCTCGCGAGACGCAGATTTTCTTTAATGACGAAATCGAGGGGATCGGCCATCGCAACGAATAAAGTATCGCCTTCAACCTTGACAGGTAAAACCATGAATTTCGACATTATATCCGGTTGAATGTACGCTTCGAGAGTCTTCGAGTACTTATAATCGGCGAGAGAGATATATTTAATACCGGTCTGTTTTTCAAGAGCTAGAGCGATGTCATTCTTGGAGCAGAATCCAAGTTTGACAAGAACCTTACCGAGTTTTTCGCTCGAACCTTTCTGGTATTCAAGGGCTTCTGTTAGCTGTTGCTGGGTAATAATACCTTGATGAATGAGGATCATCCCTAATTTGTCTTTTTCTCTTGCGCCCTTGATGTTTGATGAAACAGCCATCGAGTTAATAATCTATCCTTTTATTAAAATAGGTTATCCCCCTTAAAGAAAAGCCAAACTAATCCTCCTTAAAATTCACTATACGGATATAAATCTAAAAACATATGTCACTCTTACAAAACCCCCCCTCAAAATAGAATTTTACTTTAATTTCACAATATAGTCAAATAAGAATTTCAAATTAGTATCCAAAACTATGTCTGAACTATTTTTAATACAAACGATGCTAACGCAACACCACCAAATCGCCCCTTTTTAAACTTGAACTTGACTCCTCGGAAACTGTAAAAGAATTTATGTCGATTATCCCTGAGATTTATCTATCTGAAAGATATTTTACCATTTTTATACTAAGGGTGAGCTCCTCGCAGGAATTACTGTAAAAATTCATAAAATCCGCCTGTTGATATTATACTTGATACATGATGTATAATACCTGAAAGGGTACTAATTATGAGGGTTATAGTTGCCGATAAGGCTGGTTTCTGCCAGGGAGTTAAGAGGGCTCTTGACCTTGCCATAAAAGAAGCTACTCAATCACCTGAGCCTGTTTATACTTTTGGCCCGCTTGTCCATAACAATCAGGTAATTACTTATCTCGAAGACCTTGGGATTGAGAGGATAGATGAGGCGCTACAGGCACCGCCGGGAAGTCATGTGATAATCCGCTCTCATGGGATAGGACCTTTGGATATGGAGAAACTGGAGGAGCAGGAACTTACGATTATCGATGCCACATGCGTCAAAGTTAAACAGGTGCAGGATTTCGCGAAAAGCCTCATAGAAAGAGGATATGCGCTGATTGTTCTCGGTGCACCGGAGCATCCGGAAATCAAAGCTATCCGTGAATATATCAATGACAGAGCCCTGGTGATTCATTCCCTCGATGAAATAATCGAACCCCTTTTCAATCCGATCCCTGAAAAAGTGGGGCTTGTCAGCCAGACAACTTTATCAAAAATATTTTTCGATCAGGCAGTGGAAAAAATCCGAAAACAGATACCCAACCTTGAGGTTCATAACACAATTTGTGGAGCAACTGAAACTCGACAGGAGGAGGCTCGTAAAGTGGCTGAGCGAAGCGACATGGTTATCGTAATCGGTTCGCCTTTTTCATCAAATACCAGCCGTCTTGCAGAAGTTTGTGTCGAACATGTGCCAGTAAAAAAAATTGAAACGGAGGAGGATATTAGCGAAGAATGGTTCACTAAGAATATGACTGTTGGAGTTACTGCCGGTGCAAGTACGCCCGAATGGGTTATCAAACAGGTTTTGAAGGTGATTATCTCGATTGGAGAAATGTTAGATGGAGAATGCGAAGTCATTAATGGCGACATGTACCTGACAAAAGATAATAAGTCTCAAGAAAAAAATGGGGGCAGTTCCGTATAAGAAAATTTAACAAACAGAAAATGCAAGTCGGATTCGATTTGTAGAATTAATAAAAAAACTTGATTTATGTGGACTGTCCCCATTTTTTTCTTTAACATATTTTTTGACGCAGTCACATGAATTTTAAAAATCAGGTGAGTCATGAGCGACGAAGTTAATTTAATTCTCAGGCAGTTGCCATCAGTTGATGAGCTTTCAATGCTGGCGGAAAATCTGCCTCAAGCGAAAGGCATCACCAAACGCTATCTCGTTTCCATATCGCGAAAGATTCTCGAGAACTTGAGAGCGGATATTGTTTCTAAAAAATCATCACCGAAAAATCCGTCTGAAAAAGCATTGGAACTGATTGAAAAGGAATTGCAGGATATCATCTCACCTGCATTGAAACGCGTAATCAACCTTACCGGCATTTTTGTTCATACGAATCTCGGACGATCACCTCTTTCATCAGAAGCTGTGGATGCGTTGAAAACCGCAGAACATTATTGCAACCTGGAATACGATATATCAGAGCGAAAGAGAGGCAAACGCGATAGAAACCTTGCAAAGATTCTTTCCCTGATTACAGGATGCGAACATTTCCTTCTTGCGAACAATAACGCCGCTGCTCTCTTTCTCATCCTTAATTCGTTCGCAAAAGGAAAAAAGGTTGCGGTAAGCAGGGGCGAATTGATTGAAATCGGCGGCTCGTTCAGAATCCCTGATATCATGCGCGCAAGCGGGGCAAAACTGGTTGAGGTCGGAACCACTAATAGAACACATCTTTATGACTATGAAAAAGCAGCTGATGATGGAGCCTTTATGTTTTTAAAAGTACACTCATCGAATTATCGAGTCGTTGGATTTACTGAATCGGTAAGCGCGGATGAACTTGTCACACTCGCAAAACGAAAAAACATTTTATGTGTTGAAGATCTTGGCAGCGGTTCATTGATTGATCTTTCAGATAAAGGATTTCCAAAGGAACCCACAGTTCAGGATTCACTTGCCAAAGGGATGGACCTTGTAACATTTTCCCTTGATAAGCTCCTTGGAGGTCCACAAGGCGGGCTTGTGTTGGGCAAAAAAGAACTGATCGATAAGATGAACAGGAATCCTATAAAGCGTGTTGTAAGGTGTGGCAAATTAACGTTGCTTGCGCTTGAATCCACATTAAGGAGTTACCTGAGGGAGGATGAGCTTCTTTCAACGCATCCGTTATATCGAAATCTTTTCGTTTCAGAAATAGGACTTCATGAGCGCGGAAATCAGCTAATCGATGCTTTAAAAAAGAAATTCGGTGATGCCGTGACTTATAACATAAAAACCGATTCATGTTATATGGGCGGTGGGAGTCTTCCCGAACAAGCTATACCATCATTGGTAATCGAGCTCATTCCTGTGAAAATCAGTTTGAATCGTCTGGTTAAAATATTTTCTGAAAATGATCCGCCAATAATTGGGCGAATCAGCGAAGATAAGCTTATTTTCGATCTTCGCCAGCTTGAGAACATATCTGATGCAGTCCCTTCATCGGAGTTATGAGAGTTGAATAATGCCAACTGAGAAACCGTACTACATAATAGGCACAGCGGGTCACATAGACCATGGCAAGACATCTCTGATAAAAGCGCTCACCGGTATCGAGACAGATCGCCTGAAAGAAGAGAAGGAGCGGGGCATTACTATCGATCTCGGATTCGCTTATTTCAACGGTCCAGATGGACGAAGATACGGAATTGTGGATGTTCCCGGTCATGAAAAATTCATACCCAACATGCTTGCCGGTGCGCATGGTTTCGATGTTGTCATGATGGTCGTCGCTGCCGATGATGGTGTCAAGCCACAGACTATCGAGCATTTTGAGATACTGCATTTACTAAAAGTTCCCCGTGCGATGTTCGTAATCACAAAAATCGATCTTGTAAAGCCTGATAAGATTGATGAGGTACGCGAAGAGATCGAAATTCTAATCCACGAAAGCTATCTCGCCAATTCGAGGATAATTCCCGTATCCAATACTACTGGTGCGGGATTGAAAGATGTAGCCAATGAGATTTCGAGACTTGTCAGTGAGGAAATTCCCCGAACCGATAATGCTTTCTTCAGATTTCCGATTGACAGAGCTTTCACAATTACAGGATTTGGAACGGTCGTAACCGGTACTGTAATCTCCGGGGAAGCAAAAATAGACGATGAAATTTTGCTTGTTCCCGATGGTCGCAGGTTACGTATCAGAAATATTGAGGTTTTTGATGAGAAGGTAGAGAAAGTATCGGATGGTCAACGAGCAGCTATCAATTTAGCCAAAATAGAGAAAACTGAAATACTTAGAGGGATGGAACTTGTAAGCCCTGAATTGGAAGCCGAGATGCACAATCGCTACTTCGCGGCTCTTGAAATGCTTCCGCATCGATACTGCAACCTGAAGAATTTCTCGCGCGTTCGTCTTTTCAAAGGCACGATGGAAACAATGGCGACACTCATAAACATTGAGGAGGATGTTTTTAAACTAAAAGGAAAATATGTCACGCAGATTAATTTTCATGACAATTCGCTTATCCTCTCAGGTGAACGTTTCATCATAAGGGATGAGACCAATCGAAATACTATCGGGGGAGGGGAGTTCTTGATTCCGGCAATTATTAAACGCACAAGGATTCCAAAAGAAAACCTGTCTCTTTTAAGGGATTTTCCATCGATGAATCTCGTTGATAAAATCATCACAGCCCTTGTTTTTGACAAAAGAAATGTGATTCCTCTTGATTCTCTTTCGACCATGTTTAATAGAAAAAGCGATGAGATTTTTTCATTGATAAAAGAAGAGGGAAAGGAAATTAAAATTCTACCATGGCGCGACCGAACGATTGCACTGAGCTCAAAACTCGATAAAGCAAAGCAAGCGATTCCTGATTCTTTAAAAGAATTTCATGCTAAAAATCCGGAATTGCCCGGAATAGAGAAAAAAAGCCTGCGAGAAAAATTGCATGATGAGTTCGCGAATGATGAAGAGATGGAGAGAATATGGGATCTTTTAATAGATGAGGGACGCATTGTAGATAGCGGCGAATTCATGTTATTAAAGGATTTCAAGATAGAGTTCAAAGGTGAGGATGCAGAACTCAAGAAAAAAATATTGGAGATATATTCGGATCTCAGCGGGAACACTCCAAAGAGAGAACGTCTGCCTGAGATAACAGGTGTCGCGGAAGAGAAAATCGATCGGATTTTTCAGGGTTTGGTGAAATCACGCGAGATAATTCTCCTTGCTGTGGGAGTACATGTATCGCGGAGCGCATTTGAAAAAGCTGAGAAGCGGGTTGTGGATTTTTTAAAACAAAAGGGTGAACTTGCTGTTGCCGAGTTCAGGGATATGATTGGAACAAATCGTAACATGGCTGTTTTACTGCTTGAGGCGATGGATAGCAAAGGCGTTACTTTTCGCAAAGGTAACACGCGAGTGCTTAAAAAAAGCATGTAATTCGGAAAAAATGGGGACAGCCCCAACTCAACAAATCGCAAGTGTTAAGACAGTAAGTAATGTGCGACTTGTAGAACGAACGACAGAACTAAATGTATGTGGACTGTCCCCGTTTTTCTTTTATATCCTTTTTGCAACGGTCACATGATAAAATATGCAATGAATCCGGAGGGGAATGGGGCCCGGTGGCTCCCGAGGACTTCAAATCCTTTGTGGAGGCCTTGACGGTCTCTGGAGGGTTCGACTCCCTTTCCTCTCCGCCATACGAAATTACATCGGATCGCATATACACGCGATCCCTTTTTTATATGTGTGGAAAAATAGGGGATGCCCCAACTCGGAAAATAGCATATCTTGAGACCATAAGTACAATGCGACCTGACGATTGTGTATAGTAACTAAAGATATGTGGGCTGTCCCCATTTTTCCTTCGTGATAGACTTTCAACGAAATTCCATATTATCATTTAATCGAAATGAGAAATCTCAGATTGCGAGAATCATCATATCCATGGGTGTTATTTTTCCTGTTCCTCGCGACTTACCTTCTCTATCCGACTAATTTACCCTATATAGATGGTCTCTATTATGCTTATCACGTTGAGAATATGCCACTTGCGGATACTTTTCATCCACATCACCTGCTTTTCCTGACAATCAATCAATTGATATTTTCTGCCCTGCATCTTGCCATTCCAAATCTTCGCGGACTCACATATTTTCAAAGCTTTAATTCGTTTCTTGGTGCTTTGACCCTGATAATTCTTTACCGTCTTTTACTCGGACTTTTCAAAAGACCGCTTGGCGCATTCATCGGAACTTTTTTTTACGCATCCACGTTTGGATTCTGGCATCATGCCACCGACGCAAATATCTACATTGGTTTCAACCTTCTAATGACAATCATTCTCAAACGATTTCTACTCGATGAAAATCATAAAAAGACGGGAAACCTAATTATCACAGCGCTGCTGACCGCATTCGCGACATTAATTCATCAATTGGGAATCTTCATGATTTTTCCCATTGGAGCATATTTACTTGCAAATGATAAAGATACAAAGCGTTGCTTCAAACCGCTTGTAATGTTCCTTGGAGTTTATTTCATCTCAGTTATGATTCCGTACCTTTTAGTATTTATTTTTTCAGTATCAAACGGGAAGCCATCGATTCAACTATTCGCATCCTGGATTACAGCATATGGCTCAAACAGAATTTTCTGGCCCTTTCTTTATCATGATGTTTACTATGTATTGTCCGTAATTTCCAGAAGTCAATTCAATGCCTTCTTTCATATTATCCCGATGGAAAAAATCATTTACAGGGGAAATGTGACAGGTGAGGGAGCATCACTGTTAAACCTGTTCAATTTCACCTTTGCCATAATACTGGTTCTGATAATCGAACGGATTCATTTTATAAACTTTCGCGCTAATCCATCGGAAAAGATAATCTACCGTAAAGTGCTTGCCTGGATGACACCGTTTTTCATCTTCTTCATATTTTTCGCTCCTGAGAACTATTTCTACCGCATTTTGTATTTGGCTCCTCTTGTGATTTTCACAGGGGGATTGTTTGAATCATCCACTATAAGAGACAAAAGAACCTTGAAACCTTTCCTCTTTATCTTCGTGATGTTCACGTTTCTGTATAACACATGGGATGGAATCATACCGGAATCAAGGATGATGAACAATCCTTACATCGTGGATGCCATATCGATAAACCAGGAGATAAATCCCGAAGACCTTGTTGTATTCTCCGAGCAGGAACGTTACCTCGCGGCGGTTTTTCGATATTACTTCGATCGCAAATGCCTTCACGCCATGTCTCAAAGTCGTTATAAGAAAGAAAACGAAGAAAGAATTGAAAAGGCAAAAATTGAGACCGCATTATTTATGAAAGAGAATTTCAAAGGCATATTTTTTTCTAATTACACAATGCGAATGGGAGTTGAAACATATTATTTTTCTTTGAACAATTTTCCTCCCCCTCATCCTGAAATAATGGTTCTGGATAAAGATCAGATAATTCAGGTCGGACAGGTTCTTACGTCAAGGGGTACTTATTTCAAAGTCAGGGTGGAGGAGCCTGTGAGAAAGAAAACCGATCGGGATGGTTACATTGAAGAATTCGATGAGGCATGGGATGTGCAAAGATAATTATGATTGGGGGCAGAAAAATTAATAGCCCATCTGAGTAGATGGGCTGTGAGGGGCTAATTAATCGGAAGATAAATTAGCACAGCCCCGGAATATTGTCAAGTCATTTTTTATCCCTTTTTTGAATAAGGGTACAATACAGCTCCTCGTGTCTTTTGGACATGACTTCGGCGGTATATTCACGAAGTATCAATTCCCTTGATTTTTTCGACCATTCGATCGCAAGCTTGGGATTTTCAAGAGGGATTCTGATAGCGTTTGCAAGCAAAGCCGGTTCAGATGGTGGAACCATGAGGCCATTTACCGTGTTTTCTATTAATTCCGGAAGTCCACCCACGGATGTAGTAACCGGGACAAGACCCATGCCCATTGCCTCAAGAAGAGAAATCGGATTGCCCTCAAGCAGGGATGACATCACAAAAATTCTGCACTTCGCAAGAATAGCTCCTACATCGTGTCTCTCCCCGAGGAAATGAACATTACCATCGACACCAAGAGATGAAGCCAGCTTGATTAGTTCAAGTCTCAAGGGACCATCGCCAACCAGCAATAAATGAACATAAGGCATCTTGCCATGAAGAATTTTATATGCTTGTATCAACGTCTCATGATCTTTAACAGGGCTTAGAGCTGAAACATTCACAATGAAAACAGCATTCGGATCTTTTTTTAGGATGTTCTCAATAAATTCGACTCTGGCATCCTTCTTCAGTTCAAGCGACTGAAGGTCAATGCCATTTTTTATGACCGAGACTCTATCCTCCGGTAAACCGACATTATGTAACAGGTAATCGCTGGTCTCTTTTGAAACAGCGATGATTCGATCAGTGTGCTGTGCGAGATAGCGAATGATAATTTTACGCAACATGGGGACATCGCCAAGACGTCCATGCTCGGTATGAACCAGAATCGGGCAATTTTTCCTCATCTGGATAGCTGCAAACCGTCCCCACAATCCGGCGGAAAAGTTGTGCGTATGCAGAATATCATATTTCCCCTCTTTTATGTGTTCCTTTAAACGTGGAATTAGAGTGAAATCAATTTTTCCTTTTTTCGTAACCTGATCGACTTTCCCACCGATGGTTTTGATTTCATCATAGCAAGGACCTTTTTTTCTAAGACAGGTGGTGGAAAAATCGAAACGCGACTTGTCTATTCCTCTTATAAGGTTAACGATGACCTTTTGAGCTCCCCCGGTCTCAAGTGTATGGATCAAATGTAAAACCCGGATTTTATCGTTCTGAGTGTTCACTTTGATAGTTCCGGAAACTTCTTCTTGTTATTGTTTGATGATTCAGCGAGCATTTTATCAGCGACATTGGACATGAGAACGAAAATCGTTAGAAGCATCCACATATACTTCGAGTGATAAAGACCGAGGAAGACCCCTGCCACGAGAAGGCCTGTAAAACCGGATATGCAACCACGGGCAATCGTGGCGAGATATATCTCCTTCTCCTGCTTGAAGACTTTTAGCGATTTGAATCCTTTCTTGTAAACCTGAACGACAATGGATATCCATAAGATTAGACCGAATATCCCGAGCTCAGCGAGAATCATCAGGTAGTCATTATGGGCTGCTCGTCCATACTTGTAGAAAGCAATTCGAGTTGGGTCTTTAACAAGCTCATTCGTGAATGCAACAGGGAATCCACCTATTCCAATCCCCGTGAAAGGATGATTTTTAAATATTTCCCACCCGATGAGCCAAATTCCGAATCGACCTCTCGGTACCTCAGCTGTGGATTCCAGCTCGAACCTTTCCGACCCCATCCTTTCGGCGTACCGATCGATAAAATAAGGAGCGGTGCACAAGAACAAAAGAAGAGCAAGTATAATCATTTTCTTTTTTCTGGGTTCAAGCGCATAAAGCTGAAGGAATGCGGCCGTAACGGCTATTGCAAAACCGCGACTCACAGCTGATAGAGCTCCGAGGAAACATCCAAGACCCATCAAACCATATAACAGCATTTTGAATTTGTTGTCATGATAATTGATCAGCGCGACGCAAATCATAAGTGGCGCGAGTAGCATCGATGCGAACTCATTCTGGTCGAAACCTTCGACACCGACAGCTCGACCCTCGGAAACCAGCGAAATGTTGAAGCTTCTAATTCCCGCGGCTGTGCATGTGAACAGAACTATCATAACCACTTGCAGAAACTTATCCTTCTTGTCAACAAGCGTTATGGCAATCATGACTGAAATAATCAACATGCCGGTAGCCCTTGTGACAATATAAGCGCCTTCGGGAGATACCGACCATATCGCTGTTAGAACCATCCAGCAATAGAATATGACCACAAGAACCATGAACATATCCCATTTGAAAATCTTAAATTTCCGCGTCAGGAAAATGTAGGGTGCCCACACTGCAAACATCACAATCCCTATAACTCTCGGCACTGATGCTGAAAGCTCTTTAACCGGTACAACATATAGCGGCATAGAAGCAACGAACAGATAGTAAGCATAAATGGGGTTATAAACCATTATGACTATGAAGGGTATGGCTAAAAAGCCGACGGCAAATAGAGGATGAATGCCGCTCATAAAACCAAAAACGAGACAGCAGAACGCGCATAATGATACGATTAATACTTTATTTTGCAGGATAATACGCGAGGCCTGCTTTTCCGCATGTTTTCTGAATCGAACAGCTTTTGCCGGGTTGATGTAGTTCAAGATATTCCCCCTTGATTTTCCCGGTTTTCAAAGTCCTTTATGGCGAACATCTTGGGAGGAGATACCATCACAAGAGTATTGGGTGGAACATCCTTGCGGACTACTGAGTATGGACCGATAATCGAATTATCTCCGATTGTTATATTTCCATATACAAGACATCCCATGCCGAAATACACATTGTCGCCGACAATTGGATATCCGGGTTCTTTCTCGCTTCGTCCGAGTGTAACACTATGAGCGACAATGCAGTTTTGCCCCATTGTTTTCACACCTATCCAGACCCGACCGTGATGCGCGATATACAAACCACGACCTATATCGGCGCCATTCGAAATCATAATGCTCCAGGCGAATTGAAAAACCGTTGTTACTATCCTGAGTATTATGTTCATAAGCTGGTAGAAAATCGGTATTCGAGTGTACATGTTCCATCGGGTAAGACGATGCAGGATGAGCATCTGAATCCCGCCACACGTGTAAGGATAGATGAAACGGAGAATTGGATTACCGCTTTTGACCATGTCCCTTACGCGTTTGATATCGTAACGCAAGGCTACAAGAGGATTTTCCTGAAAGGTATGTCCGTATCTCTCTACCGCCAAATCTTTTTCTATTTCATACCTGCATAAATTAAAATCATCTTACATTTCGTCAAAAATCCTTATCTGCCTTAATAAATCCATGATTATTTTAACATGCTTAACCAAAAGGAGAGTTGCGAATATGAAATGGGGACTGTCCCTGTATATGGGTAACCGTCGCTTGCAGTTTGGGATGAGCACATAATTAAAAATCAAATTGAAGCCATCATCGCGGACTGTCCCCATTTTCAATTTTTCCTTTGCGACGAACTGGTGATACGAAGTCTCGAACCATTGAGATGATAAATACGGTTCTGTCGCGATTCACAAAATAGGATGCTATGAAGAAAGCTGCGAAGGTAACTATTCCTACGGTGATTATGTGAAGAATCGAAAACGGAATGCCTGCTGATACGCCTCGATAATAATTGAAGAATTGGGCATTAACCAGATAGCCTACCTCCAAAGCTACTACTGAGGATACACCGAGTTTTGCCAATTGTTTTATCAGATCCCAGTCTACAATAGAGCCTATTTTATTTCTTAGAAGAATGACAGCTAATGTGAGACTTACGCAAATCCCGAGGGCTGTAGATGCCGCTATACCTCTGACCCCAAGCTCGTATAATGGCTTTATTGGAAGACCGAGCGTGACTCCTGAAAGAAGAATATTAAAAATGATGTTAAATACTACGCTTATGGATGAAATTATGAATGGCAATCGATAATCTCTGAATATGTAAAATACATTCATAAATTGTGTATTCACGGTGAAAAGCAAAGACCAGATTATCATAATCCTGAAGATATCCTCTGTTATCAGGACATTTGCAGGGTTGGATGCGAACTTCCCGTGAAAAAGGATTAAATCGATGAGAGGTCGAGCTGTAAGAAACGATGATATAGCGATTGGCAGGATGAAGAACATTATCACCAATATACCTTTAATTAACAGGGTGCGGAATTCATCGGGACGGCTCATCGATTTCGCGGAACTCAATTTGGGTAGTATCGCATTTGAAAAGGCGGTCGAAAAAATCAAGATGATTAAAATCATCTGACCCGCGTATTGAAGAAGCGAAACCTGACCGGTTTCATTTAGACGGCTTGAGAAACCACGATCAACCACGATATTCATCTGCCCCACGACAAGCGCAAGATATGCCGGAGCAATCGGTTTTACATAATCCGTGAATCCTCTCGCACCCTCAAATACAAAAGGAAGCCACCGGAAACCGGTTCGACGCACAAAATACGCAAGGTAGAGTACCTGACAAAATCCGCCGGTGATATATCCGAGTACAAGCGAATAGATTCCCAACTGACTGTGAAAAAAAACCATGGCTAACAGCACATTGATTCCGTTAATGAAATTCAGTATGGAGGGCGATATTACCTGGTCGTATGAGTATAAAATCGCTGTGAAGCTTCCGATGAAAACATTCATAAAAAGTATGACGAAAGCAAATCTGAATAACCAGTTGGCATTAGTGGTTATTGAGGGAATCGTTCCGGCTGGGAATTGGAAAAAGAGTTTGCGAATCGGCGCTGCATAGTATGATGAGACGAGGAAAACAACAATGGCAATTATGAGGAAATAATTGATGGATGTGCTTACTGCCCGGTTAAAACGTTCACGATCGTTTTTGACCAGCAATTCAATATATCTCGGAACAAGAGCCTGGTTGAAAGCTACGGGAAGAACCTCGAAAAGTACTACTGTAGAACCGAATATACCAAGGAACATGTCGAGATTCGTCTCAGCACCGAAAATATTCGCTGTTATGGCTGTTCTAAGAAGTCCGAAAACCTTGATTATTACTGCTATGATAATCAGGATGAGGGTTTTATGGGTCAGATCGCGTATCCGTTCCTGGAATGAAAGCGAATAGGGACTAATCGGTTTTGTGTTGTTGCTGTCAGGTATATTATTTCCTTGACCCATCTGGTGCGCAAAATATCTTGTTGAATCGACTAATTATACTATCGTCAGAGTTTGAGATTATAGTTTAATAAATATCAATTAACAATCAAACGATTTACGGATATTCTCTGTTAGATGGCGACTTATATGTGTTATACTAACGTCTTTGAATAAATCATTCTGGGACATTAAAGTGTGTTGATATATAATATAATATATCATTATTTATGGAGCGAAATAATGAGACTAAAGTTAGTAGTCATGTTTTTAGGATTTGTGATTTTATTTGTATCGCATTCATACGTTTTCGCTCAGACAAGCGATTACGAAAAAGCACAGTCTTTTGTGAAAGAAGCAGAGAAACCGACCGAGGAAATGGCAGCAGAGGATAAGCTTCTCGGACGGGTCGCATCGATAAAAATCGGTGGAGAACCGTCAACCAGACCGTGTGTGATTCTAAACCAGCTGACTTTCAAGGTCGGGGATACAATCTACATGAGAGATCTTTCGCTTTCATATAAAAGGCTTTATCAACTCGACCTTTTCTGGTATGTGCAAATCAGATATGAGCCGGTGGAAAAAGCAAAGGAGGAAGAGGAGGTAAAGAGCGACGAGAATCAAAAACCGGAAGAGAAAGCTGAGCCATCAACATTAAAAACTGAGGAAGGAGTAGGGGACATTATCGTTTATGTCGATGTATGGCAGGCTCCAAGCTATTATCTGTTTCCTTTTGAAAGTGGAGGGATAGTTGGTGATAAGGATTTTTTCATGACCGGTAAAACCGTTGAGGCTGCGTATTTCCAATCCGGGAAGGAATTCCAATACTGGCATCTCAGTGTAGTTGATCCCCAATTCCTCGGTTCCCATAATTCCGCTACATTTTTGCTTTCTCATCTCAAGGATTATTATGGAGTCCGCAATGAAGATAATTTCGATCTCGGTGAGAGATACAATCTCGACCGGGATGCTTTCAAATTTGTATTAGGAACCCGATTCAAAGAAATTTACAATGCGAATTTAGGATTTGAATGGCAGGATAACAGTACCAGGTTTCGTTCCGGAACGACATATACTGATACAAACAAGTTCTTTTTAAGCGGCGAGGAATTCACACCTGTCAGTTCGCTCATTCTGACAGCTGATATTTCGAACAGTAAAGCAAGAGGTTATCCATGGATAAAAGAGGGCTATTCATGGTCGGTTGGGACAGATCAGGCATTCGAGGGCCTTGGAAGCGATGCGACTTTTGGAAGGTACAAGCTTATTGGAACCCTTTACATCCCGATTAATTCCATTGTAGATACGGCAGCATTCCATTCCGAATACAGAACAACCTCAGGAAGTCCCCCTCATTATCAAAAACCACGTCTTGGATATTTGATGAGGGGTCATACAAGTCTTGATTATTTTGGCGATTCCACAATTTTTCTAAGCGGTGAGTTAAGAAAAGCTTTTCTTGATGATCGATTTCAGGGAGTAGCTTTCGTTGATCTTGGAAAAGGATTCGATTCTCGAAAAATATCCTTCGAAAATCTTGATGTTTCATCCGGGATAGGTGTAAGGATAAACGCGGCAAAGTTTGTGAGATTGAATGTTATCCTTAGAGCGGACTACGCGTGGGGTTCTCACGGTGATAGATGGACATTCGGAATCGGTCAATGGTATTGAAAAAACTATAAATGATAGATCTTCATACCCATACAGTATTTTCGGATGGCTCGATGACTCCTCGCGAACTTGTTGACGAGGCTGTCAAATATGGTTCGACACACCTTTCCGTAACCGATCATGATACGATATCAGGTATCAACGAGGCGATAGAACATTCAAAAGAGGTAAACGGTCCCGAAATAATCACTGGTATAGAATTTTCGTGCCATCATAAAAGAGAAGATATTCACATTCTGGCATATTATATACCGTTGGATAATTTGGCTTTAAATGGATTTCTTGAATCCAAATATGCTAAACGGGAAGAGCGTTTCAGATGCGTTATTGACAAGCTCGCAGAACTTGGCTTTCCGATTAAACCTGATGATGTAAAAGCCTATGCACCCGGCGGCATGAAAATGGCTCCTCAAATTGTAAAAGTCCTTTTTGACAAAAACTTCATCAAAAGTGAAAAAGAAGCGAGGAATTTTGTTAGAGATTATCTCATGCCTGGAAAAAAAGCATACGTCGAACACGGAGATAATCCTGATGAAATCATCGCTTTTTTCCACAATTTGGGCTCGGTAACATCTCTTGCTCATCCGAATAAAATCCATGATCCCTCAATCGTGTCTGATGTCATTTCTATGGGGATAGATGGTCTTGAGTTTTATTACCCAAACATTATTGGTGAAAAAAGAAAGAAACTCGCATTGTTAATCAAAGAAAATCAGCTAATCGCTACCGGTGGATCTGATTTCCATGGTGTTTATTCTGATAGCAAACTTGGCAGCGGTAATGTCCCACAGTCAGTTTTAAAAGATATTCAAAAAGCATTGAAGTCCTTGAGAAACGTTTAAGGTGTTTTTTGCCATTAGCAAAAAATACATAATAATTCTTATGCGACGTAATATGGAAATTTGAAGAAACCTTGATTAACCTTCTAATTCCCCTTTTGACTCATTATTTATAGCCTCCTGAGGCTTTACAAAAAACGCAAACATGAGTAAAATAAAAATTGCTTTGGATCCATAGCTCAGTTGGTCAGAGCAGCTGACTCATAATCAGCGGGTCGTAGGTTCGAGTCCTACTGGATCCATTTCTCCTTTATCTCAACGGGAACACAAATGAAAGTTATTATCGGGACATTGATAATTTGCCTGATCGTTGTGTATGTCTACATCGATTACGACAACATAAAAGCAAAGCTGTTTGGTGATAATAAAGAAAAAGAAATAACCAGAATAGAAGAATCTGAAGTCAAAGATAGGATTGGAGAATCAAAAGAGATAAAGACAGGGAAAGAAACGAAATTCAAGGAAGATGAAGAACTTTATATTAACGCATCAGTTGGTGATTTGATGTCATGGGGGCAGAATAGAGTTCCAGCATGGATAACATACGATGGTTCTAAAAAATCCGAATCGCAAAGAGTGATAGATTATTTCAATCATCGTGAAATAGTGAAGGTGATTAAAGCAGTGATCGGTGAAGGAGGAAAGGTCTGGTACTATGTAAGAACGCCGAAAGGATTTCCGATTTCAGGATGGGTAGAGGAGAAATATTTATCAAAAGAGGCGCCTCTAAGAAGGAGAAGCCAACCTCCGGATAGGGGAATGTGAGAATACATCCTCAAGCAGCAGGGCGCAGCAAGCAGCGTCCCTACTCTACGGTGACACTTTTTGCAAGGTTTCGTGGTTGATCGACATCAGCACCGCGCTGGTCGGCTATATGATAAGCGAGGAGTTGCATTGGGATAGTCATTACAACGGGTGCCAAATCGGGTATCGTCATAGGAATCTCGAAAATGTGATCAACTTTATATTTTTCTACCTCTGATTTATCCTGGCAGAATACGATTGTCTCCCCTCCCCTCGCTTTGACCTCCTCAAGGTTTGAGAGCGTTTTATCAAGCAGATGGCTTTTTGGTGCAAGTATCACAACCGGCATGTTCTGATCGATCAATGCGATGGGACCATGTTTCATTTCACCGGCAGGATAACCCTCAGCGTGGATATATGATATCTCCTTCAGTTTAAGAGCACCCTCAAGTGCGATGGGATAATTTATACCGCGTGCGAGGAAAAGAAAATCCTGCTTGTAAATGAATCTTCCCGCAAGGATTCTCAAAGATTCGTTAACCTCAAGAGTCTTAGCGAGTTTCGCAGGAAGCTCGGCGAGTTCCTTCAACAAAGCGCGTCCCTTTTCACGGTCTATAGTGCCCTGAAGACGCCCAATATATATCGCAAGCATATAAAGACATACCAATTGCGTCGTGAAAGCTTTTGTTGATGCAACACCGATTTCCGGACCGGCGTGAGTGTAAAAAACTCCATGCGATTTCCGAGCGACAGTGCTACCGAGAACATTACAGATAGAGAGGACCTTGGCTCCCTTTTCTCTCCCCTCCTCCAATGCTGCTATTGTGTCCGCGGTTTCACCCGATTGAGAAACGCAGATTAGAAGAGTGTTGCTGTCTATTTTAGGTTCCCTGTAACGAAACTCGTGAGAATAATCTACTTGCGCTTCAAGTTTTGAATTTTTCTCTATGAGATATTTACCTACAAGACAGGCATGCCAGGCGGTTCCACACGCAACAAGGTAGGTTCTTGTAATATTTTTGATGAAATCGTCTGTGATTTCGCCTACTTCATCAAAGAAAACCGTTCCATTTTCCCAATCGATGCGTCCCATGAGCGTTTCAGAAACAGCACGCGGTTGCTCGAATATCTCTTTAAGCATATAGTGCTTGAATCCCTGCTTTTGAGCCATCACGGGATTCCAATCGATATGCTCTGGCTTCTTATCGATGAATTTACCTTTGGAATCGCAAAATCGAAGTTCATTATCCTCAAGGATACACATCTCCCCATCCTCAAGAGTGTAGAAATCCCTTGTATGATCGAGAAGAGCGGTTAAATCCGATGCGAAGAAAAGTCCGGAGCCATTTTTACCAACGACGAGAGGAGAATGATATGATGCGCCGATAAGAACACCGGGGCTGTCGAGATGCATTATTCCGAGGGCATATGAGCCTTTTATCTGATCCAATGTTTTGCGAGCGGCTTCAAAGAAATTTCCTTTATAGTTCTCCTCGAGCAGGTGGGCTATGACCTCTGTATCGGTATCGGATTGGAACTTGTGACCTTTCTTCTGGAGTTTTACTTTCAAAGAATGATAGTTTTCGATAATTCCGTTATGAACAATTACGAATTTACCTGAGCAATCTATATGCGGATGCGCGTTTTCCTCTGTTGGACGGCCATGCGTAGCCCATCGTGTATGTCCCAAACCTGTTTTTGCGCTGAATTTCTCATCCTTGACCAGATTTATCAAATCATTTACTTTCCCGGTATTGCGTCTTAGCTCAAGATGTCCATTTTCGATTAACGCGAAACCGGCGGAGTCATATCCGCGATATTCCATTTTTTTCAGCGCTTCGAGGATTATTGGAAGCGCATTTGTTTTTCCGGTGTAGCCGATTATGCCACACATGAGTCAATATCTCCCTAATAGATAAAATTGGTAAACAAGTTTGTTCGAAACTGTCCCCATTTTGCAAATATCAGAAATATACATTCTCACTCTCCATTTGGTAGAGCTTCTCATAGATTCTCTGGTTAACGAGCACATAGCGGACAAAATTGCGTGTTTGTCTCGCTGGTATCAATTCATAAAACAGTACTGGATCGGAGTCAAAAACCGGAAAAATTCCTTTCCATTTTTCCACGTTTCCAGGTCCACCATTATGACTTGCAAGAATCATGCCGGGATTATCACCGACAACATCTCTCAGATGCGCCAGGTACCATACCCCATTTTCAATATTGTATTCCGGGTCGGTGAGTTTTGATGAATCATATTTCTTTTCCTGCCCATTGCTTTGAGCTATCCACCGTCCCGTGGATGGCAGAATCTGCATCAATCCTAAGGCGTTAGAACTTGACCTGACTTTGGGATTGAAAAAACTCTCCTGACGAATTATCGCTAAGATAAGAGATGTGGGAAATCCCTTTTGAGGAGCGTATTTTTCTATAATATCAACATATTTTATCGGGAACGCTTTTCTGTAGAACTGCTGCATGTAGCCTTTTTCTATGGAAGCCTGGCAATTGCCATCCATGAAATCCCGAGTCAGGATTATCCCATCCGTGAATTGTTTATGATAATACGCGGTGTAACAAAGTACCATTTTCGCGTAAGGATCGGTTTCATCGTTAATGAACTGATACTCTTTTTCAGCGAGGTCATAACATCCAGCAAGGAAATATTCCCATCCCAAATTTGATTTATATTGGTTAACCGAAGGATAGGATTTTTCGGGAGCAAGATACATGTCGACATCGCCTTTATCCACGATAAAACTATAATAGGCGAGAGGGTGACTGCGGAAATAATTACTTGTGCTTTTTCCGATTCGCCGGAGAAAGTACTCACCCCTGAGACGGTCTTCGTAATCGATCCCTTTTTCTATCAACAAAGCGGAATATTTTTCTGTTGCCTTATTATCCTGATTGTAAAAAGCCATCACGACAAGATAATTGAGAGCTTCGGATACATATGTCGAATTCGGGAAAAGGTTTACAAGTTTTTCATAGTATTGACCAGCTTTAGCTCTCCAGCCGTTATCGTAAGCGGTTCTCGCAATTTCCCTCAGGGCGAGTTCGCTCGATGAACCCTGAATTTCAATGGCTTTCAGATAATATTTCTCAGCTGATGTCACATCTTTCTTAGCACTATAGATATCACCCATGAGTTTATAAACGACACTCTTCAGGTTTTTATCCGCTCCTCCCTGAATAGCGTTATTACATTCTTTTAAAGCAGAATCCCTTTCACCGGCGTTATGATTTCGTAACGCAAGTAGATACCGTCCATAAGCGCGGTCGGAGCCTTTCAATGTGGGTATCAATGCATAAAGAAGTTTTTTTGACTGATAGAACCGTCCATTTTTTATAAGGACCAATGCGACATTTAAAAAGAGTTTCTGTTCTTTCAAATCGATTTTCTTATTTGTCCAGTCATCATATATAGCGTTAGCTCTCTCGAAAATCGGTTTGCTTTTAGGATATTTTTCCAAAGTTTCCGTGATGATTTTGAATGATTCGTTGCTTCGCATTAAAATCAAAGACTGCTCTTTCTCAAGCATTAATTCGGGTACATACTCTGAATCCGGATTTTTAGCAATGAATGAATCGAGAATTTCAATCGCTTCTTTCGGATTATTCTGTGAATTGAAAATTTTAGCTAGATTAACAGCGGCAAGAGGGGCAAGCCTTGAGCTTTCATATTTTGAGATAAACTCCTTGAACGGTTCTATGCCGTATGACTTGTCCTCATCTAACATGAATGTTTTCGCGTAGAGGTATAGTGAGGTTGGTGCGAGATCTCCGCCATTTTTCCTGAGGTTATCGAAAACGATTCTCGCCTCGCTTCGTCGACCCTCTCTCAAAAGTAGATATCCCTTAAGAAAGAGATGTCTTACATGGATTAGACCTGTCGGGCAAAGCTCAAGTATTTTGTCGATTAGCTCATATGCTTGTGGGAATGTTAAATCTGAATCAAAGTAGTTGCCATTTTCAAAAAGGTATTTCTCAAGTTTACTTCTGGAATTCTTATAACTATTGATTTTCGTTTTCAGGTTCAGTGTTAGATTATCTTTTGGATTACATTTTCCAAGGAAATATTCAGCCTCAGGAATTTCACCAGCCAAAAAGGCTGAATCAACCAGTTCCGCATAAAGATTTTGTGTTTTCTCTTCGGTCTCCAGTTTCTTGTAAAGGTCTGCACGTTTTTGGGAATAGCTGGTTAGATGATAGGGATCTCTTTGAGGAAAAATCTTTTTCAGCTTCGTCGAGTTAAGAATACCCAAAATAGCCACAAGGATGATGGCACCAAGGGAAGCCAAAAGGAGAATTCGGAAAATATTCCTGCTTAACACTCTATCGAGAGATGAGAAAAATGTTTTCTTTGAGTAATCTTCGAAACCGCTTTGACGAATCAACCAGGATTCCCCCTTAAATCAACAATCCTTTTTTCTTTCAGTTCGGTCTCCATACCAAGCCTTTGGAGTACCTGTTCGGTTGTCTCGACATTTATCTCGTTTGGTGTGAATTCAAAAACATCAATGAATTTACATTCAAGTTGACGAACCAGATTGCCTACATCAGTTCCATTTATAACAGAAATATGAAGAGCCAGCTTATCATTTTCAAGCGGATCATTATTGACTTTCCCAATCTCAATCTGCCATTCGATTATTTCACAGAAATGATGAATTACCTCATCGACTATGGCAAGGTTAATCAATGTACCCTTTATCTTGGTCAGATTCAGTTCTTTTTGACTTGATAGTCTTGTAATATTCGAATCGAGTCTCGGTACCGTACGTCCACAGGATGGGCAAGGCTCCGTATGAATTCCCCCGTGAGCATAATCTCCTGTTCTGAATCGCACGACAACCGAACCTCTGGAATCGAGGGTTGTGAATACAATCTCACCGGGTTCCCCCTCCCCTACTCTCTCGCCGCTTTCCGGATTGATGATTTCAAAAATTCCCATGTCCGGATAAAGATGATAACCCTTGCATTCCCCACCGGGACATTCGATAAATGCCATACGCGCTTCGGTCAATCCATAAGTGCTCAGGACATCAACATTATCCGCATTACATGATTTCAAGAATGCTTTGAATTTTTTCCTGTGACCTTCAGTAGTACGTTCAGCGCCAAGTGCAAGGCGTTTCACGGAGCTCATATCGATTCCCTGTTCTGATGCAACCCTCAAGAGATGATAAATATATCCTGGCACACCAGCTATTGCAGTGGGATGAAGAGTCGGGATCAGAGTTAGTATCCGCGATGTCCCCATGACTCTTCCACCGCCCGAATGAAAAGCAGGAACCCTTGAGCTTTCAGCACCCGAATAAACCGCCCAGAACGCAAGATGAGGAGCGTAAGGGAAAAGGTTCAAGACTGTATCGCGCCCGGGTTGCATGTCACTTATTTCAAAAAGACGTCGCCCAGACTCTTTCAATCGCAGTACATCATAATGCGTATATAGAAAAGGGACCTGGAGAGCGGATCGTCCGGTCGTTGCTGTGAAAAACACAGGAAGATATTCTTCAAGAAGTTGGAATTTAAAAGATTCTCCTTTAAAAAAGCGACGTTTTATAAGCTCAAATTTTCGTGAGAATGTTATTTCATTAGATACGGTTTTTGGATCGGGCTGAAGAATGAACTCTCTTGGTTTTAAAGGATTATCCTTTGTTGGAACCATATCCTCCTTGCAGGTGAAAGGAAGATATTTCAAATCCTCTATGGTTTTTACTTTATCAACAGGAAATTTTCCTTCTTTCGCAAGCCTCGAATAATATGGGCTGAAACGAGCCACTTGATTCCGCAGGAAATCCTTCAGCTTTCGATCCTGCATGGAGCGAATCGATTGTTTATCCAGTTTATCCCAGTTTCGATTAAATCTCATTTTTTAAATTCATCAGTGCTTGATACATCTTACATGAACACATCCCAGAACCACGTATCGGTAGTTTTTCCGTCTTTATCGTAAACCTGTACGACGAGTTTTTCCGTTCTTCCCATAGGGAAGAAGGCAATTGTTTTATCACTATTTCTAAGGAAGAAAGCATCATTCAGGTCATAGTCGAGATAAATTTCTTTTGGAAGGCTGAGAGGTATGATGTTATAAAAGTGGAAGCCATCATCGATCGACCAGTCGGCAATCACGAGAGCACGTTTATTCGGTTCATCCTGGGAAGCCTGAGGAAAACCGAGGACACTTCCAAATTGCCCATTATCGCGAATCAAACTCTTGCCCTGCAATGGTGAATGAAATGATGTGGGTTTCGAACCTTCGGGAAACCAGGGAACCTCCCATTCTTTATGGTCTTGCAAACGACCTTCATAATCGAGTTCGAGAGCTGAATAATATTGCCTGTCGCCATATTTCATGGAAGAAATATCCATCAAACCTATTAGTAAAAGTCTCTCATCGTTCATCGCGAACAGGTTCCGTCCGAAATAATGTTGAAGACGTCCCCCCTTGATTTCCTCAGGAAAAACATCTTTCAATTTCCGAACGAGGACACACTGACCGGATTCATCAAACGTAAAAAGTTCGAGCTTGTCGTTGAGAATCCATATTTTCCCATCGCTCGAAACATCGAAATCCCTCAGCTTGAATGATGATGGAAAAGGCAATACCCCATCCACCCCGAAGCTCTGGTCATGTATACCGTTCGTATTGATTCTAATGAGTTGGATATCACCCCCATGCAAGAGCCCTTCTTTTGATGGGAGCAGGACGTAAAGAAATCCATCGTAGCCATATACTATTTTTAAAGGGAACGGTTCACAGCAGAAGCCGTAAATCACGAGATTAAAATCGGTTCGCAGTTTTCCATCCGGTGAATACGATTTTATCTGCGGCCTATCGACATCCCATCGCATCGCGATAACGTAAATATTCCCCTTCTCATCCCATGCGACATCTCTCAATGGATTCTGGTCTGAAGTTGGGATGAGCATTTTGCTTTCATCCACGGCACGAGCGTTTTTAGAGCCAGCAATAAGAACAAAGCAAATTAGAAGGAATATTATATATTTCATGTATTTTTCTATTTTCATCATCTATTTGATTTTTTGAGTATTATCCCGGTTCATTTCATTAATTCGCGCGCGATTACAATTCTTTGAATTTCATTTGTGCCTTCAAAAATCTGAGTGCACTTGATATATCGCAAAAGTCTTTCAACAGGATAGTCGCGCATGTAGCCATAAGCGCCCATTATTTGTATTGCCTCGGAGCAGACCTCCATGGCACGGTCAGTCGCGAACATTTTCGCTATGGATGCTTCTTTTACGCATGGCAAATTTTTGCCTTTCAACCATGCAGCTTTCCTGTGGAGAAGTTGTGAAGCTTCAATTTTGGAAACCATATCAGCGAATTTGAACTGCGTGATCTGGAAGTTAATAATTTCCGTTCCGAATTGAACTCTTTGTTTCGCGTAGTCCATCGATTCCTCGAATGCACGTCGCATGACACCTGTGGCGTTTGCAGCGATCCCTATTCGTCCACCATCGAGCGATGCAAGAGCGATTTTCAGTCCATCGCCCTCATCCCCTACTCTGTTCTCCTCCGGCACGAAAACGTCGTCAAAATGAATTTGACTTAACAAAAGTCCATTGCCACCCATCTTTTTTTCAGGTTCGCCGAAACTCAAGCCTTTCCAGCCTTTTTCAACCACGAACGCGGTTATCCCTTTGCCACGCAAAGATGGGTCTATGGTTGTCATTACAAGAACAAAATCCGCCGCTTCCCCAAAAGTTATCCAGGCTTTGGTTCCGTTTAAAACATAGCCATTACCTTTTTTGACCGCGCGAGTTTTAATGCTTGCGGCATCTGACCCATAATCCGGTTCGCTCAAGGCAAATGCGAATAGTTTTTCACCGGCAATTGCAGGAGGCACATATTTGTTTCTTAGATAGTCGGAGCCCCATTTAAAGGTTGCGTTCGTAGCCATTGTATGCACGCTTGCCATGAGACCGGAATTGAAACACCCACGACTTAATTCCTCAAGTACAATTGCCCATGTGAGGAAATCAAGGTCAAGACCGCCCATCTCCTCCGGGAAAATAATCCCATAGAAACCAAGTTCTGCGAATTTATGAAAAATATCCCAGGGGTGTTGATGCGCGTCGTCTATTTCAGCCATACGGGGAGCGAGCTCATTCTCAGCGAAATCTCTCGCGAGGTCTCTTATCTGTTCCGATGTTTCATCAAGAGCAAAATCCATTTTTCGAAATCCTCCATATGAGATTCAGTAATTATATAACATGAAAGTTAGTAGTGCCGCCAAACCCATTGAAAAGGTCAATAAAAAGGCCGGCACTTCACCGGCTTATACAGCGTTGACATGATGATTTTTCTAATATGTCAAAGTCACATTATAAGGAGTTGTGTACTCATACATCGTTAGTGAATTGATAGTTACTGTATCGTATCGAACTTTCTTTTCCGCCAACTCAACTGTTATAGGAGGTATCCCCACCCCGTTTCTCTCGATCATGAAAGTTACCTTCTGGCCGATTCGGGCATTCAGAAAATACTTGTAAAGGTCAAATATATTAGAGAATTTTTTATTATCTACAGATAGAATAATATCCTCGCTTTTCAAACCTGCTTTATAAGCTGGACTATAAGGATTCACGTGATAAATTTTCATTTTTTCCGGCTCGACATCGAACCAGATTTGCCACTTGTTGGTGATTTGAAGCTCAGCATCAATAGTCAACCACTTGTTAGGTACGATGGGAGGATGACAAAGGATTCCACACCAGGGAGTCATCGGACGACCCTGCTCAATAATTTCTCGCACACTCCTCTTTAGAAGATTGGATGGAACGCTTAAGCCCATATTCTCGCCGCCCCCACCCCAAGTGTTAGTGCCGATTGCCTCACCATATGCATTAATACACGGGCCACCGGAATTACCGCTGTTTATAGCAGCTGACACGTGAAACAAATACTGCAAACCTGAACCATAAAATTGCCCAAAACCACTTTCAAACCGATGATATTGAGTATAAAGCATAAAAGCAGTAGGAAAGCTCACAATTTCATCGAGAATACCAATGTTGTAATTGAAATAATCAACCCAGTGAGCCATAAAATTGCCCCAATCAACAACTCCGACATCACCACCCGGACTTCCTGCTGTAGCAACAGCATCGCCAACCTTCATTCTATCTGAATCGGCAAGTTTTATAGGATGAAGATTTGCGGGATCGGTATCGATTTTTATTACGGCAAGATCGAGTGATGGGTCAGATCCAATTAATACACCTCTATGCCACTTTATTATTTCGTCATCACTGAAGAATGCAACTTCGCATAGTTTGGTTCTAAATCCTGCAAAGTTGTGCCAGTTGGTAATAGCATGACCTTCTTTATCAATCACATACCCGCTACCCCCTATCAATCCACCTCCCATATCGAGGCTTGTATTAGTCAGCTGAATTATGCTTGGGGAGGTTTCCTTGAATAATTCGGCTCCCCCCGATTTTAAGTCGAGTAGAAGTCGTTCATCCTGCCATTTCTGGGCATCGATTTTTGGCGAATTAAAGCCAAATAATCCGAGGAAAATAAATACCAATACTAAAATCAGGGCCTTGAAGGGAGCACCGAAGAAAACTGTGTTCATCTAAGTATCCTCCTGGAATACTGAACTAAGGATAAAAAATCAAATTGAGGCTCTGAAGCCTAAATTCGAATAGTCTTTAGCTTTTTCGGCTATTCGGATACGTTTATAGAATATTTCGCCATTGCGTACAAGAACAAGATCAAAAGTCTGATCCTCTTCCATCTCAAGAACCATTTTCTCAAGCTGCGCTTGGGTTTTTAGAATCTGACCGTTGAGTTTAAGCAGAAGGTCGCCTTTTCGAATTCCCGCACGCGAAGCTGGTGAGGTTGCAGCTACATCATCAACAAGGACGCCTACGATGCCATAAGGTTCGTTGGTTTCCGGGTCGATTTCACGCATCGGCACACCCATATAAACGGCAAGACGTTTGTTGAAATCGTTGTATCCGAAGACACCGAACCAGGGATGGAAAACCTCACCGCGTTCATAAAGCTGGTCGAAGACATCTTTCATGATGTTGCTTGGGATAGTGTAGTTCATATCCTCCTGACCGCCTGCGGCAAGACGATTCACTATCGCTATTACTTCGCCATTACTGTCAAAAACCGGCCCGCCATAATTGCCTCTTGTTATCGACGCATCAATTTCGATTGCATCCGGCACGAGAAGACCATCAAAATTGTGAGGACCTTGCAGACGATAATCGCGAAAGTTGGTGACAAATCCATAAGTAAGAGTCTTATCGATTCCACCAGCAGGATCTCCTACTACGATTACAGGATCGCCTCTGAGAATCTTGCTCGAGTCACCCCATATGACTGGTTTGAATTTCTTGCCCTCCGCATCGGGATCGTCGATTTTCAAAAGCGCAACATCATAGAAGTCATCCTTGGCTACAACATCAGCTTCATACTCTTCACCGTCAGCGGTTACTTTCACAATCTCGCTTTCCTGGACTGTTCCAAGATAGGTGAGTACATAACCATCCTCGGATACGATAAAACCGCTCCCGCCCTGGCTTGTGATTATTTTCAAATATGCGTTGTAAAGTCCATATCCGGAATAAGGCAATTCAACTGATGTTATGCTTACCAGTGAATCCTTCACTTTTTCGAAAACCTTTAATGCGGGGAATTCCGATTTAATCTCTTTTGGGTCGACTTGTGCGAAAGATGGCGCGGCGATAAAAAAAACAGCCAGCACCAGACCTGTAATAAGGCATTTCTTTATTGAACACGACATAAACCGCATGACCTCCATGGAGGTTGAAATAATGAATGAATATTAAAAATTAAATCTTATAACATTATCCATGCTACATCAATAAGTCAAAGTCACATTGTACGGAGTGTTAACGTTAGACATCGTGTATGTATCAATTGTGACCGTATCATAACGTACTTTCTTTTCCACCAGTTCAACTGTAATCGGTGGAAGTCCGACGCCGTGTCTCTCGATCATGAATGTGACTTTCTGCCCGATTCGCGCATTCAGGAAATACTTGTATAAGTCAAAAACGTTTTCAAATTTCTTGTTATCCACAGTTAGGAGCACATCGCCTTCCTTCAATCCGGCTTTATACGCCGGACTGTAAGGATTCACATGATAAATCGCCATTTTCTCAGGAATCACATCAAACCAGAGGTCATATTCATTTGTTAGACCCATCGGTGAATCCAGAGCAAGCCATTTGTATGGGGGAACGGGATTATGGCAGATAATTCCGCACCAGGGTGTCATCGCGCGTCCATATTCAATAATCTCCCTTGCACCTCTTTTAAGTAAATTGGTCGGGACGCTGCAACCGACATTTTCACCACCCAGACCCCAGGTATTCGTACCGATTGCCTCACCATACGCATTGATGCATGGACCACCGGAATTACCGTGATTGATAGATGCTGAAACATGGAACAGATACTGAACTCCTGAGCCATAGTATTGTCCATATCCCGCACTCCATTTTCTTCCGATCGAGTAGAACATCACCGCATGTGGGAAATCGACAATCTCATCTACAACACCTATATTGTAATTAAAGAAATCAAGCCAGTTCTGACCGGCTTTCATCCAATCTTCACCCCAGTCTATTACACCGGCGTCACCACCCGGACTTCCAGCAGTAGCTACAACATCGCCTATTTGAATTTTTTCGGTGTCAGCAAGTTTGATTGGTTTAAGATTTTCCGGGTCGGTTTCGATTTTAATTATGGCAAGGTCAAGCTGAGGGTCTTCACCTATTACAACAGCCCTGTGACGTTCACCCGTATCTTCATCGCCGAAAAATGCGATTTCGACAATCTTGCTTTTGCCAACAACGTGTTTATTGGTGATAGTGTGTCCTTCTTTGTCAATTACATAACCGCTTCCGCCACCTCCCTCGCCAAGCAGCGGATTCATGTTGAACACCTGCACTACACTCGGAGCGATTTCCTTGAACATTTCCGCTCCCCCGGATTTCAGGTCGAGAAGAAGTCGATCATCTTTCCAGTTCTGGGCATCAACCTTTAATGGAGTAATCCCAATAATCCCTATGAATAGAAATAGCATTGCCAGGATTACCGATTTAAATGGGATTCCAAAAAATACCTTATTCATTTATACCCCTCCCGGGTTATCTGGGTAACGAGGACCCATAATATAAATCATCACCAATTAATTAGAAATCTAATAATCGTTAAAAGTATCATAGATATTTTCGAGCTCTCTCGCGTGCTCGCTGTATTTCGTCCTCTTTGTCAGGCTCCTTGGTTGCAAGCGTATATTCAGCTACAACCGGATCCCACACTTTGAAATCGCGATGGAAGAATTCTATTTGTATTTTTGAGCCAATTTTCTTCTTTTCGAATGTATCAAGGAAAAGTGAATAATCTTCCACTACTTTGCCATCCCATTTGTAAAGCACATCCCCTTTAACAAGTCCAGCTTTCTCAGCCGGGCTTTCCGGTTCGACATAAGCTACATACATCCCCTCATCGAAATCTATATCCTCCTGCAGTTTCAAAGTTTCGCTGAGTTCAAGGAGTGTGAAACCGAACCAGGGACGTTCATAAACTCCGAAAGTGATTAGATTATTTGAAACTTTGCTAATTATATCGACGGGGATTCCGTAGTGAAGTTCTGCGACCTCGCCATACGGTGTATACGAGCTGACCATGGCAATTACTTTGCCGTCGACATCTATAATGATACCCCCGTCATTACCGGAGATTTTTGGGAAATTCACCTGCAGGAACTGGCTTTCGCTTTCCTCCAAGGTCGGGAATTGTCCTCTTAAAGCAGCGATTACACCAAACGCGCCACCAAGAGTATTTTTATTGTATGAGTTAAAATCGAGAACCATGACAGGTTCTCCAACTTTAACTTCTGATATTTCAGAGAATACTACTGGCTGAAGATCATCCGGGTTGAATCTTTTCATCCGGATAATCGCGACACCAGTTGTCCAGTCGCAGGCGACAAAATCAGCCTCGAAACTATCTCCATTATAAAGTGTAACCTTGATGTAATCGGCTGTTTTCGAGCCCGGCGAGTTAGGATTCAAAGAGCTGAAATAGCTTGACGGGAAACGTACGACATTTCTTATATCCGTTATAATGTGTCCTTCCCTGTCAAAAATAAAGCCGCTGCCGAAATTCCCTTCCTGGTAGATTAACCTTGTTGATCCATCAGGGTCAAGCACGTTCCGTGTATATCGTGCATCGACACTGACCACAGCATACCGGATCGCCTCAGCTACAAGACGGAAATGGTCTGAGTACACACGGTTAAATTGAATACTTTTCAGGCGTTCTTTTTCTCCCTCACCGGCACCCTGAGACGGGCTCTGAATCCCGATGAGAAACATCATGATTACAATAAGAGATATGATTCTGCTTGCGAATGAAATAATAATTCTATGGGTTGTCAAATCTTTTGACCTCCCTATATTGGTATTAAATATGCGTCCATGGACAAATCATCAATCGCCATGAGCTTAACCTATAAATTATATTCCATCTAATTAATCGAGTCAAAACATTTTGACTCGTTTTCTATCTAAAAAGACAACATAAACCAGGCATAAGGACAGAAACTTACCCACCCCGAAGATATCCATTCACTATTTCTCCGTTTTCGGCCAACATTTCCTGGTTAATCTTCGCGAACCGATATCTATCCGTGATTAGCGGCAATGACGATACTATTTTCTGACTTGTAACAGACAATCCTGCCGGTACGAATCGGTCATCCGGTATTTCTACATTGATAACCAATGCTCCCGGCTCTATAACGCAATTCGAACCAATTTTAGCCCAGAATACCAATGCTCCCATTCCTATAAAGGTATTGCGTGCAACATATACCGGACCATGTATCATAACGCCCTGCGCAATAGTCACCATTGGTGAGATATAAACTGGATACTCAGCGTTTCCAACTTTTATAAGTCTTTGTGATAACTTCTCACTCCCTTTTTGAGTAGGAAGAGCATTAATCACCGCACCTTCCAGGACAGCCGAGTTTTCCCCTATATATATCGGCTCTTCCTCATCGCCTCTTACGGCGCTGAAAGGTGCCACAAAAACGCCGGCGCTGATAATCACATTACCGATTACAAGCGCTTTGGGATGCACAAACGATCGTTCATCGACAACCGGTGAAATCCTGCTTGGTGACCACGAAGTCGAAATATTCCTTTCAAGATTGGATTTGTCTCTTGATGTCTGAGACATTATCGGTGTATATGTCATCGATGGCGTTGGATATGATTTGGCAGGAGGAGTTTCTACCTTGACCTCAGCATATGCATCTTGAGAATAGGATGCAGGTTGAGTCCCTGTGGAAGCCGAAGGTTGGGAAGGTGGTGTTATCATTGTTTGATAAGTATCTTTTCCGGATTCCGGAGTTTTTATCCTCTCACCTGTTTTTCCAGATGAAAGACTTATAGGACCTTGATCTGAGAAAAGCTTGCTGTCAGACATTTTAGAAACCTCCACATGATTCCTCAATCGATTGAGAAATAGCTGCAACGATTAAGTATTTTGTAAAAGCCCAGCTCGGCAGAGTATGCGAATTTAAATTTTGGTTAACCGTGTCCATGCGTTATAACCTTTTTTTCTTAACTCTTCAGCGAGTGCGTTAGCATTATCTATATTTCGGAAAGCGCCAATCTGTACTCTATAGCTTGTTTGATTATCCTTGATGATTTCCTCTATATAAGGCTCATACCCATCGCTTTTAAGTTTAATATAGATATTTTCAGCATTATCCTTGTTGCTGAATGTGCCAAGGTAAACTTTGTAAATCACATTCGACTCAATGATTTCCTCCTCAGACAACGGTTTTTCCTCCTCCTTGACCTGTTGTCCCGCATTCGTTCCTTCGTTTCCGAGATCGAATATTTCCTTTGAATTCGAGGATTGCCCCACATAACTCATATCAACATCCACACCCTCACCGACAACCTGGTCTTCGCTTGGCTTTTCCACCGTACCGGTGTTGAATTCATCTCTCGGAAATTCATCGGGATTATATTTAAACCGCGGAGATACAAGAGGCGAATATTTTCCTTCAGTGGATTCAGCTTGTTCGACAGCTCCCTGCAATTTCTTATCGCTCTGAAGGTCACCCATGAGGAAATATCCGAACTGTCGTCCAAGGATAAAGGAGACAATAACAGCAAGAAGCATGAAAATCAGGAAGATTATCACCTTGATATAAAAAATTTTTGAGAATCGCTGAGTCATATAGACCTTCTATTTTTAAATTATATCCTCTTTTTAGATTAATTTTAAATCAAATAAGTTTCATTTCTCAGCTCAGTTGTTCAATGTGCCCGCAAACGATTCTTGACTTCTCCTGCAAGATAAAGCGAACCGGATACCGCGACAATTTCTTTTTCTTTATCATTAACATCATTAAGAGCCTTGTTAAGCGCTTCTATAGGGTCTTCAACAACATCGACTATAATCCTTCCAGATTGATTTACCTGTTCGAAAGCTTTCTTTAATTCCTGTGGGGGAACACCTCCGTAGTTCTCAAAGTTGGTGAAGATAATTTTGTCGACGGATTTATTCAGTAATGGAAGCACATCAAAATAATTCTTCCCTTCTTTGAATCCCATGACAAGAGTGATACGACCGCCATTTCTCGTTTTTCTCAGGTTATTAAGGAAATTTCTAACTCCATGCTGATTGTGTCCGCCATCGATGATTAATGCGGGATTTTTGCTAATCATTTCAAGTCTTGCCGGAAGATGCCTTGAGACGACTTGTTTCAAGCCATCCTGAATGCAGGTCTTGGTGAGTCTTGATGCAAACGATGGGAGAACATCCAATTCAGCGAGCTTCTCAGTCGCGAGTATAGATAAAGCGGCATTATAAACCTGATAATCGCCCATCATCTGGAGAGAGATATTATCCTCGAGCCCGTCTTTGAACTTATACTTAAAAACCACAGGCTCAAGCAGTTTGCTTTCAAAACGCGTGAAACGGTGTATATCGAGGAATTCGAGGTGAGTATTGAATTTCTCAGCGTATTCTTCCAGTACTTTTCTTACCTGTGGCGATTGAGGCGCACTCACTGCCGCTCCACCACATTTCATAATCTGCGCTTTTTCGCAGGCTATTGCCTGAAGCGTATCGCCAAGATAACGGGTATGATCGTAATGTATCGGTGCAAAAACGCTTAGAAGATTCTGAGCTATGTTGGATGCATCATACCGTCCGCCCATACCGACCTCAAGGACCGCGAAATCGACTTTCTCCTTACTGAATAAATAAAATGCCATTGCGGTCATGAGTTCATGGAAGGTTGGACGCTCAATCTCTTTTGGCCAACTCGATTCCACTACTTCCTTAAAGAATCCGGTCAATTCAGCGAATTGTTCTTTTGTAATCTTCTCAAGGTCGATCATGAAACGTTCGGTTATGTCTTCAACGTGAGGCGAAAGGTTTGTACCAACTTTATAACCGGCTTCATTTAAAATGGCGCTGATATATATCGATGTGCTCCCCTTGCCGTTGGTTCCAGTGATAATCGCTGATGGGTAATCAAGGTGAGGATCATCGATGAGTGACATCAGTGCTCTGACACGTTCAAGTCCAAGTATTATTCGCTTCTCGTTGTAGAGAGTCTTGATGTATTCTTCCGCTTCTTCGAAGTTCATCATTCCCTCCTCATTCGTTATGTATCTCTAAAATTTTATTAATCAAATTATCGACCTTGCTTTGAAGCTCCTCAATCGTACAATCTGTATTGACTACATAACCAGCTTTTGAGTTTCTTTTCTTTTCGGATAATTGCGTTTTCATCCTGTCCTGAACCATTTCACGACTGATTTTATGCTTCTTCATCGCTCTCTCGATCCTGACTTCATCCGGAGCTGTTAGTGAAACTGTAAAATCGCACCATTCATCTAATTGCTCTTCAAACAACAAGGGAACCACTAAAATCACAATCTCATCTGCTGAATTCTCCGCGAGCTGGATCATCCTTTTAAGAATCTCGGGATGTAATATTTTCTCGAGTTCCCTTCGTTGGGATTTGTCCTTGAAAACAATTGATGCGAGTTTTTTTCTGTTTAAAGAGCCATCGTCATTAAGAATTTCGATGCCCCATCGTTTTACTATTTTTTCAAGTGACTCGCTTCCGGGTTTTACGACATCTCTTGCGACTTCATCAGCGTCGATAACATCGAATCCACGCTCTATCAATATCTGAGCGATTGTTGATTTGCCTGATGCTAATCCGCCAGTCAATCCGACTATGTACTTTTTTCCAAACATCTATCAAAACAAAACCCCCACCTGATCGGTGGGGGATAATTATATCATGTTAAATTGAATGTTCTTGTCTCGAAAAATCAAGAGTCTTCGATAAGCACATCCGGTCCGGATGCGTCCCCATCAGATGATTTTGTCTGCGGAGTTTCTTTTTCAGGTGTTTGGGATTCACCTTCGATAGCCAAATCCATGAGTGTATCGCCAAACCTTGCACCAAGGGTATTCTGCAACTCTCCCTGATGCTTCAGGAATGATTTCACCTCATGTTCGGTCTGTCTCTCAGAGGCTTTCTTCACAGAAAGACGAATCCGTTTTCTCTTCCTGTCAACATCAAGAATCAGAACTGAAACCTTGTTTCCGGGTTCGAAAACCTCCTTGGCATGGCTTATCCGCTGGTCCGTGAGTTCTGAGATATGCGCCAGACCCTCGAAGTAATTATCCAGCTTGACGAAGATGCCAAAGCTTGCTGTCCTCGTCACAATACCATCTACAATGTCACCCGGTTTGTATTTCTCATGCACAACATCCCATGGTTCTGGCAGGGTCGACTTGTGAGACAAGGAAATCTTTTTCTTTTCCCTGTCGATTTTGAGGACTTTAACCTGGATTATCTCACCTATTTTGAACAGTTCCTTTGGATTTTCGACCCTGTCCCATGACATTTCCGAGACATGGAGAAGCCCAGTGATTCCCGGACCGAGATTCACGAAAGCACCGTAATCGACAAGCTTCTCGATTTTTCCCTCTATGACCTGTCCTTTTCTAAAGCTGTCGAAAGCATCAAGTTTCACTTTTTCAAGGTCTTCCTCAATACAGAGTTTTCGACTGACCACGAGTCTGTTTTTTTCCTTATCGAATTCAAGGACTTTTACTTCGATGTCCTGACCGATAAGAGATTCGAGGTCATCGATTTTCTTGAGATCGATCTGGGATTGAGGTAAAAACGCTCTTCCGCCGATATCAATAATCAAACCACCATTCACAGCGGCAATAATTTTGCCGTCCATTCTTTTGTTGTGCTGATTTGCTTCGGCGACTCTCTCCCAGATTTTTCGCTCATCCACTCTTCGCTTGGAAAGAAAGCATGAGTCCTCGCTTTCCTTGATGACCATAACCTCAAACTCCTGACCTACATTGAAGCCTGCTGTTGTGGGATTTGGTGCGAAACTGATTTCCTCTTTTGGCAGGATTCCCTCACATTTGGTCTGGATATCAAGCATGATTACATCATCCCTGATTTCCACAATCCTTCCTGAAATTATGTCCCCCTTCTTATAACTTTTGATTGTCCCGAAATCTTCTGAGTATTTACTCATCATATCCTCCGTTATTCTTTCCGGAGTACTTTCGGGAATGTCCTCGAGGGGTGTCCCCTCACCTATAAATTCGTTCGACAATTAAAACACCTCCGACACAGACGACTGTGCGCTAAAAATCAGCGCAGACGATAGCTGTTGTCAGTTAAATATATATAAGCAAAAAGCTTTCTTATTATAGCAGAAAAAATGAGGACAGTCCACAAGCATAAAAAAATGTGGACAGTCCCGAATAAGCACAAAGGTTACACAATAATAATCGTAATTTTAATATGTTTCTTCATATTTTCAACTCCTCAAGGTCATACCAGTTCTTTCCATATTTGAGATGAACCAGGAGAGGGACTTCCAGCTTACACGTTTTATCAAAAGTCTCCGATGTCAATTCCGCTGTTATTTTCAAGTCTTTCTTTGGAACACTCAGCACAATTTCATCATGAACCTGAAGGATTATCCTCGATTTCAATTTTCTATTGATCATTTTTTCTCGTAATTCGATCATTGCTTTTTTCATGATATCCGCCACTCCTCCCTGAAGCGGCATGTTGACAGCTGCTCTTTCTGCGTTTGAACGTTTCATCTGGTTTTTCGAATTCAACTCCGGCATATAACGGCGACGCCCGAAAAAGGTTTCTACATAACCTTTTTCTCTCGCATCTTTCAAAAGCTTGTTGAAAAACATTTTTACTTTCGGATATCGCGCGAAATAATTGTCTATAAATTCCTGAGCCTGATGACGGCTTATGCCCAGATCCTTTGAAAGACTGAATGCGCTCATTCCATAGATAATTCCGAAGTTGACAATTTTTGCCATCCTGCGGTCTTCGGGAGTCACAACTCCGCTTTTCAGAGGGAGGATTTCCTTTGCAGTTCGGTTATGTATGTCCTCACCCTTTTTGAATGCCTCTATCAACACTTCATCTTTGGAATAATGAGCGAGTAACCTCAGTTCGATTTGCGAATAATCAGCGCTTAGGAGGATTTCATCATCGTAATTGGGGAGGAAAGCTTTTCTTATTTCACGACCTCTTTCGGTTCGAATCGGAATGTTTTGTAGATTTGGTTCGGATGAGCTCAACCGTCCGGTCGAGGTCAGAGCTTGGTTGAAGGATGTGTGAATTCTTCCATCTTTTGGATCAATCTGCGCGAGAAGTCCCTCAGCATAGGTGCTTCTGAGTTTCATTATGCTTCGATGCTCTATGATAAGAGGTATTACAGGATGTTCCGATTTTATCTCCTCGAGTACCTCGATATTCGTCGAACCTTTTAATGGATTCGAAAGTTTCAAATCCCTGAAAAGCAATTCGGATAGCTGTTGAGGAGAATTCAGATTGATGTCCCTTCCGATAATCCTGTAGACTTTCTTGGATATTTCATCGAGTTCCTTCTCAAACGCTCTCGAAATTTCTTTCAAAACCTGAGGATCGATCCTTATTCCCTCCCGTTCCATTTCAGCGAGAAGAATCACAAGCGGGAGTTCGATGTTGTAATAAAGATTTTCCATCTCCGCATTTTTTATTTCTTTTTTCAGGATCGATTCGAGACCCCATGTAACCGATGCATCATCAACCGCATAAGGAGCCACTTTTTCAATGGGGATATCGCACATGGATTTTTGTTTTTTTCCTGAGCCGATTAATTCTTCAATCGGCTGCATGTCTCGTTTCATCCATTTAAGACCGAGTTCTTTCAGATTATGTCTTTCATCGGGATTCAAGAGATAGCTGGCGATGTATGTATCGAACGCGAGACCATCGAGAATAACTCCATGGTTAGCGAGAGCAAGATACTCAAACTTTGCGTTTTGAGCTATTTTCTCGATTTTCGGAGATTGAATCAGTGGAGATAATTTTTGAATGGTCTCTTTGATCGGTAGGTTTGTGAATTTTTGATCTGAGTCATAAAGGAGTTTGTCTGCATCAGTGTGTCCCAGGGGGAGATAGTAGCCCTCATTGGAGTTAATGGCGATCGAGATGCCTGCAAGGTCGGCAGTTCTTGCATCAAGGCTTGATGTTTCAATATCAATTGCAAAAGAGCCTTTTTCCTTGATTTTTGAAATCAGTTTATCGAGCTCATCCATTGATTGGATTACATGCCATTTTACCTGATCGCTTTGTTTTTCAGTTTTCGCTTTTATCGCCTCCTCCTCAAGACCGAATCTTTCGATAAAGCTTCTGAATCCAAGCTCAGCAAATATTTTCGCAGCTCCTTCACGATGAAAATAATCTTTACTCTCAGGAGGGAGATTGATATCAAGGTCTTTTCTTATCGTTGCAAGTTTGCGACTCATGAATGCTTTGCTTCGTTCATCCTCAAGAGTTTTTTTGAGTTTTTCCTGTTCGATTTTGTTTAGATGCGAATATAAATTGTCAAGGTCGTGAAAATCCTCAAGCAATTTTTTCGCGGTTTTTTCCCCTACTCCCCTGACGCCCGGAATATTATCTGATGGGTCTCCGACGAGACCTTTGTAATCCGGCACGAATGGTGGCTCCACTCCAAAACGTTCTTTAACAGCATCGATATCATATTCCTTGAATTCGGTAGTTCCTCGAACTGTATAAAGCATTTTTATATTTTTTTCGACAAGCTGGCAGAGATCGAGATCGCCTGAAACTATAAAAACATCGTAACCATCAACCTCTGATTTTTTCGCAAGACTTCCGATAACATCATCAGCCTCCTGACCTTCTACCTCAATCCAGTTAATGCCAATAGCTTCTATAAGTCCTCGCAATCTCGCTATTTGAGCTCTCAGGTCATCAGGAGCTTCCTGGCGATGCGCTTTATAATCAGCATATTCTTTTTTACGATCTTTTTCCCCATGCCAGTCGAGAGCGATGAGCATGGCATCAGGTTTTCGCTCCATGAGTTTTAGAATCATTGAGACAAATCCGAACAAAGCATTAGTCGGTTGACCGCGATATGACATCTCGCGAATCGTGTAATAAGCACGGAACATGAGACCGTAACCGTCTATGAGTAAAAGCTGAGGTTTCTTTTGAGTCATACATCACCTCCGATGACATTCACATTTTACACAAGATTAAAAACGATTAACATCGCTCAGTCTTTCACTGTTAATTTCGCAATGATATGATTACGCCCTGAAATGAAAATCAAAGAGAAAGTTTTTATCGCGATAGGACTTCTGTGGCTCGCTATAGTTTATGTAGCGTATTACATAGGTTTGCTAAACGGTCTTTCGCGATTTCATCCGGGAGTAATTGAGAAAATTAAAAATTTCCTTCCATGACAATTCTCCAGGGCATATTATTCACTATTGTTTTCCTTATTGGTAATTTCTTTACTGGGGCTCTATTTCTGGGTTTTCAAGAAGAGAATCTAAAGAATTACATAATCCGTATAATCCTCGGCTTGGGGGTATTAGCATATATTATTTTTGGCTATGGTCTTCTTATAGGGACAAAAGGCATTTTTGTTTTGTTTTTGGCTGTTGTGACGATTTCAATTATTGTTCTCTTGATCAAAAGAAAGCGTTTTGCAAGAAGTGAAATTATTAATAATCGATATAATTGCAATCTTCTTGATTATTTGATTATAGCGGCAATTATCCTTCTCGCAATCGGGCATCTTATACAAGCAGCATCACCTTCAATCAAATGGGATGCCGCTACACATCATTATTTAATGCCGAAATTGTGGATTGAAGCGGGAAGAATCATCCCGATTCCTGAAACAGTTTTTGCGGAGTACCCTTCCGCTATTGAAATGCTCTACATGATGGGATTGCAATTTGGTGGTGTATGGCTTGCGAATATCATTGGTTGGGCACTCTCTCTACTTCTTGGATTGGCAATATACCTATTCACATCGGAGCGATTCAATCTGAGAATAGGACTTGTGGCGACTCTGATTTTCTTCTCCATGCCTCTCGCTCTTGAACTCGTAACCGGAGGGCTTATCGATATCGGATATTCGCTATTCGTGTTCATGTCATTCTGGATGTTTATCGAATATCTTGAGAATGGTAATCGAAAGAACTTATTTTTATCATGCGTCTTCGCCGGATTCGCTCTTGGTTCGAAACATCTGGGAGTTGAGTACATAGTCACGTTAATTTTTGCTTACCTGATTTTCATCATCGTAAAAAAGCGATTTTCTTTTTCCAAATGGATTACCGATGTTGCAATACTTGCCTTAATCGCATTTCTATTAGGACTGCCATGGTATATCAAGAGCTATGTTTTCACAGGGAATCCGGTCTACCCGTTTTTGCCTGGTATTTTCGGGGGATATGAAATCCGAGAACCGATAAGTGTGCATGCCTGGAGCCGTCCCGATTATCAAAGAAGCTTAATAACATTTTTTACATATCCATGGAAATTGACAACCGATTTCAGTTTCCTCGATTTCTGGATAATGGCGATAAATCCGATTTTTCTCGGTACGGTACCGCTATGGATTATTTACCGAAAACGATTTCCATCAGTAATATTCAGTTTTTCGATTGTATTTATCATCATTTTTACGCTTATCGCGTATCGAATAGCGCCATCCGCAACACGTTACATGCTCCCCTTGTTTTGCGTTCTCAGTACAGTCTCAGCTGCAAGTATGATTTATCTATCAGAAGACTTGAGGCGTTTTGGTAAAACTATTCTCGTGATTGCTTTAATAATTCCATTCATGTTCAATCTGCTTGTTGAGGTAAAGAGAGTCCGCGATGTCATCCCGTGGTATACGGGAAAAGAAACTGCGGATGATGTTTACCGTGCTGATTTTGAGGGCTATGATTCAATCATGTTCATAAACGAAAAGCTTCCTGAGGATGCTGTAGTACTGACCACGGATCCCAAGGGATACTTCTTTAAGCGGAAATTCATCATCGGTACACCGGGCGCTCAATCGCAGTTACTTCCTCCATGGTCTGAAAAAGACAGCATGAAAGTTCTCGAAGGATGGAGGAATCTCGGCATAACTCACATTCTTTTTAACTTATCTCGCAATGTGATGAAGAACTCATATTTTGTCTATACCGTCACAAAGGGAATCGAGGAGCGTGGCGAACTCATTATGACAGCTGATGAGTTGGCGGAATTGACAAAGTATGAAACCGAATATACATATATGCCGGAGGAAATCGCGGAATTCGGACGAATCACCCAGACTCCGACAATCATAAAAGATGGAAAGACATATTATCATCTGTATCGAGAGTGGTGGGAGAAAACTGTCAAGCAGGACAAATCGCAATTTATGTTAAGGCATTATTTAAATTTGAAACCGTATCTGAAAGAAATCGCAAGATTCAAATCGGCTGTTGTTTATGAGATTGAGTACCCATAATCTGGGAGCGCTGAACTCCAGTTCGGCATTTTCACTGTGTTTTCAATCTGTGCCGAACTGGAGTTCATCGCTCCCGGTAGATCTTAAAAATTTACCCTATTCGCTTGACTGCAATAATTATGTTTAGTATAATCAATACCGAATATTACAAATTTCCTGGAGGTGATAGATGGCAAAGAATCTGACAGAACGTCAGAAGGAAGTCCTCAGGTATATTTCGAGTTACATTGATGAAAACAGATTTCCACCAACATTCAGAGAAATAGCAAAAGCTCTGGACATCTCATCAACAAAAGGAGTCACTGACCATCTCGCAGTGCTCGAGAAGAAAGGATTCATCAATCGCATTACCAACCATTCCCGTGCAATAAGAATTTTAAGGAGTCCCGACGAGGGCAAAGTGCAATTAGCTGCGGGGAAGATACCTCTGCTTGGGCGAATTGCCGCGGGTGAGCCAATCTTCGATGAGGGCAACATCGAATCATATCTCGATGTCAGCAATTCCTTCTTCGCAAGGGGAACTCTCTTCGCTCTCAAAATCAAAGGCGATAGCATGATTGATGACCATATCTGCAATGGGGATATCGCGATTATCAAAAAACAGGATAGAGTTGAGAATGGCGAAATCGCCGCTGTTATGGTCGAGGGAATCGAGGAGGGCGCGACATTAAAGCGATTCCATAAAACGCATTCTCGAGTCGAACTGAGACCATCGAATCCAAACCATGAAACCATCTATATCGACACTGCAAAAAATAAAGTGCAGGTTCTCGGAAAATTTGTAGGCCTTATCAGACAGGGCACTTGATCGTGACCATTTTCTCCTTAGGTATCTATATCAAGTTTTTATAAAACCGGCATCATGAGAATTTGATGCCGGTTTTTTTTAAAAGTAGATATAAAAAATTCATAATCCAAACGTACGGGCGGGTTTGCAGTTCGAGCGGGTGATTATGAACTTTTAACGAGATATTTCAAGCGTGTGATTGCTTTATCTTACGTAGAAACCCGCCCATACAAAATCACCAAACCACATCTAAAGTTAAAATGCATCTGGCAGAATGAACAAAGAATCTGAATTCCTGTGGACTGTCCCCGTTTTATAGAAATAAAAAAACCGGGGTTAAAGCAATCCCGGTAATTTGGTGTGTATGCTTATAAGAGTTATTTGCTTTTTTGCTGCCTTATGTACTCATCGATGTATCCTGCGAGTTGCCAATCCTCAGGCGGTAACGGGATAAATCCCTGCTCCTGCAACATATCAATTTCCTCGCGTGCATGCTTGATAATTTTCGATGCAATCTGGAACAGCTCATCAGGAGTGAACTTGAGCCGCGCGACTCCCTGTTCGATCGCTTTTACCGCCACAGCTACAGCCTCGCGTGGATAAACCTCCCATTCATCCATCGTTGGGATCAGGTAATCCTCATGAAAACCTTTATCTTCTGCACACTTTGCCAGTTCGTATGCTGCCGCAATGCACATTTCATCGGTGATTGTCTTGGCCATGACATCAAGTGTGCCCCTGAAAATCCCCGGGAATCCGAGTGAGTTATTGACCTGGTTTGGAAAATCGGAACGTCCGGTGGCTACAATCCTCGCGCCAGCTTCTTTCGCTTCCCATGGCCATATCTCGGGTATTGGATTAGCACATACAAAAACGATAGCATCCTTGTTCATACTCGAAATCCATTCTTTCTTGATAACATCCGGTCCTGGCTTGGAAAGCGAGATTAGAACATCCGCTCCCTTTATTGCTTCCTCGAATTTACCTTTTATTTTCTTTGGATTGGTAATCTGGGCGAAATGCCATTTTTCCTTGAAATCCTGCTCAAGGTCCTTTCTATCAGTATGCAGCGGTCCTTTCGAATCGCACATAATGACATTCTTTGGATCGACCCCGGCAGCGATAAGTATTCTAAAAATAGCAATATTGCTTGCACCTGCACCATGAGAGATAACTTTGACTTTATCGATTTTCTTTCCGACTATTTTCAGGGCATTGATTAAACCGGCAAGAGTAACAGCGGCTGTTCCCTGCTGATCATCATGCCAGACCGGGATTCGCGCCTTTTCTCTTAATGTATCAAGAATCCTGAAACATTTCGGCTGTGAGATATCCTCAAGGTTGATGCCCCCAAACGATGGCTGCAGGACAAGGCAGGTTCTGATTATTTCATCCGGGTCTTTTGTATCCAGACATATCGGGAATGCATCAACTCCGCCCAGATATTTAAATAATATCGCCTTGCCCTCCATGACTGGCAGACTTGCCTCGGGGCCGATGTCGCCGAGACCCAATACGCGAGTGCCATCGCTTATCACCGCTACGAAGTTAGACTTGTTAGTATGTTTGAAAACCTGTTCAATATCCTCTTTGATTTCTTTGCAGGGAGCAGCCACACCCGGTGTATACCAGATTGCGAAGTCGGTGAAATCTCTGATGCAACACTTCGCGGTTATTTCAATTTTTCCCCTGTAATACGGATGAAGCTTGAGCGCATCTATCGATGGTTTCTGCGCTTTCTTTACAAGATCTTCATGTGTAGCCAATTTTTAACCTCCGGCATTACTTGTGAAATTTGGAGCAATTATTTATAGCCTCATTAAGTCAGATTGTCAAGGTGAGCTTTCAAAGCTTACATAACTATGACATTCAATGAGCTTTGGGATTCATCTAACAATATTTTCTTCACCGATACATCTGAACCGAATTTGGCAATTATCGCCTGTTTGGCTGCTTCCATTTCATACTTATGCTTGCCGATTTCAGCATCCTTTGAAACAAATGCTTTTGAACCGCCATACGCTCCGCAATCGATATGATGAATCAGAAATATCTCCCTGGATTCATGAAGTTCCATACTGATTCTTATTGCATCAAGAACAAACTCCGCGTGTTTCCCCAACAATGCTTTCCCCGCGCCAGGTATGGCGATGAGGTCATAATCCTCAATCCCTACATCCATTAGATAAAAATGCAATGTAGCATCCTTATAGATTCGAAAATCCATGCAACATATCACGCATGCCTGGCACTTATGTTTTGAGGTATCGAATTTAATCATCGAGTGCTCCTTAAAATTATGATTGTAATTTGTCCGCCTTGGTATTCTCAATAGTACCAACGGTTTTCGATTTTCAAATGAAAAAATGGCTGGATCCATATTCATCAGGATCCAGCCGTCACCAGTAAGGCATCCAACAAAAGGAACACGTAATCTATTTGTTAACCCACGAGGAAATCACAAATCCGCAATTACTTTTCTTCTTTCTTCTCTTTGACTGCTTCTTTCTCTTCTCCCAGCTTCTTCCGGATTTCTTTTTCGATTACCTTTATCTTCTCAAGTCCATCCTTGACATTCATCTCACCTCTACGAACGGCTCTTTCAATTGTTTTGAACTGGGTGAATTTATCCTTGATGAACTCATCCTCCCCAAATTTCTTAACATACTTCTGAGCGACTTCTTTTAGCGACTTAAGGGATGCTTCAATTTTTTCACGCTCCTCCTTTGACAATTCCCTACCGCCTTTGCCTTTATCGAATTTAGCTCTTGGACCCTGCCCCATACCTCGCTTCTCTTCACCAGGTCCCATCTGCGGAGCATTTTCCGGACGAGGCATGCTTTCGCGAAGAATAACAAAGGCATCATGGAGCGAATCGAAAGCTGCATCCAGCTTGCCTGCTTTATGAAGTTTTTTTGATTCTTCGTACTTTTTAATTGCTTCATCTTTGAATTTGATTTCTTTTTTCTTTAACATCTCAACGGATTTTTCAAAGAGCCCAATCGCTTTTTCATATCCCTCTTCGCCCATTTCTCGAAGTTTCTGGAAATGTTTCTCGGGATCGAATTTTGGCATACGGGAACGCATTCCCGAACCATATCCGCGTTCCATACCCGGTTCTTGCCCGGGACCTTGAAATCTCTCTTCACCCTGTGGTGGCGGGGATGGAGCGTTAGGTCCTTGACGTGGTCCCCCAAATTCATCTCCCCGTGGTCCTCCGAAAGCTCCCGGTCCTCTACCCTCCATAGGCATAGGAGGCATCGTTGGCATGGGCATGAATTTTCCGGTTAACTGAGCAAGTTTCTGATGAGCTTCTGTGAGAGGTTCAAAAGCCGCTTCATAATTGCCCTTTTCAATAAGCGATTGTGCTTCTTTGATTAGTTTTTTTATCGCAGTTTTGAATTCCGCTTTTTCTGCATCGGTTAATTCTTTTGGTGGAGGCGGAGGACCCCATCCGGCTTCAGGTTGGAAAGCTCTCTCTCCGCGTTCTCGGAATTTTTCCTCTCTCATCGGTTCAAATCCAAGAGAACGCTCCACCTCATCCATTATGTCCATGGATTCCTCAAGCTTTCCCTGCTTGAACAGTTCAACAGCTTCAAGCAACAAGCCTTCAGCTTTTTCTATTTTTACGCCCTCCTCTTCCTTTTGAGCGATAACCATAGTCAGCTTGCCGATTCGTCTTTCGACTTTATCAGCATATGAATCGCCCTTCTTCTTTTCATTACCATCCTTGGGAGCGGCGAATACCAGTCCTACACAGGCGATAATCGCTGCCACAAGCAGGAAAGAAAGAATGATTTTTGATGATTTGTTCATTGTTTTGAACCTCCGAAATACTTTTCCATATTCTCGAAAGTTTTAGACTTAAATATTCCATGGATGTTCCCGTCATGGAAAAAAATTATAACATCCAACCTTGTCGTTTATGATATATTAAACAATCCATGATAAAGGTTAAGAGAAATGACTGGCTTTCCTTGATAATAGCGATTGCCATTTCGCTCACGGGGATATTGTCAATAATATCGAGCGAAGGAGGATTAGCAGAAGGACTCCCCTATCTGGCTAAAAAACAGCTTACGTTTCTCGGACTCGCTCTTTTTTCATATATCATTTTCAGTTTTATCAACTACAGATGGTATGCAAAAATTGCTCCGGTATTATATTTTTTGGGCGTTTTCCTCCTATTAATGGTTCTCCTTGTGGGTGTTGTAAAAGGAGGTTCAAAAAGATGGCTTTTAATAGGCGCTATACAATTTCAGCCATCCGAGCTTGTAAAGATTTTTATAGTTATAATCCTCGCACGAATTTTCACGCGTTTAAAAGATGAGGTACCAGATAAGGCTAACTTTGCGTTCGCTTTTTTATCCGTGATTCCTGTTATTCTTCTGATTACGGCTGAACCGGATCTCGGTACAGCCCTCGTTTACTTTTTAATATTCCTGGTCATGAGTTTTGTATCACCCGTGGATTGGAGATTGCCAATAACATTTATTCTCGTATGTGTTCTCCTGATTCCGACAGGATGGCCATTACTGAAAAATTATCAGAAAGCCAGGATTATCTCTTTTGTAAACCCATCAAGCGATCCTCTCGGAAAAGGTTACCAATCGAACCAATCGAAAATCGCGATAGGAAGCGGAGGATTTAAAGGATGGGGTCTTTTCAAAGGTCCTCAGAATAAATTGGATTTCATCCCATCCCAGACTACCGATTTCATTTTCACAATCATCGGGGAGGAAGGTGGATTTTTATTCTCTTCCCTTGTCGTTATTGCGTACCTTGTTTTAATCCTCAGAATCGGAACTATCGGAGCGCGCGCACCTGATGAATTCGGGTCATTGATCCTTTTTGGAATTTGCTCTATGTTTTTCATTCAATCGGTTGTCAACATCGGTATGACGATAGGGATCATGCCCGTAGCCGGCTTGCCTCTTCCTCTCATGAGCTACGGGGGAAGCTCGCTCATAATCAATTTCATTTCCCTCGGAATAGCAAACAGCGTTTATAAATATTCGAAAATAAAACCGCCGAAGAGAAGACCTGAAATAAAGAACATTCTTTTCAGAAGGCGTTGATTTTTATAGGCTAACTGCCCTTCTCCATCATGGTCATGCTAATGAGGACATTGTTTTCGAAATTTGTTATCTCGGCATGATAAGTGAGAGGGTCAGCGAGGAACTCGATACTGAAAAGGTCGTCGCCCCTGTAAAAAACATAATTGCGCAGGATTACCCTGTTGTGTGCTTTAAAAAATTCCTTGTCGGATTTTCGCAATTTTACTATTTTTGTTTTATCGGATTCTTCATCTGACGGAGGACCTTCAAGAAGAATATCAGTAATTATAGATTCGTGCTCCGCAACTTTTCCATATTCCCATTTTAAAAGAAACTTTGTAACACCGGGGAAAAACTGTGGTATTTGAACGGAGTTCATTGCCCATTCGAACAATAATTGTTTATCGGATGAGCCGGTAATGCCAATCAGATTCATATTCATCTTCGCGCCCTTGAAGAATCCGAAACGCACCCTGACCTCCCCCTTTTTCAGGGTCAGGACATTTCTGGCGAGTACAGCCTCTTCAGTATCAACTGAATAGTCATCGAGTTCAAATATTTTAAAGCCATATTGGTCTGATATGAAATCCGGGTCTTTCTGTAATTGGTCGGTTTGATCTTTCGTGGAATTCCTGCATCCTGTTAATAGAAGCAGACTTATTACAGCCAGTGTTATAATTATTTTTTGTAATATATTCATGTAAAATGTAAACGCGCCCTAAAGGAATCGAACCTTTATCTGCGGTTCCGGAGACCACCGCTCGATCCATTGAGCTAAGGGCGCTGATGAATCTCCTTGATTGATTTTATCAAACTTTCAATAAAGTGGACAGAACCTTTTTTTATAAATAATTATGAATAAGAAGCAAGAAAAAAATATCCTCGAAACCTTTAAAAGGAAAATTGCCAAAATTATCCCTGCTGATTCTGGACCTTTGCTGATAGCCCTTTCCGGCGGTGGAGATTCACTTGCACTTGCTTTGATGCTTCTTGAAATCCGTGATTTTCATAATCGCGAACTCATCGCATTTCACCTTGACCATGGACTGAGGGGAGATGAATCATCAGCCGATGCTGAATTTGTCAAGCGATGGTGCAAAAATAAAAAGCTGAAAATAAAATTTGAAAAAGCGGTTGATCTGGAAAAATTAAGAAGTAAAAACAATTTATCCATTGAGGAAGCTGCAAGAGAATATCGCTATTTTCGTTTAATCGAATATGCTAAAAAGATAAAAGCATCCGCGATCGTAACAGGGCATACACTTGATGATGATGTAGAAACATTTCTTCTTAGAATCGGCACAGGAGGTTCACTAAAATCGCTCTCGGGAATCCCCGAAGTTTCAACGAGAGATGGGGTGTTGATTTTAAGACCTTTGCTTTCATTTTCTCGCGAAGAGCTTCGCGAATATCTGAAATCGAGAAACGAGAGCTGGCGTGAGGACTCATCAAACCTTAGCCCCACAACATTAAGAAATAAAGTACGTTTGAAGATAATGCCCTTTTTAAATGAAATATTCGGACGAGATGTAAGAGAAACAATCGGACGAACCCTTAAGAATCTTAAAAGAGAAAATAATTTCATCGAGAGTTTAATAAACGAGCAGGGAATCATCGAGTCATACTGGATGAAGTTTTCATCGAGATGGAAAAAAGGATATGAGGGCTCATCGGAGCTGCTTGCGTCATTTCAACCGTCACTTCAAAACAGGATAATATTATGGGCGCTGAATGAGTTAGGATTACCGATAAAGCGTCGAAAGGCCGATATTTTTAATATGGCTGGACGGTTTTTGAATCTTTCTGGAGGGAAACGCTATCATAATATAGGTAAGAATATTTACATAGCAAGGTCTGGTAAAGCATTTATAATAGCTAAGGGAAAAAGGATTCCATATGAGTCCGAATTCGATCCCGAGGCATCAAATGCTGAAGGATACATAAGAGAGGCATGTGACATGGCAAAGAAGGACGAGAAGAAAATAACGAAACCGGGAATCTATAAAATGGGCGATTTCGAGATTACGGTCGAGACTGTGGATAGAACCGAAATGGAGTCATCGAAATCTAAAACAATGGATGAAGTTGTGGAATATTTCGATCCATCGATTCTCGAAGGCGGTTTTGAACTTGTCAGCGGGGCAACAATAACAGGCTACGAATGCTCCCCGGGTTCTGAGAAAGTCCAAAAAGAATTTAAAACTCTCGGCAACAAAACCCTCGTCGATCACTGGGTGAAATGGCCTGTGCTTAAGAAGGATAACGAGTTAATCTGGATTGTGGGAGTCAGCCGAAGGAAGGTATATAAACTGGAAGAATCCAAAAAGGTAATCAGGATTAAAGTGAGCTTGCCGTCGAATTTCAGAATTTATCTTTAAGCAACCATAGGACCGCGGACATCCTTGCTGGGATCGCGGACATCCCTGTCCGCTTTGAATATAGTACCGATGTTAATGGGGGCAGGGATGGAACTGTTGATAAATCGTACTGGGATCGCGGACATCCCTGTCCGGCATGTAATGTCAGTTTGAATCTATTTAAAGACCATGATGATATAATCTGGTCAGGTGTTAAAAAATATGTCAAAAAATTATAATGCGATATTTGCATTGACTCTAATTGTCCTGATCGCACTTATTTGGTCAATATGGACATCCAATAAACGTATTGAAGAAATTGATTTCATGCAGCTTCAGCAGAAAATTGTTACGCCGGGTGAGGTTAAGGAACTTGAGATAAGGGATGAGGAGGGAGTCGCGATTGCAACACTTGCTAACAAGACAAAGGTGAAGGCAAACCTTCCTGCATCTAATGAATGGTGGATTGAATCCTTAGTTCAAAATCAGTTAGTTGATACGATTCGATTTCTAAAACCACCGGTATATTTGCAGATTCTTGGACCCGCATTTATTTTCATATTACCGATTCTTGTTGTCATTTTTCTCTACATGTTAATGATGCGACAGGCGCAGGCGACCGGTGGACAGGCATTAAGCTTCGGCAAGTCGCGTGCGAAGATGCTTACGGACAACAAACCGAATGTAAACTTCAAAGATGTCGCTGGAATAGATGAAGCGGTTGATGAGCTTCATGAAGTAGTCGAATTTCTTCGTGATAAAAAGAAATTCATCGCTATCGGAGCTAGAATTCCCAAAGGCGTGCTTTTAGTAGGTCCTCCCGGATGTGGTAAAACACTTTTAGCAAGAGCGATAGCGGGAGAAGCAGGAGTTCCATTTTTCCACATGTCCGGAAGCGATTTTGTCGAGATGTTCGTAGGAGTCGGCGCGAGTCGTGTGCGCGATTTATTCGACCAGGCGAAACGTCATTCACCATCGATTATTTTCGTTGATGAAATTGACGCTGTAGGACGCCAGCGAGGAGCCGGTCTTGGCGGCGGTCATGATGAACGTGAGCAGACTCTCAATCAGCTTCTTGTTGAAATGGATGGATTCGATCCGAATATCGGTGTGATAATCCTCGCTGCCACTAACCGTCCGGATATTCTCGACCCGGCATTGCTTCGTCCCGGACGTTTTGACAGACGAATAGTCGTTGACAAGCCGGATGTAAAAGGAAGAGAGGAAATACTTAAGGTTCATACGCGCGAGACACCTCTTGGTGATAATATTGATTTGAAAGTTATCGCGCGACGGACACCGGGATTTACGGGTGCCGATCTCAAAAATCTTGTCAACGAAGCGGCAATTCTTGCAGCTCGTCAGAACAGGAAAAAAATCGAAATGGAGCAATTCGAGGAGGCGACCGACAGGGTAATAGCTGGCCCTGAACGACGAAGTCGTGTCATCTCAGATAAAGAAAAAACGATGATTGCATTCCATGAGGCCGGTCATGCTCTCGTTATGTATTATTCCGGTGATATGGACCCTGTGCACAAAATTTCGATTTTACCGAGAGGTATGGCTCTTGGATATACTCTTCAGCTTCCTCTTGAAGACCGTTATCTTACCACCAAGGATGAATTAATACTGAAGATAAAAGGAGCGCTTGGCGGACGAGCTGCCGAAGAATCGATTTTCAATGAGCAGACAACAGGCGCTCATGATGATCTCAGGCGCGTTACAGATTTGGCAAGGCGAATGGTTATGGAGTTCGGGATGAGCGAATCGCTTGGTCCGAGAACCTACGGACGTCAGCATCATCAAGTTTTTCTCGGTCGTGATATCGCGGAAGAAAGAGATTATTCTGAGGATATCGCTAAAGCCATAGATAGTGAAGTCAACAAGATAATCCTTGACTGTTATGACGATGCGAAACACCTGATTGAAAATAATCGTCCCAAACTCGAAACTCTCGCGCATATACTTCTTGAAAGAGAGATGCTTGTCGGTGAGGAGATTAAGGCGATAATGGAAGGAAGAAGCCTCCCCAAGAAGGAATCAAGCTCAGGCACTCAACCGCCATCGGGAGAAGTTACCGATAAGAAGCCTTCTGAAGAAACCGGGGAGAAAATCAAACCGGTAGGATTAACCCCGGAACCCGCGTGATTCATAAATGAGTTCAGGAGAATAAAAATGAGACAATCTATAATTCTTTTTTTAACGGCGATACTCGCAGCTGGATTGATTACATCATGCTCAACCCCGAGTCCCGAAGCTAAAAGCTACATTGAAAAAAGCACAACAAATCAAGCCGCTGGCACGAATGAAGTCATTGATGTGACAAAGAATGGAACCAGTGTAGTCCCATCTTCTGAAAGCGAGAAGACTGAGGCTCAAGCGGGAAATCAGCTGAAGAAGACTGTTTCCCCCGGTAATTATCCTCAATGCATCGACCAGTTTTCCGCTGCAAAAAAGGTCTGGGAGAAAATGGCTGAATCCAGGAAACAATCCGGCGAAACAGAATTCTTGTTTTCCATAGGGGATCGGGTTTCAGTGAATGGGTTACCTCTGGAGGAGATGGGATCGAAACCAAGTCCGGTACCGATGTTCAAGATATGGGATACATCTAAGTTGACAGGCATTGATCAGATTGAGTCGCTTGTAACAACAGGCTTAACCGTGGAGATTCTGTCAAAAAGATCCAGCGAATCCGGGAACTGGTATTTTGTCACGTTGGTTGATTCAGGAATAGATACAATCAAAGGGTGGCTGCCTGAAAAACTAATTGCAAAATTAAATTCAATTCCATCAGATAACAGGGTACCACCTGAATCGCAGAACTTTAATCCACGAGGAGGAGGTCGAGGTGGCGGTGGGCCCGGCGGTGGGTAATACGTAGAACAAATCAGACAACCGGTAACTGATAAAGTAATATTTAAAAATAAAACAAACAATATAGGAAAAACTTGCAATTTCATGCCGATAATTATAAAATAGCCTATAGATAGCTTGGTGAGAACCGAGCTGTCATTGTACATTTTTATAATCGAGCGAGAAGAGCTGGCATGATCGAGGGTTCATGTTGGAAAATTAAGATTTTACGCTCGAAATTAACGCACCACAGGTGCGATAGATTTTGGAGGATAAAATGAGGTTAACTCCAATATTATTAGCAGCATTAATCGCATTAGCGGCGTTGATGGTTTCATGTTCGAGCCCGGCGCCCAATGCGGAGAATTACATCACGAAGAAGCAGGCGCCAACGAACCAGGCTGCTGGAACAGAAGTAATCGATGTTACTCAGCAGGGAGCATCAGCGGTGCCGGCAACACCAACAATCAAGCAGGCTGAACCCAAACCGGAGGATATCCTCAAGAAGACCGTATCGCCGGGGAACCTTCCAAAATGCGTCGACCAGTTCGCCGCAGCGAAGAAGGTCTGGGAAAAAATGAAAGAGGCTCAGCAGTATTACGGCGATGCAGAATACATATACGAAATGGGCGATCGAGGTTTCATCAATGGTAATCCTATGGAGCAGATGGGAGGCAAATCAACTCCTGTACCTTTATTCGAAACATGGGATACAACCAAACTCAATGATCTTAAAGAAGTCAAATCATTTATCTCACATGGAGCTATTGTTAGAATAACCTCGCGTCGCAGAACAACTGAGGGCAACTGGTACATGGTTAAAATCGTGAACTCGGGATTCGAGAATATCAAGGGATGGGTTCCTGAGAAGCTCGTATCAAGAACACAGGCTATTCCTGCTGGAAGCGGTAGTGGATATTCATCTGGCGCTTGCAGCAGCGGTGGATGAAGCTAAATTTTCTGGGCCGTGTGCCCGAAAAAATGAAATCGATGGCTCCCATTAATCAGGGAGCCTTTTTTTTTCTGGGAGCGCTTCATTATTTCTTAATGTCCATAACGAATGCGAGGATCTACAACTGCATAGAGGATATCAACGACTAAATTCACAACTACGAACACGAATGCAAATAGCATAACAGCACCCATGACGATAGGGAAATCTCTCTGACGAATCGCCTCCACTACAACACTTCCGAGTCCGGGCCACGCAAAAACTGTCTCGGTTAACACTGCACCGGCGAGAAGATATGCGAATTGAGTTCCGATAACCGTGATAATCGGGATGAGGGCATTTTTAAGAGCGTGCTTTGTAATCACACGAAACTCGCTGAGACCCTTGGCACGGGCAGTACGGATATAATCAAGATTCATAACCTCGAGCATCGAGCTTCGCGTCATCCGGGCTATTATTGCCATGGGAATCGTTCCAAGAGTCAAGGCTGGAAGGACAAGCTTTTCACTGAAATATGGGATGATAATTTTCCATGTCCCCTCCCCTATGGAAAATTTAAAAACCTGGTAAAAATATGGGAACGATAATTTCAAAGACCCTATACTGATGGGAATTTTCACAAACATGCTTGAATCGATAAATCCCTCACCACTGATTAAATGAAGCTTGGAAATGAATATTATATAGAGCATCATACCAAGCCAGAACACAGGCGTGCTGACCCCAATTAAAGCTCCGGTCATGGTGATATAGTCAAGTAATGAATTCGGACGAACTGCGCTTAGGATTCCTACAACGACTCCGACCACAATAGCTATGATCATTGCTGCTATAGTCAGAATAGCTGTGTTTACAAACTTGTCGCCAAGAACGTCGCTTACTTTCTGCCCATGGCGATGATACGATTCTCCAAGGTCTCCATGTGCCGCTTTTGATAGAAATCTCCAGTACTGGACATACCAGGGTTTATCGAGTCCCCATGTCGCGCGCAATTCGCGTTCAATAGTCGGATCGGATTTTTGCCCCATCATGAGCCGAACAGGGTCACCGGGAATTATGAAGGTTAGTATGAACGTGATAAAGGTAATCCCGATTAACACAGGGATTAGTTGATATATGCGTTTTATAATGAATTGAAAGAGGTTAATTGTTTGGACTCCGATACTACTTCACGAATTTCAAATCACCCGCAATGATATGTTTAAGGCGATGAATGTTCTGCGCGAATATGGCATCCTTTAGTTCTGTTGGATTGAAATTATAACGATCAAGCTCATTCATATCGAGCCATTTCAACCCGATTTCCGGTACTTTGATAACCAACTCAGTTGATTGTGCTTTGATTTCAAAGATAAGCTCAACTAAATGCAGACGATCGCGGAATATTGGAAATTTATTTTCCACAACGATTATGAATCGTCCGACACTGATGTCCAAAGTATATTTTTCCTCAAAAGATTTTTTCAGAGTATCCCTTGCCCGTTCGCCCCATTTCATGGGAGCTCCCGGAAGCGAATACACTCGATCCATCTCCGAATAGCCCGTTGAATATTCCGTTAGAAGTTTTCCCGAATGAATGCACATTCCGCGAATAAACGGGCATGGAGCTCCCAGCTCTCGCAACTTCTTCTCCAGACTGGGTTCTTTTAATTCATCTGGCAAACAATAACACCGCCTTAACGGTTAAATAATGAAATCCGCTCCTTACACTCGCGGTACTATTTTCATTTATGGTTGATTATGGATTTTTGCGTTTTCGTTCGAGGACACTGTGTACCGCGGCGATAATCTCTATGTCGTTCAATCCCCATTTTTCGAGAAGTTCATCCCATGGACCGCTTTCACCGAAAGCATCTCTTACACCAACTATTTTCATCGGGACAGGATATTCCTGCGTTACGACCTCGGCTACAGCAGAACCGAGTCCGCAGTAAATGTTGTGCTCTTCAACAGTAACAATAGCGCCTGTCTCTTTTGCGCATTTTACTATGATTTCCTCATCGAGCGGTTTTAGTGTCTGCATATTGACCACTCTCACGCTTAGACCTTCGAGCTCGAGCTGCACCATTGCCTTAAGCGAGTAGTAATTCATCAAGCCTGTCGTAATGATTGTCACATCATCGCCCTTGTGCGTGATATTAGCTTTACCGAATATGAACGGATCGTTAGGATTTGTTATGACCGGTACAGGTTCGCGATTCAGTCTGACCATCGTTGGTCCTTTTATTTCGCAGGCGATTCTTACGGCTTTACCGGCTTCATGATAATCCGCCGGGACTAGTATTTTCATGTTTGGCACTACGCGCATCAATCCTATATCTTCAATGCATTGATGGGTTGGACCATCCTTGCCAACGCTGATTCCTCCATGCGATGCCGCTATTTTCACATTAAGGTTGCAATAACAGATTGTGTTGCGAATCTGATCCCATGCTCGTCCTGTGACAAAAATCGCATAGGTGCTCACCCACGGTATTTTACCCATTAGAGCAAGTCCGGCAGCGGTATCGAGCATATTCTGCTCAGCGATACCCATATCGAAAAACCTGATTTGATATTCCTTATTCTCTTTTTTTAATTCTTCACTCTTTTTAAGTTCCGCTTCTTTAAACTTGCCGCTCAATGTGGATTTAGCGAGGTCAGCGTCGAGTACCACAAGATCTTTATTGGTTTTGGCAATCTCGATAAGCTGTTCAGCATATGCTTTACGCGTTAATTCAAACGGAGGCAATTCCCCGCGTTTTATATAATCAAGAACATTGTAATCAGCAGGTATCTGGGCCATTATGTTTCTCCGTAATCGTTCATCTTAAAGGTAAATTTACCAGGGATATTTCATTTCTTTAACATCTTTTACTGCCTGCGCATATTCCTTATCGTTAGGGGGCTTTCCGTGCCAATCAACCTGATTCTCCATGAAACTCACTCCCTTGCCTTTAATCGTATGCGCTAACACTACGGTGGGTTTTCCTTTCGCTTCAACCGCTTTTTGATATGCTTCGATTATCTCCTCGAATCGGTGACCATTGATTTCAATTACGTTCCAGTTGAAAGCTCTGAATTTATCAACAATAGGTTCTATGTTCATAACTTCACAAGTTGGACCGTCAATCTGAAGTCCGTTCACATCTACTGTCAGGCAGACATTATCAAGACAATAATGTGCTGCAGACATTATTGCTTCCCAGTACTGCCCCTCCTGTATCTCTCCATCGCCAGCAACCACAAAAACATGTCGATTGTTCTGCTTGTTAAGGCGCAAGGCGAGGGCGATTCCATTGCCCACCGAAAGACCTTGACCCAGCGAACCGGTTGAGACTTCCACTCCGGGGCATTTCAACATATTGGGATGTCCCTGAAGCGGACTTCCCGTTTGACGGAAAGTCTTGAGCCAATCGACAGGGATGACACCGATGCGTGCGAGAAGCGAATAAAGAAGCGCGCTGCAATGTCCCTTGGACATGATAAAAATATCCCTGCCCTCCCACTTTGGATTTTTAGGGTCATAATTCATGACTACTTTGAAAAGCACGGTACAGAAATCGGTTGCGCTCAATGGACCGCCAACATGCCCGGATTCAGCTTCGTGGGTCTGGAAAAGGATATCGAGGCGAACCTGACGAGCGAACTCTATTAATTCCTCAAGGCGTACATTTTTAAATGGCATCGCTTCACCAATCCATTTTGTTAACAAAAATCCCCGCCCTCCCTGCGGGATGCGGGGATTATAACATATCGATTAAAAAAAATTAATGAGTCGCAAGAGCTCCAAGACCTCTAATAAATAGATGTGTCGTTGTCATTCCGAAGCAAAATTCAGGATTTGACCTTTGCATTCCTTGATGAATACTGGATTCCATAAAGGTCAAATCCTGAATTTTGCTGAGGAATCTCTCTTTTTTTGTGTTCTGTAAGAGCTCTCACTCTTGATTATTAAAGCGAAGATGCCTAACTCTTGCCTTCCTCAGGTGGCGTTGATTTGGATTCATTCTCGGATTTATTACCTTCCTTAACCGCTTCGCCCTCCGGTTTCGGTTTGAGGTTATCGCCAAGAATCTTCTCAAGCTCCTCCGCAAGTTTAGCTGGATCTTTGATTCCCAATTTCACTTCCAACACCACTCCATCACGCCCTATGATTATCAGGTGGGGAATAGTTTTGGATGGATAAAGCTTTGATCGGATTCTGTCAGAATAATCATGAATAATAGGGAAAGTTATTTTCAATTCCTTCAATTTATTTTCGAGTATTCTCTTGTCTCTCTGGGTATCTTTCGAGATACCTATCACCTCGCAGGTATCTTTGTGCTTCTCATAGAATTTTTCTAAATATGGAAACTCCTTACAACAGGACACACACCATGTTGCCCAGAATGAGATAACGACGCTTTTCTGTCCTCTCAAGCTTTCAAGGTTGAACGTTTCCCCGGTGGTTGTTTCAGCTTCGAAACGCGGAGCAAGCTTTCCTTTCGCAACTTTGAAGCCATCGATGATTTTTACCTTTTCTTTTGCGATGACTACACCGGCAAGAAAAGCAATCATTATGATTGATATTAACGCAACAAAAAATATTTTTGATTTTGACATCCTCAGCCTCCAGGACTTTTGATTTAATTACAATTACACATTTTAACTTAAAGACAACGGTTATCGTAAAAAAGTTTTATTAATTATCTCAATCGAGTCTTTGAAATAGGATTCTTCATTCGGAAATAACTGAAATGCAATTTTTTTCCAATTCTTCTTTTCAGCCGCGCAGAGAATAATCTCCCCCATTTTCTCGTCACCACGGGATAAAAGATTTTGCATATAAGCCCCTTTGGGACTCTCGCTTTTTACTGTGACTCCCAACCTTGCCAGTCTGCTGCGAATAAAGTTAATCTTTGTCCTGAATTCGCTCTCCCCCATGAATTTCTCCTTCTCATACTTGGTAGAAACCTTCGGAACGAATGGATTCAAGCTGACACGAAATAGAGAATCCGGTCGAGCTTTTTTGCACACATTCCTTAACGCTGTGATTTTTTCAACTATCAGCTTTTCCTCATCGTTGCGTGAGCCTGGAAGTCCGAGGATAAGATATATTTTTGTCTCTCTGAAACCGGCTTTCAAAGCATATGCAATAACATGTTGAAGATTCTCAAATGAAACGGGTTTTCCATAACGCTCCTGGAGATCCTCATCAAAACTCTCGACGCCAAGTGTCAAAGTTCTCATTCCGCCTTTTGCAAGAAGATCGATTAGTTCCTCCTTCAAAGATGCAACGCTAAGTGAAGATAAAGAGGGTGAAATTCCATGCATTATTAGATTTTCAAGAATCGGGATTATTTTCGAGTGGAGTGAGGGTATCGCTCCTATGAGCCCCACTCTCTTCGTCAAGCCCTTGTGAATCAAAGCGGATTTGATGATTGATTCGAAACTTCGTTCCCGAACCTTTTGCCATAATCCACCAGTCAGACAGAACTTGCAATGAATCGGACATCCCCTTGTTATTTCAATTAGATTCATCGCACCGAATGTAGTTTCAGATGTGATTATCGGGCTGAAACTTTCAAAATTACTCCATTCAGGACTTACCCGTTGAATTACATGATAATTTTCATTCCTCTTAAAATATTCCTCTGAAATAAACCATCCTTTTTCCGGTGATACAGGTAGATTTTTCCTAAGCTTATGAATATCGCAAAGAACATCCCCTTCAGTTTCACCGATGAAAGCGGCATCGATGAAAGAAGCGACAGGCAAAGGGTTTGCCGTAGTGGCGATTCCTCCCGCAATTAAAATCTGACCGTCTTGGCATTTTCTATCAGCTCTATTAATCTGGATTCCCGAGTCAATCAACATAGAGACTGCATTCACATAATCGGGCTCAAAAGAGAAATGAAACGCGAGGATATCAAACATTTTCAGATGAGCGCCCGATTCGATTGACACAGGGATTCCCGATTTATCTCTGACATTTAGAAAAAATCTTTCCGGTCTGAAACCATTTTCGATGAGAAGTCTGAATGTGGTGAGAAATCCAAGCGATGCCATCCCGACTTTGTATTCATTGGGATAAATCAAAGCGATGGGTTCGGAATCTTTTTCGGGGACAAGAGATGCAAGTTTGTGTTCGCTTCTCAGCAGCTCTAATCGTGATTTTGGCGATGTTTTAGCCATCAGGATAATTATAGATTGCGACCATCAGGAAAAAAATGGGGATAGTCCCCAGAAAGCAAAAATGAGACTTGTAGAATAGATAATGAAAATGAATGTGTGTAAACTGTACTCATTATTTAAGTCCTAAAAAATAAAAGGCGTTCGGTTGAACGCCTCTTTGTTTCAGTTTAAATCCTTGGATATCAAGCCTGGTAATTGCCACGTCGAAGGAAAGTAGGGATATCAAGATCTTCGTTATCTATCGTGGCGTTTAAATCATCACCATCGGTCAATCCCATTGATGTTTCTTTTCTAATTTTATGTATATCCACCTTGATGGGGATCTGTGGTTCTTCTTTGACATTCCTGAAACCTGTGGCGAGTACCGTTATTCGAATCTCATCCTTGAGTGTTGAATCGATCGCTGTACCGAATATTATGTTCGATTCTTTGTCGGAGACATCATAAATTTCTTCGGCAGCCTGGTTGATCTCCGAAAGCTTAAGATCTGCGCCTGTGATGTTGATCAGAATTCCCTTCGCGCCTTCGATCGATGTTTCAAGCAATGGGCTTGTAATCGCTTTCTTGGCGGCTTCGACAGCTCGATTCGGTCCTGATGCCTGTCCAATACCTATTAATGCTGTACCGGCGTTGAGCATTATCGCTTTCACATCGGCGAAATCGAGATTTATCAAACCGGGTTTTATTATCAGGTCGCTGATTCCCTGTACGCCTTGACGCAGGATATCATCAGCCATCCTGAACGACTCAATAAGAGTGGTATCTTCTTTTATAACTTCGAGGAGTTTGTCATTTGGAATCGTTATAAGCGCATCGAGTGAATCCCGCAGAGCATCGACTCCCTGTTCAGCGACCTGTCGTCGCTTGAAGCCTTCAAAAGTGAAGGGTTTAGTTACAACGCCAATAGTTAACGCTCCGCGTTCTTTTGAGAGTTCAGCGATTACTGGAGCTGCGCCGGTTCCCGTGCCGCCTCCCATACCAGCAGTTATGAAGACCATATCAGCGCCATCAAGGACTTCCCCAAGTTCCGCCTTGGATTCCATTGCCGATTTCAAACCGATATCAGGGTCTCCTCCAGCTCCCAGACCCTTTGTGGATTTAGTGCCGATTTGAATTTTTATATCGGATTTGGTGAGTTCGAGAGCCTGCAAATCCGTGTTAATGGATACAAATTCAACGCCCTCAAGACCTGATTCAATCATTCTGTCGATTGCATTGCCACCGGCTCCCCCGATGCCGATTACTTTAATATTCGCTCTATGTGGCATTCTAAGTTGTGCCTTCCTTTCCACTGATCCCGATACTTTTTTTGTCGGACGAGGTTTTCTTGGTTCTATTATTTCCTTCCTCGGTACAGATGTAAATTCATGTTTTTGCACAGGTTCTGAGTGTGAAAATCCAGCATACGGTTCGGGTTCATTAATGAGCTCCTCCGATAGTTCCATCTCAGGTTCAGCATGAATTGGCTTCTCATCAGAGCTGAAAAGACTTTCTTCTGCGCTCACATCGTCAACGAGAAAATCATCATTAGTGGTAAATTTCTTTTCTCGTTTTTTTTTGTCTTTTTTCGGTTTCGTAAAACATACACCTCCGATCATGCAACCCCACGATTTTTATTGTGTGTAAAACCTTGCAATAGCTGAAATACTCTTGACAAATCTATCCCAAAGATTTACCCATTGCCCGGTTTGAATGCTTTCTCTCTGACCGAATCTTTCCTCATCGATTTTCTGCCGAGCGAGTTTAATAAGACCGACTCCGGTGGCGAAAATCGGATTCTGAACGTCCTCTCTCAGTCCCGTGATGTTATAAGGACGTCCTATCCTTACCGGCATGCTGAGCATGTTTGTGGCGAGATCGACAACGCCTTTAAGCATGGAACCGCCACCGGTCATGACAAGTCCAGCTGGTACTTTGCCTGTGAACCCGGCTCTTGAAATCTCTTTATAAACCAATTGCAGCAGCTCTTCCATTCGTGGAAGTATTATCTCGGAAATTATTTTAACTGGAATTTGCTGACGTTCACCATTGCCGCCTTTAGTGACTTCAATGATGTTTTGAGAAGTCAGATGCTCCCTGCCGACACCGCCGATAGTGCATTTAATACGTTCAGCTTCTTTTATAGGGATGTTCAGACCGTAAGAGATATCTGAATCGAAATGGTCACCGCCCACAGGAATAATATTCGTATGCGCGACACATCCCTCCTGATAGACCGCGATATCGGTGGTTCCACCTCCAATATCAAGAAGAACAACACCGCTTTCTTTTTCATCGTTTGTCAGCACTGCCTCACCCGATGCAACCGGTTCAAGGAAAAGATATGAAACACGCGCATCCGCAGCTTCAACAGCGCGATAGATATTTTCGATTAAATTAACAGCGCCTGTAACGAGCAACGCATTGACTTCAAGTCGAAGACCGCTCATACCGAGAGGTTCTTTAATGCCGGTTTGACTATCAACGATAAATTCTCTCACAAGGACATCGATCAAGTATCGATTAGCAGGGATGTCGATTTTCTTTGCGACCTCGATAACTCTTTTCTTGTCCTCAGCCGATATCCCTTTGTGGGGATCGCTGACAGCAACTACAGCGGACGACGGGATGCTCTGAACATGCTGACCGGTCACGCCGACAAATGCTTTATCGATAGTGATACCCGCCATTCTCTCCGCGATATTTTTGGATTCTCTAATGGACTGGATCGTTGTCTCAAGGTCGATAATAACCCCTTTGCGCATACCATGCGATGGGTATCGTCCAACACCGATAATCTCAACAAAACCGGATGTAGGAACATTAGCTACGATGGTCACGATTTTAGTCGTACCGACATCGATACTCGCAATTATATCCTGACGATTAAATGTGTAGTCCACCATATTCAGTCTGAATCAGGGATGAAAAAATTTTTATAAATGATTCAATTCAATGAACCTGAAGGAATCCTCCTGAACGCTTATCTATAAAAACCACAAAGGTGATCCGATTTTCCGTAATACTACAACCATCTGAGATAAATCATCTTCACCCTCGTAGAGCACATAAGCTGGGATCCCTACCGTTATGAAAAAGAAAACGAAGGAAATTATAACAAAAACTCTCGTTTCGACAAGTGAAATATTTAAATAGCATTAAGAAATTAATCGTGTCGGTTTTGAAAAGCTCGAGCGAAAATGATAACATCCATTAATTTCAATTCCAAAGAAGAACTGGAGAACCAAGACATGAATCGCATAAGGCATTTCAATTTAATCGTCATAATGTCTTTAATCATATTGGGGATCGCGAGCGGATGCGAGATAAACCGAGCAGGTACGGGAAGCTGGCATGAGCTTCCCCCGCTTAACAAGCCAAAGGTTCAACCCAACATAGACAAGGGTGGCGAGTTTCGAACCGCCCTTGAGAAACTTGAGCAAATCAAGCTTCCTGAAGGTCAACCGCTTAAAGTGGTTGTCACATTCTGGGACCTCGCGTATTTCGGACAAGGATTGACCGCTGGGCTTGTCGATATGAAAATTATTGCTGAAGAACCGGTTAATCTCTATACATATCAACCCGATCGTGAAAAGATAATGCCCTGGCTCAAGGAAGCTCAGGCTGTTTTCAAGGCTGGCTATGGTATAGATGATTGGATTGATCCTTTTGTGGAAGAAGCGCAGAAGGAAAACCCGAATCTTGTCCTTATCAACACGAGCAGAAATATCGACTTGATGGGAAATCTATATGATCCCCAGAGTACTGTTCCAATAACGGAATATAATCCATGGTTCTGGACAACACCGGAAAACATTCTCTCACTTGCTGATACATTCTACCAGGTGTTCTATACGTTTTATTACGATCAGGAAAGATCTGAAGCGATGCTTGAGGGAAGCGAAAGATTAAAAAATAATCTCCAAATTTTCCCCTCCTCCCAGGATTCACTTGCGAAGATACAGGGGAAAGTTTTAATACAGGATGTCCCTGCGTGGCCATACTATGCAAAATTCTTTGACCTTAATATAGTTGCCACTTTGCTTCCGGATGGTGTAACCGAGCCGGATGAGAAGCGGCTTCAGGAATTAGCTAAATCCGCGAAAGAAAAGAAAGTTGTCGCAGTTATCAAAACGAAGGGCTACGGTGGAGATATAGCTGACAGGTTTGCTGAGATGGCTGAACTGCCGATTATCGAACTTGATCCTCTAACGCGAATGAACAAGGGCATGGAGGATTTTTTCCAGCTTACAATTGGAAACGCGAACCGCCTGCTCGTTAAATTCCGCGAGCTAAAGCTTCCGGAGGTTGAAACACCACCGCCTGCTGAACAGCAACAACAGCAGCAACCTGAAATTTCACCTGAAGTAAAAAAGCAACTTGAGGAAGCAGCTAAAAAAGCCGCTCAGGAAAAAGGGAAATAGGGTGAGGAGAAAAAAAAATGGGGACAGTCCCTAATAAGCAAAGTGTTAGTGGACTGTCCCCATTTTTTAATCATAAAATGTACAAATAAGAATAAGTATTTGATTTAATCTTATACATCAGGACCAAGCCAGAAATTCGGAAGCTGAAATGATTGAGTGAATCCATTTTTTATCGCAACTGCTTTCGATGCTAAATTAGTCGGTCCGGTAATCCAAATCGGTTTTAAACGTCTCTCATATGCTTTATTCACACATGCGGATGTGCAAAACGTTGAGAATCCTTTTAAACGAAAATCCGGATGAGTACCAACTCCGATATTGACTCTGTTTTTATCAACTCCAAAAGTAACAGCAGCGCTAATAAGAATACCATCAGCGATAATCCCATAACCAAACCCTTTTGAAACAAAATCGTCACCGTTATTAAACATTGAGCCAAGCCAGTCTTCACCGGTTTCGGGAAGGCGATCGAATAATTTTTCATCTATCTCAACGACCTTGATTTCTGCCGGCTTTCTGAATTGCCTTATTTTGCCATCATGAAAGAAAAAAATGTTCTGGTTTTCCGATGCGTTATTGAGCGTTTCAGTGATTACAGATTTAAATTTCAAATCGCAACAGATCTCGATTACGGAGGATGAAATTTCCTTGATAACGGGTTTTAGATACCTGGTTTCGCCATCGCCCTCGATAAAAGCCATATCGCCCATTGCGATTAAGCCCAGGCGCGGATTAAGTTTGGAATCGACCCATGCTCGTCCCCGTCGATCGTTAACAATCATGGGAACTTCCACGTATGGATGATCATCCGAAAAAAGATTCTTGAGAACCGGATATTCGCTTTTTTCAAGTTCTATCATGTGAAACCTGCTTTCAGTTACTCCTCTTCACTGATTTGCGTGAAAATCTCCTCGAGTGTAGTCAGCTTATCGAATACTTTTTTAAGACCATCCTGCTTTATCGGAACCATGCCGAGTTCCATTGATTTTCGCCGTATTTCCTGGCTTGATGCTCTTGCCATGATGAGTTGTCGAATTTCCTCTCTGCTTTCGAGAAGCTCACCGATTGCTACTCGTCCGCTGAATCCACTGTTATAACAATGTATGCATTTCTTCCCATAAGCGAGGGATGTTTGGCCTTCAGGAAGCGTGACGCCAAACGAATCAAGATACGATTGGTCGGGGATATACTCCGCTCTGCATGAATTACATATTCGTCGAACAAGTCTCTGTGAGAGTATACACTGAAGAGTGCTCGCGAGCAGATACGGCTCAACACCTATATCGAGAAGACGAGTTACCGCACCTGCTGCATCATTAGTGTGAAGAGTCGCAAAAACAAGGTGCCCGGTCTGTGATGCTCGAGTTGCTATTTGCGCTGTCTCAAGGTCTCGTATCTCGCCTATCAGGATGATATCCGGGTCCTGGCGAAGTATCGAACGAAGGCAATGAGCGAATGTCAGCCCGATATCCGGATTCACCTGGATTTGCGTGATTTCATCCATTCTGTATTCAATCGGATTTTCTACCGTGGTGATATTCTTCTCGCGATAATTCAGGAGCTTCATCGCGCTATATAGAGTTGTGGTTTTACCGCATCCTGTGGGTCCGGTGAGTATTACTATCCCGTGCGGTTTATCTATGTACTGTCTGAATCTATTGATAATAGGTATTTCGAATCCGAGATGTTTCATGTCGAGTATGACTGTTGAACGGTCAAGCACTCGCAGAACCGCTTTTTCACCATGTATTGTCGGTGTGACAACCACCCGGAAATCGATTTCCTGACCTTCCATGATTATTCTGAAATGACCATCCTGGGGAAGACGTTTTTCGCTGATGTCGAGCTCGCACATGATTTTGATACGGCTAACCATTGTATCAGCGTAATCCAATGGGAGCGGATTCATCTCCTGCAAAATGCCATCGATACGGAGCTTGATGCGAACCTCTTTTGGATTCGGAATAATATGAATATCGCTGGCTCTGAGCTGTAATGCTTGAAGGATTAGCAGATTTACGGCTTTAACCACAGGAGCTTGATCCTTGATCTCTTTAAGGGAGCCGATTTCGATTCCGAGTTCACGTGTCAGTTTAATACCGGTATCACCGACTGTTGCAAGCAGTTCATCGATGATTTTTTTCCTGAAATGATTTCTATATTCGAAAACTTTGTGTTCGATTGCACTTCGACTGCTCAGAAGTGGCGTGATATTGCACGCAGTCATTGTGCGAAGCTCCTCGCGGATTTTTATATCCTTCGGATCCACCATTGCAACTTTCAGTTCCCGATCTTTTTTGAGTACGGCGAAAACGGAATTTTTTAAAGCGTAGTCCTGATTTATCAACACCGCGACTTCCGGTTCAACATATGTTTTTTCCAGATCGACATATTCGATTTTCAGATGGTCAGCCTTGAACTTGAGTATTTCTTTTTCATTGACCACTCCGCTTTCGAGAAGTTCATCCTCAACTTTGATCCTTCTTTCGAAAGCTCTTCTTTGATAAAGCCTGAGGGTTGGAAGGTCTATGAGGTGATTATCGATTAGATGGCGCTCGATGCTGGTTAATTGGAAACGAGGATCATCCGCTTCATCCAAATAGCTTTTTTGAGATTTTTCCATATTTTTCTCCTTCGAGATGTTTTTATTATATCAGTTATTTCAGATATGAACCGTCTGATTTTTCAACACCCGTTTTAGAGGTATGTGCAATTTTCATCACCCTGAAATTCAAATGAACAAAAACGGATTTCAAACGTTAATATTGATGCAGGGTTCGATGAAGGCAGCATAACCGAGTATTTGGCACGATTCTTGTTATTGATAGTTGCGTTCCTATGTGATAAAATTTAAGTGGATTAAGTCTCAATCCCTTCACGAGGAACGGAGGTATACCGCGAACCCAATTTAACGTATACCTGTCTTGAATATACAGGCCTTGATCAAAATTGCAGTCCTGAGTATTAAAAGCCTTAGAAGATTAATTTTATTTTAACTTTTTATCATTTCATCGACTCAGGAGGTAAGGCCAATGACAGGAGTCAAAAGGCAGCGGTGGTATATGGTCGCAGAGGACCTCAAGTACTTCCGCGAAAAGTTTAACGGAGCCTCTGGGTCTGAAGACGGGGTTCCAAAATCGGTGTCGTCGGCGTTCATTGCAGAATTTTTACGGTACTCCGATTATGTGGAACAGGAATTTAACTACAGTTTCGTAGTTAAAAAATTCCCACAAGTCTACCTGGATGAGCTCCTTGTCAAAGAATAATTATTCTTGAGCTCGAACGGTATTAACCTTAAAGGGAAGTCAATCTTCCCTTTTTTTGTTTGCCTCTGATTCTGTTAAACTATGCTCATGAACATCATCCGTTCCATTCCATCTGATAATAATTCAGTCATGTGCCCTTTTGTCGAAGGTTCTGAGAGAATTAAAGAAAGTTATGCGGATTATCTTCATGATGAATCCCGCTTAAGCGAGGGAACTATAAAAGCTATATTTTTCCCCTCCTCTACTCTTGAGATTTCATCGGCTCTTGAGATTTGCACTCATCGCGATTGGAAAGCTGGCATATCCGGAGGACGAACAGGAATTGTCGGTGGAGCTGTTGCTCTTAATGTTGATGCGATTATATCCCTCGATAAGATGCAACAAATCACATCTTTCGATAAGGATTACATCGCAGCCGAAGCTGGCATCAGACTTGATAAACTTAATGAATATATTTCACTGAATACACCCAGAATGTTTTATCCGGTTGATCCAACTGAGATGACAGCGAGTTTTGGGGGAAGTGTCGCCACAAACGCATCGGGTGCAAGGACATATTATTACGGTCCAACCCGAAACTGGGTGAATGCCATCACAGTTGTTCTTTCTAATGGCTCAATTTTAAAACTGAGACGAGGTGAGATTTTTGCTCACAATCGAAGTTTTCAAATTGAGATTCATGGCAAAAAACCGAGCAAGTTTGATTTCCCATATTTCGAATATCCGAAAACGAAAAATACTGCCGGATATGAACTTCGTGATGGAATGGATGCCATTGATCTTTTCATTGGAAGCGAAGGAACTCTTGGCGTCATCACAGAGGTTGAGATAAAGCTGATTCCTGTCCTTGAGAACCATCTCTATTCAGTCATATGGACACAAAACGAGCCACAAACTCTTGAGATAGTTGGAGAGCTGAAAAAAACAAAAAAATTAAAAATCCTCTCTCTTGAGTATTTCGACCCGAACTCTTTGATTCTTCTACGCGCGAAAAGAATGCATGATGGCTCGGAATCAACGATTCCGAAATTCCCTGATGATGCTGTCGCGGCATTATTTCTTGATTTCTTCTACGATGAGGAAAACGATTGTCTCGAATGTGCTGAGGAGCTTGAAAAAATCCTTATAAAATACGGATTGAGTTCGGATAATACCTGGAGCGGTCTTGAGGAAAAAGATTTAACTCAGATGAAAGCGTTCCGTCATGCGCTTCCGGAAACTGTTAATGAGATTATCTCGCAACGAAAAACCGTGAATCCGAAGATTCATAAGTTAAGTACCGATCTTGCAGTTCCTGAAGGAAAATTATACGAAATGCTTTCGATTTATCGATCAATGCTTGAGAAGACTAAAATAGAGTATGTCATCTTCGGTCACATTGGCGATAATCACCTTCATATGAATATGCTGCCTAAAAGCGAGGAAGAGCTCGATATGGCTAAATTACTCTATCGAGAATTGGCAGTTGAATCTGTCAGGCTTGGAGGTACGGTCGCTGCTGAGCATGGGATTGGACGATTGAAGCGCGATTTGATGATGATTCAATATCCACGGGAAATACTTGAAAAAATGTGGGAGTTAAAGAGAATTTTCGATCCTGGCAAGATATTGAATCCTGGAGTTCTTTTACCCGATTTACAATAGTTCCCAGCATCGCTGATTTGCTCCCATCTTCTGTTTTTACTTTAGACCTGATGCGATGCTGACCTATCTATCACGCACCCCGCGCGTAAGCAAGGGGATATTCAAACGGAGGAGGAGGGATTCGAACCCCCGGGACCCAAATTGAGTCCAACGGTTTTCAAGACCGTCTCCTTCAACCACTCGGACACTCCTCCACATGTTATTTTATTATTATTATGGATAAATCGCAATCCATCCTCAAATCCGCACCAGTACGCACCCCGCGCGTAAGCACTGGGATTTCTTCACGCACCCCACGCGTAGGAATGGATTGCAATAAATTTAATTATCGTCGTCTGAGTAACGATTGTAAACGGTGTCCTCTTCATCTATCTCTTCGAGTTCCTCCAGATCCTCCTCGAATTCGTCATCCTCATCCAGCTCGTCTTCATCTAAATCCTCATCGTCTAATTCATCATCCTTGAGTTCCTCATCCAATTCATCCTCGAACTCATCATCATCGTCATCTTCCTCATCGAAGTCGCCAAAAACTTCCTCAGCGTTTATGATGCCTACTCTCTCGCCATCGATTACTTCCTCACCCTCGAAAACATAGATTCCTGTCAGGACACCTTCACATGGTGATTCTATCTCAATAGTGGTTTTTTCTGTCTCAAGCTCGACAAGAACTTCACCCTCAAGGACATAATCACCCTCGTTTTTCATCCATCGAGCGACCTGGCAATCGATTATCTTCTCGCTTAATCTTGGGATGACTATATCAAACATCGTCTTTTTCATTTTCATCACCCGAAATCAAAAAATAATGAAGCCGAGTTTAATAATTTTTTCATGTAAAAAACAGAAAAGCAAATTCGATTGATTTTACATTCCAGAGTCCAACGTTGTGTGATACGCTTCTTCCGCTCTATATGAGCTTCTGTAAAAAGTATTCGCCGATGTAACTTTGAAACCCATCCGTATTCCCTCCTCCTCCAACACCTTGAACTCATCGGGAGTTACATACCTTTCGACCGGCATCTGTGAGCTGGTAGGTCTGAGGTATTGCCCGATAACTACAATATCAGTCCCCGCCTGTCTTGCCGCTATCATCGCATCGAGAATCTCATCCATCGTCTCGCCCAGACCGACAATGAAAGCGGTTTTTACAACCGACCTATTCTTCGCTGATGAACGTTTTAGGATTTCGAGTGAACGAATCCAATCAGCGCCTTTTCTCACTCTATAATATAATCGTGGTATCGTCTCAAGATTGTGAGCGATAACATCAGGTTTTGACTCCAGGACCATGTCAAGAGCATTAGAATCGCCGCCAAAATCCGGAATAAGGACTTCAACGAGCGGTAACAACGGATGTTTTTTCAGTTTTGAGATAATTCGAGCGTAAATACTCGCACCGCCATCTGGAAGGTTATCGCGAGTGGGTGATGTGATTGTCACATATCGCAAATTAAACCTTTCGAGGGCGCTCAGGATATTTTCCTCGTCTTCTGCAAAATCCATGTATTTTTTCGAACCGGATTTCTCAACTGAGCAGAACTGGCAATTGCGAGTACAATACGTTCCCAGAATTAGAAAAGTCATAGCTTGTTTATGAAAACATTCTCCTCGATTGGGACATACAGCTGATGAGCAGACTGTATTGATATGCCTGTCCAAAAGGAATTTCTCGATTTCAAGAGTTTCTTTGGATGGCTTATATCTCACTTTCACCCATTCAGGCTTATTTTTCCCGCTTTCCATCATTATTTGATACAGCTCTCTTTTAATTCATATTCTGTAATTTCATTAAGCTTACAGTTGAAAATCGCCTCTATGCATTTTGCGATTCCGCTTAATATAGTGTCCTTGTCGATTATTTTGCTAATCTCATCCTGAAGAGATGTCATCCTGATGCCTTTAATTCCGCATGGAACAATCATGTCGAATCCGCCATCATCTTTGAGATAATTAAAAGCGACACCATGATAGGTTACCCATTTTCTGACCGAAAGACCGATCGATGCGATTTTCGCTTTGTTGCACCATACTCCGGGATACCCACTATTTCTTGTTCCTTCAAGGTTATGCATAGAAAGGAGTTCTATTACAATCTCCTCAAGATTTCTCACCAGAATTTCAACATCTCGGTTGGGAACTGTTATGAAAGGGTAAATCATTATCTGTGAGGGACCATGATAGGTTATATCCCCTCCCCTGTCGATTTCGATAATTTCACGTCCTGATACTTTTATTTCAGTCTCATCTGCGATGAAATTCGCTCTGTGGAAACTTCTTCCGAGCGTGAAAACTCCCGGATAATGCGATGACAGAAGCCATGTATCATCAATAAGATTCTGGTATCGTGCCTTGTGGAGATTCTCTTTCAAAGCGAGATAATCGGAATATCTCATACTGTCTATTTTCAATAGATAAGCCATCAAAATTCAATTATAACAGAAGGGGATTACAATCTTAATCAGCATAGTCAAGCGGTTGACGAGCGATTGTCAGGAACTTGACACTTGACGCATCGGCATTTTTAAGGGTCCTCGCGCATTCCTGTATCGTAGAGCCGGTAGTCATTACATCATCGATGAGAAGAAATGATCTGCCTTTAATAATAGAGCCGTCTTTAATCGCAAATGCGTTTTTCACATTCGAGATTCTCTCATCAACGCTTAATCCGGTTTGGGATTTCGTATCTCGAATTCGAATCAGGATATTTTCAGCATATTGAATTCCAATATCTGAAGCGATATGCTCAGCTATCAGCGCCGATTGGTTGAATCCGCGACTCGATTTTCTCTTGGGGAAAAGGGGAACAGGATGGACAATGTCACATTTTAAATCAACAAGTTTGTCAAGGTTTTTTAATCTGGAAACGGCAAAGGATGCAAGAAATTTAGCAATATCGGTCTCACGCTGGTATTTCAAGTTGTGGATTAAGGACGAAATGGGCTCCTCATAGATAGCTATTGCGAATCCCCCATCGTGAAATCCGAAGTCAAAAATGCATCGTGAGCAATATTTGTCTGTTTCTTTTTCTATGGGCAAACCGCAATGCTTGCAATATGGTTCCTCTATGAAAATTACTTTCTGAAAGCAAGCGTGGCAAAGATAGCCCTGACCGATCGCATTGCAGTTAACACATCCGATTGGAAAAAGGAAATCCAGAAATCCGAGTGCAGTATCTTTCACCCAGTTTATAATCGAATTGGTTTTCACATCATGTCGGATTTTATCAAAGAAATGGAAATTTCATCAAGGTGAGTATAAAATCCTCACGTAGGATATAATTTCTTTTTCTTTGATACGTCAGTTTTTATCAAAAGATGGAGATGAACCATGCACCTCCTTGAATACGAGAAAGTTCTTCAGAACCTTAACAATCCGATGGCGATTATAGTAGTCCTGATTGGAGCCATCATAAGCGGATTCTTTCTTCAATGGGCAGCACGAATGATGGCTATTTTTGAAGCGAATTATTCAAAGTGCTTTTTTGTATCGCTAATCGGGATAATCGCCGATTATGGCATTGCATACCTCGTGTATATTGAAGGTTATATCGGGGGTTTTATCGGATTTTTAATTAGCTTATTTATCAACATGGCGATTATAGTAGGATTTTTTAAAATCAGTTGGACTCGCGCTTTATTGCTTTACATTCTTATGAGGATTTTATCATTCATCATTGGATGTCTCTGTTGCTGTGGAATCACAAGGCGATTTCCATCATTCTAATGCTTTTTCTAAAAAATAGTTGCTGAATTTTCAAAACCAAAACGTACGGGCGGGTTTACGATTCGAGCGTGTGATTACAATGGTTTGACGAGATATTTCGGGCGTGCGAGAGTCTACGGTCACGTAGAAACCTGCCCATACATGATTTATCAAATTGATAAGTCTCTGAATTTTCAAAACCAAGAGTACGGGCGGGTTTACGGTTCGAGCGTGTGATTACAATGGTTTGACGAGATATTTCAGGCGTGCGAGAGTCTACGGTCACGTAGAAACCCGCCCATACATGATTTATCAAATAAATAAGAATCGAAAAAAAAAAGCCGAAAATCAAAGTGTCTTAAGAGTTTGACAGATAAAATCGCTTTTGATAGACTGAAATTTTTAGTTTAAATAGTATCATTAGGGCAAAATCTCATAAGAGGTTGCAATATATGGAAAGCAAAGAACAATCGATAGACAAAACCACATTAAAGGCAACAAGAAAACATGTGCCTTTCATAAGATTGAGTGAAGCTGGCACCATAGAGCGAAAAATCAAAATTTTCGGCACAAGCAAAGAAAAACCCGAAAACATCGAAAAAATCCAATTCAGGTGTCAACCTAAATCACGCGATTCAAGTCATACATCTCTGGATGGAATTACCAAGAACACACCGGTAAAGGAGATAATTTACAGGTTAATAGTTAATAACAGGAGTAAGATGAAACTCGGTGAAATCGTTGAAAATACTTTGGCAATCCTTAAAGGAAGAAAACTCTCAGGTTACAGGGAAAATCAGGATGTTCATCTTTATTTTTACGGGATACTTAAAGAAGATACCGAATATGGATTTGAAGAGATTGAATAATCTCTTGGATTTAAGTGGAAATTATTGTTGGGAAAAAATAGAAGGCACGATTCGGTCAAGAGGTAAAAATTTATGATAATTAGAAATACGCTTAAACTGTTCATTGGAATATCCGTTACAATACTTTTTCTATTTTTAATCACTGGATGCGGTGGCGTATCCAAGAATCCTACTGATTCACCCTGGAAGGATAAGAAGGAGCAGGGTGAATCCGGCACAGGAGGCAAAAGCGGTGAGGAGGGCGCCCCGGAAATAAGAGAAGGCGCATCCTATGATGAACTGATTCAAACCGCGAAGCTGAGCCTTGAGAGTGGGTTCATACGAAATGCTGCTGATGCCTATGCTAAGGCGCTCGAATCTCAGAAAGACAAGCCAGATGCCGCTCTTTCATTTGCAATCATCAAAATCGCCGGCTCGGTCAAGGAATTTTCTCTCTTATTACCTCCAGGTATTGATTTCTTTTATTTCAACACACCGCTTATCGGTCGATGGGAATTACTTCCAGCTCCGATGGCAGACGATGATTCCTATCTTCTGCGGCTTGCTTCATTGGGAACGAAGTATCTGACTCCGTATAGTCCCAAAGCTAAAGAAGAATCGAAACCAGCGGTGCCGCCATCCGGGGAAGGCAAAAAGGAAGGCGAAAAAGGTTCTCAGACCCCGTCCGGTTCAACAACGGCCCCCCCTTCCGGTGAAGATAAAAAATCAACTGGTAGTTCCGAAGAAAAACCTCCGTCAGGTGAATCGAGCGGTAGAGGAGCTCAATTCTTCGATAATGATAGACAAGATTCACAGAGATCAGGATCTCAGAGCGGCTTAGGCGGATTAGGTGGGTCCAGTGGCACGGGTGGCACCGGGGGAACAGGAGAAACGGGCGGTGGTCAGGGAGCGTTCCAATACGGTGGTGGCGGGCAAAAGCTGGAAAATCTTCAACTTGAAAAAGATATTTTCCCGGATCTCATAAAGGAATATAAAGACGTCGCAAGAACATACAATTCAGGATTCCTGAATTTCACTGCCATCAATACCCAAGCCGCTGATCTTAAAAAGATTGTTGATGATATAGTCGAAAAACTGGACTTTGCCAAGCGAAATGTCGATGCCGAGAAATTCGCTCTCGAACTTCCTTTTGTGCTTGATGACAGCAAAAAGGGCGTTTACCAGGTGTATTTCAGAAGCTATGATTACGACATAATCCTCGGCTACATGAAGTTAATTCAGGCGGAGTTGAATTATCGAGCCGCTTATAAATCGGATGCAGCTGGTGTTACTTTATTTACTAAAATCGATGACAAGAATGCGGACAACAACCTGGCGCCATCTGAGTATTACCCACCCGATCCATACGGAGTTGGGCAGGATAACCTGACCGAAAGCCTCAGCGCCGTATCAACTCTTATCTCCAGCGGTGTTGATGTTCTTGTTAAAGCGCTTGATGCGTTTCATAACGACGATAAATTAATGGATTATGCCGGAAACCGTTTGATTCCTGCGAATATCGACCAATTCCTCCTCGATAAAATCGCCAATGAAAGAAACGCTTATAGCGACTTCCAGGTAATTCTTACAGCGGGAAAAGGTAAAAGAGAATTTCGCACTAACACTGTGCCGGTTAAAGTTGAGGTGAATCTCACTAATCTTTTTGGAGAAAAAGCCCCAAAATCGGTAGCTGCTTTGCTTCCCACTCTAAACGCCACTACGCTTGAGCCCGTTCCGAGTACTGAAGGAAACAATTTCCCGGATCCAACATGGGGCGGCATTTTTAGTGAACCGTTTAATGATTTTAGTGTTTTCCGTTCGCGCACGGATATCAATGGCACTTTGACATATCAGGGTGAACCGATTAAGGATGTACAAATAACTGTAAGTGGTAGAGAGCCGGTCAAAAGCGATGAGAAAGGCAAGTTTACAATCAAGGATGTAGATTACAATGAGCTAATTGGTGTTTCTGTTGATGTTACCGCGGAGCAGATAAAAATACCGATCAGCGCTCAGATACGAAGCCCATGGATAGTATTTGATCTCATGGCAGTGAATCCAGCTCCTCCGCCTCTATCCCCACCCGGCGGCACGACTCAAACAGGTGAAGGTGGTACTGTAACATCCGGTCCGCCTTCTGGAGCCGAATCATCGGGTAGCCGAATTGATGAGATAAAAGAACAACGCAAGAAAGAAAAAGATGAAGGAGAGAAAAAAGAATCTGGAGAAAAAGGAGAAGGTGGCGAACAGCCATCTCCTCCAACAGCTGGATAAAGGCGATTAGAGGTGATTTGCTATTCAAAGAGCGGATACTCCCCGCTCTTTTTTTATATTGTGACCGTTGTAAAAAAAAATAGGGAGAGTCCCGAATAAGCAAATCTAACGAACAGAAAATACAGATAAAATGCGACGGCTCTCTTGTCGATCAGATAGGTGATCCATTCGTTCCAGCGATTGGAAGCGAGCCTGCATTCCTCGACACTGAAGATTACAGCTATGAAATACACGTAATGCAAAAAGGCGCAATTGTGGACATGTTCAGGTATTATTGATTTGAATCTTTGATATCTGAAAATAGCTCCTCCTTAACCGGAGGGGTTTAATTTTTTGCTTCATTCTGGTATAATTCTTACAATTATATTTATTGTGGTTTTAGAATAAAAGTATTACTCCATTCACTAAAGAGGGAAGATAGGTTTCACAAATCATCAGTTCAGGCATCTTGAGGGATATAAAAATCTGTTGATGAATTATCTTTTATTGATTTAACTTTTACAACCTGCGAAGGTTCGGGTTATGTAAAGTGAAGGCATATATTTTTATCCCATTTGAAGAAGGTTTTTTACATAAATTCTAAATCTCTCGATTTATTAAGTTCAGGAGGTACAACCAAATGACTTTCAAGAATTTTTTAATTGTGACAATAGCGCTCGTGATGTTGTTTGCAGTTGGATGCTCATCCAGCAAAATTGTCACACCTGAAGGTGATGCCTTTCAGGCAACAGGAGAAAAAGCTCACGCTGATTGGGGTTCATATGAGCTTTATTTCAATCCTGGCACCGGGGATACAAACATTATCTATGACCGTGAATCATCCGGTCATATCGATGTTACAGCATGGCTTGAACCGCCTGCATGTGGAGGTCCCGGATGTATAACCGCGACTTTGGTTGGATGGAATCCAGCTACCAATGTCGCAACGTTCAATGTAAAGATTACCAATCCAACGGCGTGGGCAGCAAGCGATATCAGGATGATATTCTACAAACTTGGTGGAAAGGACATAGTCAATGCTGATAGTTACACAAAATCCTTTATGACATCAATTCAGCCCTTTATCGCATACGCAAAGGCGCTTCCAAACAGACTATTTCCTGCGGCTGGAGCGGTAACAGAGACAATCCAGATTTACTGGCCGCCAATGTCATCATTCTCCATTTATTTCAAGGTTTCAGCATGGCTGTGGTTGAACTGTCAGGATCCCTATGAAATCAATGGCATGTTCCAGAATGGGAAACTTACACCCGGTGGTGGAAACGCTACAATCGGATGCAATGTTTTCGACTGGCAGAACAATGTTAATGCCGTATCGATTGATACAACACCAATAACCGGAGGTGTTACCAATCTTGCCAATGTTGCCGCAAATCAGTGGCAAGCCAATATCACTAACTCAACGGGTGTTGGTGTTGGGAAGTACAAATGCCTGATAACAGCAAAATCTCCAAATCCGCAAAACTATGACCTTTACAACTACCTTGTAATTGAAATTTCTCTACCAGGATGGACTCCGACCCTAATACAGCAGCTTCCGCCCGGACCATGCACGCTTGATTTCGGAGTAATCTCCACTCCACCGATGGTGGGACATGCTCTTATTGCGCATGTCGACATTCAAGGACAATGTTGTGAAATCTGGAGATATCCCGGATGGAATAATCCACCTGTTTTTTATGCATCGCTTCTAAATCTCGATCCGACTAATCCCAATTTCCAGCCATGGCCTCCGGTGAGAATCGATGCTGCTCTTGATGGCGCGTTCGGATGGACCAATCACAATTCAATGCAATGGTTGGAAGATCCATGGGTGGCAAACCTTAACACATACTGTAACATGGACAATATACCAAGCTTCATCTGGAACCCGCAGTTTGATGACCACAGGCACTATTTCATATGGCCCGGTGCGTTCGCGCTTCAGGCTATCGAATGCTGCGATTCATTTGATACGGTTCAATGCGCGCTTTATGCTGATTTGACAGGTGGATTACTTGGATTCCATGGAATCCCTGGTCGCATGGAAGGATTCGATTATACTGACCAAGATATTATCTGGGAGGCTCCATTCCCATTCATTTTCATTGGCGATGGACCAAGCAAGGTAGATCCCGCCGATATTGTTGGGATGGACACTATGACGGGACAGGATGATAGCACTATGATCCTGTACATTGCGGAGCGAGTGCATCAAGAGATCGAGGTTTTCTCAATCCAGAATATCGGACCGGGTCCTGTGGATATTGTCAACTATATTATGACCATTCCTGTTGCAGAAGTAACCGGTATTCCGGCATCGCCAGTTGACCTTGAACTGCTTCCATCCAACCTGAACTACTGGCCCTGCCCGGGTACTCCCATTATTTGCGTGCTAATCGACAATGCCCAGCCTCCATTCCCGCCTCCGGGATTTGGTGGAACTATATTGATCTATGATGCTCTTACGGGAGCTTTAGTAGACCAGATTGGCGATGGTGTCAATCCTGGTGTTAATAACACACCAGCATTTATCGATACAGAAGACAGTGGGTTCAAAATTCATGTCATGCAGCAGGGACCTGTTGTTACCGTTTTCAGCTTCATGTAATACAAAAGTAGTATAGAGAAAAAATCAGCCCCTCTCGATATGGAGGGGCTTTTTGTTTTTTCTTTCAATATCAATCAATATCTATCTGAAATTCATTCATGTACCATTCTTTCAGGCAAGCGAGATCGGCGTTCTGCTTCTGAAGTTTCTCAACGGTTTCCATATCCCCCGACTGTGATGCCTCATAGATAAGATGTTTATTATGCTGCCTTAAAGCTTTGAATGATCTTTCCTTGAGCTTTGCAATCCAAAAACAGAAATCCTTGCATAGATAATCATGGGATTCATCCATGGAGTTTTCGAAATAGCTCACGAGTGTCGAGAATTCATTGTTGTTGTAAACCTGGGGCAATTGCTGAATTTTCTCGTGCTGAATTGGAAAATCCGGGTCAAACAGCATTATTAGGAATTTTTTGTAGATATCGTATTCAAATTCCGATGGGTCTAAATGCTTCATGGCACCAGTTCTGAGCTGGGGAAAGTTTACAAGATAGCGCATTATATGCGTTTCGATTTCACTCGGTTTTTCGACCGATGATTTGGGTTTTACGATTTTTTCTGTCAGCTTGTTTGACCCCGAATCGAAATCCTTATAAAGGCTTCTTGCAAGATCAACACTCAGTTCGAGACGCGATGCTGTCTCAGTTAAAATTTTATTTCGCTCGGATGAATCAAGTACATGTGTCAGATATTTCATAGTTTTTTTCAGAACTATTTCCCGCTCCTTGTATTCCCTGGGGGTATCTTTGGGAATGAGGCAATCGATGAGGAATCTAACACATTCCTTTGCATTCCTGAGTATCTTTATAAATTCGCTTTTTCCTTTTAATCTTAAAAATTCCTCCGGATCGAGACCATCATCAAAAATGATCACTTTAGCTACAAGGTCAGTTTTTATAAGCTCTTCGGATGATCGTATGGCTGCCGAGATTCCAGCATCATCACCGTCAAAAGCAATGATGATGCTCTTGGCGAGTTTGCCGATTCTTTCTATGTGTCTTGATGTGAGAGCCGTACCCATCGATGCCACGCTATTTGTAAGACCTTTCTGATGTGCGCGCATCACATCGGTGTAACCCTCCATGACTATCACCGTATCGCTTTTCCTTATGGAATCCTTGGCAAGCGGAAATGCAAACAGTATCTCACTCTTTTTAAAAATGGAACTTTCAGGTGAATTTAAATATTTCGGTTCACCCTCCCCTATCACACGACCGCCAAAGCCGACTGTTCTGTTGATGTGGTCACGGATTGGAATCATGAGACGGTTTCTGAACCTGTCATAGATATTTCCATGCTCGCTTTTAAGCGCTAATCCCGAGGATAGTATGATTTGATCTTTGAATCCTTTTTTTCTTAGGTGATTAAGAAGGTTATCCCATTCATCCGGTGAAGCGCCAATATTGAACTTCTCGACTATATCCTTTGTAATCTTTCTTTCACGTAGATATTCCTTGAAAGGTTCCCCTTTTGAGCTTCTTATGAAACTCGCGAAAAAATCCTCCGCTATGCTGTGAATCTCAAAAATTATCTTATTAGGAGATGCCGCTTCTCTTCTATCGGATTTCGGAAGTGGAATATTGTATCTTTCACTCAAAAGTTCCGCGGCTTCAAAAAAAGTCATGCTTTCTTTTTCAATCAGGAATGTAAAAATATTTCCCCCCTTGCCGCATCCGAAACAATGCCATAGACCGACATCGGGGCTGACACTGAAGCTTGGTTTTTTCTCCGCATGCAACGGGCAGCATCCCATGTATCGACTTCCCGACCTTTTCAGTGTTGTGTACTGAGCGAGGAACTCGGAAAGGTCTACTCGATCCATAACCTGTCTTACGAAGTTATCCCAATCAAGAGCCATTTCAGTTATTATGATACAAGATTAGCACGGTGTTCGTCACTTATTTCGTGATGATATGATTCGCCATCCATGTTCAATTCTTCAAGAGGCATTATGTATTCAATGTATCTGCGCAGATGCTCTCTTATAGTTAAAAAATTTATTTTTATGTGGCAGCAATTCTCAACTCTCAGAGACATGAAGTTGTAGTCGGCAGCAATGAGATGTCTTATCATTGCTCGAAGAATCCCGCCATGTGCGACAATAAGAAGCTTTTTATCAGTCAGCAAATCTTTATATGGGGCATATCGAGGCATCGAATCATCAATACGTTTGCAAATATCAGCCCACGATTCACCGCCATATTCAGAGAAATCCAGCCATTGATCGGGTCCTCTCTTGTAGTACTCCGGGAATTTTACTTTGACCTCCTCCCGGTTTAATCCCTGTAGTGAACCGATATCAATCTCCTGAAAATTATTTTCTATCTCAATAGCAGGTGGATTATCTTGACAACCGAGAATGATTTGAGCCGTTTCTTTTGCTCTCGAAAGATGACTTGTAACCGCACGATCGAATTTTATCTCTTTAAAAACGAAGTATCGCCCTAAAAATTCTGCTTGACGTTTTCCCTCGCCGGAAAGGTGATAATCGATTTGCCCCTGAAAAATCATCTTCTCATTGGCTTCGCTCAGACCATGCCTTACAAGATAGATTTCCATTTATTTTCAGGCTCCACGTTCTGTGTTTTCGCTTTCGAGCGTTTGATTCAATTCCCTGAAAAGCGCAAGATACTTCCTGTTCGGTGAGTGGAATATGATTAAGGAGTTGTCTACCGCTTCTATTGAAATCAGCGGTTTGGATATTTTGAAAGCGTCAAGAGAAAACATCAAAGCGACAAGTAGAATTCCTAAGGCTACATAAATCAGGGAATAATAGCTTTTCAGGATTAATGATCCTGCTATTGTCATGATTACGAGGAAAAAAGCACAGGCGACAATCCCGATTTGTCTTTCCCTTGCAGCTTGGCTGTATGCACAAGCGGTGCATGCGGGAACGGCGAATAAAATCATTCTTTCTCCGGTAACAGCCTCTTCCTCGCGAGGAGAAAGCGGAACAGTGCCGTCAGGATTCTCGCGTCCGCAATAGATGCACTTATCGGGAAAAGTGATTTTGTCCGAAAGCTGAAGTTTAATTTTTCCATTTATGTCGCGCATAACCTTAGTGCTATCTGATTGTTACACAAACCGGATTGGTTTGGTCATTTTTACCGTTAATGTTGACTTTGGTAAGATAGCAGATATATCCCTCCCATTAATAATATGATGCCGATTATTTTTATCGGTTTGAGAATCTGTTCACCATAGAATATATAAGCGAGAATAGCTGTAACGAGAGGACAAATCGCAAGGGAAATAGCATATGATTTCGCAACCTGCACGCCCGGCATCTGAATCACACGATAAAAAGTATATACACCGCCGAAACCGACAAGTCCGGAACCTATCAATGCCATCACCGCTAATAGGTTGAACTCACGCACGATGCTCCTCGGGGCTGATAGAAGGAACAATATCGAAATCACGAACGCCGCAGATATGACTCTAATGAAGACAGCGTTATTTGATGAAAACGAATTCAGCGCGTATTTATCGAATATCGGACCAATCCCCCAAAGAAAACCGGTTAATATAATCAAAAAAGCCATTTCCATGTATTCGCCTTTCTAATAGTGTTCCCAGCTTTTCGGTAGATACAAGCGTTCAAATGTGGTAACCGCATACTGGTCTGTCATACCGGCTATGTAATCGCAAATGTTCCTTAATTTCTTTTTCTCATTATCAAAATGGATTTTCACATACTCATCGTATAGCCTGTCATTCAAGGCAAAGCTCTCAAAAAGCAAGATAATCAGAGTTTTCACTTTCGGATTGCGATCTATGACTTTAGGATTATTATAGACTTTATCAAAAAGAAAATCCTTCAGGCTATTCATCAATGAGACTGTTTCCTCTGAAATCGAAACCCATCCGGTATTGGATGAATGCTGAATGACATCGGCGATAATATGATTTCGAATTCCCCACGGTGAATCAATAAGCGATTTATGAAGGATTACCGGGATATCATCCTCTTCTATAATCCCGGCTCTTATCGAGTCTTCAAGGTCCGCAGCGAGATAAGCTATCCTGTCGCTGATGCGAACAATGCGTCCCTCCTCCGTGTAAGGGAGTTCACCATCCGAAATACCCGATGTTATATCGCCCATGCCTTTTGTGTGATGACGGATTCCATCTATGGTTTCAAACGTAAGGTTCAATCCTTTTCCATCATTCTCTATTTCCTCGACCACTCTCACTGATTGGATATTATGATGGAAACCCGGATCGAAACCATGATCAAGCATAATCCGATCAAGAGATTCTTCACCGGCATGCCCAAACGGAGGATGACCCAGGTCGTGAGCGAGTGCGATTGATTCTGTGAGATCCTCGTTGAGCCGAAGCGCTGATGCGATAGTTCTCGCTATTATGTTTACCTCAAGAGTATGTGTAAGGCGTGTTCGGTAATGGTCGCCCTCCGGAGCAATGAACACCTGCGTTTTGTGCTTGAGACGTCGGAATGCTTTCGAATGAAGAATCCTGTCGCGATCCATTTGAAATGCTGTTCTAATCTGGCAAGGTTCTTCGGATTTTTTCCTTCCCCTGGATTCACTGCTCCTTGCCGCTCGTTTGGAAAGGTATTCGCGTTCCAGATTTTCTCTTTGGATTCGAAAGTTCGTTTGCGATGCGAATTTTGATGATTTTTCCAATCTCAATCGAAATTATACATCAAAGTTCTTTTTTACTTTCTTTCCTTCGGTTGATTTACTTAGATTCATGTCGAGCGCGTTTCTGCTTTTAATCTCCTTGCCAAGATAGTGCCTTGTGAATTGAGCGATTATGTTTCTTGCCAAGGTGAGATGCATTTTGCCAAACTTTTCATTTACGAAATTGTCAATGGCAAGACGCGATGCTTTTTCGATTACATAAAGAGACTCCAAAGGATATGATTCATCGCGAGGAAACTCTTGAGAACATTTTTTGCATAAAACTCCTCCCTTGCTAACATCGACTTTAACTCGTTTTCCGGCATCCGTACTTCCACAGGAGATGCATCGATAAATGTCAGGCAAAACACCATGCAATTTATGAATATTGATTTCGAAATGGAGTGAAATCTCATTCCACATTTCAGTTTTCATCTCAAGACACAAAAGAGCATTTTTAAGTAATGTATAAGTTTCAATATCCGGATTATTTTCCTCGAGGAATGAATCCGATAAATCCATCATGAAAGATGCTGAAATGATCGATTGAAGCGAATCTTTTATATTTCGAAAAATATTAAGAATCTCAGCCTGGGAGATTAAGAACATATTTCGTCCGGCGTTTAAATGATAAATCCCAAGTGTAATCGGTTCTATCGCGCCTCTGAGAGTGCTTTTTTCTTTTCGGACTCCCTTGGCAATCGCGCTTATCTTGCCATGATCAAGTGAAATGAGTCGCAGAATACGGTCATTCTCACCATAATTCATACCCTTAAGGATTATCGCCTCTGCGTTTGCACCCACACTATAAATGATAGCAGAATCGGAGAATCAAGAATTTCTTTTGTGCCATTCATCAACGATTTCAAAACCCGCTGATGTGCCAATTCTATCTGCTCCAGCTTCGATAAATGCCAGAGTCTGATCGAGTGTTCTTATACCGCCTGCCGCTTTAATCCTGACTTTATCACCGGCGAGTTCATGAAGATATTTTACGGTCTCGATATCCGCACCTTTTGGACCGAAGCTGGTATTTGTCTTTACGAAATCAGCTCCGCCTTCGATTATTGCCTTGACCGCAATCTCGATTTCTTCCTTAGTCAGGTAACAAGCCTCGATAATGACTTTGAGAATAGGAACCTGTCCGTGCTTGTTTTTATGTTGAAGCAAAAGCTTGGTCATCGCGTTTATTTCTCTCACGACATATTTGTATTCCCCGCTTTTCAAGTAGGAGATATGCATAACCATATCAACCTCATCACATCCCTGGTGAAACAGATACCTTGCGGTTTGAACTTTCATGGTGGCGGTATGATATCCGAGTGGGAAACCAACAACGCTTCCAATAAGAGTTGCATAGTTTTTGAGCATGAAAGCAGCACGAGGGACGAAAGTTGGCGGTATAAAAATCGTCGGGAAATTGTAATTTTTCGCTTTTTCGACAAATGCTATTAATTCGGATTCGATAGTATCAGGCTTTAATGAAGTTTGATCGATTATCTGTTCAACGTTGATTTTTGCCATTTTAATTTTCCTTTTGAAATTAAATATTCACTATTTCCTATATTATCGGAAAAATTGGGAAATGCCAAATTTAAAAATGCCTTTAGGGTAGACTTGGTAAAGTTAGGCTGACGAGATTTATCTCATTCGGAGTGAAAATTTCGTTAAAAGATTCAAGAAGATCTTCCCTATGGGTAAAAACTATTAGCTGGTGACCGGATTCGATTAATTTTTTTGCTATTTTGCAGATTCCCTTTGTGCGATCGCGATCCCAGTAAACAAAGGGATCATCCCAGAGGAGAGGCAGTTTTAGATTTGCAGGTGTTAGAATATCGCTCCATGATATTCTCAAGGCGAAATAAAGCTGGTCTCTCGTACCCTGTGAGAGATGAATCTCTTTGAAGCCTTCAAGGGTCGTTGAGAATATCTGAATCTCGGGCCATTTTTCAAGTGAAAAGGTTTTATCACTTTTTCCTGCAAAGCTGCGGAAAAGTTCGAGAGCGCGCTCTTGAAGCTCAGGCAGGAAAACGGATTTATATTCGATGGCAATAAGATTGACAATTTCCTTAATGTACTCAATCTCTTCAATTTTCCGATTAAGCGAATCAAGTCGGTTTTGTGCTCTATCAATCTGCTCCTTAAGTTCCTCAGTACCTGCTCCTGATTCGGATTCCATCACACTTATCTGACCATCCAGCTTGTTCTTATCGATTGAAAGTACAGCAATTTCATTTTCAAGGTTTGAGAGTTCTCTTTTTTTGATAGCGAACTCATCCTCATTCATGAGCTGACCCACAAAATCCTGCTCGTAAGCTTTTTTCATCGCCCGCAAAATCAGGTTTGATTTACCTAATGATGATGTAAGGCTTTCAAGTTGCTGATTTACATTATCTCTTTCGATTCTTTTATCCGATTCGGTTTTCAACTTTTGAAGGTCTGAGAACTCAATAAGAGATTTTTCAAGGTCTATAAGGGTTTTGTAACCGGTTTTTTCGAGAAGAGAATTTTTTACCTCAAGAAGATGCTCCTCACTCTCTATAACTTGCTTCATCTCTTTTTGCGAGTTTAATAATTTCTCGACCATCACCTGCTTCATGCCATCATCGCGCTGGTACTCCCCATAAAAATTATCCCATTCTTCCCGTGATGATAATCCGGTTTTATTTGCAAGTTGGGTAAGGATTGACTCGACCTCCACTATTTGCGCTTCCCGATTTGAAAGCACAGATGATTTTTTCTCATAATCGTCCACAAGCGATTTATCAGATGATTTTATCCCTTTTAAATAAAGGATTATCGAGATGCTCACAAAAACCACAGTTATAAAGAGCATAATCGGCAAAAGCAGTTTCGCATGGACAACCAAACCAAGCGTGAAGAGAATCGCAGCTATCAATACTGATGCTATAGATGAATAAGAATAGAACTTTCTTTTCCCCTTTCCCTCCTCGATGGCAGTGCGCATGTAATCGATTTCCCGCTCGATTATCCTGATGTCGCTTTCCAGTTTCCGCTTTTGATTATCCCTTTCTCTGAATTCAGCGACTACTGCTGGATTGATCCTTATGTTGGAGTATTTTTTATTGTACTCTTTTTGAAACTCCTCAAGTTCTCTTTTGTGATTCTCAATCTGGTCTGAGATTGTCTTCTTGTTTGTAGCGATAGATTTTTCATCGTCGTAATATTTATCAAGATTTTTCATAAGGGAATCATAGTTATCCCTCAGTTCCGATGGGAAACTCTTAATTTGCTTCGCAAGGTTTTCATTTTCCGCAATGGCATCCGAGAGTCTTTTGAAATCCTCGTTTTCGCGTGTCAATTTCTGTTCAAGCTCGCTAATCTCTTTTTCCTTCTGAAGTCGCGTACTGATACTGTCAAAAACAGTTTTCAAGTCATTAAAACGTTTCTGATTTTCTATCAGTTTTGAGGATATTTCCCTGCGGATGTTCCTGATATCTTCAATTTTGGCTTCTGCGGATTTTGCACGGATTAAATCCTCATTCAAGGATTCAATTTTTCCTTTTAATTCTTTTATTTCATCACGCGAATTTTTCAATTCCTCATCGATTATTTTTCTGACATTGCTGATTCCTTCTCCTCTCCTTGATTCAACCATTTTAATCAGCAATTCACCCATGCTTTCGTTTTCAGCTTTGTATGATGCCGCATCGAGTCTTGAAAGCTCGTAATGGCTGATTGATGCATACTTCTGGAAAATTTCCTCATCGATTCCACCAAGAATTTCCTTTATGCGTTCACGAGCGGCTTCGATTCTGAGTTTTTCCGATGATTCCACCGGTTTGCCAATATCTGAAACAACTGTCACCGTGGATTCGGAAAAATTACGCTCTATTGAGCAAATACTATCGCCTCTTGAGAAGGTCATGAAAATTATCGGTTTAATGTCGGTATCGAGAGGAGTGAAATCATCACGTACAAGGCTTCCGAAATGATATTTCTTTGTTTTTTGACTGAATCCGAAAAGACTGAGAACAAGCGCTTGATAAAGCGACGATTTTCCGCTTTCGTTAGGACCGAATACGATATTCAAACCATCGTTGAACTCAAACCTCCGCTCCTTGAAGCATTTGAAATTGCGTATATGCAGCTTTTTGAATTTCATCTCATGAAAAGCTTTATCGCTCTTGATTTAAGTCTCGAATGGAAATCCTCATTTATATTACCCTGTTCTAATCGTGAATCTAAGAGTTTCAGGAGCTTCTGAAGATGTTGATTTTCGGATATATCGGAGGCATAGAGACTGGACTCATCATACTCCGCTTTGAAATACCTGAACTTCGAATTGTATTTCTCTATTTTAATTATGAAGTCAGATGAGTCATCCGTACCGGAAACCTTGAGCCGCACAAAATCATCATTGGAAAATGATTCCAGCTCGTTAATCGCTTTATTAATCTCAGATGGATAATTCAAGTTAATATCAACCATGCGCATTTCAGAGCCATGAAGTTCGCGGATTTCGATTTCAATGTTCGATTCGGAGATTTTACCAAGCACGTAATATCGTCTTCCGCATTCGTTCTTACGAAATGTCCATCCAATGGGTGAGCCCGGATAAACGGCTTTGATTCTGTTGCCTGCTTTAATTTCCTCTTTCGCGTGATGATGTCCGAGCGCTATGTAATCGAACTGGTTTCCTGCGATATCGGCAAGATCGAAAGGATGATACCACTGTTCATATTCCCGTCCGGTTCCACGATAATCCCCATGATAAATCAGAATATTCAGATTGTTTATATCAATACCGGGAGGAAATTTCAGCCAGTCTTTATCTTGATTCGATGAAAGCACTGGAACTCCCCAGATAGTCAGGTTAAGTTCAGCAAGGTTGAAATATGAGAATCCCTCATCACGAAATACATGAAGAAATGGAAATTCATTGCGATCCCATAAACCATCTTTCACATAGTAATCATGATTACCCGGGATTGCGAATATTGGCTTATTTGCAGCTATCAACGGATTGACAAGGCTTCGAAATGTCTTTTTGATTTTTTCAGATGGATTCGGATTATCGAAAATATCACCGCTTATCAAGACGACATCTATTTTTTCCGCGAGAGATTGAGAAATCATTTTGGAAATGGAACTGAATGCGGTCTCACGTCGAAATGCCGCTTTTTCGGGTAAGAAGGACGCGAGATTGGCCCCAAGATGCCAGTCCGATGTATGTAGAAATCTGATTTCCATTACTTAAGCCATATTACTTGATTTTGCCTTCTTGGTCGAGGCTCGGGAATCGATTTCGGATAACCGAGTAAAATCGCTCCAAGAAGGATATTATTTTTCTCATTCAGCAATTCGTTGATTGAATCCTGAACATATCGTGTAGCACCCATGAAAAGAGAACCGAGTCCTTCTTCCGTAGCAGCGAGAAGTATATTCTGGCAAGCCATTGATGTACCGGTTGCATCGCTTTTCCAGGATCCTTCCTCGACATAACAAACAACAATAACGGGTGCACCGCCGGCATCCATGTAAAGATTTCGACGTATTTCCACATCTTTCGGTCCGTAGTTCTTCTCGATTGTTTCCTTCATCTGCTCGAAAATTGGTTTTAACAGCCTGGCGAATTGATTTCTTTTCTCACCTGTCAGCACATAGAATTTCCAGTTTTGCGAGTTGAGCGCGCTCGGAGCCCATATGGCGGCATCCATAATTCGCTTGACAACATCTTCAGGAATAGGGTCGGATTTATATTCGCGTACAGCGCGTCGAGTCCTGATTGCGGTATAGATATCCATGGTTGACCTCTTTCAAGTATTTTTCAACAATCCCTGGAATGTTCGCTATTCCTATAAATTATTAATCAAAATACTGTTCATGTCCATTATAGTTAAATTCGAAAATCATGTTAAGACCATCGTCTTTTAAAGGAACTATCCATCCACGATTCAGCATGTCTTTGAAAAGGTCAACGAGAATCAATGCCGCGTGATTAGCGAGAGCATCGTCGAGTATGTCCCTTTTGATTTTATAAAATGTCTGCCCGTCTTTCTCGATTATTTCAAATCCCGCTCTTAATAAGCTTCTTTTTGCACTTTGGCGGAGAATCCAGAATCCCTTGGGAATTGGCTCATCCTCAAGATTTAACATAACATCCTCAAGTTGAAAAATGACATATCCCTGATTATCGGTTGGAAGATGATAGATATGCCAGAGGATATATGCATTAGCCATACCGCCCTCGCCAAGATACATGTGAGTGTTTCCGTGACGATAATTCTTCTCCCATGCCTCAAGAGCGTTTTCAGGATATTTCTCTTTCATGCCATACCATGTGACGAAGTCTCGATCCAATCTATACAATTTTTGCTCGAGGCATAAAATTCTCGTATCCTCAGGAAGATTCCGGTTCATCCACCAGAGCATGGAATAATTGTGGCTTTGCCTGAAAAGGTACTTATCTCGCCACTCGAGTTTTAATATGACTTTAAGCCTGTCTTGAAAATAATGGTCGAAGATGGATTGATTCACGCTGAAAGGTATTAGAAAAATGATGAAGACGAGAAGTATGACAAGATTTTTAGATGCTGAAATCCTTGATTTATAAATCTCTACAGAAAGACTCGCGAGAATCGCTGCAAAGGGAAGCATGTAGTACATATAGCGGGTTTCGAAAGGTGCGATGAAATACATCACTACGAATATCCAGATTAGGAAGAACCATATGGATTTCACTTCGGCTTTTTTGATATATAACAAAGAGAAAGGAGCAAGCAGTAGGAGATAAGGAAGACGTCCTGTTAATTCCGGAATCCAATTGCTTCCAAACATAAGCAAAATCGGATAAGTGATGAAAGTAATGATATTGCGAGAGAATCCAACGGTTACCCAGCTGGTTTCAGCGAAAGGCGGGAGAAGATAAGTAGGGAAAAGTCCGAAAGCGCTGAAAGGATAAACAGGATTTCCAGTAAGAATCAGGCTTCGGATATACCAGATTAAAGGCATTGAGAACGCGGTTAGAAAATAAATCACGACAAGTTTCAAGCTTGTCAGTACATAATTTTTCCTTCTGAGTAGATCGATAAAAATAAAAACCAAAGCGAAAATAAAAGGAATCCATGCGTAATGCTTTGATGCGAGTGCCGCACCCATTAAGATAGCAGAAAGAAATAATGCACCGGTTTCCTTTTTCCCATTTTCAAAAAGCACTATTATCGATGCCACTATGAACATCGATACTCCCATGTCGTTCCATCCACCCTCAAAATGCATGTGAATTCCCTGCGTGCTGAGGAATATTATCGATGCCCATATACCATGGCGATAATTTCTGAAAAGAGAAATGGCGACAGCAAAAACTCCTATATACATGAGGGTTGTATGGAACCATCCTGTAAGATTTGCTGTCTGTTCTCCACCAATGCCCATCGCGGCAAGATAAATCATTTCAATGATCGATGGGTAATATGAGAAAATCACATCCGGGAAATCGATTACCGCGTGATGTTTAAGGAAGAACCATGGGACGAGATAATGATGAGCCTCGGCATCCCAGTGAATTTGCGGTGCGAGCGAGAAAAAACCATGCAGAAGTATGACTATGATGCTTACGAATAACAGGACTCGTTCAACAAAAGACAGATTCTGAATGCTGACAAAATTATCTCGCCATCCCACCTCTTTGAAAAAGAGTATCGTAATCCCAAAATTCAAAAGCGCCATTAATATGATGGCAAGCCAGATAATCCATGCATAAAGCAGATGCAGAAGTCCAAGGAGGTAGATGAATTGTCCAAGAAATGAGAATCCGAGCGTCATAGCGATAAAGAATCGAACGAGGCTGCTTCTGTGTTCCCATTTAAAAAGGGTGAGGAGGCGCAATCCCATTCCGAGAGTCGCGAATATCAATATCGGAAAAGCTACAATGAACAATTATTCATCCCCTGAGTAATCTGCAACCATCCTGACCTTTTCGAGCCTGCTGTAATCAATCTCAAAAAGGATACCCTCAGTAGGAGCTATTTGAACCGGTTTCAGAAATTCCATGTGCTTTATATAAAGTAACTTCTTCATCATGATGACATCTACATCATAATTGCGTTCTTTGAAGAGCTTGTCTAAATCCGCGCGATAGCACATTGCGCCATCTTTTTTCAAATAATCAAGACCGTCAGTGGTGTATGATGCGAGCTGCAATGCTCTTCTTGTCAGGGGACCAAGATTTTTTGTAAAAGGATTCATAGGACTGTATGAGAACATTAATTTCTGACTCTCTTCATATTTATAACCCGGGGAGAAATTATCATCAACATACATATAACCGGTTTTTATGCCATCTAATTCAGCCTGAGTTAATATCACTGAGACTACCCATGCCCTGTAATTCGCTGCCATTGTGAATCCGAGATGTGTTGCGCCAATGTCGCGCCATCCCCGAACTATCTCCCCGGTTGGTTTTCTCCATGATGGAAGATTGCCCGAATCAAAAGGATAAGCGGGAATATATTCACGTTCGAACAGATACACTCTTGGATCGCACCAGATTACAAGGCTATTTTCGGGAGTTCTTGTATTCATATAGTCGATTAATTTATAACCGAATACGTTAGACATGTAGTACGAACGTTTATCCTGATTCCCAAGGATGAAATCGATTTTTTTGCGATTCTCATGGATGCACATGATTAGCATGATAGTAATCGGGACAATAAGCGCCAGTGGGATAAGCTGGCGCATCGTTGAATCGCTCATTATTCCCGATTCGTAGAGCCCGAAAGCGAGAGCTATTCCAAGAAGCGCCCATGCAGCCATCATATATCGAGGTTCACCGGGAGCCTGATAAATAAGAAGGAAAATGATGAATAGCGAATAAGCTATGAAGGCACGATGATATCCTTTTTTTCTTACTGCCCAGTATATAAAAGGCAACAATCCAAGATAAATGCCATTTATGAGGCGAAATCGGAATTGTGTCATGCTTACATCGGTGACAACTTTGTACCAATAGGTAATCCAGTCAAAAATGCCACGCGTGAAATTCGGATTAGACCAGTAGAGAATATCAGTTGTCAGTTTTGAATCGGGATGAAATATTTTTTCCAGAAATGGATATACCGGATTACCTGTGTAGATAAAGCTTTTCAAGTACCACGGTACCGCAAGGATGAAAGAAAAAAGAAAAAACAAGAATGCTTTCTTGAATCCTGCATTATCTTTATTTTTCTTATATAGGATGTAAAGAATCGCGCATGCTGCGAAAAACGATGTTAAAAGCGAGGAGTGTTTCATCGCTAATCCGTTTGATGCGAATAAAACCGCTAAAATGAAATCCTCGCGATTTTCATTTTTCGCATATTGAATCGCGAAATGCAGGGTGAGAAGGTTGAAGCAAAACACTGCAAGATCGATAACACCTCCCGGCATCTCCTCCGTGTAAACAATCGGTAGCGCGAGAAAGAGTGTTAAACCGATCCAACCAGCGATTGGTGAAAACCATTTTTTCCCAATCAGCAGGATTGTCAGCCCAAGCAAAATGCCCATCCACCATGTGAGTAGATTGGAAAGAATATCTCCATTTAATGCCATACCTATCAGCCAGATTAATTCAACCGAAGCGGGGAAATTCGAATACATGATCCGAGGTAGATTTACAAATCCTCCAGCTCTCAGCCATTCGCTTGGCATGACATAGTGATAATCAAGCGGATCCCATGTTGTTGTAGGGGCTTGTGCGTAAAAAAGAAAGACACAATAAGCGAGGATAGACATCGATGCGAGAAGAATCATTAACGATTTCTGATATTTGTCATCAAAACCGCTGAATATATCAACCCACCATGCGCCCTGGTAAATTTCTTTTCTCCAAAGAAGAAGGTGTATGAGGAATCCAGCGAGTATCCATAAATGAATGAGCATTGGATGGAGAAGGTGAATCGTCGAAATAAGGAAAACAAAAAGCCAGCTCATCGTTAAGCCGCACCCCTGCAATATCAGAAACCTTTCCAATGGTTCGCGTTCATGACGAAAAAATCGCATGTAGGGAATCATTCCCCACCCGGTGATTGAAAAACTGAACGCTACCAGATAGAAGAGATGCATCTTCATCACAAGCTTGCAAAGTAAGTTCTATAATGAATCCATAAAGAGAAAATTATCCATGCGAAAATAATCCATCCAAGAAGTTTAGATTTAATCGTTGATTTTTTCATTCAGAAGTTCCTTGAATAAATCCTCAACTTTTTGCTTTTCCTCAGGGGAGAGCTCATAAATTTTGCAATCAAACGAGCGACGAATTATCCCATTTTTATCGACAATCACCGCTCTTATTTCTTTCGCTCCGATATTCAGCTTGTCAGCGATTTTGTTATTCCAATCGTAGAAGATTTCGCCGCGAATATCATTCTTTTTCATTGCATCGGAGAATGTTTTTCGCACTAATAAGGGTACCCAGTATAAAGGTCTGTTCTTTAGGGATACTATACCTGCAAAATAAACATCATTTAATGCCTTATCACCTTGCCTTAGTATGATAGTAAATCCTCCGCCCCAGCTTAAAAACTGAAAACCATCCTTGTTATCAACCAGATTGCTGAAATACATTGCGAAGACTTGACCCTTGAAATCATCGGGGAATGTGATTTGTTTTTTATCCCCTGTGATGGTGAATCGAGAAAGTTTTTTACCCTCCGCGAGTGGATTTTCCTTGTTGGATGCCTGGATGGCGGAGGCACAAGAAAGACAGGCAATGATGAAGATGGCTATTAGAATTTTCCAGGTCATCGTTATTAATGATAACAGAAATAACCGAGTTTTTAAGTGGCAAAACCTTGGAAGCAGAATGCCCTCACCGCAATAGTCATTTCTAAAACGGTTAACGAAAATCAAATTAAAATACTGATTATAGGAAATCCTCAGGATTCAGCTCACCTGAGAAAAACTCCTTTTCGATAAATGGCGATGTTGTATTATGCTTGGTGATTATTCCAATATCCTTTGGAGCGAAGATAAAAATATCCTCGCTCAGTTTTGTGTAGGTTCCCTCAAGCGCATAGATAACACCGAGAAGGAAATTTCTGACCTGCGCACGGTCATCGCCATGAAGTTTTTTAAAGTTCACAACGACCAGCCTGTCAGATTTGATATAATCCGCTGGATTCCATTCCTGATCGGGATCCTCCGGGACACACACGGCAATCTGGCTTGGTTTTTCCTGCGGAGGAATCATATATGGGTCTCTCGCAGCAAGTTCGTCATCCAGATTTCTTTTTCTATTTCGTTTTTCCGGGGGTATATAATCATCATCCTCGTAGAACCTGAGGAGTGATTCTTTTAGATTATTCCACAAACCGTTCAATATGATTCACCTCATGCCAAAGGTGTATCCCCGATTGAACGTCGTTAAAACGGAATGAATTATACCAGCATTATGTCTAATGTAAAGCTACTAACAGAAAAAATCGGAAAAAAATTGGAGGCACAGTTGACTATGCCTCCACATGTATTTTTGGATTTTCTACCTCAGGAAAATTCTGACGCTCTCGTTTTCATCCTCATCATAAACATTGACAAGGTCTTCGCCGGCGGGAAGATGATCGAGCAATTGGGCTAATTCGTTCAGGTCGAAATTCTCACCCAATTCCTCTTTCATATGTGTCTGCGCCTGTTTCGGTATGAACCGGAGAGCCCATCGAGCAAGTTTGATCGGTATCCTGACCTTGATATTTTTCTTGTCACCTTTTTGCACCATAATAAACAACCAGCTCGGCTTTTTACCGGGTGTCGTTTCAGATGTTTCCTCGCCTTTATCATCAGCGGTGGGCTGGTTAAGGTCGATCCATTCGGATTCGCTCTTTTTCACATTGATAGCATCTATCAGTTTTGATGCCTCATCAGCCGTGAGCTTCTTCTCCTCGACCATTTTAAGAATTTTCATAATTTCTTCGTTCACGTTTCACCTCGTGATTTTATTGTTTTTTTGATTTTATTTCGCTAAGTGCCTGATCGAAATTTATCTCGCCGCGTTCGAGCTTATCGAGAATGTCCTTGACAGGTTGAGATTCAACAGATGGCTCATTAACCTTTTCTGAAGGTTCAGAATGTTCCTGGCAACATTCATCATCTTCATCATGCATATGCATTACAAAAGAATTTTTGAATCCATGATGCATTCCACTCCTAATTTCACTTTTAATTTTCTCCTTAAATCTGGTTTTAAATTCTCTCATTTCGCGTTTGAATTCATCCTTATCGAAATCCTCCTGACGTTCATGGAAATGGTTACCCTCGAGTTTCCTCTGGATATCCTTTAACTTTGCCTTGACTGTCGGGTAACTGATCCCCATGATTTTTTCCACATCCTGTATTACACCGCTGCACTGAAGGAAAACCAGGATAAAGTATCCTTCTTCATCGGTGAAGCGGTCGAACATTGAGGATGATTCCTCGATAGTGAAGCTTCCTTTAATCGATGTGGAGCATTCGGGACAGCTGAATTCGCTTATTACCAAACCACTTTGGCAATTTGGACATTTCTTAATCTTTGACATTCTTAATCACCATATTAAGATTTTTAACTTAACAATGAAGATTTTATCCTAACCAATTAATAATGTCAATACGTATTTGAAATATTTGTCAAATATTTTTCAGAATGTTAATTATTTTAATTTTGGCATTAGAATTATAATGTGGCAAATCCTGAGGTGCGAATAGGCATAATCAACCAAGATCTCGAACTACTTTTGAAACCTCGTGAAGGGAATCCTCAAGCCGAATAAGGAATTTTTCAAGAAGGTTCATAGGAATATTCAAAGCTGGCTCAATTCGTATCACTTTCGGAGAGTTCAAAGTGAATGCCACTATGACAAATCTTGATGCGAGTGCGGAAATAAGCAAACCGCCGATATCGTCATTGATAAATTCGATCCCGATAAACAATCCGGTACCCCGCACATCGGCGATTAAATCCGGGAATCCTTGAGAAAGTTTGCGAAGTTTGGGAAGAAGCCATTCGCCTTTTTCGCGAGCTTGACGAGGCAGTTCCTCATCGATTATCACTTCGAGCGTTGCAAGCGCGGCGCGAGCAGCAAGAGGATTTCCTCCAAAGGTGGATGAGTGAATTAGAGGATTATCCTCGAAGACCTGCCATACCGATGGAGTTCCGAGGATAGCGCCAACAGGCATTAAACCTCCACCAAGAGCTTTTGCAAGAGTCATTAGATCCGGAGATACTCCCCAGCGTGATGATGCGAACAGCTCACCACTTCGCCCAAGGCCGGATTGTACCTCATCAAGAATCAAGAGTATTCCTTTTTCATCACATATTTCACGAACTTTGGGGAGGTAATCATCTGATGGAATATTAATTCCACCCTCCCCCTGAATAGGTTCCACGATGAAGCAAGCGGTAGAATTATCAATCGTTCGCATAAGAGAATCGACATCATTGAATTTTATCGCTTTCGTATTTGGCAGAAGAGGAAGACTTGATTTTTGAAATTTTTCTCGTCCGGTTACGGAAAGAGAACCAAGTGTTTTTCCATGGAAAGAGTTTTCAGTATAAATGATGCCGGGTTTGCCTTTCTTAATGCGAGCGAGTTTCAATGCACCTTCAACAGCTTCTGCTCCCGAATTGCAGATGAAGGAAAATTTGAGATTCCCGGGAGCAATCAAAGCAAGCTTTTCCGAAAGAAGCGCGAGAGGTTCATTTAATAATACTTTTGATGAAAATGGAATTTTGTCTAATTGATCTTTTATTGCGGCTACTACTTTGGGATGCCTGTGCCCGATTGAGTATGCGCCAAAACCGCCGAGACAATCTATATACTCATTTCCAAGATTATCTTTTATAATCGAGCCTTCAGCGTACGACTCGACATGATCGAATCCCATAAAAGCGACAAGCCTCATTAAACCTGGATTTATGTGATCCATGTATTTTTTTGATATCAGGAGATTGTATTCATTAGGTTCCATGCTGATACCTCATGATCTATCTAAATGAAAACATACAGACAATGAATTGTAACCGATTTAAAAAATTATGATAAAGAAAAAATGCGGTCACAAATTATATCAGGCACTTTGAAATCCTGTAAATTATCGCATAAGATAAAGAGTGAAAAAAATGGGGACAGTCCCTAATAAGTAAATTTAACGAACAGAGCATATAGATAAAATGCAACTTGTAGAACAGATAAAGAAACTGAATGTGTGTGGACTGTACCCATTTTTTTAAGAAAGGCGTGGAAAAATGAACGCAAGGTTAAAGTGTGTGGTTTGCGGGTACATCATCGAGGATGACAACAAGCTTCTCAGATGCCCTGTCTGTGGCGTGGGTTTGGAGAAATTTGTGCCGCTTCCGGAACCGGTGGTTTTCGCTGATGAGCAATTATCGGACATTAAGGCAAAACCGAGAATTGAGAAGGTTATCAATCCCGAATGGATACCGCATGAAATAAAGGTCGGGAAAATAAAAGTCGAAATATCAAAATTGCTCGCATCTGATGGTTTTGTGAATTTGACTTTTGAAAAAGATGCCTTGATTGTGATACTCAATGGATGCTGTGAAGTTGAATGCGAAAATGGATTTAATCCTGAAAGTTATCTGGGTGAGAAAGTGGAATCCGAACCAGTGCCAGAGGAAAGAATGCAAAAAGAAAACGAGCTAAAAGATGAAGAAAATGCTGGATCGGAAAATAGAGATTTAAATGAAGTTTCCGATGGAATCGATTTTAAAGATACAAAAAAAATCAACCTGGATTATGGGTGCATAATCCTTGTCCCTGCCAAAGTCTTGATAAAAGTGAGAAGTACCGGAGAGGAACATCTCGTGCTTCTTCAAGTCTGCCTGAAATAATCGAAAATCATCATCATTTCATTATCAATCTTTTACTTGAAAACACCCTCTATAATGAGGTATAATTTCATGGTTACAATTATGAAGCCATTCTCATAACTTAAGCGTTGAATTTGGATGCTGGTTATGAGAAGTGGTTGAGCTTTGAAATTTTCTAATCATACGGCGGAATCATGAAAACATTGAAAGAAAGCATTATTTTCTGTTTAATTTTATGGTTAATCCTGATTTTTATAATCGGTTGTTCGGGTGAACGGTTTGGAACAATAATTCCCGAAAACCATCAGCCTATTCAATCAAGCGAAGTATTACCGTTTATCGTTTCTGAAGATAGCGACACAATCACAGGCGAAGGAGTTTGGGGACTTTATCAGGGTTATATCGATTTTGAGAAACTTGAGGGAGAGCTGGTTCCGATTAGAAGTCTTGGAAATGGCTCAACGGATTCCATTGAAGTTGACATAACGGCATTTCTACGCGAATCGCCATGCACCGATTGCGCCAGGATAATGGGATTGGCAGTAGACGGTTCCGGTAACCCGATTGCAGTAATTGGAATTAAACACCCATTCCCAGCCGGAGATCCCACCAAACCAGCCACTGCTGTCAATAGACTCGATTTACATCTTTTTAACGTGAGAGGTTTTATCATATCTGATGGTTATGGGGAAAAAAAGATATTTGGAGCAACGGGAAAGACAATCGGTGGATTCACACTTTTATCCGCTGATGGTCTTTCAGGAGAGTTCGATACATACTGGGATAATTATTACTTGACTGAATCTAATCTTCACCCTTATGTGCTTCATTACGATGATTATAGCATCGGCAATTTTGATCCAACCAATCCCAACGGTTTTACCGACAAGGTTAATCCAAGCGGCAACCTGGTCATGAAAATGGGTTCGGATTATGACCAGCAGAACTATGTTTTTAAATTTGAAAACATGCTAACAACCAGGCTTGAGTTTTTTTATGCAGTTACGGCAAGTTATGGTATAAGCGCCATTGGTAAAAAACAACGCCTTGATCCTACATACAGGATTCCTCAATTTAATTCAAAAGCGGCAAGCGAGGTCCGAGTTGCTGAGGTTGATGACTCCCAATTACAATCCGGAGACGCAGGATCCAAATGCTATGTAACTCTCGAAGTCATGGATATAAATCATGGGGTAAGTGTCGGTGAAGGCATAGACCAGATGAGCGCGGATAGTTCGGTAATCAAAATCGATGTGGAAATTCCGGGCGTTACAAATCCAATATGGAGCACGACTTCACCCGCGGATTTCTATATCAGCGGGGATGGAAGGAACGAACCCCTTGTTTACAACCTTCAAGTAACAAATGATGCCGCAGCTGATGTGGGAACCTACACGGGCATTGTAAAGGTTGTAGATGCTTTCATCGGGAACGGAAATCTTCCCGGTAATGCGGTTTACATGGTTCCACCCGATCAAGACCCCACGCAAGCGTTTTTCTCTGTAGCTGAATGGGCTACTTATACAACCTTTGACGTTGTGGTTCATCAGGCTTGTGGACCAATTTCAGGTTCTATAACTAATCCGAATCAACCATCAATCACTATTAATGATGATGATACGGTAGATTTCTCGGGTCAGGGATCGAGCGCTAATGGGGGCAATCCAATCACCCAATATATGTGGACATGGGGTGATGGTACAAGCTTCACTCTCGGCCAGAATGTCCAACATAAGTTTGATAATCCCAATTGCGAAGGGAATATGCAGCAAATAAATTATACGGTTAAGCTGATTCTGACGGATTCCTGTCAACCGCCAAACATTACCGAGGTCGATTCAATTACCGTAACCGTCACATGCCCTACTTGTTTCAATTATTTCGAGGATTTCGACGGTGGGACAGATGGCAAATGGGATGTCGAAGATTGGACCATTGAAAACACTGATGATAGTTCGCTTTATTACGGCGGGTGGGATCAATATAAAAATCAAGCCTCAGGACCGAACTGCATGCAATCGATGTGCGCATCTGGAAATTGCTACTTCACATCAGGGGATAATATCGCCGAAGGGATGAGTCCGGGATTCTGCAACGATTATTCAGGCACAGGGCATTATTATTTAACATCCCCGGTAATAGATTTGACATTACTTCAGGTCACGGAAGTCACAATGACGGTAAAGCATTTCTTCAACGTTTTGAACGCATCCACAAGAGATGGCTGCGCGGTATACGCATCGACAAACGCCGGAGTCTCGTTTCCATACCACGTTGAAATTCTCAGCGGGGAAGGATACAACTCCACATTCAATGCCGGCGCGAGAAACGGGGATGCTTGTTTTACCGGATTTATATCAGCAGGTACCGTAACCACTACCGTTTTCAATCTCACGCCGTTTAAAGGTCAGGATGAAGTAATGATTCGTTTCGAAGAGCACAACAACAACATGGGAGCCATCGGTACACCAGGATTCCCGGTTGGTTGGTGGGTAGATGAAATTTTAATAGACATTTGTCCGTAAGAATTCATTTCCGGAGGATAAATAATGCTGAAAAATATTATTTATTCGCTTTTAGTTTCGATGTTTTCGATAATTCTTGGATGCTCAGGCGGCACTCTGAATCCAATCACGCCATCTGGGGATGATAACCCTGAAGTAAAAATAAATTCCAACACTCCTTCGCCAATTATCGTGAGCAGCTATGATAAAGATGGCTATCCTGTTGGTGGATTGGGTACGCTTGGTATGTTTTATGGGGAATTAAATCTAAAAACTCTTGATGCTTCGCTTACGCCTCTTAGATCAGGTTCTAACGGTCTTAAAGACTCAATTATTGTCGATATAACAACTTATCTTTCTATGTCGCCATGTTCGAATTGCATAGACCTGCAAAGTGTTTCACTGGATAGTTACAACAGACCTGTTTTAAGTATAGGGATATCCCATCCATTTCCTCCCGGTTCCCAGTTTTTACCGCCATCCGCAAGCAACAGGCTCGACCTCCATGTATTCACGGTTCGAGGTTTCGTAATATCAAACGGAATAATCGGCGGGGGAGCGAAGATATTCCAGGGTCTCAACCAGGAGATACCGGCATGGAGGCTTGTTAATGCCTCTGGCTATGCCGGGGAGTTCGATAGCAACTGGGATGATGTCCTCGAAACCCGGGCTACGATCCATCCGTATGTTCAACATTATGATGATTATTCCTTTGGCAACTATTCAAATGCTTATGAAAATGGTTTTCAAAATCCGGCATTGCCCACCGGAAATACAGTTATGGCGATGGGTTCCACTTTTGATTACAAAGATTACGTTATCGAAATACAGCCAAGCGTTACCGAAATATTCCAGTTTATCTACGCTATAAGCGTATCTTATGGTTTATCAGCAAAGGGCAAACCTCAGTTCCTTAATCCCACTTATAGAGTTCCTCTTTATTGCGGGAAATCAGCTTCGGTGGTCAGATTGGGTTCCATCGATAACAGGCTTGATGACATGAATGCATCAAGTTGGGCTGACCTGACAATCGAAGTGCTTGACATAAACCATGGTATTGCAATCGGTGAGGAGATCGACCAGATGGACTTCGATTCGTCTGTAAAGAGCATCTTCGTGGAAACGCCTGACTTAAGCGATTCGACGTTTAATGTAGATGATGCTCTAACGGTATATCAGGGTGGAAACTGCCGAATAATATCAGATCCGCTTAGATATAAGGTGAGAATAACCAACACCAAGCTCGCTCCGCCCGGCAAGTATACTGGATTAATAAAAATTCTCGATGCATATCCAAAAGATGCAAATGTAAATCTTGGCGGAAATAATGCGATCCCAGCTGGACCTCCAAATAGCGAAGACCCGACAAACGGCATATTTGCAGTTGAAGAATGGGCGACATACGGTGTTTTTGACTATACTGTGGCGCTTGGCAATCGTCCTCCTAACTGCGAATTGAAGCTGCTCGAATACACCATACTTGGAGGTTCAAGTGCAACAGCATTCCCCGGGTCCGGAACCAAGGATCCTGACGGTTCAATAATCTTATATGAATACGATAAGGATTATGACGGTGAAACATTCAATGTGGATGCCTCAAACACAACAGGAGTAGAGGTTATATTGGGACCATACGATAATGAGACCGGTAGTTCTTTGAAATTCACGATTGGCATGCGTGTCACTGATGACGATGACCCTGCGGCAAATACGATTTGCACCGCTGAGTTAACTGTCCAGCATTTCTCACCGGTTATTTACTTTGAGGATTTCAATAACAATGATAATGGTTGGCAGTTTGATACTGAAAACTTCTGGGGTATCAAGAATGGGTTTTTAGGTTCATCAGCCGGGGATGGTGCCATGGCTTATGGTATTGGATGTTACGCAGATGACCTTGGAGAAAACGAAAGAATTGCAACATCCAATTCCATTCTTATCCCCCCCATTCCTTCCGGATATTCATCCGTTTGTATTACCATTGTCCATGCTGTAAATACCGAGATTTTCTCCTTCAATCCGTTTAACTTTACAGATGACTGCGATCTCTGGATTAAGCCTCAGGGAGCGGAAAAATACAAATTGATTACAACAGGCGGTGAGTTGTATAACACGAATGCCACTACATCCAAAGATGGTCCTTCATTCGCTGGAGTTTTGGGTGTTGTACCGGTTTTCGGAGAAACCTTTAGTAGCGTAAAATCATATTTCTGTGATGAGACTCTTGCGGATCAAGGTATCAGACTCAAGTTCCGCCAGCAAACTGATGATGGCATAGATAACTGTCTCGGTGGATGGTGGATTGATTCTGTCAAGGTTGAGTTCATAAAATAAAAAAGAGAGCCAATCCCCCCCAAATAGAGCAATATGCTAACTGGAGTTCGATGCTTCCGGCAATTCTTCAACTTTATTTCGGCAATACTAAATCCAAAAGCTTGGCTATATTTAAATTTGCTCGGTCTTTCAGATGAGGGAGTCTTTTATCGATTTTCCCGACTATCTCCTCTGATGATTCCATATCGGTTAAAAGAGATTCTTCAACGGATTTCGAACCCACAAGAGGAGTCATGACCGATGCATCCAATCCCAATTCATCGAGGAATAATTTTATTTTCGGATCATAAACAATTGAGGTGAAAGGAAGATGTGCGATAGCTGCGAAAATAGCACCGTGAAATCGTCCCGCGAGTACATGGTCGCAACTCTTGATTACCGCGAGAATCTCAGATGGTTTATGTGTTTTTCTGATAAGCGCTTTTGGAGCTTTAATTGACGAGAGAACCATTTCGTTAAAAGACAGGTCGTAGGATGGAAAAAATGGGATGAACAATACTCCACCGCCAACCTGCTCATGGTAAGAGTTGATTGCATCGGATATATAGTTGGCAACTTTTATTTCTCTTTTTGAGCCTTTTAGGACAGCAACAAGAATTGGCTGAGAAAGTTCTGCCGCACCCTCCTCGTAAAGGATATCCTCAGCGATTTCATCGGATGCCGGTTCAAGCAGTAAAGCGAGGTCGGCTCCAAGGATTATCTCAATACCGGACGGGAGCAAGTTCATTAATAGTGACTGGCTGGCATGATCACGGACTACAATAGCTTTAGCTGAAGCGAATAATTCTGCCATCAGGAACCGAGCGAAGCTACTATTCAGTGGACCAATACCCTGCCCCATTATGTACACTTTTCGAGCAAGAATCTGAGCTAGAAGAATCTGCAAAAGATAAAAATATGGACTTTGCCAGCTTGTTGAATCCTGAATTAATCCGCCGCCTCCCGATATAAAGAGGTCGCTGTTAATAAGACCGTTGATTACGGCAATCGGATTGTTGCGAGAATATGAATACAAACCTTGAATTTCATTGGTGTATCTGCGATTTGAAGAAAGTACACGCAATTCTATTTCTTTATAAGGGGCAATATTCTGCGCGAGAGCTTCAAGAATCGCTTCATCCCCTATATTTCCGTACCCATAATATCCACCGATAAGAATCTGCTTCATCATGAATATTATAAATGGTTCCAGGTACTATTTTACTTTCCTTTTTGTTTGGAAGGTTCTACTTTACCTGGTTCTACCTTTTTTACAGATTCGGGAATTGCGCGTTTTTCCTCTGCCGGCGGCATATATCTTCCAGCAGAAGATGGTTGCGGCGGTGCCCCTATATAAATAGAGATTGCCGATGGTGAACCATCCACCCTTATCGTTTCAATCTCTTTTTCCTGCGAAACGTTTATTACGGAAATCGATTTTCCCTCATTATTTGCCACGAATAGAAGCATATCGCCTTTTACTATGGCAAGTTCCTGTGGACCTTTTCCAGTTGAGAATCCCTGTCCGGCAGTTTTATTTTCCAGGTTAAAGGGAATCGCAAGGTCTTCATCGTGGGAAGCTACGTAAAGTATTTTCCCATCAGCTGAAAGTGCAATTCCTCGAGGGGATTTGCCAATCTTGATAGTGTCCACAACTTCGCGTTTATCGATGTTTATTTTGACTATTTCATCCGCTCCTGAAATGCTGACATAGAAATTTTTGCTGTCGGAGCAAACAGCACCAGCCCAGGGATAAGGTCCCACTTCAACTCGCGCTTCTTCAGCAAAAGATAGAAGGTGAACGATGCTAACCGAGTCTTTTTCCGAGCGATCCTCAAGGTCCGTGTTGATTGTGATAGCGTACTTATCATCAGGGGTGACAAGGATACGACGAGGACCGAAACCTACTTTAACGCGTGCGATTTCCTCCGATGATCCCCCAATATCCTTTATCAGGAGTTCATCACTGCTCATATTGGCGATTAGAACCCTGTCGGATGCTTTATTAACAGCAATGCCGACTGGTCGGACTCTGTCGTCAGATTTCGATGTGGAAGATTTGCCTACAATCCTGTGTCCCGATGTATCCCATGTCCACACGGAATCGTATGTCAGCGACATTTCCTCTTCCAGGGGCGTGCCGCCTCCATTTTTCCACATCCCTGTCATGACTGCGAAATAGATATTCCCATCTCGTGTGAAGGTTACATCCTGTGGATTGACTCCTACATCCACGGTGTCACCAACTTTAAAATTCGATAAATCAATCAATGAGAGCTTGTTTGTATCCGCAAGAGTTACAACCATTTGCCCCTCGATACCGAAATCCTCTGCCACCTCGGCATTCGGGTTGTACTTTGATACTTTGGATTGATCTTTCTTCCCGTCTTTCTGTTTTTCAATAGTGCATCCGACGGCTATGAGCGCCACCAGCACAAGTAGTACTATGGTCTTGAATGTGTTCATAGCAATTGCCTCTTTCTGAAAATAAGTTTATATCCTTCCAAAAAAAAAGAAGGATTTAAAATTCAAACCCGATTTAATTTCAACTAAAAGATAAATAGACAATCTTATCTTTCTCAAGGTTCGAATTCCTGATGATTTTAAATCAAAACGACAGATTAGTAAAACAGGGAGAATCTACATTCCTTCAGTTTCCCGGTTCGTTTTTCGATCTGCATTTTCCCTCTGCTTATTCGCGACTGCTTCCTCTCCGGCTTTTTTGATTAATTTTATAAGACTTGTTAAAATCGATGTCAGTAAGATGTTTCGTATTGGCAACATAATCGGTGTACAGGCAAAATCTGTTTCAGGCGATTGGTCTATCCATTGCGGTCGGAATGATAAAACCTACTCTTTAAGACTGACAATAAATACTGGAAGAGAGGATGGCGTCAGGATTTTACTCGCATCAGGACCGGAGAATGCATCAGAATTGGCGGAAAAAGCGATTGCTGAAATCATCGAAAGTGCGAAGCCATCACAGATAAAGGGAGTTTTGATAAGCATTCATAATTTCGCTGATTTCATGGGTTGTCTTAAGAAACGGGGAGAACCGCTATTTCCGGGATGGCCTGAGGGAGATGACGGTGAACGTGTCGCATGGGTTATTTTCCAGGAGCTTCTCAGCCAGGTGGATTACGCGATTTTTATCGAGGGACCTGAACCGGGAATAACATCCATTCCGCACGCTACGATTTATTCCATCGATACACCGCCGACTCTCAGCTGCCATCCGGAACTCATCAAGATGATGGGGCATGACCTGATTGTGGAAAAAACAGGAATGAAAGGAAGCCTTGCTGTTGAGGCTCAACGCGAATTTGCTCTCCCGATCCTGATTACCCAGATTGATGAAACCGAGATGACCGATAAAACGCTCGAATGGACTAAGGAAAAAGTCAACAATTTTCTCTCTTATGCAGGTTTGATACCTTCATGTATAGAGATTCCTGAAAGAACTTTTATCGCGACTCTGACTGGTGAAGTACGAGCAGCCAATGAAGGCGAGCTTAGTCTTGATTTTTCGCTTTTTGCTTTTCTCTCATCCGGTGAAAAAGTAGGTTCTATTCTAAAGGCGCAGAATAATAAAAGAATAGAAATAGAAAACGAGGGTATTGGTTATGTGGTCAGGAAGAGGAATGAGGGGCATGTGCTGGTTGATGATTTTATCTATTCCCTTCTTGAGGTTCATTTCAGATCGTTCGCATCCTCGATACTTTACTGTAACACCTTAATCGATAACAGTGAGATGCAGGATGTCAAAATCAGGGGGAATGAGCTGTTTCATAGGCTGAATCGGGTTTGAGAATAAATCTTTTTGTTATAATTCAATACTGTAAATTAAATAGCCTTAGCCAATCTTTGGAGGTTGAAAATGAAAACTTTTCGACCATTATTTATGCTTATTTTTGTAGTCATGTTCCTATTTGCAGGATGTGTTCAAACTGTACCAGAGAAGCCTGAAGACAAAACCAAACCTGAAAAAACTTATCCTGAAATCTACAGGTTTGTAATCGATACTGATGCTCCCACTCTTGATCCTGTCGAGCTGACAGATACTGTCAGCGACAAAGTGGTGCGCGATATTTTTGATTGCCTTGTGAAATTCGATAAAGACCTGAAAATTATTCCATCAATCGCCGAAGAGTGGATACCGCCTGAAAAAGACGGGACAGAATGGATTTTCAAAATACGCCATGGAGTGAAGTTTCATAACGGCAGAGAGGTTAACGCAAATGATGTTGAATATTCACTAACGCGTGTTTTTGATAAGGAAATGGGAAGAAAAAGAGCGTGGGTTCTGGAAAAAGTTAAAGGAGCCAAGGATTACCTTGCTGATAAGACCAAAAAAGTGGAGGGGTTCCAGGTTATTGATGAGTACACTTTCAAAATTACTTTAGAGCATCCATTCGCGCCATTTCTTGGATTACTTGCGATGTCAACATGCTCGATTGTTCCACGTGAAGAGATTGAGAAGTTGGAAAGTCCTAAATATTTCTCGCAACATCCGATTGGGACAGGCCCTTTTATTTTCAAGAAGTGGGATCATGATCATGAGATTGTGCTCGAAGCGAACCCGGATTATTTCATGGGGGCACCGAAACTCAAAGGAGTGACATATCGAATCATCCGTGAACCAAAATCACGCGTGCTCGAATTTGAAAATGGAAATATCGAGCATTGCGATATCCCACCGCAGGAGTTAGACAGGATACTAGCTGATCCAAAGCTGTCAAAATTGGTTGTAAGAAGACCATTGCTGGATGTGTACCATCTGGGATTCAATTGCCAGAAAGCACCATTTAAAAATAACAAGGCTCTTAGGCAAGCATTCAGCTATGCGATCGATAAAGATCATATCGCTAAAAACATATTGAATGAGAATATGGAGGTCGCCAAAGGATATATTCCTCCCGGCATGCCCAATTACACATCGCTTGCGGAAGGATTCACTTACGATGTTCAAAAAGCAAGGGGTTTACTTGCTGAGGCAGGTTACCCGGATGGCAAAGGACTCAAACCGATAACATTGTGGATTGATAATGATGAAATTCACAGGAAGATTGCGGAATCGGTTCAAAATGATCTTAAGAAGATAAATGTAACGATAAATATCAAGCAACAGGAATGGGCAGCTTTTCTTGATGCTGTAGATAATGGCGAAACGCAATTTCATCAGCTGACATGGCTTGCGGATTATCCCGATCCGGATAATTTCCTCTATGTGCTTCTCGATACTAAGAACTGGGGAGCACCGGGCAATCAAACGAGATTCTCAAACAAGCCATTCGATGAGCTTGTGGAGCAGGCACAGAAAATAACCGATTGGACCGAACGCGAAAAGCTATACCAGGAAGCGGAGTCCATAGTGATGGATGAATGTCCATGGCTGCTTCTGTTTACAAATCGATGCAATGTTCTTGTTCAGCCGTATGTTAAAGGTCTTGAGATTACCGCTCTGGATCGTTCACCAAGGCTTCCAAATGTCGATCTGGAGAATGTGTGGTTCGAGGAGTAGGGGCGGGTTTGGCTTACTCATCTATATTATTGGTTTTCGTTGTAACAATATTTTTTGTAGATTTCCACAAACAGGTTAATATCTTTGGGAAGGAAATCGACATCCAGAAGACGTGATTTCAATTCAGGACGAGTCAGGCAGAAATCTTTCGGAGCGCCTTTAATCGCCAGAAGCGGACAGGATGTATCCGCAAAAGTATACGATGTATAAAGCTCAAAGCATCTGAGTGTTATGTCATATTCGATGGTATCAGCTTCATCAACGCCATTGAGATGTCTCAATCTGAAATTCACACGTTTATTCTTTTTTTGAAAAGCATGAACCTCAGCACAGAATTCAGGAGAATAAAAATCTTTCGAACCGCATAATTTGTCAAGTCCGGACAAGCCAAAAAATGAGAGGTGAATGACCCAGAATCCGCGCTTTTTGACCTCATTGAGAACATGCTTTCGATGGTCCGGTCTGTTTGGTCCCTGCCCTATTTTCAGAGATGCGGCGGCCATAAGGAATCTCCAGAATGTAGTATGAGAGAATTGCGGATTAAAAACGATTCCCGGTCCTTTGCTCTTAAAACACCATCGACCCTCCGCCCATTCAGGAGACCGTATGTGCGACTCCTCAACAAGGATTAATTTTGGTTCTTCAGGTCGATTTCTGAATCTCATCTGTTCAAGCCGCATAATATGCTGATAAGGTTCTGGGTAGAATCCGGGATAATGGTCTGTAACCCTCTTGTTCCACATCCTTGCTATCTCAGAGTATGCTACCTCAAGTTTTTCAAGATTGGGTTCGAAATCGGGCACTTGTTAGATCTCACCTCTTGGAAGCATGATAAATCCGATGTTAAAAAATTGCGCCGCTTGTGAATCAAACAGCATAAGCGGCGTCTGTAAATTATGACCTGTATCAGCTTTTAGTTTAACTTAAACTCAAGTGATTTTCCAATGTTTTTAACCCGGCATCCCTTTCGTATACTGTTTAATTACTCGATTTTTGGTTCTGACGGGATGCCGGGCTACATTTTCATGTTATTCAGAATTAAGGGGAAGGGAGATAAAACACGCTCGAGAACACCGAGCGAAAAAGCAATAGCAAGACCATAATTTGCGATAGGTATACCTGATTCTTTTGCCTTGATGATTCGAGTGAGAACCTCTCGACGGTTTATCATGCATGAACCGCACATAATAACAAGCTTGTATGTGGATAGATCAGCAGGGAAATCGTGACCCTGGTAATTGGTGAATTCAAGTTCTCCCCCAACATATTGATTAAGCCATCGGGGTAATTTAACTCTGCCTATGTCATCGCCAATTGGGTGATGAGTGCACGCTTCGGCAATTAGAACTTTATCTCCCGGATGTAAATTTTTGATTGCAAGAGTTCCCTGAATGAAGGTTTCAAGATCCCCTTTCCATCGAGCATAAAGGACTGAAAAGCCCGTTAAAGGTATGTCCGGAGGAACATCGGCAACTACTTTTAATATTGCCTGAGAATCGGTTACAACGAGTTTCGGTTTTACTTTCAAGATTTTAAGCGTATCGGCAAGTTCATGTTCTTTAACAACCACAGCTCGCGCATCGCAATCAAGTACTTCACGTAAAACCTGCACTTGCGGAAGAATTAATCGTCCCTTTGGAGCCTCGAGGTCAATAGGCACAACAAGTACTACGACGTCACCAGTTCCTATCAGATCCGTGATAATACCCGGCGGATTAATGATTTCATCAGGAGTATGTTTCACTATGGCATTACGTAAATCATTTATGCCCTCACGAGTAATCATGGATGTTTTCACGATTGTGTCCGCGAGTTTCGATGCATCTTTAAGAACTTCTTCAGCCGGTGATTTAACGTCAATCTTGTTGAAAACCAGAATTGTGGGAATGGAATTTTTCTTTAATTCTCTCAGGATTTCCCTTTCAAACTCCCCTACTTCGCTTTCGGTTATTACAACAGCGATATCAGTGCTTTCCATCGCTTTTAATGTTCTTGCGACACGTTTTTCACCCAGTTCACCAGTATCATCAAGACCAGCTGTGTCGAGAAAAATTACCGGTCCAATGGGTTTCAGTTCCATCGCTTTTTTAACGACATCAGTTGTCGTTCCGGGTATTGCGGATACTATGGCGATATCCTGCCCTGTCAACGCATTCAAGATGGAGGATTTACCTACATTGCGGCGTCCGAATAATCCTATATGAAGTCTTACGCTTTTTGGTGCAGTTAACATGAGAAAACACTCTCTTATTTAATCTTCCCAGTAGTTACGAATGGTGATACCCTCGATTGAAATTTTAAAATCACCTCTTTTAATGAGCCATTTTTTATCGATCCTTCTCAGTTCCATTTTACCCTCAACGGTTCCCGGATGGCTCGGTTCATCGAAAAATTCCTTGACGGTGAATTTATATTTGAAAATCACAAACGCAACATCAAGGTCAGATTCAGACTTCTGAGTCTGAAGCGACTCAGCATCAAATCTTAAGACATGCCCTCTTGCAGCGGGTATATAAGTCCAGGCTAATTCATCGAGATATGCAGCATCATTCTCAATACCCTTTTTCAGGTCGTTCCCATCACTGTCCGTAATTACACTTTCAAAAAGGAACTGACCGTAATGTGAATTGATAAGATATTCACTGGCTTCCTGAGCGTTTCCCCGACGTATATTATCGAAAAAATCTGTGACAGCTCTTTCCTGCTGGGTTGGTCTTGTGAAATACCAATAGGCAAAAACAGCTAAAATAATAAGTGCGAAAAAAATCGAAAAGGCGCTTCTACCATCTATGGATATTCTCATTAGTTTATAAACGCTCCTCACTCATCATTTGAATATTTTGATTTTCCACGACGTTTTGAAAAGATTTCATCTTTTCTTAAAAGCCACATGGCACCTGGAATTATGAAACTCCCTATAAGACTCGCGATTAAAGGTACACCTGCAATATGGAAAATTCCATGGATATTGAAAAAGCTGGGCAGGATATATTTTCCAACAAGAATACCAATAGCGCCAATTGATATAGTCAAAAAAAGAGAGCTTCTTTCATATCCAAGGACATATTGAACGAGTGCGCCATAAAGCCAAGCAAGGATTATATAGACAATCCACTGGATTATTATATTCCCAATGAGCATCATTTACATTGTATCGTAAAAATAGGCAAATGGAATTTGAATGGAAGTATCCATCATTTACATTAAGAAGGGCAGTACACATTATTCAAAATGGATTACTCATCAATTCCCATTGTCATAAATATATCGCTGGTTTCAGTGAAAGAGTTGTCCTTGTAAACCAGGAACACTTCACCTTGTTCGTTTCCAGCAAGACGAGGCATTTCCTGATTTGCCAGGGAGGTGGATGGCTCTTCTATTTGCCTAATCAAGCTAAAAAGATCAGCTGCACCACCGGTGTTCTTATATACGAAAATGTCATATTCGATATCAGCTTTAGATGGATCATCCTGGTTCCAGGATAAATACACGTGATCCAAATTGCTTACGAATATATCAAGGTCGCCGATTTCAGTGTATACCGTGTTAATATGACCAAGATTCTCGAATACATAATCCAGCGTATTTTTCCGACCATAGGAAACAAAGATTTTAGTTGGAGAGTTCAAATATGTATTAACTCTGTAAGCGCAATAGATATTTCCATTGGAATCGCAATCTGCTTTGGGGAAGGAAGCAAATTCATAATAGTTTTCAAAGCTGATACTCTTAGGCGCATTGAAAATCCCGCCGGCATCAAGACTGGATGCGAATTGTAAATCCGGTCCGTAAGTCGATTCCTGTCTCCAGATAAGTCCGATCATATAGTAATTCCAGGGCCAAATATGAGACAGGATTATAGGATTTTCACAGTTATAAGGCGGAGTATGTATGAAATTCACCATAAAGAAATTTTGCCCATAATCGAAACTTGTACGTATAGCAATACTTTTATCGTTCATGCTGTTGCACTGTCTGTAAGCTATCCACACAAAACCGTTGATACTCGCGGATATACTTGGCTGGTCGCAAGCGCCATCCGCCATGCTGATTCGAGTTGCCGGAGAGCTGAAATTCAGCCCATGATCCTTTGAGTATCTCATAAAAACAGCATCGTTGGGTATACCGGCTCTTAAATGCGATTTATCGGTGAAAACAAAATATAAACGACCGGTATCCGGTGCCATTGTGATACTTGGCTCAACCTGGTCGTTTAATTCTCCATTTTCCCAATCCTTGCTTAGCATCAGGGGCGTTTCGAAAGTTAAACCATGATTAATCGATCGGAAATAGTAAACATCCCACCCATTTCCACCCGGACCCTCAAGGATACTCGCAACCACATGAACCATGTTTCCATATGCGAGGATATTGTCGCCTGTTGGGCTATCGAGATTAACACCGAGACCGTTGTAATCAGACGAATCGGTATTTGTCATACTAATGCCGACACCAAATGAGCCTTCACGATCAATAACCGAAGCCTGGAAAACCGCATAAGTGACAAAGCTATTGATATCGAATAAGGTTACACCATCGCGTTTAACACCATATCCCTCAAGGTTTGTTCCATGAAGCTCATCAGTCACAGCGACAAGGCCTTGATATTGCCCCTGTTGCGCCAATTTATCGTTATTAATTGTTAGAGAATAATGAAGGGGATCGGAACCAAGTCCAGTACCTGATATTGGTGTTGATGTTTCGTCGATATTACTCACTCCTGGAATTTCAGCATAAACATTTTTGACTTTACTCGATCGATGCAGTGAATCAAGAGGGTCGGTACGAGGATTATAATCTCCTCTCACAGTCCCATATGAATGTTGCCAGTCGCAAACATCAATATTCAGGATCATAGAGGATGTGCTGTCTCCAGCAGAGATCAAATCTGTGGTGCTCGGGATATCGAGCTTGACCTTCCATGGTTCCTTGCAATTGAATTCAGGAAGATAATATCGCGGGCTTCCGCGTTGACCGGTTGCTGAACCCCAGAATCGTGCAGCCTGACCATAGGCTGCGGCGATGACCACAATGAATCCGAACTTCCTTTTTGGTATGTTACCAAGGTTGATAGTTTTTATGTCAGGTCCGGCACCTTGAGGGAATACATTGTGACCTGATGGATAATAAGGGTCAGTGAAGCCGGTTGCAGAATTTACATTCACGTTTCCGCGGGAACCATCCTCGAAGAATATTTTGTAAGGATGAATATCCGAATCAGTGTGCCAGAAGGAATCGACATACTCATCAAAAAGATTAGTAGCGCCATCCCAGTCTTCGGATGCCCAGAAACCGGAGTTGTCGGAATCAAGTGTCTGATCCCCACCAATAGGACCTAAAACAACATTTCGGATACCATCAAAGGAAACCTTTTTCGAAAGCTCATCTTTAAGGAAAAAAATCGCACGAACATCGAATACATGAAGGTCAAGTCTTTCGCGATATTCAGGAGGATTGTGAGCCGGCAAAGGGAATGGATGTCTTAGTGAGAATGATGCTAAGATTTCGTTTCTATTGTTAAGAGCTATAGAATCAAGTTTGAAACAATTACCACACGGATTTCCGTTCAGATAGCCTGTAATGTCCACTGTGAATGGGTCACCAAGAGCTTCGCTTTTTCGGACCGATGTGAGTTCACCAGCTATTTCTCGAGTGTCGATATAGGCGTAATAAGCACCAAGTGCACCGATGCCGGAAAGAACATCACCCTCGACTGAATCGGTGACATATATCGGGATATCTGAATCCGGTGAATTAATCTTTTCATCGTTTGGTATATCTCCGAAAATCAATTCTGTTGTCTGGTGTTTCTGGCAGGAATAGAGAACCAGGAAGACATCTAATATGATTAAAACGAAAATTAATATCCGATAGATATTACTGGACGATGTAATTTTCATGTCATTCCATCCTTAAACTGATAAATTCTGAGTAAGCCTCTTTAAATCCTCTATTTTCCTGTATCTCCTCATTTAATATCATGCGAATTCTTTAGGATTTTGATATTTGGATACCCATTTAGAAATACATATGGAGTAATAACGAGGAAGGCAGTTGATACTCAAAACCTTACCCCCTGCTCGCCTCTTGAAATCAGAAGAGGTGAAAACACGCAGTTTCTTTTGGGGTCAGACCCCGGTAAAATTTCATCGCAAAGGCAATATTCATCAGCGTTTGCAGAGGTTGAAACCGGGGTCAGTCCCCGATATTCAGGGGGCAGGAGGGAAGTTTCGAAATTCAGCGGTAATCAAGATAAGAGCTTTCTATATAGTTCTTCGTATTTTTGTGATGTATTTTTCACATGATATTTTTCCAATGCGGTTTTTCGAGCGTTCTCACCATACATCAAAGCCGTCTTTTTATCGTTATAGATATCCAATATGCGTGATGCGAGCTCGCCTTTATTTCGAATTGAGAAAGATAAACCGTTAACTCCATTTTCGATAATTTCAGGCACAGCTCCGACTTTATTTCCGATTACAGGAAGACCATTTGCCATAGCTTCGAGTATAGAAAGTCCAAATCCCTCCTGTCTGGATGGCATTACATAACAATCACAGGATTTTAATAATTCAGAAAGGTTGGGATATTGCCCAATGAATTTGGCTCTATCAGCGATTTTCAACCTCGAAGTTTTTCTAATCAATTTGTTTTGTTCAGGACCATAGCCCGCAATCAATAAAGATGCATCGGTGGCTTTCTTTGCAAAATTGGCGAACTCCTCAAGTAGAATATCAAAACCCTTAGCCTGGATAAGCCGTCCAACAGACAGCACAACGAATTGATTTTTTCCGAACCCAAGCGATTTTCTCACATCATCTCTATTTCTAATATCAGTTTTACAGACTCTATCAGGATCGATGCCATTAGGTATCAATGTGATTTTTTCGCTCGGGATGTTTCCATATTTCTGAAGATACTTGATAACTTCCCTTGAAACCGCAACGTAATGTTTCGCGAATCTTGAAACGAAGTACTCAGCTATTCCCTCATGTATAGGCCATGAATCATAGAAATACATACCTGCTGCATGGACAGTCATGATTCTAAGGGGAATCCCAGCTTTCGATCCGCCATAGAGACCGATTAAATCACTGAACCTTGTGTGAGAGATAATTATATTCGGCTTGAAATTCTTTAAAAATGCAATCCCTTCTCTTAATAAATTAAATCGTCCTGATTTTTCACCCTCGAGAAGATAATGTAACGGGATACTAAAAGAGGCTGCGCGATTGTCAAGTTCACCTTTTCCGTGTGGAAGGAGGATATGATAATCGAACTCTGCGCGGTTCGAGTTCCTGATAATATCAAGCAGCATTACCTCAGCGCCGCCAAGTCCGAGACGATTTATTATGTGCAGGATTTTTGGCATATGACCATTGTCATGAAAATAATCAATCGAATAATCCCATCGCTTCCGCATCCCCTCGCATGAATGGATTGTATTTTCGCTCCTTTCCAACAGTAGTGCATCCGCCATGACCCGGATAGATGATGATGTCATCATCAAGAGTGATAATTTTCTCCTGGATGCTATTCATGAGCGTATGTCCATCGCCTCCCGTGAAATCCCACCGTCCGACACTACCTTCGAAAATTGTATCACCGGCTATTAAGGCATTATCAAAGAAAAAACAAACGCCTCCGGGAGTATGACCCGGAGTGTGGATTACCTTGATTTCCTCATTACCTAATTTAATGATTTCCCCATCGACGAATGTATGATCCGCTTTCGTTGGAGGGTAATCTATTCCAAATTCGAGTTTTGCCTTATTAACATTCCATTCGAGATAGGCAGCATCCAGCTCATGAATCCAGATTTCCGCTCCTGTTGCCATTTTTATCTTCGATGCCGACAAGCTATGATCGAAATGTCCATGGGTTAAAAGAATCAATCCGATGGGTTTGTATTTTTTGGACTCGTTAAGGATAAAATTTGTGTTCCATGATGGATCAACAACAATGGATTTCTCGCTTTCGTTATAGAGAAGATAAACATTGTTTTCCATTGGACCGAGAGTCCAGGTGACGATTTCCACGAAGCTTCACCCTTAAGATATGATAAAAAACAGGACATGAGTATAACACTGAGTCATTCGAAGCCAAAAGAACATTTTATTGGGATATAATTTGAAACTGTGGTTCTTCTTGAAGAATTAAAAATAGGACCTTCACCGGTCATGGCAGCACCGCTTGCGGGTTATCATGACCCTCCGACGGCAAAAATTCTCGCTTCTCTCGGAGTCCGCCACATGGTTTATCCGTTTGTGTCATCCGAAGGTCTTATGAAGCGAACAGCATATAGAATCGAGGTAACCGCCAAATTATTAGAATGGCGAAAGAACATAAAGAGTTGTGAATTGCATATTCAGATTTTCGGAAGCACACCTGATGTAATGTCGGATGCGGCATCATACCTTGAAAGTGAAGTCGATGCGGATATTATCAACATAAACATGGGTTGCAGTGTTAGAAAAATCTGGAAAGCGAAAAGCGGAAGCCTTCTTCTAAAGGAACCTGAACTTGCTTTAAAGATTATCGAAGATGTTTGTTCTCGCGTGAAAATACCTGTCATCCTGAAAACAAGGACAGGATGGGATGAAAACGACATAAATGGATTGGAGATTATCAGAAAAGCGCACGATACTGGCATCGCCGCAGCTATATTGCATCCGAGAAGGGGAAAAGATAAGTTTCAATCCAAAGCTAATTGGAGTGAAATCGCACAGGCTGTAAAAATATCGAAAGTTCCAATTATTGGCAATGGGGATATTAAGACATCGATGGATGCGAAAAGAATGCTTGATGAGACCGGTGCAAAAGGGATAATGATCGGACGAGCATCGATTGGCAATCCGTGGATATTTAATCAGACAGATGTATATCTGCATAACGGAGTTTTGATCGAACCTCCATCCGAATCAGAACGAATCGACATGTGTCTGTGTCATATTGATGAACTTGTCGATTCCAAAGGCGAGGAGCAGGGCATAAAGGAGAGCCGAAAGCATATAGGAAGATACTTGAAAGGTTTGCCTGATGCGACAACAATAAGATATGAAGTGGTGAACACGGATGATTATCAAAAGGTAAAATATATTCTTTCTGAGTATAAAAAGCATTTAAGGAATCGCGCTTATGGTTAAAAGAGTGGCAATACTCGGTGGCGGTCAATGGGGACGAACAATCGGACTTCTCCTCGCTCAAAAACCGCTTGACATTGTAATATGGGATAATCGAATCTCACTTAAAGATGAGCTACCCATGTTTTACGAAGTCATGGGTGTGGTCGGTCATTCCATTGTTCATGAACCATATCTTGAGACTGATCTTTCGCAAGCGCTGAACAATACTGAGCTGATAATCATCGCACTTCCGAGTGATGCGGTTCGCGATGTTGTGAAGCAAGTCTCAGTACACGATATTCAAAATTGCCCTGTAATAGCCGCAACAAAAGGATTCGATGAGTACAAAGGTGAAATCAGGATGATGATGGAAATTGTCGGTGAAGGATTAGGGAAGAAAACGAATATTGGAATTTTAAGCGGACCGAATTTATCCAAAGAGATACAGGCACGACATCCGGCAGTAACGCTTATAGCATCGAAGTCAAAAGAACTAATCGATATTGGAATGAATCTGCTCGCATCTAAACTCTTCAGGATTTACGGTTCACATGATGTTATCGGAGTTCAAGTTGGAGGAGCTGTAAAAAACGTAATCGCTCTTGCAGGAGGGATGGTGGATGAGCTCGGTTTTCAATACAACACAAAGGCTGCTCTGCTCACACGAGGTCTTGCTGAAATAACCAGGCTTGGTACAAAACTTGGAGGTGAGAGAGAAACATTCGCGGGGATAAGCGGACTTGGTGATTTGATTTGCACCGCGTTCAGTCCGTCAAGTCGTAATTATCGCGCGGGGAGGATGTTCGCGAAAGGTCTGAAACGCGAACGTATTGAATATGAAATTGGTGAAGTAATCGAGGGAATTAATGCATCGAGAATTGTTATGAAACTTGCCGAAAGAGAAAATGTGGAAATGCCGATATCTGATGGTGTATATAAGGTTGTCTGGGATGGGATTGACCCAGTGAAAGTCATAGAAGAATTAATGATGAGAGAAATGAAGTTTGAGTAATCTCATTTCCTGTCACTACGGTAATATGAAAATGAACCATGCTCAATCAGGTGCGTTCATAAATAATGTAGCAACTATAGAAGCATCGAGGCTGATATGAAAGACGATTTAAAACTCGTTGGAGAAATAAATATAACGCCACTGACAGATGTCATGCTGGTTCTTCTCATTATCTTCATGATAAGCGCTCCGTTTATAGTGCCTAAAGGGAAAGAAGTCCATTTACCCAAAGTTAAAGAGTTCAAGACACTCAAGAGCGAGAATAATCTGCTTCTGATATCCAAAGATGGACAGATGGAACTGAATGGTGTCAAAGTCACAACGGATGAGATGATAACTACGCTTGAGAATGTCGTGAGTACATCGGCAGAAGCGGTTAATTTATTTATACGAGGCGATAAGGAAGTGAGTTACGGAGTTATCGCAAACGCCATGGATGCCGCGAGAACAGCGGGAGTGGAGCGTATAAGCCTTGTCGCCGATATTGAGGAGAAAGAGGTCAAGGAAAGCAAAACGAATCAATAAATCATGAAAAGCTACGACGAATATTCCGATAGATACCTTTTAAGTCTTATCCCCTTTTTTGTGATAAGCGTTTTCATTCATGTTCTGCTTCTTGGAGGAGGTATCGCGTACGCGTCACTAACCATAAGTGGCGAAGGAGTTTCAATAACATCTTTTGCTGCCCCCTCCGGTTCAGATAGTACCGACAGAAAAACAGGGACACCCGGTGGAGAGCAGGATGATTTAAAAAAGGTAAGACAGAAAATTTATCGTGTCGATTATTTCAATAAACTTCTTGTCGAAAAGATTGTTAAATCATCGGATAAACCAATCGCGAAACCGAAGATAGTAAAAAAACCAGCCCAACCGATTAAGCCAATTGAGAAGGTTGAAAAAGCAATTCCCTCTGTTCCAATTGAATCCGAATCAAACGTAGAAGAAACAGGAAGAGTCTTTATCGGAAACGAATTAGCCGAGCAAGGAAAAGTCCTGTATTTTCCACCTTATCAATTCACTCTTATCCCATATAATGAAGGTAACTGGCTTTATTTCCCTTCAAATAAATGCATAGGCTATTTGATAGTTTACTTTGTTGTCGATATATCCAAGCGTGATGGTTTTGAGGAATATTTCGAATGGGTGAATTTTTTCGATTACCTGTTTTCGATACAGGGAGTCAAGAGTCCTCCGACGCCGATAGGTATAGCTGAGATAATCGAAGATCCCTACACACTGACCCCGGAATTATGGGCTGATGCCATAAGACGTCGCCTTGAATCAGAGGAGTTGAAATTACCCATATACAAAAAGTTCAACTTCATAGATGTCCAGGGTCAGATTCTTCCGGAGCTTCAGATAACCGAGCTACCAAGGCCTCAGGTATATTTTGTCGATGACGCAGGCGCCGTGAGAATGAAGCTCGAGGGTCGCATAGGGGATATCAAGCTGGATGAAGTCCGGAAAGCTCTATCGATTATCAAGGATATGTGGGGAATGACAGATATCGAAGCGGCTTTGGCTGTTGCAGCAATACTCAGCTATCAGCAGAAGTTGAATGATGAAATCAAGTAGAAAATAATTCTTTTTTTAGATGCCAAATAGCTCATTCCATCGGGGTTACAAGAGAAGCGATTATATAGAGAAGGATACCGAATCCGCAGTATGCGAGCGCTGCGGCTATAAATAAGATACGCCAGAGGATTGGATCGATATTGAAATACTTGCCGAGCCCGGCACAAAGACCGAAAATCATTTTTTTATCACTTGAACGAGTGAATTTCCTCATTGTTTTCTCCTGTCAAACTGATGGATTATAGCATGTTTAGGCTATCATGGGACAGTCCCTGTAAATACTATTGCAGACTATCCACATCCTTGCATTTTTCAGTCATAACTTAAAACCTTGAAGTATGTATTCCCCAATATATAGTCTCTCGAATCCTGGAATAAAACTAAAAGGTTGCCATTTTTGTCCCACATCAAATCAGTATGGCATTGTTGGCTGTTAGTTGTGGTGTCGTCAAGCACGTAATCAGGGATAGCGAGAATAGTAGTCTCATCAGCCAGATCGCAGAAAATTTTATAATGAAGAAATCCATAATCGACATCAACAGCGTAGTTGCCTTTAAATATCAGGTGTATAAAGCCATAGGGATCGACCTCAACCGCACCATACGGGAATGATTTCGGATTATCATCTACCTCTTTATATTCCATCCATGTATCAGATACAGCATCATATCTTACGTACCCCATATGAAGGTTCAAATCGGATTCACCCGTTACATGAATATCACCTTTGTAATCGGAACAGGCTGCGATGTCAAACATGATTGCACCAGTTGTTGGATGATCGTAAACAACTCTGGGAGAATCCCAGCTTGTTCCATTGTAAACCAAGTCATAAATCTTGCGTTCAAAAGACAGGTCGGATTCGTTGCAATAATAGATTTGGTGATATTTATTATCAGGAGTTGACACAAGGACAGGAGAGACATTTGTGTAACCAGGATTCGGTTCGTCAACATTTCTGATATTTATAAAATATGGGATCTGAGTTGCAGGTATGAAACCTGAACCTTCATTCAGTGTGTATTCGAAGTGAACATCAAGCTTATCAGTATCGTATATAAGCCATGTAACCATGATATTGCCGTCAGGATTCGATTGAATATTCATCATTTCCATATGATAAGCATCTGTGGTTATCATCTTTAGATTATCGACAGCACCTGTAAAATTGCCATTTTGAGTGCACGTGTGCTGTAAGGTTTCATTTGGGTCCGAGTCCGTAAACCAGACCACATGAAGTTCGTCATTGTCATCAATCGCTGATGTCACCATGCGAAGGAATTGTGGTGTTCCAGAAACTGTCTCGGGTGGTGACAGATTCGTTCCGTCAAATGTTCGATGATAAACACTGTAAAAGTAAAGGTCTGGATCCCAATCATATGTAATGATGTGAACCAATCCATTGGATTCCATGTTCAACATCTGACCGGTCATATAAAGGAAATCGCCCTGGATCATTTCGGTGCCGAGATTCACAGTAGCGCCCCAAGCACCTGAAGTAACCTCATCTTCGATAGTTACCTGAACTGAAGCTATTTCACTTACTCCAGCAGGTGTGTCGTCATCGGTAACTCTAAGAGCGACTAAATAGGTTCCGGGAAGGCATGAATATGTATATTCTGTTATCGCATCAGGGCCTGATACATCAGGCGAGAAGTCTGATGGATCGCCATCCCAATCGAAATCCCATTCGAACAGAGTTATTGAGCCGCCATCGGGATCATAAGAGTCTGAGCCATCGAATTGAATAGTTGGAGGCGTCGAAACTATTGGCGGATCGGGAATCGTTTTTATTATGGCAATCGGGTCTTGAGGTTCAACTGAAATGATATCAATTTCAAATGCAGCATAAGTTGCGAATTCCGCTATGCTAAAAAGGCCACTTAGAGGACTCTCGGAAGGGTCAACGCGCTTTATGCCGTCTTTGCCGTTTAATAACGGACTTTCATTTTTGCCAGGTGGATAATTGTCGATAACTTTAACAAGTCCATGATATTTTCCCTGCCCTCCTCCGGCAACATTTGTAATTGTTGCCTTGAACAAAAGAGGGTTTCCAGGATCGCGTCCATTCCCCCCCATTGCTTCATAATCGCTTACCAAGCCTGATGTTATACCGGGCACCTCAATTCTGATGCCCCCTACTGATGAATCATATGCCATCTGGTTTAGAGCATCGCCTACTTCTACGCCATGATTCATGTCGAGCACAAAAATACTTAACTCGGCAGTTGAGGTTATGTCACCGGCTATCAGGTTGTTTGATGCGATTTCCACCCAGACTTCACTGGCTGCCTTCTTATTATGCTGGGGTATTCTATATTCAGGTTTAAATCGCTGGTTTTTGGATGCTGCACTGACAGCATAGGTACATCCGACAGCGAGAATGAAATTTACATGCGAACCTTCCTTGATATTGAAAATGTAATCTTTGAAATCGTAATCGCATCCCATAGCCATTACGAGGTTTCCTGATGGTGGCGGGGTTGTCACCGATTCAAATCCCATTTCGTTCAAGGGATCGAAATTACCAATCGAGTAGTCATCAAAATGAAGTTTATACGGATGCAGATCAGCATCAGTTGGAAAGATGTCATCAAGGTAGGGATCAAGGTAATCCGTGTAACCATCAGGATTTAACAAACCAGCATCGGATATTGAAGCTGAGAACGAAGGAAAAAATATCAGGTCGTCACTTTCGACTGCTATAATCCCCTCAACATTGAAAACATGCAAATCTGCGCGATTGCGTCCGGTGATAGGTTTCAAAGGCTCACCTGCATCAAATGGATGCCTTATGCCTATGGTTACAACGGGATATCCATCCGGATTTCTTGATATGCTCTTAATCTTCACGCAATCAGTACATGGCGAAAGAGTAAGAAAATTAGTTATATCAACTACTTCGAGGGTGTCCGTAAGAGAATTCGTTCGCAGAGGAATTACTTCACCGATTAGATTTGTGGAATCGATATATCCCGAGTAGATACCAAGTACACCCATGCCTGCGAGTGGATTACCTGAACTATCATAATCGCTTACATATACAGGGGGATTAGGAATATTTCCTGAATAATTTAAATCCTGTTGATTGTCCGGAACGGATGGAGTTCCCGGTTCAATATGCGAGCAGGATGAAATGATAATCGCTGATGTAAAAACCAGAAGGAAGAAAATTGTTTTCATCCTTAACCTCCCGATAGTTATCGATGATTATTTAAAAACTGCAACTTATTTAACAAGGCAACTCCTCAATATGACATTTGAAACAAACAAACGCACTTTGCCCATTTTTTTAGATGCGTTTTAGTAAGTGTCTATACCAATTATATTAATAATCAAGAATATATGCAATTTGCATTCGATACGATTGTAAAAAAGCCCCCGGGTAATCGGGGGCGTAAATTCAATAGATGTTGTGCTGAATATCATCCCAGTTTCAGACCAAACAAGTCCTGAAGTATGAACTGCATACGTCCGATGAGAAGCGAAATACGAGCCATGACCGTGTAACCAAACGATGCGCCGAAGGATATCATCAGGAACCATATGCCGATCTGCGATACTTTGCCAAGTGTTCCCTTGTGTTCGAGTGAGAAGAAGAAGTAAACGAGAACAGAAAGAACACCAATGAAAACAATAATAGCGCTTATGCTTACCCAGTTCGCAACCACCAGCGAAAAAATCGGATTAGCTCCACCGGATTTCGAAAACTTGGGTATAAACATAACAATCAGAATAGCAATGAACAATATTCTTAATATTATACCTGCTGCGCCTGATATTCGAATCTTTAAGAAAGCATAGACGATACCGATAACAATCCCTGCTAAGACAATACAATAAACCAGCTGTTGGAACGTCCCCATTACATTCGGTCCATGAATCCACAAAGGTTTGAACGTGGCATACATCTGTTGAAGGATTGAGGCTTGAATGATGGCAGGTATCGCTAAACCCGCGCCGACAGCGACCATGAATGCAAGAGCATACCTGCTGACCCACGCAACCGAATTGATGAACCTGAACAGCATGGTCACACCCAGGATGCCCGGAAAAACAAGATACCAGTAATATTGCGGGTCATCCTTAAGCGGACGAATCAAGAGTGGCCACATCACGTTATACCATTCAATAGCGATAAAATAGCCAACGGTCACACCGAGGTACAGATGCTCTCCGAACTTGTATACAGGATTGTCCTTATAGAGGAACGAATACATAGCAAGGGTGAGGAGACTGGCGATAATAATTCCAATCCATGTGGGCGTGGGATTATACGGACCAGTTCCCGCTTGAATCCGCTCAGGTATCCATCCAGCAGCGGCAAATAAGGTCATTTTTGCGAGAATTATTCCCATTTCACACTCCCCTCCTTTTCAGTTGTGCCCTTGAAATAAGGTACAGGATATTAGTAAAAATCACGATGATAACTGTCATCAAATGCACAACGGATTGCGCATTCATACCTTTTAGAGCAAGCCCCGGTTCCTTTACCATGCTTTCGTATTCAGCAGCGCCTTTAAGACCTCCCAGAAGCCCTTTAATCTGACCGGTATTCAGGTAAGGATAATACTGTGTGGCGCTGACTGCGGTTACTCCCGCACCCATATCGAATTTGAAACGTTCCTTGCCATAGGCAATCCAGTAATCGACACTTGCCCCCGCTGCGACATCTATCATAAAATCCAATTGCCCTAATTTATCCACACCTTCAAGCGCTGGCATATTGCCAGTCGGATTACCCCTGTAATCTGCGTTGAATGTGTTTCTTATGCTTTCACCCATGCTCAGGATTACTATAGTGAAACCCGGTTTGTATCCCAGGTATACATAATCGATGCCGCTCTTTTTATCCATTTCCTTTGCTGCTTCGGTCACGCATGATTCACCCAATGCCGCTCCTGTGACCCATAAGGTCAGGATTATCGGTTTTATATCCTTCTTGAAGCAATGTTTCAAGAGTGCGAGAGTCATCGGGTATAGTTCCGGTGCTGACGCCGGATCAAAATCCATCGCTATCAGGATGTGCCCGCCGGGCTTTATAGAATCTATCCTGTCAAAAATCAATTTTGCCGGCGGCGATATTGTCATGGGTAAATAAATACGTACTAAAAGGAATGTAATAACCGCACCGGCAACAAGGAAGTAAATAAAGCGGCGGTCGATTTTCAACATTTTCTCGTAAAAGGTCATTTTAGTCAGCACCTCCTCCCATATAGGTTCTCTCTATACCGAAAATAATTCTCATCGCGGTTGCAATCGATGCTAAACCCACTCCAAGGATTATTCCCCGCTGGGCAGCCATGTTGGGTGTGTTCAGAATCCATTCGGTTATTTGCGGAAGCTTGGGACCAAACATGTACTCACCGATTGGAACACGTCCAAGCATGACAATAATCGCTGTAATCAGAAGGATCGTAGCTTCTTTTGTCCTTGCCCGGAACGCTCTATACGCGGCTGACACAATATAGAAGGCAAGAGTCGAGAACATGGTGGATTGCATCGGCACCAGAAGATAATCGAATTGCCATTGAAATGGGCTACCCGATTTTATTTGAAGGGGATGAGCGAAAGCACAGATCACCATGCTTGTCATTGCTGTATACACGATAATACTGAAACCCCATCCGGGATTCTTCCTTTTTATCTTCAGGTAATGCACATGTAGCAGCGAGTAAATACCCACAACGAGAGCGAAACCATAGATAATCATATCGAACTTCAGTACTTTTCTGTAAATACTCTGGACGCTTTCGTGCGGTATATAGTATTGCAGCCACATGAACATGCCCATCACGAACGCAATGGTAATCGGGAGTTGTTTTCTTATCAGGTTCAAATTTGAGCCTCCTTACTGCGCCTGGAATATTTGCTTTATAAAATCAAAATTCAACAAGGGGCGAATTGCATCCGGGAAAAATTCCGGTATGGTTACAATCAACACCCCGATAATAAGCATTACCATGAAAAACAGTTTGCCGACATCCTGTCCTTTAAGGCTTCCGAGGAGAAGAGGTTCGCGAGACAAGTACGCACTCGCTGCATAGAGTTCTTCACCGATAAGGGTGTAGTCGCATGTCGTGATGAAAAATGGCAGCTGCGCCAATGAATCGGTACCGGCAATCTGGATCGCTCCTGTCGAACCTCCTGTTTCTGCGAGGATCAAGCTTTCCGCGTAATAATAACCCATGAAGATATTGGTAGCCGGTTTTTCACGAACCATGATGCCGTCAATAGCGGCGACATAACTGAACTGGTCATCAGTCAGGAAGAAGATATTGTCAGGATTATATGCATCGGGACGACCTGCGTTGATATAGGCTTCCTTGACGACCTCCTGGCATACTGACATCACGACAGGATCCCGGTGTGGATTGATTATCTGGCTATCATAATCAGCGACTTTCTTTGCTACCTGACCGAGTATATTTACAGCAGCGATTGTGGCAACGGTTGAAAGCCCGTCGAGTCCGGTCAAATAGAGTATTGGACGACCCATCTCGGTGGCACGTCCGATAGCTTCATCAACAGCATCAAGACCGGCAATCTTTCGTATAAAGAGTTGCTTTCCCTTTTTGGCATGACTTATGAACCAGAGAATGATGAAGCAATACACAAAAGCCATCAGGATATTATTACCTCTTAGCTTGTTGAGGGGATTGGATGTAGCCACAAGCATCTGTGTATCGCCAAATCGTGTTTCACGTGTTTCCTGCCCTTTATCATCAAGTTCTACAACGGCCATCTGGAAATAATGTTTGTTGAAATAGTCCGGTTTTACTATGGCCTGTTCCTCCGGGTCAATTCTTGGTTTACCCTTCTTATCAAGAACAGGCAGAACCGGAACCTCCCATTTATAGGCTTGAATATTCTCAAATTTTAAACCTAATTTTTTATCCTTTTGTTTGACATTGTCCCAGAAGGTGGTTTTCAGGCTGGAGATAAGGCTTGAACCCGGTGGGACATCAGCATAAGTGCTTAAAACCTTCAAATCCTTATTCTCATTAAGCTTAGGTATTTTTTCTTCGACAACTACCAGGTTAAATTGAGCGGTTCCGCTTATGCTCTTCGCGAGCTCCTCATCATTCGTTGAGTAAATCAGCAATTGGTCGCCCGGAGCGATCGAGTCAAGTAAAGTCTCATAATTAGTTACCACAATCGCAAATGGTAATTGAGGATTAACCGCGATACTTGTCGCTATGTCATATTGCTGAGTGCTGAAAACAGAAATGCGATTATCTTTCTGTGAATTTGTCAATGAATCCTTGAACAAGTCAAGGACCTGAACAAATTCCATGCCCTGATTTTGCAAACCGTGGACTAAGGTTTCGCTATTGGTCTTATAAACCTCGATTTGCTCACCCTTCTTTTTCTCCCACATCTCTTTTCTAATTCGTTTTTTCTCTTTTTTGGTGATTCCCTCCTCTTCACCGGCGTTGCTGTCGATGTATTCCATCAGTTTTACGAAATCATCCCATGAAGCACCAGTAGTTCCCATTTTTGTGAAGACAATCTGGTACTGACTTACTTTCTCCCCATTCTCTTCTGTTTTTTTGCCCTCATTTGCTTTTTTCAATTCAGCATTTATAAAAGCAATAAGGTTATTAAGGTTTTGACGATCTTTAAGCCCGTCTCCTTCGGAAATGAGAAGGATATTGTAATAGGTTTTGAATTTAAATTCTTCTGTAGTTTTGCTATTTATGAAATCAACGAGAGCATTGATATTGTTGTGATTTAATTTCGCACTTTCAGTCTTGATAAATGAAACATTATATTTACCGGTTGAGTGGTAAACTCGATAAAGATAGCCTGCTTTTTCCTTTTCTTTTTCAGCTTTGTCGCCTTCAGTTAAAGGCCACATGACTACAAAAGCGCTGCCGCCATCGTTGGGATAATCCTTGACCAAAAATTCATTTGGGGTTTTAAATCTTCCTATTTTTATCTGCTTCAACTGGTAAGCCATTAATGCTGCGGCAATGTATTCTTCATTGGATAGTACGGGGGTGCCAGTTTCAGTCCCCGGTATAGCTCCCTCAGGTGGAGCGCCAGCTTCACCAACTGCTGGGGTCTGTTGAGATTGGTCAGACGGTGGTTTTGATGATTCCTGGGCAAGGATTGGAAGGTTCAGTATCAGGCAGGTTGCCGTTATCGATATAATATATATGGAGAGTTTCTTGAAAAAAGAAATATTATGCACCATCAGCCTCCCATGATTGAGTTCTGTATGATGAAAACCTAAAAAATAATGGGGAAATTCTATCACAATTGAATTTAATTGTCTTTAGCTTTCGCTTAATAAAGCGCAAATTGATTCCGAGAAGTGAAAAGAGGTTTTTACTGGTTTTATGTTTACCATGGCGATTGTCGAACGTATAATAGCTGTTAGAAAGTGCCATGACTTATCGTAGCCTTAAAAAGATAACATATCTCGGACTTATCATTCTCGATTTCATCGGGATTCTTTTCTCTTTTTATCTCGCATACACTCTGAGAAGTCATCTGCCACAGGAAAGTTACTATTTACCCGCAAGACCTTACCTGATTCTTTCGATAATGCTCGGCATCCTATATGTACTAATCCTGCATGCAGGAGAAACTCAGAAAAAACATCCATTTGAATCCTATCCTGTTGAAGCCTGGGCTATTACCAACTCCATTCTGAAAGGAACGATAATCTTCATGGCGATTTCGTTCCTTTACCGGGGATTTTCGATATCAAGGTTGATTGTGATTTTTCATCTTTTACTCGCAATCATCATTGTCGCAATCATACGTCTCATTTGGCGCTTAGCCGTGATAAAACCATCGATGCAATCCAAAGCGAAGCGTCGCATACTCACTCTTTCATCATCCAGTCAGAAAGCAAGTCAACATGAAAATTCCGAGATGATAAGCCGGCATTCCGAGGAAAAAAAGAAGTTTATTTTTAATACTGATGATTTGAGCTCTTTTGAAAAATTGGAAGAGGAGATCGTAAAGAATCAGATAGATTGCCTTGAATTAAATGAGAAGGATTTTAGCGCTGATTTTCTTTTAAACATCGCATTGCTTTCTTCAAGACTTCGAATCGATTTAAGAGTCAGACCTGATTTAATAAGTCTGATTCCTTTGAAGTTCACGCTTGAGGAGAGCGGTGGAGAACTCTACTGGACTGCCGGCAAAGGTTTGCGTGAGCTTTATCCAAGAACGCTAAAGCGAATTTTTGATTTTTCATTCGCGTTTTTTTTATTTTTAATTTTTCTCATACCTGGCATTTTCATCTCCTTGATAATCGCTTTCACAAATTCGGGTGGTGTTTTTTATTCACATGAGCGAATCGGTGTAGGTGGGAGGAAATTCGGGATTTTAAAATTCCGAACGATGTATGCCGATGCTGAAGAGCGTCTGAAGAAAAATCCGGAATTATATTCGGATTTCATGAAGGGTTTTAAGCTGAAAAAAGATCCGAGAGTGACACCGATAGGCAGTTTCCTGAGGCGCACAAGTCTTGATGAACTTCCCCAGATTATCAACATACTTAAAGGAGAAATGAGTTTTGTAGGACCTCGTCCGGTAGTTGAGGAAGAGCTATCAAGATATGGAAAATACAAGGATTTACTGATGAGTGTACCGCCAGGATTGACCGGCTTATGGCAGGTAAGCGGCAGAAGCGATTTAACATATGAGGAGAGAGTGCGTCTCGATTTATATTACGTGGAAAATTGGACACTTGGATTCGATATGGTAATAATAGCACGTACGCTACCTGTTTTTCTTTTCGGAAAAGGAGCCTATTAACCAAATTTTTTAGAAAAAAGTCCTTTTAATGCACTTGGTACATTCATAAAGTGTCATTTTCGTGGTAATATTTAGAGCATGAAAGTTATTTCAGAAATGATACATAAGCGAGAGTACAATGGTGTCCAGGGCGAATGGTTTGTCCCGGACATCTTCTTAAGTATTTTTAGAACTATCTCAAACAGGTACTCGGTGTAAGAAGCCATGAGCGATGCAAGAGTATTAGTATTGAACGCCGATTATCAACCCCTGAACGTTTGCGGACTCCCAAGAGCCGTCGGGCTTATCTACCTCGGGAAGGCGCAAATCCTCGAAACGAAAGATGATTCCCTTAGAACCGTAAATTGCACCTATCCAAAACCTTCCGTTATCCGTCTTTATACATACATACGGAAGCCGTACACGACAGTCAAGCTCAGTCGCAAGAGTATCCTCACGCGCGATAATTACTCATGTCAGTATTGCGGCAAACGTGAGAAACACATGACGGTTGATCATGTGCTTCCGAAAAAACATGGAGGAAAGACGGAATGGGAGAACTTGGTTTGCGCGTGCAGGGCGTGCAATTCACGCAAAGGCGGACGAACTATGAAGGAGGCTGGAATGCAGCTCATAAAAAAGCCATACAAGCCGCATTTCGTTCTGCCAAATCAATACACGCAATTGGTTAACAGCAACCTTGATGAGGCGTGGTGGAAGTATCTTGAGTATTACATTATTAACTGATTTTGATATCGAAATCATAAATTTAAAACCGGTCGAAAGACCGGTTTTTTTTGTACAGGCATTAGTGCCAATTAAAAAAAAGTGGTTGCCTTATCAATGATGTAAGGGCGGGTTTCTATGTAATCCAAGATAAACACTCGCTCGAAGTATCTCGTTAAACCTATATAATTGCACGCTCGAACTGTAAACCCGCCCGTACGTTTGATTTTGAATTTTAGGCAACTACTTATTTATGTTAGATTGGCACCAGTTACAAAAGCTCCAGATCATTTTTCAGCAATCGGCGCTCGCAGAATTTGCAGATAAAGGTTAACGGCTCTTTTTTGTGCAGGACAAATCTTGTCGGGGTGCCTTCGAGATTCGTAACACAATTGGGATTGCTGCATTTCAGAACTCTGTCAACGACTTTTGGAATCTCCACTTTATATTTTTCCACGACAGCGTAGTTCTTTATGATATTAATAGTGGCATTCGAGCTGAAGATACTGATTTTATCGACATCCTCCTTGGACAGGTACCGGTTCTCAATTTTGATGATTCCCTTGCGTTGGAATTGATGCGACATCATATTCACACCGATAAGCACCTCATCATTGGAGCTTTCAAGATCGAGGATACGGACAATCTTAAAAACCGTATCCGAGTCGATATGATCTATAACCGTTCCGTTTTGAATGAGGTTGATAGTTCTTTCTTTTTTCAAAATTTCTTCTTTCATTGTATTGCTCCCATTGTCAGACAGATTAACGCCATCCGTACCGGGATTCCGTTCGCAGCTTGTTCAAAATATTTCGCATAAGGAGTGTCATCGACATCGGTCGAGAGTTCATCAACCCTCGGTAACGGATGCAATATTCCAAGTTCCTTGTTGCACCCTTGAAGGAAAGCGCGGTTTATAAAGTATCCTTGTTTGACTTTTTCGTAGTCGAGCTCATCGCCAAAACGCTCCCTCTGGATACGAGTTACATATAGCACATCCAGCTCATGTTTAACCTTTTCAAAGTTCAGAACCTCTGTAAAATCGACTTTCTTTTCTTTCAATTCATCAAGATGATCATCCGGCATTCTCAGGTCCGGTGGAGATATGAAGAACATTTTAGTGTCGAAGAAGCTAAGAGCGTATGCGAGTGAGTGTACGGTTCGACCGTATTTCAAATCGCCCATGAAACCAATGGTATGACCATCGAGTTTGCCTTTTGATTTGCGTATGGTGTAGAGGTCGAGGAATGTTTGAGTCGGATGTTGATTCGCGCCATCACCGCCGTTAATGATTGGGATTTTTGCGATATTGCTCGCGAGTCTCGCCGCGCCCTCTATTCTTGCGCGTATTACTATGATATCGCTGTATGACTCGATGATTTTGATGGAATCGGCAAGCGATTCACCCTTCTTGGCACTGGTCATGGCTGGATCTGCAAAACCCATCGCATTACCACCCAATCGCATCATGGCGGATTCGAAGCTTAGCCTTGTTCTTGTGGATGGTTCATAAAAAAGGGTCGCCATGATTTTGCCATCCATCATGTGAGAATATTCCTTCGGATTCTCATCGATCATCGATGCCACATCAAGAACATGCAGAATTTCCTCCTTTGTGAAATCCCTCATTGAAATGATGCTGCGATTTTTAAAGCTCATGTATATACCTCCGGATTTTACATTTTTCCCGGCATCGCTGATTTGATTACTTCTTCTGTTTTTGCTTTGGCTTTGACGCGATGCCGGGCTACTTAATTAAATCAATTTCAAAAGCCATAAGATGATGCCTTTCTGGATGTGCATGCGATTTTCAGCCTGATCATACACAATCGATTGAGCACCATCGATAACATCCGCAGTCTGCTCGTATCCACGCATTGCAGGAAGACAATTCATGAAATACGCAGACTTTTTAGCATGAGACATCAGTTCTTTATTCACCTGGAAAGGCATGAATATTTTTACTCGCTCTGCTTCCTTCGACGGATCTATATGATAGCTCATCCATGAGTCAGTATAAACAACATCAGCATTTGTAACCGCTTCCCTTGCATCATGAGTAAGCTCAACATCAGTTCCCGATTTCTTAGCTTTCTTTTTCGCCCATTCGAGGACTTCAGGCTGAGGCTCAAATTCACCACCTTGGGGACATCCAACGCTGATATTAACTCCCATGATGGAACATCCATAAAGCAAAGAATGAGTCACATTGTTGTTGGAATCGCCGACATAAGCAAGTTTCAAGCCTTTTAAGGAGCCTTTTTTCTCGATTATAGTCATGAAGTCACCCATTATCTGACATGGATGAGAAAAATCCGTGAGAGCATTAATTACTGGCACAGATGAATATTTTGCAAATTCCTCTATATCCGAATGCTTGAAGAGTCGAGCCATGATTATGTCCACAAAGCGGGAGGAGACAATCGAAGTGTCCTTAATGGATTCCTTTTTGCCAAGAGGCGAGTCTTTAATGTCGTAATATATAGCGTGACCGCCGAGCTGGGTCATGCCTGTTTCAAAGCTCAGACGGGTTCTAAGCGATGGTTTAGCAAAAAGCATCATGAGGGTTTTTCCATCCAGAATCTTCGCGTAACCTTGAGCATATTCCGAAGGTTTGTCCCTCATTAGATTTTTAATAACGATGGATTGATTTATTACATGTTCGAGTTCTTTGCGTGAAAAATCCCTAAGGCTGAGAAAATGCATCGCCCTACTCCACAAAACAAGAATTTAAGCCTGTGGAATTATAGATGCTTCAAGCGGTTCTGAAAAGCTCAATTTGCTTAACTGAGTAGAAATATGTTCCCGGATTTGCCAGATCGAAATCATCAAGTCTGCCAAGGATTGCCTGTTTCCCGCCTTTTTTAAGGAAATACTGGATAGCTTCAAGTTTCGGTTTGATACTTCCCGGATCGAGTGTATTTTGAGTCATGAATAAATCGAGATTCTCAAGGCTCATCTCTCTAATGAAGTCCTTATCATTGAGTTGAGCTGTTTTGAAAAGACCTTTAACATCGGTAAGGATTATCAGATGCACTTCGCTATCCGGATTCATCTCGAGAAGCGACGCAGCAAGGACAGCGCTCGCACGATCCTTATCGATTACAACATCGCTCGGGATGAATTTTTCCGGTGAATCGGGATCGAAGCCGTCACGGTTGCCTTCATATCGAGGATCATAAACCGGAACGCCCCCACCACCGCAGCAAATAGTAATCACACCCTCGTTTAAAAGCATATTTATCGTTTCTATCTCCTCTATGCGATAAGGCAAGGGCGATGGTACAACTCGTCGGACTTTTTCATTCTGGCCATCAGGAGCTTTGTAAACGATTCCTCGCCGCTTGGCTTCTTCATGGTCGATATCCGATGGATTCAACCACGGTCCGACATACTTGGTGTATTCATCAGGTGTGAAGTGGATTTTATCGACATAAACATGAGTTATCAGGCAGGCTGTCTTTTTCTGACCGAAAACCGGATTCCGTCGCATTTCTCTGATTATCCAATGACCTATTCTACCCTGTGTGTTGGCATCACAGTCCGCAATATCGATACCGGGGAGCTTGTAATGTTGGCGCGCCGCATGGGATCGGATGAGATCGTTTCCAACCTGCGGACCGTTACCATGCGTTAAAGCGACAGAATCATAAAAGTTCACAAGTTTCTCAAGACTTTTAAGAGCTTGCGCGATGTTATAGCACTGGACCTCGGGATCGCATGGTTGATTTTTCTTGAGGATAGCGTTTCCACCGAGAGCCAATACGGCGATTTGACGTTTATATTTCAGGAAATTTGACGCCATAAAATCAAAAAATCACGAATAGAAAGAAAAAAGTAATTATATCATATTAATACAGTAGATTCAACATTGTAATCTTAAAGAAAACAGAACCCTCCAAGTGAAGATATGAAAATTTTTCATATTCATTGGAGGGTCGTAATCCAGTATTCCCACTTTATATATCGGATGATTTTTTTACCGGTTCTCCTTGATTTATTTTTTTGTGTTTCTGTATATCTTGCCGTTCCCAAAAAAGTAGTTGTTAAATATCCAAAATCAAAACGTACGGGCGGGTTTACGGTTCGGGCGTGAGGTTGAATATGTTTAACAAGTTATTTCGAGCGGGTGAAAGCTTTAGTTTACGTAGAAACCCGCCCATCTATCATTCATATTATTAGTAATTTGAAATCCGATATGTTTTAATTGATTTTGTTGTCTTAGGGTTGGTTTAAATGAGACAATATTTTACGAAAGAAAAAACGATTGACTGAAAAGCCGAAAATAATAATCGCCTCACATGCGGGGACGGATTTTGATTCGCTCGCATCGATGGTCGCAGCGCATAAGCTCTACCCCGATGCACAACCTGTTTTGGTGGCGGGATGCGATATAAATGTAAGAGAATTCATGTCGCTTTACACCGATGTCTTTTTTTTAGCGAATGTGTCTGATGCGGATTTATCAGAGGTAAAAACGGTAATCGCTACAGATGTCGGAACCAAACGTAGACTTGGTCAGAAAGTCGGAGAGCTTCTCGATCGCGACGATGTAAAAGTGATTCTTTATGACCATCACATCACCGAGGAGAAGGATTTCAGAATCGACGAACTCCATCAGGCGAATTTCGGTTCCGCGACAACGGTGGTGTTGAGCGAACTATTGCCAAAAAAAGTGGAAATTAATCCAATGGAAGCAACGCTTTTCACACTTGGCATCTATGAGGATACCGGCAATTTAACATATACAACCACAACTCCTCGCGACCTCGAAATCGTAGCCAAGCTTTTAAAATTTGGAGCGCGTCTCGATATCGTTACCCGATTCCTTTCTCATCAGCTGAATCCGATGCAGAGGCAACTTCTGCAAAAATTGCTTTTGAACATACGCGAGATGAATATAAACGGGCACAATATCACATTCACAACAGCTGCAATGAACGTATGGGTTGAGGAATTCGCACTTCTAACTCATATGGTCGGTGAAATGGAGAATGCGGATGTTGTTTTTGCTCTTGCTGAGATGAAGGACAAGCTTTACATAGTCGGACGAAGCCGTATTCCATCCGTAAATGTGGCAGATGTCCTCGCTTATTTCGGCGGCGGAGGACATGCATATGCCGCATCAGCAACCGCGCCGGGAGGTAAAATCAATCGAGCGCTGCCAAGCCTTATCGATTGCCTGAGGGACTTGATTCCACCGGGAATTACAGCGAGAGACATCATGTCATCGCCGGTTGTTACAATCGATCCTGACGAACCTATAACCGCAGCATATGAGAAGATGATTCGAAACGGTCATTCCGGACTCGTTGTACTTAATAAAGAGGATGACAATATCGTCGGGCTGATATCTCGCAAGGATGTTGATAAAGCGATTTCACATGATTTGGGGCATGCGCCTTTGAAATCGGTTATGAGTTACCACGTTATCACAGTGAATGAACGAACGACGCTCGATGAAATGAAGGATTTGTTAATCTCACACGGAGTTGGACGACTTCCGGTTATGTTCGGTGGTAAGTTAATCGGAATAGTCACCAGAAGCGACATACTCAGGGCGATCCATCTCCAAACGCAAATGGGCTCATCAAAAAGGATACGATCGGAAGCTGAAAGAAAAATTCTTCTGAATTTAGCAAGACTTGCTCCTGAATACAAAGGCTATATCGAAAAAGCCGGTGAGATTGGAGATCGCCTCGGCTACCAGGTTTTTCTCGTTGGCGGAATAGTCAGGGATCTCATTATGGGGAGAGAAAATCTCGATCTTGATTTTCTTGTTGAGGGTTGCGGCGAGGATTTCTCCACGGAGCTCGGGAGGATATTCAACGCGAAAGTCGATTTGAACGAACGATTCGGAACCGCGAAAATTCACGTTAGGGATGATTTTCATCTGGATGTTGCGTTGTGTCGATGCGAATATTACCGCAGACCGGGAGCTCTTCCTGAAATCACACCATCGGGACTGAAAGACGACCTTTATCGTCGCGATTTCACTGTTAACGCTTTGGCGATACGGGTCAATCCATCGGGATTCGGTGAACTCATCGATTTTTTCCGTGGTGTCCGTGACCTTGAACATAAAATCATCCGGACTCTGCATCCACTAAGTTTTGTTGATGATCCAACAAGGATATTCAGAGCGATACGATTCGAAGGACGTCTCAAATTTAAAATAGATGATGAGACGCTTCGTCAAGCGCATGTGGCTCTCGAAAGCGATATATTCGCGAAAATAACTCCTGAACGAATCAGGCACGAAATGGAATTGATTCTTAAAGAGAATAATCCTTCAGCAATAATCCTTAAAGGCGACGATATCGGTCTATGGAAACGGGTTGATATCGCTTTGAAAATAGATCGCTCACTTTTCGAACCGGAAGACCGGATAGCAATAGCCTGGAAACAATATGGTGCGAAAAGCGATGCCGAAATCTGGAGAGTGTATCCGCCGGCGCTTTTCGTGAACTTGAGTGAGAAAACGCTTCTCAGAATAATCGAAGATATGAATTTCGACCATATCGCGGATTCTGTAATGAGGTCGGTGGCGGATGGGGCGAAAAATGTCAAAAAGGCACTCAAAGGATTGACGGTTAAAGATATTAGAAAATATGTTCCGATTTTTTCCGCTCTCAGGATTGAGGCTCTTATATTCCTCACGGCGCTTTTTAAACAAGATGAGAATAATATGACAATATTGAAAAATTTCCTTGAAAATATCAGGAATGTCGCACTTGAGATAGATGGTGATGATTTAATCCGAAAGGGGCACAAACCATCGGAACTCTTTAAAGAAACATTCCGCGAAGCATATTACAGGAAGCTCGAGGGGCATCTAAGCGGAAAAAAGGATGAGCTCAAATTCGCGCATGAGTATCTATTGAAGCTTGAAAAAGGGAAAAATCAGTGACAAAACTTGGGACGTCAGAAGAGATAATAATTCTCGTTTTGCAGATACCGATTCTATTTTTCAGCATCGTACCTCATGAGATTTCTCACGCGTTCATGGCTTACCGTCTCGGCGACCCGACGGCAAAAAACATGGGACGATTGACATACAACCCGATTAAACATCTCGATTTCGTCGGTTCGATGGTTTTCATAATTACCTTCGTAATCAACATAATCAGACCTATTGGAGTAGTAATCGGATGGCCGAAGCCGGTTATGGTCGATTTCAGGTATTTTCGCAATCCCCAAAAAGGAATGGCGCTTGTCGCGTTTTCAGGGCCACTCGCAAATTTCGCGTTAGCCGCAGCTTTTCTATTCATCTTCTTCTTACTCGATTGGATTCCTGTTTCTATCCCGGTTACATTCTGGCTTCCAATCCTTTTCGGTGTTTTTATTAATCTATTACTTGGAGGTTTTAATCTCCTTCCGATACCGCCTCTTGATGGTTCCAATATCGTAGCGGGATTTCTCCCCTGGCATCTTGCAACATACATTTATCGTGCACGCAACATAGGCATGGTTATTATTCTTATATTTCTCATTACTTATGGAGTAAGAATCCTCGATAATGTCGCAAATGGATTTTTCGGTCTTTTCGGAGTCCGATTTATGTAATTCGTGACGAAAGGAAAAACATATGAAATCAAAACTTTATCTCCCAATTTTTTTGTTGATCCTTGCAATTTTAATCACTGTTTCATGCTCAAAAGGAAAAACAGGAGAAGCCAACAAGGATAAAGGAACAATACAATCCGAAACAGCTGAAACAACACCAACACCTGAAGCTGAACGTCCGAATCTAACCGAGCTCGCTCAAACGCTCACTCCCGATATCCTCAAAGAGGCTCATAATCTGGTAGCAGCATATCCTAATGCTACCTGGGACAATACTAAGGGAAGTTATTCAAAAGTTCCGCTCGGACAAATCTATAATATCGTATATACATCAACCGATCCAATCGACAAGGTTGCTGAATTCTTTCGCACAAATATTTCCAAAGAATACCTGAAAGAAATCAAATCGCCGGAAGGCGATAGCAAGAAGTGGATACATTTCCAATTTGAGGGTCAAGGTTTCAAACATAAAGCTAAAATTCTTCTAAGGGATCTCAATGGAGAATCAACCGAGATTGTATATTACATAGAAAACCCATCAACACCAGCTAAAAAGGAAGAATCCAAGGGTTCATAATTTGACTGGGAATGCAGAAAAAAATTCTTTCGATTTGGAAATTGAGGGTGATATAGGAGTATTCCTTGACCGCGATGGCACAATAAACAGAGCGGGTCCCGGCGAGTATATAACCAAATGGATGAATTTTGAGTTTTTACCCGGCGCCCTCGAGGGTATCTCGCTTCTCGCATCTCTTCCCGTCATGATTTTTATAGTCACAAATCAATCCGCGATATATAGAGACCTTATGACACACGGTGACCTTGAGCATATTCATGGCATGATGGAATTTGAGATAGTCTCCGCTGGCGGGCGGATAGACAGCATCAAATACTGTCCTCATGCCCCACGAGACAAGTGTGCCTGCCGGAAACCATCATCGCTATTGTATGAAGAACTCGCTCGGGAATATTCTATCGATCTTTCCAAATCGTACAATATCGGAGATCACACTCGCGATATGGAAGCCGGTCAAAAGGCGAATATGATAAACATCCTTGTTAGAACAGGTCACGGCATTGCAAGCGAGGCGGAACTCGCGACTCAGAATGTCAGGGTGGATTTTATTGTCGATAATTTAAAAATGGCAGCTGATACAATAGCGAATTTAATCAGTTGCAAATAATGACCGTTGCAAAAGCAACAAAGTATGTCATTCCGAAGCGAAATTCAGAATTTGATATCGTTAGAAAACACATCATTACTTTAAGTAGATTATTCAAATTCTGAATTTCGCTGAGGAATCTCTCTTTTTGGGACGGTCACAAACAATAATTCTAATTTCAATCAACCGTGAGGCGCTTATGAGAAATTATATGATTTTTTTAATACTCGTTTTAATCTGCATAATGCCCTGTTCCGTTTCAAGATCAGAAGAAGGTAATGTTGATCCCGACGCGGAAATTAAAGCGGCATCCGATTATTTTAAAAATATCGGAATTGAAAAATTCAATTGCGATATTAAGGTGATTTTCGACCCATCGGGTCAATACAAGATGAAGGATATAGAGAAATGGGAAATAGCTAAAGGCACATATGTTTTCATCGGTCATTACAACTATGCTGACGAGGGTATTTTTTCCTTAGAGGTTTTCGGTGAGACTATTGCCAGAAACGATGCGACAACGCAGGATATGCAATCCAACATTATTGTACCGCTTATTCCCATGCCGGGAAGCATAATGACCGGAGAATCGATTAAGAAAAGATATACGACGAGTTACAAGGGCGAAGCTGAATTCGATGGATATCCTTGTTACAGAGTTCGTCTTGATGCTATCTCGGATAAGAATGAATTTTTCAAATACATGGAGTATTACATCGACAAGAAGGACAAGGTGATTCGTCAGGTGGATTGCTCTTTCGATTTTGGAATGTGGATTGGAAGCGGTCATGGTGAATTCTTCTACACGAAGAGACGAGGTATGCTGATGCCTAATGTCGGCTTTGGTGATATTTACCTGAGAAGTCCATATTCAAGAAAAATACAGATGTGGGGGAAGTGGTCGGGATATAAGATGGATATGATGAAAGAAACTGAAGAAGGTTCTGAATGAAAATCCGATCGGACATTCTCTGGATTGGATTAATCCTTCTTTGTGGATTTCTCCTGAGAATGTTCGGTATAGATCATGGTTTACCGGGAATTTACCATCCTGATGAACCGATTGTCGTATCACGAGCAGCTGATCTTGTTATCAACGGCAAATGGAATCCAAAGTTTTTTCACTGGCCATCGCTTTTGATTTATCTCCTTGCTCTCGAATATGAGATTATCTACTTCATAGGATTTCTAATCGGAAAATTCAAAAACTCGGAGGAATTTTTCAAGTTTTATATTTTAAACCGTGGGATATTTCATCTCGTTGGACGGGTAACTATAGCATGCATGAGCGTTGGTATTGGATATTACATTTACCTTATCCTCAGAACTGTCAAATCGCATCGAGCCGGATTAATCGGCCTTGCTATCGCTGAATTTTCACTATTGTTGGTGAAGCACGGTCAGTATGTCACTCCTGATATTCCCGCTGCATTCTTTGCAGCAATTTCGATTTATTATTTTACCCGCTATCACTTTGCCAATAGTTCAAAGCGATTATTGATCTGGTCAGGATTTTTCATCGGGCTTGGGATTGCTTGTAAATACAATTATGCCTTGATGCTGGTTCCTCTATGGCTGATTTGTCTGTCAAAGAAAGATATATTATTGGGAAAGCGTATAGCGAATTTGGTTTTATCATCTATTGTCGCGGTTCTCGTTTTTTTAATCACAAACCCATTTATTATTTTAGACTACCCTACTTTCAGCTTTCAGTTTTACGAGATAGCAAGGCATTTAAAAGAGGGCCATATCGGAATGGAATCAAGTGGACATCCATCGATTGACCTTCTAAGACATTTGCTTTCAAGCACCGGTGTGATATTTTTCGTATCCTCTCTTCTGGGAATATACTTTTCGTTAAAGAGAAGCATATCATGGGGATTGGCAATGCTGATTTTCCCGATTCTTCTTGTTATTTCACATGGACGATGGCAGGTGACTGCTGATCGTTATGCAGTTCCCCTGATTCCTTTTTTTATTATATTTTCTGCTTATTGCCTTTCGACATTTATTTTTGAAAGGAAGTTTTTCTGGGCTTATCTTGCATCAATCGTTTTTGTTATCATCATAATTCAATCATTTACCATGAGCTTTTTTCATTGCCTTGAGAACTCAAAACCGGATACTCGTGAAATCGCAAGGATATGGATAGAATCGACCATTCCCTCTGGATCGCGCATCGCTATTGAAAAGAATGGTCCAACTCTCGAACATATAGCGAGTGCGTATCACCGTGAACCATCTTATTATTATTTTGATATTATCCCCTGGTTCAGCACAAGCTATCGCAGTGAGGAACCATGGACATTGATTGAAAAAAACAAGCCACAATTTGTAATTATCAATTCAGTTGTTTTCAATCGATATATTTCCAAAGGAAATTCTGGTAAAAATAATTCCTCCGGAGTATATGAGGTTTGGCAGGATTATTACAATCGTTTGAATAGTAGGGGTAAACTTATCTATGAAATCTCTCCGGATCGGAAGTCAACAGGACCAATCGTAAAAATATATTACTTACCCGAATTTGACACCATGAACAACTATAAAGGTTTGATGCAAAATTAATTGGCTCAAGAAAATAATCCCGTGGAGTATTCTGGGGGTATTAATAATCCTTGTTTTGTACTATGGATTGATTCCGGGTTTCAACAGCATAAATACGGATTTTCCCAATTACTATACCGCATCAAGGATGTTCATCGAAGGCAAGGATTTATCGCAGATTTACGACAACAGGCAGTTTCAGAAGCAGGCTGATTTTTACGGGATCGATGACATAATCGTATCCTATGTTCCGCACACTCCTGCATCAATGCTTCTATATGCGCCCATCTGCAAATTTGATCCTCTAACCGCAAAGCGAATCTGGCTAATTCTAAATATATTATTCCTTTTGGGAACTGTTTTACTTCTTAAGAGGATATTCGATTTATCTTTGATTCTATGCTCCATAGTTTATCTTGGATTGATAATACCTGTCGCCAACAACTTTTTATACGGACAACCTTATGTATTCCTGGCTTTTGGTATTTGCATCGTGCTATATCTGTGGAGGTTTAACAAGGATTTCTTATCAGGACTGATACTTGGAATCATCTCCTCAATCAAACCATTTCCAGCAATATTACTGATACCCGCTTTATATAATCGCAGACAGAAAATAATTGGTGGATTTATCTTAGGGTTTCTGATTTGTCAGATTCCGATAGTTATATTGTCACCTGAAATATATGCCCCTTATTTTAATTTGGTTTTACCAGCATCAATTGAGGGAAACATTCAGAATCCGTATGACACTCAATTCGGAACAATCGCTGTTTTTCTAAGAAATACATTTTACCCCGATCCGTTCAGGAATCAATCACCGATTTATAATTCGCCTTTTCTATATTTCTATTTTAAAGCGTTTCTTTCTTTATTTTTCCTTATACTATACCTATCTTTTGCTTTTAAGTTTAAATCCAGGAGCACATCATACAATATCAATGAGTCTTCACTATTCATAATTCCTGCCTTTTTAATTTCGCCATTTTTATCTTCTTACCAATATGTCCTGCTTGTTTTTCCCCTTATATTTCTTGTGGGAGTATATAAATCATTTTATTTTTTTATCTTTATGGAATTTATATTTTTCTTCATTCTTAAACATTTCCAAATCCCATTCAGTGAGTTAATTTTCATTTTGATTGTCACAATCTACATTGCAGCAAAGGAAAATACCCCGATTTTACGAGCCAGACTGTCTTATTACATCGCTTATCTTCTGATTCTACTTTTACCTTGTGTCTACGCATGTTATTCGATAAATAGGATTAATGTATATTCCGACAAAGCTGAGCCTGTGATGGACATAAATGTAAAAGGATTTCCTGGAGAATTGAGAAGTTTTGGTTCCAACTTATATTTTACGGAGATTTCTGATGGCAATTATCATCTTAATTTGAACGGGAAAGATCTTGGGTTCAAGGGATATGATATTTTCAATCCGTGCATACTCCCCATGGATGATTATCTACTATTGGGATGTCAGATGATTGATAAGGGACGATCTCAGATTGTTCTGTTCGCTGAAAAAGAAGGGAACTGGTCGGTAATATGGAAAAAGAATGTCACGAATGTTGATGATTTAGAGATTGCGAGATGGTTAGGAAATCCTTTTGATGGTGTGGCTTTGGTATGGATTGATACAGATAATAGTGAGTTGACAATATGCTGGCCGTTTTCATCAAGAAGACCTTTAAATGAAAATATTGAAGGACTGAGGCAAGTCAGATGGAATGATGCCAAGGGAGAGCTATTTATGCTTATAAAACGTAACGATTCTGCCGCATTTGGAATTGATCTGTTTGAATTTATGATAGTTCAGAATGTATCTTCAACAAAACCTTATTTAACATATAAGATAGAAGCGATCCCATATTTACAAGCATCAATATTCAATTTCGATATTTCACCTGATGGCAATTATTACGCATATTCATCTAAAATCGATCAAGAATATGGCGGTATTTTTATACAAAAAAGAGGAGATGAAACCGCCAGTATAATTACAAATATTCAAGCAAATGATTATTTACCCTCATTTGTGACATTTATCGATGAAAACGGGAAATATCATTCAAACATTTATTTCATATCCGAGCGGGGCGGGGGTTTAAATGATGGGAGGATATATCGTATTGATTTGGCGAGTGTAGATTGACGATAGCTATAAAATCCCCGGCATCCCTGATTTACATTATGCTTCTGTTTTCATTTTCGTTCTGACGGGATGCCGGGCTACATAAAATTCAAACATGAAGAAAATCAAGTTGACCATTTGCCGCAGCGATCTCCCCAGGTGGCGATTATATCTTTCTCTCTGAAAGCCCTTACAATTCTACAAGTGTTGGCGCATCCATCGCATTTGAATGTCTTAGTTTCGTATTCGATATCCACAAGGTCCAACCCGACGAATTTCGTTATCCTCTCTCGCGCGATTGTGGAGGTTTGAGTCGCGCTTTGAAGCTTGAGCATAGAGGTGGTAACACCGGTTAGAGCGTTATCAATCGACCTCCTGGCAAGATAACACATCCCTATTGCGCCCATGACAGTATTGTATTCAGGGACTATTACCTCCGTTTTAAGAGCTCGTTCAAAAGCTTTTCGAACACCCACATTCTCACTTACACCACCCTGAAACACTATTGGAGCCTGTATATCTTTTCCTTTTCCGACATTATTCAGATAATTGCGCACAAGCGCTTGACACAGACCGGCGATAACATCATTCATTGGAACTCCTATCTGGAGTGCATGAATGAAATCGCTTTCTCCGAATACAGCGCATCGAGCGGCAATATCAGCCGGTTCTTCGCATTCGAGAGCGCGAGGACCGAGTTCCTCTACAGCTATTCCCACTCTCTGCGCTATGTTATCGAGCATGCTTCCGGTACCTGCGGCGCAGACTGTATTCATGGCGAAATCAACAGGGATGCCATCCTGCAGGATGATAATTTTCGAGTCCTGACCTCCAATTTCGATAATTGTACGGATATCGGGACCGACAGTTTCGAGAGTCGCGACAGCATGAGCGGTGATTTCATCCTTGACAATATCAGCGCCGACAACAACACCTGAAAGTTCTCGTCCGCTTCCAGTTGTCCCTACACCGAGGATATCCATTGAATCAGTGCCAACCTGGTCGCGGATTTCGAGAAGTCCTTTCTTGACCGCTTTTATCGGTTGTCCTTCAGTACGAAGATAAATCTGGTGGATGACATTGCATTGCTCATCCATGAGTACAAGATTGGTTGAGATAGAACCGACATCTATGCCGAGGTAATATGCCATATTTTTTCGCATTTTTTCCCAGCATCCCTGATTCGCTTTATTCTTCTTTTTCTGTCTTGGTTCTAACGGGATGCTGGATTACATTAGTTTACAACAGGAGTAGTTTTCTTGCCTGGTTTCAGTTTTCGAATCTTGTTGTCGCGGACACGTTCGACAAAGCTTTCAAGTCGAGTTTGGAAACCCGCACCGCCGGCATGCTCATCGAAAATGAAACTGTAAAACGGAATACCCACATCCTTTGCGACCTGTGGGAGAATATCTTTCGCGCTGACTTCGGGCATGCATGAGAATGGCATTACTTGAATGATGGCATCAAGACCTTTCTCAGCGGCTTCGACCGTATGCCCTATTGTCTCAATTCCCTCTCCCCCAAAAGGAACCTTCATCCAGGGTCGAGCTTTTCTTATCGCTCGTTCGTGGGATTTTTCCGGCGTTTCCTTAGAAAGATAAGTGAGGATACGCTCTTTAATCCATTTCGTGCTTGATGATGTCCTTGATACTCGCACACCGAGTTCGCCAAGACGTCGCACTATCTCCATATTCGCGAATGGTTCAAGAAGAATGAAAATCTCACCGGTTAGTTCTATATCGACTATGTCATCGCGATTTGGAACAGCCGGAATTGTTGAATCGTACTCCTCTATCGCATCGTTTTTTATTTTTGAAAGCTCCTCATATGAACCAGCTTTGAAAATTCTATCGACATATCTTCTATAGAGTTTTTCAGCTAATCTTTTTTTTGGTTCGATAGCGATCCGTTTCATATAGAGTTCCTCCTCGATCCAGTCGGTGATTTCCATTTTGGATACAGCCCATAATATCGATGGCTTGATTTTTCTTATTTTCCAATGAGCAAGGTTTAGTACTTTAAGACTGAACTTGATCCATCGTCCGGAAGGCGGCTCTATAATCACGAATTTAGGTTCATACCCGAGTTTTCCAAGTATTAATTTAGCAGTGTGTCCATAAAGACCGAATCGACATGGACCGATACCTCCAGCCATGAAAATCGTTTCAGCGCCTTTATCCAAAGCCTCAAGAAAATTACCAAGGACATATTTAAAAGGGACACACATGCTTTCAGGAGCGTGAAGGCTGCCGCGTCGAATAGTCTCCTGGGTTATCGATGGGGGAGCGATTACCTCATAGCCCAACTCGCTGAAAAGGGTCGATGTGCCTATATAGAGATTTCCCATGTGCGGGAAGGTTATTTTCTCCTTAGGACACATCAGATACCGCCATGTTTCCATTTCATAAGGTTGGCGAAAGCCTCGATCCTTGTCTTCACACCCGCTTCCGCTGTGTGCTCATCAACGATAAGGCTGAGAAGAGGGATATGAGCTTTTTCAGCTTCATAACCGATAAACTCATTTGTCACGGCGGATGTACCGCAGTTGAAGCTGGTGACAGAGATAATGCCATCAACCATTTTTCGACGTATATAGTAAAAGGCGGCGCCGAGAATCTTGCGTTCGTGAATCCAGAATATCTGCTTCTCCATGGTACGGTTCATGCGATTGATAATATGTTCGCTCAAGGCATCAGGCGTGTAAACAAAAAGCCCTTTCTCGCGAAGCCTGTTAACAAGATTGAAGCTCGAGAAAGAGTCATTTAGATTGTAATTATGTCCGATAAGAGCAATTTTCAATTGCCCTTTATCCGGATGGAATTCAGGAGCTTTCTTGCCGGACAAAACCTCAATAGCCTCTTTGGGCATCAGGTGATTTTTCAAAAGATTTCTATAACAACGGTAAGCATGAACAGCTTTTTGCCATGCTTCATAAACCTTATGACCATCGCGAGTGAATAGCGCGCCGGTTTCTCTAACAGCTCTCAAGAGGCTTTTCGGGTCTCTGCGAATATCAACCGTTGGGTCGATTACCTCGCTTTTACATCTCGCCCTGAGAAGGTCGGGCATGGAAATCATTTTTGGACAGTTAGTCAGTCCTCGAGCGATGCTTACAAGCCGAGGGAGGAAAATATAATCGACCTGGCCATCGAGGATAAGGGCTGCGCCAGCTTCTATTTTGCATGGCAAACAGGTTTCATCGACAATAGCCTCACTTCCAAGTTCGACAAGCGACTTGTTGGTGGGCTTGTTGATGACCACTGTCTGCCCCAAAGATTCAAGATACGTTTTGAAAAGGGGCAGGTAAGTCCACGTTTCGAGTCCAAGCGGAATTCCCGCGCGACCCATGACTAAAAACCTCCCACAGGATTTTCGTTTAACGTTTAATTTTATCATAAAACATTAGGTTATATTCAAGTTGTTGTGATTGTCTTGAAATTGATTTTAGCACAAAGAGAAAATGGGGACAGTCCCTGCTCAACAAATCGCACATTTTGAGACTATAAGTAAAATGCGATTTGACAATTGAGTATCACAACTAAATCTTTGTGGACTGTCCCCATTTTTTAGGCATTTTTAAATGCTATTTAAATCAGTCAGCAATTCTAATATAATAGCGCAGCTTAACAAATTCAGAGGGAGGTTAAGAGAAATGCGATCGATTCTGAAAATATTTGCGAAGTCACCGCTCGGACCCATGAACGAGCATATGACCAAGGTCAAGGAATGCGTGGATAAAATCCCCTTGATTTTCGATGCTTTGTACCAGGGCGACCAGGACAAGGTAAAGCAAATCGCAAAGGATATCTACGCCCTTGAACATGAGGCTGATGTAATCAAGACCGATATACGGGACAATATCCCCAGAAACATCCTGCTGCCAATGAACAAGAGAGATTTTCTGAATATCCTCTCAATCCAGGATTCAATAGCGGATACCGCTGAGGATGTCGGTGTGCTTCTTACAATTCGTCATATGACTGTACCGGAGGAAATGCATCCCCTCCTTGATGAATTCCTGGTGAGTGTGATGAAGGTTGTTAATCTGGCGATGAAAGTAGTTTCGGAGCTCGGCGTTCTCGAAGAGGCTGCTTTCGGCGGTGAGGAAGCACGTGAAGTTCTTAAAATGGTCGATGAACTTGGCGTCACTGAATGGGAATCGGATAAACGCCAGTACAAACTTTCTCAAAAATTATTCGAGCTGGAGGGCAAGGAAAGTCCGGTCGCGATTTTTATGTGGACCTATATAATCCTCGCTCTTGCAAGAATCGCCAATCAGTCCGAAAAACTCGGTAAACAAATAAGGGGCAACCTTTCTACTTAGTATTCATGTAAGTCCACAAACCCATTCAATAAAGGCTGACACACGTGGAATTTGGAACTATTACAATCGTCATAACTCTCATAGTCGGTGCATACCTTGCATGGAACCTGGGAGCAAATGATGTTTCCAACTCGATGGGGACATCAGTGGGTTCAGGCGCGATTGTATTACGGAAAGCGATGATTTTTGCAGCTCTTGTGGATTTCGCCGGTGCGTTTCTAATAGGTTCAAGGGTTTCCGAGACAGTACGAGGAAAAATTATCAATCCTGAATCGTTCAGCGGGGATATCCAGATATATGTCATTGGCATGCTTGCTGCACTTCTTTCAGCCGCCATATGGACACAAATCTCCACTTATTATGGTTGGCCCACATCTACCACTCACGCTTTAGTTGGGGCAGTATTCAGCTTTGGCTTGATTACATGCGGAATCCATGGTGTACAGTGGAAAGTCATAACTAATATTTTTATTGGATGGATTCTCTCACCAATTCTCGGCGGTCTTGTTTCTTCTCTCATATTCCTTTCGATACTCCGTTTGATTTTATTCGCCAAGTCTCCTATTACAGCGGCTAAACGCTGGATACCAAGGATGATTTTCATTACCTCGACAATCCTGTTATTATCGCTTTTTTTAAACGGTCTTAAAGGTCTCAATCTATCGCTTCAAACATGGCAGACTCTCATTATTGCATTCACAGGCGGGGTAATCGCTTATGCAATTTCATCCAACTGGATGAGAAAACTTCGTTATTTTGATGAAGCCACTCCGCGTTCCCAAAGATTCAAAATTGTGGAAGGTGTATTTGCAAAAATGCAGCTTGTCAGCGCTTTTTATGTGGCTTTCGCGCATGGCTCTAATGATGTAGCCAATGTGGTTGGTCCGATTTCAGGAATCATGCAAATAGCTCAAACCGGGCATCTTGACCCCAACGTGCCAATCCTCACATGGGTTCTTGTCTTTGGTGCGTTGTTCATGGCTCTGGGCACAGGCACATGGGGATATCGAGTCATTGAAACTATCGGACAAAACCTGACCGGGATATCACCCTCACGAGGATTCTCTGCTGAGTTTGGAGCAGCTACCACAGTTTTAATCGCCGCCCAGCTCGGCCTTCCTGTTTCAACATCTCATACAATCGTTGGAGCTGTGGTTGGAGTTGGCTTGGTGAGAGGAATGAGAGCTTTGAATGTCGGGGAGATTAAAAGAGTATTTCTGAGCTGGCTTTATACGGTTCCTTTTTCAGCTACACTGACAGCTATTATTTTCTTCATCGTAAAAGCTTTAATCAGGTGATGATTACGCGCCTTTTTTCATGCGACGAGCTTCTGCTTTCTTAACCCGCTGATTCAATATCATCTTCACCGCAACCTTCATAGCACCCAATTTCCATTCCGTTAGAAGATACTTGCCCCTGTCTTCAAGGAAATACTTACCCTCATCCGGTTGAATTACGATACTGATTCTCAGATTCGGCGCGAGTCCGACCGGGATATTATGCTTCATGCATGCCTCGTACATATGGGCGAAAATCGGCTTCATCTCTTCCGGGTCCGGAGGATCTTTCTCACCATATTCGGTACCTGGTATCGGACGGAATACACATATCGTCGGGAAAGCCCCCTGATCTGTAATCCAGTCGATAGCCTTGTGAGTCCATTCAACAGGTTCGAGCCCCGCGATTATCTCACCGCTTATGAATCCCTTGCCGAACAGTTTTGATGTGTATTTTATTGCATCGAAATATTTTTCCTGTGTTATGTATTTATGCTTGCCTGGACATACAGTTTGAAATGCTTCTGGCTGATGTAGTTCATAGCAGAAGCTCAAATGATTGACTCCCATTGCTTTCATCTCATCGTAAATTTTGAAATCGCTTGCGGGGGTAGCCTGAACCCCGACAAGAAGCCCTGTTTCTTCGATTATAGCTTTCGCGAACGGAAGAAGTTTCGCGGCGCCCTCACCCTCGAAGAATCCGGCGTTGAAATGAACGAAAGTTATCCCCTCCTCTTCGCGAGCCGCGATAACAGCATCGAGAACATCCTCAACTTTTTTCTCTTCCTCTTCAAGAGGGCCGAGATTCAAGCCGGTCGAACAGAATTTGCAATTCAAAGGTTTAAATTCAGTCCAGAACTTGCAGATATCTGTGGCGTAGATTCCAAGATAAGTGCCCTGCATCTGACCGATTCGACTCATCAATTTACCGTTGCGCGTTTTTTTATCGTAGAATGCTGGTTGCGGTGGAAGTTCTACCTGCGTGACATGTTCATCATTTTTATAGATGTGATAAGTCCCATCGAAATGACGTTTTATCGCGAAGGGGCTTTTAGGTGCAAAATGCTCGGTAACTGGCACGTTGACATGGATATTATCCTCAAGACAGATTTCAAGTCCCGAACCGAGTCCCGCTCTCAGACGGCTTATCTTGCGCGCATCCTGTTCCACATGGCATGATTCATCTATGCGTATCCCTTTGCAGAATAGTTCGAGTTTAAGAACTCCGGGATTCACTTTGCCATTTTCTATTAATTGAACGGTCACTGTTTTTCAAGCCTCCGACACAATTTTTAGCCCCACCAATCATGGCGGGGCAAATGTTTCACATAATATATTTTAGCACATTACGTAACGCCGATTTCCAATCGGCAGTATCGCCGACATCCTGTCGGGAATTCAAATGCCGTCGAGACGACGGCGCTTCCAGTATCACATAATATTATCTCATGTAAATAGCGGAACGGTTCTCCTGGATTATGATATAATGCAGGTTTGCTGACTGGAGGTTCACTTTTATGGGAAGCGAGATTATCAGGGATTCCGAAATCAAAGCGATAAAAAGAACTTTGAATATTCTGACATGGCTCTTCCTGATACCGATTATCCTGCACTTTATTTATATCTTCGTTTTAGTTACTTTGATAAATGTTGAATATGCGCGATCAAATTTGATTCCTATTTGGTTTGATTATGTTTTATTAGGATTAATGGTGGGATTCGCTTTGAATGCAATCCGTGCGTTATTTTTAAGAGAACAAGATGCAGCATACGGCATTCTTTGTGAAATATGGTTCAGAATGTTTAAAATTCATCAAAAAAGTCAATATATTAGGTTCATATATCGTATTGTTTTTGGTTTCATACACATAGCGATATTTTTCTGTATCAGCCTTTTTGCATTTATTTTTCAAATGCATATTTTTGTCAGAGTATCCAGCCTGATTTTAGCTTTATTGCATATCTTCGTCATTCGTTCATACATTCTGGAAGACCTTGATAAGCTCGTTAATCCTGAATCCGCCTTGGTTGATGAGGATGATGAAGAATAAAAATAGGTTTTCGAGTGGAGGTGCCAGTGAACAATAATAACAGCATGAATCCAACTGAGACGGCTAAAGTGGCGAGAGTTTTAAATTGGCTCACATTCGCATTTGCGATAGCTCCCCTGATTTACTATTACATCGGACTTAAAATTCCCATTAAACCAGGAACACATTCTGATTTTGAAATGTTTCGACTCATATTTGTTTTTTTTATCATCGCATCAGGGATTGGCAGTATCGTTATCACCAATATCAGCCCATCAAAGTTTAAAAGTGCGATCCAGAATGCTCAATCACCAGGTCATCCCGCACTCACGCAAGCGATTATAGCTATGGCTTTCGCTGAATCAATCGCAGTTTACGGATTGGTTTACATTTTCGTGTCCGGCTCAAGAGAGTTTCTGAATGTGTGTGTTCCGGTCTCAATTGCGCTGATTTTGATTATTAGATCACGAATCAGAATTGATTCTCCAATAACAAATAATACGGATTATGCTTTCAGAGAAGATGGTAAAAATGGGTGAACCAAAGGCAAATACTAATATTCAAAAGAGTATAAGCCTAATCAGCGTCTTGACTTACATTTTCATGATAGCTCCAATTACTTTTTATTTCGTTGCTATCAAGTTACCAACAGGTGATGTTAGATATATTACAAGCGAAGCACAGTTGTTTCGTCTCAAGTTGCTTTTCATATCTCTTTACTTTTATATGGTGATTTCAGGTCTTATGTTATTAAATTTAGGGACACGCGAATTTTTGAAAAAGGAAAGTTATATTACTCATTCAAAATGGAAGGTACTGATAATTTTTCTATTAATTGAGACATGTGAATTAGGGGCTATTCTTATGGCATATGTATATTACTTGTATTCAAATTCGAAACTTGGTTTTGGGATTATGATACTAATTTCGATTTCTCTGATTTATTTTCTAAGCCACAAGTTAAAAGCTCATTTGAAATCATTCTGATAATACTCTTGTAGATTTCTATTTTTGCTATACTTTTCCCCCGTGAAAGTATCATTAATCAGCCTTAATATGAATGGAATGCAGTTTCTTGATGCTTTCCTCGATTCGGTTCGCTTGGAGCTCGAAAGCTTTCTCGATGCTGAATTAATCCTCCTCGACAATGGTTCATCGGATAACTCGGTGAGCTTTGTCATGAATGAGCATCCATGGGTGAGACTCATTAAATCGCCTCGCAATCTCGGATTTGCCGCAGGATGCCATAAGGCTGCTAAAGAGAGCAAAGCTGAGTTTCTGGTTTTTGTGAATAACGATATGGAGCTGGAACCCGGATTCATCGAGGAAATTCTCAAACCTTTTATAGATGGAAAAAATGTAGGTGCAGTTTCCGGACTCATTCTGAACGATACCGGAACGCAAATCGATTTCGCAGGTGGTGATGCGAACCTATTCGGATGGGGATTTCAGCGCCACCATGGAGAACCAGCATCCGTAATAGATGAAATTCAAACCGGTGAATCCGTTTCAGACAGACTGGAAGTCTATGCTACAAATCAATTTTTTGGATGTGGTGGTGCACTCGCAATAAAACGGGAAACATGGGAGAAATCGGGAGGATTCGATCCCGATTATTTCGCTTTCTTCGAGGATGTCGATCTCGGATGGCGTCTCAATCTCATAGGACTTAAAACTGTCCTCGCTCCAAAAGCACGAGTCAAGCATAAGCATCACGGAACGGCGGTCGCGATGCCGGATTCATTGAGAACCTATCTCGTTGAAAGAAACGCTCTTTATTCCGTGATTAAAAACTACGATGATAATAATCTCGCTCGAATTTTTCCCTGGGCACTCGCAATGACCAACGAGCGAGCGTTGATAGATCAATCGATCGAAGTGCAGGATTTGTTTCGTGGTCGATGGTACGAGGATATCTGGGGTACAGAACATTCCAAAGAAACAGATATCATCAGCGAAATCAAAGATATGAAAAATGCGGGCATCACAAGAGCTAAAAAGATAATTAAAAGAAGCCAGGAAAGGTCAAAACATAATGTCAGACTACTCGCAATTGATGAGGTTTTCCGTCGATGGGATTCTCTCATTCAAAAGCGAAGCAAGGTTCAAAACATCAGACAGGTTCCTGATAGCGAAGTAATACAGCTCATGGGAGAACCATATAGAACTGTTCTTGGTCATTATCGGGAAAAAGAATTGATGGAGCAATTCAGAAAAAATGTTCACATATAAGATAAATACCTATACATACTTACTCATTTTGATGCTTTTAACATTATTTTCCGTGAGCTCTTCTTTTGGTGAAAGTGAATCTCGCGATAACGCATCAACCCCGGAGATTAAAGTAGCAATAGGTCTTGATCTGATGGATGTCAAAATAGCACTTCCGAGCGGCGGAAAAATATTTGACAGTGTAAAAAACCGCGAAGAACTCAAAATAGAAAAAGCATCAAATCTCAGCTTTCGATATGAAAACAACGGGAAGTTTTCATCATCCGAGCTGAAAGGTCTGTATTCGGACATCCGCATAATTCCCGGCCCAAAAAGCCATTTCAAATTCAAGGGTAATGGCTACCGCGGTTATCTGAGGATAATCTCAAAACCGACTGGGATATGGGTAATAAACCATGTCGATATCGAGGAATACCTTTATGGCGTAGTCCCATATGAAATTCCGATGAGCTGGAACATGGAGGCGATAAAAGCTCAGGCTGTCGCGGCTCGGACATATGCAGTTCGTGGTCTCGGACAGTATCCCCACGGCGATTTCGATGTCTATGACTCTGTCAAGGATCAGGTTTACGGAGGTATCGAAGGCGAGCATGAAAGAGCGATTCAAGCGGTAGAGGCGACCAGAGGAATCATACTTACCTATCAGGGATGGCCAATCCTCGCATATTATCACGCGGATGCCGGTGGTCAGACAGAGGATGGCAAATTCATTTTCCCGGACAACGATTTCCCCTATTTGTCAAGCGTTCCATCAAAAGATAATTTGGAGAAACACAGATGGAATTTCACGATGAAAAAAAGCGAACTCGAATCGCTATTGAAAAAATCAAAGCGTGATGTCGGTACCCTTAATTCCATTGAAGTATGCGATGTAAGCCCATCGGGACGTCCCCTTACAATTCGCATCACAGGCTCAAAAGGGAAAATCGATATCTCCTCAAGAGACTTCCGCAGAATGATTGGCTCAGGACGAATCCGTTCTACTCTTTTCGCTATTAGCACTCATGATAATGAATCAAGCTCCTTGAATTTTTCCGGAAATATTCGCATTTTATCTCCCGATTTGAATAATGGCTCTCTAAGAGTTATGTCATCTGCAGGTATTAAAAATGGACAGGAGAAAAATATCTCGGTCATCACGAGTGCGGGAATTTCCAATTGGGATTTAAAGAGTATCCTGATAATCTCAACATCGAGAGGAGATGTTTACACACCCAAAATTGAGAAGAAACTCACACAGGATGAAATACTTTTTTCCGGCAGCGGATTCGGTCATGGAGTCGGACTGAGCCAGTGGGGCGCGAAAGCATACGCCGATGACGGATGGGATTATCGTCAGATCCTCTCGCATTACTACCGGGAAGCGGAACTCTCGGTCTGGTATTAAATTGTTATTAAACAAGGCATAAAAAATGCTTTTTAACTCCTACCATTTTCTTATCTTCTTTCCCATAGTCACGACGGCGTATTTTCTGCTTCCTTTCAGATTTCGATGGATTCTGCTTCTCGCCGCCAGCTATTACTTCTACATGGCATGGGAACCGGTTTATGCCGTTCTTTTAATCTCATCAACAATCGTCGATTATTTTGTAGGGATACTCTTAGGACGAACTCAAACTAAACGTTTACGGCTCATTTATCTATGCCTCAGTATTGCGGTTAATCTCGGATTCCTTTTCTTTTTCAAGTATTACGATTTCTTCGGTTCGGCATTAGGAGGCGCACTCGGATATTTTTCTCTCCCCTTCCATCTCACCGAAACGCATTTCCTCCTGCCTGTTGGAATCTCGTTTTATACGTTCAAGGAATTGAGTTATACATTTGAGATTTACATGGGGAGATTCAAACCTGAAAAACATTTTGGGATTTTCGCGCTTTACGTGGCATATTTTCCCCAGCTTGTCGCCGGACCAATAGAACGTCCATATAATCTCATACACCAGCTTAAGGAGAATTTTACTTTCGATTACGCGCGAGTCACCGATGGCTTGAAACTGATGGCATGGGGCATGTTCAAGAAAGTGGCGATTGCTGACCGACTCGCAATCATGGTTGATACAATCTATGGCAATCCGCGAAACCATGAGGGACCATCGTTGGTCATCGCAACAATTTTCTTCGCGTTCCAAATATATTGCGACTTCAGCGGATACTCGGATATCGCAATCGGCGCCGCTAAAATAATGGGCATCAATCTCATGATAAATTTCAAAAGACCCTACTTCGCGAAATCAGTAACGGAATTCTGGCGCAGATGGCATATCTCGCTTTCATCATGGTTCAGAGATTATCTTTACATTCCTCTTGGTGGAAATAGAGTGAGTATCCCAAGATGGTATCTCAACATATTGATAGTCTTCTTTTTAAGCGGTTTATGGCATGGTGCCAACTGGACCTTCATAATCTGGGGACTTCTCCACGGTTTTTACATTATGGCATCGCGACTTCTTCACAAACCCACATCATGGATTATAAAAACAATTCATCTCGATAAAACTCCAACCTTGTTGAAAACAATTCAGGTTCTTATCACTTTCATACTTGTAAGCTTTGGATGGATTTTCTTCAGAGCTGAAAACCTAAGCGACGCTACGCATATAGTTACGCATCTTTCCAATGGATGGCATTCGCTTTCCAATATCGCTGGAATCAAAAGTGTCTTTTCGGAATTTGGAGTCACCAAAGTGCAATTCCTTCTCGGATGGGGATTGATTATCTTTCTCATTTATGTGCAGATGATTCAAAGAAAGAAAAGCATTCGATTAATTCTTTCGGAAAAACCATCATGGTTGAGATGGAGCGTTTATTATGCTTTATTAATCGCCTTACTGCTTTTCGGAGTATTCACTGAAAACCAGTTTATCTACTTCCAATTCTGATGGGTACAAATTGAAAAAATCCGATTTAAAAAAATTCCTGTTAAAACTCGCATATTTGATTCCGATTGTAATCATCATGGTTCTGGTTAATTTAAAGGCTGATCCGGCTAATGTATTCGGTCCAGCTCATTATGAAAAGGATCTCGCTCGCTATCTCGCTGATGGTCGAAATGTTGAGAATGTTTCGAATTACAATGAAAGGCTGATGCAGAAATTCTACGTTGAAACAATCAAGCGGAAACCTGATGTACTTGTAATCGGCTCAAGCAGAGCGATGCAGATATCATCGGATTTATTCCCCGGAAAACAATTCTTCAACGCCAGTGTTTCTAATGCAGTGGTTCAGGATTATGTCACTATTTATGAAATCTATCGCAAGCATGGATATACCCCTTCAACACTCATTCTCGGACTCGATCCATGGGTGCTGAACAGCAATCATGGAATAACTCGATGGAAAGAGCTTGAAGACGATTATCTCGATGCGATGGATAGAATCTCCGGAAAAAAACATTTTCGTTTGTTTAAGCGCTCATTGATAGCTCAGAAATACCTGATGCTTCTTAATCCCAAGTATTTCCAGCGTTCATTGAGAGTAATATTCCAGCCGGAAGAAAAGATGAAGCATAAGGTTACTCCCACAGATGCCGTGGAGGGAGAGTTTCCCATCAAAATGTCTGATGGTTCCTATGTTTACGAAAGAGCATTCCGAGAACAAACAATCGATGAGGTCCGCGCATCCGCGGTTCGTATCGAGGAGGAAACCCGTTTGTCAGGATTCACATCGCTTGATAAATCCAGCCAAAATATATTTGAATCCTTTATAGATTCAGTGCAAAAAGATAATGTCGAAATCATTTTCTTTCTTACTCCATATCATCCCGCATACTACGAGCGTATTTTGAAAAATCAGAATTTAAAGATAATCCTCGATGTAGAAACATATTTCAGAACTCTTGCTTCAGAGAAAAACATAAAAATCATCGGCTCATATGACCCATCCATATGCGGATTGATCGAATTGGATTTTTATGACAGAGCGCATCCAAAACGAGAAGCGATAGATAAAATATTTCATAATTAATTGTTTGACAGTGTTTCAGGGAATAAAAAAATCGGGGTGAGTGGATTTGAACCACCGGCCTCTAGTACCCGAAACTAGCGCTCTAAACCGGACTGAGCTACACCCCGAAAAAACCTTTGCTTATCGTCTCAGTTGATTATAATATATCCTACTTTTTATTCGGTGACAATAGCATCCGGTATGAACATGAGGCTGATACGACTCTGTATAGCGATACTTTTCATTTTGATGCTCGAATCATCGGTTGATTCCGAGGTCGGATTTTATCATTTCGATACCAGAACCGCGGAAAAACTGATGTTCTCAGCAGTTAATCGGATTCGTCTCAGCAATAGTCTTCCCATACTCAGAAGGGATGAAAAGCTCGAAAAAGCTGCTCGAATCCATGCATCCGACATGGTATCGCGAAATTTTTTCGACCATATCAATCCCGATGGTGAAGGTCCTCGTGAACGAGCGTTATCGCTTGGACTTCCCTACCCCGTCAGCGAAAACCTTGGAGTTCTGTCATCATACGGTCTTACACTCGAGGAGGTCGTTGATGAGCTTATGTACTCCCTTATGGAATCACCAAAGCATCGATCGAATATCCTCAGTCCTTGTATCACGGATATCGGGATTTCTTTTGCACAGGATAAGGACAACAACACGAGTTTTATAAAGCTTGAAAAAATCGGCTCGAGTCATCTCGGATTCGGAACGGTCGTCATATGCCAGGAATTCATGCGAAAAGGTCTTAAAAGCTATGATCCCGATCCGTTTCCTAAAGATATAAAAAAGGACCAATCCATTGTATTTAACGCTCAAACATATAGAGATTTCGATACTGTTTTTATTGAGATTGTTGAAAAACAAAATGGCAAAAGCATCGAAATCAACGAGCTTGTTCTTTTTGAACGCACATTTCAGGAGAGGTTGAATTTCTCACAAAGCGGCGATTTCCACTTGAAGATAAGCGGAAATCTTTACAACGATAATAATCAATTTATAAACGAAGAACTCGCGACTTTCCCAATTCATGTCGATTGAAAAAATGAATTATCCTTCTGGGATCGCGGATATCCTTGTCCGCTTAATACAAGTTTAATAGATAGCGGACAAGGATGTCCGCGATCCCGGAATTTTAAAAATTATTTCCTCAAAATCAAAACACAAGATCAATTCTGCAATTCAGAATAATATCGCAAGGATAATAATTATGTGGAAACTCTTTCAACGGGGTGAGTCACCGTGGGGTTAGACCTTGAATTCAAATGGATTTTTTACATTTTCCTGATGCTTAATGGTTTAGCTGCGATCTGGGTATATTACGATGCTCAGAGATTCGCTCCTCGAGTTTCGCCCGGTATGTGGGCACTGTCCTGTCTTCTTTTTTCCTGCGGTACTCTTTTCTTCTGGTGGTTCAAGACGGGGAGCCATCGAAGCGGGCTTGTTTTTTTGCTTATCGTGACTGTTGCTCTTGTAATAAACGCTGTTAACAAGGAACCGATCGACCGTCTCGTCAGCAAACAGGTGCATAATTCCATTTCATGGGTCGAGGATAATATCAACAACCCAAACAACATGTAAATTTTTCCTCGGAAACTTAATATTTATCTTAAGGTCTCCGGAATCACTTACATCTATAAGGCTAATGTATCAAAGCGATTCCGGATATTCATCGCTCATTGAAAAACGTCAATGTACCTGTATCATTTTACTGATAAATTATTCTCCTTCAGGGAGGGCATTATGAAATCCGATCTTGAAATCGCTGAATCCGCTGTTCTTCAAAATATCGAGGATATTGCCGCGAAAGTCGGCTTAAAATCCGATGAAATCGAGCATTATGGCGCATACAAGGCAAAGATAAAACTATCAGCCAGAGAATCGAGAGATGTCAAAGCAAGAACAATCCTTGTTACGGCGATGACCCCCACCCCGGCAGGAGAGGGAAAAACCACCACATCAATCGGACTCTGCGATGCCTTTAATCGAATCGGGAAAAAAACTATTGTCACTCTAAGAGAGCCATCGCTTGGTCCTGTCTTCGGAGTAAAGGGCGGTGCTACAGGTGCGGGATATTCGCAGGTTCTCCCCATGCTGGATATCAACCTTCATTTCACGGGCGATAAACATGCAATTGGATCAGCACATAATCTCCTTGCCGCAATGATCGACAATTACTATTTCAGGATAGATGAATTAAATGCATGCATTCAACCGAGCGGGATTGTCTGGAACAGGACTCTCGACATGAACGATCGTCCATTGAGATATATAGTAATTGGGCTCGGAGAGGATAACGGTCAGGTACGTCAGAGCAACTTCGAGATAACCGCGGCGAGTGAGATAATGGCGATAATGGGTCTTGCGCTTGACATAGCTGATCTTCGCCAAAGATTGAAAAAAATAATCGTTGCGATTGATACTCGCGGGGTTCCAATTTATGCGGAGGGCATCGGCGCTCACGGAGCGATGACTATACTCCTCAAGGATGCTCTCATGCCGAATCTCGTTCAGACAATAGAGGGTAATCCAGCCATTATTCATACCGGTCCATTTGCGAATATCGCTCATGGAACGAACTCCATCATTGCGATGGATATGGCGCGGCGACTTGCGGATTTTATTATCGTGGAATCCGGCTTTGGGAGCGACCTTGGAGGCGAAAAATTCTTCGACCTTGTGTCAAGGCAAAAAGGCGCTCCAACGCCGGATGCTGTTGTCATCGTCGCTACAATTCGCGCGGTTAAACATCATGGCGGAATTTCTATTAAAGATTTATCCATGCCTGATCTTGAAGCGATTAAAAATGGTTATGTGAATCTTCAGAAACATATTGAAATCATGAGGTCTTTCAATCGACCCGTATTTGTAGCCATTAACCGTTTCTCAAGTGATACTCCTGAAGAACTGGAGACTCTTAAAATATTGATTGAAAAGGATAATTGCGAGGGATTTATCATTGATGTATTTGAAAAAGGCGGCGAGGGTGCTATTGACCTTGCAAAAGCTTGTTTGGAAAAAACCAAAGAACCACAAGGCAATGTAAATTATGTATATGATTTGAAAGACCAAATAAAGACCAAGATAGAGAAGATAGCTAAAAATATCTATGGTTCGGCTGATGTTCATATACCGCGTTCCATAAGAAAAAAAATGGAAATGATTGAAAACTGGGGATATGGAGAACTTCCTGTTTGCATGGCAAAGACACAATACTCGTTTTCAGATGACCCCAACCTGAAAGGCAAACCCATAGGCGACACATTGGAGGTTCGAGATGCGAAAGTGTGTGCCGGAGCTGGTTTCATCGTGGTTTACTCAGGCGAAATCATGACTATGCCCGGATTACCAAAGAATCCCGCTGCTGTGTCGATGGATATTAATGAGGAAGGAAAAATAGTCGGATTGTTTTAATATTAATCGCCCTGTTCCCGATTTGACATTTATTGCTGTTTATGGTTTATTTATATGTGGTTATAATGTTTATCCATTATTCAATAGGCCTTCATTGATTCAATCTTAAGATAAAAATGATATGCTATTTAAGGGTAGTTTTACTCCCAGATAAACCACTCCAGGAGGTTGGAGATGTATTTTTACCGAACAATAACCTCACTTTTATTATTGGTGATTTTCACCATCCTGATGGGATGCTCCGGTGGAGGATCCAATCCGGTAATGCCCGGTCAGAATCCGGCATCAGCTGATTCATCAGGGATACCTCCGATTAGTGATGCAACAGGTAATCCACTTCTTTCAGAGAGAATTATAGAAAACCCATACGCTACCGATCTCTCAAATCCGGAGGGAATCTATAATGCGCTAAGTACCCTTGGAGAATATGAACTCTTCATCAATCCGGATACTGCTAACGCTGAGCTTGTCTCAATCCGCAAATCATCAATCGGGGAGAGCTTCACAGTCAGTGGCGCATCTTACTTTACCATCAATCCCTGCACAGATTGCTTGAAAATCAAATCGCTTGAACTTACCGTTGATGGTTTGATCAAACTCGTCTTCGCAGTAACACATCCTTATCAAAAAGGCACTCTTGCGCTGGCTCCATCAGCGAAAAATCGATTGGACCTCGATCTCTTCGACCTCGCAATTGTGGTAGTCCCAATGAGCGCGAGCTTTCGCAGCTATCCCCTTATGGACAGGTCTGCATATACCGAAATCTGCACTAAAATAGATGGATTCACTCCGGAATTATCAAATCTGACTCGAAATCCTATGTTGTGTCCTTACTACCTCGTTATTGATAACAGCAGGACAGGGCTTGAGACATACAACCGGTTTGAAATGGGTACTGTGGAACAACTCGTGAATACATTCTTTAAAGGCGGAGGATACTTTAAAATATATCTGACAATGGGTTATGGTGCGAGCGCTATCCTCGAAACCCGTCTAAGTCCGACTTATTACAATCCTGAATTCAATCGAAAAGCGGCATGGAAAGTTGTGGTTTTCCCACCAAATGGCACATCCCCCCCAGCTCTTGGAAATACATGGGATGATGCTGATGCCACAACGCCTTATACAGTAGATGTCAGAGTGTACGACTGGCAGCAGGGAGCAACGGTTGCCGATCCCTATCCTGATCCTGCTAATACAAACTATATCCTGAAAGCATCCAATGTTCAGAGTGTCAGCGTCGAAATACCGGGCATGACAAATGATCTTAAAACCGTTACTACTCCTGCCAGCGGTGTTGGTTCTGTTCTCGACCCGTTAATATATGAAGTGCCAATCCAGAATGAGAAACATCTTGCCCCGGGCAAATACACAGCTCTTGTCAAAGTTTTTGATGAACGAGTGCCACCGGTAGACGGAGTAGCTGGACAGCCCGATACACTTGTTGACTCCCCCGATGGCGTTACTCTTAGATGGTTCGATATCCCGGAATATGCCACGTACCAGTCATTTACAGCTACTGTACTTGCAGGAAAGAAGATAACTGTCACAAGTCCTAATGGCGGTGAAACCTGGGCTATCGATTCATCTCAGACAATTAGCTGGACATGGGGCGGTTCAATTCCCAACGTTAATGTGGAGCTTTCCCTTGACGGTGGCGCAAACTATACAATCCCTGTTGCGAACAACATTCCAAATACAGGTTCGCTGATTGTTAATCCTGTCGGCAACTGGCCTACAACACAAGCGCGAATACGAGTTTATGACCCCATCGACCTCGCTATCGTTGACCAATCCGATGCTGATTTTACGATCAAGAGAGAAATCGGCCCAATAGAGGTCACGTGTCCCAATGGTGGTGAAAATTGGAATGTAGGAACAGGAGAGGAAATAACCTGGAACGCCGAGGTAACCATTAACTTTGTCAGGATTTCTCTGTCTCTTGATGGCGGAGTGACATATCCAACGGTTCTAACCGGCTCGACAGCCAATGATGGCAGCTGGATGTGGAGTAATATCCCGGGGGAAGATAAAAGCAATCAATGCAGAATCAAGATAAACAATATACTTAACGAACTGGTTTATGATGAAAGCGATGCTGATTTCGCAATTATCTGTCCGCTTCCAAATCCGCCAACCACAGTAAGTGCATCTGATGGTGCCTGGCCTGATAAAGTGCAGGTTACATGGGATACAGTAAGCGGTGCAACATCATATAGCGTTTACCGGGATTCCGTTCTTCAACAATCCGGCATAGCCGGAACAATTTGGGTAGATACAGCGGCTGTTCCAAATACAACCTATAGCTATCAGGTTTCATCAAAAAATATATGCGGTGAGGGTGCTTTATCAAATCCCGATGATGGTTGGGTATGTATTCTACCCGGCGCTCCGCCAGGTGTGATAGCCACAGATGGTCTTTATCCTGATAAGGTTGAAGTGAGTTGGACAGCGATAGCGGAAGCTACCGGTTACAATATCTACCGTGATGATGTGCTCCAGCAATCGAACTGGACCGGCGGAACCACATGGAATGATACTACCGCTGTCCCCGGTACTCATTACAACTATTCTGTATCATCCGTTAATTCATGCGGTGAAAGTCCTAAATCCTTGACTGATGAAGGATGGAAATGCCAGCTCCCGGAAATGCCTGACAATGTAGTTGCAACGGATGGGACTTTCTTTGATAAAGTTGATGTAAGTTGGGATGTTACGGCACTTGCTGATGAATACAACATATATCGTGATGGTTTACTGCAACAAAGCGGGTGGCTTTTAACAACATGGACTGACACTACGGCAACACCTGGGACGCATTATCAATACACAATATCAGGAGTTAATACCTGTGGTGAAGGCCCCCAATCGAATCCCGATGAGGGATGGATGTGCGTAATGCCATCGACACCTACTGATGTAAGCGCAAGCGATGGCGCATTTCCCGATAAAGTTGTCGTTTCCTGGACTCCAGCCGGTGCAGCTACCGGCTATAACATTTTCAGAGATTTAATCGAGATTGAACATGACTGGGGTGCAGTCACATATAATGACACGACAGCTATTCAGGGTGTTATCTATTCGTACACGGTCTCATCATTGAATAGCTGTGGCGAGAGCTCACAATCCGCTGCTGACACAGGATGGACCTGCATCACAGCTCCTGTCCCCACCGGTGTTACGGCTACAGATGGTTTATTCCCCGACCGTGTAACTGTAAGCTGGAATTTATCAATAGGCGCAATAGCATATAACATTTACCGGGATGGGATCATGGTCGAGAACAACTGGCTTTTAATAATATGGGACGACACGACAATAGTGCCAGGCACGCATTACAATTACACGGTTTCAGCACTTAACGCATGCGGTGAAAGCTCGCAATCCCCCGCCGATGAAGGATGGGCTTGTACTCTTCCGGGCGTGCCATCCAATGTGCAGGCATCGGATGGTACTTTCCTTACATTAGTTCAGATAGACTGGGATGCTGTTGTAGATGCTACGCAATATGATATTTTCAGGGATTCAATTGAGATAGTCTCCGATGTTGTCGGCACAACCTATCAAGATAATACGGTTTCCGGTGGCGTAGTCTATTCGTATCAAGTACGAGCTGAGAATAGCTGCGGTGTAAGCGGACTTTCAACCGCTGACACAGGTTATGCCCAGGGATGTACAGCCGATACGAATGATACGTTTTTAACTGCGGATAGAATCAATCTTCATGAAACGCTAAGCGGATGCATCGATATGGTTGATGAAGACTGGTTCCTTTTCTATGTATCGCCAAACGGAATCTCAAACGGTACAATCGATTTAACCGTACTCGGTGGCACTGCGGAGATGAGGCTTTATGGAAGCGATCCCGGTGAGGCTGCCCCTGGCACTTTAGTCGATAATAACAATAATATCGTTATAAATAACAACACATACAGCAGGTATTATATAAGATTAATCGGTCTAAGCGGTCAGGTCAGCTACGATCTCACCACTAATATCACCGCGGCTATTACCAACATCGACATAGAGTGTTATGTAGCTGAAGATGGTTCGGGTAACTGGCCTATATGGGAAGCGCCCGATCCTGATGAGGTGTTCACACTTGCTACGCTTACCCAAATGGTAACATGGGTCGACAATTTCTGGAACCTGTACGGTTATAATCTTGCATGGGATGGAACGCCAACCATGATGTCAAGCCAGTACTATATCCTCGATAACTGGGCTGAAGTGCAGCAGATGCACATGACTTATGGGTTTCCTGCCAATATACTTTCCCTGTATTTTGTCGATGTGCTTAATTCTGGAAATACAGCTTATTGCTTGACTTATGCTGTCAAGTTGAATCATAACTACCACAATGTAATCACAGTTTACAGCCCGAACATCTGGTACTGGCAGGATGTTATAGCGCATGAACACGGTCACGGAATAGGCTATTATTTCGATGAATACCTTTACGATTCATGTAGTTGCGCCTGCGGTGACAATGGATGCATTTTTACTTGCCTTGGTTATACGCCTTATCTATACACGGATTCAACCGGCTGCTATAATGGCAATCTTATGTGGTATGCTATCCCCGCATGGACCTGGGATATGTTCGATCTTACAGTGGGTCAGGAACAGAACATTCATCAATTCCATTTCGAATATCCAACCAATTACCCATCCTATTGATTTGTAAGGAGTTAAAAAACCATGAAAAAATATATACTACTAGTCCTATTTGGGTTTCTAATCACATTAATCATAACACCTTCGACTTTCGCGCTTAGCAAGCTCGCTGATGATTTCCTAAAGGCATGCACAGCTCTTGATTCTCCATGGCCGCCGGAGAGATGGTCTAAAGATGACTTAAGATCGGCTGCGCTTGAGGTTCTTGATGCCACCGAGAATGGCTCCCTCGATGTCTGGCCACGAAGCTTCTGTCTGAAAGCTCTTGGATTCGTGCAGAATCCGGATGACCTTCCTCGTATCCTCTCATACGAAGAGAGGATGAACTATACGGTTCTTCAATCTATTAAAGGATTCTCTCATCCTGATGCAATCGAGTGTCTTCTAAAATATCTGAATAACGAAAAAGCTCCCAAGCGTGAATTAGCGGTTAAAGGGCTTGCGGCGATGGATTTCACAAAACTCGATAAACCCGAAACATGGAAAAACAAAGTTAAGGATGCCATTCAGAAAGCCTTGACTAAAGAAAAAGTGGATTGGCTTAAAAAAGACATGCAAGGCGCTTTAACCAAAGTAGAGAAAGCTAAAATAAAGTGACAAAGATATTTTGACAAAAGGTTAATTCCTTTTAAGATGATTTTAATAATCAAACCCGGACATACACCGGGTTTTTTATCTCTCCAAGGTTGACTATTAATGCAAGGAATGTAATCATTAAGTATGGGTTATACTAATATTTCATAATCGGGACTTCAAAATGATAAAAACCATTTTCATCCACTCTTTTCTGATTATTCTAATCACGTTTATCGGATGCTCATCATCGATGAAGGAACCAAACACGCCTCAGGTTCCAAGCTCGCAATCATCCGCTGACATCCTGATACCCGGTGTTGACAAATCAGTCCCGGAAAACCGTTTTCTCTGCGGTTTATGGAGTATCGACTTTGATTTCCAAACCAATGAAATCGAAATCATACAAAAACGTGAATTATTGAGCCATTGGAATGTAAAGCCATTCATCCCGACGCCTGTTGTCAAAGTAAACAATTATAATCCTGCAAACGGAATACTTGATATCGATGTTACCTTAACAAATCCGACTGAATCAGATGCTTATGATATCAGGCTGATTATCTATACAAACGATTCAGGGATTCAACTTCTTAACCCCGATGATTGGACATCGCTTTTCGATATTCCCGGCGGGACTTCAATTAATCCATTTAAAGCGTATGCAAAAGCTGAAATAAATCGCGTGTTTGAAGGCAAAGGTAAACAGCACAAGGAAAACTTGCAGCTTTATTTCCCAAAAGGAACTAGCTCCGTTGATTTCGCAATAGATGTATCATGGCCAGCCAACTGCTTGGAACCTTATTCCTTAAGAAATTTCACTCAAGGCAAATTATACGATTACTCAAACTCATCCGCTCAAGTTCTCGTTAAAGTCTATGACTGGCAAAATGATGTCGATTCAGTTTCGCTTTATTGCCTATCCATTACCGGTCAATCTTTTATTTCACTTGAAAGAAAAGGCACATTTGACTGGGGAGAAAAAATTGTCAATCAAACCGGCGCACCGGGGGGAAAATATCCTGCCGCGATAAAAGCAACATCATCCGGTTCAGGCTTGGCAGCCTTATATGATGTCATTGAGATTACAGTAAGTCCTCGACTTGGATGGGCCCGATCATGGGGTAATTCTGAATACGATATCGGAAAAGCCATTTGCATAGACAATATTGGGAATATATATATAACCGGAAGTTACTCGGGAACTGTAGATTTCGATCCCGGTGATGGAGAAGACGAACACATATCAGCAGGACACGAGGATATATACCTGTGCAAATATGATCCCACCGGTAATTTCCAATGGGCTGTGTCATGGGGAGGAGCATATTGGGCGGATAACGGTATGGGCACTGCAATTGATAATTCAGGCAGTGTTTATGTCACAGGGCGATTCATGTTTTCCACAATTGATTTTGATCCCGGTTACGGATATGACTGGCATAAGCCCAGCGGATGGGAGGATATATTCCTTAGCAAATTCGATTCAAATGGTAATTTCCTGTGGGCAAAAACATGGGGAAGCGATGTAGAGGATTACGGGGAAATTGGCTATGATGTTTCGGTTGATGGAATGGGAAATGCCTTCGTAACCGGCAACTTCAAAGGAACCGCGGACTTCGATCCCGGCGATGGAATCGATGAACATATATCGAATGGAGCTGAGGATATATTCCTGAGCAAGTTTTCCTCGAACGGCGAGCTCGTCTGGTCAAAAACATGGGGTGGTATAGACACCGATTCAGGACAAGGTCTGACTGTCAACTCATCAGGCGATGTTTTCGTAACAGGTGGTTTCAAAGAAACAGTTGATTTCGATCCGGGAGAAAACCTGGATGAACATCAATCATCGGGAAGCGATGACATTTTTATCAGCAAATTCAGCTCGGATGGAAACTTCATTTTCACCCGGACATGGGGAGGAATTGATACAGATTACGGTTATTCAATTATCCATGATGAATCCGGAAATATCTTTGCGACAGGATATTATACCGATGTTGTGGATTTCAATCCCGATGATGGTGAAGATATTCATACATCCAACGGTGGGAACGATACGTTCCTGAGTAAATTTACCTCGAATGGCGATTTCCTATTTGCTCTCACATGGGGCGGAATAAACTGGTATGACGAGGGATGGGATTTATCCATAGACAAAAACGGAAATGTCTATGTCTCAGGTCGATTCGTTTACACTCCTGTTGATTTCGATCCCGGTCCGGGCGAGGACTGGCATTACTCCAAAGGCTGGAAGAGGTATTCCTTAGTAAATTCAACAACGATGGTGATTATCAATGGGCGCGCACATGGGGCGGAGGATGGATCGAAGAATATGGTGATCTCGGTTATGGGACAGCGATAGACCCTGAACAGAATGTATTAGTTTGTGGCAGCTTCAAGGATCGAGGCGATTTTGACTCCGGCGAATCAGAGGAGATTCTTATATCCAATGGTTTGGAAGATGCGTTTCTGGTTAAATTCCTTCCTGATGGAAACTGGGAATAGAAAACATGCACAAAACGATACTGGTAACAGCTATGAAAACAATGAACAGATCAATCATCCCGATAACAATACTAATTGCAGCCATTTTTTTCGGATGTTCATCGAAAACATCCATTCCCATGACACCTGCAAATGATTCACTTACGGATTTAAATCTTCCCGCCTGTGAAACACAGAACCGATCCAATCACTCACTGGCTGGATTGTGGCTTGTCTCACTTGATGTGCCTGATCTGAAAATGACATGCGATGAAGCGCGCACAATTATGGCTCACTATGATGTTACCCATTTTCTACCACCTCCAGCTATAACAGTGCATTCTTATAATCCGATAACATGCGTGGCTGACATCGATGTAAAAATCAGCAATCCCACATATATTGACGGATTCGATCTTCGATTGATTATTTATACGGATGACCGGGGCGTGCGACTTTTAAATTCCGATGGATGGACAAATCTCTGGGATATACCCGGTGGCTCGCAGATTAATCCGTTTAGCGCTTATGCTGAAAACTGGCCTTTCAGGCGTTTTGCCGGAAACACAAATCACACTGAGCGACTTCAAATTTATTTACCCAAGCCATCTGAACCGGTTTTATTCGGCATCGATGTCTCGTATCCATCCAACTGCATGGAGCCATACTCAATTTCAAACTTCGAACAGGAACCTTTATACGATTATAGTGATTCTCAGGCTCTTGTTCATGTGAAGGTACTCGATCATCAGAGCAATGTTGAAAGCGTTGCTCTTTATTGTCCGATTATCACAGGGCAACCATATGTTTACTTCTCGCGATTCAATAATGAATTATGGGAATTAAATCTTGTAAACAATACTGGTGCTTTAGAGGGCGAATATCGGGGATTCATCATGGCTTTTTCAGGAGATTCACCCGGCATTTATATGCTCAAGGAAGTGAGCATTAAAGTTAATCCATCATCAAGCTGCCCCGCTGATAACAATAACACGTGGGATACCGCTGAATCGTTAATACTGAAGGATATGAGAATCGGATGCGTTGACCAGTATGATGACGACTGGTTTGTAATTTACACTCCCCCTCTCGGTATTGAATCTGCTTCGATCGATTTGAACATAACGAATGATGATAACGCTTTAATGACTCTGTGGGCCTCCACACCCGGTAATGACGCTCCCGGTTCTCTCATTGCCGAGAACCACCATATCCAATTGGATCAAAGAATCGAAAGCCGCTATTTGATCAACATTGCGGGAACCGGTGAATTTACTGAATATGAATTAATAGTGAGTTTCGATCACAAGATTGCCACTGTTGACTGCAATATTTATGTCGCAACCGATGACGGCACGGAGACCGGTACATGGCCTATATGGGAAGAACCGGACCCTGATGAGGAACTAACCATAGATCATATCCGTAACCTTATGACATGGACAAACAATTTCTGGAACCAGTATGGGTATCATCTCAACTGGGATGGCACTGTGACAATCATGGACAGCAAGTATTATTTCCTCAACGGTCAGGATTGGGAGATGCATGAACTATACGGACGCTATACAGGAAAAACCTCCCTCTATTTCGAGTGCTCAACAGGAACGGCATATTGCTGGGTTTTCTATCCTCCGTCCGATCATAGCGTCGGCAATGTCTTCACGGTATACGGTCCCAATGTCTGGTATTGGGAGGATGTTGTCTCGCATGAGTATGGTCATGGAATCGGATATTTATTTGACGAATATGCTTATACATCAATGGGATGTGATTGTGGAGACAATGTGTGCATTGGAGGGGTTCCGTGGCTTTTCTGGGTGGATGATGGATGCTACTATGGCAATCTCATGTGGTATTGCATTATCGGATGGACATGGGATTTGTATAACATGACTAACGCGCAAGCTCAATTTATCAATAAATTCCATTTTCAGAATCCGAATAATTTCCCCTGGCATTAAAACCGGATGAAAAAATTGGGACTGTCCCAACTCGATAAATCGCATGAATGGAGACAATAAGTAAAATTCGACCTGTAGAACGAACCAAAAAACCAAATGCTTGTGGACTGTCCCCATTTTTTCTTTATCATATCTTCCACAACGGTCACCTAACACATGAATGAAGAAAAAATCCTTAACATTCTGAGAAACACTCCTGATGAAGAGCTTTTCGCTGAGGCTGATGCTGTTCGTTCACAAACGTGCGGTGATGAAGTCTATATCAGGGCGATAATCGAATTCAGCAACTATTGCAGGTGCGCTTGCGAATATTGCGGTTTGAATGTCAAAAATGATGAATTATCAAGATATCGCATGACTCTTGAGCAGGTTATCAAAGCTTCACGTGAAGCTTTTGATGAAAATGTTCAGACCATCGTTCTTCAGAGCGGAGAAGATGCGGGTATCAAAACCGATGAAATCTGCCAAATGGTGGAGTCGATTAAGCGAATCGGTGATATCGCCGTGACTTTGTCATGCGGAGAATATCCTTACGAGGATTATCGTCTTATGCGGAATGCCGGCGCGGATCGATATCTTCTGAAAATAGAAACGGTCAACCGGGAAATTTATCATAAACTTCGTCCGGGATGTCGATTCGAAAATCGTGTTAGATGTCTTCATGATTTGAGCGAGCTCGGATATCAAGTCGGAAGCGGCTCGCTTGTGGGTCTTCCGGGGCAAACTCTCGAGGATATCGCTGATGACATAATGTTCTGTGTTAATCTCGATCTCGAAATGGCGACTTTCAGCCCTTTTATTCCGCATCCAAAAACACCTCTTGGCGATGAACCGGGAGGATCATGGCTGCTTGGTCTGAGAGTTCTCGCAACAGCAAGAATCGCTCTTCCCGCTGTACATATACCTGTCAGCACCGCTTTAGCCTCAGTCTCACCTGATGATTACATGAGTCCTTTGAACGCAGGAGCAAACGTAGTTATGGCTGATGTTACTCCATATGAGTTTGTCAAGTATTACGATATTTATCCAGGCAAAGCACCTATTGGATTCAGAAAAGGAAGAGATTCCATTTCAAGGTTGAAAAAAATAATTGAATCAATGGGAAGGCCGATAGGAATAGGTCGTGGTGATGCCTTGAAAAAAAAGAGCACCGATTATTTTCTTTGACATCCTTTTTGAAACGATCACAGTGAAGAGATATAGATGTCTTCGTTTTTAATTTTTCAACCGGTTGATGTAGAGCCTTTTCTATATTCAAGAACGCGTGATAGATACAAACACTTCCTGATAATCAGGTTTATATTTATTTCGAATTCCTTATCGTAGAGCTCGCTGAAGTACAGAAGCTGTTGCTCGGCATATCCTTTATTTTTCAGCTCCTGAATTGTCTGATTTTTTTTATATATTATTTCATCATCCACAAATTTGATAATTTCATCACGATAATTGATAGTACCCTTGCCTCGTTTTTTCCTTAAAAGCATCAGATGTTCAATCCCTTCCGAGATAACCTGTGACATCTTGTCATCGATAACATTCAAACTCATACGACGGAATGCCTCAGTCGGCTGGAAGGTGGAAGGCGCTTTACTCGCCGAGATAGTTTTTGGCACAGGTTTTACATCAACAAAAATCTCTTCTTCTTCCTTTTCTTGTTCTTCATCAAAACCAAGGCTTTTGAAAAATTCCTCTTTTGATTTATGCCGCGGTTCCTCATGCTCATCGAAATCGACTTTTTCATATTCATCAAATTCAAAATGATGTTCCGGTTTTCTTTTACCGTTATCGCTTGGCTTGAAAGCCTCCTGCGAAATTTTGTGGGTTGATGCTTCTCCCTTTGCGTTTACGAGTCCTGGAAGGGATTTTTTTCCCTGAAGATAATCCAAAATTATCCCTTTTTCAGTCTGAACTTTATGCAGGATTTGACTAAGGTTTGCTCCCTTATTACCGCTTAACACTCTAATGCGAATTATAATCTTTTCAACTCGCAGTCTTATTTTGTTTAATTCTTCCCTTGTTATTTCACCATTACCTTCTTCAGCTGCCCGGAGAGGTTCGAGGACAGCATGCATCATGGTGCGAATGTCACGTTCATAGCTGGTTTTCTTCTGCACAGAACGTTCGTAAAGTTTACTCTGACGATCCTTCTGAACTTCAAAGAACTTTTTTGATTTAGTGTAATCTCTTTTTTCTCGTCTGACCATTCTTGTAGAGAAATTCCTACTAAATTATTATCGTGAGAAAAAAAATTCTTCTCTTCTTTACTACTCACTAATATTATAACAGTTGAAGATATATCCTTCAACAAATTGGAGAGGATGACCTCTAAAACCAATTAAAAATAATTCTTGACAACAATACATATGTATAGTATTATCCCTAAGGATTTTTTCACATCATAGGAGGTTAAAGACATGGGAAAGCCGGAAACAACGTTGCCAGAATCTTATTGTGAAGCTTGTGGTATGCCGATGAAATCATCAAAGCTGCACGGAGGTGGCATTGAGGATAATCCCTATTGTATCTACTGCTGCGATGACAAGGGCAACCTGAAAAGCCGTAACGGTGTAAGGGAGGGAATGATTGCAGGTTATTATATGGCCCAAAGAGGAATGAGCAGAGCTGATGCTGAAAAAGCCGCAGATGAAGCTATGAAATGGCTGCCCGCCTGGAAAAAGTGATTTTCAGCTTAACTGATTGTGCTTCCGGGTAACGCATCTCTATCAAGTGTCAATAGGATCACTTCTTTTTCCGATGTTGCTGCAAGGAGCATGCCTTTCGATTCCAATCCCCTCAGTTTTCGAGGTTCAAGGTTCGACAGTACCACGATTTTCATTCCTATAATTTCATCCGGATTGTAATACTCAGCTATCCCTGCCACTATCTGACGTTTCTCAAAACCAAGGTCTATTTCGAGTCTTAGAAGCTTATCAGCGCCTTTTACTTTTTCAGCGTTGATAACTTCAGCTACTCTCAAATCAAGCTTCGAGAAATCATCATATGTGATTGTCGGTTTCATATCGCTCTTTCGTTCTTTTTCAAGCACAGGCGATGGAATTACCTTTGCCTTATGAGAGGCAACTTTAATCTCATACTGTTTGAGATATTCATCAGCATCTATTCTGGGGATAATTGGTTTTGGTTCACCGATTTTTGTGCCAGGCGGTATTAAACCAGCTCCCCACCTGATGACATTTTCCAGCTGCTCCTGTTCCACATCCCTGTCAATTCCGAGTTGCTGATAGATATTCCTGCTGATTCCCGGTGTGAACGGCGAAACCAGAAGCGCGATGGAACGTATCGTTTCGAATAAGTAATAGAAAATCGAATCGAGAATATTATCTTTGTTTTCTTTCGCCAAAGCCCATGGTCGCGTGTCATCAATGAACTTGTTTGCGATTTTAATGAGATCCCAGATTTCAATAAGGGCTTCTTTAATTTCAAGACATGACATCCGTCTAATCATCCCGAAATAACTTCTGAATGTCTGCTGAATCAGGTTTTCAATCCATAATGAATAATGTAAATCAACACCCTCAGCTCTCGTTATTTCAAGCCTGGCAGATGGGTTTCCATCAGCATCGATATCAATTAGAACTTCGGATGGAAACCCAAACCCTTTTTCGCGTTCTGATGGCAGGGCGCATGATTTGAAAATCTCAATCATTTGCATATCCGTAACCTGCGGCACTTCAACCTTTATCGCATCAGGAGCCGGTAATACTCCATCACGATATCGTTTAAGCATTGAAAGCGAACGATGCAGCAGATTACCGAGGTCGTTTGCGAGATCGGAGTTCGTTCTTGAGATAATCGCCTCAAGCGAGATATTGCCATCAAGACCAAAAGTCACTTCCCTTAAAAGGAAATACCTGAGCGCATCGGATCCGAAATCCTCTATAATCGGAACCGGATCAACAATGTTGCCTTTGGATTTGGACATTTTCTCACCCTTCTCAATCCAAAAACCATGCGCAAAAGTCCCCGCGCTGATTTCATCTTCGCTTAGACCCATAGCTAACTGCATCGCTGGCCAGATTACCGTATGGAACCATAAGATATCCTTGCCGATTATGTGAATCGTATTGGGCCAGAATTTTTCGAAATGCTTCTTGGAAAGTTTTGGATCGCCGAATATTCCCGACGCTGTTGCATAACCCAGTAGAGCGTCGAACCACACATAACACACATGACCTTTTTCAATATTACTAAGCGGAACTCCCCAGTCGAGGCTTGTGCGTGTGATGGAAAGATCTTTTAATCCCTCTTTCCTCAGACGGCTCATGATTTCGTTATATCGGCTTTCAGGACGAATCCTCCATGGTTCGCGTTCATAAAGGTCTATTAGCTTCTTCGTGTAATTCGATAATCTGAACTTGTACGTGTCTTCTCTTTGCCATTCGACTTTTCTCTGGCATTCCGGACATGTTTTCTCCTCCCCCACTTCGTCATCGGTAAGGAATGTCTCACATGGAGTGCAATACCAGCCCTCATAGACATCCTTATAAAGGTCGCCATTTTCACGAATCTTCTCTATTACTTTTTGAACATCAAGATAATGTTTCTTGTCCGTGGTTCTGATGAATCGATCGTAGTGTATATCAAGACGTTTCCACAGTTTCTCTGTGTATTCGACAATCTCGGTTGCATGATCCACAGGCAATTTGCCTGCATGTTCAGCTGCTCTTGCTATTTTCAAACCGTGTTCATCTGACCCGGTTATGAACCAGACATCTTCACCAATTTGCCTGTGAAACCTGGCTATGGCGTCAACAACTATCGTGCTGTACGCGTGTCCGATATGCGGAATATCATTCGCGTAATATAAAGGTGTGGTTATCCCAAAATATCTTTTCTCGTTCAACTTAAACCTCCGTGAATGAATGCGCTTTTGATTCAAAAGCACAAAAGAGTAATTTTAACATTTAAATAAAGGGTACAAAACAGGCATGAAATAGCGGGATTATGCCCGCCGAGGCATTATCATGGCGAAATCATATAGACTCAATGATGTTTTCATACGAACGAATTATATACTGCCGAAAGGATACTCGTCAATAATATGAATGATATCCGGAACTACTTTTAAATGGATATCAACTCTTTTGGCGATTTTGTAAGCGATTCAACGCCATCCTTCGTTACCAGCATGATATCCTCAATTCTTACACCACCCTCCCCTTCTATATATATACCGGGTTCGTTGGTCACAATTTGATCCACTTCAAGAATATCCTTTTTTCTTTTATACGATAGAACCGGTTCCTCATGAAAATTGAGCCCCACCCCATGACCCAGCCCGTGTTCATAACGCCCCTGCCCCTTCGCTTCTCCCATTAGTGATTTCCCCCCCCAGACTGATTTATAAATAAAATCACGGCTGATTTTATCTATCCGGGCAACCTTCTCCCCCGGTCTCGATAATTCAAAAACCATCAAATGCGCTTCGAGAACCCTGTTATAGACATATTTCATTTTTTCAGATGGTTTGCCCACAAAAATCGTACGAGTCATATCCGAGCTGTAGCCGTTAACCGTACAGCCCATATCAAAAAGTACGATGTCGTGCTTCTTGATTTTGCGATTAGATGCAACTGCATGTGGCAGAGCTGAGTTGGGTCCTGATGCTACAATGCTGGGAAATGCGATTTTCTGAGCTCCTTGCTCGCGCATGAATCGTTCGATAACCCATGCGATTTCATTCTCGGTCATGCCGGCTTTTACATATCTCAAAAGCATTTTGAAAGCGGCATCAGTGATTTTCTGCGCTGCCTGAATGGATTTAACCTCATCAGTATCTTTGATGCTTCTGAGTTTTAAAGTGATTTCCTTTGTCGCAATCAGGTTGACACCTCTCATGAGCTTTCGTATGGATTTCAGCTGGGAGACAGTAACATCATCAGATTCAAATCCTATTCTCCTGCCTGATAGCTTTAAAAGGTTCTTGAATATGCGAAAAGGAGATTCCATCCCCACTTTGATTAGCTTAAAATCCGGGCTTTGCTTAGATGCTTGTATATAGTACCTTGAATCGACCGCAATAAATGCCCTTTTCGAATCGATATAAAGCACTCCCGCGGAGCCTGTGAAACCACTGAGGTATCGTCGGTTCCACTCATTGGTTATCATGATGCCATCCAGTTCCTGTGACTTTAATTCATTTCTGAGTCTTTTCAAGCGATTCTTATAATCCACGCATAATCACCTTCATAATTTTGATTCAAGAGAGCTTTAATTTAACTGAATAAGATGAGTTGTTCAATATTGAAGTTTGAAAATAAAGGAATAAAGGGGTCAGTCCCCTTTATTTTCCCTTTATTTTTGTGGACTGTCCCCAATTTTACAGCAGTTAAATTTTAAAATGGGTTGCCAACTTTTCATTCGTGTTAACTTAAATCACAATGTATAAAGGAAGATAAGCTAAAAAACCAAAATATTTTGGAATTTTTTCCTTAAACTCTTGCTAATTTTTGAAATGAGAAAATTTCTATACTACAATTATCATGCTCTTACTAATGAGTAGAAACCACCAGCATGAAGTGGGTTAAGTATGGAAAACAAGGATCCATTTGATGAGATATTGATGAGATGCCTGAGCGACAAGGATGAAACTCCGAATGAGAAAGCATCATCAGGTGTCATCAAACGTTCAGACCTGATTAATTGCCACAACTGCAATGAGCTGATTTTTCAGAACTTTCGCTATTGCCCGAACTGTGGCGAACCGACATCCGATATGAGCGGGGAAACCGAGCGTAACTTTATCCCCGTTATAATGCAAAGAAAATATTTCAGAGTCACGCTGCTCGACGTTGATCCCGATTTCAGAATCAATGGGGAATATTACACGAAGGTCAAACTTCGAATTGAAAACCTTACCGAGATGCGACTTCATCTTTCGCTGACCTATGTGGATTCGGTTATTGTCGATATGGCAGGGAAACAATTGAATCCGGTCGACGGTGAAGAATCCGAACTCCCCGGTGTATTTGACCCATGGTTCTATATCTATCCAAGAGCTTATCGCGAGGGAATTCTCATTTTCCCGGAAATCCATGAGAAGATAAAAAGCATATACATATGCTGCAATCCGCAAAATGCAGATGAGGAAGAGCTATTCTGTTTCGCGATTGAAGTTTAAGTTCAGGGCGATCAAAAAGGGGACAGTCCACGATTGTGACTTCAAGTTGATTTTCATTTATATACTTATTCAAAACGTCAAGTGAATATTATTTATCGACAGGGGCTGTCCCCATTTTGTTTTCTTTATTTTCTTCTTCGTACATTGTTTTATATTTTTCAAGGTCTTTACGCAATTCGTCCTGCACCTTCAAACCAAGACGTTCGATATCCTTCATTTCAGCGCCGGATAAAGTCGCGCTGCTTATCATCTTTCTATAAAGCGAATAGAAGGAGAAAACCGGGGGTTCATTTCCTCGTTTTTCAATAATTACCGATGCAAGTTCCTCAGCCCATGGTATGGATGCTCGAGCCAGCTCATAAACAAGGTTCATCTCTGTCTGTGGATTTGACTGCTTGAAAACGCCCTCCTTGTATTTCGAAATCAACTCCTCGAGGCATCGACGAGCGAAACCAGGCGAGTAAATCCGAGTTGCGGTGATAATATTTACAAGATATTTTGGATACTCCCCCTCCTTATAATTCAATTTTTCGAGATAATCCCATGCTTTATCGTCATCCCATCCAGCCCACAATTCAACAATCATGGATTCTTTTTCGAGTTGAGTAACCTTACCACCGCCATCCCATTCTTCCAGAACCTTCTGCATGAAATCTGCCAATCCACCATCGCTTTTGGGAAAATAATAATGCCGTCCTCTCATAAGCGCGAATAATCCCAGTATTAGCTCATTATTTTTTGCGAAATCCTTCTCTTGATTTAGCTTCTTTTTTAACTCGACTGGATTATCAACAAGAAGAGCTTCCAACATAGCATCTTTCAATTCAAGTTCAGGGATTATCTTGTTCAAACCTTCAGCGAATTTTAAAACCTGTGGTAGCGACTTTTGGACACGTTCAGGGAATATGATATTAGGTGAAACGCAGAGCATACCGAGAAGCATGTATCGAGCCTTCTTATCCTTTACCTGCTTCAGCCATTCGAATTCCCAGCCTATGAATTCCTCTATGTGATGAGACCTTGGAAATCGTTGCCCCAGCTTTATGAGTTCATCATTAAATTTTCCCAGTCTATCCTCCGGCTTGAAATTCTCAATCATGAACTTGTATAAAGCATCGCGATACCACGCCGGAAGTTCAGGCTCATAAACAACTGATGTTCCTGGCACTGCTGGAGGGAGAATGGGAAATCGCTTGAAAGATTGAATGATTTTCATGAATTTATCGAAAACCTCCTTTTGATCCTTCTCCTTCAAACGAGTGAATCCCAAATCAAAGACTTTATGCGAAGTGTAAAGATCCTCCATTTCACTCGGATTGAAATCATTCATCGCATCGAAGTAATATTTTTTTCCGACTTCGTAATCAGAAAGCATTAGACCGGCACCTATAGATGCTGTCGCTTCAACAAGGAGGAAATGTTTTTTAAAAATGCTGTCTCGAAGTTTCAAGGCCGAATCCAAATCAACTACTGCGGAATGCTCAATGGCGGTTAATATTTCGGCATCTGAAATCCTCTTTTCCGAATTTTCCAGAGTTTTTAAAAGAAATTCAGAATCGGTAATTATTTTCTTCTTCATCTCATCGAGCCCTGCAAGATGCAGTTCCGAAGCGAAATAAATAGAGTTAACAGCCCTTTGCTGTGGATCCTTTATCAAATCCATTTGCGAAAATATGTAATCAGTCAACTTCATAAATAATTCCGGATAATCGTTCTGAATTGATTTTTCAAGAAAAATCACGGTCTGAATGAGTTGTGATGTGATAACACCCGATGTTATTTCCTTATCAAGCTGTTCTCTCCAATTACCGTCGATAATGATTTCAACAAACTCCTTGCACACATCCGATTGTAAATCGCCTGGTTTAAATTTTCCGCAGAAGTCAATAAATGTATCAAATCCTTTTCCATATCCTGATTGCAGCTTGTATATCTCTTTGAAAAGGTCTTTATCTATGGTTGTTTCCGATTCTATGAGAACTCCCATCGGCACGATTATGTTCTCGCAAAACGATTCAACCGGTCCTGGTTCATATGATTCAATTTCAGGTGCTGGTTTTTCAATCTTGCATGAACCGAATGAAATTATGATGGCTATTAAAATAATTGAAAACATGGGCTTCATAAGCTACTCCGGAAAAAGGATATCTGCAGATAATACTGGTTACGCAGATTCAACAGACCTAATCAAATGACAACTATCAAAGTTTAAACTATAATCGAATCTTCATAAACAAGAATAATGAAGCTTCAACGCCAGAAAAAATAAGGAGTTCATATATGGCTGTAAATCTTTCACTTGATCTTCAAGCTGTTCATAAAATACTCACATCATTCATCACCGAGGAAACAGAGAAAATAGGATTCAATCGTGTTGTGATAGGTGTTTCCGGCGGCATTGATTCCTCGTTAAGTTCGTTTCTCGCGGTCGATGCGCTCGAACGCGATAATGTCATCGGTTATTTAATGCCCTATAAGACATCATCAAAAGATAGCGTCACCGATGGCCTGGCCGTATGCGATGCTCTTGGCATTGAAAGACACGTCATTGAGATAACCCCCATGGTCGATTCCTATTTTAATTCATACTCCGATGCGGATTTGCTCCGTCGTGGAAATAAAATGGCGCGAGAGAGAATGAGCATACTTTATGACCAGTCCGTCACTCAAAACGCTCTCGTCCTCGGAACAAGCAATAAAAGCGAGCTTCTGCTCGGATATTCCACTCTTTTCGGAGATATGGCCTGCGCTTTGAATCCCATTGGAGACCTTTATAAAACTCAAGTATATGAGCTTGCTCGTTATCTTGGTCTTCCTCAGAATGTCGTCAACAAGGTACCATCAGCCGATTTGTGGGCTGGCCAAACTGATGAAGCCGAGCTTGGATTCAGCTATTTCGATGTTGATGAAGTGCTTTATCTTTTGGTTGATAAGCGTTATCGAGCATCCGAGGTAATCCAGATGGGTTATGATGAAAAATTCGTTAACCGTGTCACCGAGATGATTCGAAATTCCCAATTCAAGAGGACAACACCGATAATCGCGAAAATATCACACCGAACAATTGGCAAGGATTTCCGGTACCTGCGCGATTGGGGAAAATAGATTTTCGTTCTGCCACTGGGATCGCGGACAGCCTGTCCTCATCTGATTCTGAAGAGAGCTTGCGGACAGGCTTTCCGCGATCCCAGATTTATTTAAATTTTCTTTAGAGAAATTAAGCGACGATCATCATTACCGAGGCCAAGCTTCGCTGCCGTGATTATGTGACGATGCGAATTTCCAAGCGATTTAAGTCCCATTTCAAGTCGTCGGGATTCGATTATGTCGCTGCCTGTTCTATCAATCGCCACAGGGTCAAAACCCATAAGAATCATCCCGGGATTCCATTTCCATCTGGGTTTGTCTCCCGGTCCTCCGTTACATTGAGCTCTTAACGCATCAAGAACTATGAGTTTCGTTTTGCTGCGGATTATTTCATGAGAGTTTATGTTCGCCATATCCGGATCGCAATTATTTTTGTGATGATCGCTGGGATTATTATGAGAACCGTAATTATTCTTAAGCGAAAGTGTGACTCCCGCGTTATCGTGATTTTTCATTATCGGCACGTTTATCAGCACATCGATTTCCTCCGTCAGTATCTTTGACAGTTTAAATTTTGTGCCATTGACATCCTGCTCATCATCCTGGTAACCGATTTTATTTGTACCGACACATCTTATTGAATCAGTGTTCGCGTTGAGTTGAAAGCCCGCTCTTTCAAGTTTGCGACTTGTCTTGTCCCAAATGATAATATCTCTCTCTTTCACACCGCTCATTTTCAAACCTTCGACTATCGCCATCACAACTGGAATCTGTGTGGATAAATGCCGTCCCGATATTGCATTGACTTTAATCCCAACCCTTTGACCGGGCATAGCGATTCTTCCCCACGCATTCGTTATATCTTTTTCGTCTGTCAATTCCAGAATCGCCTTTGTAATCATGTCCATGACTGGTCCTTCAATTCCCTCACCCGAGGAATCCACTGATTTTGGGTCTGAAACCTGAACAATTGTTGTTTTCGATTTTACATTTGGCTTGGAGGAATTTGATTTTTCATCACCCATGAGCCAACGTACATCAGCAATGGAGGATTTGTCATCCGATAAAAGCAAACCGCTCAGTATTGCGCACCCGGTAATTTTTAAGCATGAGGATATTAGTTTTCTGCGATCTATATGTCGTATGTCAAGTTTCTCTTTAAGTAATCGTTCGATTTCATCAGGAGAAAAAGGCAAATTATCTTTTTCATCATCAGTATGCATTTCAATACCTTTAAATCATTTATAATTTCGATCCAGTGATTCAATTATAATCGTATGGATTCCTGAATCCTACATTCCCATTTCAGGAGGTAAAGTATATGAACGAAAAAAGAGGATTTTTCATAGGTGGAGAATACTATACACCGGAGAAGCACACAAAAAAAATCCTTAATCCCTATAATGGCAGAACCGTATCAGAGATTCAAAGTTCTTGGTAGTCAATCCGCTGTAGTGCTATAATTCATCGTTCGAATCTTAAGGATTGAATATTTAGATTCGAAATTAACTTTGAAAATGTGATTAACACATTGGATGTGTGAACCACAAGAGCTATTTCATATAAACCATAGGGAGTCGTAAAAGATGGAAGACCCCAGCATGTATGACTTTGAGACTTTAGCAGTTCACGGCGGATGCCATCCAGACCCACTAACAGGAGCATTATCCCCACCCATATATCAGACATCAACTTTTGTATTTGAAAATGCAGAACAGGGAGCGAGACGATTCAGGGGCGAGGAGGATGGCTATATCTACACCCGCATTTCAAATCCAACCACAGACATGCTTGCTAAAAAAGTTGCCATCCTTGAGGGAGCTGAAGCCGGTCAGGTTTGCTCCACCGGGCTTGGAGCCACCCTTGTAACAATTATGAGTCTCGCATCCAAAGGCGACCATATCATCAGTGATCCGGTTATCTATGGCGGCACATTCGCTCAGTTCATGCATCATCTACCATGCTTTGGAGTTGATGTAACATTTGTCGATACAGCTAACATTGATGAAGTATCAGCTGCTATCAAACCGAACACAAAACTGATATGGACTGAAACACCGGCGAATCCCACACTTAAAGTAGTAGATATAAAAGCTTTATGCGATTTCGCGAAAAAGAAAAAGTTGCCTGTAATAGTCGATAACACATTTGCCACTCCAGCCCTACAACGTCCGATTGAGTTAGGAGCGGCCCTTGTTCTTCACAGCGCGACAAAATATATCGGCGGACACGGTGATGTCGTCGCGGGGATTGTTGTCGGTCCTCAGGATATGATTACCAAAATCCGAGAAACAACATCGCATCTTGGAATATCTTTAAGCCCGTTCGACGCATGGCTTCTTTTAAGAGGTTTGAAAACTCTCGCAATCAGGATGAAGAAGCATTGCGAGAATGCCCAGTCGATTGCTGAATATCTGGTCAAACATCCAAAAGTCGAAATCGTGCGCTATCCTGGTTTAAAATCAGACCCGAATTATAAAATCGCGATGAAGCAGATGAGCGGTTTTGGCGGGATGATAAGTTTCGATGTTAAAGGAGGACGGGAAGCCGGAAAAATCATTATGGATAACGTTAAAGTCTGCACACTCGCCGTTTCACTTGGCGATGTCGATACGCTGATTGAACATCCGGCAAGTATGACACATTCCACATTGTCACCTGAAGAAATGGTCAAAGCGCATATAACGAAAGGCATGATAAGACTCAGCGTAGGTATTGAATCAGCAAGAGATTTAATCGCTGATTTGGATTACACATTAGGTCTGGTTTAAACAATCAGGATAGAAATTTTTTTATCGCTTCCTCCTCCTCAGCTATTTTCACACCGAGGGCTTTTGCTTTATCGATCTTTGAACCGGGATTTTCGCCGACAATAAGCCAATCCGTCTTAGCTGAAACGCTTCCCGATACGCTCCCTCCTTTTTGCTCTATTATCTCCTTCGCCTGATCCCTGCTCATTGATGCAAGTGTGCCTGTAATAACGAATTTCAATCCTGCAAGTGGTTTCGATCTTATATCTGTCTTCTTAATTTTCTCAAACGCTTTAAGTCCAGCTTCTCTAAGACGCTCTATGGTTTTCTTGTTTCGCTCATCCCTGAAAAATTCATGGATATTTTTTGCGAGAATCTCCCCTACTCCAAAGACAGAATTTATCTCATCAATGGAAGCTGACATAAGGTTATCGAGACTTCCAAATTCACTTGCGAGTGTTTTTGCCATTTCCTCACCGACACCATTTATCCCAAGACCATTTAATAAACGCGACAGAGGATTCTCTTTTGATTCTCCGATTGCGTTTAGAAGGTTGTCAACGGCTTTGGGTCCGAAACCTTCCATCTGCTCTATTTCATCGCTATGTTTATGAAGGTCATATATGTCAGCTATATCTTTTATAAAACCGCAATCAAAGAAAATCTGAGCGTATCTTTCACCGAAGCCATCTATTCTCATAGCTCCACGTGAAACAAAATACTCGATTCTTCTGACCAGCTGGGCTGGACATGACATACTGACGCACCGGTAAAAAACTCCATCCTCATCTTTCACCACTTTTGAACCGCAGGCAGGACATTTATCCACCATCTTGAATTCATGCGGTGGATGTTTGTGGTCGCGTTTTTCGTAATGTACCTCCACAATTTTGGGAATCACATCGCCGCCTTTTTCAACAACTACCTCATCACCAATACGGACATCAAGACGCCTGATCTGATCCATGTTATATAGCGTTGCTTTTTGAATCGTAGTCCCCCCTATCCTGACAGGCTTCATTACTGCGGTAGGTGAAATAATGCCGGTTCTACCGACGTTCAGTTGAATATCGATTATTTCCGTAATCCCCTGCTCCGCTGGATATTTATATGCAGCACAGAATCGCGGAGCTTTAGCTGTAAAACCGGCGCTATCCCAGATTGACAGAGGATTTATTTTTATCACAAGACCATCAGCCATGTACGGAAGCCCCTCTCGTCGCTGAGGGAATTTAGATGCGATTTCATATACAGATTTAATATTTTTTGCATGCTGGTTATCAGGATTAGTCTTCAAACCAATATCCCTCATGAATTTAAGTGCGTCGAGATGAGTTGAGATTTTAAAATCCCTGTAATTAACAAGCGAATGGAAGAAGCAATCGAGAGGGCGATCAGATGCGATTTTCGGGTCAAGCTGCCTGAGCGATCCCGCTGCGACATTCCGTGGATTCTGAAATTCTTTCAATCCTTTTTTTCTTTGGCGGTCATTAAGAAGACGGAATCCCTCCCAGGGCATGAAAGTCTCCCCGCGAATTTTTATATTAAGCGATTTCTTAAGCCGAATCGGGATGGAGCGGATTGTTTTTATGTTGAACGTAATATCCTCGCCTCGGACACCATCGCCGCGAGTAGACCCGCTCTTCAATATTCCATTTTCATAAACAATCTCTATCGCGAGACCATCGACCTTCGGCTCGACCACATAATCCCAATCGCCATCCTCACCTGTGACTCTCTTAACACGCTCTTCCCATTCTATTAATTCACTTTCAGACACAAGGTTATCGAGGGAATACATCGGAGGGTCATGGATAACCTCCGCAAATTCCTTTAAAGGCTCACCTCGAACTCGCTGGGTCGGGGAATCGGAGGACACATATTCAGGATTCTCTTTTTCAAGTCGATCAAGCTCTCTATAGAACCTGTCATATTCCTGGTCGGTTATTTCAGGTTTATCAAGGACATAGTACAGATAATCATGATGCTCTATGATTTTTCTTAGTTCATCTATCCTGTTTTTTGCGCTCATAGTTCGCCTCTGAAGATGAGATTCCCCGTTTATTATAATTTGAAAAATTCCATCTTTGAAATGAAATCGAGTATAGAGAGCATGTGATATACTGAAAACAGTCCAAAGTAAAGCATTGGAGGTTGATTGTGACCGAAAAATTCCGAAAAGAAATGAGCATCAAGGAGATTATTGAAGAATGTCCTGATGCTCTTGAGGTTTTCGCAAATTTCGGACTCGGTTGTATCGGGTGCGCTATGGCGAGTTATGAATCCATAGAGGAGGGTGCGGTTGCTCATGGCATAAACGTGGAGGAATTGATGAAAGCTCTTAATGAGAAAGCTGATAATAGCAAGCCGGGAGGATGTTCCTGTTGTGGATAAATGATTATCCGCAGATTATGCAGATTATACAGATTAGAAGATGCCGGCGGCATCTTTTTTTATTTTCGTCCCCGGCATCATTTTCTGGTAAAATGAATAATTTGATTAAATCGCTGTTGAGGTAGAAATGAGGCTATTTGTAGGTTTCGCAATATTTATCTGTTTCATATTTTCATTCGGATGTGTCAAGAATGTCCAGGGACCATCCTTTATCCCCACAACGGTGGGTACCGGATGGGATTTCGGTTCTTCCCTCGGCATGAATTCGCGCTCGCAGGCATCACCTGTCAAAATTGGCGACCGCATTTTTCTAACCATGATGGAAGGCGCTGTTTACGCTTTCGATGCTGAAAAAGGCAAGCAAATCGATCCCAAAACATGTTCCTTTAGAATTCCTCAAGGCATCAGATCATCGCCGGTTGAGAAAGACGCTGTAATTTACTTTGGAGCTTTTGATAAAAAACTACATGCGTTTGATACCAAAAGCTGTCAGGAAATATTTTCTTTTGAGACAAATGGATATATCTCGGCAACACCTTTAATCGTCGACAATACAATCTATTTTGGCTCTTATGATGGCAAATTCCGTGCAATAGATCTCACCTCACGACGTCTAAGCTGGGAATACGATTGCGGTTCCAAAATTCGAGGAGGGGCAAGCAAAACTACAAATGGAGTTGTTTTTGGAAATGCGAAAGGAAATGTGGTTAACCTGAATCGCTCAAATGGAGCTGAATTATGGGTTTTCGAGTCTAAAGGCGAGATATACGGTGCTCCGGTGGCGCAATCGGAAATTGTGGTCTTCGGTTCTCGCGATGGTGAGGTAAGAGCTTTATATGAAAGAAACGGCGCATTGTATTGGGAATTCACCCCTCCTGAGAATGGATACAAATATAAAGAGGAATTCTGGGCATCACCCACTGTTGATGAAATTACGGCTTATATTGGATCGACATGGGGAATTTTATATGCATTAAAACTACGTCCTGAAAGTGGAAAAGCGGAATTAGTCTGGGAGCCTTTCTCCACCAAAGACAAAATAGGAAGAAGTGAATATATCTTCTCAGAGGCTGTGATAAACGGTGACAACATTCTTTTTGGATGCAACGATGGCAAACTATATTGTGTCGATCGTCTGACTGGAACCGAGCGATGGAATTTCGAAACTTTCGGTGAAATCAGAAGTAAACCGTTTATTGATGGAGACAGAGTTATTTTCCCATCGAACGACCATTATTTTTATGCTTTGAATATTTCAGATGGGCAACCTGTACGGGGTAAACCATGATTAAAAAATCACCCAAACTCGTTGTCGCCATGGATTTTAAAGATGCCAGGTCTGCATACGAACTTGCAGACAAACTTCATGGAAAACCGGTCTATCTTAAAATTCACTGGGTGCTTTTTCCTCTTATCGGATTTGATGGTTTGATTAAATTATCTCGGATGTTTGATGAACGCATATTTCTCGATTTCAAGCTGCATGATATACCATCGGTAGTTGGGAAAGGCATAAGCAGTCTAATGAGGATTGTCCCGTTCCAAATCATAAATCTTCATGTTGCTGGAGGAGGAGAAATGCTAAGCACGGCAAGCGAAACACGAGACAAGACATACAAGGAAGGCTGCGCTTGTTCAAAACCTCCACTGCTTCTGGGAGTGACAGTACTCACAAGCATCTCGAAAGAAAAACTGTCGGAGATCGGATCGAAATTCAATTCAGTGGAGGAGGCAGTAATTAAATATGGCAAACTCGCAAAAGATAATGGCATTGATGGCGTTGTGGCATCAGTTCACGAAGCTCCGGCTTTAAGAAAGTCATTTGGTGATGATTTCGTAATTCTTACACCGGGAATACGTCCATCAGGTTCCGAAGCTGGTGATCAGGCGCGCATCGCTACCCCATCGCAGGCTAAGGAGCTTGGAAGCGACTTCATAGTCGTTGGACGCCCGATTATCGAATCCCCAGATCCATCAGCTGTCGTGGAACAAATATTGCATGAATTAACTGATTAGAGATTTAAAAATTGGGGCTGTCCCAAGTCGTGATTATGAATAAATCATGGATAAAAAGAAAAAAAATACAAAGAAAACTAATGTAATCGCTGTCGCCAAGGAAGTAATCGCAAGTGAGATTGAAGGTCTTAATATCGTTCAAAGCGCGATTGATGAGAATTTCGATAAGGCGGTTGAAATGATTCTCGATTTACGTGGACGCCTTATTATCGCGGGAATCGGGAAAAGCGGAATTGTCGGACGGAAAATCGCGGCAACAATGGCATCCACAGGAACGCCAGCTTACTTTCTTCATCCAGCTGAGGGTTTTCATGGCGACCTTGGACTGATACTTCCGGGTGATATAGTAATGCTGGTTTCAAACTCAGGAGAAACCGAAGAGATAATCAACCTGCTGCCATCATTGAAAAAAATAAACGTGAAAATGATTTCGATAACGGCATCAAGGGAATGCACTCTTGCTCGGAAAAGCGATATCTCGCTTGTAACCGGAATAGTACGTGAAGCCGATCCGATGAATCTCGTGCCGACATCATCGACCATAGCAGCCATAGCTCTCGGTGATGCTCTCGCGATTTCTCTGTTGATCCGCCGAGGTTTCGCAGAGGGCGATTTCGCTCAGTTTCATCCGGGAGGTTCTCTCGGACGAAAGCTCCTTTTAAGACTTGCCGATCTTGCTTTTGAGGGTGAGGATGCTCCGGTTGTCAGCGAAAATTCCCTTTTCCGAGAAGCGCATTATGAATTGATGAAAAAGCATCTTGGCGCTGTTTGTATTGTCGATCCCGATAAAGTCCTTAAGGGCATTATCACCGATGGCGATGTTCGACGGATTCTTGAAAGGGAAAAGAATACGACAATAAATGAAATCATGAACCTTCCGGTCGTGGATGTGATGACAAAAAAACCAAAGCGATTAAACCGTGATACTCTCGCTGTTGAGGGTCTTGCCTTTATGCACAGCCACATGATTTCCCAATTGCCGATTGTTGATGATGAAGACAGGGTTACCGGTTTGGTCAGGCTTTTAGACCTGACTCGTGCCGGTCTAGGATAGAAAAAATGGGGACAGTCCCAATTTTTCGAGAGGTGAACATTACAAAATGAGCGACAAAATTAAAACGAGAGATTTAAAAAATATCCTTGTTATCAAATTCGGCGGCAAATCGCTTGGGGACTCCTCAAAGGTTCGCTCACTCGCCAAGAAAACTGCCGATTTAAGCGACCTGCAGCCAACGGTAGTTGTAGTCAGCGCCATGGGTGATGACACGAACCGGCTCATTCGTCTCGCTGATGGCATAGCCGGAGGAGAATGCCCTGAAAAGGACCTTGTCAATATCGCATCCTTTGGAGAACTTATAAGCGTTAACGTTTTCGCTACGGCATTAAGGTCGCTTGGATATGAAGCTGTCCCTATTACACCCCAATCTCCCTATTGGCCTATAATCGTCAAATCTACAGGTGAGACAAAACTTGCAAGAGAAAGAATAAACCAGAATGTAAACATCGAAATTCAGGAGGATGTATCAAAAGAAAAGGTGCGCGGCGGCATATGCCAGCTTCTTGAGAAAGGGATAATCCCGGTTGTATGCGGCTTTTTAGCTCTATCCGAGAATGGGGAGCTTCTTACACTTGGAAGAGGTGGCAGCGATACATCGGCGTTTCTTCTGGGGAAGCTACTTGGTGCATCCGAAGTGATAATCGTCACCGATGTAAAGGGCCTTTTGAAAGCGGATCCAAAAAGGGTTAAAACATCTGAAAGCGTGAATTATATCTCCGTGGATGAAATAGATTCAGTTACTCGAAGCGGCGGACAGGTGCTTCATCCCCAATCGCTCGAATATAAAACGGATAAGATGAAAGCCAGGATTGTCCATTTCGAGGAAAGCGATTATCTTGAAACCGGAACCGAGATAATCGGTTTTTATAAAGCACGGCTCAAGGGAATACAGAAAAAACTCGCTCTTATAACTCTTGTCGGTGAAAACCTCAGCGAAAATAATAATCTATGGAATGAAATCGGTCAGGTGCTCAGCGATCTGTCAGCTCCGCTATTCGGACTTTCTTTCACCGAGGGCTTCATAGGCTTTTATGTGGATGATGACAAAGCTGATAAGCTTTACGGTCAGCTTAACGAATTCGCGAAAAACAAACCCTTCATTAAAAATGTAATTCAAAGAAAAGGGATAGCTCGTCTTAATCTCACATCACATGACAACACTGAGAATCCGGCTATGCTGGCTGAGATTTTTGAGATTCTGTCCGAGAGGGGAATCAATATTATTGAAGTAATAACCAATCATTCGGATATTTCAGTTTTTGTCGATTGGAGCGATCGCAGGAAAGCTGGAAAAATATTCAAGCGACTTGCTACAGATGTGAATCTGCGCGAAGTATTGAACGATTAACATAACTGGAAAAAATGTCTATCATGAAAAATCTATTCTATGTTTGGGCAATATCAATCCTGATGTATCTATCGTTGGGATCATTGACTGTCAGCTGCGCTGAAAACCATAAATCCTCAGACCCCACATTCCCACGCGATAAATGGGTTTTTTTAACCGATTTCCTGTATTCGGAAAAGGATTTGGAGAAAGGTAAAAAAATCGCGCTTGAAGCAAAGGAGCATGGATTAAATGGCGTCGTTCTTGCCGGGGGTCTCGATTCAATCACGAGTTGGGAAAATCAAAGAGTCGAATATCTCAAGCAATTCAAGGCATACTGCGATGAAATCGGTATCGAAGTAATCCCTCAGATTTTTTCAGCAGGATATGGTGGAGCTGTATTAAGCTATAATCCGAATCTCGCTGCTGCTTTACCTTTTATCGATGCGCCTTTCATCGTCGATGGCAAAATCGCTAAACCGATGATCCAATACGGAAATATTTTGAAGAATCCAGGATTCGAAGATATTTCATCATTGGATAAAACTCCATCAGGATATGATTTGTTGGAGCCATTGGGAAAGATAATTTTCATAGATGAGCAAATCAAACACAGTGGGAAATATTCGGTACGACTTGAGAATTTTGGTACGAATCCATACGGTCATGCGAGAGTTGTGCAGGTTCTCGATTTAAAGCCCAATCGGGAATATCAATTTTCAGCGTGGGTTAAAACCGATGCAATCACCCCTCTTGATTCATTAAAAGTAATGGTTTATCAAACGGATATGAAGCGATTGCTGCCATCCGATTATTTCGCTCCTCCTCCGAAGGCCACACAAGATTGGACAAAATACACTTTCCGATTTAAAACTCTCAATCATGACTCTGCACGGCTTTATATGGGTACATGGGAGGGTAAATCAGGACGAGTATGGATTGATGATCTTGAGGTCGTTGAAATCTCTCCAGCGAGAGATGTATTAAAACGTCCGGGAACTCCGATTACAGTGAAAAGCGCTGACAGGATTTTTACATTTGAAGAAGGCATAGATTTCGAACCAATACCCGGACTCAGTAAAGCAATTCCTGAAGGTCCGATGATTGAGATACACTTGACTGATAACTCCCGAATGAAGCAAGGCGAAAAACTTCTCGTCTCCGGATATTCAGCATCGCGCCTGCGACAACCCGGACATTATCAAATATCGATTTGCATGTCCGAGGAGGAAGTTTATGATTTCTGGGCTAAGCAACTCGAAATCTTGTATCCAATCCTCAAGATGAAAAAGACTTTCATTTCAATGGATGAAATACGAGGAGGAGGCGCATGCAAAGCCTGTAAGGACCGTCACATGACCATGGGGCAGATTTTAGGGGATTGTATCACTCGTCAGATGAAAATGATCAGGAAGTACGATCCTGAAATGGAGATATATTGCTGGGGAGACATGCTCGATCCCAACGCGAACGCTCATGACAATTATTATCTTGTACAGGGCACTTTTGATAAATCCTGGGAGTATGTTCCAAAAGATTTGATTATAGTTGCATGGATTTATGAAAAGAGAATCATATCGTTGAAGTTTTTCTCCGAGCAGGGCTTCCGCATAATGGGAGCGCCATATTACGATAAAAAGAGTCTTAACGATACAACCGAATGGTACAAGGAATTGGAAAGAACTCCGGGAAGCATCGGCATAATGTACACCACATGGAAGGATGATTTTTCGTTTTTATCGGAATTCGGGGATTATCTTAATACTCAAAATGGGGACAGTCCACGATGACAACTTCGAGTTGATTCTTACCTATATGCTCATTTAAAACGACAAGTAATTATTTTCTATTTACAGGGACAGTCCACGATAACAACCTCGAGTTAATTCTTACCTATATGCTCATTTAAAACGACAAGCGATTATTTTCTATTTACAGGGACAGTCCCCAATTATTTCAATCCTGATTTTTTCCAGTCATCCATGAATTTTTGAATGCCAATATCGGTTAACGAATGACGGAACATCTGCTTCAAAATGCTGAAGGGAATTGTGGCTATATCAGCGCCCGCGAGAGCTGATTCAACCACGTGTCTTGGATGACGAATCGATGCGCTTATTATTTCGGAATCAATCATATAAAAACTGTAAATCTCAGAAATTTCGCGTATTACCTCCATACCATCCTGACCTATGTCATCCAATCGACCAACGAAGGGGCTGACAAAAGCGGCTCCAGCTTTTGCAGCAAGGAGAGCCTGATTAGCTGAAAAAATCAAAGTGGCATTTATTTTAATGCCTTCCCCGGAAAGAATACCGGTCGCTTTAATTCCCTCTTCACAAATAGGTATTTTGACGGCGATATTCTTAGCCATCTTATTAAGCTCTCGCGCTTGTTTGACCATTTTATCCGCATCAAACTCGGTAACTTCAACACTCACAGGACCAGGAATTAACCCGGTAATCACTTCTATGGTCTTTTTAAAATCATGACCTTCCTTTGCGAGTAGAGATGGATTCGTTGTGCATCCTTCAATAATGCCCCAACTTGCGGCTTCTTTGATATGGTCTATGTTCGCGCTGTCTATAAAAAGTTTCATATTACACCTCGTAATAAATAAGGCACCCTTTATTTCTTAGGAAGGATGAAACGTCGAATATCAGCTTCTTCAAGCGCTTCATTCTCGGGATGTATTATTTTCACTGTAAAATATCGCGTTTTGGCATCAAGAACGCCTTTGTCGACGACCTCACCACGCATTTCGAGTATTTCACCATCCCGCTCCCAGTCACGAGCTTTTGTGAATACAAAAATATCGCCAGGTTTCACATCCGCAAACCGTACACCACCTGGGAACTTCCATTCCTTGGGTTTTGCGATTCTGTGACTTTTGGCAGCTGAAAAAAGATCCGGCTCGCCTCGTTTGCTCTTTTTCTTTTTATTCGCCAAAGCATCACCCCCGGCAATACAAAGATGCCTGATTATACATTAGTTTTCATCAACTTCAAATTTAGCACCCAAGGAGAGAATTTTACATGAAAAAAAGAAAAAATGGAGATAAGTGCAACTTTTTCATTATCAAAGGTTCAGGTAGTAGTACTTGATTCCATCGCGACACTTTTAATAAAGCGTCCTGGATTCCAATCTTTCCATGATTTCAAAGGAATATAGCTTTCTAAACTTACAGTAATGATCCAAAACTTTTTTCAAGGCATTCACTACATCCATGACATCGTTTTTAGAAATATAAGGCGAAAATGGCAGAGTGATTACTCTTTGTCCGAACTGTTCTGCCAGAGGGAAATCACCTTCTTTGTAACCATATTTATTACGATAGTATGTGTAAAGATGAAGCGGTTTGAAATGCTGGGAAGCACCTATATTCTCAGATTTTAAAGCATCGATAAACTCATCCTTATCGCAGGACAGCTTATCGAAATCAACAAGAACCGGAAAAAGATGGTATGCATGAGCTCCCTTGTTAACTTTCCTCAAAGTTGTGACATATTCAACATCCTGAAGTAGCGACCGGTAATACTCGTCAAGTTCAAATCTCAATTGGTGGTGAGAATATATTTTTTTCAGCTGAACGAGACCCAAGGCAGCAAGAATATCGGGCATGTTGAATTTATAACCCGGCAGAATCAGGTCATAACTTGATTTGCCTGATTTCTGATATCGTGAGGAGGCATCATCTGATAACCCATGGAGGCGAAGTAAAGTTAATTGTCGAGCGATGTTCTCATTATTTGTCACGACCATACCACCCTCACCGGTGGTCAGGTTTTTAGTCGCATAGAAGCTATATGCCGATGCGATTCCATGTCTCCCGATCTTGCCATCAACCCATTCTGTTTCGATAGCGTGTGCAGCATCATTGACTATGAAAAGCCTGTAATTAAAAGCGAGAGTTTCGATCGCATCCATATCGCATGGAGCACCCGCGTAATGAACCGGGATAATTCCTTTTGTCCTCGATGTTATTTTTTCAGCTATTTTATCAGGATCGATATTGCCATCATCGAGCTTGATATCACAAAAAACAGGTTTAGCTCCGAGATGTTCTATAACATTGGCGGTTGCTGGAAAAGTGTTTGGGCTTGTGATTACCTCATCACCCGCACCAATTCCGAGAACCTTCAGGATTAAAAATAATCCAGCCGTACAGGAATTAACACTTATGGCATACTTGGAACCGATATAATATGCGAATCTTTTTTCAAATTCCTTAACCTTATCTCCGGAGGTTAGCCAGCCACTATCAAGGACTTTCATCACCTCATTTTTCTCCTCCTCACCGAGAACAGGTCTTGAGAAATCAAGAAAATTTTCTCGTACAGGCTTACCGCCATTTATGGCAAGGTTCTCAATCCTGGTTCCATGCATGGTTTTTCTCCAGACTCCAAGCTGTGTCTCAAACCCCCTATTAGAATGTTTCGGGTGAAAAGTTTGATAATTAATAGAGAATCGGTAAGTTTTAAAAATTTTGTCAAATCTCTTTAAAACAATAATGATATGTTTATAATAGATTGGTCATGTGATTTTTTTCACCCGCTCTCTTCAGGGATTAGCTCTGATTTGCCTGTTAGAGCGGTATTTTGTTTTTATTAGCTTAGCTGCAGGATTTTACGGGGCTATCATGCAAAAAAGACCTGATTACCATTTCCTATGGAGAAAGCTCCACTCCCTCACTGGAATAATTCCTTTAGGAGTGTTTCTATTCGTCCATCTTTATATCAACTCTTTCGCGTTGAAAAGCGCTGACGCTTTCAACTTAGCTGCGGCATTTATGACCAAACTACCCTACCTGATTGTTATCGAACTCGTTGTAATTTTCATTCCTCTCATATATCACGGCGCTTATGGAATAGCGATAACATGGCAATCGGAACCGAATAATCTCGCTTATCCGTGGTGGAGAAACGTTCTCTATTTAATACAGAGGATAACCGGCGTCATAGCAGCAATCTTTGTAATTTATCATGTTTACATAACCACCATTTCGATTCGATACATCAGAGCGGAGGAAGTCAATTTTGATTACATGTCAACCCAGCTTTCGAATCCTTCAATGTTGTTGTTTTACGTAATCGGTCTCGCTTGTGTGGTTTATCATTTCTCTAACGGGATATGGAATTTCTCGATTAACTGGGGCATTACGGTTGGACGGCATTCACAACGGATATTTGGATGGTGCTGTTTCATTGTGGGGCTTGCATTCTTCTTTCTTGGCATGAATGCGATTCTGGCATTCCTTGGTGGCGGAATCAGGATTTTCAACGGTTAAACCGTTTGTTTAGATTCATAAATCAATCAGTTCGGAAAATATCCGGACAAGGGTAATGTAAGACTATGGCAAAACCTGTATTTTGCGTTGTTGGTGGCGGATTAGCTGGTCTGATGGCGGCTTTGAGGATAGCCGAAGCCGGTCAGCAAGTTCTGCTCTTCTCGCTTTTTGAGGTAAAAAGGTCGCATTCTCAGTGCGCACAGGGTGGAATTAACGCATCGCTAAACACCAAAGGCGAGAATGATTCGATCGAAGAGCATATCTATGACACGATATATGGCGGCGATTTCCTTGCGGATCAGCCTCCGGTAAAACGCATGTGCGAGGCGGCTCCGGGGATAATATGGATGTTCGACCGCATGGGCGTTACCTTCAGCAGAACACCTGAGGGAAACCTCGATCTAAGGCTTTTCGGAGGAGTAAAGAAAAGACGAACTGCATTTGCAGGCGCGACGACAGGTCAGCAGCTTCTCTACGGCGCGGATGCTCAGGTACGTCGATTTGAAGCATCAGGACAGGTGAAAAAATATGAGTGGTGGGAGTTCCTGTCGATTGTGAAAGATTCCGAGGGTGTATGCAGAGGAATTACTGCTCTCGATTTAAGAAGCGGCGAGGTTAAATCTTTCCCAGCTGATGCAGTTATAATCGCTACCGGCGGTCTCGGTTTGATATACGGTCAAAGTACAAACTCGACTAACTCAACCGGTGCCGCTGCGAGCAGATGCTATCAGCAGGGAGCTTATTTTGGCAATGGCGAATTCATTCAGATACATCCAACCGCGATTCCCGGTGAAGACAAGAACCGTCTGATGAGCGAAGCAGCACGTGGTGAAGGTGGACGAATCTGGACATATAAAGATGGCAAACCCTGGTATTTCCTCGAAGAGAAATATCCGGCCTATGGAAATACTGTCCCAAGAGATATAGCATCAAGGGAAATATGGCATGTCGTGATGGATCTCGGTTTGAAGATCGATGGGGAGGATGTCGTTTACCTCGATATCTCTCACCTTGATAAAGATTACATCGACAGACGTCTGGGTGGTATAGTCGAGATATACGAAAAATTTGTCGGCGATGATCCTCGCAAAATCCCGATGAAAATATTCCCATCCATTCATTACTCAATGGGTGGGCTCTGGAGCGATTGGCGAACCCACATGACGAATATTCCCGGGCTCTTCGCCACAGGTGAAGCGGAATTCGGCTATCATGGCGCGAACCGTCTTGGAGCTAACTCGCTTCTCAGCGCTGCACATTCAGGGATGGTTGCAGGACCGGCATCGATCCAATACGCAAAAGGATTAAAGAAACTCGCTGCCGATGTTGATAACTCTTATTTTGAAGATGAGAGAAAACGTCAGGAGGAAATAAACGATAACCTTCTTAAAAACTCCGGTAACGAGAATACATTCGTATTGCATAATGAGCTCGGCAAGACCATGAACAATGGTGTCGGGATTATTCGCATAAACGAAAAAATGAAAGCGACGGATGCGAAAATTCAGGAGCTACTTGAAAGATACAAAAATGTGAACCTTCATGATTCATCGAAATGGAGCAACCAACCGCTTCAATTCGCCCGTCAGGTCTATGACATGATGCAGCTCGGACGAGTCATTACTCTCGGAGCTTTGAAGCGTGATGAGAGTCGCGGCGCCCATTACAAACCGGAGTTCCCGAATCGCGATGATGAAAAATGGCTTAAAACAACTATGGCAAAACATACGGCATCCGGACCGGAATTCCGGTATGAGGATGTTGACATATCTTTGATTCAACCAAAAACAAGGAAATATTAAAATCTGTACACAGTACAAATTTTCGGGTAATGAAATATGACTGATAAATTCATACATCTGAAAGTAAAAAGACAAAACAATCCTAAATCCTCTCCATATTGGGAGGACTTCAAAATTCCCTATAAGAAGAATCTCAATGTCGTATCATCCCTTATGGAGATTCAGAAGAATCCTGTTAATGCACAAGGAAAACCTACAACACCGGTAGTATGGGAATGTAACTGCATGGAGGAAGTCTGCGGGTCATGCTCTATGTTGATTAATGGTCGAGTACGTCAAGCATGCAGTGCATTAATCGACAAGCAGAAACAACCGATTGTATTGGAGCCGATGTCGAAATTTCCCATTGTACGGGATCTCGCGGTTGATAGAAAAGCAGTTTTCGATGGACTTTTAAAAGTAAAAGCATGGGTGCCAATTGATGGAACTTACAACATAGGACCCGGTCCAAAAATGAATCCCATAACTCATATGTGGGCATATGAACTTTCAAGATGCATGAGCTGCGGGTGCTGCATGGAGGCTTGTCCTCAATTTAATTCGAGATCGGCATTCGTGGGACCGGCTACAATTGCACAAGTCAGATTATTCAATGTGCATGGCTCCGGTGTTATGCAATCCGAGGAGCGTCTGGCTGTTATGCGAGCAAAAGGTGGAATAACGGATTGCGGAAACTCACAGAATTGCCAAAAAGCCTGCCCTAAGAATTTACCTTTGCTGGATTCCATAGGTCATATTAACAGGCAGGTCACATGGATGGGAATTTTACACTGGCTTGGCAAGGATGATAAATAGAGAAGATTTTTTAATCCCGAAGTCAATTTTTTATATGGATTATTGACTAAGAATGTATATCGGGATAAAATTATTAATGAAATACGCTTGGATCTCCTGTGGGGACCGAGACGGCAGGTTCATGATGATTTGGAAAAATGACAGCCATCCGTTTCGGATGGCTTTTAAGTTGCCTTCCGCCTCCTTCCCACGGCTGAAGGTGAATAAATGTCTGAAAGATTAACCACTAAGGACATAATCGAACTGAAACGCAAGGGTAAGCGTTTGGTGGAACTAACCGCTTATGATTATGCATCCGCAATGCTTGCCGATGAAGCCGGCGTTGATATGATTCTTGTTGGCGATTCGCTCGGTATGGTCGTACTCGGATATGAAAACACGCTTAGAGTAACCCTTGAGGATATGATTTATCATTCAAAAGCGGTATCGCGAGGCGCCAAAAGACCTTTGGTAATAGGCGATATGCCTTTTATGACATTTCAAGTATCGAAGGAAAAGGCGCTCGAGAACGCCGGACGAATGGTTCAGGAAGGCTGTGTACAAGCAGTTAAATTAGAGGGCGGCGGACGGATTATCGAAACCGTCGAATTTATCACATCAACGGGAATCCCGGTTCAAGCTCATCTTGGTCTTACGCCGCAATCGATTCATCAAATAGGCGGTTATCATGTTCAGGGAAAATCCGAAAAAGCAGCGAGGAAAATGATAGAGGATGCCCTTGCTCTTGAAAATGCCGGTGCGTTCAGCCTTGTTCTTGAATGTGTCCCTGAGGAACTCGCAAAAGTTATTACGGAAAAACTCAGCATACCGGTTATTGGTATCGGTGCCGGTAAATTCACCGATGGTCAAGTGCTTGTCTACCATGACCTTCTTGGTTACTCAAGGGGATACATGCCAAAGTTCGTCAGGAAATATGAGAATCTCGCGGACATTATCAAAAACGCAATCTCAAACTATGCTGAGGATGTCCGCAACGGATTATTCCCCGGTGAAGAAGAAGTATATAAAATCAAGAACCTTGATCTTTCCGAGCTATTAAAGGAATTCAAGGAAAAAGAAGAGGCTCAGAAGTAAAGTTGTTGGAGATTACCGACAAAAACGATGTTCGAAAAGCTTGTGCCAAGGCGCGGGACAAGGGAATTACTATTGGATTTGTCCCGACTATGGGCGCTCTTCATGAAGGACATCTATCGCTTGTAAGGAAATCCAAACAGGATGGTCGTTTCACGGTCGTAAGCATTTTTGTCAATCCCACTCAATTCGGACCGGATGAGGATTTGCAGAAATATCCCAGAGATTACATGCGCGATAAAAATATGCTTGCTGAATGCGATGTTGACTTTATATATTTCCCCACAAATGAATCTCTTTACTCTTTTGATTTCTCCACATGGGTTAACGAAGATGTAGTCTCAGCGAAATTATGCGGACGAACTCGAAAAGGACATTTTCGCGGAGTCCTGACAATAGTCGCAAAATTGTTTTTAATCGCGATGCCGGATGTCGCTTATTTCGGTCAAAAGGATTACCAGCAGGCTATCCTCATCAAAAAAATGGTTCGGGATCTCAATTTTCCAGTGGAAATCGAGGTTATGCCGACGATTCGTGAATCCGATGGACTTGCGATGAGTTCGCGGAATATATATCTTAATCCTGACCAACGCAGAGATGCTTTAACCTTTTATCGAACCCTGAAAACAATAGAAAAATTATTCGATAACGGGGAGAAAAATATCAGCAATCTGATAGGAATCGGAAAGCAGTATTTCGTGGAAAATTCGGGAAACGCCGAGCTTGAATATCTTGAGATTTTAGATTCTGAGAATCTCGATGACATAGAGAATATTTCCGGAAGAGCTGTTGTCGCTATCGCGGGTAAAGTCGGACAAACCCGTTTAATCGACAACATTCTTCTTCCCGATTATTAATAAGCTATGAGAGAATCATCGGAGGTTTTTATGTTTAGAGAAATGATGAAATCAAAAATACACCGCGCAACAGTTACCGATGCGGATATCAATTACATGGGCAGCATTTCAATAGACAGCGAGCTGATGCGTCTTGCTGATATAAAGCCCATGGAAAAAGTCAGCATAGTGAATCTCAACACCGGAGGTCGGTTTGACACTTATGTGATTGAAGCCACTGCTGGCAGCGGGACAATCGGATTAAACGGAGGCGCCGCACGTCTCGGTGTCAAAGGCGATGTTCTCATAATCATATCGTATGCCCTTCTTGATGAAAAAGAAGAATATCTGGGACGTGTTGTGTTTGTGGATGCCGAAAATAATCCGATCGAAGTAGCTACTATTACATCTGATAGTCTAATGATTTAACGAGGTTATTAAGCATTACCGGGACCGCGGACATCCTTGTCTGCTTGCCCTGAAAAATTATTAAACTATGCGGACAGGGATGTCCGCGATCCCGGCAAAAATATAGAAACAGTAAAATGAAAGAACTAATTGATGAAATACAGGAACTAAAACAAGAACGTGATGCAATCATCATCGTTCACAATTACCAGCGTGAGGAAGTCCAGGATATCGCGGATTTTCTCGGTGACTCTCTTGAAATGGCTCGTGCAGGTAAGAAATCCAATAAGAAAGTCATCGTGGTCTGCGGTGTCGATTTCATGGCTCAGACTGCAAAGATTCTAAATCCCGACAAAACCGTTCTCATCCCTGATCCCGATGCCACATGTCCATTGGCTCATATGATCGACACGGAAATTCTTAAGGATCTTAAAGCCAAAAATCCCGAGGCGCTTGTAATGTGTTATATCAACACGACAGCTGAAGTTAAAGCACTAAGCGATATCTGCTGCACATCGGCAAACGCAGTTGATATGCTCCGCAAAACCGAAAACGGAAGACCTGTGATTTTCATACCCGACATTTCGCTTGGCAACTGGGCGAGGATTGTATCAGGTCGCAATGTGCTTCTTTATAATGGATTCTGTCCGACGCATCACAGGATTCTTCCGGAGGATGTAAAAGAAGCGAAGGCGAAACATCCAGATGCTCTTATAGCCTCGCATCCTGAATGTTATAACGAAGTTATAGAAATAAGCGATTATGTAGGTTCGACATCCGGCATTGTCAGGTTCGTTAAAGAATCAAGTGCTAAGGAATTTATTGTCTGCACTGAACAAGGATTGAATTATCGCATTCGAAAAGAGAATCCCGATAAAGTGATAATAAGCCCATCCGAGCTTAACATATGTCCCAATATGAAAAAAATAACGCTTGAGAAGGTACGCGATAGTCTTCTTTTCAACCAGTACGAGGTTAATCTTGATGATGAAATCATGAACAAGGCTCGTGCTGCTCTTGAAAGGATGTTAACCATCTGATATGCCTGTTAACATTGGTATAGTCGGTCTTGGCGCAATCGGTAGCTACCTGATAGAAAAAATCCTTGAAAGCGAGAACCTTTCTCTAAGAGCTGTGTGGGATATATCTCCGGAACGCTATGATGACTTATCGAAACGCTTAAAATCCCCTCCTCCACTCTTAAAAGTAGAGGGATTTCCACCGGATATTGATGTATTCGTTGAATGTGCATCCTCAAAGGCTGTTGAGAGTGTGGTACTTGAAGCTTTCAAACGAGGTAAAACCGTAATAGTAGCTTCGATTGCAGGCTTAATGGATAATCCGGAATTATGGGATGAGATTAATCGTCTCAACGGGAAATTAATACTTCCATCGGGAGCAATCGGCGGATTGGATATACTCAAAGCCCTTGAAAAGGATGATATCGAAAGCGTGGAAATTACAACTCGAAAACATCCAAGATCAGTTCCATCCGTAGCTTTTCCGGATGGAATAAAAGAACTTGAGATTTATGATGGAGCGGCTCGTGATGCGATAAAAAAATATCCGCAAAATGTGAATGTTGCCGCATTATTATCGCTTGCGGGAATCGGATTCGATCGCACTCGTGTCAGATTAATTCTTGATTCGCAAATCAACCACAATATTCACAGGATTGAGATAATCGGAAAGACCGGAAGATATCAGATTACATGCGAAAATTTCCCGTTCGAGAGAAATCCTGCGACATCGCAGCTAGCCGCGCAATCGATATGGGCATGTTTGAAATCTTTAAACGAAAAAGTTATATATGGAATATAGGAAAGGTTATAAATGAGTAACTTGACACCGCCACAACCCGGCACATACGAAGATTTAATAGTCTACGCTCTCGCTGAAGATATCAGCTGGGGTGACATTACCACCGACAATCTCGATTTGCCTGCAGAACCTGTAAAAGCTGAATTGATAACTCGCGAGGATTGCATATTAGCCGGCTGGTCTGTTTTTGTGAGGGTTTTTCTTCTCATCGATGAATCGGTTATGGTCGATGACTTTAAGCCTCAATACGATGATGGGGATGAAGTACCAAAAAACGAAGTGATAGCATCGATGTTCCTTCCTCCGGCTACACTTCTAAAAGGGGAGCGGGTCGCTCTGAATTTTCTAACACACATGAGTGGTGTAGCTACGATGACAAACCGCTTTGTGAAAATGGCAGGTCCTGAGGGTCCATCCATTTCGGATACGCGAAAGACTCTTCCCGGATTGAGAGCACTTCAAAAATACGCTGTCAAAGCTGGAGGAGGAATGAATCATCGGCTTTCCTTATCGCACGCTGTAATGATTAAAAACAACCATATAGCACTTGCGGGCGGAATTACAAACGCTGTCAAACAGGTAAAAAGAGGTGCCGGTCATACAGTAAAGATAGAGGTCGAGGCATCCGATTTTGAAGATGTAAAAGAGGCGCTTGCCGCTGGTGTCGATGTCATCATGTTAGACAATTTTTCAGTGGAAGATGCGGCTAAGGCTATCAAGATTATCGACAGGCATGTAATGGTTGAACTAAGCGGCGGCATTAATGAAAAAAATATCAGTCAGTTCGCTCTTGTGGGAGCTGATGTCATAAGCATCGGCGCACTTACACATTCGGCAAAAGCGATTGACATGGCGATTCATACGGCATGATAGTAAGAACGCTTTATTTGATTAAATAAAGGAATAATCTATAATTAAAATGAATTTAATTCTCGCACCGATGGGTGCTGAAAAAAATTGGAAATTTGGAGGTTAAAGTGGCGGATTTCAAACTTTCTCCTCAGGATACAATAAGTTATCTCCAGGAGTTTATCGAATCGATAAACAGGGAGATAGACACCATTCTTGCCGGTGAAAATTATAAACGTCATCTTGATTCGGTTAGACTAAGAATAGAACTCCTTAGTCGGGTTGAAGGTAATCCTTTTGAAGAGCGGATTAAAAGTCTTAAGGAAGAGCTCAACAGAACTGAAGAAGAGTTCAGGAAAGTAAATCCTCATCTCGAGACATTGGAGGCTGAACAGCGATATTACCGCAAACTCTTGAACGAGATTAATCGTTAACTATCACCCCATCCGGATGCTTTTCTCTATTGACATAGGAAACACGAACATCGTAATTGGGTTATTCGAAGGGGATAATCTAATCACCAAATGCCGAATCGCCACCGATCATAACGCGACATCCGACCAATACGGAAGTCAGATAATCGGTCTTTTGAATCTTCGTTATGGTGAAACCTTAGTACCGGAGGGTATCATCATCTCATCAGTGGTTCCTCCTCTAATAGGTACTTTCCAGCGATTCTGCATGGATTTTTTCAACATGTCTCCCCTAATTGTCGAACCCGGTGTCAGGACCGGTCTCGCTATCAAGTACGATGATCCTCGAAAAGTCGGAGCGGACAGGATTGTTAATGCAGTAGCCGGCATGAGCCTTTACGGTGTCCCTCTTATTCTGGTTGATTTCGGTACCGCAATTACTTTCTGCGCAGTAAACGATAGAAAAGAATATCTTGGCGGCGCGATTTTCCCCGGCTTGAAAATTTCCTATGATGCGCTCTTCAGTCAGACAGCTATGCTTCACAGGTTCGATTTCAAAACTCCACGAAATATAATTGGCTCAAGCACCGAAGAATCTCTTCAAAGTGGGGCTATTAACGGATATTCAGCAATGGTTGACGGTATGATTAAAAATTTCAAAAAAGAATTGAACGGAAATCCAAAGACAGTCGCAACTGGTGGATACCTTGAGCTGTTTAAAAAGACAATTAAAAATGTTGATTATTTCGATGATGATCTAACTCTGAAAGGTTTACGGATTATCTACAATCTAAACTGCGGTGAGAACAGACAGAACACAAAAGTATAAACTGGGTTTTCATCTAACAAGAAACAATCGGATTACGTTTCTAACCGGAGCTGGGATAAGCGCCGAGAGCGGTATTGCAACTTTTCGTGGCGAATCCGGTTTGTGGGAAAAAGTCGATGTTGAGAAGGTTGCAACTCCTGAGGGCTTTGCTGAGAATCCGAAACGCGCATGGGAATGGTACGATTCCCGTCGCACAACGATGAAGCAATGCAAACCCAATAAAGCTCATGATACAATCGCGAAACTTGAAAAAGCCGGATATGATGTTGTAGTTATCACGCAGAATATAGATAATTTTCATCGGGATTCCGGAAGCGAAAATGTAATTGAGCTTCATGGAAACATCTGGTATGTAAGATGTACAAGGGGGTGCGGTGTTTGGGAGGATAGAACCGCTCCGATGCCAAGTCTTCCTCCGCTTTGTGCCTGCGGTTCGATAATCCGTCCTCACGTCGTCTGGTTTGGTGAGATGCTCGATGAGAGTATTGTTGGAGCCGCATATCAAAGACTTTTTGATACCGACCTGTGTGTGGTAGTTGGAACCAGCGGTGTCGTATATCCTGCCGCCGGATTCGCTGAAATGGCAAAAGCGAATGGAGCGTATGTTGTGGAAGTTAATCTTGAAAGAACTCCTATCAGCTCATATGCTGATGAAAGTCATTTCGGCAAAGCTGGTGAAGTTCTTCCGGTATTATTTTCTGAATACATAAAATCAAGAGCTGATGAAAAAAATATTTAATCCAAAACGCATTAAAATCATTATTGGAATCATGATAATCCTTCTTTTCAGTTTCATGCTCGATTTGTTGATTCCCATTGAAAAACAAGCGGGTCAGCTCGACTATCGATACTATTCAGCGCAGCTTGATATAATCTGTGATGCGCTGGACCAATATTATGAAAAAAAAGGAGAATTCCCATCTGCAATCTTAGGCGGTGACAAGGAAGGATGGAAGATATCCGGAAAGTACCAGATGGACCCTTTAATCGAAAATGCAATGCTCGATGCGTATCCTTCTGTTAAACTTGACTCATTAAAACTGAAACGATTGCATCAGCAACACAGGATGGAAAGCAGTACTGAAAGCATGCTATTCGGAAAAAATGGCGATAGGATGTGCAATGTTCTATATTGTGACTTTAAAAACGCAAAAAAAATCTGGGATGATAACATCTATGGAAATCCATTAATTGGTAATTTTTGTTATAGACTTTTGGATAAGCGGAAGAACGCATACATTATTTTTATCGTGGATTCATCATATGAGAACATGATTAAGAATATCACAAAAGATAGCTTTGATGCGATTAGTGGTATCATCAGTCAATATCATTATATTGATGACAATGGCAAGATAAGAAAAATAAAAACCGGGAGATTTAGTGTATGTCCTTGAAAATAGCAATAGCACAATTCTCGCCGGTTCTGGGTGATATCAATAAAAACCTGACGGATTCGCTTGCTCTTATTGAGAAAGCGCGAAAAGAAAAATGCGGACTCGTTACTTTTCCGGAACTTGCTCTCTCCGGTTATTTTTTAAGGGATCTGGCAAGCGAGGTCGCTGAGGACATCGATGGTAAGGCTATTACTGAAATAAAAAATGCCAGCAAAGATATCGATATCTGCATTGGTTTTGCTGAACGATCGAAGCAGTTCAATACATATATATCTGCTGGATATTTCTCACATGGTGAAATTCTTCATATCCATAGAAAAGTATATCTTCCCACATACGGGATGTTCGAGGATATGAGGTATTTCGCTCATGGTGAAAGAGCCAGGGCTTTTGATACACCATTCGCGAGAACCGGTGTGCTTATATGCGAGGATGCACTTCATCCACTGTTGCCTTATATTCTTGCCATGGATGGCGCTGTCATTTTACATATCATCGCAAACTCACCGTTGAGGGGACTTCTTAAAAACGAAGCTGACAGCATAGAGAAATGGGAGGAAACACTTCGATTTTTAGCTCGTGTGTATGGCGTTTATGTTGTCTATACCAATCGTTCCGGTTTTGAAGATGGCGTTCAGTTTGGTGGTAACTCGTTTATTGTCGACCCTCATGGTGAAATAACCGTTCGAGGGAAAAAAGGTGACGACGATTTCATCATCACCACAATCGTGCTCGAGGAGGTATCGCGAGCAAGAACTCGCCTTCCACTTGTCAGGGATGAGAATATCCCTCTTGCTTTGAAAGAGCTGGAAAGAATTTACCGGGAATGCAAATAAGTTCTTCTAATTTTTAGAACGATCAAATTAGGTGGATTTCACAAGGGAAATATCAACTGATTATCGCTTAATAGCGATGAATCTAATCCAGCTTCTGATGGTTACGCTGGCTTTCATAATGGCACGCCCGGAGTATAAGCGTAACAGGAAAGGTGAATATCTTTATCTCCTTGGCGGTCTCGGAATAATAATTCTCTTCTCCGCCATCAACGTTCTTCTATATGCATCTGAAACAAGAGAAATGATCGACCTTCCAGCTGTCGATCTTCTGAACAGTTTCCTTGAAGCTCTTGGATTGCTCATGATCGCTTATTTCTTCCTGCTTGCAGCATCGCCAAATCCACCATCGATACTCCGTCTCGGACGAATTATGATGTTGAGTCTTATCGGGATTACAGCGTTTTTCATTCTATTGCAGCTAATTGGACTCATCCAGTCTCCCGAGGGATGGGCTATTGTGGGTCGACCTACATTCAGGATGATACTTCTCCTGATTATTCTCTTCGGTTTCCTCCAGATAGCTCAATCTCAGAACCGTCTCTATGCTGCCATTTTCGGATTCCTCGCCCTTGCTATCGCTCACATATATCACCTGTTTTATTATCATGACAATCAACCGGGAACTCTGTTCCAGGCCATATACCCATGGCCTTACATCTTCAATCCAATCGGATACTTTCTAATTGTCGTTGCTGTTGATAGAAAAATCGCTGAAGACCAGACGAAGCTTTCGGAACAATTAAAACACCGAAGCCATGAACTGGAGCAGGTCACCGCAAGTCTCACCAAACTTAATCGTCTATCAACCAACCTTCTGAGAATCACCGAACTTCGCGGGATAATCCGCATGATACTCGACACTTTGAATATAGACTTCGGCTATAAAAATTCAGCGCTGTTTATTCTTAACCGCGATGATAACTCCCTCAGAGGATTTAAAATAAGCGGTCTCACCGGTGTTCCAGTCAGTTATCCTCATATCCCTTTGAACAAGAAATCATTTGTTTCCGACTATTTCCTTCAAGCTAAGCCATCATTTTTCGGTGAGGGACATTCTCAACCCAGCGGTGAATTCATCCGGGATTTCGATTTTTCCACGAATATCGTTACCATTCCGCTCCTCACAAAAAAAGAACACCTGTGCTTTGAAATCAAACAATGCAATTTAAAAAGCTGTCCTGTGAAAGGATGGGACCTTAATATATGCTGGTTGATGACCGATGAAAGATGCCCGTGCTTCAATCCGCATGAGACTAACAAAATCCTTACCTGCCTTTCCTGTCCGTCTTTTAATGCTGTCGGAATGATTGTCATAGATAACCGCGTCGCAAAAAATAAAGTTGATGAGAAGAACATCGCATTCCTTGAGACATTTGCGAATCAGTCAGGATTAGCTCTTCAAAGCGCATTTCTTGTTGAGGATCTTTCAAAAGAATCGACCTTGAGAACAGAGACTCTCAAGAATCTTCCTGTCGGTGTTATGGTGCTTAACACGGATGGTCAGATTCGTGAATTCAACGATGCAATGAGCCAGATTATCGAAGTCGATTCATCATCAGTTATCGGGCAGCATTATTCAAAGTTCAAAATCGTCGATGATTCCAAAAACCTGAATGAGAAGATTCAAGCGATTCTCGACAGCATGTCAAGCGGAATATCAGGGGAAATAACAACTCACACATTGACATTCAGCGGTAAGGTAAAAATTCTAAATGTCCAACTGCGTCCCATTTTGAAAAATCTTGCGCTCAACGGTCTTATCATCATGGCTGAGGATATAACATCGATGAAGGAGCTGGAACGTCAGCTGATAAGAAGTGAAGCTCTTGCATCGATAGGTCAACTGGCAATGGGCATAGCTCATGAGATAAACAATCCTATCGCAGGTGTATCTGGCATTCTTCAGGTGCTTTCAAGCAGGTTCTCGGATGATTCATCAGAAAGGAAAGCGATTAACCAGGCGAGAAACGACCTTAAACGGGCAAGTAATATCATAAAAGACCTGTTGAATTTCGCTAAGCCATCCCCACCATCAAAACGACTCATCGATTTAAACAAGCTTGTCGAGGATGCGGTTAATTTTATTCCTTATCAGCCCGGCGGTGAGAAAGTCAAAATCCTGATTGATATTGATGAACAACTTCCACTCTTTAGCATTGATCCTGATCAAATCCAGCAGGTCATAACCAACCTTGTTCTCAACTCGCTTTACGCATTATCTGAAAAACAGGATGGCGAACCCGTAATTGAATTTTCAACATGGTTCGATAAAAATTGGATTTATATGCAGATAGAGGATAATGGAGTTGGTATCAAACCAGAGTTTTTAAACCGAATCTTCGAACCTTTCTTCACCACGAAAAAATCGGGAAAAGGAACGGGGCTCGGTCTGAGTCTCTGCGACAGGATTATCGGCGATCACGGAGGGATAATAACTGTAAGAAGCGAAGCAGGAAAAGGGACAGCGTTTTTGATAAAGCTTCCTCGTCGGCAGATTTAGCTTGAATAAAAAAATGGGGACAGTCCACATATACTCAGTTTCTTTATCCATTCTACAAGTCGCATCTTATCTATAATCTTCGTTCGTTAGATTTGCCTATTCGGGACAGTCCCCATTTTATTCTTCCTCCTCTTCCAATTCTTTACCAGCTTGTTTTCTTAATTCTGTAAGATCCATGCCCCATTTTTCGAATTTTCGTAGAATTGTAGTTCTGTTTATCCCAAGGAGATCGGCAGCTCTTGATACGTTATATCCTGTCGCTGAAAGAGCTTTCAAAAGATGTTTGCGCTCCATCTGGTCGAGCGTCTCAAGCCCGGTTTCGATATCTTCGGAAACAGTTGCAAATTCGATAATCTCAGGAGGAAGATATGATAGTTTGATAATAGGTCCTTGTTCGAGAATCATGATTCTTTCTATCACATTCATAAGCTCTCTTACATTTCCGGGCCAGGGATAAGCTTTCATAGCGCTCAAGGCATCAGGCGCGAACGATTTGAAATCACGCCCCAGTTCCTCATTTAATTTGCCCATGAAATATTTCGAAAGAAGAATTACATCGTTATCTCTTTCTCGCAAAGGAGGAAGATTTATGGTTATTACATTGAGACGATAATACAAATCTTCACGGAAAAAGCTTTCTTTGACAAGTTTCACAAGGTCACGGTTTGTAGCTGTGATTAATCGAATATCAACGCTTATAGGAAAATTTCCTCCAAGCCTCATAAAGACTTTTTCTTCGATGACTTTCAACATTTTCGATTGCAATGATGGAGCCATATCCCCAATTTCATCGAGGAAAAGAGTTCCACCATCAGCTTCCTCGATTAAACCTATCCTGCGTTTTCTTGCATCCGTGAAAGCTCCGGCTTCATAACCGAATAGCTCGCTTTCCAGAAGTGTTTCCGGGATATTCGCGCATGAAACCTCGATAAATCGTTTTTGTGCCTGGGGAGATTCATAGTGTATAGCCTTGGCGAGTTGTCCTTTTCCGGTGCCGCTTTCGCCTGTTATCAAAACCCTTGCAGTAGGTATCTTCGCCACTTTCGATGCGATCTCCCATACTGCACGCATCGCATCCGATTCACCTATCATCTTCCCGAACGAAAATCTCTCTTTTAACGATTCCTGAAGATGTCTGAGCTGACCTTTTACCTCCGACTCTTCAATTATCCGCTCGACAATAATTTTCAGCTCATCAATTTCAAACGGCTTGGTTATATAATCCCTTGCGCCTAATTTCATCGATTTAATAGCCGTTTCGACATCTCCATATGCGGTTATCATGATTACGGGCTGTTCCGGCCAGTCCGCATGAATTTTTTCGAGCGCTTCTATCCCATTCATGCCCGGTAATTTTATATCGAGCAGAATTAGATGAGGTGACCTGCTTTCTAATTTCTCAAGCATGTCCTCAGCGGTCGCAAACGATAAAACCTCGTAGCCTTCGCCTTTAAGAGATTCTTCGATAGACCATCGCACAAGCTCTTCGTCATCCACGATAAAAACCAGTTTCTTCTTCGCCATTATCCCCTGCCCTTCCTTCAGGATACTTAGATTGTATCAAAGCTTAATCTTGTTTTCATTTAAAGGATTGTTATAATCACCTCGTTAAATAATTTCGAGCCTTGGATGGAAGGAGATAAATGAAATGAAAGATGTAGTAATAACAACTGCTTTACGTACCCCGATTGGTCGGTACCTTGGAGTTCTCTCACCCATGACCGCCGTACAACTTGGAACTATCGCGGTTAAAGGTGTACTTAAGAAATCGGCATTTAACCCTAACCTTATCGATATGGTCATCATGGGCAACGTTGTGCAAGCCGGACAGGGTCAGAATCCTGCGCGGCAGACATCGATCCATGCCGGTATCCCGGTTGATAAAGGAGCATTCACGGTCAACATGGTTTGTGCAAGCGGGTTACAAGCTGTAAATCTGGCATTCAGAGCGATTCAAGCGGGTGAGTATCGCTGCGCGATGTGTGGCGGTATGGAATCCATGTCTAATGTCCCATATATAGTGCGGGGAGTCAGGCAGGGATTGAGACTTGGAAACGGTGTTTTCGAGGATATTTTAATTTCCGATGGCCTCTGGGACATTTATAACAATTTCCACATGGGTAATACCGGTGAACTCGTAGCGGAGAAACATGGCTTCACCCGTCAGCAGATTGATGAGTACGCTTATAATTCACATATGAAGTCTATCGATGCAATTGATCACGGACGATTCAAAGAGGAAATAGTACCAGTCGAAATTCCGCAAAGAAAAGGAGACCCGATTATAGTCGACACTGATGAAGGTCCACGACGCGATACGTCGATTGAAAAACTTTCCAAGTTGCCAGCTGTTTTCAAAAAGGATGGTGTTGTTACAGCCGGTAATGCTCCAAGCACAAATGATGCTGCTGCAGCTGTCCTGGTTATGGATGCTGATCTTGCAAAAGAACAAGGGATCAAACCGCTTGCTAAAATAATTGCTGCGAGAATTGGAGGAGTCGAACCCAAGTGGGTCATGCTGAGTCCCGTTCCAACCGTAAGGCATTTGATTGAGAAAGATGGCATCAAACTTGAAGGTATCGACTTGATTGAACTAAACGAGGCATTTGCTGTTCAGGCGATGGGTGTTATCAAAGAGCTCGATCTCGATATAAACAAGGTAAATGTCAATGGTGGAGCCGTAGCCCTCGGTCATCCGATCGGATGTTCCGGCGCTCGAATCCTTGTAACCCTTATCCACGCGCTAAAGCAGAGAGGTATGAAGCGTGGTCTCGCTACGCTTTGTCTTGGCGGTGGAAATGGTGTTGGTATGGTAATCGATATTTTATAATCTCGAACATGTGTGGTAGGGATGTTCCATTGAACATCCCTACGTGAAATAGAAAACATTATTCGTGCGGACAGGGATGTCCGCGATCCCGGTGTGATTAAACAGCTGAATGGTTTCTGGTAGAATATTTATCGTGATTCAGAAGGAGAACATACGCAATTTCGCGATTATCGCGCATATCGACCATGGAAAGTCCACACTTGCCGATAGAATCCTTGAGATAACTGGAACAATACCTAAAATCCGGATGCGCGAGCAGATTCTCGATAGAATGGATATCGAGCGTGAACGTGGAATTACAATCAAAGCCCAGGCAGTCAGGATCGATTACAAAGCTAATAATGGTGAATTATACCGGTTGAATTTAATCGATACTCCGGGCCATGTTGATTTTACATATGAAGTCAGTCGTTCGCTTGCAGCATGTGAAGGCGCAATTCTTCTTATCGATGCGACCCAGGGATTCCAGGCGCAGACAATCGCTAATCTCTATCTCGCTCTCGAGCAAGATCTTCAAATAATACCGGTAATTAACAAGATTGATTTACCAAGCGCTCGTCCTGATGCGCTCAAGCGTGAGATTCAAACTATTATCGGGACAAAACCAAATGAGGTACTTGCGATAAGCGCGAAAACCGGCGAAGGTGTTTCGGAACTTCTTGAAATAATCGTGAAAGAAATCCCCTCCCCAAAAGGAGATGAGAATGTCTCCCTGAAAGCTCTTGTCTTCGATGCGCATTATGACGATTATCGCGGAGTGATTGTTTATATCCGGGTCATGGATGGTGCCATCCGAAAAGGCGATTGGATACGGATGATGGCTACCGACAAGAAATTTCAGGTTAATGAAACCGGTGTTTTCAAACCGGACATGACTCCAATTGATATCCTTCAAACCGGCGATGTGGGTTACATTATAGCAACCATTCGCGACATTGCCGATTCAAGAGTCGGCGACACGGTAACATCACATGAAAAACCAGCTGACAAACCTCTTCCGGGTTACAAACGTCCAAAACCAATGGTCTTCTGCGGACTTTATACCGTTGAGACAGCGGATTACGAACATCTTGGGCAAGCTCTCGAAAAATTGAGTCTTAACGATAGTTCTTTTACATATCAGCCTGAAACATCTCAGGCTCTTGGATTCGGATTCAGATGCGGATTTCTCGGTGTCCTTCACATGGACATCATCAAGGAAAGGCTCGAACGCGAATACAACCTTGAGTTGATTGTAACGGTTCCCAATGTTGTATATCGAATCACCGACACAAAAGGCTATGTGAAAGAAATTGAGAATCCCGAGGAATTCCCGGATTCAACGCATTTAACCAAAGTAGAGGAACCATATGTACTTCTGAGACTCGTTACGCCATCGGAATTCATGGGTCCCATGATGGAACTCAATCATAAGAAACGCGCTGAATATATCAAAATGGAATATTTATCCGAGGAGCGAGTCACACTTGAATACTATCTCCCACTGGCTGAGCTGATTGTGGATTATTACGACAAAGTAAAAGCAGGAAGCAAGGGATACGCATCCGTCGATTATGAATTTCACGGTTTCCGTGAGGCGGACCTTGTCAAGGTGCAGATACTCATAAATGGGGAACCGCTTGATGCCGTGAGTTTCCTTAGTGACCGTGAATCCGCCACACGCAAGGGACGAGCTATGGTGATGAAACTTCGAAGAAGCATACCGCGTCACCTGTTCGATGTACCTATCCAGGCATCAGTCGGTGGAAAGATAGTCGCCAGAGAAACAATCAAAGCGCTCAGGAAGGATGTTCTTTCCAAGTGTTATGGCGGCGATGTTACTCGCAAGCGAAAACTACTCGAAAAGCAAAAAGAGGGGAAAAAGCGTATGAAGATGTTTGGCAATGTGAATATCCCGCAGGATGCTCTCCTAATAGTTCTTGATATTACCGAGGATGACAAGTGACGGAACAGAAAAATAACAAAATCAGCATTTATCTTCACATCCCTTTCTGCAAGTCAAAATGCGGCTATTGCTCATTTGCATCAGGGATTTATCCTGAAAGCGTAATTAAACATTATTTTGATCTTCTCCCGAAAGAATTCGATTTATTTATTAATGATTCCTCTGAATCCTTAGAAGTACCTACACTTTATATCGGTGGCGGCACTCCAAGCGCAGTTCCACCCTACATTCTCTCTAATATCATTGCAAAACTCCTATCGATGATTCATAACAAACCGTCTGAAATCACGATTGAAGCCAATCCCGGTGATATAGACCATTCATTTATAAAAACATGCGAGGAGATTGGAGTAACTCGAATTTCTCTTGGAGTTCAAAGCTTCAATGATGATGTATTGAAATTTCTCGGAAGACGTCATTCGGCATCTCAAGCAATCGATGCTTTCAATCTGCTTCGTGATTCCGGTTTCTTTAATATCAGCCTGGACCTAATTCATGGCGTTCCCACATTTGGACCTGACCGATGGTTAATAGATTTGAAGACAATTTTGGATTTATCACCTGAGCATATCTCACTGTACGCTTTGAGTATCGAGGAAGGGACTCCATTTCATGAAAACAAAATATACGAGAAAATTGATAACGATCATGTGGCGACGGAATATCATCTTGCGGTAAAAATGCTCCGAGATGCCGGATATAACAGGTATGAAATAAGCAACTTCAGCAAGCCTGGCTATGAATGCGCTCATAATCTGAATTATTGGCACATGGGTAATTACATCGGCTTTGGAGTCAGTGCTGCAAGCTTCATAGATGGTGTTTACTTTGAAAGATTTCATGATGTAAATAAATACATTGAATGCCTTGAAAAAGGGATTTCGACTATTGAGAGCCTTGAGGAGTTTCATGGTCGCGACAGGTGGGTCAACGCCATGATAATGGGAATGCGCCTTGAGGATGGAATTCACATTCATGAATTCAATCAAAGATTCGGTATTGATATTTCGAAAGTAGTAAAGGACAAATGGAGGAACTATATCGATGATTCCCATGTGATAATGGATGATGAAAGGATTCGATTTGGAGATAAGGGATTTTATGTCTCTAATAGCTTTTTATCTATGCTGATTTGAGATATACACTGGGATCGCGGACATCCTGTCCGCAAAAGAAATTGATATTAAGATGCGGACAAGGATGCCCGCGCTCCCGGTGAAAAATGAGTACTGTCCCTATTTTTTCTACCTTAGTAGAATATAATTTATCAATGAGCAAAAATCTGAAAATATTTATCGCCGGTTATGATGTTATGGGCAAAAACATGGCTGGACCTGGCATGCGCTCCTTAGCCATGGCTTCATTTCTCTCAAAGCACACCTCAGTTACTCTTTCCCATGATTCAGTATCTGAATTTGATAATATGCCGGAACAAGTTACTTTAATAAACGAAAAAGATGTTCTTTGGGACAATGATAAATACTGGCGCGAATTTGATATCGCGATGATGCCGGGCACTCAGATTTTGAAAACACCTCTCCCAAAACCTTTTCCAATACCTCTATATGTAGATATCTACGACCCTTTCATATTAGAGAATATTGAGCTTCTCGTTGATAAACCTTCTCAGATTAGAGATTTTGAATACCTGAGACACTTGAAAGCCATGCTCGAGATGCTCTTGCGTGCTGATAAATTCATTGTAACCGGAGAAAGGACAAGAGATTTCTTTACAGGTTTGCTTGCAGGATGGGGATTAATCAACCCAATTACAGCATCCGGAGCGAAATTCGATGATCTGTTTCTTGTAATACCATTTGGAATCCCCGATGAACCTTTTATAAATGCTCTTGCCAAATCGAAAAATGAAATTCCGGATTTCATCAATGAGCAGGATGAGTTAATAATATGGGCTGGTGGTTTATGGGACTGGCTTGATCCATTAAAAGCTATTGATGCAATGCCCTTGATTCTGGATAAACGACCTTTTGCGAAACTCCTATTCATGGGTTATCGTCACCCGAATAAACATATTCCGCTCATGGAAACCGTTAAACAATGCATCGATAAAGCCAGGAAACTAAGGCTTTTTGGGAACTCTATTATTTTTAATGAATGGACTCCCTTCTCAGAGCGAATTGTAATATTAGGACGAGCTGACCTTGGTCTTTCTCTTCATAAGAAACATATTGAGACAAGATACGCGTTCAGGACAAGGATAATGGATTATATCTGGGCGGGAATTCCTATGGTGATATCCGGAGGCGATAATCTTGCTCTTGAGCTCGCAATTCCGGGAGTGAGAATTCTTGAGCCGGGTGCTGATGTCTATGAAATATCAGCTATAGTGATTTCATCTCTTGAAACCTATTCCGATAAAAGCAGGCGCGAAAAGATATCAGATGATTACGAGATGATAAGGGCAAAATACAGATGGAGCGAACTTCTAAAACCATTATTGACCTCGATTCAAAATCCTTTGAAATTAAGTTGCGATTTTTACACATCCTCATTTCAAAAATTGCTCGAATCATTTCCCGAAGTTTCAAGGCCGGGGATTATCACAAGAGGAATCGATAAGATTAAAAGGAATATCTAATATAGTTTAAACGCGTCGTAAACCGAGCCAATTACAGCGCCAGCCTCATCAGCTTCCTCACTTCCAAATAGACCTCCGAAATACTCAAGTGTGACAATCGCTATATCATCTGAAAGCTTTGCATTTTTGCTGTATTGCATGATTTCATCATGAATTTCCTGCGCCGCGTTGCCCTCCTCACGACATTTCCTGATTACGAGTTCCGAAAGCCTTTTTGAAGTGAATCTATCCCCGCTTAGATCGATCGCATCGGTTGCACCATCGGTGTACATTATCAATTTGTCACCCGGCTTGAGCATCAGAGCGAACTCCTCATATTTCCCGATTGGGAACATACCAAGCGGCAGGCCGCCGCCTTTCAGTATCTTCAGGCTATCCTCTTCTTTGACATAGACAAACGGACATACATGTCCCGCATTGGAATAACTGAGGTATCCGGTTTTCGGATCAAACAGCGCAAAGAAACAAGTAGCATACTGACTTACTGATTTGTCCTCCGATTGTTCCCAATCCAACTCCGAGTTTAATCCGTAAAGCACATCGATGCTTTTTCGAGCCGTTCGTGTCAGTTGCCTTAGAAGGCTCAGGATACGCATCATGGTAAGTGCCGCTGGCACACCTTTCCCGGAAACATCGCCGACAGCTATCGCGATTAGACCATCGGGACGCTGGTAAATCTCGAAGAAATCGCCACCTAATATCCTTGCCGGAGTGAAACTCGTCTCTATCTTTACACGTTCGTTCATGAATTCATTCGGAAGTAAAATTTTCTGAACTTTGGCTGCATAACGAAGTTCCTCGTTTCTCTCATCGTAAGCACGCTTGAGACCCTCATGAAGTTGAGATCTTAAAATCGCACCTGCAAGCTCATGGGAAAGAAACTCTATGGTCTCAGGAACTCCGCTTTTCAAATGAAGAGGGTCGCGGGATACGAGAGTCATAGTACCCACTTCAACATTTTCCGTTTTAAGAGGATAAATGGCTATGAGACCTACATTCTTCGACCTGTCTGAATTTTTTCCTGATGAATCCATCAGTCTGGTTATTTGTTCGGGTTTGGTTATAAGCGTGGGTGCGCCCCGTGAATAAGTTATCCTTAGAAGGCGTTTGAAAAGTTTTGTATCAAAAATGTCCTTGTGGATATCATCGTAACCGGATGAAATCGCTGATGGTTTATCTGATATTTTGTTATCGAGAGCGAGATGAACAGCTCCAAGTCCCAGACCACCAATGTCGCTTATGCTCTTTACTATTGTCTCAAGAACCTGCCCCATACTTAAACTTGAGTTCGCGATTCTCGCAACATCTCTTTGCATTTCGATTTGTTCGATATTCTTGGCGAGCTTCACCCTCATTACACTTAAATCCGCTGATTTGCGAATCAAAATCCACATGAATGTAAGGAACGCAACAGGGGGAAGCAGTTCTACTACCGTTGCAGACCCGTATACAACGAACACATAAAACGCCAGAGGAGCGAATATCAGTTTGGCGATAAAATCCCATGAAAAAACATTCCATAGCTGTTTCTTGTCAAAATATGGATTTCGAAGAAGGATAAGAGGATAAGCGAGAGCGATGTTTACAACCCAGTGTGTGATAGCTCCTGCGAAAACCGGTATGAGGAACCACGGAGTGTGTATTGGCAATTCGTTTACAAGAATTGATCGTCCGCCAAGAGCATAAAAAACCGCGCCCGCACCAAGTATTGAAAGTGTGTGTATCGATGTGTTTCGCAGATACCAGATGAAGGTCTTGCGTTTCGAGACTATACCCTGAGCACAAATCCCGACAACTCCGATCCACGCTGCGCTCACAGGTCCAAGAATCATGATGGCGAGATATTCAAACGCAAAAGCCTCGGTCAGCTGTGCGACTCTTATATCGAGTGGAAGGATATTTCCGATTATAGTAGCGAATAAAAGCAGGATGAAAGTGCCATCGGTGAGAGGGACCTGCACAATCGACCCAAGAGCGATGAGAAGACCCCAGGCGCCTGCAATCAGGACAAGGTTAAATAATCTTTCACTGACTTGTTTTTTCAAATCGCAAAATACACAGCCAGCTTTCCTCGAATCAAGCTGGCATCCTCTTTGCATTAATAAAACTGTTTATCTTTAATTAATATCTTTTGGGAGCGTAATATTTTTCCTTATTGCATTGACATTGGAGAAAAGCCCCCATCCGGTCAGGTTATAACTAAGGGTTACATGCTCCTTATCCTGACTGTCTATCGAAATTCTCAAACGATATGCCGGATAATAGATTTTAAGCGCCATTGCAATACACGCGAGATAGCCAAAGAAATAAAACCAGGCTATGCCGGGATCATGTCGTACACCAAATTCCACAATCGGATTGATTTCACCAAGATAAAGCTTATAGCTGCCGACTGACAAAGGCGCCTCACCGGATTTCATATATCCCCCACGGGTTCTCAGTTTCACGTACTCAGGTGGTTTGGATGGCATGCCTCCTTGATTCATCGAGCTATCCGGTGTGGATGATGTCCCGCTGCCAGTGGAAACCTGATCGCTTAAATTTCCTGTGATGGTACCTTGTTCGGAGGGAATCACCGCGGGACTTACAGGTGGTGTTTCCAGCATTTTAATATTGACATCAACATACGGTTCAATGTCCTCCGATTCTTTGGCTCTTTCGCTTTTGAATAATTTACCGGCATAGATACTTTTCACAGTGAGCTCAGCTCCAATTTGGTCAAGCTTGATTATTTCGTTCTTCCATCCATAAGCTTTTCTTGCGTAATAACCCGGAAAGCCGCGACCATCAGGCGATTCAGACGGCAATATCACCATCGAACCATCAGGCGATTCAATAAGCAATTGAAACTTGTAAAGATAATCTGATATGTGATATTGAACTCCCTTGAATTTCGCTGGATAGTTCGACTCCGCTACCCATTCATGTAATGTATCTCCCGAATCGTTTAAGAATCTAACGGTCGGGAACCAGTCTTTCGCTGATGGCTTGAACTTGTATTCCACATACTCGGAATAAAAATCAGCCAGCTCCGCCTTATAGAATTTCGGGTAGAGTATGAGGCGATCGAAATGGTCGATGGATAACGGATTTGATACCATCGAGTAATGAGCATTTTTTATTTTATCGATAAAAGTCGAATCAGATGATTTAATTTTTTGAAGCGCATCGGATGGTTCAATAACCTCCTTCATAGTATCTGCAAGCGGTTTTGCGACAGGTTCGCTCATGGAAAGCGATGGAGGCAATCCGACAAGTTCGCCTTGAAGTGTTTTTGACGCGAGTTCCCCTCGATTCAACCAATCGTCCGCTACAAAGCCTTTTTCAAGCATGATTGTCGTCTCGAATGCATAAAGTGAGCCGAGTCCGCAGAAGACAAGCGCAATAATTATGGAAAGATGAAAAATTAATGACATCGGCTTCTGCGGAAAACCTTTCCATGCGACTATGGTTACGGATTCCATCGATGGTTGTCTTTTACCATCCGTCGATGGAACCGTAGCATCGAGAGAAGCTTCCCCTTTTGTCAGCTTGAATCCGGCTTTCCGAATTCTCTCGCCGAGCAGAAAATACGCCTCAACCAACGTTATTGGTTTATCCTCTTTCCAGGAAAGCGGTATTGGGAATTTCACCTTCTCCCATGCTGGAAGTCTTATTCGTTTAATGTTAATCGCGAATAATCGCATTTTTGTCCAGCGTTTGATGACGCAGAGAAAAACGTTAAAACACAGCAGGTAGCTCAGAATCAGGAACCACATGGAGTGGTACAGGTTTAGAAGACCAAGCGAGCGATACCTGTTATAAATACGCTCCCCTCTTTCGCTGTCGATTTCAGGCTCCTTAGCTTGCTCCATCATCCCCTGTTGAGGAGCTTGCTGCTCCGGGGTTTTGATTTTTCCCCAGAATTTAATGTAATCCTCCGGCGCGCTTTGCTGGGGCAAAACAGTCCCGATGGACATCGCAATCACTATAAGAACAAGCAGAATGAAAAGAAACTCAAAGCTTGCGAGAAAATCGAATATTTTCTGAATGGCTTTCATATCTATTCCCTGACTTAGGTATTAAACCGTCATATAATGACGGATAAAATCGATATAAGAAACAATCCATATTTAAAACCAATGTCAATTCATGATGAATCGCTTCATGACATCTTGATCCTGCATTGCTATTTTAAGACCTTCGAGAAGAACAGCGCGTCCCAAAGGTACCACTTCAGCATATTTCAAGATCGAGTTCATGAAACATGCATTCTCGGTCAGACCACCGGAAAGATAAAATCTCTCTTTTCGATCTGTAACGCGATGCACATTGCGAGCGACTCCGTGAACGAATCGAGCAATCGCGATATCCTCAGTAACACCGCTGATAATTGCATCGAATACTCTTTCGATGCCGAAAACTCCACAGGTAACATCGATATACTCATCCACAGGTTTCAGAATCGAATAATCGACATCGTAGTATCTTCCCACGATTTCAAGCGTGAAGCCGGTATTCGCGCCGCAAGCCATATTCCAGTCAAGCCTTAATGGTTTGCCATTCTTGAATTCCACGAGCTTTGTATCCCGTCCGCCTATATCCACAACGCAGAAATTATCATCATGTGTGATTTCCAATGTACCCACAGCAAGGCATACAAGTTCATTTTTGTACAGACGGGATTTCAAGCGTCCAAGATGCCCTGTGGCAGCATCAAAGGTGCGATTCTCGTTCTTGACAACCTGCCTTGTTTCGACAATCGACAGTTTGCCATCAGATAAGTCGAGGATTTTCGTATATGATGTTCCGCAATCGGCGAGAATCATTTTGCCTTGTTCAACTCCAGGAAAGCATCGATTTTGGCTCTCGTGCCCATTCCGATTGTTCCATCAACATCGACAAACAATCCGCCATATTTTGCGGCAAGCCATCGAGCGAGTTGCGATTTTGCACAGAAGCTTTGTACGAAAAACACCGTTGGAACACCTGGATCGACATAACATTCAAGGTTGATATCCGCGGGTCGTTCTGCTTCAACACATCGGGTCCAGCCATATACATGTGCCGTATCGGGAAATAATTTCAATAGCTCGAAATCATGAGGAGGCACACCCCAGAAACCGCATGTCGGCTGTGTCTCTTCATATTCACAAGATGAATCATCAAGAACTGTATCCATAATAAGCTCTATTTTTTTATCAAGCGGAAGAGAGCTTTTTGAGATTGGCACATCGATGAGAGCTGGAAATTCGGTGTTTTCAAACGAATCATTCCGAGTATCAACAACGTTGAATCCTATCTGGCTCAGTAAATGCGAAAGAAAACGTCCGCCATCGCATTTTTCAGACCCTGTTGATGTGACAATCAGGTCGATTCTATCTTTCAGGAAAACCGCATTGTCCATAATATTTCTCAATATGCGGCAATAGTTATCCGGCAGAATCTCACTTTCAGGACTTCCAAGATCAACATCAAGGTCAATCCACTCATGAAATGGATACTTACACCTTATGGTCTCTGTAAACGCACGAGGTGGATAACCATAAAAACCTATAATTTTCTTACTGTTCAACTTTGTATAAGTTTATTTAATAATCATAAACATTATCTATAACGCATAAGCATGGAAACTCTCCAAGCCGAACATCTTTACTAACAGACTTATTCCGATGAAAGTAATCATCATCGCTATGAAGCTTAGAATTATGATTGTGCTTGAGCGCGAGCCTCTCCATTTCGGATGAACCATTGTATGAATATAGAAAGCATAGAAGACCCACGTTATCGCAGCCCAGACCTCCTTGGGATCCCACGACCAGTATCGCCCCCATGTGTCATTGGCCCAAACCGCGCCACCGAAGATGGTGAATGTAAGAAGAGGGAATCCAAAGCGAGCGAGTTTCCATGTCATTTCACGGATACGAGGAAGCGATTCTTCCCCATAACCAAATGCAGCACCGCGCTTTAGAAAACCTATTTTCCCAATAATCAAATATGATACTTCCGTTGCGAAGGCGACCATGAAAACCGCGTAACTCGTGAATGCGCATGCGACATGGATAAGGAACCAGTGAGACTGGTTAGGTGGAAACCACGGGGTGATATATGGCTCGCGGGTCAAAGCGAATTTCAAAGAGCCAAAAAGCATCAGTGAGATAATAACACCCGGAAGTTTCATCTTCAGGCGGTTCTCAACATACAGGTAAACGATCCCTATCATGAGAATGAACCAGTGAAGGGATTCATAAAGGCTCTGGAACGGACCTCGCATGGTAAGCCCCACACGCCATGCAATCGTGACCACCTGAGCTAACATGGCAACTATAATAATTAAAGTCGCCAGTTTCCCAACTGTTACGTTAAAGGTTCTCTTCGGGAAAAGGACATGAATGAAATAGAGAACAGCAGCTCCGATAAATAAAAACAGCATTATGTTGGAGATTGTGTTCTCCACCCACAGGTAACGCATCGTTGCAGCATTAAAATAACCCTTTTCAGCTGCATTCTGGATATATTGCCTTGCTGATTCGAATGTTTCGCCCATCAGTTTCTCCGATTCTTACGAATGCACTCAACTATGAAAAAATTAAACCGTATTATACAATAGTCAAGGAAAACTAAAGGTATTAAAACCATTGGTGAATCTTTTATTTCATCTCGGTTGTCTTATTTATGTGGTTATATCGCTGGGTTTATCTATGTTCTGAAATCCTGTTATGAGGTATCAAGTATGAAAATTAAATTACTTTTTTCCATTGCATTATTACTTTTCGCTCTGCTGCTTGGCGTATCATGGGCGCAGCAATCTGACAAAGTGGAAAAACCATCGAGGAATGCCCTGACTGAGAAAGGCACTGGTACTTACTTCGAGGTTGATATTTCAACCACGGGTGGCCAGGTCGTAACATGGAAAAACTGGCGTGATAGTGGCAAATATCGTGGAGAATCCGACCTTGGTGGAAACCCGACTATTACGATAATCGCTGATGGGTACAGCTACAGCCTGTCACCCAATATCAAGGTGGCGAGAAAATCCAAGATGGAGCTCGATGAGAAGAAGAATCCTCTTGCGAGCAAGTATGGAGCATTAGCGGATATCCCGCAGCTTGATCCCGTTAATTATATGGCTGTGGTTCGACGTCTTGGAGGCCAAATGCAGGGACCGTCAGAGGTAGATGGCAAAAAGGCTGATCTGTACAGTTTGAAAATCACCGATGCCGGGAATTTCCCATGGAACAATTTCATGGTCTGGATAGATAAGGTCACCATGCTCCCGATAAAGGTGCAGTACCAGGAGGGAAGCGAATCAAGAATAATCAAGTTCCTTAAAATCGAAAAGAATGTCAAAGTTGATGAATCGAAATTCAAAGTTCCTGCTGATTACAAGTTGATTGAGTTCGAATGGGATTAATGCTGTTCAAGAGGGGGACAGTCCACGATTGTGGCTTCAAGTTGATTCCTACTTAAATATTCATTCAAAACGACATGCGATTATTTTCTATTTGCAGGGACTGTCCCCTTTTCTTATTTCACTTCGTCGGCTTTATGATTAAGTTCGGAAAGCGATTGATGATAGAGTTTTAAAAGCTCCTCTACAGCAACCTCAGGTTTGATTGAAATTCTCTCACCGGTTTTTCGGATTTTCACTTCAATAGTACGATCTGATAAAAACCTTTTTCCAAGAACAACATGGAATGGAATACCAATCAGGTCGGCATCCTTGAACTTTACACCGGGACTTGCGTCGCGATCATCCCACAACACATCACGTCCAAGGTCCCTGAGCTCATTATAGATTCTTTCCGCTACTTCGTTGATCGCGGGATCTGGCGGTTGAAGAGTGATAATAATAAAATCGAAAGGTGTAATTGAAACCGGCCAGCTGATGCCATCCTTGTCAGCATGGAAATCTATCGCTCCCGCCATGATACGCTCAAGACCAATACCGTAACATCCCATTATGATCGGATGTTCAGTTCCGTTAAAATCCGTGTAATTAGCTTTCATCGAACAGGAATATTTCGTACCAAGTTTGAAGATATGTCCGAGCTCGATTGCGCGCTTGATCGAGATGTTTTCTCCACAGGTCGTACATCCTTCACCTTCACGAACCATCCTGATGTCAACTCTTTCAACTATAGGGAAATCGCGTCCCGGAACTACATTTTTAAAATGATAATGGTTCTTATTCGCGCCTGTTATGTAATCGACACCCTCAAGGACTGATGAATCAACCATTATCCTTACTTTTTTCTTAAGGCCGATAGGACCGATAAAACCAGCCTCCGCGCCAGTTACATTGATTATCTCCTCCGGTGTCATGGGAGCATATACCTGACCGATCGAGGACATCAGTTTTGATTCATTAATCTCAAGATCACCGCGAATCAAGGCGATAACAGGATTACCATCGGCTCCAACTACAAGGATTGATTTCATGAGATCCGAAGGTTTTACACCAAGAAATCCGGACACATGCTCAATCGTTCTTTTCTCAGGTGTATGAACTTCCTCGCAAGCTGGGACATTAGTCTTTTTCTCCGGATTATCGAGAAGTCTACTGCGTGCGATTTCAAGGTTTGCAGCATAACCGCATGAATCGCAGGTTACAATTGAATCTTCCCCATCAGGTGATAAAAGCATAAACTCCTGGCTTCCGGTTCCACCCATAAGACCGCTTGATGCGCCGACGATTACATAATCGAGACCGCATCTACGGTAAATCCGCTCATATATGATTCGCTGATTATCATATGATTTATCAAGGCCCTCCTGTGTATAATCCATCGAGTATGCATCCATCATGATGAATTGACGAGCACGAATAACTCCAGCTCGCGGACGTTGCTCATCGCGGAATTTGGTCTGAATCTGATACCAAGTTTGAGGCAATTCACGATATGTTTTTATATAGGCTCTGGCAAGTTCTGTGATAACCTCCTCATGCGTTGGACCAAGACACAGGTCGCGACCCTTTCTATCCTTTAACTTGAAAAGCGCATCGCCGAAATCGGTCCAACGACCACTTTCCTCCCATAATTCGCGAGGATTCAGAACCGGCATGTTTATTTCCTGGCAGTCGAATCGATTCTGCTCCTGCCTGATAATATTTTCAATTTTCTTAATGACTCTCCATCCAAGAGGAAGAAAAGTAAACACTCCCGCGGTTAAACGTCGAATCAATCCAGCTCTTAACATAAGGCTGTGCGCGCGAGTATCCGCATCGGATGGTTCTTCCTTCAATGTGGGTATTAGAAAATGACTGAGCTTCATTTATATCTCCGGTTCGGTTCTTGTATCGGAAACGCAATCTTATATTTTAAAAATAAAAACAGAATTATAACAGTGATGACATGATTTCAGGTAATCTAATCAAAGTATTACTTTTGGGATCGCGGACAGCTTGTCCGCATTGTTATTGGCTTGGTTTTGAGCGCGGACAAGCTGTTTGCGATCCCAGCAAGTGTATTTTATGGATAAATCCTTTCCAATGTTCGGGGGAATGGAATAGTCTGGCGGATATGGCGAATACCGCAAATCCAGGATACAAATCTCTCGACTCCCAGACCGAATCCCGCATGTGGGACGGAACCGTATTTCCTCAAGTCGAGATACCATTTGAATGCCTCGACCGGTAGATTGTGCTCTTTTATCCTCTGAAGCAAAAGATCGTAATCGTGAATACGCTCGGAGCCTCCAATTATCTCACCATATCCCTCAGGTGCAAGAAGATCAAGCGAGAGCGAATACCTTGGATCATCCTTATCCGGTTGCATATAAAACGATTTCGCCTGTGTGGGGAAATGATGAACAAAGACCGGTTTATCGAACTGCTCAGCAAGGTATGTTTCATGAGGGCTTCCAAAATCATCACCCCACTGAAGAGATTCGCCCTCGATTTTATCCGCAGCCTTTTGAACCATTGCGAGCGCATCATCGTAATGAAGTCTGTAATACGGAGGTTTGGTGGCTGATTCAAGAAGAGTTGTGTCCCGCTCAAGTATTTCCATCTCGGCTTTACGGACATCAAGAACATAACGAAGAACACTTGCTACAAAATCCTCCGCGAGTTCCATATCTTCTTTTATCGTGCAAAAAGCTACTTCCGGTTCGACCATCCAGAATTCGGTAAGATGGCGTCTTGTCTTTGATTTTTCAGCTCTGAAAGTCGGACCGAAACAATATACTTTTCCGAAAGCCATAGCGCCGGCTTCAGCGTATAACTGTCCGGACTGGGCAAGATATGCTTTCTCACCGAAATAATCTGTCTCAAAAAGTGTGGTCGTGCCCTCGCAAGCTGCGGGAGTCAATATTGGAGTATCGATTAAAATGAACCCCCTGTCATCGAAGAAATCCCTGATGCCTTTAATCACCGAATGACGCACGCGAAGAATCGCCCATTGCTTTTTACTTCTAAGCCAAAGATGACGATTCTCCATCAGGAACGCGGTGCCATGTTCCTTTGGAGTTATCGGATAACCTTGTTTTTCTGGATCTTCCTCAACTACCTCAATTAACTGTACCGGCTCTATCGTTTTTGCATGAAGTTCGTATCCACCGGGACTTCGAGGGTCAGCGATTACCTTACCGGTTATTTTAAAACTGGATTCCTGTGTCAGCATCTCACCAATTTTGAAAACCGCCTCACCGACATCGGATAGCGCCACCACAACCTGAATTATGCCGGTTCCATCGCGAATCTGAAGAAAATGAATTCCTTTGGATGAACGCTTGTTGTAAAGCCATCCTTGAAGAGTCACTTCGCGGTCAGCATATTTTCCTATATCTTCTATGTACACAACAGGCATAATCAACCTCCGAGTGCGAATCATCCAGAGGATTAGAACCCAAACAGAAGATTGGAGTATAGGTCAAATAAAAAAAGCGGTCAAGGAAACGACAGCACTACTTTTTGAACAGATTTAGGTTGCTTAAGAAGATTTAATAATCTGATAAATAAGTTGACGGGAAAAATATCTTAAAAAATTAACTGATAGCTATTTAAAATGCTGTCGATTTAAGATAAAATTACATCAATGATTTAACCAATAAAGGAGGCTCATAGAAATATTGACATTCCTTTTTTTCAAATCTATCAATAATTGAGAGCTTTCGCTTTTAAAGCATTTTAATTATTTCCACAACATGTTCAGGAGGTCATCAACTTATGACTCTCACAAAGTTTATGTTCCACTTGTTGTCAGTATTGGCTTTAACATTGACAATAACGGCATGCTCAGGTGGAACAGCTCCAACATCACCCACAGCAGATATGCCAGATTCATTTGGTGTAGCAATGGGTGACAGGAATATAATCGCAGTTTATGATGCGGTTATAGACCCGGATGCAGGCACGTTCACAATTACCCCTGCAACAGATCGCACAGCTTCATTTCATTTTCCACTCACCAACCTTTATCCGAATTGTGTCAAGGTGACTGGATATGGATTTACTCCAAACTTCTGGGCGGATATTAAAATCTCCCATCCATTGCCTGGAAGTGGAATCAATGGTTTCGATCCAAGAGTAATTTCAGTCATTCCCGCAAATGCAGGAGTCAGCTTCAACTATCCTGCTTTTGTTATTCAGGGCAACAACAAAGTAGTAATGAAACCCGATGGCTGGACAGAGTTATTTGACGCCCTCGGTGGGGCCATCCCCGGTAATGTTAATCCCTTTATGTGCTACATGAAAACACAGCCGTACAGAGTCTGGTCAAGCACAGGTACGACAGCTGATACCGTCAGATGGAATTTGAACCTTGCCGGTTTCGGTGGTCCGATTGTTTACAGGCTCATCGTGGATGTTTCAACCAATTACCCAGCCCCCCCCACACCTGTTACTGATAACATGAAAGAACCCCTTGTGCTTAGTGTCAATGTTGGACCAGGATTGACGCCAACCGGAGGAAGCGCAACCGTCGAGGCTATTCTCCTTGATTGGCAGGGCACTGGAGGAATCATGTGTCAGGTCGAATCTCCAGCTCTCTTCGCCGGACTTGTGAATCTTGCTTATGATTCACCAGGACCCTCAGCGAACACCTACAGATACAAAGGTACGATTACAAACAGCAACCTCGCTCCAGTCGGTGTATATCCGGTGATTGTTGGCGCACGTGATGCCGCAGCCCGGATATATAATTACCTTGAATCTAAAGCAGAGGTTAAAACGGCAGGGGAAACGAAAGTTCATTCCCTCACATTTACCGGAATTATTCCCGATGATGTATGGTATGACATCGGTGTCGGTCCCAACAGCTATGCCTATGTCTGCGCGGACCACACAGCCACGGGAAATACCGACCTGGCTCGAACCGCTCTCCAGTTCACAAATGACCTTTCCAGCATGGTGGTTCTTAACCCCGGGGTCGGTATGAATGACCCCGACAATTGGGCACTCTACCAAACCATCTGGGATCGCATTGATGTCATGGTCAATGGCAAGATTGTCACAAATCCCATGCAGGGGACAATTGCAATCTGGACTGTCAGCGGCTCAACCGCTACTGACGATATCTGCTGTTACCGTTTCATATGCGGTTACGAAAATGTTGCGCAGTTCGCCGATGTGTGGGACCATGACACTGGAGGAGGCATCCTCCCGGACTTTGCTGGGTTGGGTTACTGCGACTTCGGTCAGACTTGCTATGCCCCGATTAACGAAAATCAAGGCACGCTTTGGCTGGTCGATGGCGCGACTTATGGCGGTGGCGGAATGCTCTCCATATACTGGGCCACTGGTGTTCCGTTTTATAACTACCCCGATATAAAAGGAATCGACGGGGTCTACGGAACACCAAACTGTATTTTCCTGATTTCCGGACCAAATGAAGGAAAACTCTCCCTTTCCGGTGACTGGCTCTCCGACAGCTATTCAAGCGGAATCCTACCGGTTGAGATTAAAACTACCGGTGCATTCGGGAGGGAGGATGGTAATTTCTATGGCGGTCTTGATGTCACGATCGATTCAAAAGGCAATATCCTGACCCTTGAAGACCACGGGGGCGGTGTCTTCAGATTCCAGAAGTTCAACGCGAGTATGACCTGGATATGGAGCTCCCCATGGATCTTGAGCGGCTCTCCCATGAGAATGGATTACGACAAAAATAGCGACAGATTATATCTGCTCTGTGATAATGGTATCCATGTGTGCTCTGTCGATTAAATCTTAAACTCCTGTAACCGACGACTTTCAACCCTCTCGATTTCGAGAGGGTTTTTTATTTGTTGAACCTTTCCCAAACCAAATTTTCTAAAATGAATTACGAATCCGATTTCATAAAGCATCTAAAATCAATAGTGTGAGTCCAAACAATGAATACAGGTTTGCGGAATCAATGAATATGGATATTTATTTTAGCAGGTGTTATTTATCTGTTTTCCCAACGTGGCATTATCTCTATCGATATTGGAAATGCATATATTTTTCTATTCGATGGAAGGTTTCGTGAGAGGTCGATAATGAATTCAAAGTCAAAACACAGGTGAAAAGCATTATAAGATATATCATTATTTTTTAGAAATTTTTTGGTCAAGTGTTGCAGTACGAGTAAATTTGGTTTACAATTATGACAATCATCTAACCAATATATGGATTAGATGAGTTTAACGGTATTATAAAATATTTTAGATTCGCCCTTTAGTAAAACGAAGGGCTGATATAGAGATTTAGCTTTTAAAATTTAGATTGAGGAAAAAACGTTTCAGGAGGTCAGAGACTGATGAAACTCTTCAGGTCGACAATGATCGTAATGCTGGCAGTGTTAGCTTTGACAATAGCAGCCTGCTCCAGCAGCAAAGCACCGGTCGAGCCCGGCGACAATACTCCGTTAGCGTTTGGAGTACCGATGGATGGCGGCAATGTGCTTGCCGTCTATGACGCCGTGATCGACCCTGTGGCGGGGACATTCGAGGTAACACCGGTAGAACGTATCGGTGCGTATCATTTCCCCGTCTCCCAGTATTTCCCAAGCGTCTTGAAAATCGTGGGATACGGATTTACACCAAATTTCTGGGCTGATATAAAAATCAGCCATCCATATCCCGGCAGCGGCATCAATGGCTATGATGTGCGCGTTATCGGTATCGTCCCCGCGAACACCGGCGTCAGCTTCAATTACCCAACCTTTAACGCCATCGCGAATAATAAGGTTGTTATGGAGCCGGATGGATACACTAAATTATTTGATAATTTTGGTGGATCGATCGCGGGTAACACTAATCCATTCAAGGCGTATTTCAAGAGCCAGCCGTATCGCGTATGCTCAAGCACGGGCGTAACATCGGAGACCCAGAGATGGAACCTGAGACTTTCAGGTTTCGGTGGTCCCCTTTCTTACAAGCTCGTGGTTGATGTTTCCACCAATTTTCCCGCCGCTCCACAACCGATTGTTGACAACGCACCGGAACCAGTTGAATTAACTCCGACAATCGGAGCCGGATTAACGCCAACCGGTGGAAGCGCGACTGTCAATGTAACGCTTCTTGACTGGCAGGGACCATCAATTGGCATCGGATGCGCAATTGAGGGTCCTGCACTCTTCAACAGCACTGTTACCCTTACTTATTCCGGACCGGGCCCGAATCCCAATGAATACATCTATTCCGGCAATATCACAAACAGCAAGGGCGCTCCAGCAGGCGATTACATGTGCCTTATCGGCGCATGGGACACCGCGAAATCAATTTACATCTATGAGGAAGTCAAAGCGACCGTATCCGGCGGCGGTGGCGGCGGATGGATTCTCGATGCGAATCGCACCAATGTTGACATGAGCGGTTTCGATTTCCCACCCGATCCGGGTAGCGACATTGCGGTCGTAAACGCTGGCGATATGGAAATCGACGGTATCCGCATGTATTCAGGCGGTGGGTATGAAGTCAAGATAGACTTCGACCTTACTAACGATGTTGACTGGGGTTGGGGTTACCTTCCCTGGGATGAAAATCCATCTGACCCACATCCGAATCCGGATGAAGTCATGAAATGCGTAAGGATCGATTCCGCAAATAATGGCGCGACATTCCGAACCTTCGATGATCCACACAAGGGACTCGATGACCCAGGCCCACCGCAATCATATCAGCGAAATGACAGCATCGTTCTCATGGAAACCTATGTGGCTGGTTACATGGAACCTCTTACCGGTATCTATGTCAGATTCCTCACGGATAACACTGAAACTTCATATGACGAGAGAACCGAAAGATTCAGAGCTAATGAGGTCTGGGAGGAAGCTGATACCGGAAACTTCCTGTTTGTAAATGGAATCCAGTGGTCCGGGACTATTATCTTGGATGATTCCAACACCTACCCAAGATTCATCGACTTCGGCGGATTTGAGGATCCATATTTTGATGGAACAACCTTTACCACTAATTGGCCATCCGGCGGTAATCTCTGGTCGGTCAACGGGCTTCCAGCAGACCAGATTGCTGCCATTGACGCGAGCCAGCAGGATGCCTTCATGTATCAGTACATAGGATTCAGCGGTGCCAATATCGGAAATGTCATCGGTTGCTATGACAAATCAAACGATGACTGGGTGTATCTCGATGAGTACTATCCGACAAGCACAACCGCTAATATACTCGACATCCAGTTAATCCCGTTACAGTCTCCGGCGCTTGTTGTCAATGATATCCATCAGACCATGGACTGGATTGCTGTCCTTCTTGATGACAACACCGTCGAGATTATCGATCCAGCGGTTACAGGTGGCCAGAGTGTTACAGTTCTGAACGTTGGCACACTTGATGGCGATGTCGCTTATCTCGATGTTGATAACTCAAACGCCAGTATCTATATTTCACACACCGATGGAACAGTTCCGTACTGCTCGGTATTAGTTCTTGATTAGTCTATAATAGACCTGAAAAAATAGAGCTGTAGCCCCCCATCCGGGGGGCTTTTTTATTGTCCGATACTTCTTAAAAAAGCAGTTGTTGAATATTCATCATCCAACTGTACGGGCGGGTTTACGATTCGTGCGTGCAATTAAAATCGTTTGATGAGTTATTCCGAGCGTGTGAGAGCTTTCGTTTACGTAGAAACCCGCCCTTACATTTTATCCAATCGTACGGGCAGGTTTACGATTCGTGCGTTCGATTGCAATCGTTTGATGAGTTATTCCGGGCGTATGAGAGCTTTCGTTTACGTAGAAACCCGCCCTTACAGCTCTAATGCGAAGCGAAAAAAAAAGCCCCGTTAGGGGCATCTCTTCAATTATAATCCGTAATCCTTTTTACCGTTCAAAAATCGGTTCGATTAAACCATAGTTGCCATCCTTGCGCTTGTAGACTACATTAATCTGATTCGTCTCAGGATTAAGAAAGACGTGGAAATCATGGCCGAGCAGTTCCATTTGAAGAGCGGCTTCCTCCGGATCCATTGGTTTCATCGCGAACCTTTTGGAGCGTACTATTCGAGGTTCTAATGGGATTTGGGGTTTTTCCTCAGTGGATTGAGCATCCTGCATCTGCGTAAATCCCTGGTTCTCGCGCTTCTTCTCCCTCGATAAGGATGTGAACAGTTTCTGCTTGTACTTCTTGAGCTGTCGCTCCAATTTATCCACCGCAACATCAATAGAGCTGTACATGCTGATAGTCGACTCCTCCCCTCTGATAATCGCGCCATTGGCATGAAGCGTGATTTCCACTTTGTGGGTCTCCTCGACATTTTTGTTTTTCTCGACAATCAGGGATACATCCGCGTGCGTAATTTGATCATAAAATTTTTCCAGTTTACTTACCTTGTTTTCAGCGTACGTCCTGAGTGAATCTGTAAGTTGAATATTCTTACCGCGGATTTGAATTTGCATTAGTCCTCCACTCCTTAACGACAAATAAATTAAAAAACATGCGCGGGTTATTGGATTGATGAATAATGATATACCCGCAAAAAAAGTAATGACTATATTTAACTGCACCGCCCCCACGATTATTATATCCTGATTCAAGCAAACCCGAGCTTATCGGCTTCTCCGATAATAAATAAACTTCCCTTAAATTTCAAACTCATTTATAAGAACAGACATCGATATGCACCCTTATTTCCGAGTGTATTAATTTATCATGAAATCCGTATTTTTAAAAGCCCTTTTTAACCATTATCTTTATCGGAATATATCCGATTGAATGAAGACTTATCTACCGGCTTTCACGTAATAAAGCCCGTTCAGCCATATGCCCACGATGAGAAAAACAAAATTAGGTATCCACGATGCTATAGAAGGAGCTACAATGCCACTTTGCGCCATGTTAATAGCGAATGTGGTCAACACGTAGTAACCGAAAACCAGCAGGATACTAAGCCCCATACCGACAGTCGAGCTTCCCCTTTGAGGGCTCATCCCAAGCGGTGCTGCAATAAGGGGGAATAAAAGACATGAAAATGGTGTAGTAATTTTAAGGTAATACTTGCTCTGAAGCTTCTTTACGGCTTGTGTCGTCATCTCCCCTGTTTTTATAACCGAGGCAATGTAATTTTTAAGTTCCTTAAGACTCATCTCTTCGGGATCGCGACCCTGCCTTAGAAGCTCCGTAGGTGTGCGATTCAAATCTATGCTGAGTTCCTCGAAGCTGCTTTGATAAAAGGGAGTACCCTTGCCGCCGAGATTGTAAAGGCTTACATCTCTGAACATCCATGTATTTCGATCCCATATCGCATCCCTTGCAACATATACGACAATCGTTTTCGGATTGCGATAATCTATTAGTTTAACATCGTAGAATTCATTCCCCTCGGAATCCTCCGCGCCGAACAGCCACTGACCATCTTTGTCGAGAAATGCGATATTCTTTTCGCTTAGAGAAATCCCCACCTCTGTCAGAGCGGCTTTTACGTAATTCTGGGCTGCAAGCGTTGTGCGAGGTGCAACAAGCTCATTCAATACGAATGTTGCGCAGGTGATAACATAGGAGGCGACAAGAATTGGAAGCAGAATCCTGAGAAAATCGATTCCTCCCGCTCGTAAAGCGTTAATCTCACCGAACATGCTCATCCGCCCAAAAGTCAGAAGAGAAGCGAGAAGTATCGACATCGGAAAAGTGTATGCGAAAATTTGCGGAAGACCATACATGAAGAAAATGATAATTGAGGATAAAGGAAGTCGATATTCGGAATAGAATTTCAAAGCCTCGCGAAGCAGTGTGAAACTTATCATCAAAACGCTGAAAGTAAGTATGCCAACTATGAAAAGAGGTATGAACTCCTTGAGCATCAAAAGGTCGATTTTTTTAAGCGGCCTCATGTTGTTTTTTCCACTGAACTGTTCTTCCCGTCATTTCCCTTTTCCTTCTCCTCAAGAAGTGCGAAGAGAGAGACATCAGCCCTGAAACGCTCGCCAAGATAATACTTCTTCGCTATGTCGCTCTGAGCAATTTCCTGTGCAGGTCCCGATTGCAGTATTTTCCCCTTGTGCATTATATAAACTGTATCACTGACAGAGAGAATTTCCCGAACTGAATGGTCGGTTATGAGGATACCGAATCCTTTCTTTTTCAAATCGAGGATTATCTCCTGAATATCCTGAATAGCGATCGGGTCAACACCGGTAAACGGTTCATCGAGAAGAAGAAACCTTGGATTACCCGCGAGAGCTCTCGCGATTTCGACCCTTCTCCTTTCACCGCCCGATAATGTGCTCGCGAGTGAATGTTTCAATGGCTCAAGGTCGAGTTCATGCAAGAGCTGATTTGTCCTTTCATGACGGATTTTATAATGTACTCCAAGCGCTTCGAGAATTAGAAGAACATTCTCTTCAACAGTCAATTTCCTGAATACTGATGGCTCCTGCGCGAGATAACCGATGCCAAGACGAGCGCGTTTGTAGATCGGGAGCTTCGTTATATCTTTATCATCAAGATAAACTTTTCCGGCGTTCGGATGAATCAGTCCCATGACCATGTAGAAAGATGTGGTTTTTCCGGCACCATTGGGACCAAGCAATCCCACGATTTTTCCCTGCGGCACCTCAAAGTCAACGTTATCCACCACACGGCGACGACGGTAGATTTTCACAAGTCCCCGTCCGTGGAGAACCATTTTCTTTTCATCAAGTGAATGATCTATAAAAGAGATATCAGGCAATGTCTTTCTCGCTGACCTTTCTTATGGTTTATTTAAAACGTTTCTACATAAAATGCAAAAATTTCATTTGGCAGAATCGAAAATCATCATACCTTTTTCTTAACCCTTTTTATATTGGCTTTACCTTCACCAAGTGTTATTTCTCTACCATCCGTTAAATTCACTATAACTTCTCGCCCGCTGAAATCCTGACCCCTATAAATAATTTCTACCAACCTGTTCAATGGACCGCCTCGTAGTGTTAATGTCGAATTGACTTTATCGTAAAGGGCTGATTCTCCATTAGCGCTCATTTCAGGGTCGGTAAATTTCACCCCTTTAAATGCATTTATGCTTGTAATATCTATATCCTGAAATTCGATATAAACCTCACCGCATTCTATTGTAGTGCTGACGGAAACGAATTTTGTCAAACCTTCAGCGTGTGCCTTGCCCTCTTTTCTATCGACAGCGATTTTTTCACATTCAACGTGGAAAGGAGACCTTTCATTTCTATCTTTCGAAACAAGCAATGGCATCAATCGTGCGGTTCCTTCATAGTACACTTTCCCTGAGCCTGTAAATTTTTCCAGAGCAGAATTGTATGTAATCTTATCACCTTTCAGAAGCATGTCCGCACCTTCGATTTTCACATTACCACGCAGAAACGCTTCCGTCTTATCAAAATCATAACTGGCAAAGCTACATGTTCCCTTGTAACCTTGTTTGTCTTTGTAACGGATGGAACCATCGAATTCGAGATTTTTAATATCGAAATCCTTCGTAGCCGGATTTTGATAACACAGGATTCTCCCATGATTGCCTTCGAATGTCATCCCTTCATGCGTGAAATCAATCGGACCGTTCATCGTTATAACCTGTTCATCCCCTCTGAATACGATTGTCGTTTTCCCTGCATTAAGTTCAGTGACCTTCTCACGCGTTTCAATTGAATACGCAACTGAATCAAGTAAAAAGAATAACATGAGAATTATCGCTATGTTTCTGATAAAAGAGAACATGATCCTATGATTTCACATTTTTAATAATTCTACAAAATATTACTCTCCCAGGAAGCTTCGACCAAAATTTTGATTCTCAAGTTCGAAATATTCGCAAAGCGTTTGAGCGACATCGGAAAAAGTCTCCCTGACTCCAAGGTTAACACCTTTGAAGAAGGTTGGCGAGTAGGCAAGTATCGGGACATATTCGCGTGAATGGTCTGTGGATGGTGTCGTGGGATCGCAGCCATGATCGGCGGTTATCAAAAAAGGTACTTCATCGCCCATTAATTCAATCATCTCCGGAAGCCATGAGTCAACATCCTGAAGACCCTTATAGAAGCCCTCACAATCATTCCTGTGTCCCCAGAGCATATCGAAATCTATTAGATTGATAAAAGCAAGCCCGTTGAATCCTTTCTTGAATCTTTCAATCGTTCTGGTCATCCCATCAATGTTTCCCTCGGTATGGATTACTTCAGTTATCCCCCTTCCCGTGAAAATATAATCGATCTTGCCAATAGTGATAACATCATAACCGGATTCAGAAAGGACATCGAGGATAGTTTTACCCGGAAGCGGAATTCCAAAATCCTTTCTTTCATATGTTCGTACGAAATTCCCGGGTTCCCCGATAAATGGTCGTGCTATGACTCTTAACACTGCATGTTTCCCGCTTAGTATCCGTCGAGCTATCATGCAAATTCTGTAAAGCTCATCGAGAGGGATGATATTTTTATGAGCCGCAATTTGGAAAACTGAATCCGCGGATGTGTAAACAATCGGGCGACCGGTCGCCATGTGTTCTCTGCCGAGTCTGTCGATTATCTCTGTGCCGCTTGCTGGAACATTCCCAAGTATTTTTCTACCGATTGACTTCTCGAAAGGTTCAATAATCTCGGGAGGGAACCCATTTGGATAGAGAGGAGGAACAAGATCAGACAAAAGTCCCATCAATTCCCAATGACCTGTTGTGGAATCCTTGGCTTTGGATTTTGGCTGCATTTTTCCATAAGAGGCGATGGGCTTGATCGAATCGCTGATGCCATCGATCTTGATAATACATCCAAGACCGAGCTTTTCTAAATTTGGAAGATAAAAACCGTTTAGTTTTCTGGATAAATTACCAAGTGTGTTGCTTCCGCTATCTCCATAATCAGCGCTATCCGGAAGCTCCCCTACTCCAGCGCCATCAAGGACAAGAACAATGGCTTGTTTTCGAGCCGATTTTCTGATTCTATTCATCGACACCCTGCATTTTCAAATTACTGATTAAAACAGAATTTTACCAGCATTTCGGCAATATTAAATACACGCCAATAAAAATAGAACCTTTCCCTATTTTTTATATTATGCTCTCGGGTGAGAATGCATGAATACCTTTTTTTTATGCTCTTCAACTATATTTGTGTATATCTCGGTTGTCGCTATACTCTCATGGCCAAGAAGTTCCTGAAGGCTTCTCAAGTCGATTCCTCCCTCGAGCATGTGAGTGGCGAATGAATGACGGAGGATATGCGGATAAACCCGTACTGTCAATCCAGCCAATCGTGCATATTTCTGAAGGATTTTCCATAAATCCTGACGTGTGAAAAGTTTCCTTGTTTTTTTTACAAAAACTTTATCCGAAGCGATGGATTTCGCAAGAAGCCTTGAACGTGCTTTATTAATGTATGTTTCCAGCCATTTCCATCCTTCATCATGCAGCGGTACAAAACGTGTTTTGGAGCCCTTACCGGTAACCTTGATAACCTTCTCTTCTTTTATAAGGTCGCCGAGTTTTAAATCGACAAGTTCGCTGGCTCTGATGCCTGTTCCATACATGATTTCGAGTATCGCCCTATCTCTCAAACCCTCATCATCGCTTACATCGGGAGACGAGAGAAGCATGCCGATTTCATTCTGTGAAAGAATTTCATAAAGACTTGATGACATTCGAGGCGAATCGATCTCATCAATCGGAGTGCTTGAGATGATTTTCTGATTTACAAGGTAATTGTAAAAAGTCCTCAAGGCGCTCATTCGACGTGATACTGTTCTTGCTGAAATGCCTTTTGAGCGTTCCGAATTGATGAAAGCGATTATGCTGACCCTTGACGCGGTGGTAAGGTCGATTCCGTATATCTCATCAAGGAAATCATTAAAACGCTCAAGGTCCTTGCGATATGCATCTATCGTATTTCGACTCAACCGCCTTTCAAGCGTTAAGTGACTCAGGAAAGATTCTATTATGTTGTCGTTAATAAACATCCTCGGCTAAGCATCTAACTAAATAGATATCCGATTTTAGATTTTATCAAATGAAGCTGAAGAATGCTTCAAGGATAAAAAAATAGATGCCAGCTGAATCACAAAAAAAATTATCAAATATTTTCAATTGGTTAAGAGCGATTAATCGCGTAATTTTTAATAAAAAAGGTGATATGACTATTGATATTTCCTATATTCTGTGTTTAAATAATGGTCAAGGTTTCGATGAAGGGTTAGATGAGGAAAGGGTGTGTATAGCTTTTTGAAAGACCCAGAAGAAATCTGGGGCGGGGTTTTTTGAGACTTTTGAATATTTATTATATTAGTTATATTTTTTAATTTTTCTCGCCGGGGTATTTTCATTTATCAGCAAAGTATGCTATAATCGATAAAGTGGAACCCCACGAGGATTGCTACCATAATATTATTATAACCATTACGCAAGATGTATTCACCAAAGGGACTGGGAGGTACAAGGTGATGAAAAAATATGGTATAGGATTGCTGCTAATGCTCATGATAAGTTGGGCAATCGGATGCAGCGGCACATCCGAACCTATTACTCCAGGAACCAAAACCGCTGATTTGGGAAATGCGGAAATTCCGCTCCTGGTGAGCGATTTCAATGCTGACGGCTCACCAGCTGGTGGAGCTGGACCAATAGGAATCTTCTCCGTTCATATCGATACAGATACACTGAATTACGAGATGACTCCTGTTAGAACAGGCGCATCGAAAGATGGCCTTGAGGTACTCGATATCACAAACTTCATGAATAGCTGGCCATGCAGGGATTGTGCTACTTTAAAAGAGGTCGGGCTAACCGGATGGGATGAGCTGAACCTTCTGTTCGGCATAAGGCATCCATTCCCGGCTCCAAAATTCAGCGAACCGATTAGCGGTCTGAACAGAGCCGACGTGCATGTATTCAATGTGGAAGGGATGCTCGTTTTCAACGATAGCAACGTCAAGAATTTCCCTGGTCTGGACGAGAAGGTCTCCATTCCACCTCGACTTTCAAACGCAGATGGATATTCATCCTATCTTGATTCGTCACTTGATGCGGCAATTCTCAATACACCCGCGAGCATTCATCCTTACAAAAATTTCTTCGTAAATTATACAAACGGGAACTTCGACCCAGCGAGCCAGTATGGATTTACAAGCCTTCTAAATCCTACGGGCTTCATGGTAATGAAACAGGGCTCTAATATAGATCAAAGGCAATATTTTGTCAGATTTAATCCAGGTGAGGATTTGGATTTCCTGTTCATCGTACAGGCAAGTTGGGGAGTCTCATCCGAGGATAGAAATCATCGCCTGACACCGGTTTATCAGTGCCCTCAGTTCAACAAGAAAGCAGCCAGCTACGTTGAAGTTGAGGTGACTTCAAACAACCTTATTGAGAGTGACATTACATCTTCAGCTATTTTGAAGATTAAATTCCTCGACATTAACTACAACACACCGGTAGGAACCGGTCTTGGTGATATGCGGCAGCAAAGTAAAGTTGAAAAGATCGAGGTTGAGATTCACGATATAATGCTGGATAGCATTGTTCTCGATAATCCGGTTCCTGCAGGTGGAGACCCTCGAAATGAAGCCAATCCAGCCTATGTAGAAGTTGAGATCAAAAACACTGCTTCTGTTATGACCGGTGATTACCTCGGTCTGGTCAAAGTCCTTGACAGCTACGACCCCGGTCAGAATGTCAATCCTCTAATGGAGACAAAAGATGGCGGTGCGAAAGTCCCAGTAGGCACTAATCCGTTTACAAATCTCTTTGCAATCCCGGAATTTGCCACATACCAGACCTTTACGCTGCATGTCGGAGCCTTATTCACAAATCATCCTCCGGTAGCTGTTTTCCATACAATACCAAGATCCGATTGCGGTTTCCTTCCAAGAGATATCGAAGTCACAATTGATGCGACCGATTCATACGATCCTGATCATGGTCTTGGACCATGCGGCGATATCGTCTCGTATGAATTTGACTTCGAATGGGATGGAAATCCGTTTAACTTTTCAGCTGATGTAATCGGTATAAGTGCGACCGCGAACCACACTTATACTACCAGTGGTCCGACTGTCATCGGTGTTCGTGTAACCGATGGTTGTATGCCACCATTGAAAGGGCTCACATCATGGAACGTAACCATAGGCAATCCTGATATTTTCAGAAGCAATCAGACAATGGTTTCATTCGGTATGGTCAAACCAACACTCGATATTCAGCCTATCATTAACACGACTCCAATGGTTGTACATGGATCGGATGTTTACATCGCATGGACCGCAAAATACCAGGACAAGGATTATGTTTATTCAGCGCGAAGCGGTGATGGTGGATGCACTTGGGGTCCATTCGCAAGGATTTACACGATGGAAGAGAAATGCTGGTTGAAGAACGTCGTCTTCGTCGCTCTTGATGTACTTGCTAACGGCGATCCAATCCTCGTTGTCATCAGTCCAAAGACTGTGGTTTGTAACGCGCAATCATGGTGGTTCCATGGATTGAACATCGGGGAGAATGAGGTTGATTGGGGATGGCAGCATGCATCCACACTTTACCAGATTGACACTGCGTTTATCGATATGATGGGGCACCCAACTGATCCAAACCGCGCATATATCTGCGTATGGAACAGAGAAATAACCCCACCGCAGTTGATGCTGATAGAAGTTAACGGAGCGATGGGACCGGGAGAACCTACTTTCCCGCATCTCGAGGTCGACCTTGGACCATCATTTGTAGTCTACGATCTCGATATGGCTGTTGAGAGAGATTCAGACCTTCATATCGTCTGGGAAACCTCTAATCAGATTAAATATATTCAGGTCGATCCTGATAGACCGCCCGCGGTTTCACCACAGGTAGTGGTTTCACGGCCGGGTGATGTAAACCCATCTAATCCGAGGATCGATCTTACAAACCCTGGAATTCCATATGTTGTTTACTCAGCTGAGAATACCGGTACCCCGGATATTTATCTCCAGGTCGGAAGCGGTGACCCAATCACATTCCCGAACCCATCGTTGCTTGTCAATGCCGTTACTGATTTCGCTCAGAAGAATCCGGATATAAGATTGAACCGATCTACCGGTGATATCTGGGTCGTCTTCCAAAGCTATATCTCAAACGACGCTTCTGAAATCCTTTTCGAAAGGTACACTTCAGCTCTTACGAGGATTACCCCGACTAATAATTTAGTCAACACTGACGATTTGATAAACACACATGACGATAATGACCCATCAATAGCATTCAATCCAGCACAGAATGCAGTAAACGTTGTTTGGATTGAGGGAGCGAACAGCATGTTCGAACCCAACCTTTCATTCAATAGAACCAACTAAAGTATAGAATCAGCGGATTCAATATAAAGGCTCGGCAATGATGCCGAGCCTTTCTTTTTTTAAAAAGATTCGTACTACGAACAAATCAGAAAACAAAAATGCCTAATCCCCCCTTACCGGGGGGATTAAGAGGGAATTAACAGAAAACGCGGGTTAATAAAAGAGCGATGATTCGAGAAGGCATCACACCGCTCAAGACGCTTCCCACCCGCGTTTAAAAATCGTCCCTTTCGATTTTCAATGTTCTAAATTCGCGGTTTGTTCCTAAAACAAAAAGAAACATAAAAAACCTTGGTAATCTGGCAAAGTTTCTTAAAATGGCCATAAAAACCTCCACTGAAGATAAAGCAAAAAATATGCCATTAAAACAGTCAAATAATCATCTTTGACTTATTTTCATTAGCTTATAGATGCCAATTACGATGCGCTTTATAGGATATTGGAAAATTGCTCTCAAATTTTATGAGGACATTCTGTATCTACACTGTTAAACATGATGCAAATTCCATCATAAAAAAGAGTGGGTAAATGCATCAATGCCGATGCAATATGCGATAGCATCTACTTAATGTCCTAATATCCCCATCTCATGAGAGTTTTTCTTGAAGCTCATTGAAGCTTATGTCCGAGTTTGGTCTCGATAGACCTGATTTTTTTTGTCAGCGCATCCTTTGCATCTTTGCGCTCATCAATCCAAATCTTAATGCTTATCCTGTTCGCTTTTTCAAGCATTTTCCTGCGGCATAGATTAATCAGGTCTAAAACTTCATCCCATTCTCCCTCCAAGATTGTTCCCATTGAAGTAACCTGATATTTCAATCCGCTTTTTTCGACCAGTTTAATCGATTCGCTTACATACTCAGACAGGCTTTCACCTTTTCCAAAAGGCGCTATTGAGAAAATTGCGAGCATGGAATTTCACCTCGGATTTTTATTATCTTAATGGGATTACATAATCGAATTTCAGAATTATGCTGCCATCCTCATCCGTGGCGACGCCTACAAACGAATCACGACGAAACATGTATTTTAATCCAAGATCAAGCTCGGAATCGCTCGCGAATAAATAATAGAAATCAAAGAACCAATTCGGAAAAGCCTCATATTCGAAATTGAGAAAGATGTCTTTTTCGAAATCAACGCCTATCTGGAAATTCTGGAATCCTCCACGCGTCTCGAAGAATCTGGACAGGAAAGCACCCGGTATTGTGAAAGCCTGTTGCGAGAGTGTGGTGAGAAGACCCTCCTCCTGGAAATCCTGAAAAAGGTCCTGCCTCATGAGTACGCCCATTAATTCGCTCTCAGTCATTGTGCCACGGTTCGAAGTGAATTTAATCCCGCTTGTAAGCTGTCTGAGACGAGCATCGATTTGAGCTGTAACTCGAATGTTCTCAGTTCCTGCAAAATTCCTTATGCTCTGGGATACAATAACAGTAGTAGCTCGTCCTTTTAAATACGGATTGTCAATGCCAAAGAAAGGTTTGAACTGCAAAACAGCTTCTTCAATATTGAAAGTCCTATCAAGGAGTCTAAGCTGCCCGGATTCTATTTTAAGAGTGCCATCTGCTGACGGATAAGCCGGCGTGCCTGAAATGTTAAAGCGTGAATCAGAAAGATATATATCGATGGTGTCACCCGATCTAACAGGAAATCCCTTCGGGAAAAGCACTGTCATGTCGAGTTCAACGGGGCTTGTTCCTTTTTTCGATGATGGCTGGGGAATCGCTGATATGTTATATCTTCCCTCTACTATCTCAACCACGCCGCTTAATAATATTTTTCCATGGTTCAGAGACATCCTGATGCCGGATTCGGAATTCTTACCTTTAAAAATGACTTTCGCGTTAACTCCGAAAACATCGATCGGAAACGGCTTGTTATCATCATTCACAAGATCGATAACGAACGATTCTTCTTCAGGAGAACGCAGCCGCGTCAACTCGATTCCATTAAAAAGCCATCCAAAATCGACCGCACCTTGTGCCACGATTGAAGATCCGTTCCTGTTTATATGAACATTGTCTTCGCGGAGGTTCACTTTGTTGTTAACAACATCAAACTCAGCATTTATATCATCAGCAAAATTTGTCTTCTCAAATGTCGGTTTTGATATTTCCATCCTTACCTTGCCGCTTACACTTGGTCTTGAAAGCGTTCCTTTTACATCCAGATCAAGATCGGCGTTGGATATATCAGCTTCAATCGGAATACTTATCTTCTGCAACAGGGGGATAAAATCGAAATTCTTTGCGAGCACTTTCAGGTCCAATTCACCTTGGGATTTATCGCTGGTCAAGTGAATAATGCCGTTGATGGATACTGAATTTTCCCCTAACCTGCAATCCATGCGACCGACCTTCATATCTCCCGATGCACTGTCAATTATCCCTTGTCCGGCAATTTGATCTATGCCGATACCTCTGTATGATGGTTTGTCAAGATTAAGGTCGATATATACTTTCGGTTTCTTTGTGACCGGATCATAACCGAGTTGCGTAATTAACGAAAGTGAGCCGCTTGTACCCTCCGGAATGAACTTCACAAGTTTGAGCTTTTGCAGGGAGAGATTATCAACTCTCAGATCGATACGACTATCGGTGACCCTTGATGGATCCAGTTCTATAGAGCCAGCTGCAAAAACATGAAAGCCTTCTTCACCGGAAAGCTCGAATTTATCTATTGAGATACGACCTCCCACCCATGAAAAAATCATCTTATTTTCATCAATCGGGATACCAAAAATATGCGCTTTCTGAAAGGAAAGATTGATATCCTGAAGAGTCGGTTTAAGAGGTGTTCCTTTTACCTTGCCTGAGCCGCTCATTAAACCATCGAATTCATTATCGGATTCAATCTTTCCGAGGCGCGCGAGCGATTTTATCGGGTAGGAATCTATCGTGAGATCCAGCTCCATAGGAGATGAGCCGATTACCTCTTCCCACCTTATTTGACCTTTAATCGCAAACTCCCCTTCCCCCTGTGAAAAATTCAGCGCGAGTTTATAATCGCCATTTGCGAGTGTATTTATATCCGCATGCAGGATTTCAATCGGCTCATTCTGAATCTTGAATTCATGTCCGTCTGCGATTCCACTTATAAACCACGAACCGCTTCTTTTTTCCATTGAGAATTCAACATCTAAAAATCCATCCAATGCCAGATTGAAACCGGGGATTGATTTATCCACAGGTATGGATAATTCCGCGTTCGGGATAAGTGTGAGAATATCCGTTTTTAAAACGCTCAATAAATTGCTTATTTCGCTTTGTTGTGCGAGAGACTCAAATCTAAGACCGCCTGTAACCTCAAGTCTTCCTTTTTTTAAATACTCATCCTTAGTGTTTTCAATATTCGATCTTGAAAATATTTTCATCATTTCGGTGAATGAATTTATTTTTCCGATACCTCCAAGGTCGATATCGAGAAAAGTACCGGTGAAAGGCTCTTCATTGGATGTCATCAAACGATTGCCAAGCGAATCCTCCCCATCAATGCTTATTCGGATAATGCCGTTAAGGTCATCTGCATCGCCGATAAATTCACCATCGCCGCTGATTACGAGCTTTCGATTAACGGCATCTTTTGTGAAAACACCGATCGGGATGTTCTCCCAATTCCCCCACAAAACCATAGGTCGTGGGTTATTGAATATGTACTCGACATTGAGCTCCATATTTGAGCCGGTTGCATTGATAATCGCTTTTCCATATTTCAAACCTGAGGAATCGATTCCGAAATCAACCTGGGCGCTTTCAAATGACCAATTGTATATCTCGGCTTCATATATTCTTAGCGATGATGTCAACTCGGGATTTGAGAATGTGCCATGAATATCACCTTTCCCGAATAAAATCCCTCGTAATGGCTCATGAACCGATTCATCTTCTTTTAAAGAATCCGATAATTTTACTTCCGCAATATTGAATTCAAGATCAATCTTATTGGGAAGAGTGATTGCTCCATCTGCCTTGAATCTACCTCCCGCGTAAGGAGTGAAAACAATCTCATCAATCTTGACATCCCTGTTGAGAACATCCAAAGACGCATGCATATCGGAACAAGGCACAGTCGCGATTTTTCCCTCACTCATATCGAGTTCAATTCTTGAGCTGAAATTTCCCGGTTTTGCAATTATTGACGCAATAACAGCTGGTCGACCATCAATAGCAAATGGCGGATGAAATTTAATCGTATCTTCGTAAAACGAAAATGGCAGACCTTTCGCACGAATGTTCGAAGCGAATTCTTTTTTAACCGGGAACGAGTAAGCTGCAAATTCCACTGCTTCATTAGAATATCCGATAAGCCTCGCATCAGGTAAGGATAATTCCCCTTTGTTAAATATAAACAACGATTCTTCAAATCGGAAAGGTATTTTATTAATTCGAATAGAATCCGATGATACTTCACCTGAGATGACAATATCATCAAGGGTACCGCTCAGCCAGCTTTTGACATCGATTCCACCTTCAATATTCATATTGATTGGCAGCTTTTTAACCGGAAGAAGATCCAAAGGAATCGCTTTTATTTGCAAACTCCCTTGAAGATTACCACTATATATCCTGTCAAGATGAATGTTCGCATCGAATATTGAATCTTTGATTTTTCCATTGCATGCAAAATCGAGACTGCTTTCTGGATATGAAAATCTTAAAACACCTGAGTCGATTGACAGGTCCATATCCGGAAAGCGACCCGAATTGATTTTTGTGTCCAGCAAATCGAGTTGAAATTCAGCTTTAATCGTTGGTGAATCACCTGTAAGATTCGCAACATTCGCCTCAAATTTGCCTTGAGCTTTATCGAGTTCGATTTCAAGATCCTCATTTTTAATCGGTTTGATTAGATTCCTGACAAGAGGGAAATACTGTTCAAAACCCTTGAAATCCACCTTTCCCCAGAATTTAATTTCGTTATCCAATCCGCCATGACCGTTTATTACTATAAATTCACCACTACCGGGAAAAACCTTGGCTGCCGTGGCATTATTATCATTAATATTTTTACCGCTCCAGACGAATCGCAATTTCGGATGTATAGTCAATTTCCCATCCGCTATGATAACCTGACCAAAGATTCGGAATGGCAAAGCGAAAGGAGTTTCTTCTACTACCCCATTCTTCTCTTTCACATATGCAAGGTCTATTTTCCCGCTATTTAAGGAAAGCTTTAAATTGACATCATCCCAGCTAACAGGGATTTTTTTTCTTACCGGCTTTCTCGATAATAACTCAAGCCAGTCTAATTTTCCCTTCTTAATAGTGCCTTTGAATACCGGCTCATTGAATTCTACGTATCGAATGGAAAGAAGAGCTTCTTTGGGATTTTTTATCACCGTCATCCAATCAGCCTTAACAACCACTTCTTTAGCTGAAAAAAGCTCATGAGAATTTTCATCCTTGATAGTTACACCGGAGAAGGCAACAAGAAAAGGAAATTCTGCGTTGATATTTTCTATCTTAAGTTGAAGACCTGTCTGCTCGCTGAGCGCTTTTGTAAAAGCATTGATGAGTTTGTCCTGATATTTGTTTATGAGGGAGTTGAAGGAGAGGGTATAGATAAAAACGACGCCGACCATAATAAGCGCAGTTATTATTCCAAGTGTGAAGCCATATTTTGAAAGAAAGCGTCGCAAGAAATCCCCTGTTTCTCAGAACCGAAACATAACACCAAGGTTGAAAATATCATCCTCGAAAATGTCCTCTCCACCCACAACGATAAATACATCCTGATTCAATCCCATACCCATATAAGCATCCAAAACGAGATCGTTCGGGTTATATAAATCCGTGCTCAGGAAAAAGCGGTTGAGATGATAATCAAGTCCGAATCCGACTTTGGAACGTTTGATCCCAACACGCGCATCAACATCATCACCCAACCTATAGCCGAGTTGCGCGTTGACAAGATTATCCTCGCCGATTTCATCCAGACCGATTGTATAGAATTCTCCCTTTTTCGGTATGCTTAAATACAGGTCAATCTCGGTGAAATATGTGTCAGGTTCGGGACGATACCTTGATTTCATGCGACCGGAAAACTCTGTTTTTGAGATGGAGTCGAGTTTTTTCTTCATCTCCCCTACTGTGGATTCCACATCCTGTAATGTTCCCTTGGCGGAATGGATTCCCCCCTTGATATCCTCCTTGATATTCGGATCGTTGGTTATCTCTTCAATATCATTCAGTATCAGATTTATTCTATCAGCTACGTCGCCAAGTCTCTTGGTTAGGTCTTTTATCGATGTGCCCAACTCGGGGTCTTCAGCTATTTCCCTGATCGATTTACTTGTGGATTCGATATTCTCAAGTGTCGCTGTGAGACGAGGTTCACTGTCGCCTATTATTTTTTCTATCTCACCTGCGATTTCATCCATGTTCGTTCCAATTTTCTCTATCTGGACTTTGAGGACTTTTAATACCTCCTGCACAGATTCCCTGTCAATCACACCTGATAATTCATCAAGAAGCGTTTGAACCTGTTCGATTACTTTTTTCGTCTCCTGGGTCAGCTGGTCGACTTTTACATTGGTCTGAAGAACTATTTCATCAAGATGAACAATCAAATCCTCCGGTCCGGCCTCACGCGTACCTTCAAAAAATGCATTCTGCTCAAGCGGTGCAAAAACATTTATAACACGCTTCTTCTCTACCGATCCCGTAGCGGGACTTTTGACCTCCACCGTGGATGGCACAAAAGCGTACCGGTGATTAAGTTTTAACGAATTATCCAACACCTTCACGGTGGCTTTTTCATACCCCGGATCACCCGCAGCTAAATCCTCTATCACCCCGACAACCTTTGAGAAATCCGCACGCGAAAAATAAAGATAATCTCCCACCCCGGATTTACCTATCGGAACCTGCAAGTAAAAGTAGTCATTTTTACTTGTAACTGAACTATCGAAGTAACCTCCAGCTGGTTCATGGGCTTCGACATAGGAACTTCCAAGGAGGCTTTCTTTGGCGATTACAACCTGCGCATTTTCATGAACCACATATTTGGTGTCATAAATCCTGATCATTACATCAACGCCGCTTGCGGGACTGATATCGGTCTTCTCAACAGTACCCACTTCGTTCCCGTTTATCTTAAATTTGGCGCCTTTGTTAAGCCCTTGAATTGATGGAAAATGAAAGTGAATATAATACTCATTTTTTCTTTTTCCGAGGATAGTAATAACTCCAAAATAGCTCAGGAGGGAGAGAGTCACAAAAGTCGCAAGGACGACCCAGAATCCCACCTTCGCCGCATATGTCATTTTAAGACCCAAGTTACCAACCTCGATTCGCGTTGCACGCGTGATTATTTACTGGTTTATTATTTATTTTTAGTGAATTTATCCGCATGGACAAATTCCTTGATTTCGGGAACTTCTGAATTTTTTATATCATCCGGCGCTCCAGTGATTCGAATAGTCCCGCCAAAAATTGCGGCAATCCTGTCCGATATCGCGAACACTGACGCCATATCATGAGACACTATAATACTCGTGACACCAAAATCCTGTTGAGCTTTGTAAATCATCTCATTGACATATCTCGTCATCACAGGATCAAGACCGCTCGTAGGCTCATCATAAAGTATAATTTTTGGCCTTTCCACGAGTGCTCTCGCAAGCCCTACCCTCTTTTTCTGTCCTCCTGAAATCTCATTAGGAAAACTATTGCTGCAATCCTCCATTTCCAATTGCGTCAAAACCGTCATTACTCTTTCTTTTATATGCGATTTCGAAATGAGTCTCTTCTCAACAAGCGGAAAAGCGACATTCTCATAAACAGTCATGGAATCAAAAAGAGCCGCTCCCTGGAAAACCATACCCATTTTGCTTCTTACATGCTGCATCGATGTTTCACCGAGATTATCCACCCGTTCGCCATCGATATGTAATTCACCCTTGAAAATTGTACAGAATCGCATAATGGTTTTCAGGAGCGTTGACTTTCCGGAACCGGAACCTCCGATAACCGTAACAATCTCTGAATTATGAACATCAAGCGTGATGTCATGCAGGATAACACTTCTCTCATATCCTGATGAGACATTTTTCAACGAGACCATTATGTTATTTCTATTCGTGTACGATTTATGCATCCCGCTCATATTTTAAAAACCGTAATCATAACATCCGCGAGGAATATCATTATCATGCTTGTTACGACGCTTGATGTAACGGCTTTACCAACACCGCTTGCTCCGCCATGAGCCTCGAAACCCTTTATGCATCCCACAATCGAAATTATAGCGCCGAAGGTTAAGGATTTTTTCAAAAGCACTCTCGCGAGATCCATCTCGTAAAAATTCCGCACACTGTCAAAGTAAGTCATGTACGATATTCTCAAAGGTGAAATGTAATGCACAGCGATATAACCTGAAGCTGTGCCCACAATTGCCGCGAAAAGACAGATAATCGGCACCATAATAAGGCACGCGACAAGACGAGGGACAACGAGGTAACGAATTGGAGGAATCGCACTCGCTCTAAGAGCGTCGATCTGATCCGTCACCTTCATCGTTCCTATCTCGCTTGTAATACCAGCACCTGCTCGTCCAGCTATAATCAAAGACGCGAGCACCGGTGCAAGCTCCTTGGTCATGCTCCAGAGCATTGCTCCGCCCACGAGCTCCTGGCCATAGGACAGATCCTCTATTTGCTGAGTAAGAATTGAGGCGAGGGTAATCCCCGTGAAGCCAAGACACAAGATCACGATAGGTAAAGAGTCAACACCAAGGAACGACATCTGCGTAACAATAGTATTAATTCGCATCCCGCCTGTCAGGATGAAAGCAAACGACCTGAAAAGATATATCAGAAACTGACCGATGAAATCGAATATATCCAGTATGATCTGAAGGAAAGCAAGAAAGATTTCACCTGCTACCATGAAAGGCGCGAAAGCTATTTCCCTGGCAGTCTCTTCGATTTTATCTTTATGTTCATTGTCCATATCGTCGGATTAACCTGTCTTGATAAGATTTAAACAATCAATTTTACAGATATTCGCTGTACTTGACCAGCACCTAAATCGATAAAATCAAACTAATCCGGATCGACTGAAATCTATGACAAAAAGCAATCTCGAGTCGTTTAAAGGTAAAAAACAATATCTGTATTACCGATAATCATAATAGAACGCGATTCATCGGGAATCGCAAAAAAATGCTGAGGTTTTACTCTCAAGCGAGGTGTTTCAACATGGCAAACAATACGCATACGGGCCTGCTCGAAGAAGGGCAAAAAGCTTCGTTGATTATTCCGGAACAGGAACAACCCTATACAGTAATAATTGAATCCGTGAAAGATGACGCGATTGAAATAAGCGCTCCTCTTTCAAAAGGATATTTTGTTCCCGCTGAGCTTGGAAGCAATGTTTTCCTTAGAATTGGCAACCGAAATGGTTTTTTCACTATACCCTTCATCATTACCGGACGAGAGGCGGGTATCTTTAATTCGCTCAGGTTGACTCCATCAGGAGATGTGCGCAAAGTCCAAAGACGAGAACTTTTAAGGATGGAAATTTTCATTGATTTCGATCTTGAATTCCCTTATGAATCGGTTTATAAACCTCCCACAGGATTCAAGATTCTAAAAGGGAAAAGGGGAAACCTTTCCGGTGGTGGGATTTTTTTCTGGTCGAATAAACCGCTTGTTATGGGCACTAAATTAAATGTCCGGTTGAACCTTGAACCGCACTATACCCGTCCCGTGATAGCCCAGGCGAAAATTGCGAGAGTCGACCAGAGCAAGGTTCAAAGCGACTTGTTCGGTATCGCTATTCAGTTCACAAGCATCAGGGAAGGTGACAGGGATAAGATTATTTCGTATGTCCTTCACAAGGAGCGATCTTTCCTGAGAAAAGTGACATCCATTTAGCACTGCTTCTCTTCTAAAAAAGCAATTGTTCAAAAGGAGCTATTTATAAAACAATCATTGGTTTGCCGGGATCGCGGACATCCTTGTCCGCACGATTACAGGTTTCATATTAAGAGCGCACAAGGATGTCCGCGATCCCAGCCCCTTATTCTTTTCCCGATTGATGTAAAATCAACAACGTATTAAAATTTATCGTGCTATGATTATTATTTCTGGTATTGAAATTGCATCTTCAATGCTGAGAAAAATAGCAGAGTTGAAATCATTCAAAAAAATAGTTTTGATTACTTCACGAATCATCGGATGGTTAACCTGGTTCGGATTGTTCATAGGTACTCTCCTGCTTGCATTTCTTGTCGGATTCTTCTCACAGATTGTACAGGAAATGCCCTTACTTGATAAGCTGGCCGTGCCTGAACCGGTACAGGCAAGCCAACTTTACTCAATAGATGGCACTTTCCTCGGTAATGTTTACGCTGAGGAGGGTAACCGTACAATCCTCGCCTATGACCAGATTCCAACTCATTTGAAGCAAGCGATAATCGCTGTCGAGGACAGGGATTTTTACAAACACAGTGGCATTGATCCTCGCGGAATAATAAGGGCATTCAAAAAGAATATAGAAGAAGGACAGATCAAGCAAGGTGGAAGCACTATCACGCAGCAGCTTGTCAGACGAGTATTCCTCGAAAAAGAAACGGACACATCCACAAAAATAATGCGGAAGATAAAAGAGATAATAATCGCTCTCAAGCTGGAGAAGAACTATTCCAAAGATGAGATTCTCACTTTTTACCTGAATGAGATTTTCTTCGGCTCAAATTCCTATGGGATTGAGGCTGCAAGCCGGAACTATTTTGGAAAGAGCGCGAAAGATTTAACAATCGCAGAAGCGGCATTGATAGCCGGACTTCCACAGAAGCCATCAGTTTTTAGTCCTTATGTCTCTCTTGAAGAATCGAAAAAGCGTCGCAATACCGTTTTAAAAGCGATGCTCGATGAAAAATATATCAGTCAGGAGGATTATGAACTCGCAATAATCGAGGACATAAAGCTCGCCGGCATAAAAGGCCGTGGCTACAAGGATTTGAAACACCCCTACTTTGGAACCTTCGTGCTTGACCAGGCGAAGCAAATCGTCGGGCAACGGGAATTGTTTTTTGGTGGCTTGAGGATATACACAACACTCGATTTAAAAGCACAGAAGATTTCCGAAGAAAAGGTCAAAGAATACGTTCTGGGCAAGGAATTCAAGAACGCAAAAATCTCGCAGGGTGCGTTTGTACTTCTCGATAATGAAACAGGTGCAGTGAAAGCTATGGTTGGCGGTGTCGATTTTGAAACGAATGAATTCAACCGCGCCTGGCAGGCTAAACGTCAACCCGGCAGCTCTTTCAAACCCTTCGTCTATCTCGCAGCTCTGGAAGAAGGATATTCACCGAGTAGTTACATTGTTGATGAGCCAACAACAATCCGCGATGAGTGGGGTGAGGTTTACACTCCCCACAATTATGACAACACATACTACGGTGTCATGACTATGAAAAGGGCGCTTGAGCTGAGTCGCAACATACCAGCTGTCAAGACATGCGATCTTGTAGGTCCTGAAAATGTTGTTCGTTGGGCGAGGAATCTGGGAATCCATGAGGGGACGCTTGATCCGTATGTTTCAATCGCTCTTGGGTCCGGTTCCGTTTCTCCCCTTGAAATGGCTAACGCATTTTCATCAATCGCCAATGATGGAATCTATAATGAGCCATTCGCGATAAGGTTTATAACCGACTCGAAAGGTGAGGTGGTCTACCAGCATGCGCCAAATCCAAGAAGAGTTGCGCCAAAGAACATTGTAAGACTTATGACATACATGCTGAAGGGTGTTGTCCTACAAGGCACTGGCACACGCGCAAGAATAAACCATGAATGCGCGGGTAAAACCGGCACTACCAATGATTTCAGGGATGCGTGGTTTATCGGTTATACCCCTGAATATGCAGCTGTAGTCTGGGTTGGCAATGATGATGAATCAGTCCACATGAAACGCGTAACCGGCGGTAAATATCCGGCAAAAATCTGGCATGACATTATGCAAGTGGTAACTAAAGACCTTCCGGATAAAAAATTTGAATCCCCTATAAAATACCCTCCACCGACAATGTCTCTTGACCGTCAATACTCACAAGCTCAGCTTCAGGAAACCATCGACCAGAAGACAAAAGAAGGAGAAAAGACCGATGTCGGTTCCGGTGAGAATGCTGAGGAACCTCCTCAATAAGCCTATTCACATTTTATTGCTCCGTAGATAATCAATTCACTTTTCTCTATCAGACTCCATCCGCCTTCACACCAGTCGAAATCGACCGTACCCGCCGGCAATGGATTCACTCGAATCGCCACGATACTCTTCACGCACGATCCGGCATTATGGTCGGCGTTTTTGTCATATGGAAACGGACGGTTCACATAAATTTTTCCCGATGGCTGATCAGGCGGTGATGCTACGCATTGAGGAAATATCAACCTATACGGACCTTCACCATTAAGACGCTCTTCCCCACTACCCGACATCGATCCGGGTTCCAGAAGGTTACCATCTCGGATATAAGCCAGTAATGCGATAGGCCTGCTATAGATAGTCTCTCCATCTTTTACGCCTGCATCAGACGGATAAGTCACCCATTCAAGATTGGCATGAAAAGTATTTGAAGGATATGCGCCAACGAGATAATAGCCATCCCCGGTGTCGTTTAAAGGTACGGTAACCGAAAAACCATCGATTGAGAAAAAAGTCAGCGATTCCGCGTTGCGAGCTCCCACTTTGTAAAGAAGCGCATCAAATGGAACGCCCTGATATTCCGCGTAATAATCATTGCTCTTCCTTGAATTCATCAACATGAACTGTTCATATGATGGCAACGAGAGAATATCCTCCCTCGACAATTTGACCACAGGAGGTTTGTTCAATCCGGGATGGTCATTGGCATCGCCCGGAAAAGTAAGACCAATTATCTCCTCTTCGTTTGTGAATTTATCTGAATCCGAATCGAGCTTTCCGATTGATTTTATCGCTTCTGATGTTCTTCCGTATTCAGATGCGGATTTCTGGTAATCGAGTCCATACACATTCAAAGGAAGGACACCGGTCCGGTCGTAACCGTAAACCTTGTGGCAGTAATCGCAGGACCCAACCGCGACTACCCCTTTCGGACTCTCAATATCCCCTCCGGGATGGCATAAAAAGCAATCATCGAGACGAGTACCTGAAGCATCGGGATAAACGGAAAGGAAAGATTCCATATCGATATTTTTCCCGTGCGCTTCATATGACGCGTTCGCTATAGTGGCAAGACAGAATAGAATAATTAATAACAGGATTTTAGGAATTAAATGTTTTCGAAGAATTTGGATTTTTTTCCTCATTGCAGGATCTCGCTTATTTAATTGTTTAAGTTAATTCCGTTAAAATATTATAGCATACTTTAGCTTCGTTCTACAGCTTCGTTCGACTCCTCCATGATTATTAAGACTACGATTTACATGTCAAGGTTTCACAAATCAAACGCCAGATTTTTTCAGCGCGAGCATCCCATGAATTTGCCAATGATATTTTTTTGCGATTTTCTGAAATCTCACTCTCTCCCTTAAACTCCAAGAGCGCATCAGATACACATTTCACAAAACCATCAGGATTATCATAAAAATAAATCAGGTTCCCGATCTCGCGAACCTCAGGGAGATTCGAACTGACAATCGGTAATCCGGTCGCCATGTATTCATATACCTTTATCGGATTAACATGGATTGTCATTTCATTAACGAGGAAAGGAATCGTGCAGACATCGAAATAATTGAGGAAATAAGGGAGGTCATCATAGTCGATTCGTCCGAAGAAATGAACATTCGGCATTGATCGGAGCTTTTCGATATCGCGCTTGATTGTGCCAAGAAGGACAAAATTCACATCGGGCATCGATAGAGCGCATTTTTCGAATGCGTCGGAATCGAACCATGATGCTATATCGCCCATGTAGCCTGCGATCGGTCGTTTGATTGCTGATATATCTTTCCCATAATTTCTTAGCGGTTTTGACATCTTTCTCTGGAAATGAGCTGTATCTGCGCCATTCGGTATCAGATGCACATTCGGATTATATTCACCGCGTGTCTCCACGAGCGATTTCGCGCTCGCGAGCACCAAATCCGCCTTTTTCAGAAGTTCCATTTCAAGACGCTTGGTTTCATCGGCCTTCCATCGCTCCTCAGGGAAATCGCCGAATGCATCGTAGCAATCGTAAATTGTCATGACGCTGTCGATATGGTCAACTATTTCAACCGCTTTCGGGTGAGAGACCCAGAGTATTATGTCACCACCGAATCGCCGAAGATGGGGCACAAGATGTCGATATGCGATTAGATGGTTATAGTGATTGACTCGCTGAAGACCGATTCTTTCTGGAAGTCCCGGCGGTGAATGAATGTGCCATAGATTGGGAGCGAGTTCTCTAACTCCTTTTCTATATGCAAACGCACGAGATAGTGGGAATTTTCTTTTTAATAGATACGATAGCCAGCTTGCGGATTCCTCCTGATAAAGCACTCGAACTTGACGCGCGAGACGGGTCGTGATTTGCTGATGTCGCTGCATCATTCCCTCAAAGGGAGGACCGTCGAGCAAGAGAAGCAGATATGATGATGAGTTTATTTTATCCGACGGGCTGTCCACGCAGTAATTTTATCATTTTTAAAAATGCACCCGGTAGAATCGTGCCAGGTACGGGTAAAAGAGAATTTACCAGAGGTCGATTATTCTTAAACCACCTCGATTGTCTGCGACATAAGCCTTATCGTTAACAATATGAATCGCTTGCGCCTCATCTGGGGTATCAATGTTTCCAATGATAGATGCCGATTCGACAGGATTTACATCCACTACATAAACTCCGGATTGGTCAGCTGCAACAAAAGCATAACCATACTCAACTTTTACATCCCATACATCACTTGGATGAATATATATAGTTTTAACGACTGAGGCAGTATCTATTGGATCAATATCTATTATTTCTAAATAAGATGATTCAGCAATATACGCATAACCATTAGCTACATCCAAAGCCCATGTATAAGTCTCGGTTGGAGCATTCTTCACAAGATAAGCTGAATCTATCGGATCTACATCGACAATATAAAGACCTAAACCACTTGCGGTAATATACGCAAATCCATTTTCGACATAAATATCCAATGCGAAATCCAAATCAACTGTTTTAACTATGGATGCTGATTCAGGCGGATCGATATCTATTATCTGTAATCCACTCTCGGAATCAGCGACATAAGCATAGCCATTTAAAATACAAACACCCCTTGTACAATCCGGCATTTTCACAGTTTTAATGATATTTGCAGAATCAGGTGGATTAATATCAACTATTTTAAAACCTTCAGTAAAATTCCCAATATACGCACAATCACTATTAATTTCTATATCAAGAGCCAAACTCGAAATGTCAACTACCTTTATGACATACGCTGAATTTAAAGGATCTATATCCATTATTTTTAGATTGAATTCATCTCCAAGGAAGGCATATTCATTTGAAACATAAACCTCATTAGGAAATCCGGGAGTATCTAAAACATTTACAAGATGAGATGCATCAGGAGGACTAATGTCTACTATCTGTATAGATTTTCCATCCATGATGTACAAAAAGCCATTACTAATATAAACATTGGCAGCATCATATGGCAAATCGACCGATTTAACCATATATGCTGATTCCGGAGGATCCAAGTCAATTACCTGCAAACCACCTTCCTCATCAGAAACATAAGCATAGCCATCAAGTAGCATAAGTCTATCTGCATCGCCGGGTGTGTCAACTGTTTTAAAAATAAATGCTGACTCAGGCGGATTTATATCTATAATCTGAAAACCAGCATCTCCATCAGCAACATAAGCATAGTTATCATCGATTTCCAAATCTTTTGCTATACCCGGAGTATCAATTGTGTTTAAGATATAAGCTGTTTCAGGCGGGTCGATATCTATGATTTCAAACCCCTCTGACCCCTTTGTAATATACGCATATCCATTGAGTATTTTGATATGAGAACCATAATCACCAACTGTATTTACGATATATGCTGACTCGGGTGGATCAACGTCTATAATCTTCAAACCACTATGATAACATTGTATATATGCGTAGCCATCTGAAATATCCATAGTACTGGGATAGAAAGGTAAATCATTAATAACTTTGTCCACATGAGCAGAATCCAGAGGATCTATATCAATAATCTGAAACCATGAGTTATAATCATAAGTTGCTAATGTATAAGCATATCCGTTAATAATCCAGGGACTCCCTACCGGATCCTGAATAGCGATTTCCTTAACCAGAAAAGGCGAGCAAGGCTTGGAGATATCGAATACTAAAATGCTTTGGTTCTTTGAACTATACGCATAACCATTATAGATTGTAAAACCATCAAGATGACCCCACTCAGTTATGCAATCAATCCAAATAGGGTACGAAGGATCTGTAATATCAAAAATATGAAAACCTCTGATGTCGCCAAATACATAAGCATAATCCCCCGTGAAATCAATATTTAGTGGATGAACATTCAGCCATTCGGGGGTTATGTCAAGCGGATTGAAGTTGATGTCCTCAGTAACTATTGCTTTCGCCTCATCGAAGATATGCACATCAGTGGGGATATCCCATGCAGCAATCAGAATATTGTATTCGCCCACATCCGCAAGTCTGCTGTTTTGAATCTGTCCCTTAAAAACATATTCATGCGGATTCGGTCCCGGATTTGAATAGAACAATTGGATAGGGCCATCAAATAAATCAGGCGCTTCAACCTTGCATTTGATTTCATCCGGACCCTGCCAATCCAAAAATGTCACCTCGATCTCAGCGCTTCCTCCATTTCTTGATAATCCATTTCCGATTACAGTTGATATACTCACTGGTTCCGGTGCATTGGAAATAATTGGATGCGGTGTGGATGGAAAACTCGTTGAGACATCGACGACAAGCTTGAAAACAAGCGGACCCCCAAAACCATTGATGTCCATATTCCATCGCTGGGTTTCGGAAAGCACGCCGGTTGATGACCAGACTCTAAAAAACTGCTCTTTGAAATACGCTTTGAACGGATTGGTATTACCGGGGATTGCACCACCAAGATTGTCAAAAAGCTTTGTATATCCATCGTTTTCCATAAGGACTTTATTATTTCCGAATGTGTTAAAAACTGGATATGAGAAACTCACACCCGGATTTGCGGGGAGTATAACGATAACACGAGGATCAAAACCATCGATTCCAGTTCCGGGAAATGGATGGGTCAGTTTGATATCAGCCCAGAAATTGGGAGTCCATCCATAATCGGTTACCTTGAGTACATTTGGAAAATTATGTGATAAAGGAAAATGATAATCTGCGATTCTCTCAATTGGAGTGATTTGAAATTTTTTTAAATAGGGATCGATCACAGCATTATAAACAGCTAGGACATTTCTATTATTATTCTCAATGTCAGATAATGCATTTGGGATTTCACATAATGTCGGTTCGTTTGGTTCAACAGGAGCACTACTCTTCGAGCAGTTAACGATATTAACGACAATCGAAACTGATAAGAGAATGAATATTATCAACTTAACAGCTTTCATTCAGACAAGCCTCTTAGGTGGTGATGCAATATCAAATATTGTGGGAACTCTTTACTTTAATTTTACTATGCCCGTACTCAAAGTGGCAATAGAGGGAGCATAAAAAACAAAAAAATCTTTAAAACCCCCTTCTAAAAATGTACCCGGTGCGATTTTTGTGTGAAATATTTCACACAAAATTAGTGCCAGGTGCAGATTTAAAATTCTATGACAACGATCTCCGGGGGACACCTGAATCTCAATGGGAAGGCTGATGTCCCTATACCGGATGTAACATGCAAATGCCCGTTTTTCGTTTTAAACAAACCAAGATCATATTTACCGACACCGTACGGAACCATTATTGCCCCTATGTAAGGTAATCTTACCTGCCCCCCATGTGAATGGCCAGCAAGGATCAAATCGAACTTCAGGTCAGCCAGTTTATCAACAAACTTTGGATAATGTACCAGCAGTATTCTTTTTCCTGAACAGTCATCAGGAATCCAGGAGATATCTTTTCCTGTGGCGCCAATTATCATCAGTGAATTATCCGCTGTTACACAATACCCATCAACCAACCATTTACCACCTGTGGATTCGAAACAGGATAACGCAGCTTTAAAATCCAACTTATTCCTGTAATCCCAGTTGCCGGGTACCCCATAAAGCGGTACTTTCAGGTTGCCAAGGATTTCAAGAACATCCTTCTCATATTTTTTGCCTTTTGCCAGGTCGCCTGTAAAACAAACAAGGTCGGGCTTCTGCATGTGGATTAAATCGATCAATTCAAACAGGCTTCTTTTGTCGCCTTTATAGTGTATATCGCTGATATGAATGATGCGATACGCGGGATTCTCAGATATGCGCAATCCCCTTAATTTGAGATGTTCTTGTTTCATCAATTCAAAATGTACCCGGTGCGATTTTTCTGTGAAATATTTCACACTAAACTCGTGCCAGGCACGATTTTATTATTCCTCTAACATGTCAGCAAGGAATTGAACGATATCCGGATTGTACTTATGCTTCCTTAAAAGTTCTACAAATTCATTAAGTACATAATACCTTTCCTCAACTCCGTATTCGTTATCCGGGATGTAGATTTCCATTGTCTTTCTCCTTTACTGTGATGTAAACATTGTGAATTGTATTTGTCAAATCAAGTCAAGTCAACGGGGATATCTTCATAAGTTTGTTAACTGTGGATTCCTAATTTCAATATTAGTTGACCGAAACTTCCTTTCTATATATACTATACATTTGTGTAGATTTCAAATGGTTTTAGAAAATGCGCTAAATTTTCTTCCTACTTTGCGTAGGATTCGATTTCGGTGTCGTCTATTAGATCAGATTATGATCTTGGATCATTTAAGGAGATTAAAGTATAATGGAATCGCGTAATATAGATGAGCTTGAATTTATCGATGATGCATTGACTCCAAGGCGAACAAAAAAATCAGCACTACCTTCTCCTGATGGCTTTAAGACCTATTTTTCAAGCCAGGATGGGAACTTTGAGCTTTACCATGATGATTGTCTGGAGCTCATGCCATTATTCCCAGCTGAAAGTTTTGACATGATCTTTGCCGATCCGCCATATTTCCTATCTAATGGAGGCATCACTTGTCATGCAGGAAAAATGGTTTCGGTGAACAAGGGGAAATGGGACAAATCAAAGGGTTTTCAGGGGAACTATGAGTTTACTAAGAAGTGGCTGAGTGAATGTCAGCGATTGATGAAACCTAATGCCACAATCTGGATATCCGGGACAAACCATATAATCCACATAGTTGGATTTGCATTAGAGGAACTCGGATTCAAAATTCTTAATGACATTACATGGGTTAAAACTAATCCCCCACCAAACCTATCTTGTCGTTACTTTACTCATGCTACTGAAACGATTTTATGGGCTGGTCGGGATAGCAAGACCCGTCATACCTTTAACTATAAATTAATGAAGGCTCTTAATAGTGGAAAGCAGATGACATCGGTATGGAGACTTGACGCACCATCAAGAGAGGAAAAAATATTCGGTAAGCACCCTACTCAAAAACCGCTTGCTCTGCTTGAACGGATCATTGCTGCATCCACCAATGAAAAGGAATTGGTACTCGACCCATTTACAGGATCATCTACTACCGGTATAGCGTCATCAAGATTAAAAAGACAATTTGTGGGTCTTGAGTTGGAAAAGGAATATTTGGAACTAAGCAGGAAAAGATATAAATTGGAGTTCATTGAATATGGCTTTTCCCGTCTTCTAAATATAAAAATAAAAGATAACGAAATTGTAAAAAGTTCAAAAAACCTCAGTTTTGAAGCATTTGAAGAGGTTGCCAAAATTTAAAATGGTTAATAACGAAGCATGGCAAAAGATATTTGAAGATTATAATATCTTACGACATGATTTTAATAAGGCGCCATTTATTCTTTCTGCTGAGCAAATCAAAAGAGCGTGTCAAGATTTTAAAGAAACCAAAGAAAAAGAACCCCGGATCTTATGTAAGCAAGACAGTCGAGAAGATAGACCTGCAATATTTCAGAAATACAATTTATTTATACTTCCAATTAAAAATAAATATTATAATATATTAGAAGGGGAAGGATATATTAATATTCCATCTATTAATAATGAAGTTTCCCTACATACTTCTATTCTTGATTTTCAATTAGAGACATCAAAAATCGGTAACTCAGAAATGCAGCACCTTGATTTCGCTTACGCATCAAGCTTAATAAGATTTTTCTCTGGTGATAAAACACTTGTTCTAACTATTCGAGGAAGAAAATACACTCCCGAATTTAGTTTTAATATCGGGAAGCATCTGATTAATGTTAAGGGGGTTCAAACGGAAGTTGATGCTGGTTATGAAGGTAAGAACAAGATTGTTCTGGTTGAAGCAAAAAACTCTAAGACATCAAATGTAATCATCCGACAGCTTTATTATCCGTATAGACAATGGCAGTCTTACACAAAGAAGAAAGTTGAAACTTATTTTTTTGAGAAATCAAGAAATGTTTATTCGATATGGCATTTTGAGTTTGAAAATCGTATGCACTATAACAGTATAAAGTTAGTTAAATCTGAAAAATTCAAGATTAACGAGCAGAAGGACACGGGGAAAACACTTTTTAGCACTGAAGCCTAATAAATGAATAGCTAGAACATTAATAATTATAATGTGGCCTGATCCAACCCCCATATACACTACGACTAACAAAACTACCATCTATGCAGCAAAAGGTGGTAAATCTCAGTTCAATTTCAAAGTTCAATATAAAGAACCTAGAAAACGAATGCGGACACCAAAACATATTCACTTGATTATTGACTTGTTTATGAAAAAAACTGGAAACCGGGACCTTACGATAGAGCTGGTGGAACATTTCATAAATGAAATTGTTTTAAAAGTAAAACCATCTAACACAAACCCACCTACACTGCAGATATTCAAACCGCGCCATGTTGGCAAATTCATTGGTTTGGACAAATATGGAGAGTACCCCATTGATTTTCTCTTGGTAGTTACGGAAATGATAATGATTCAAGAAAAAACGAATTATCCAAATGGTGTCATGAATCTTAAAATATTTAACAGTTTCAAGAATGAAGCAGATATATTCTCAATAGTAAGTGCAGCTACTTTTACAGGTCGCTAAACACTAAAAAAACCGGCAAGTAAATTGCCGGGTTATTATTTCCAAATCAAGGCAGGTTGAAAACCTGGGCTACTGCAGGATGGAATCCTGCGCTACAAGACTAATAATTATCATACATCCCTAAAAACTCATCCCATTGGGTGGCGGTGAAACCGAGAGACTGATAATCGCTGCGCTTCTGGGAGTTGTCGGAATTGTCATAATTAGTCGGGAACCAGATTTGCCATCCGGATTCATCGAATGGACATCCTGAACCCGAACCGTTGTGACCGTGAGCTATCATCGCATTCTCGATCTGTAAATCGAGTTCCGATGCGGCATTTATTAACGATGACGGGAACGACCCGCCAGCTACAAGGCTTGCGAAGTAGCCTATATCTCTCACGTGACTCTCATCGCAATATGCGCCCCATCGTCCAACAGTTGTGCGAATGCTCTTAATGTCATTCTTGCGGGTCGGTGTGATATTAATCAATTCCTGAGCGAAAGTATTTAGAGCTGGGATTACATTGTTAACGGTTAAATCGGTCGATGCTGCCGCGAGAGTGGCATCCGCACCGGCTGTTGCGAGATATGAATTTACTATTTGCGTGCAAAGTTGCTCATTTGTGCAGGTCGCGATGTTGTTTTTCAAATATGTAAGCGGGATATTGTATTTCCAACCCGCACCCGGCTCGAGCATCTCGCTTCCGATAGTAGCCTTACATACATTCCTGAGACAGTATGTTATTTCAAGCCATCCCATGAGACATGCATCGAATCCGATAAAATCAAGCCGTCCGACATTCGGATTCTCGTTCAGCACTATCTGGCAGGCATCGCGGATTTCCCATATCTGGAGTCCATTGCAGGTGCTTCGGATAAAACCCTCATCGCCGATTATGCTGAATGGTCCGTCACCGTGATCCCAAAGAACAAGCCCATAATGCTGAGCGGGATATTCACGCATGGACCATCGCAGGTATTTTTCAAGCGTGGTGCCATTGCCCATATCGAGTCCTCCGGGCGGTATAACCTCACCGTTATCATCAATTTCGGGCGAAATGATTCCACCCTGCATCCCATTGGGGTCTTTAATGATATAGAGAATAACATCGTCAGCGGTGTCCGTTTTATCCCATAGAACAAGGATATTCATATCGCCTTCAACAGATCCGGGAACCTCCATCTCGTTGATATCCTGAACCGCGTAAGTTCCAAGATTGGATTCATGCATGTAGATGAGTATTGTCCAATCGGTGATACCGCTATCGAGCCATCCCTCCTGAGGTGGCGATGATTTTTCGCCTTCTCCACAGTCATTCATTGCTGAGACTTCATAGAAATAATGAGTTCCGAGCTGGACATCGTAATCGTAAAAAGTGGTTTCAGTGAAATTCTCAGCTATCAGGATATTGTCACGATAGATGTTATATCCAGTCGCGTAAGTTACGGGCGACCACTGAACGCGAATCCATTGAGTATCTATAGCTTTTGATGCATCTACATTTTGAGGAATTGCGGGAATCGGGCAGATGATTCTGAAATCGGCATCGCTTTCATCATATACGGATGGATTATTAGCATCGCTGATTCGAATACGAGCATTATCGCTGATAGTTTCAAGCGCGACAGGCAATTCGAAAGAACCATCGTTCGGAGTCGAATCAGCTACAACATAATCAAAAGTGGAACCCGAGTTTGTGGAAAGTTCTATTCTTACATCGGTGATGGCGACTACTGCTCTCCAGGTTATTGATGCGCTCGTGGTGTAATACCATTCCTCTCCGCCATTCGGTGAATCCACTGTAACAGGGATATCATAGTGCGAGATTTTCAGAACGATATAATTATAGTATGCGAGTTCACCAGATGTATCCGATGTTGCTTTGACAAGACAGACATAATCACCCTCAGGAGCATTCGCGTTATTTGTTAATTCAAGCTGCCAGATATATTCCTCGAGATATTCAAGATTCGTTTCGGATTCTCCAGTGATTTGAGGAGCGTATAAAATCACGGAGTTGACATCATCCTGCCAGTCGAGAATCTCAAACTGGAGATGCCCATGAGAACCGGGGATATCGTAAACCGGAGCCTGGTCGAAAGCTTCAAGCGCGTATGGCTCCTCGCAGTGATCAGGCCATGATGCCTCAACGCAGAATGTAATCAATCCGCCACCCGGAGGAATATAAATAAGAAATTTCTCAGTGAACGAGGCTTGAGGACCAAATTCACGATTGGATAGTTCTTTTGCATAGGCTTTATATGGATTAATATCATCGCCTCCGGGCTTGTCGAAAAGCGATGTATAACCATCGGGATTGGTCAGTTTATGCCCGATGTCATCGGAATAGATAATAGCTCGAACATCGTAGCCAGTGATATTGTATGGATTTCGAAGCGTGACATCGACATCCACAATATGTGTCACAGGATTGATTGAATTGATAACTATGGATGGAGGAGGAATCAAACGTGTTATGTTCATATGAACCTGCGACTCTATCATGGGTTTGATATTGACCGAATTTTTGGCAAGGTCAAACTCCAAAGTCCAAATTCCCCATGTTTGGTAATCAGTAAAATCCTTTTCACTACTTGACTCCTGATTCGAAATCTGAGGATATGAATCAGTTGGTGTGATAATACTTGTTGTTTTGGAGGAACATCCGGATAATACAAAAACCATCACTAACGCGAGAACGAGAAAATGTTTTACTACCTGCATGAGATACGCTCCAGGAAATATATATATAACTATAATACTGAAATTATATCATGCGAATTTCAATTTGTACCATGCACAAAATCTGCACCTGGCACTAATTTTCTGTGAAATTTTTCACACAAAAATCGCACCGGATACATTTTTTATAGCATTCCAGGATAACCAAACTCAGCTTTTAGAGCTTTGTCGGCGAAATCCCATTTGATTGACATCTGAAACGAGTCGTAAATTCTTGTTGCGATAAGTTCGAGATCTCTGAAATGTGATTTTTCGAAATCATATCGAGCATCAAGTCCCCCACCCCATGATTTCGATATGTGTGTACGAAATCGCCATTTTAACTCATCCAGAATCTCCTCTTTATCATGCAGGAACGGGCTTGTACCTTTATCGTCACGATGATAATAAGTCACCGCAATGCTGAAATGCTCTTTTTCAATATGCCTGACACCGATACTTCTCGTAAAAACCTCATATTCATCCCCGTTTGAGTAAAACTGTTTCTGCCAATCCCCCTCGATATTCAATGTGTTATTCGGATTACCAAGCCTGATCGGCTTTCTTGTTAATGATGCATGTACTCCAAATCGGGATTCTTCAACCTCTCTCTTCGGCTCCTCTATGCGTCCCCAATCAAGCCCGCTTGAAAAAGTGAAATTGTTGAAAATACTTGATGATGGGAAACGAAAATTGAAATCGGGATTGTGAAATACACGAACATAATCCCCCTGATGGTCATCAAGACGTTCAAAGCCGTATTTTAAATCCCAAAGGCGCTTCTCACCCAAATCGCTGAGCATAATCTCGGGATACCATCTGTCATTTGTGAAAACGTCGAACCTAAACACAAGAGCCTTGTTTTTCAGAGGTGGATTCACGAACGTATAAAAGAACTTCTGATCGATTTCGAATCCCCCGTCCCCGATACCGAACTTTGGTGGATCGGAGGAAAAACCTCCAGCCGCTCTTTTTGTGAGCAATTTGTCATAAGACCACGGATAGTAAAAAATCTTGTATCCAAAAACGCTAACGGATACCTGCTTTATCCGCATCCTCCTTTCTTTCCCTATAGATCGAATCGAAAGTTCCTTACCCCTTACTTCAACCTCCGGATTATCGAGTGAATTGAGACGCACCTTAGGATTTTTAACAAATAAATCACCCTCTATGATATCCGCGCTATCTGAGAGTATGTAAATCCAATAGTTATAACCCTGTGGTAGATTGAAAGCGATCGGATTAGCTTTCAGTTCGATTACAGAATTGCCAACATGACCGGTCTGGGTCTCAAAATCGTATTCAAAAGAGCTACCTGATACATTCGCACTTGCGGTATCTTCTACAAGTTCGATATTAACCTCAGGACCGGCTTTTATTGACTTAACTTTATCATCAACCGTCAGATACAGCTCCAGATGTTCCGTTTGTATTATGATTTGTTGACTTGATGCTCGTACTGAGCCCTCCCAGACCGATACAATTCCCTCTTCTGTCTCCTTGAATGAAAATTGCTTTCCTTCCACAGTAAACGTACGGTCAATATCTGTAAGGTTGAATTTTTGCTCGGACAAACTTTCCTCAGCATGAATTAAGCTTGAAAGTGCCAGAACGAAAAGAGCAGACAGTCCCGCAAGCCGCAAAAATCTCAGATATCCTTTTAGTGAGTTATGCAAGGCATCAAACTATGACTGGTGCAAAAGGGCATTAATGAAAAAATGGGGACAGTCCACAAGCATTTTATTTCTTTGTTCATCCAACAAGTCGCATTCCATTTATTGTCTCAATATATGCGATTTGTCGATTTGGGACAGTCCCCATTTTTTCATTAAAACGGGGATAAGATTAAGCGATGGTTTTAACAATTGCAATAAAATGGTACCTGGCACTGCTTTTAAGCGAATCTTTCACGCGCTTCCTTGATTTGCGGTTTGGCTTCGTTTGCCAGAATTAACTTTTCACCTGCTAAATCCTGAGCGATTTTGCGAACCAGTTCCGATGAGGGTCTGACCCTATCGACATTCGCCACTTCCATTATGAGCTTTCGATAATCAAGACCGAATTCCACCGCAATCTCTTTTATCATAGGAACAAATGATGAATGAAACCTTGCTGCACCGAGCACAAATTCCACAGAATCATACCCACCATTTGAAAGAAGGTAAGGTCTTATGAACCTTTCTCCAATTTCAAAAAGAGCGTATGGATCGATGCCTGTTTCCCATCCGGAATTTTCACACAGAAGAACGAAGCTCTCTGTAACAGCGTTACCCGCGCTTCGCCCGATTCCCTGAAGCGTAGTATCGATAATCGTGGCGCCCTCCTCGACTGCGGCAAGAGCATTTGCGTTTGCAAGTCCGAGATTGTTGTGCCCATGGAATCCAAGAGCGACATTACATCTTTTTCGTGCTTCCCTGATATATACCCTCACTTCATTCGGAGTCATTCCACCAGCGGAATCTACCAGCACAACAACATCCGACCCCATCTCATCAACATGCCGAGCTCTCTCACCAAATATCTCAGGACTAACCACGTAGGATTTTAAAAGGTTTGACGAAACATGGAAGCCAAGATTTTTAGCTATCTTTATGTAATTCTCCTGAAGTTCGTACTCGGTGATGTTGTTCCCAATCCTGACAAAATCCATTCCAAGATCGCGAGCCATTACAAGGTCACCAGCCCTTGCTACTCCCGGTATGAAAAAGCAGCCGAAAATTGCTTTTGAGATAACGCTTCTTGCCGCTATTACATACTCCTCGTCTGTTTGAAGCGCTTTACCGAGTCCTGCTGACTCAGCGTTTAAACCCCATCCATGACCGACCTCGATTTGCCTTACTCCAGCTTTTTCAAGAGCCGATGCAATTCGCTTTGTATCATCCATTGAAAATTTAAAATCAATCGCATAACTGCCATCGCGAAGCGTAGTATCGAGGATAGTTATGTCTCGATTTCTGCGGGATGCCTTTTCCGTAACAGGGAGTTCTATGAAATCCAATTTTCTACATCCTTCTCATGGTGATTAATGAGGTTTAGAATTGAAACCTCAGATTAAATCCTGCCACTCAGGTATATCGGATTGAGTTTTAATTTGATTAAGAAAGGAGTGAAAAAAACACACGGTTTCGTGTGTTTTTTAATTCATAAATTCATTATTGGAAGGTCAGTATATTAGAACTGTCCAGCGGTATCCTGCTCTGAAGTATAAACCATAATTACACCATCGGCATAACCATCCGGAGCGCCATAGAAATATCTCCTGACCTGAAGATTATCCTCGGTGTAATACGGGAACATTGGCATTACACCCTTCTGGCCGCCGCCGAAAACCTCAGGCGATGCGAATGGTATATTCTGAAATGGGTAGTTTGGAGAGTATACACCACCGTTCTCGTCACCGTTTATGTTGTTTATTGCATCCCCATCTATATTCGTTAGTCTGAATATATCCTCGCCGGTTGTCCTCGAGGAACCATAACAACCTAACATGAATCGATTGATCGAAATGAATCTGACATCCCAGATTTTCTGTACACTCGACCTGATTGCCTCTTCATCGGATTGATTTCTAAGCAGAATCTCGCCGGTCGAACGATAAAAGAACTGGCCTGGCCAGAAAGCCTTGATAGTTCTTGACCGCATATCAGCAGCATCGATGCCACTGCGGTCCGGAAGACCGCCCATCGTGTAAAATGGATTAACAAAATCACCCTCAAGAGAATTGTTCGCCGCGTATATTGCATCGGGAGCGAAAGTGTACTGAAGTTTTGACAGAACGCCTCTTTCAGTCCAGAGGAGGCGCGGATCTTCGAGCGTGTTCCCCATTGTGGTGCCATCGAAACCGAAACGGATATCACCACCGCCATAATGAAGATTGTCAGGATTGCCGGTTAGCTCGATTATGTCGGTAAGACCATCCTGCACAAACGGATTTTTGGGGTAACCCGTGAGGTAGTTGTAGGCAATCAGGGGGTCCACTGGCGGTCTTTCATTGGGTGGACGAAGGGTGACAACATCGCATTTTCGCCACCCTCGCTCATCGCCACCTAACAAATAAACCGGATACTCACCTACATGATCGGCGGCATATCGTTCAAGGGCTACCTGAATCACATGAAGATTCGCTTTTGTTTCCGCCTCCTTCGCCTTGTCTTTCGCCTTGAGATAATTCGGAAGAGCAATCGATGCTAATATGCCTATCATCGCTATTACGACGAGCATCTCAACAAGTGTAAATCCATCTCGGTTGGGGGTTATTCGCATAATCTGATGAACTCCTTGATGCATTTATCGCAGATAAAGATATAAATCATGCCTATAATAGAATCACTCGCTTATTCTGTCAAAGAAAAGCGCTTTTTTACTTCGGTTGAAAATGAAAATCCCTATCCTCAAACACCCATCCGTATGGTGGAATGTCTGTGGATTGCTTACGCATTATCACTATTAAAATTATACCATATCGAAATAGGAGGAGTAATTCGTGAATTACCTCTTTCTGTCGTTTGTCGTCAGTTCATCATATCCCCATCTTGTACGACCTATTAGTTTCTCAATCACTCGCATGAATTTTGTTACTGGATTCTCATGAACGCTAATCGGATTAACCAGCACAGTTCTGATTTTCGAAAACCTCCCGGCAAGACAATCCGTGAAGACCTGGTCACCGATGAGCAAAATCCTGTCCTTGGGAGCTCCAAGCGCCTGCAACGCTCTTCCAAGACCGAAATTGAGCGGTTTTATCGCAAGTCCAGGATTATTAATACCGAACCTATCGCAAAAGTTTTTTATCCTGTACGCTCTCGCGTTTGAATAAGGCGCGAACTTTAGTCCGGCGGATTTAATATCATCAAACCAGGATAATATATCATCAGGTATATTATCTGAATGATACGAAGTAGTGGTATTGTCAATATCGACAAGGAGTCCTTTTATTTCATGCTGCAAAAGCCAGGACGGTGAAAGTTCCGTGATTCGTCGGATTACGAGGAACGGTCTGAGACTCATTCAATCCTTCTCCTCGTGAAATATAATATCCATGATACCCCCCAGATCATCTACATCCGCCCTGACAGGTTTCCGCATCCTGAAAACAACTTTCAATGCCGGACCCTGTTTTTCGTAGAATCGCATCAAACCTATCGATTTCAGGTACGTACCTGCGACCTCACATCTATTCTCATTGTCCGGAAGGATTTCCATAGGAGTATCGAGATTGTGAAAAATAATCACCACTTTGCCCAGTTCACCGTTCGCATAATTAAAAGATGGTGAAATATCATTGAATTCAAAAGTGATGATGTCACGGTCTATTCTTCCCTGTGAATAATGGATAGCCTCCAAGCGCGCTTTTCGGATATTAAAAGAAGGGCTCGAAGCTTTAAAAGCATAAACATCAGGCTCCTCCAATTCCTCCGCAGAAACAACATTCTTCGGTGAAGGATATTCAGGCATCGGAGCGGGATATTCCAGAATCTCCCTGGGTAATAAATCAATCGGATCAGCAATAGGTACGGGAATGATATCAGATGCTAACGCAACTTCAGGAGAATCCATTTCCCAATCATCCATCGTGTTTAATTCATGCGATGTTATATCCTCCTCAATAGCTTTTGGTTCACTCTTGATCTGAAATGAATAACTTTTAATTTCATTGAATTCAGCCTTAAAACTGAACTCGATCTTATTCAGATATTTTGAATCCTTGACTGATAAGTTTGTATAACCCGGTTTGAGCTTCAGTGTCATTCTTGACGCATCAGCTGGCTCCTCGCTCTCAAGCTCTATACTCTCAAAGAAAGGCATTAAGAACGATACAGACGTACGATTTTTACCGAGAATATTAACCCCGCATTTTGAAAACTCAATCTCACATACTCCATTTTTAGTTTCGTGAATTGTATAATCGGTGGAGACATTAACAGAAACTGATATCCCATCAACTGAAACTACAATCTCGAGAAGATTGATTATCTGCGAATCATCTGCATTTGCGCTTCGAGCAACTAACAGGATGAAAATAAACATGAAAAATACACAAATCAGATATTTCATGTTTTGAAGTATAACACGAGATTAATCAAGCTCTAATCACTAAAAACAGGAAATACAAACCAAAATGACCCCAAACTCGGGGTCATTTTCTGATTTGATTCTTATATACTAAAAATCCTTTAACCGCTCTTTTTGGCAAACAAGCTGAAAAGACCTGATTTTTTCTTTTCCTTCCGTTCCTCGTCCGTTTGAAGAATCCCCTCGCAAATAATTTTTACAGCTTTCGCAAGTTCGCTGGTCGGATTCGTATCCACGAAAGGCTGACCTCGATTTATAGAGTTCAAGACCAGCTCAATATCACCCGGTATCTGGTAATCAATCCTTTTTTTCAATCCTTTTTCGATGTCAAGAATCTTTGTTGAAGGCTGTGTGTACGCCCTGTTTAGAACAAGGAAGACATGTTCCATCGGATAATTCAACGATGCCATCACGCTCAAGGCAAGTGATGCGTTTTTAAGAGAAAGGAAATCCCCTCCAACGACCATGAGAATGGTATCGCTCAAATCAAGAGCTGCTAAAATCTCGCTCTTAAACGAGCTCACAGTGTCGATAATTATATAGTCCCAAACACTTTTTGCGAGTTCGAGCACTTTCTGAATCACGCCGGGAGTGACAATCTCAGCATATTCCGGTTTTAAAGGAGCCGCAAGAACATCGATACCATTTGGACTTGAAATGATATTGGTTTTAAGGTATTCAAGGTCGATGGATTGGATTCCGGTTTGTGCCACATTGACTATGGTGGTGGTAGCATTCAAATTTAAAAGGAGCGCGACATCGCCAAATTCGAGATTCAAGTCGACCATCAATACTTTTGCGTTTGTCATGCGTTTGATCTCGCTCGCGATATTTACAGCGAGAATCGATTTTCCAACTCCACCCTTTGGTGAGTACAAAGTGATAACCTGACTTTCCTCAGCCTTTCCCCCTTTACCATCATCCTTGATCGTGCTCCACCTGAGCATTTCTTTTTCGACAACATTATTGATGGTTTTGAAGAGCTCATCGGAATCAAACGGTTTCACAAGGTATTCACGGGCGCCGGCGCTCATCGCTCGACGCATATACTCAACCTCTTCCTGGACTGAAATGATTATGACGCCTGTACGGGGAGATTTGATCGCAATCGCCTCCGTCGCCTTCAATCCATCCATCCCAGGCATGTTGATATCCATAAGTACAAGGTCAGGCTGTAGTTCCGCAACCTTGTTTACGGCTTCTTCACCGTTGCAAGCCTCGCCGACTACTCTGATTGTCTCATTAAATGTAAGAAGCGTTTTCAACGTCTCTCGCATCTCCTGAGAATCATCGGCAATCATCAGGGTCACTTCTTTTTTACCTAAATGCATGGGCAACCCGCTCATTTGGGAAATTCTCCCGGGTTAAAATCAAATTTTTCTTCCATTTATATAGTCGTTTTATAAGGGTCGAAGATGAACAGATTAGTGAATATAGTCAGATACAAAAAATTTTCCATTATACTCAAAGGCGCATTTCAACAACCATACTTAAACTAACTTGTGAAAATGATAATCAGTTCAAAAAGATTCAATTCTTTTTAAAACGTCCAAAAATAGTTTTCAACTCATCCCGCTTGAATTCTCCTATCGCTACTATCACTACTGCATAGATCAAGAATGCAATCATAAGCTCGACGAGAATCATAATGCCGGTCATATGGACGAAATAAACAAAAATGTATGCGGGTATCGCGGCAAGAAAAGCCCTGAGAGCGGTTCTGAAATCGAATATTCCTTTGAAACGTTTTTGCACATGAAGTCCGAGATAAAGGCATCCTGCAAACGCCGTTAATCCAGATGCTATCGCCGCGCCGGTTAATGTCCAGACCACACTTATCAAGACTTCAGAGCCTCCGATATCATGCCACATTAATTTCTCACTCCCATATTGCCAGTGTACTCCACGAGTGGCGCAAAATGGCACTATGAGAAGGTTTAAAACCACTCCAAGTGGAAGAAGAAAAAGAAAGGATGACGCGAATTTTCGCGGTTGTCCTCCGGCTACTGTTATCACTCCGAGATTCATGAATAGTGTGAAAAGCGATATACTCACCACCAGCACGCTTAAAGAAAGAGACGCGGCTATGTATTCCGGAGGATTGAAAAGCCTGATAATCTCGCCCGCACTTCCCCATATAATCATGCATATCGGTATCTGAACGATGGTTATAACGCGAGTGGAAAACATGACTATCTCTCGCGCTTTCTCAACAGCACCGCGGGAAATCTCATGAACTATGTTCGGGAAAATAGTCGCGTAAAGCGCATTGAATAATACGAAAGGCAGAAGAGCCAGGAATGATGCCTGTGAGTAATAACCGGCTGGATTCAGATTCGTCGCAAAATACCTGTTGATGATGAACATATCGATATTCATCAGGATGTGAAGGAGGAGTATTGATAAAATGTTTGGCCCGACAAAATTAATAATGTCTTTGAGCATATGTTTATCTTCGCGATATCCGAAGCTCACGCGGGTGAGCATCCATGCAATCGCGAGACCAAGGAGCGCAGCGAAAGTATTGGAGAAAATAGCCCCATTCAGTGCATTATCAGCGAAGAGATACACCATGATAACGACCAAAACAAGGCGGAATAAACCATAGGCGGTCATCGTGAAAGCTTCCTGGTAAAAACGCCTCAAGCCATTCAGTATACAAAGTCGTATGTTATATACAGCGAAAAAAGGAATCGAAATGCATCCAAGGATGTACGGCACAACAATGGATTTGTTATTTACAGCCACAACCACCAATGGAGTTATGGCTACTGAAATAACGAAAAGAATCAATGAGAAATATATCTGAAGTTTCAAGCCCTTTTTCATGAAATAACCGAGATAAGCCGGATCCTCCGATAGATACTTCGATACAGCCACGGGCAATCCATAATGGATTATCCTCTGAAAAGACATAATGAGCACTGAAACGACGAGATGATATATGTCCACATCAGCTGGCGTCACATTCTGAGCGAGGAAATAGCGAAGAAGGAAATTAAAGCCGAGAAACAATACCTGCGAGAACATAATCGCAAGCGAACCTTTGCCGATCGACTGACTTCCACTGAATGCCCATAGTCTGGACGTTTCATCATTGCTTACTTTACCGGATTCGCAAGTAAACTCACATTCAGAAGGATTAGTTTTATTTTCATCCGTAGGTTCTTGCATTATATGACAGGAAAATTATACGCCCAACCGAAAAATGGGGACAGTCCCCAATCAGGAGTTGTTAAATATTCAAATTAAAACGTACGGGCGGGTTTACGGTTCGGGTGAGTGATAATAAACGTTTAACGAGATATTTCGATCAGGTAATTGCTTTAGTTTACGTAGAAACCCGCCCATACATTATTTATAAAACTAAAAAGCAACCACTCTTCTCGCAACAACACTAAATACTTGTGGACTGTCCCCATTTTTTCGGATTATGCAGTTCTTTCCTCCACCCCAATCTATAACCTTTGATCTTTTCTCTTACCGCACCAATATTACCCCGCAAACCTTCTCTAATAGATGCAAAAATGATTCCCACCCAGAAAAACATCACAAACTTGATCCTGTGAAATAGATTCCCATGCTTTCGGAGGAAAATCACACTTGACTCGGCAATCAAACGACGTCCCGATGGTGAATATCCTCCACCTGTCGATGTCCCAACCTTGTGATGAATAACGGAGAGCGATGTGACATATGATGGGAAACCGGCTTTTAATGCCCTCAAACAATAATCGACATCCTCAACATAAGCGAAATAATCCTCATCCAGAAGCCCGATTTTATCAATTACTCCCCTTGGAATTAAAATACAGCATCCAGGGATAAAGTCAGTTCTCATTTCTATCGGAAGATCAGGGGGATTCCTTCTCGCGTTCAAGAGACATAAATGACCCGGAACCGCACCCCATGTCAGTTTCCCGCCATACGACCAGATACGCTCCACACCCGATGGAGCATAATAAATAACTCCTCCCGCAAGACAATTTCTTTTTTTCGATAACTCGATTAGATGACCAAGAAATCCGCTTAAAACCGTCGTGTCATTATTAAGAAGCAAGACAAAATCCGCACCTTTTTTTAAAGCAATCTCAATCCCTTGATTGCACCCGCCAGCAAACCCGACATTCCTGTCATTGTAGATGAATGCCCAATCGGGATATCGAGATTCGATGATTTTTAATTTTTCCGATGAGTTATCCCCTGATCCATTATCTATGGCGATTACGCCATAATTGTCATATTCCACATGTTTTAGATTTTCAAGAAGCGCGATGGTGTCATCGATTCCTCGATAATTCAGGATGACTATTTCAACCCTATCTGATTTTTTTGAGCGATTATCCAATAATTAATTTTCCCAATAAGAAACTCTCAATGTAAATTATATCAACATTAACCGCATGAAAAAAAAGCCTATAGTCCCATTTTTACCGGATCTTCTCCACCTCTCCACTTTTTTGGGCAGAGGGGAACGGGGGGGGGGGTGAAGCATTTAATAAAAAATCCCGCCTTGCGACGGGTAATAAAAAAGATTGAAAATATTCCCTGTTAGAATCACAGATGCTCATCGATTTTCTTTTTCAAATTGTTTTTCTGGGTGAAACCGATAATCCTGTCAACTGGTTCGCCATCGCGGAAAATCATAATCGTCGGTATGCTCATAATCCCATACTTTGTGGCGATGTCGAGATTTTCGTCGGTATTCAGCTTAACAAATTTAACTTTCGCACCATAGTCGCCTGATAATTCCTCGACTATCGGAGCTATCATCTTGCAGGGACCGCACCAAGGCGCCCAGAAATCGATGAGAACCGGTGTAGTTTTGGATGACTCAATTACCTCCACTTCAAAATTCTTCGAGCTAATCTCCTGAATCGCCATATTCTAACCTCCAAAACCGGTAGGTATAAAATAATTTTAAATTCGCATCCACGGGCATCCCCGTGGTGATGCATCTATCGAAAAGTGACCATAAAATAAACCACCGATTTTCAAAAAAACAACCCGGTATGCCGAGGTGAATTGGACTCCGTCCAATTCAGGTGGGTGCCTGATCGACTGTCTCGTCGAGGCTAAAAGCCTACCGCTTCCTGGGATTCCGCCTTTTCAATCCGAAGATTGCCCTTGTCTTGGACTTTCGTCCTCGAGCGGCCTTCAACGCTGGCGGCAGAGCAGGCTCCCTATAAATTGAGTGTTGGAGTCAATTATAGCCCCGAACATTCCGGGTTCATCCGGATAAACCAGACTTGAAAATTTTAGCACACTTTCCAATTGAATAGTCAAGCTAACTCTGACCGGCTCCCTTTGATTGATTATCAGTCTTCGGTAAGATTAAGCCCTCACTCTTATTAACATTCTTCGCAATAATTGTTACAAGGTCAGGTATCTTCTCCTTTGGATACATCTCACTCATCTCTTTCAGGAACCGCGATTCACTTACAATCCCCATTACTACTACATCATCTCCATCTTTAATCCATGGAAGTGGTTCAATCGCAATGACGAAAACCGAATAGTCAAGGTACTTAAGAATGAAAACGGTTCCCTCTTTACCTTTATTACCTCTCACCTGGGCATTTAGAGGAAAATCCTTTGAGCCTTGCAGGTCAACTATTCCCTGAAGACTGCAATATTGACCAAGTATTTCATCCGGATCGCTTTTTATCCGCTCCCAGGTTACCGTCGGATCGACTTTTCCCAATAAATCTGTATCAGGTATTTTACTAAGCTGGTCGATCTCTCGTCCCAGCTTAGTAGTGATGCTCACCATTTTTGTCACACCTGCACAACTGACAAGAAAAGCCAAAGCTAATAAGGAGAGAATCGTTATTCCTAAAACCGACTTTTTCGTTGCTGACATAATGAACCTCCAGAAATATTGCATAAGGAAAATTTACCAATTAGACGGTTAAATGGCAAATCCGGTAGAAAAAAATGGGGACAGTCCACACGCATCCTTATTTGGGACTGTCGCCATTTTTTTTAATAAAATTTGATAATATATCTCCATGCGATTTCTTTTCTCTTTAATATTGATTATCGCTATTTGTCTCGGGATTCTCAACGGATGGTATCTCCCCATGACGCAGGAGAGAGCCAGAGGACTGATGGATAAATATGTCCAATCCTTGCCTCTTAAAGATATCACGGAAAGACAATACAAAGGTTACATCACATTGCATCCAATGGCAGCGTATATAGAAAATCTTCACATAATTGCGTCAAGCGCAGAATGGCAGAAAACATCTTACACGGATACAACTTTAAATATCACTCGAATCCAATTTAATCCTAACCTTCTGTTATGGAAAGGCGCGCAGGAAATCAAGTTTATCAATGGAATTGAATTCCAAGCGAAGCTTAGCTTCGAGGAACTAAGTCAAATTCTTGCCCTGAATAATCCAAATTTGAGTGAATTTAATCTCTGGTTCGATGGGGGTCACATTTTCATCCAGGGTTTCTTTGAACTACTAAAAAGCAGGTTTGAATTTGACGGTACACTCATCTTAACGCCATCAGGAGAGCTTAAATATCATGTTTTAGATATCATCAACGAAGAGGGAGAATTGGTACGATCAAAGCAGGTTTACGCAATGCTTGATGAGAATCTGAATTTCACAATTCCAATACGAATTATGAATCAATCGATCAAACTTGACAGAATTGAAATCCTGGAGGATGGGGTTAAATTCGAGGGAAAATCCGAAAAACCGAACGATGATGATTTGATTCAACAGGATTAACCTTGTGTCATATCTTTAGGATTACAATATGTGAAAAAAATGGGGACAGTCCACAAACATTCAGTTTCTTTATTCGTTCTATAAGTCGTATTTTACTTATTGTCTTGACACATGCGATTTATCGAGTTGGGACTGTCCCCATTTTTTCTAACAGTCATAAGGCAGGAAAACCAGGATGAGGATACTATTGCGGTTTATGTTAATTGTAGTCATTGCGGGAGTGGCATGGATAGTCGTGCTGCAACCTCTCGCTCTGGGTCATGCAAGAGATGGCTTCAAAGCATATATACAATCTATTCCGGTGAGTGGCTCAAAAGAGGAGATTAAAGCTTCATATTCTCTCCTATGGGATTTTATCCCGTTGAAAACTGAGATCGAGAATTTGAAAATTCAAGCGCCTCGCGGCGAGTGGAACGAAAAGGTATTTTTCGAACCGGTCATTTCTGTCGACTATATTAAGTTTGACCCCAAAAAACTTATGATTCATTCTCAAACCGAAGTTATCGAAATCGGACATGTGGATTTTGAAGGCAAGGTTCATTTCCGAACACTGTTGCAGATGCTCATAGAAAAAAACCCGAATTTTCATGCGCGGTCAATCGAACAGGTGGACGGTAATGTAATAAAAATTGTCGGGGTACTTACTGAGGTTCAAAGCGAAGTGGTTTTAATCGGTGAATTAAAAGTCAATGTCGATGGTCAACTCGAAATGGAAATCAAACGAGTAGTTGATTTCCTCAACCAGGAGTTAAAAGATTCAAGAAAAGTTGAGAAGATAAAAAATGCGATCGACCTGAAATGGCGATTCAACGTAATGGATGTTGATTTAAATGTGGATAGCGCGGCAGTAAGCGAACTCGGCGTATATATCAAATCCGAAAGTTCGGGGAAAAATTTCAGGGTCGGAACTGAAAAGCAAAGCAACCAGGAAAAATAAATGCGAAAAATTCTTCGGATAGCCATCGTCATAATCATAATCGCTTTTCTATATCTTAGCGTCTTTGGATTATTCCTACTGAGAAAAACCAAAGATGCATCCGACAGGCTTGTCGGTGCGATAATGCTCGTTGGCGATGATACGGAAAAATCATACTCGCCTCAAATCACGCTCTTTCCTCCCGCTACTGATATAGCGAATCTCAAAATATCGAGCAGGGAGGGCTTTATTAACGGATTCAAATGGTATGACCTGAATCTTGAAAGCAGAAAAATCAATCTGAATTTGATCGATGTATTTAAAAGTAAATTCCCAAAAATAAGAAGCGTCACAGGATTCAGATTCGCCGGGAAAATACCTTTTCATGCATTAGCCTTGATGCTTGGAAATAAAAATCCCGATTGGAGTGAAATCAAAGTCGGACATCTTGGCGAAAGCGGCGACACGATTTATATCTACGCGAAAAATTCGAAAAATAACCAATCGGTCAATTTAATCGGGAAACTGGCTGTCAACAAGGATGGCTATATTCTCTTCTTTCCTGCAGACAGCAAATTCTTCGACTCAAGCGGAAAACTGGATATCGATGCTTTTAATGAAGCTCGAAAAGGGATGGAGTTAAGCTGGTCGTTTGCATTTTTCGACATTTTTATCCCTATCAATAGAGTAGCTGTGAGCGAGTCGGGATTCTATATCGAAGCTGGGGACATAGTTCCCGGTGGAATTGGCAATCCAAATGAAAATGTTCCATCAATCTAATAACCCAATATGATTTATCGCTCTCTCCTTTTGAATTCCACAATTGTCGTTCCCGTAGCTCCTTCGGATGGGTCGCCATCACGGAAACCCTGCACAAGCGGATGTTTTTTTAGGAATTCATGAATCGCTCTTCTCAACCTTCCCGTACCTATTCCATGAATGATGCTCACAACAGATCGTCCATCAAGGAATGAATCATTAAGAAAAGCCTCGACCTTCTCCAGCGCCGGTTCCACTCTCTCACCATGAAGATCGATCCATAAAGGTGCCTTTTTTCTTTCCCCAAGTTCAACGCTTACTTTCGGCTCTTTTTTCAAAACACTTTCCATGGTTATCGGATTTGCCCGTTCCGATGCTATCTCCATTTTTTTTCCATCTATCACAACCACCAGACGTTTTCCATCTTTCCGAACATCATCCACCACCCCTTCGCGATTCATAACTGCGACCCATACACGCTGTCCTTTTTCAAATCCATGTGATATGTCTTTCTCAGCTCTTCCTTCTTCAACCTGACCGAGTCTTGTCAATGCCTTATGCGCGTTTTCGACCTCTTTTTTTAGTATGCTAAGTTCGCTCCGTTTTTTATCAAATTCGTGACGAACCTTTTTTCCCCTGCGAGCTATTTCAAGAAGGCTGTCTGATTTCCGAACCGTATCGCTTACAACATCATCCGCTTTCTCAATCGAGCCGAGAAGATATTCAATTCCCATTTTCTTTAAAGTGATTAACCGAGCAAGTTCTCGAAGCTCCTCCCTTTGAGCGGTTGAGCGCATGTTCTCCCACTCATCGACGACCTTACGCAGGTTGTCGCGTTTCTTCTCAAGATGCGGTATATCGATTTCAAGCAGCTTGTATCTGTCTTTCAAACGTTCCTTCGCGCCCTCAAGAAGCGATGGGTCAAGTCCCATTTTCTCAGCGATGACAAGAGCGTAACTTGCTCCCACACTGTCTGTTTCGATCGTATATGTGGGACTCATCGTTTCCGTGTCGAATCCCATCGCAGCGCCTGTGATTGGACTTTCCTCGTGCATAATCAGATTTTTCAGCGCAGGCAGATGTGTTGTAATCGCGAAATACGCGTTATTGGCGACGAGACGATCGATCAGGGCAAGAGCTATCGCGCTACCCTCCTCAGGATCGGTGGATCTGCCGATTTCATCTATTAAAATCAAAGGATTCAGATTATCCACATCATAAGCGCTTAGACTTTTCTGTATATCTCCCAATTCACCGCTTTTGAGAACATCATAAGCAGAAAATGGTTCTATGCTGACAGGTATTTCCTCTTCTTCATTGACAGGGTAATCGTTTTCCGTTTCAGAATAATTCTCTGTCCATCCTCTGGCTTCTTCATCGGAAATCTTGAATTGTTCATAGATAGCTGAAACCACTTTCCTGAGGAAAAAAATGTGAGCGCCGAAGCTTGAAAGGTCCAAATCTATCGATTGAGCATCACCGATTTCAGCGAGGATTGATCTGAATATTGGAAGCATCGAACCTTCATCGGCAGGAATATGTAATCCGGATTGTGCTATTAACGCTGTTAGTCCAATAGTTTTCAAGCTCACGGTTTTGCCGCCGGCATTAGGTCCTGTGATAATCAATCCTCGACGGTTACCCCCGAATTCGATATTTATTGGCACAACCGCATTTTTTTTAATCAAAGGATGACGGGCGCTTTTAAGATCGAAATTGTCAGGCGTAAACTCAGGTTGTACACCTCGAAACTCCCTGCTTAAATGCCCCTTGGCAAATATGAAATCAAGGTAACCGCAGATTTCAATTGATGGCAACAACTCGCTTCCGATACTTCCAACCTTTGATGAAAGAATCCATAATATTCGCTCCTCTTCGTTGCGCACAAGATGAAATGCTTTTTGCAGCTCGTTATTCAACTCAACAAGCTCAAGAGGTTCACCATAGAATGTCAAACCGCTTTCCGATGTGCTCTGGATTATTATTTTCTCATGACCCATAGCGCCTGATGAAAACGGGAGCACATAACGATTGTTGCGAATTGTGAATGTGGAATCCGTAAGCATACCCGATGTGCCGTATTTACGTGCGAGACGTCTCGATCGCTCCTGAATCTGATAATTCTTCTCCCGCAAATCATGACGGTGCTTTTCGAGGTCGGGAGTCGCTTTATCAGCTATCGTCTCCTCATCCTCAAGAGAACGAAACAATTCGCCTTCTAGTTCCGGAAAAGTTTTAAGTCTTCGTCCATATTCCTCGAGAAGCGGGTATGTATGAGTACATCTGTTGATGCTTTCTTTCATTATTCTAACAGCCCTTAAGGATTTCGTAATCGCCCATAGCTTCGCAACACCCAATGTTGAACCTTTAACGGCCATGAGGATTTCTTTACGAACATCGATCAGGTCTGTGAAAAACGGCAAGGCTTCTTCCCTGTCGATAAAATCTCTTGCTTCCGATGTTTCAAGCTGATGTATCTGAATCTTCCATGGGATTCTCAGGGGTGTAATATACATCGCCCAGTTTTTACCAATTGAAGAGCAAGCGTATCCGGCAAGCATTTTTACAACCTTATCGAATTCAAGAATTTTGAGTGAAAACTCGGCTTCGATATTATTGCGCTCGTTTGGACTTTCTCTTTTTATATCGCTCTTCGCCATCGTTATTCTTCAGAGGAATCAAGAATGAGATATATACGGACTATTATCAATACAAAAACGATATTCCAAATGCTTCGCTTTTTTCAAACCTATTCTTCCTGTTTTTTTTATTTTCAATTCAGGTTTAATATCGCGAGGAGGTTCAAGAATCCTGAATGGTTGTTTTGATAAATCCCAGCCATTTAACCTGTTATCGAGAGCGAATGAAACAGTGAGTTTGCCCGGACCCGAGCACAATTCAATAGGGGATTCCTTTTTTCTTTTCCGTTTCATGAAGTCGAGACCTGAAATCGGTTCAACGCTCCTGATGAGAACAGCGCCTGCACGACCCTCTTTCTCGGTCGTCGCGTTCAGACACCAGTACATGCCATACACAAAATAAATATATGCCATGCCTCCGCGACCAAACATAACCTCACATCGAGGAGTTACACCATTGTACGCATGACAGCCTTCCTCATTTTCGATATATGCCTCCCCTTCAACTATAAATCCGGCAAGTATCTCGCCATCGATCTCGCGGACCAGCAATGAGCCAAGGATTTCGCGAGCAACATTTAAAGTGTTTCGTTCGTAAAATGATTTCGGATACGGTTTGGAAATTTCGACAAGAGTTTTCGGATCGATTTTCCCATACCGATCCATAACCACAGCAGCATTATTTCCACGACTTTCGGTCATGACCTTTCTATCAGTTCGTCTCTAAAAATTATAACGTAATAAGATATGAGTCCGATTATTTTTTACCCGTTCTCAGAAGCCCATCAGTAGGAGCGAAATCATCCGTCAGAACAGGCGAACGGTTCGCCGTTCCCGGAGCGAAATCGGAAAACACGAAAGTCCTTGCCCTCATCTGCGGATTAGTCATCCTGCCTGTTTTCAGAAGTTTGTTAACTTCACTGAGAACATTCGCCTTCGTATATTTCTGTGCACTTTTCGTTGCGATAAGGACTACATTCTGACTTTCATTCGCGGGGAACATATAGACCTGCGGGAAGACCTCTTTGAGGGTTTTGTACAAGGCGCCGAGGATATCCGCTCTCCATCCATAAATAGTTCCGATGACATTATAAGCAAGAACTCCATTATCAGTCATGTGGTCGTTCGCGATCTGGAAAAATTCCTTCGTCGCAAGATGGAATGGAATATATGAACCATATCGGTTTGATGTGTACGCATCCATGATAATCACATCGTATTTGGTTTTCGTTCGCCTTAAATACACTCGACCATCCATGACATGAATCTTGTGAGTGGGTGATTCCTTGACATTGAAATATTCCTTTGCCACATCCACTACAGCGGGATCGATATCCACGGTATCGATATTCACATCCGGATAGTAATACTGATATGCGCGCTGAGTGCTTCCTCCGCCAAGCCCAATCATCGCAACATTTTTAATATGGTTGTTCCAAAGAAATGGCATCTGGAAATATTCGGTATATTCAAAATGCCCTGTTAGAGGATTATCCAGCGACATCCTCGTCTCCATTGAACCATCGAAACTGAGGGTTCTTGTGCCGTTCTCATCGATGACTTTTATGTGGTGATAAACCGAGGTGGTTTCAAACACCACTTTGGATGATAATTCCGCCCATGACGAACTTCCTAACAGAAAAGGCATGGTAAGCAAAGTAAAAGCAAGAATTATTTTTCGCATTTTCGTAATCCTGTGATAAATGTTCAAAATTTGAAATCCGTAAATATATTTCACCTGATTATTCTGACACTTTTTACGACGAAAAAGTCCTTTTAATTAATATTCTCTGTTCGTTGGATTTGCATATTCGGGACTATCCCCATTTTTTACTAATTTTCCATGGCATGAGCTTTAAAGAGAGAATCCGCAAGAAAGCAAAACAGACCAAGAATAATTGTCAAAACGCCTGTTGAATGGATGATACTCGAAATGCCCATATGGTCTATGAGAATATAACCGGAGATAAAGACACCCGCTATGCTTCCAACGGTGGAGAAGGCATAAACGAGTCCGCTTATTCGTCCGACATGCGACAAATGTATCGAAGCAAGCCTTATCATATAGGGAGAAATCATTGCAAGCACGAAACAAGGCAGTAAAAAGAACACGGCGCTTCCAATGGCAGGATCGATCTTCTGCCATATCATGGGTATATCCATGTCCTCCGGATGCCTCAGAACGATGGCATCCATCACCGTCGGAGCGAAATATGGAACTATGAAGGTATAAATGCCGGCGGGAATAAGAAGCAAAGCGAGGAAAAATGCTCTTTTGAAATAATCAGCGAACCATCCCCCGACATAATACCCTATTGAAAGCGCGATAAGGATAACGCCGATCTGGCTGATCCAGACATAAAACGAGCTGCCGAAGAACCTTGCGAGAAACCTGGCGCCGATTATCTCGAGCACCATTATCGCGAAACCTCCAAAAAAGACGATTATTCCCGCAATGAAATTACGCATCGGGAAAAGTTTAATGTATTTTCTATCGGTATTAAAGAGTTATGAAAAAATGGGGGCAGTCCCAAATATGTGTGGACTGTCCCCATTTTTTCAATAAAACACGGGAGCCCTACATGGCTCCCGGCAGCGAGAAGTTTTACCACTGATTTTTTTTGCAGGCAGGATGCCTATGCTACAAAGAGCTTTTCCAATGCGGAAACTGGAAGATTGCTGTGACTTCTCCATTTGAACCGTTAATTTTCAAAACCCTCGCATTGCCTGTATCGCTTATGTACAGGTTGTCATCAAAATCCGTAGCAACATCGGTTGGATGTCTCAACCTTGTATTACCAACCTCCGGACCCAATTGCCCAAGCTCAGTGCCCATATTTTTGTCCACTACGACAATTCTATTTTCCGATGGCCGGACAACGTAAAGCCGTCCGGCTTGATCCGGTGAAACTCCTTTAACAATCTCTTTCCAGTCTCTTTTTGCTTTGTTCTCAGTGATAAAATCCTTTCGAAATATTTTTCGTCCTTCACCGTTCAGGGTGAGAAGAACATCGATGTTGTAAAGATGCAGGAATCCCTCCTCATCATATAGAATCGTGAACGGATTGATATCGGTGTTGTAATGCATCACGTCATCGAGAAATATCTCCCTTTGAAGTTTTCCATCGGATTCGAAAATCGACAGCCTCATCGGATTATCCTCGGTCACGAAGATCGATCCGAAATAATCCTGTGTGAACGAGTGCACCTTGAAATACCTGTTCCCAAGCGGTGCCATTGTCTTGAAACATCCGTCACGATCCATTTGAATCATGTCGCCATTGGAGTTGTCGACAATTGTCAAGCCATCCCCTGAACCTGTGCTCATAAGGATGATTTCATCAAGCGAATTTGTATTCTCCTGCTTTCTCGCAAGGTTGAGGCTTTTACCCCATAGAAAATTACCCATATTATCGAGAGCGACCACTTTCCTCCCGAGAGCTTCCGATATGTAAATAATACCCTCAGATCCAATGGTTATCTCCTGCAGGAAAACCCTTCTAAAAAGTCTCTTATTCAGGAAATCATCTATATCGCTTAAAAGCTGGACATCGTAATGATAGGCAAAGTGGTTATATGTCTGCGAGCTCCTCATGCAATTGAAAAATCTTCTGTCAGTTTGAAGACATTTGCATGCGTTCATCATCAGGTTTCTGCAAAGCGATGATTCGCCGCGTTGGAGATTGAAGAAAGCTGCGAGTGCATAAGCCTTCCAATTTTCAGGTCCAAGTTCACCGGAACGGATGACCGGATTGAGAACATCAAGCCCGTCATCGTAACGTCCCATCTCCTTGCAGAGTTGGGCATAATCGATAATCCCCTCTTTGTTATCATGAGGGCAGGGCGGTAATTCACGACACGATTCCCGTACCTTATCCCTGTTCTTTCTACGCTGCTGTATGTTAGTTTCGTTCACCAAAACCCCTTTACCTCGTTGAAACGTTGAAATTGTCTGAGACAAACATCTCAAAAGACAATGTGAATATTCACATGCCTTAATTATCGTCGGGGTAATTGACCTGTATTTTATTCATTGGGCTTAATAACGTGAAGAAAAAATTCAAAAAACCCTGATTTAATGCGACTTATACGGATTGCAGTCCGAATGAAAGCGATTCATCATGGTTTAAATATTAGTAATATCTATGGGGATTTAATAAGTGCCAATTTCAACATGAGTTAAGAGTTCAGAAGAAATCATATTTTTGAAAAAATATTAATCTTTTATCTTATTAAATTCTTCTTTAGTTATGCCCGCTTGTATTAGAATTTTTCGCAGCAAAGCATCACTGACATCAGACGAATGGTGAGGGTTAGGAATCACTAACCGATTTTTTCCCTTCCACATGACTTGATGTCGACCACCGGGATAAGGGCCAGAGAATCCAAGTTTTTTAAGACGTTTTACAAGTTCTTTTCGGCTTATTGGCAACTATTTTTTGTTTCGATTTCCTGTTAAGATTAATTCCATCGATAATAGGAATTTTGTGATTAAGATGTAATCCAACTAAGATCCAATCCTCAAGAGCTTCACGCAATATTTCCCGACACTCTTCGAGGGAATCCCCATCCGCCCAAACACCTCGGAATCCTCTGATTTCACCCCAATATCGCCCATCCTCCATGATTTCGTAATGGGCACATTTCATCGCTTTGTTAATATATTCAGTAAGCATTTTATTCCACTTCCATATTTGTAATACTTCCCGGCTTTGTCCGGCATTGATAAAATCTACTCATGATGGGAATCAAGGCATAAATTACCTGGTGGGCAGTACGGGATTCGAACCTGTGACCTCTACCGTGTGAAGGTAGCGCTCTAACCACCTGAGCCAACCGCCCATCACAACTGAATTTATTCTATCATAATTTTTTTTAAGTAAAAATCCAATACTACTTTCGGAAAATGAATCCATGAAGTAAAATCAAATTAGGGAATTCAGAAAAAAGCGGTGACATCTGGTAAGGAGAGCGAGTCATGATCGACCGCGTTTTTTCATTTATAGCTACAATATTAACGCTTCTATCATTCCTGGCGATTTACACCGTACATATCCTCTATCAAATCAGTGAATGCTACAAACCGCTTTAAAATGATGACAGTTCACGATGACAACTTCATATCTACAGGGACTGTCCCCATTTAGATTCTTATTTCTTGTCGGTTTTCTCCTCTTTCTCCTTCCAAATCTCCTCAGGGTCTTCATGAAGAGGACCTTCGCCGGTCATGACAACCTCTTTGCTTTCCGGTTTGCGGGGCGTCAGGTATTTTTCATTTTTCAGCTGTTCCTCTAAATCGATTTTTTTCTTCAATGATTTATCAGCGTATTCGGTATCTCCGACACGGTTGAAGATATCGTTAAGCTGTATAACCAGGAAAATGTCGCTGTGAAGCTCATCAAACGCTGCCCTGAATGCGGCTTTCGCATTCTCTCCATCACCTGAATTCAGAAGGTCAAGCCCGAGGTAAAACCGAAAATAAGGCGTTAATTTTGGATTCGTGCTTGCATTAATCGCTTTTTCAAGATTAATTAGAGCTTTTCCTGATGGTTTTCCATTATCCTGTTTTTTCTCCTGCTCAGAGATAATTTTATACATCAAGTAATGAGCAAGCGGATTTTTCGAACCACCTTTTTTCAGGTATGTTTCAATATCATTTTGCGCTCCTTCAATATCCCGTGAATAGAATTTTCCGACAGCTGAATAGAAACCATCAGAGATTCGAATATTCCATGTTTCCGCGAGTTTATTTTCAAGAACCTTCTGAGCATCATTGACTGGAAAACCGAAATTCACGGCATAAACATCAACCCAATCGGAACCATCCGATTCTTTCCCTCGTTTTTCCACAATGAAAATCAAGAGCCTGTCCTTGCCTACAATTGGTCCTATAATGCTGCCTTCCTCAGCTCCGAATATATCATTATCGTAATCCGGGTTATCTCCCTTGTGCACTCTTTGAGATTTCTTTGGCGCTCTGAATCCGAATTCATTAGCCACATCATCAAGTTTCGCACCTTGTTTCAACCGTTCCACAATCTTGTTGCCTTTTTCCATCGCCATGTCTATGGCAATTTTGTTTTTCTCATCCTTGTCAATATCCATGCCTGGTTGACTCAGTCCGGTTTTACGAATTTCCCTGTCAAGACAGACATCGGATAATTTCAGAAGGTCATCCGGGGATGGCTGGAAGAAAATTGATTGTTCGGCGCGAAGCCACGCAAGAACATCACTCATGCGTTTCTCGATACTTACAAGATAAAACGGATCGGTATTAACATAACCGATTATGACTTTCTGCCCGGTCTCATCGGGACCTCCGGTCTGGTTCCTTACTGATGTACACCCGGCGGCGGCAATCACAAATAAGCTTATAGCCAGACATTTTATGAAGCGCATTCGCATATTGAATCCTTAAACTGTCGGATTTTGAAATGTTTCATATCACATGATTATTTTAATACGACAATTCAACTTGTTACAAGGTTTGAAGGGTGCATTTACCATGTTTTCAATGAAATAGACGAAGTTGATTGCCATTCCAAACAATTGTAGTTGTTAAATATTTAAAATCCAAATGTACGGGCGGGTTTACAATTCGTGCGTAAGATTGCATACGTTTTACAAGTCATCTCGAGCGTGCGAAAGCTATGGTTTACATAGAAACCCGCCCATACATCCTTAATAAAATCTAAAAGCAATTATTTTTCCTGGACAACACTGAGTAAGGTGATGCAACCAATTTCTACCATGATTACGATTAATGTGGTAACCTAATTCTGAAAGTGAGGAAGCCGTTAATTGTCAAAAAAAAGAGGATGAATTAAATATTATTCTTGGAAAGGATTCTGAAATATGAAAGTCACCATAATAGGTGCCGGATATGTAGGGCTTACAACGGCATGTGTTCTCGCGGAACTGGACCATGATGTAACATGTATTGATATTGATGAACACAAAATCAAGACTCTGAAAACCGGTAAATCGCCTATTTATGAAGAATATCTCCAGGAATTACTTGACAGAAATATACCGACCGGTCGCTTGGTGTTTTCCAATAAGCTAAGCGAAGGCGTGCAATCAAGCAAGGTATGCATAATAGCGGTAGGTACTCCCACCCTCGAAAGCTGGGAAATAGATTTATCCCAGGTTATCGCTGTCGTTGAGGACCTGACGAGATATATAGACGACAAAACCACAGTTGTGTTGAAATCGACCGTTCCTGTTGGTACAAACGACATGCTGAGACAACTCATAGCATCAAGGTTACACGAGGTTAAGATTTTCGACCTTGTAAATAATCCCGAGTTTCTCCGCGAGGGTCAAGCGGTGTATGACACTTTTTTCCCGGATAGGATTGTAATAGGAGCAAATAGCGTTAGAGGAAAAGAAATCCTCCTTGAACTGTACAAGAAAGTCATATATGCCGACCTGGAGGGAAAATTCACGCCTCCTCGAAGAGGAGGGGAAAGAAATCCAGTACCGGTTGTACTGACAAATCCGCAAACAGCAGAGCTTATCAAATATGCTGCAAATGCTTTCCTCGCGACAAAAATATCATTTATCAATGAAATAAGCCGTCTGACGGAAAGTTTCGGAGCCAACATTGACGAGGTTGCTCGTGGTATCGGGCTTGATAGACGCATAGGCGAGAGTTTTCTTAAAGCCGGAATAGGCTTCGGTGGCTCTTGTTTCCCAAAAGACACAAAAGCTCTGAGTTTCCAGGCTGTGGAACGCGGGTATAATTTCCCGCTCCTGAAAGCCGTAATAGAGGTTAACCAGCTGCAACGATATCGATTCCTGCAAAAGATAATAGAACGACTTGGGAATGTCAGGGGTAAACGTATCGCCTTGCTGGGGCTTGCGTTCAAACCCGGAACTGATGATGTTCGGGAATCTCCGGGGATCGATATCATGAAGCATCTTTTATTCAGAGGCGCAAAGGTCAGAGCTCATGATCCAATGGCAATAGAATCCGCTAAAAAGGTCGCTCCTGAAGCTGAATATGTGCATGATGTGTATGATGCGGCAAAAGACGCTGATATCCTTGCTATTATCACGGATTGGCCTGTCTATGCTACTTTGAACTGGGGTAAAATCAAGCAAATAATGAGCAAACCTGTCGTTTTTGACGGTAGAAATCTTCTTGATCCCGCGAAAATGGCTGAAATTGGCTTCGAATATTACTCGATCGGACGATAATTATGAAAAAATGGGGACAGTCTGCACTCATCTATTTTCTTTACATTTTGCAATTCTCATCTTATCTGTATTCTCTGTTAGTCAAATTCGTTTATCTGGGATTGTCCCCATTTTTTCAATAATGAACTTAATCCCTATTAATAAAAGAAAGCAAAAAACATACATGTAACTCGATACTATTTGCATAGGGGGAAGCTATTTTTTATGACTAATAATCCAAGACTTTAGGGAGTCTTGCAAAATGCACGATGAACCGGCAGCCGCCATTGTAGTGGATGTTGCTGATATGAAGGTTTCAAACCAGGCGGGAGATATCATAATGACACATGCTCTCGGCAGTTGCATCGGAGTGTCTGTATATGACCCTGTTGCCTGCATTGGCGGTCTGGTTCATATAATGTTGCCTGCATCAAGTGTCAGCCCTGATAAAGCAAAGAATAATCCTTTTATGTTTGTGGATAGTGGAATACCTATTTTTCTAAATTCGCTTTGTAAGTTAGGCGCCGATAAAAAACGTTTCGTTGTGAAGGTTGCAGGAGGAGCTCAAATCAGCCAAGGTGAGGATTTCTTCGCAATTGGCAAACGAAATTACTTGATGCTTCGAAAACTCTTCTGGATGAACGGAATAATTATTGCTGGCCAGGATGTTGGTGGAAATATCTTAAGAACAATGTATCTCGATATTAACACTGGTAGAACCTGGCTTGTCAATAGCGAGAGGAACTGGGATATATGACAACATTAGTAACCATACCCATGTCAGAAATTCAGAGTCTTGCACCGATGCCAGTATCGGTAGCGAAGTTAGCGAGGATGCTTGCGAATCCTGATGTGAGTTTCAACAATGTTGCACGGGTCATAGAATTTGATGAGGCATTGACCGCGAACATGCTGAAACTGGCTAATTCGGCCATGATGGCATCTCGAACACAGATTAAAACCGTCAAAGAAGCTGTTATCAGACTCGGTACATCGCAAATCCTGAAATTTGTCGTTGCTAAACATTTGAACAATGCCTTGTCTCAAACCTTGAAAGGTTATGAGCTGGAGGAGAACGAGCTTTGGATGCATAGTGTCGCATCAGCTCTCGCGGCTGAGAATATCGGACAATTCCTGGCACGTCCAATTCCGGGTTTGTCGTTCACTGCCGCTCTGGTGCATGATATTGGTAAACTAATACTGAACCGTCATATGAATCGTAATTTGGTGAATCAAATCAAGGAAAAAGTGGAATTAGAACATATCACTTATATTGAGGCTGAACGAGCTGTCCTCGGAACAGACCATGCAAAAGTCGGCGGTGAAATCGCTTCTAATTGGAAATTCCCGAAAGAGCTTGTCGATGCCATTCAGTATCACCATGAGCCGGATGCTTATGGTGATGTCATTATCGATACTGTGCACATAGCTAATAATGTTGCTAAACTAATTGGTGTCGGTCTTGGAAGCGAGCAAATGAACCTCTTCGCCAGTGAGGAGGCACCAAATCGTCTTGGATTAACAACCACCTCTCTCGAAGCACTTTGCGCCAAAGTCCAAACCAATTTGGTCAAAGCTGAAGAACTCTTCAGAGGTAGGTAGCGTTAACTGCCTGGCTTATGTTAATCTCCGGTTTTCCTGACAATCCAGATTTGCTCCTTGCCATAAGATGGTTCAGAACAATCATAATTGGAGAATTCATTGATTATTTCAAAGCCGGTCAGTTCGAGTAGATAACGCATTTCCCAACGATAAGTCCATCGCAACCTCAGGATTTCCTCATCCATCCGTACCACTTCACCTGATGAATTTCTTTCAATGAATCTCCATGTCTCAATTAAAACTTGATTCAGCGTATCATTAAAATGTTTTGCAATCTGGATTTCCACATCGTTTCCGGTGAAAATGTTCTTTACAACGGGATTATGTTTTGATCTGTCCTGCTCACCAGGTATGCACATATCAAGTCGTGGATCAAAAATATCAATGATCAATAAACCCTTATCAGTCAAGTGCCTTCTCATGGTCAAAAGCGAACGCCTCTGATCATCAGGACTAATCAAAGACTGCCATGCGCGGAATGGAATGATAATCAGATTGAAACTTTGCGACAGGTCAAAGTCAACCATATTCCCTTTTACGAAGCTTATGCGCTTTTGAATGTCGATAGAATAGGAAGACCGTTTGCGTTCAGCAAGTTCAAGCATGGCTGGCGAGATGTCAAGCCCAACAACAGTAAAACCAGCTTCAGCCAGAGGCAAGCTGACTCTTCCGGTGCCGCATCCGAGCTCCAAAACCGGACTTCCCGTAATTGATGCCTGCCTTATATAAAAATCCATATCACCCTCAAGCGACACCGGTACGGCTGCATGTAACGCATCATATACCTCAACATTCAAACCCTTTTCCAAATAGAAAGTCTTTTCTTTGCCTTTTTCCATTTTTATTCCCTTAAATGAAATTGATTCAAGCTGCAATAAGGATAAACTAAATCATTAAAATGTTCCTGATGAAAAAAATGGGGACAGTCCTAATAAGTAAATCCAACGAATAGAGCATATAGATAAAATTCAACTTGATTAACAGACAATGAAACTGAATACTTGTGGACTGCCCCATTTTTTCAGCCAAATAATATTTCGCCAAAACCTGAAAACATATATAATTTCCTCGCTTTTTAACTCATATATTTTCAACTCGAGGTTAATCATGGGAAATCCTGTTGTGCATTGGGAAATTTGTGCGAAAAATCCAAAGAAAGCTATCGAATTCTATGGGAAGCTTTTTGACTGGGATATCGAGTACATGGAGCAGATGGAATACTGGATGTGCAATGTCGGTCCGGGAGGCATAGGAGGCGGTATATTCAAGGCAGAAGGCGAGATGCCTTCATATGTCACCTTCTATATCCTCGTGGATGACCTTCAAGCCGCTCTCGACAAAGCAATATCCCTCGGCGCTCACAAAATCGCGGATCCTACGCCAATCCCCGGACAGGGCAGTTATGCGATGTTCGCCGATCCTGAAGGAAACGCGATAGGATTATTCAAAAATTTGTAATAATCCATCCATATGGAAAATATACTGAAAAATTTCCCGAATAATACTTGACAATCCCCCATAAATCAGGTAAATAAGTACTTGAATATATTATTATCAAGGTGAATAATAAAAATGTCAGATATATTAAAAATTTCCGACGCGGCATCGATGGCTCTTAGAATTATGGCTTTACTCGCCATGTATCCCGATCACATGCTCTCGACTCATGATGCCGCAAAGTCGATCAAAGTCTCCGAGCACCATCTCGCAAAAGTACGCCAGAGGCTTACAAAAGCCGGACTCTTGAAATCCGAGAGAGGGCCCGGTGGAGGTTTCAAGCTTTCAAAGCCTCCTCAAAAAATTACCCTCCTGGAAATTTATGAGGCTATCGAAGGAAGAATGACAGGAAGCTATTGCCTGATTGACAAACCTGCATGCAGCCGAAACAAATGCATTTTTGGGGATATGATTGAAAACATTAATAAACAAGTAAAGAATCATCTTGCAGTTACCACACTCGACAAATTAAGCCAGAGCCTTATCAAGGAGCAATAATGTCAGTAAGAAAAATAGTACTCTAACGCTAAATATTTTCACTTTTCAAAGCGCCGGCTGTTCGGTAGGGACCACCTGAACGGTCGGCGCTATATTTTTGAGTTATACTTTAAATGATTTAATCTATTACCACGTCAATAAAGGATGTGATATTTAATGAGCAACAAGCTATACGCTTTACCGAAACTGGAATATGGGTTCAAGGATCTTGAACCTTATATTTCGGAACAACAATTGCAGATTCACTATGAGAAACATCATCAGGGATATGTAAATGGTGCCAATGCGATTCTCCAACGGCTTGATGACGCGCACAAAGCAAAATCCGATTATGATGTCAAAGCCACGTACAAAGAGCTTTCATTTAACATCGGTGGACTTCTTCTGCATTTCCTATTCTGGTCGAACCTGGCGCCATCAAAAAAAGGCGGAGGTGGAGAGCTAAAGGGAAAACTGAAAGATGCTCTCGAAGGAGAATTTGGAAGTATCGAGCAATTCAAGAAGGAGTTCACAAAGACCGCCCTAACCGTGGAAGGTTCCGGATGGGGAGCACTTACATACTGCAGGCAAACCGCGAGACCGATACTCATGCAAATCGAAAAACACAACGTCAATGTTTACCCGATGTTCAGGATTCTTATGGTCGTTGATGTCTGGGAGCACGCTTATTACCTGGATTATAAAAATGACCGCGCAAAATATCTCGAGGGATTCTGGAATATCGTCAATTGGGGAGCCGTAAACAAACGTCTTGAAGATGTACTGGAATAAGATTAAGAATCTGAGTTGCGTTTTCCGGAAATACGTTCAACCCAGGAATCGAAAATTGAGTATACGACAGGAACCACGACAAGAGTGAGGAGCATGGATGTAATAAGCCCGCCAATCACGCATATCGCCATAGGCGCTTGAATTTCCGCGCCTGAGGATTTGGCAATCGCCACGGGCAGCATACCGAAGACCATTGCCGAGGTGGTCATCAGGATAGGTCGCAACCTTATGGGACCCGCCTGGAGAAGCGCTTCTTCCCGTTTTAATCCGCGTTTTCTTAGCGTATTGGTATAGTCGACAAGAAGTATCGCATTCTTTGTGACAAGTCCCATGAGCATGATTATCCCGATCAATGTGAGCATGCTTATGGTCATCCCGGCAAGGAACAATCCGCCTAATGCTCCTATCAAGCTCAACGGCAGCGAGAACATGATGGATAAGGGATGGAGAAAATTCTCAAACTGGCTGGCAAGAAGCATGTATATGAGTATTATCGCGAGACCCATTGAAAAGAAAAGGCTTTGAAATGATTCAGCCATGATTTCCGATAATCCAACGAAAGTATAAGTGACACCCGGCGGAAGAGCCGATTTTAAAATCTCCTCCATTTTAGCTCTGGCGGTACCGAGAGGAACTCCTGCAAGGTTTGAATAAACCGAGACTGTCCTTTGACGATTATAGTGATCTATTTCAGACGGACCCGAACCGCTTTGAATCTGCGCGACAGAACCAAGGTCCAGAAGCTCACCCGACATCGAGCGTACCGGAAGAGCCAGCAAATCCATCGGGTCGTCACGCAGCTCCGGTTTTAGACGCACTTTGACATCGTAATCCTTTCCGGCTTCCTTGAAGGATGTCACTACCGTCTCACCGCTCACAAGGCCGTTTACCGTGGTGGCTACTCCCATGATGCTGAGACTGAGTTTGCTTGCCCGATCGCGATCGAGCACGACCTTTACTTCCGGTTTGCCCGATTCATAGGAAGTATCAATATCAACAAAGCCGGGTTCTTTTTTTAATTCAACCACAATATTATCAGTGACGGAAATCAGCTGACTTATATCATCCCCCTGGATTGAAACTTGTATATCAGCACTTATAAAGCCGTGGCTTTCACCTGCGCTTACCTTGACCTTTGCTCCGTAAACATCCGTCAATTTATCCCTTGCTGAATTCGCAATTTCACCTTGCGATTGATTTCTTTTCTCCTTGGGAATCAGATTCACCAGGATACTTCCTTCCGTGACAGTTTCAACGGAGCCGGTGCCGACGGTGGAAAAAGTTGATTCGACACCATCCATCTGTTTTACAATTCCTTCAACCTCAGCGATTTTCTCCTCCATAAGGGTAATCGGGCTTCCCGGCGGAGTTGTTATTGTAATGTTGAATTTTGCCTGATCCATGTTCGGTTGGAATTCAAGCGGGAGCCTGGAACCGATAAACAAACTGAAAATGAAAATAGCGACTGCCACCAACACTGTGGCGAGTTTGTGCCGCAACGCACGTCGCAGAAGCTCTCTGTATCCATGATCAAGACTTTTAAGCATCCTTCCGATTATCGAGTAGAACCTGTTCTGCGACTGTGTCGGAGTAATAAAGCGGCTTGCAAGCATCGGCGTAAGGGTGAAGGAAACGAAGAGGGAAATCAAAACAGCGAAAGATACAGTCATCCCGAATTGATACAGGAATCGTCCGACAATGCCGGTGGCAAAAGCGACAGGAAGAAAAACCGCGACAATCGAGAATGTAGTCGCCATGACCGCAAGACCTATCTCGGATGTCGCGTTGCGAGCGGCATCCATACGCTCCTCCCCGCCTTCCATGTGACGGTATATATTCTCAAGGACAACTATGGCATCATCGATCAACATGCCGACCGACAGCGATAATCCAAGCATGGTGATTATGTTGAGCGTGAAGTTCATCACGTTCATGAAGATAAACGTTGATATGATGGATGTCGGGATTGCGATGGCGCTGATTATCGTACTGCGGGGACTGCGCAGGAAGATGAATACGACCAACACGGCGAAAAGTCCGCCATAGAACAGGTGTTTCAGGAGTTCCTCGAATGATGACCTTATGAAGAGCGATGCATCATCTGGTACTGTTATTTTTATTCCGGGCGGGAGTTCCTTGCGCATCGTCGCAAGAGCCTGTTTAACATTGTCCGAAACCTGGACTGTATTCGCTTTCGATTTTTTCTGCACCACAAGACTTATGGCATCCTTGCCGTCAAGACGAGCAAGCGTACGCTTGTCCTGGAGAGTGTCTTTAACATCGGCGATGTCGCGCAAACGCACATCGCCATTTTCATCGGACTTGATAATCAGGTTTTCAAACTCACTCGCAACAGGGATTCGCCCCTTGGTTTTAACGATCAGTTCTCTATTTCCTGTTTCAACACGTCCCCCGGGAATTTCAAGATTGCTTATCTGGAGAATTCCGATAATTTCGTCAATGCTTATATCTCGTTCGCGCATTGCATCCGAATCGAGAACAACATGTATCTCCCGTTCCCGTCCACCGATCATCTGGACTGAACCGACTCCCTTGACGCTTTCAAGACGGGGTTTGATACGATCTTTCACAAATGATGTAAGATTGGACAAAGGCATATCCGCCGCTATCACAAGGGAAAGTACTGATGATGCACCGATGTCAAGCTTTGAAACTATCGGGCTTTCAGCGCCCTTTGGCAGATCGCCCTTGATTGCATCCAGCTTCGCTCTTACATCCTGAGTCGCAATATCAACATTAACATCAAGCTCATATTCAATAACGACCAGCCCGACATTCTCGACCGCTCTTGATGAAATCGTTTTAATACCCGCAAGCGTACTGATTTGCTCCTCGACCCGTTCTATTACCTCGGTTTCAACAGTCTCGGGGTCGGCTCCGGGATAGACAGTCGTAATCGTTACGTAAGGAAACTCGATATCGGGCATTAAATCGATTCCCAACCGGGAAAAGCTCACGTAGCCGAATACGACCAAAGCAAGAATCACCATTACGGTGAATACAGGTCTGCTTATCGCAGTATTAGATAAGAGCATATTTTTCAATCCTTACTGTGAATTAGGAACTCCAGCTTCAGCGCTTTCCTTGCCGATAACCCGCACTGCGGAGCCATCAACCACATAGCGGTTTCCGAACAGTATGACATCCTCGCCGCCCTCTAACCCGGATGCAATCTCAACATCATCTTTTGTGGTAAGCCCTGTTACAACCTGTCTTTTAATTGCTTTGCCATTTTCCACTATATAAACAACCGAACCTTCGGAGAGCTCGATTAAAGCCATTACAGGAACGGTCAAGACTTTGTCATGTCGTGCAACTTCAAAACTCAAATGAGCGAACATGCCATGGCGAAGACATCCATCGACATCCTTCAGATCAATTGTCACACCGAAGTTTCCGGTGTCCTTGTTTATCTCACGATGTACAAGCGTTATCGGTTGAGGTAACAAATTGCATTGAATTTCCTGAATGGATACAAGCACTATAGAGCCTTCTTTTACTTCATTCATATAGCGTTCTGGGAGAGTAGCTTCGATTTTCATCCCACCGTCAGCAACAATCTCATATATCCCTTCGCCCGGATTGACCACGGCACCCTTATCCACAAATTTTTTGTTTACAGTCCCATTGAAAGGCGCGCTTAAAACCGCGTCATCGAATTGTTTCTTCGACATGTCCCTCAACGCCGTTGACGCCTTTACACCTTCCTCCGCTGATGATACCTGGCTTTCAGCCATTTTCAATGCGCTTCGAGCGCTCTCCACGCCTAATGTAGCGCTTTTGTATCCAAGCTCTATTTCCTCGAACTCCTTGTCTGTGGTAACTCCCTCGTTGTGCAGTTTCGTGAATCGCTGATAATCTTTTTCAATTTGAGCAAGGCGATTCTCGGCATCCTTTAGCTGATTCTCAGATGCTTTCTTCTGCTGTTCAGCTGCGGCAAGACCATTGCGCGCGGCTTGTAATCCGCTTTCCGCTGCATCCAATGCGCTCTGATATGTCGCCCTGTCGAGCATGGCAAGAATTTCACCGCTTTTAATTTTTTCGCCATTATCCTTCGACAAGGAAGCGATTTTGCCGGGAACTGTAAAAGAAAGCTCGCGAACATCCTTCGCTTTAACTGTTGCTGACGTATCGTAATAAACAACGATGTCTTTCATTTCCGGTTTAATCACTCCAACCGGAACGCCTTCGACAGTCTCCGATGGTTTTGCAGCTTTCTTCGCGCATGAAATAATCGAAAGGATTATCAATAAAATGAGTATGGTTAATCCGACTTTTCTCATCAGGATTTTCACCTCGAAAATTTATCTTGTATCTCTCGACATATCCGATTGATTTGATGAAATGGATTCAAGGAGCTGATTGGATGTCTCAAATCCTGTCACCATGGCGAGTTTTGCGAGAGTGCGGTAAGAGTCATATATGGATTGATGATATTGCAGCGATGCGGTTGACAGAAGTGCCTCGCCTTCGAGTAGATTAGTTGACCTCTCCCATCCCACTTTATATCTCTCGTTCAGGACTCTGAAATTCTCTCTCGCCGAGTCAAGATTTCTCTGTGAGACTTCTATGTTATCAATAGCGCGGATATAATCATCCAGAGCAGTTTCGATCGATATCCTCAGCTTCTGAAAGGTATCCTCACGCTTTAATTTCAATGCCGCAAGCGATTCCTCCTGTTGTTTCTTTTCCTCCGCCACTTTGTTGGAATCGTAAATCGACCAGCTTAATTGTAGTGTCATGGTAAAAGAATTCGGGTCGCCAAGACCATTACCGCTGACAAGTGGAGTATCTCCCTGGTTCGTGTAACGGCTGACGAAATTCAAGGATGGCTGCTTGCCGGACTTTGTTACCCTTATCCATTGCTCAGCCATTTTAATCTGAAGATCGAGCTCCTTTAATTCTCCATTCCGGGATTCAGCAAGTTTTATCAATCCCGATTTTTCGAAATTATTTTTTGATGGTGTTCCTATCGGCTCGGCAAGTTCGATGCTCATGCCAAGCTCGATACCAAGTACTTGCGCGAGTGACATTTCGGTAGATCGTTCGAGATCCCGCGCAGCTCTGAGTTCCATCTCGGTTCTGCCTTTCGCGACCTCCATCTGCAGAACCTCACTCGCAGCGAATAATCCCTCTGCCTGCATTTTAAGTGCATCTGAATGGGCTTCGGTTATGAATTTCAGTGATGCGTTGCGTACATCAATAGCTTTTCTGGCAAGAAGCAGACCATAATACGCTTCAGTAACTCCATATGAAATGCCGCGACGAGCTATATCGAGATTATTTCGCGCGATTTCCTCATTTATACCCATCAGTTTTTTAATCGCTGGTTTCATCTCGCCCGCGTATATTGGAAACACGAATTGAAAATCCCACTCGTAATTGTCAGCGCGCCCCATCTCAATTGTCGTCGGTCCCTCTCCCATATCGAAAGTTGTAGTTGGCGCCTTATCCAATCTGGTATACGAATAGGTGGTTGAGAGTTGCGGTTGGAAAGGGGCATAACGAGCTTTCCCCTCCGCCCTTGCAGCCTCGACCATATGCTTCGCTGCTTCTATGAGACCGTTATTTTCGAGCGCCATAGAGACGGCATCACTGCTGTTAATCGTAATCTTCTGTTCAATCATTTGCGACTCATCTGCCTCCGCAAAACAAGAAAGGAGTAATAGGAAAGCAATGAGTCCAAAAGAACATCTAAGTGTTCTCATTTTCGAGCACCAATCCCGTTCATGAAAATTTCATACATCTCATCGGAATAGCTGTTCAAATCAGTTGTTTTTTCTTCCTTTATCCAGAATGCGAGATAGGAAATCGTTATCTGAAGAAAGGTCATAGTGATTCTCTGATAATCGATATCGTTTCGTAAAACATTCTCTTTTTGCCCCTGTATTATCATATCCTCCAATTTACTTATGATCCCGAACAACCTTGTACCGACTTCATCGCTAAGATCCGTTGGAAGACCCCATCCAAGACGAGTCAGCTCATAGAGATAGATTTTGACAAAGCTCTCGTTCCGGGAGAAAAAATCAAACGAATCCGCTATTACACCCTTGATTTTACTATCCGCGGGAATATTCTTATCAGATATGGCAAATACCCGCTCAGATGCTTCATTAAGCTTTTGGAGGATGATCGCATTGAAAATATCATTCTTGGAATTGAAGAAGTTGTAAACAGAGCCAACTGCGAATTCGCTCTTTTCGGCAATCATGACCAATGATGTGTTATTGTAACCCAACTCAGCAAAAAGCTCTTCAGCGCAGGACATGATATATGATTTGCGCTGTTCGACTTCTTTTTCTTTTCTGGTTTTCTTAGGCGATGCTTTCATAATCATACAAAATGAATTATAGTTCAAATGATGTAATTCTGGTTCAATATTAAGAACACAAATTCGCGATTTTACTTTTTTTAATTCGATTGTCAATACCGCATAGAAGATTTTTAATCATCTCTGTACTTTGTTATAATTTTCAGGTTTTATTATTTAAAATGAAACAAACTACGATTTATATTCTCATACTAATCCTTCTTTTAATGCCATTTTCATCGGTTTTCGCATCTGAAACCGGGAAATTGGATGAGCTCGCGAAGCTAATCGCATTCGATATCGCGGGATCTTTCCCGCATTTGGTCGGTCAAGTACTTTCAGTAAAGAATGAAAATGAAATTTACCTGGGTTTGGGCAGCAAAGACAATGTCAGCAAAGGTGACAAATTCGAGGTATTTTCGCAGGGAAAAGAACCTGTAAAAGATGAGAAAGGCAACCTGATCTGTTATGTAGGAGAACGTTTAGCCTTGGTTGAGATAGAATGGATTGAGGAGGATTATTCATTTGCGAAAGTCATCGAGCGATACAGCGACCATCCAATTGACTCTTATGACATATTGAATTATGTGCCGCCAGCTCGATCGATTTTTCTTCGTCCGCTGAAAGGACAATATGGTCCTGATTTAGCCGAACGAATCGCTCCGGTTCTTGCACAAATTCCAAATATCAAACTCGTCAATTCCGAGGAAGCTTGCGATTATTACATCGATGGTGATGTCAGTAAAAAAACATATGGCATTATCGCGAAGTTGTTTCTTTTCAAAAAAGGCGCTTTGGAACCTGCGACTAAAATTGAAAGAGGACTGAGCCTTGGAGTCACAGATATCACAAAGCCCATATCCGGCAAAGGTTACCAGGCATGGCAACTGCCTCCTGATATCACTGATTTTATTTTCCTTGAGAACGATAGAATCATGTTTCTGGGAAAAAATGAGATTTCCGAGACTGTTTTTGCTCCCTCGGGCATGCAATTTGAAAATAACTACTCCATAGGAGATGACGAAAAGACAATTGTCAGGGAACCTATTGGACGCTTGCATTTTTTTGATCTTGACAACGATGGCTCTCGCGAGATTCTTGAATATCGCGCCGGGCATGAATCCGGGCAGTTCCTATCAGATGATAACGGTGAGCTATCTATCGAAGGTTTCCTTCCGGGTATTCCTTTAAGCGTTGACAACAAAGGACATCTTCTGATAACAGAGCTCATGACTGATTTTAATCTTTTCGATCCTCAAAAAACGCGTGTAATATCTATCTCATCAACCGGGTTCATGCAGGAAAAAAATCTGACTTCTATCTCATCGCCTTTTGTCGATGCTGCGTTTGTTGAGACGAACGATGATGAGAATCCTGAACTGGCAATTCTGTTTCCCGATGGAAAATTAATCCTGACTGACAGCAATTATTCCAGCTCACCGTCATGGGTTGTTCCTGAAAATGTCGGCATGGGAATCTTTCAGGATGATGAGAAATTCATATATACAAGTTCCAATAGCAGGAATCAGGATTACATAATAAAATGGTCTATGGTAAATGGTCGATTGGTTAAGCAATCGCAATCACCTGTCGTTCCATTCAGGATTTTAAGAATCAGGAGCATCGGCATCAGTATTGCCGCACTCGCTCTTGATGATAAGGATATGCCTGTATTGGTAATTTTCGACGAGTTTTAAATTCTTTAAATACATCAACATGAGGTAAACCACATGGCTGAAGCGGAATATACATATAAATGCCTTAGATGCGGACATGAATACAAGGAAATATACGATCCCGACTGGGGCGCTCAGGAGCTAACCTGTCCCAGCTGCAGGAGTAATTCAGTAAGGCGAATGCCGTTGAAAAAGCCTGAAAAGAAAAAAGAATAGAAATTTCATGTTTTCAAAGTTTCACAAAATAGCTTTTTTCAGCATCGCGATTGAGATACTTATTTTCGCGACACTCTCCGCCTCCTGTAGTCACACAAACAGTCGCCAGAATGAAGCTATAAATTCATACAACAAAGGTGTAAGAGCAATTAAAGCGGACAATCTCGACCTTGCAGGTTTTTATTTCCGACGCGCTGTAATACTGAAACCCGATTTCCAGGAAGCACGATTAAACCTTGCAAATGTGTTCTTCCTTGATGGCAATCTCAATGCTGCGAGAGAAGAATACATAAAACTCATATCCGAAAAAACGGAAGATCCTCGAATTTATTTCAACCTTGGATGGATTTATCTCGCTCAAGGCGAATTCAAGACTGCGAAACAATATTTTGATACTTTGCAGAAAAAGTATCCGACATTCACTGATGCCGATTATGGTCTTGCCCTCCTCGCAAAAGAGGAAGGGGAGGATTCACTTGTAAAATTTCATCTTGAAAAATATCTCGAGAAAGAGCCTAACGGACGATGGTCTGATAAGGCAAGATCAATGCTTCCCTCAGGAAGTGGTTTATCCAATATTAAACCACCAGCAATTGAACAGGAGGAAGCACCTGTAGTTGATGAAACCCAACCGTCATCAGATGTTGATATTGCATCAGTCGATGAGAAAAAAGAGGATATAATCCCACCCCAAAAAGAAACCCCCATAAAAATCGAAAAATCACCTCCATCCGAAAAATCAAAACCTTCCACTCCTGAAAAAAAGGATACATCCAGTAAACCGAATGCGAAAACACCTGACACAAAGCAGAAAGTATCAACGTTAATCGATGAAGGTTTTAAGGCGCTTGATAAACATGACCTGAAGACCGCTGAAAAAATATTCAAGGAAGCTTTGAAAGTTAGTGAAAACTCGATCAGCGCATATAACGGACTTGCTAAAACATGCTTCTTGGGGAGAAAAGTCTCTGACGAAAAAAAATATGTGATACAAATGATAAAGCTTGGCGGGGCAAATCCTAATAACAATTACGACCTTGCAAAAGGCTTTGAAAAAATTGGCGATATTAATTCCGCCATGGAGCATTACAGGAAATATCTGACCTCCAATCCTTTCGGACCCAAAGCCGAGGAAGCGAAAAAAAGACTCACAGCACTTGATAAACTTTCAGGAGGCGGATAATCGCTCAAAGAACATGATTTCCATACTTAATGCATTTATAGGATATCTCTCTTTCCTTCTTGCGTTTTCAGGTTTTTCTCTTCAAGAGGGAAGCAATTCTCTTAACGATAAATTTGAAATCCTTTATTCCGGCATGCCTCCATGGGGTGATTCGTATTACACCGCGAAAATCGCCTGCGGAGAAATCGACGGTTATAATGGCGAGGAGCTTGTAATCACCGATGATTACGGCACTTTTCAGGTGCTCGGATGGGATTCCGTGAATCAAACTCTTTATCAAAAATGGTTGAGCGATCCCGTATTTGAATCTCATAAAATAAATAAAATCTTCCTTATCCCCCAACCCAACACTCATAGCGCGTATATTGTTTCCTCCGATTCAGCCAATAATCTGAGAACTTTCAAGTGGATCAACTACCTTGTCGAAGAAGGAAAATATTTACGCTTGAAGAAAAGTCCGACCTTTCAAAGCTCCATGAATTTCATCATAGGTAAATTCTCGACAACTCATAAAGGCTGGGAAATAGCGTCAATGACAACCAAGACCTTGGAATTTGCCGACTACTCGATTCCATTCCAAATATTAAGGACAGGTTATTTCCTCGACGATTTTCATCCCACATCCTCTTATCTCCTGTCATCGAAGTACAAACAGCCAAAACTGTTCATTGTTAATGGTTTCGGTTCTCAGGTTCATGGTCTCGTGGTTGCTTCATATATTAACGATAAAAAAACATCCATGAGGATTACCCACATCTCATCGAATTTTAAAAGCTGCAAGGATTATGATTTTTATGTCGAAGCAAGGGAAAAAATCGGTTGGATTGGAAAAATCACAAAAGATAGTCCGGTCTATATTACAACCCTTGTGAAAAATGAGGGATTCAGCGACAGGATCCGTTTTTATATTGTGGGAAATCAGATTCTATATGCTTTTCAAGCGAGAATGCCATCGGATATATCATCGTGGGTACTCGGAGACATTGATGATGATGGATTACGTGAATTGATAACACTTGATTTCATGGGACAACTACACATCTTCCGGCTGAGAAATGTCGTCAAAGGATTTTGAGCTTGTCAATAAAAGGCAGATTAAAGCTTTTACTTAATAATCCCCTCGGATATGTGCTTACCTGGATTGTGGCATTTGGGATTATATACCTTTGCGGGAGGAATGCTGCCAGATACATAGAGAAAATACAGGATGAGCAACGCCTGTCTTTGCTTCTTAATGTTTCCGCATTAACAACTGTTATAATCGCCATGGTAATGATTACAAGCGGATTCAGGATTTCCCATTTTTCCAATTATTCGAAAAAATCATTATTGATAACCGCAGCGGTATCCCTCGGTCTATTCATAATCAGCGCTATCCTGATCCGACAGTCACCCGGTTCAGTACCGCTTATTCTGGTGAATGGATTATTATTGATAATTTTATCCTTCACGATCGGTGAGATGCTTTCGCGTGAGGTGGTTAACTCCGGGCATCTGGTGCCTGTAGCTGTAGTACTGGCTATCGTGGATTTCTGGAGCGTAAGCTTAGGACCATCGAAAAAAATCGCTCAGCAAGTGGCTGAATTTGCCGGCAAGGAGGGCTATTCCCTTAATCTGCCCCCACCCTGGATGAGTTTCCTCCTCCTTCGTTTTCCCCAATTTTTAATGCGTGAAATTTATTCATTTGTTGGCATTGGCGACCTTGTGATTATAGCCTTCTTTATCGGATGTATCCATCGTTTTAAACTTCCGGTTATTGCATCATACTCATCGCTCATTCTCGGGACCGCTCTCGCTATGCTGATAGCCAACCTGCTCGAGAAAGCTCTACCCGTATTGCCCGTTATCGCTCTTTTGTTTTTAGTCATCAATTTCAGGTATCTTTCCATGAAGAGAAGCGACATCGCAGTTTCAGCTATTGCAATCGCATTCATCATAGCTGTTATTATTATGGTCAACCTTTTCAGATGAAATAATGGGGACAGTCCCAAATAAGCAAATCTAACGATTAGAGAACACAGATAAAATGAGACTTGTAGAATGGATAAAGAAATTTGATGTGTGTGGACTGTCCCCAATTTCTCCCCAAACAATCTTTTCAGGAAAAGTCCGTCATGGCAAAAAAAATAATAGATTATGAATCCGATGACTCATCAAAACCGGATGTGGAATATTTTCTCGCGGACATATCATGGAAAGAAATATCAATTTCCACAAAGCGCACTTTTCTTGTATTTGCTGAACAAGCTCTCAAAACCAGGTCGGAGGGACTTGAATTAGAGGTAACATCGGATGGCAAAGCTCATATCGCATTGATAATTGATAACCGAAGCATCCCGATTATTACTATCAGTTCCGGAATATTCGATAGATATTGGGAATTTTTATCAATTGCTTTAAAATCGTCTAAGGGATTGAAAATCAAAAAAGGCGATGACATCTTCAGTTTCTCAGGAGAACCGCAGGAGCTACCGGGTGGACGAAAGTTAAAATTAAGAATAAGCGCTCCAATGAAAAAAGATGATTTCCTCGATATAAAAGAAAAAGGTAAAAAATAATGAAGAAGGAAAAAAATAGGCCGGGATTAACCCGGCCGGGAGGTAAACCATGCTTGGAAGCATCCTTTAAACACCAGCTGATTGAACCTTCTTATCCTTCTTTTTTTCATCTGAAAGTGGCGATGAAATCGCGCTCCAAAGTGTCGAATCGACATCATCACCATTTTGCTCGCATTTGTCGATTATTTCGTTGAGTTTTTTAGCTGATATCGAATAGCCTTTTCCATCTTTTCCCAAAATCACCTTGACGCTGTCCAGTGAGGAGAAATTCTGCGCTATCGTCACCAGAGCCTTTGGAATATAGGTCTCAGCTGGAGTCTCGCTTATGGTTGCCACGACAAGGTTTGATTGCCCTTCTATGTTCCGTTTAAGCGAGATGAGTGTAATTCCCTCCTGCTTGAAACGCTCCTTGATGTCGTTAAAAATGGCATCAGGGAAATCCGCCATTTCGGGAGATCGCGATACATTTGCATTTTTAGATACTTGTGATTCCGATGATTGCGCATTCTCCTCATTACCATTCTGTTTTGCCTTGCTGCATGAAGCAATTGCAACAACAAGAATAATCAATGCGATTGTATAAACGACATATTTCATAGACGCTCGCTTCCCTCCAGTAATGTTATGAACTCATTATTAATATCGCTTTCAGGGAATGAAAATAGACTTTAAACAAGCTACTGTCGTTCTGAGAAAAGCAGTCGTTTTTTAATTTTATCAAGTATGTATGGGCGGGTTTCTACGTAAGCTAAAGCTTCCACTCACCCGAAATATCTCGTTAAACCATAACAACCGCATGACCGAATTGTAAACCCGCCCGTACATCCGGATTTTGATATTTAGCAATTACTTTTCTGGGAGTAGTACTTCATCATATGTTTCAGGATCCGGAAAAACAATCCTTATCATCTCAAGAGGCTCGAGGGCGTCATCGACTTTGCCGACAAGGGATGGAAAATTACGCCATACGGTTTCGCTGCGGAATTTACCTATAACATGAATCCTGCTCATTACAGGTGAAATACCGGATTTCAGGCTGTTCTCATCGAGATTTACATAACGAGGTTGAACAGTTCTGAATAATTCCACCAGTCGTCCATAATCATGCTGGGTAGGATCAAGCGGTCCAATCACCATCCATTGAGTCAATAATCTTATATTCCGAACGCTTGATGTGTCCGCATGAAAATGCGGCACAATCTGGAATCCACCTATTTCTCCCAGAGGCGACGTTGAAACATCGATTACTCCCGTGTGAACCGCTCGAATTCTCCCAATTTCACAATAAAGTGAACCGGCGAATCGTCCTACCCCATAAACGGGACGATAAACAATTCCAACGGGAATCTCATCCTCTCCCGGATATTTTATTTTTATCATCCCGCCGAAACGATTTTCGAATGTTATCCAAAGTGGCATGGGATCGGGTCTGACGTATTCAATCCTAATCTCTGATGGAATATCGTCTCCGCTTTTTTCTACCCGGCATCCGAGGAATGGGGTATATAATCCACCAAAAATGCCCGTCCCGGCTGGTATGTCCGTATATATGCTTGATGAACCCTGATAATAGGATGGGTAAACCTTAGGATCAACATCGAGCATCTCTCTCGGAAGAATTGACAGCAACCTGAATTGTTCCGAGCTTCCGGTTTCCGATGGGATATCTTTTATGTGAATCGCGTTAACAGCCACTGCGCACACACCGGCAGGAGCCCATTCCGAAGCCTCGAAGGGATTCACACTCCATTTGACCGCAGGTGCGATAACTTTGCCAATCGACTTTTTCTCGCCATTCTGCAAAAGGAAATAAATCTCCCCGTCCACACGATTTTCAATAACAAGGGTCGCAAGATATTTCCCTCCATTAAAAGCATTCTTCAGAGCCTCATTAAATCGTGCGGGGTAGGATATTTCATCTTCCACCTGGGCATATGTGGACGATGAAAAAAGTATCAGGAAATAAAAAACAAAAAAGGATTTTCTAATCATTCAAACCTCTAAAATATTGTATTCTTTACGTTTTTACAATTTAAGCCATCATTATGATGGATATCAAAGGCTTTTGAAATATGACGCATGAAATTCTACCTAACGGTTTGGAAGTTTTTATACTGGTTGACCGAAAATCGCCAATTTTCTCTTTCTGCATTTTTTACAGGGTTGGCTCGATGGATGAACGTCCCGGAATTACCGGCGCATGCCATATCGTTGAGCACATGAGGTTCAAGGGTAACAGGAATCTCAAAGGACCGGATATAGATCGTTATGTCAATCGCCATGGCGGATCGATGAATGGTATCACAAGCGAGGATTCAACATCATTTTTCATGGCTATGCCATCATCGGACCTGGAGTACCCCATTAAAGTCGAAGTGGAACTAATGACCGAAGCTGCGTTCGATTGCGATGAATTTGAGACTGAGCGAAATGTTGTCAAGGAGGAACGCAGGCTGAGAACAGAGGATTCACCGATCGGCGCTTTATTCGAAGCTTTGAAAGCCACTGCATTCTGGGCTCATCCATACAGATGGCCAGTCATCGGGTGGATGAGCGACATATCTCAAATCACTCGTGATGAAGCATATGAATTCTATCGTTCTTTTTACAGACCTGAAAACGCTTTTATCATAATCCGAGGCGATGTCGATCCTGATATAACTCTGAATCTTATTCGCAGACATTTTGGAAAAATCGCTCCCTCATCACCGGTGAAACGAGCAAAGATGGTGGAACCTTCTCAGGATGGCATCAGGCGAACGATAATCCGTAAACCGGCGGAATTGCCAATAATAATCATGGGTTTCCATTCCCCCAATCTTGACTATGAAGATGTTTACCCGTTGATAGTCGCTGAAAAAATTCTTTCAAGCGGTGAATCGAGCAGGATTTATAGAGAAATCGTATATGAAAAAAGAATGGCGACATTAGCCGGCGGATTTTACAACTATTTCTCCCGTGACCCCGGACTTTTTATGTTCTTCGCTCAAGCATCAGGCGACACGCATCCTGAAACGCTCGAAAAGGCATTGTGGGATGAAGTTGATAAAATCTGCACAAAAAAAGCTGCCGATGAGGAAATTGAAAAAGCAAAGAACCTTGTGGAAACCGATTTCATCTACCGCAAAGAGGAAAATTTGTCCGAATCCTTTCTGAGAGGTCTTTTTCACCTCTCCGGAAATATTGATAAATATGATGATTTCCCTGAACGCGTGAGAGAGGTCACAGCGGATAAGGTTCGCGAGGTCTGCGAGAAAATCTTCACAAAGAACAATGCGACAATCGCAGAACTTTATCCAACAAATAAAAAAAGAAGTAATGGAAATTTCTCAGCTAATCCCTCATATTATTTCTATAATTTTCCCAAACATGAAAATAGAATCTCAGCAATACCCGAATCGCTTGATGGTCTTCCGTACTGGAACGACGCTCTAAAGTTCGAACTATCGAACCGTATAAGAGTAATCTGCTATGAAAGGCATGAACTCCCGATTTTCCAAATTGCGATTTTAGTTAACGCTGGTTCCGTTTACGATCCTGACGGAAAAGCAGGACTCGCCAATATCACGGGAAATCTTCTTAGAGCGGGAACAGCAAGCAGGACATCGTACGAAATATCATCAGAAATAGAAAATGTCGGAGGCGAGTTCAGCATTTCCTCTCATCGTGAATACATCATCCTCGGAATGCGCATCCTTTCACGTCATACAAGAATCGCGCTTGATATTCTCTCGGAATGCCTGATTTACCCATCACTACTTGATGAGGAGGTTCAAAGATACAAGGAACTTGCAAGCGGCGATATCAAATCTATTGAAGATGACGTATGGTCTCTCACATGGCGTGAGTTTAATCGCATGATTTATCAAGGGTCTATATATGCGCAACCTGTCCTCGGGGAACTTGAAACGGTCGATAAAATTAATCCTGGCGATGTGAAACAATTTCATGCCGAACATTTCACATCGGATAACACTTTGATTGTCATAGTTGGAGATTTCAATCCTGATAAATTACGAAACGACCTTGAATTGTATTTCAACAAGATGGCTCGAGGTAAAAATCATTCCCCGCTCGATTTGATTTTCAAACCTTTAAAAGAATCCGTTATCTCAAGATATCCGAAAGACCTCGATCAGGCATCAGTAGCTCTTGGAGGACCTTTATTCCCGAGAAAAAGCGAGGATTATTTCCCATATCTTGCTCTCGATTACATTCTCGGATACGGCTCCTTTACATCGCGTTTGGGTATAAAAATTCGCCAGGAGAAAGGACTTACCTATTCGATCGATAGCGGCATGACAACCATGAGCCGTACAGGCACCTGGAATATAATGTTCCAGACAAAAAAAGAGAATGTCAGTGAAGCAATCAGACTTGTAAGAGACGAGATGCGAAAATTGCGCGATTCTCATGTAACTGATGAGGAACTCAGTGATTTCAAGACTAATTTCAAAGGTCGGAGCTCTTTTGATGTTGAATCCAATCGCGGTCTTGCACAAAAACTAATCACAGTCGCGTACTATAACCTTGGCGATGATTACCTTGCGAATTTTTTCAAAAATACCGAAAATGTAACAAAGGAGCAGATAATGAATGTTGCGAATAAATATTTAGATCCCGATAAATTCAAGCTCCTTATTGTCGGTGATGAGAAATCATCGACATTTAGCTTTTGATCGTTGAAAAAATGGGGACAGTCCACAAACATTAAATTTCTTTGTTCGTTCTACAAGTCGCATTTTACTTTTTATCTTGCCACATGCGATTTGTCGAGTTGGGACTGTCCCCATTTTTTCATAAGGGAATGTAGCTTAGCCATAAAAATCATTCAGTTCTGCTATAATAATCATGTGAAGATGATAGAATGAACTGAGCAATAAATCCGATTAAACTTGCCTGATACAAAATAAATCGGTATTATCGGAGAATAGCAAAAATGAAACATAATGATAAAAGAACATCGGAAGGGCGGCAGGAGTGCTTCTTGAAAGGACTCCTTGTCGGAATAGGCGCGACAACCGCAATCGCCGCCATCGGTGGTTATATAGCGTATCGAATAGTTAATATAAGACGCGAAAGAAGCAAAGACATTCGATTTTACAAATACAGCATGGAAGGCGGAATTTCACCGGACTCCGCTGTTGATATAGCCACACCCGCCTTCAGGGATGCATCCGAAAAAATCGAAAAGGATTACGAGATGCAACTCAAGGAATATGAGGATGCGGAGGAAGCATTGAAGCATCTCAAGGAGAATTATTGATCGTCTTTCAATCAGTTAGTGCGTGATTATGCCTAAGAAATTCACCGACCGAATATTACCGCGAATAAACTCTCCTAAAGACCTTAAGAGCTTATCTCTAAAGGAGCTCAATCAGCTTGCGGGAGAGCTCAGGCGATTCATCATAAAAATTGTGGAAGAGCAGACTGGCGGCCATCTCGCATCAAGTCTCGGCGCCGTGGAAATAATCCTTGCCCTTCATTATGTTTTTGATTCACCGAGGGACAAATTCATATGGGATGTCGGTCATCAGGCTTATGCTCATAAAATCCTCACAGGACGCAAAAATCGATTTCATACACTAAGGCAGTATGGCGGCATATCGGGATTCCCCAAACCGACTGAAAGCGAGCATGACCATTTCGTCGTAGGCCATGCGGGTACGGCAATCGCTGCGGCTCTGGGTTTCGCGCACGCGCGGGATTTGCTCGGAGGCAATGAGAATATAATAGCAATCGTTGGCGATGGCTCTCTAACCTCCGGAGTTAGCTTCGAAGCGTTGAACAATGTCGGCGATGTAAAATCAAAATTCATCGTCGTGCTTAATGACAACCAGATGTCCATTTCACCGAATATCGGTTCCATTTCCCGTCACCTCTCAAATCTCCGTACAAAGCAATCCTTCAGGCGTTTCAAAGCAGGAACACTAAGGCTTATCAGGAGAATTCCCTGGTTTGGACGTCAGCTCGCATTAACTGTTGACGCTCTCCAGGAATCGATTTTCTATTTCATCACCCCGACACGCGAAGGTGTTCTGTTTGAGGAGATGGGATTCACATATCTTGGTCCTTATAACGGTCACAATCTTGATGCCCTTATCGAAGTCTTCCAGAATGCCAAAAACATGGAGACCGATACACCTATTATCGTTCACTGTATCACGCGAAAAGGTAAAGGGCATTATCTCGCTGAGGTTGATGCGACCAAGTTCCACGGTGTATCGCCTATGCAGATAACACTATCCGGTAAAATTGAAAAACCGTCAAAAGAAACTTCATATACAAAAGTATTTTCCGATGCTATTCTCGAACTCGCTGAAAGGGATAAAAGAATAGTTGCGATTACAGCGGCAATGGCTGATGGCACCGGTTTGAGAGCTTTTCAGGAAGCTTTTCCTGAAAGATTCTTCGATGTCGGTATCGCGGAACAATGCGCTGTCACAACAGCCGCAGGAATGGCAAAAGGAGGATTGAAACCTGTCGTTGCCATATATTCCACATTTCTCCAACGCGCGTATGATCAGGTCGTTCACGATGTCTGCATCCAGAATCTTCCGGTTGTATTCTGCCTTGATCGTGGAGGGATAGTCGGCGATGATGGAGAAACGCACCAGGGCGCCTTTGATTTGTCTTATCTCAGGCATATTCCGAATTTAACAGTCATGTCTCCCAAGGATGAAAACGAGCTGAGAGATATGCTTTTCACAGCGCTTGAGCACGATGGTCCTATCGCGATGCGTTATCCGAGGGGAGCCGCTGAAGGTCTTCCTCCGAGAAGCGATTTCAACAGAATCCCGATTGGAAAAGGCGAGCTTCTCCTTGATGGAAACGAGCTGGCAATTGTCGCGATAGGCAAAACTGTTTACCAGGCGCTTTCTGCCGCAATGTGCCTTAACGACAACGGTCATTCAGTTGCGGTTATTAACGCGAGATTTGTAAAACCGCTTGATGAAGAGCTCATCTTTCGAATGGCGAAAAAAACCGGAAAGGTTATCACTATTGAGGAAAACGCTGTACAAGGAGGATTCGGCTCCGCTGTTCTTGAGTCTCTTGCGCGATGGAATATCACAAACTGCAAGGTGGTAAACCTCGGTCTTCCGGATAGATTTATCGAACATGGAGATCCAGGTCTTCTACGCGATATGTTAGGTATCACAGCAAAGAGAATCTATGAGGCAGCAGATAAACTCCTTGGAGGAAAAGGCGATGGGGAGACATATGATGAGCTCATGGAAATCCGCGACCGCGAAGAAAAGAATCAATAGGAATAACACTCCTTGATGTTAAAATAATCTGTATGAAGGACATAAATAATAAAAATGCGGATTGGCATGATCCAACCCGTAGGAAATTCATTTCGGATTGCATCCGATACGCAACTTGTTTATCGATTATCGGAAGTATGCCGAATTTTGAGGGTTGTTCCGAAAAGACTCCCCCCAAATCCAATGAAGCATTAAAAAAATTAGGTTCAAGGCCTGTTCCTTCAGTTGCTGGCTCGAAGATTGTGGCCCAGGCTAAAAGTGGAGACCCGTACAGCCTGACTCGTCGCGCAGTCGATGCTCTTGGCGGGATGAAGAACTTTGTCGCTCCCGGCGAAAGAGTAATGCTCCTTCCGAACATAGCCTGGGATAGAAATCCCGATCAGGCAGCGAATACTCATCCTGAGGTAGTAAGAGCTGTAATCGAGATGTGCAAGGAATGCGAAGCAAAAGAGATAGGTGTTTTCTGTCACCCATGCCATCCCGCTCAGTCAACATATAAAACAAGTGGAATCGAAGATGCTGCTAACAAAGCAGGTGCGAGAGTATGGTACGTTTCTCCGGGTTCAGATTTTGTCAAGGTTGATATCAATGGCTATATTTTAAAGAGCGCGAAAGTTTTCAAGGAACTTCTTTCAAGCGACAGGTTTATTAGCATTCCCATCGCTAAGGTTCATTCGCTTACTGGTCTCACCATGTGTTATAAAAACTTGATGGGTGCGGTAGAGGATCGCCCTATTCTGCACGTTAATATCAATGAAAACCTTCCCGACCTTGCATCAGTGATAACACCCGATTTGAACATACTTGATGCCTCCCGCATCCTCGTTAAAAATGGTCCTACAGGCGGAAGTCTTGCCGATGTGAGAAAACCGGAAATTGTCTATGCGGGAACAAACATGGTGTGTGTCGATGCTCTCGGATGTACACTTTTCGATAGAGACCCATCGACTCTTAAATATCTTAAAAACGCAAAGAACAAAGGTCAGGGAGACTATTCCCTCGACCTTATCGAAATAAGGGAAGCCTGAGATATCATCCAAAAAGAGAAAGAGTAATCATCCATGGATAGTTGCACGACGCACATCGCAACTATTTTTTTTCTTCCTCTTTCTCTTTCTCATAATGTACGCCCGGTATCCTGTAAACAGAGCCGTACCACATAACGCGATTGTCAAATACAATCCCATAACTCAAGTTCTCCTTAATTTCCATTCCGGGATTTCTTTATCTATTGTTGTTACTGTAATTGTACTGATTATTTTTATTTTGGTCGGACGAGGTTTCTGCGGGTGGGTTTGCCCGATCGGTGCAGGGCTTGACATCATAAACAAATTCTTTGGGAAGAAAATCAGGAAACCCAGAAGAGATGTGCGAAAGCAATCTCTTCAATTAAAATATCGATTATTCATATGCGGAGCGATACTCCTGTTCGCGGGCGTTTCAATCTACTGGTTGCTCGACCCGACATCCATGTTCACACGCAATACAGCATTGATTATCGATCCCATCATCGATGGCACAGTTCGGGCAATTGTTAAGCCAGTCTCAAGAATTCCAACTATCGGTTACCCGATTGAAAAAGCCATGCGCAGCGTGTTTAATCCTCTTCCTGTTAAAAGCATTTACCTATGGCTCTTCTTATTAATACTTCTGGTGATGTTTTCATTCGAGATTTTCGCTCGACGATTCTTCTGCAAGGTTTTATGCCCCCTCGGAGCGATGCTCGGGTATTTCGCTAATCTTTCACCTCTCAAGCTCGAAGCATCTAAACCATCATGTACCAAATGCCATCGATGTCTAACCGTATGTAAAACACAAGCCATGGAGTTGCATAATGAGCTGAAAATATCTCATAAAGAATGCATCCTTTGTCTTGCCTGCAGGGAGGAGTGCGCGTTCAACAGTCTGAGTGTACTGCTTCGAAAACCGAAAATCAGGATAGACTCAGGTGATTTCAAATCGACTCGTCGTGATTTGGTTTTTGGAATCGTTGGAGCTGCGATTTTATTACCACTTTTCAAGTTCGGCGATAAAAGAATCAAAAGGCCTGAACACTTAATTCGTCCACCGGGAGCTATCCCCGAAAACCGATTTTCGCAGGTCTGCGCGAAATGCGGAAGCTGCATGAAAGTGTGCTACACATCAGGACTTCAACCCACCTTACTCGAATACGGCGTTGATAATCTCTTTACGCCTCGCATGATAAATACACTCGGATTCTGCGGTTATGAATGCAACGATTGCGGCAAGGTTTGTCCGACCGGCGCTATCGCATTTATGCCTCTGGAAAAAAAACGAGGCGCCATCATGGGAATCGCGAAGATAGATAATCAAATATGCTGGCCCTGGGCTGAAAAGAAACCGTGTATCACATGTGAGGAGATGTGCCCCATTCCCCAGAAAGCGATTGAGTTTGAGGAACGACCTGTAACATTCGATGATGGCACCACTGATTTAATCAAACTTCCTCATGTAGTCAAGGAAAACTGCACCGGATGCGGGATCTGCGAGAATCATTGCCCGGTTAGACCGATACGGGCTATTCGGGTTGTCTATGAGGGAGAGACAAGAGGAGGAGCGATTCGAGAAACACCACCAAGAGAACGTCGAGTCGGTTTCACGACGAATGAACCTACATATTGGAAATAGATTATGAAAAATAATCCTGAAAGGAATCTATAACGAACTTAACCTGTTCATCAGTTAAATATGGATGTATTGGAATTGATATAACCTCCTCGCACGCTCTCTCAGATTCCGGATAATCGCCTTTTTTATAACCAAGATATTTGAACACCGGTTGGAGATGCAATGGCAAGGGATAATAAATCATATTGCCAATCTCTCTCTCATCGAGGAACTTCTTTAATTCATCACGCTTCGATACCCTTATCGTATAAGCGTGATATACAGGTTTGAAATTCACATCGGGTTTGGGCGGTATTTTTAAATCGAGACCTTTGAAACCATTTTCATACTTTAAAGCAATTTCACGTCGACGATTATTCCATTTCTCAAGAAGTTTCATCTTTACTTTTATCAATGCCGCTTGCATCTCATGCATACGAGCGTTCATGCCAAGTACATGATGATAATATCTTGGCTGTTCACCATGACTCCGATAAAGCTTGACCTTCTCGAGCAGGTTTTCATCATGACCTGTTACCATCCCGCCCTCACCGCACGCATGCAGATTCTTGGTCGGATAAAAGCTGAACGTTCCAAGTGTGCCGATGGACCCTGTTTTTTTATCTTTATATTCCGAACCAATTGATTGAGCGCAATCCTCAATCACAAAAAGATTTTTCTCTTTTGCGAATTTCAATATTTCATCCATTCTTGCTGGATGACCATAAAGATGAACGACTATTATCCCCTTTGTTTTCGACGTGATTTGTTTTTTTAATTCATCCGGATTGACATTGTAATCATCAGGATCAATATCCACGAACACGGGCTTGGCGCCAATTGCAGCTATCATCGATGCGCAAGCGAAAAACGTGAAAGTCGGCGTTAATACCTCATCTCCAGCTTTTATGCCTAAGGCAAGCAGCGATAATCTTAAAGCCTCAGTACCAGCGGATACACCAACCGCGCATGGAACATTCAGATATTCGCAAATCGATTTTTCGAGTTCAGCGACTCGTGGTCCTGAAACATAATACCCGCTTTCGAGAACTTCGATTGCCGCTTGGTTTAATTCATCTCTTTGCTCAAGATAAGCAGCTTTTAAATCGACAATAGGAACTTTCATCGCAATTTCGCCAATTCACGAGAAGTAATTTAAAGGGGAAATATTATAGATTATGAATGATACGATTGATACGGTCTAAGATGAAATTATATCCATTTCACCTTCTGGCTTTTGCCTGTTTGATATACGGTACCAGTAAGATCAGATTCGATCGATGGTGGCGGAATATAAAACTCGCCATGAATACTTGTGGACATCGGCAGAATAAATCGATTGCTGATATGAGGTTTCAGGTTCTTAAAATACAGGATTATTTCATTCTCACGCACTTCAGCGTAATCAGCAGCGATTCGTCGAGCGAGTGCGCGAGGTGAATCAATCGGTTTCACTCCCGGTGGAAGCGGAATATGGATTATGCTCCCTTCCCCCGCGAAATCTTTTGGAGTCGAGATATTCAGCTCCGCATGGAATATCCCTTCATCGGATACTTTTTCTGGAATTTTGAAATCGATATCCGCAGGTTTGGTTCGTTTTTCATCTTGATAGTAATACTTCCCTACAACCTGGTATGACACGTTCAGCATTATTGTCTCGATTACTAATTTATTCATTCCGGGTTTTAAATTAAGCGGGATTTCAAGTGGGTAATCTGTATTTTTAAACGGTGTTAGCGGATTGAGATAGAATCCATAATATCGATCTTTCTCCAGGCTAACTCCATTCAAGGAAATAGATTTCAGAATTGTATCCGATGTATGCTCCCAACCAAGGAGTTGAATTGCTGTAATCGCATCAACCTTCTTCATGACATTCGATGTATCGTTATATGCAATTTTTATAAGGCTGTTTTGCAGTTTGGATTTCAATTCTGAATCCTGCTTTAGAATATCATCCGGTTGCGATTCAGCGATTAAACTGAGAGCGAAAGGGTATGCTCCGCCGCGCCATGTACCGACGATGCTTTTTGATGAATAACCCGTCTTATTTGCATAGTCGATTAAAGTTAAAAGATTTGCACTTAAAGATGTTTTGATATCCTCAAGCCCTGATGATGACGCGATTCTCAAAGCCAGGGCTCGTATAAGGAGGTCATCTCGTTCCGATGGCGGTATGGAATTCACAAGAGATACAATTTTAGCTTTCGAAGTGTTGAGAACATTCTTACTGTCAGCTATCAGGTAGGCAGCATAAAGTCTGTCGGTGAGTTTGTTTCTCTCGTTGAGCATATACGCCAGCGCTTTATCTTCCAAAACTTTTAGAAGGTCCTGGTCAATGGGGATTGTTTTTTCCATTTTCTTCATAGTTTCAAGGACCATTAAATCGGCAAAAGTATCCGATTTTTCACCGGGATATAAAGAGAATCCATCTTTACTCCTGAACGCGAGTATTCGTCCCCATCCGCTTTCTACACTTTTTTGAAGATATTCATAAAGCGGCTTGGTGTCCAGAGAAAGCGCTTTTAATCTACTCCTTGTTAAAATGCATGATTCCACGTAGGCGATTGACCTGATAAGCGATGCATGAGGTATCTCACTGATTTCCTGGGTAAGTTCAAAAGATCCGAATGTCGGATCATCATAAATCCGTAACCAAACCTGGGGTCGAATATATGGCGTTGGGACTGATATATACATCCTGGATTCATCAGCCCAATCATTTAGAATTATCGCCTTTTCAGGAATTGGTATCTCTATCTTGTTTTTCCCTTTACTGAGTGTTCCCCCTAAGTTCAGACGAGCCTCAGGTTCCGATGGGTAAACTTCTATTGTGCGTGTAATGGAATCGGATAGTTTTTTATCAGCGGCAATTGCATTAATACCTATGGACCCCGCTCCCAATTTTGCTGCTTTTACATTGAATTTAAGCTCAACTACTTTTGATGGCTGAATGGAAACCTTTCGTTTCCAATCTCCCTTAAGTTCTATCCCTCGATGTGCAAAGATTATTACTTCGAAATCAAGTGTCTTTTTCGTATAGTTGAACAAAGCAGCGGACAACTTTACATTATCACCGATATGCAGTTTTTTCGGGGGATCAAAATCAATGAAGAAATTCTTGAAAGTCTTGAATGAATCTTTTCCACTTCCCCACTCGCCATTCGATGTTGCCGCGGAAACATTTATATCGAACGAACTAATTGAATCCATGGATGGGATATATATCACTGCAGAACCATCTTTTTCCGTGACAAGACTCGGATTGAAATAAAGAATTTCCGGGAATCGGCTTCGGACACGGAAATCCTGCAACATCGCTTTTGCTGCATCCTTTTCATCTTTCCCCTCAGATATTTCTCGCTTGAATAGTTCTTCCTCTTCTCTTTTGCCTTTTACTTTATCCTCAAACTTCCGGGGTTCCGGTGAGACACCGCCAGCTTTTTCAGCTTGCGGTGCCGCTTCAAGCTCCTTCATCTCATATTTCTCTTCCGGTTGTTCAATCGATTCCTGCAGCTCAAAATTATCAAGCTGGGTTTGCGGCCTTGCCAACTGACTTTCTAATGATGATAAATCCTCAGCTTCTTTTTCACCTGAAGGAACAGGTTCTGAAGGTACCGGCGGTTGCATCGCATTGTATTCAACTATGCCCTTTTCAGGAGCTCCGGCGCTTGCATCTGATGGAGCCTTTTTTCTCTCATCCCTAGCTTCTTCAGGAGGTATCTCAGCTTTCTCAGAAAGCTCTCTTGCTTCATATTTTTGTGTGGATGACAAACTCGGTCCTCTCTTTTCAGGCGCTCCGAGCCTTGCTCCGCTGCATGAGACCGAACTAAATAAGATGATTAAAAATATTATAATCCAGCCAATTTTCATTCTTTCGCTTCACCTCTCCTTAACGGGATGAACATCAAGGATAAAATCATCAAACATCCGATTGAAACAAGAACTGCGATGAACATAGTATTCAGTAATGGATTCGCTCCGCTCAATCCCTTTAGCAAAGGATATACAATCCATAAATGAGAAAGAAGCAATGATGAAAAAACAACACCGACCGAAGCAAGCACATGATATAGGACACCGTTATCGACGAGTATATCTATTCGCCGCATGCATCCGGAAAGCGACACGAAGAATCCGAGCGCGAAGAGAAGCCCGATGATGAATAGGATCGCACCCGGATAAGCTAATGTGAGTGCGAAAAAGAGTGATGATATCGAGCCCCAGAAAGCGAAAACCTTGATCGTTACAATACCGTTGTATCCGAGTGGAAGCCGATTAACCGAACCCCGCCGAAGATTGTATATAGTCAGTATAATCGCGATAATCACCGAGATGTAAAGTATTACCGCAAGGAAGAATGCAATGAAGATTTTCCATCGGTTCAAATGTGTCATGATTTCCGAGCGTCTCTCGCTTGCCGCACTCGGATCCATGATGAAAGACATGGCATTTTTCGGTGAGAAATCGGTTATGCCCTTCTCACTTTCACTGATTGTTGATCTCACAAACTCATCGCCACTTTTATCTTTCGCAGCTTGCATCCTATCTGATAATTTCTGATCGAGACCTGCAAGGATTGAATCTGTAATCAATTTTGATGATGTCTCCGCTTTCTCACCGGCTGCGATTATCCTCTGATCAGCGACCACGACTCCGAGAGATGATTGTCGAGGTTCGTTCTCAGATGACACCTTGATCTTAGCTTCTAATGGATATTCATTTAATGAATACACATCCCTACTCGCTGCAACATCGACATCGAGTTCTTTCGGGGATTCAACAATCACCTGTGTCCTGTCACGCCCGTAAACCGCATGACCACGAACTAAGGAACCTTCGATCGTTAATTCGCCATATGCTCCCTGAATTGGCCATCTGACAATTGTCGAAGTCCCGGTTAAAGATACATCCATAGAATCGAGCCAGTGTGATTTTCTATATAAATCAAGATGCGCTGTGACATCAGCCGTGAACGGAACAATCACCTCGAGCTCGAGCTCATCACTCGCTTTGTAGATTCCTTTTAAACTGCGGACTATAAATGAGAACGATGTTTTATCAACTGCAAGCTCAAAAGATTTGCGTGCTTTTACACCTGAAGGAATCTGCGCAGTAACAGTTAATGTAGCTGGCTTTTCCTCAGGTATATATTCAAAAGAGTAAGTTCCCAGGTCTGATGTTGATGTTTCCGTTTTCCTGCCATCGATGCTGAGCTCAAGCTGAGCTTTAACGGGATTACCCAATGGATCAGATGTGTTGACGAAAATAACATTCTTAACGAGCGGGTGGATTCGTCCGCCCTCAGGAAAAGCTTTAATTACGATTGAATCATTAGAAAGTGGATATGACCTGACTATCTCTTCCCGTCGGTTAGCTGAATCCTCGATTGTGATTTTGAAATACGATTCAGTGACACCATCGATAATTCCAACTTTTGATTGTAGAATTTGCTTGTCAATCGAAAAGTTGAATATTCCTTTGCTATCGGTGTAGCCATCCGTGTTGAATATTTTTAAAAGCGAATCATCACGGAGTATGTAGTATTCGACATTCGTGAGCGCTTGTACAATCGGTTTCCCGAAGAAATATTCAGCCTTCACATCGCCCTTGAAACCTTGACTTGTAGCGATAAAATCATCGCCTGATTCCAAACTCACTCTGAATGACGGCAGTACATAATCATCTACTATGATTTTCCGCTCGATTTCATTTTTCCCGATTGATGCTTTAAGAACGTATTCACCGAGCGGCACGATATCAGCAAAATAGTAGTTGAATTTCGCCACGCCATATTCATCAAGCTTTTCAGATTGATACTTAACAAGGCTGTCAAGGGGATCGCGAAGGACAAATATAATTTCCTCATCTTTCGCTGCCTTGCCTTTGGATTCTCTCACCATGACTCTTGCCGATAGCGATTCCCCCGGACGATAAATCGGTCTGTTCATCATAAGTTCAATGTCGTATGCTTTCCGTACTTCCATTTGCGTGCTTAAAAGACGATTCGCTCCGGATTGAACAATTACTTCATAAACGCCTTCTTCTTCCGTTGGTAAACTCATATCTTTCCGGAAAGAACCATCCGAACCCGTTTTCTGAGATTTCTCCCAGCTGACGATTTCACCCGATGGTTTTTTCAGGAGGAGATTAAAATTCATATCGCCTTGAGGAGCTTCACCCGGCATATCAGCAGCTTCGTTCCATGCGGCGAAACGGATTGGCACGGATGCATCCGGTGAGACAACCGATGGAATCTCAAGTCGTGCGTTTAAAAGCCTTGCCTTGGGAGTGAACGCTTTTGGAAAATAAATCTGCCCAAGATACAAAGCGAAAATAAGAACCGCCGCTACGGCAATAGCTGAAAGGAGTGGACGACGCCTGCCTGCCCTTATCTTGAGCTCCTCGAATGGGACAAGACTCAAAGAGGGTATATCCTCAAACTCCAATCGTTCAAGAACATTTCTCCTGACATCACCTGATGGCTCAACATCCTTGAATTCGCTTAGCGTGGAAAGTGTCGCCATCAAATGCTGAAGACGTTCTCGACACTGTTCGCATTCCTCCACATGCTCCCGGACATGCTTCGCTTCGCTCTCGTCAAGCTCATCGAGAATAAAATCGACAAGTATTTCTTCTGATGGATGATCCATTGTCATTCATTCACAAGCGGTTTGAGTTCCGCTTCCAATTGTTTTAAAGCGTAAAAAATCCGCGACTTCACAGTTCCTACAGAGATATCGAGAATTTTAGCTATCTCTTCGTATTTCAATCCTTCGTACCATTTCATGATTATCACCGTTCGATGTTTCTCATCCAGTTTCTCAAGACTCTTGCGGACAGCGTCAGCTTTCGATGATGACATCACGCAATCCTCCGGATTATTTCCCGTATCCGCATGTACATTGAAATCCTCTCTCAATTCCTCTTTTCTCCTTGCCCTTTTCCTGAACTCATCGATTGCGAGATTCGTTGCAATTTTGTAAAGGAAAGTCTGGAATTTCGCTGTCGGTTCATACTCCTTTCGAATCCTGTATATTTTTAAAAAAGTTTCCTGAGCGAGATTTTCAGCGAGTTCGAAATCGCTGAGGGTTCGGTTGAGATAGTTGATGAGTTTTTTTTCATGGCGATGCATAAGCTCCTCGAAAGGCGCCTTGGGATTATCTCCCTTGACGAGCTCCATGAGCTCTTCATCGCTCAGGGCATGCATAGAACCTCGCAGTTGTAATTTCGAGACATCTTACTCGACGTTTCCATTATCTTAAACGTCAAATTCAATCAGATGTTCAATGATATGAAAAAAAAAATCTTTCTGCAAACAATAGGTGTAAAAGTAAAATTAGTCATTCTTTATAAAGGAGGAATAGAATTTCAATTTTGAAATAAGCTCAAACAGATGAACATGAAGATTAGTAATATTCGAGTAATCAAATTGGCAATAAGCATTACTTTCCAAATATTTTTTAATCTAAAAATCAAAATACCAAAAAAGGTCTCACCGAGAACGGATAGACAATAACCCCAAATTAATAAAGTAGGAGAAAATATTTTGTTAGATGATATTGAAAAGGAATAACCAAGAAAATCAATATCGCCAAGCCAAAGAAAACCAACTAATATGCCCAAAATTATTATGCTGGAAAAGTACTTTGGCGGATTATAACATATATTAATTAATAACATTATAAATAATATCATAATTAACATTGTTGCTTGGTTAACATCATCAATGTCAAATATTAAAATACCCATACCCCAAGTAATTAAATTCAAAATTAATGATACCAACATAGATTTCCACAATTTAAGCTTTATCATTCTCCATAAGATCAAGCCTTCAATAAAGAAAACAAGGAATTCATATAATGTAATCCCATTTAATGAAGAAAATAACGCTTCTGAATTATGCTGTTTTTTCTCAAGCTCAGACATCGGCATCACATTTGCTAAAAGAGGAATCGCAAATGATATAAAAATCCATCCAAGACTTATCACTGATATAATGAGTTTTTTTATGAATGTAGTACGCAATTGAAAGATCCTCCTAACATTTTAATATTACCTCATTGCTTATTTCACATCAAGAAGAGGATAGAATTAATATCAGAATTAAAATAATGCCTCACTTGGACACTCCAACATATCTTATGTGTTAGAATTTTCGAAGCATTAACATTTTACTTTGGAGAATGCAATGGTTGAGCTTAAAGCGCCACGGGGCACAATAGATAGATTCCCTCCTCTCAGCGAACGATACCAATATGTAATCGATTCGTTCCTTGCGGCATCACGCCTGCATGGATACCGTCTCGTTCACACTCCCACCTTCGAGGAGATGCAATTATTCTCGCGTGGCGTTGGTGAATCGACCGATATTGTCATGAAGGAGATGTACTCATTTCAGGACAAAGGCGGACGAGAACTCGCGCTTCGTCCTGAGATGACCGCAGGTGTCATAAGAGCGTTGATTGAAACCAAACGACAATATCACGGTCAGGTCGAAAAACTCGCTTATTATGGTCCCATGTTCAGATATGACCGCCCTCAGAAAGGACGATATCGCGAATTCTTCCAGGTTGGAATCGAAGCCATTGGAGAAAACTCACCATATGTCGATGCTGATGTGATTCTCACCGGATGGGATTACCTTCTCAAATGCGGCATTGATGAAAAAGAAATGGTAATCCTGATAAACTCAGTTGGAGATGCATCAGACAGAGTCGCTTACCTGAAAGTCCTGAGAGAGCATCTTAAAAAATCCATTTCCGAACTTTGCGACGATTGCAGGGAAAGAATCGAAGCGAATACTTTGCGCGTATTCGATTGTAAAGCTAAGGGATGTCGTGAGCTTATTAAGAATGCACCACGCGTGATTGACCACATTAACGATTTAAACCGAAAGCATTTCGATTCGGTTCTTAGGATACTTGATTCATGTAGAATCAAATATCGCATCGTCAAAGAACTTGTACGAGGTCTTGATTATTACACTCATACAGTCTTTGAGATTTTCCCGATAGGCGAAGAGGAGGCAGCTCAGGGTGCGCTTATCGGTGGCGGTCGCTACGATGGCCTTTTCGCGAATCTCTCTGACGGCAAGCTCGATTTTCCAGCTGTCGGTTTCGCAAGTGGAGTTGAGCGTGTTGCCGATGCCGTCAACTGGAGTAAAAAAGATGTCGACGCTCTACCCAAACTCGATTTTTATTTTGTCGTTCTCGATATCGAAGCAATGGATGAAGCCTTCAGGATTGCTCGAATGCTCCAGACATGGGGATATATCGCTGATGTCGATTATCATGGAGGAAAGATAAAATCGCAGTTTAAGCGAAGCGAGGATGCCGGTGCAAAATCGATAATGATTATCGGAAATGAGGAACTGAAAAGGCAGATTATTAAATGGAAACCATCAAAGGATCAGGAGATAGAGCTTCCATTATCGATATTTGATAACATTTCCAATAAAGATAAATTCGAAAAGTTAACTAACCTAAAGTAAAAATCCACTGGCAGTAGCCTTCATCCCCAATCCGATCGGGAGGACAGAATCCGCATGACGTCACGAACCCGGGATTTATCACCTTCGCGAATTCGGAATATTCAACAATGCCGACAGTTTTGCATGGAAAAAGCTCCATGTTCTTTCTCTGACGAGCTGACTGCACGCGGCAATCCACCATAGTCATACGAAGCGAATTACGTCTTTTCTCGATTTTAATTTTATTGATATTCGCATAGAGCCTGTGCCTGATTGCGAGAGCAAGGTCATCGATAGTACCCTTCCCCTCCTCTACCCCGATCCGCTTTAAAATCCGTCTCGCTTCGATTTTTGTAAATTCACGCCATGTTTCGCGGTCTAAATCCATCGCCTCGTTTAATCCATACGCAGATTCAACCGCCAGAAACCACAGGCCATCATGGGCAAGCCATAATCGACAAGCATCCTCGAGAGCCTCACGAAGCTGAGATTTTGTCATTTTTTCGAACGCGGGTGATGCTTTAAGTTCAATCCATTCATTTTGATTTTTCATTTTTTCACCAAACGAAAAAGCCGCCCGATAAAGGACAGCTTAAAATCCAAATCTGGTGCGCGAGGGGGGACTTGAACCCCCATGAGGTTACCCCCACTAGGCCCTCAACCTAGCGCGTCTACCAAATTCCGCCACCCGCGCTAATCATCATTACTCCAAAAAGAATTTTAAAAGATGTAATATCGATTGTAAAGGGCTTGAATTGAAAGATTATCTCAATCGCTAATCGGATGGATTTTTTATTGTGTCAAAAACAAAGCAATTCTTTTTCAGCCTTGGAGTGAAATACATGTAAAAATTTCTTTCATCGAATATCGAGTATCCAACAGATGGATCCTTGACATGAAGGATACGACTCGCAAGGTCCGGTACAGCATACACGGCATGCACGGAACTGCCATCGCGCTCGATTATTATCATCGGCAGATTTGTATCGATAATTTCATTGTAATCCATCCATTTCTCCGTGACCTTGAAACCATACTCCCGTCCGACGATTGGAATCGCCCTCGACCATGTCCCGAAAATTCCCGTGTATGCTGATTTCGCCATATCATAGGTGGTAACAACTATTCCCTGTTCGCGCATCAACATGGCAAGCGATGCCGGTGCACACGCGTAATCGGTCATCTGCATTATGACACCATCCTTGGAGATAAGATCGGGTGTGTACCGCAAGTCATCCAAGGCGAGCTTATATGTATAATAGTCAGTTCCCCAGAATGCAACGAGCAGCAAAGCTATCACTATCAGAAATACTTTCCAACGTGGGATATTCCCTGCGAGCACAAAAGTACGGTATCGCGGTTTTGGTTTCTCGCTCATTATTCACCAACTTGTGACCGTTGCAAAAGCAACAAAGTATGTCATTCCGAAGCGAAATTCAGAATTTGATATCGTTAGAAAACACATCATTACTGTGAGTAGATTTGTCAAATTCTGAATTTCGCTGAGGAATCTCTCTTTTTGCAACGGTCACAACTTAGAATTATAAAGCATGGAGAATCAGGAAATAGCTGCTGGCTCATATATGGTTAAGTTTTTAATGCCAAACTTATACATATTTATTCAAACATAAAGCATAGTTTCCGTGGTTTTTCTAAATAGTATTTGTAGAATACGGCCTTTACCGACCATGAAGTAGTAATCACTCATACCTGAGCGCATCGATCGGATTGAGCTTGGCAGCGTTGGATGCAGGGTAAACACCGAATAGAACCCCGATGGCAGTCGATATACCCACAGCGTAGATTATCACCATGGGACTCAAAGATGCCTTCCACGTAAGCTCAGGTACTGATTTGGCGATTAAAGCTGAAATACCCATGGCACCGCCATAACCGAGAAGCATCCCGAACAATCCACCAATGAGACAAAGCACTATCGATTCTATTAAAAACTGCATGAGAATATCGGATTTCTTCGCTCCTACAGCTTTTCTAAGCCCTATTTCACGAGTTCGCTCAGTTACAGTAACAAGCATAATATTCATGATTCCGATTCCGCCAACGAGAAGAGAAACCGCTGCGATCCCTCCGAACACATAGACCATTCCCTTGATTACTCCGCCGAGTTGTTTGAGGGCATCTGTCTGACTCTGCAACACATAATCCTCATCATCAGCATTGGTAATCCCCCTTCTACGATTCATCACTCTTCTCGACTCTTCTTTGAAGCTTTCCATCTTTCCATATTCTGAAACTTGAAAAAGTACAAAAAATGGATTCCGTTGTTTGAATATCTGCCTCTGCGCCGTGGAATAAGGAATATAAAGCCTTCTATCCGGTTGATCGCCGAATCCCCCACCCTTCTCCTCAATAATTCCTGTCACCTTGAACTTGACACCTGCAATCTTAATGTCTTTTCCCACGGGGTCCTTGTCGCCAAAAAGGTCTTTTGCGATTGCAGGTCCCATGATACATACTCGCGACATCCCCTTGACATCCGCTTTTGAGAAGTAGTCGCCATTTGTCAAGCCAAGATTCGACATATTAAAGTAATCTTCGTTCACTCCATAAATCTCAGTTGTTTCTCTCTCATTCTCCTGTTTGATTTGTTTATTACCGATGATTATTGGTGAATATTTCAACTCGACGGGAGAGTAATCCAGAATATCATCAATATCCTCCATGGTGATTTCTTTCATTGAGGGCATCTGACCCCCTTGAAATCCCTGCTCCTTGCGTTGATTGGTTGACATATTAGGAACGAGCCAAACCAGGTTCGTACCGAGTTCCTCAACCTGCCCGGTAATTTGTTTCTGCAAACCCTCAGCGAGGGAGACAATCGTGATAACCGCTGCGATACCGATGATGATTCCGAGAAGCGTAAGAAGGGAGCGCATCTTGTTCAGCCACAAACCTCTTGCAGCTATTATGAAAGACATTTTCCACTTGGTCATCATATCGATATACTCCTGTCATCAACTGAAAAGCTATTTCCCGGCATCGCTGATTTGCTTTGTATGTTTGTTTTTGTTTTGGTTCTGATGCGATGCCGGGCTACAATCATTCAAGCAAACAAAAATAATCTTTATATTCTATGACTGATAAAAGCATCAAAGGTTTCGTTCCTTTTGATGTTTTCGAATATCTAAAAACGCAATGGCGAATACTATCAGTATCGCCAATGCACTCACTATGCCACCCCTGACAACTTCAATCCCGTCATACCACATATGAATCTCATGTGTTCCCTGAGGAATTGCAATCGCTCGAAAGGCGATATTCGCTCTCAGGATTTCGACTTCCCTTTTATCGAGTTCAGCTCGCCATCTTGGATGCCATGTCTCGGCGATATAAAGAAGCCCATCCGATGGTGCTGTAAAATGGAATGAAATCTCCGTCAGGGTTCTTTTCAAATCTTCAACCTTGAAATCCTTGAAAACGTTATCAACAGACGGGAGTAACTGCCCATCGAGCATTGTCGGCTCTTTCTCGAGAATAATCTTCCAGGGAGTCAGCTCAACGGCTGCAAAATCATCTTTTTTTATTTCGTAATTGGATATAAATCGGAAAAAAGCATCTGATGGCTCATCAATCTTGAAAACGTTCATACCCCCTCTATGAATCGGGTCGCCATAAATAGGTTTCAAATCATCGAGTGGGAGATTACCTCTTGTGATGATATATCTCAGCCCCGCGCCATATTCCAAAAGCCCACCCTTGCTTAATGCTTCAACATTCCTGTAATGCTTGACTCCCCTCCCGGTTAGAAATGCCGATGGATCCACGAGAGATAAAAAATCGGAATAGTTTCGAAGGATAAGTGAATCATATCCTTGAGTATCATAAATTTCCCATCTCGCCGGAATATTCGGTGGGAATACGGAATCGATTCGTTGTGTAAACATAACAACGGGCACTGCCGGATCATATCGCGCTATCCTGCCATCCGATGTAATTTTTTTCACTTGTTCGATTTCATCCGTCAGGGGCATCGGATCTGATGAATCAAAAAGATAATGATGATACTTTGAGACCGCGAGACCCGTTAGCAAAAATGCAATCACTATAATACCTGTCCAGAAATTACCTTTTAACCTTGCTGACGATTTAAGTAACAGCAATACAAGAATCAAAGCTGTGACAGTTATATAAGCCGCGAAGAAAATAATATCTCTTGTGGGATTCCATCGGAAAATCTGTTCCAATGGATCAAGCATGTAAAGCGGATGAAGTCGCGGCAGGGCAAATAATAAAATCAGCATCAATATCGCGAGAAAAACACAAGTCGAATTTTTGCTCTCAAGCTCGATTAATCTATTTAGACCAAGGCAAGCGAAGAAAAATAGGAGGAAGAAAAAGCTCTGTGCTGGCAGGTGAAGCGCTGAAATAGACCATCCCGGAATAGTCTTGACAAGTACGGTGTTGGCATGGGGTATGAAAACCAGTATTGAGAAAATCACAAGGAGAATTTTCATTATCCTGAATTTTCTGTCGACTGTAAAAAGCGCGCAAAGACCAAGGAATAATACAACTGTCCCGATGAAATTCTTACCTCTATTCCACATGAAAACCGGAATCATAAAAGATGATTTTTCAGTGACTTGCTTCCAAAAAACCATTTTCACGGTTTGCCAAAGTCCTTTATCTTCCACAAGACGTTGGTTACGCTCCATCACGCTATCAATCATTTCGATATTCGCATCCGAAGGTGAAATACCTCTTTGGCAAAGCCTCATGTACTCATAAGTTGGATAGTTCTGAACTGCCGAAATCAAGACACCGAAAATAAGCATCATCAATACACCGGAAAGCCATCGCCTGATAGAAATACGAGATGTGAACTCCGCACCGAACCGTCTCCATAGCACATAAATAAGGGCAAGATATGAAAAATGGACCACGTAAACAGGGTAACCCGCAATGAGAATCTGACCGATCGCAAGAGCACCCAATGCGGCATCAAGTAAACGCCCCTTCTCAAGAAACCTATCATGAAAAAGAAGGATTGCTGGCATCCACAACAAAGTTGTGACTTCAGGTGGATGCGTGAGAATCATCCATCCTGAGAACAAGTATGCTGATACTCCAAAAACCGACACAAGAGGACTTAATCGCCAGTTACGAAGAAATAGATAGAAAAATATCGCGCCTCCAAACGCCATCAGGAGACTGTAAACTGTCGCGACCTGTCTCGCTGGCCAGAGAAGCGCAATCGCAAATGGGATATGAAATACAGGAACCAGGTGATTGGCATATAACGGCGCTCCGCAGAATGAATACGGATTCCAATGCGGGAATCTCCCCTTGCTAATCTCCTCCTTTGCCATCGGATACCAAATGCCGTATTCAGTATTAGGATCGAGGTAATTGGTCTTTATTTCCGAAAGGTCATATTCAGCGCGCCATGGAAAGTAGTTTTTCCAGCTGTCGGAATTGATGAGATGTCCTTTAAGAATAAAAGGTGAAAAGCTGATAAATGCCATCAAAGCGATGACAAAAATAGCAATAATATCTCCATGTTTCCTGATCAATTACCTTAACATTATCAAAAAAATGGGGACAGTCCACAAGCATTTAGTTTCTATTTTCTTTCGAACAGCCAGGGGTTACTTATTCAATTAACATATGCGATTAGTCATTTGGGACTGTCCCCATTTTTTTCTATCTGTGTAATCTGCGTAATCTGTGGATTTTCTTTTTTTCTTTCTGCTCTATAATTCTAATCCATCGTGACTGATGAAATCCTCAAAATCAGGAATCTGTCAAAAACCTACCCGGATGGGACAAGGGCATTGAGAGATGTGTCTTTATCTATCGAGCGTGGAGAAAGAATCGTTATCCTCGGACTCTCCGGAGCTGGGAAATCCACATTCCTGCGTTCCATCAATCGTCTTGTAACTCCTGAATCAGGTCAGATATTTTTCAAGCCTGAACCTGACAGCAAAACCTATGAGATGCGCACTCTTCCATTTGGTGAACTCAGAAATCCCAGAAGCCATATCAGTATGATTTTTCAGCATTTCAATCTTGTCGACCGGATGACTGTTCTGAAAAATGTTCTCTCCGGAGGATTAAGCCAATACGGCACCGTTGCATCACTTATGCATATATTTCCCAAAAAATATATGGATTTCGCAAAGGAGTGCATCGAACGGGTTGGTCTTTCTGACAGGATATATGTCAAGACATCGGAATTGAGCGGAGGTCAGAAACAACGAGTCGGAATAGCGAGAGCGTTAATGCAGAAACCATCGCTTATGCTTGCAGATGAGCCTGTCGCAAGCCTTGATCCCGCCACGAGTCTTGTGATTCTGGATGTGCTTAAAAGAGTCACTGAAGAGGATAAAATCACAACACTGATAAATCTTCATTCAATCGAGCATGCGAGAGGATTCGCAAAGCGAGCTATCGCGTTTAAAAAAGGAGAATTGGTTTTTGATGGGGCAATGGATGAACTGGATGAAAACAAGATGAAAAAGATTTATGAATCGTAGCCCGGCATCGCGTCAGATCCAAAGAAAAAACAGAAGAATAATGCAAATCAGCGATGCCGGGATCCGCATCTGCAATCAACAAATCCAATCACAAAAACCAAAATCAACGCCACTCCGCTCACAATACCGCTTGCAAGAACCTCAATACCGTCATACCACATCAATACCGTATGTTCGCCCTTAGGAACCGCAATCGCCCGAAATGCTATATTCGCCTGAAGGATTTCAACTTCTTTCCCATCAAGCTTCGCTCGAAATCGTGGATGATATGTATCTGCTACATAAAGCAATGAGTCATCCATCGCATTAAACTTGATTTCCACAACGCTTGATGATAATCGTTTCAACAAAATATTCTTGTCTAATTGGCTGGACTCACTTACCCAACCTGAGTAACCCGCGTGGGTCATTTCACCTTCTAATTCTATCCCATCAGGTAATGCCGGTTTTTCATTCAATACTACAAGCCTATCATCCCAAATCGGTGTGTTTTCGAAATTATCCTTAACTACGTATTCATTAACCATCCTGATTGGTGAAATATTTTTTCGATATCCATAAAGGTTTATTGAACCACTATGTACCAGAATTGCATATATCGGTGTAATACTCTGATCAGGATTCCCGCGAGTCATGATATATTGCGCGCCTGAGCCGCAGGTTAATAATTTGTTATGCATTACAGTGTCGAATTTCCTCAAATGCGATAGCGCTCTTTGCCTTATCAAACAATCTGGTTCTACACTCTCCCAGTATTCAAGAAGATTCGCGAGAAGCATGTTGTCGTAACCCTGCACATCATAAAATCCAAATGATGCAGGTAGATTCGGAGGAAGGATATAATCAAGTCTTTCACGAAATGATATTCTCTGCTGCCACGGATCATATCTCACAATTCGACCATCGCCGCATATCTCTTTTATCTCACGAAGCTCCTTTGTAAGTGGCATTGGCTTTGGAGTGTCAAAATACTGGAAAATATAGAAATTAGCCATCAATCCAATCATAACTGAAACGACGGTAAGGAATATTCCCAATCCCTGCGAGAATTTTCGACCGTTAGTCATCATAGCGATTATGAAAACGATTACCGATGATATACAAATGTAAATGGCAACGACTTTTGAATCGATTGAAACCGACCACCGGAAAACATCGCGACTTGTGATTTCCCGAAACACAGGATGAAGCCTTGATGTATACAGAATCAGCATCAATCCAAGAACTCCGATTATCAATGATGGCCAGTTGCGTTTTTCGAGTTTGATGAGAGCATCAAGACCAAGCGCTGATATGAAAAACACGAGGAAGAAAAATATCTCTCGAGGTAATAAAGCAGAGATGGACCATCCGGGGATTATCTTTGCCAAAGGCACAAAAAGAATTGGTACGAAAAATATAAGAAGAAAAATTAAAAGAAGTATTTTCAAGACCTTGAATTTCTTGTGAGCAATGAATTGACCGATCATAACAAGATACACGACGATAGGTCCAATAAAATTGCGACACTCGTTCTGGTCTCTCAGAAAAGTCGGGATAATAACCTGGGATTTTTTAACTACTCTGTCATAAAGCATCGTGCCTACTGTCGCGCGACCATACATCTCGATCAGGTCAGCGTTTTTGTCCTCGATAATCTCCTGAGGGGTTCGAATCATCTTTCCTTCCGATGTCAATCCTCGCCATGTTAATTTTGAGTACTGCCATGTGGGGTAATTCTGAACCGCTGACATGAGAACTCCACCTATTACGATTACTGCGATTCCGAACACCCATCTTTTTGTGGAGAAGGCTTTTGGGAAATCCCGATGAAACCGTCGCCAGAGAAAATAAATCGCGATGATATAGAAAAAATGCGCGATATAGACAGGATAACCAGCAATTAAAAGCTGCCCGATACAAAACGCACACAGAGCAGCATCGAGCATGCGACCCCGATCTATGAACCTGTCATAGAAAAGTAAAATGGCGGGAATCCAAATTAAGGTTGCAACCTCAGGAGGATAAAGATAGAACTGCCATCCGGAAAGAAAAAAAGTCATCGCGCCGTAAAATCCCACAAATGGGGAAAGACGCCAGTTACGCAGAAACCAGTAGAAAAAGAGAGTTCCGAACAGAGCCATCAGAATAGAGTATGCACTGAAAACGTGTTGACCGGGAAATAATAGAGCGAGTGCGAAAGGAAGATGAAACACCGGCACAAGATGATTAGCGTAAAGTGGAGTTCCGCAATATGATTTGTCGTTCCAGTGCGGGAACTCTCCATGCCAGACCATATCTCTCACCATCGGAAACCAGGAGAAATATTCGAGATTGGAATCGTAAATTATGGTTTTGATTTCCGATGGCTGATACTCCGCACGCCAGGGGTAATAGCTTTTCCAGCTATCGGAGAGAATCGATGAACCGTAAAGCACAAATGGATAAAAGCGAATGAGAATCACGAGGATGATAAATACGATTGCGATTATGTCATTTCGTCTCTCTCGATGCATCAGGATTTTGCTCTATGAATTATTCTAATATCCACGATTGAAATCAACAAAGTTATCAAAAGCGCAATGCCGCTTATTATTCCTCCAACTACCACTTCAATACCGTCATACCACATTTCAAGAGTGTGCGTTCCTTCTGGTACTGCGACTGCTCTGAAACAGAAATTAGCTTCGAGAATTTCTACTTCTTTACCATCAATCTTAGCTCTCCATTGTGGGTGGTATGTGTCAGCAATGTATAAAATATGATCGTTTCGGGTTTTATAATCTATTTCTATACTGGAGGGTGTTCTTTTTATTTTAGTTTCCCACATTACATCAATCAAGGATTGACGCACTCCCCATTTCGGTAGCGTTGGTTTTTGACCATTTTTCAGAATCGGCTCTTGTTCTAACAATACCACTTCATATCCAATTAGGGATCCCAAATTCCTCCAGCCTTTTTGATAATTAATCTCATTAAGATCATCATAATCACTAAACTTTCCAACTTTATACTTATTCATAATACGGATTAAAGGATAACCCCGATAACTATAAACGTTAACGCCACCATGATAATCCTTATAGGTTCCATTAATATCAGGGATACAATCGAACTGGTAATCTCCTCTCGTTATGATTTCTTTTACACCTGCAGCATACCCTAAAAAATCGAACTTATTCACAACATCACAATCCTTATAATGCGACACCGCTCGTTCCCACATTATTGATCCTGGATCGATCAACTTAAGAAATTTGTCATAATTCGCGAGAATCATTGAATCATAGCCGAATACATCATAAATCCCGTATTTTGCAGGGATATTAGCTGGGAAAACATAATCGAATCTTTCTGAAAACGAGAATTGCTGCGGACCATCATCGAATCGTACAATCCGTCCATCCTTGCATATCTCGATTATTTTTTTCACATCCTCGGTCATCGGCATTGGATCAGGGCTGGCGAAATACTGGAAGATATAATAATGCGCACCGAGGCTGATTATGATGAATCCGGTCATCGCGAATGAAATAATACTTTGCCGTATAGTTCTACCTGAAGCTTTGATCGCACAAAGGATTATCAAAGCGATTGCGACTACAAAATATATCGCTGCAAATATTGAATCGTATGATTTCGACCACATGAAAAGCGTGTTTGATGCATTCAATATCGGATTATAACTAATATATCCTATTGTTATCAAAAGCATCAAAACACACAGGACAAGCGCGAAATTGGAACGCTTTATAAAGCCTCCGAGCGTATCGACTCCAATAGCTGCGAGGAAAAATAGAAGGAATGAAAATACCTCACGTGGAATATAAATCGAAATCGACCATAAAGGAACAATCTTCGCAACCGGGATATATACAGGAGCAACCAAATCGAAAATCGCGAATATCACGAACATAATTTTGAGAACCCGATATTTTCGAGATGAGCAGAAAAGACCGATTAATCCAAACAATACAACTATCGGTCCAACAAAATTTCTATTGTTGGTTCTGTGAATTTCAAATGCAGGAACTATAATCGATGATTTTTTTCTTATCTGATCGAGTATTAATCCTTTGATCCCAAGTTCCTGCCCTATTTCTGCAAGTTCAATCTCCTTGCGGTCAATTAAATCCTGTTTTGTCTCGAATTTTTCCTTTTCGCTCGCGATACCTCTATTCGAAATCTTCATGAACTCATAGGTCGGGATATTCTGAACTGCGGATATGAGCGCTCCCAACACAATAATCATGAGAGCGCCGAGTGCCCATCGAGTGAAACTCACTCGAATATCAGGTTTAATCGTTATTCGACGCCAGATCGCATAAATAACCATCACATAAATGAAATGAGCTATGAAAATGGGATAACCGGAAATCAGAAGCTGTCCGACACAAAAAGCTCCGATGCCGGCATTGTATAATTTTCCATCCTTGCAGAATCTATCGTAGAAAAGGAGGATTGCGGGAATCCAGACCAAAGTAGCCACTTCGGGTATATAAAGATAAGTCAACCATCCGCTCAGAAAATAAGCCATCGTACCGAATAGCGATCCAAAAATGCTGATTCCAAAATTCCTCAAAAACCAATAGAAAAAGAGAGTGCCGAATATCGCCAAAAGGAAAGAATAAGCAGTGAGAATAAGTTCCCCGGGCCATAGAAGAGCTATCGCGAATGGAATATGAAATAACGGGACAAGGTGATTCGCATATAATGGACATCCGCAAAACGAATATGGATTCCAGTGAGGGAATCGCCCAGCCTGAATCTCCTTTTTCACAAGTTGAAACCACACATCGTATTCGAGTTCGGGATCATAACTGATTGTCTTGATTTCCGATGGAGTGTATGACGCGCGCCATGGATAATAGCTTTTCCACCCGTCAGTTAGGATTTGTCGTCCGGCAAATAGAAACGGCGCAAAGCGGATTATAATCACAAGCAGGATTATTGCGATTGCGATTATGTCGCCACGATTTTTCATAAGGAATTCCTAATGTATTTATCGTAGCATTTTCCAATCCAAATAATGAAATAAAATGGACATTCCAAAGCTAACTACCGGGATTGCGGACATCCTTGTCCGCAATACCGGAAATCCCGGGGAAAATGCGGACAAGGATGTCCGCGATCCCAGTGGGCAATATCTAATCTTCAATTATTTCAACGTTAGCGCGGGGGACAACAAAATCTTTACCGTCATCAAATTCCACTTTCAAAACGCGTACCTTCGCTTCGGATTCAACCACCTGAAGGTCGGTCGGAAGCTCTTTCACTTTCCCGATTCTGCCAAAGAAAGGCTCGCGGATAATTCGTATCAGGTCGCCAATCGCCATGCCGCCTCGCTCGCTGTCTGCGCTCTCGATAGACATCTCAACTTTCTGATCCCACGGAATTATTATCTCAGGACGGATTACGCCTGCACGAATCTGTGTCGCGCCATTAATACTCGCTTTGCTTCCCTCACGACTTTTCAACAGGTTAAATGTTTTATCAGCCATTGAAATATCGCCAAAACCCTCAGTTACTACCATCGTAAGGCCTATGTCCTCTGTGCCGGTAATCGCGACACCGATATCGGTTCCAAGAAGTTTTCGGAGGTCTGAATCGCTTAAACCGCCTGAAATAATCCCTTTTGCGCCATTCTTTAGAGCGGCTTCAAAACCCTCATATGTGATAAGGCTTCCACCTATAATGATTTTGCCTTTGACATCCGGAGTTATTTTATCGGCTTTAAGAATCTCTTTGGGACTCGACGCTATAACTTTTATCTCGCCCCATGTCTCACCGCCCACACCAAAAATCCCCTGAATGAAAGTGCAGATTGTCTCCATCACTACGCCTTCATTCGGGATTATCTCAACGACCTTTCCATCAATATACGCGCATATCTGGACAGGCTGGGGTGGTTCCCTCAATAGAACCTGCCCCGTGATTTCGCTTATTTTCTCAACTGTGCCATCGATGGGGCTTTTAACTTTAGTCTGGAGGAATTTCAAGCCGAATAGAGGTTTTGTCTGCGCGATAACTTCACCTTTCCTGACTGCATCGCCCTCCTTCTTAGCCATCAATTCATGAACTTCCTCTTTCTCGCATCCGAGCAGATGAACAGCGTTAATAAGTTCAACTTTGCCCGGGAGCACCGTTCTCGCGACAACCACTTCGCTTGTGAGCTGATCGCCAACCTTCACTATTACCTGGCCTTTGAGGGGAAGCACTCGCTCCTTTCGGAATATAGTCGCGCGCGTGACTCGTAATCCCGGTGTATATGCATGCGCCATTACCTGCTACCTCCTCTTTGGGGATAGCAGTTAAGCACCGCATTCCAGCTTTGAATCTGTTGGATTCGTTTAGCCCTGTCCGGATTAGTCTGAAGCGGACGACCTCGTCCATCCATAACTATCCCAACGACTCCCCCTCGAATAACACGATTCTTCACGATTTTGCCGTAACCCTCCGCGGCATCGAAATGACGTGTTGGATGCATCTCTATCTTAGCCTCCATTGGAAGCTTGTTCTCATCGAGTCCTAATTTGTGAAGTTTTAATTCCCCATAATTGAGTATCTCATCGATTATCGAACCGTCAGGCATTTCGATCCTGTAATTCATGACCTTGTCGCCTTCTCTTGCGTTCCCAACAGGTGCCACACATGTGCCAAGGTAAATGATGCAATCTCTTTCAAAAACCTCTGTAGCTGCTTTTTCGCTTATTTTCGTGAGGACACCAAGATGCGGCATCATGAAAATCGAATCCACTGTCATGTATGTAATACATTCCGGCTGGAAAGCATCGATCATCATCAGCATTGCCTGCTGTCTTCGCGGAGCATGCGATAAGACGCCACCCGAACCAACGAGCATGTCCAGCTTTCTCATGTTAATAAGCGTTTCACCTGATGCCGACTGTTCGAACGCATCGGAGATACCGCGCTCCTGCTGAACGCCCTTCAAACCGACAGCGAGAAGCTTATGCTGGTCAAAAGCAAGTCTTAAAGCCTCGCGCGCCAAACCTTGCTCGATTAAAAGCTCATCAAGCTCTTGAGGAATGGTGGTCGGACGAATCATCTTGTTCTTTATCCGATTGCGTAAATTTTGCTCATCGATATCGAACGGAACCCATCGCATAACATTGGGAAGAGTTGCTTCGGCAAGAACATTTGAAACCGAATAACTCAATCCGAGGTTCGCGCTGACTGTGCGGTTGAATACTTTATCGTAACATGAGAAAACATCGGTTGTGGCGCCGCCGATATCGACTCCTATAACATTTATTTTCAGCTTTTCAGAGATAGTTTGAATTATCAAACCAACCGCAGCGGGAGTAGGCATAATCTCAGCGCTTGTCCATGACATCAGTTTTTTGTATCCCGGAGCCTGAGCCATTACATGTTCAAGGAACTGCTCCTGAATTTTCAACCGAGCCGGCATCAGATTCTCGCGTTCAAGCACCGGTCTTATATTATCAGTGATAACAAGAGCCATCTTGTCGCCGAGCTCCCTCTTAACATCCTCTCTCGCTTCAATGTTACCTGCAAAGATAATGGGGAGTTTGTAGCTGATTCCAAGACGGGGTTTGGGATCAGCAGCTGCAATAACCACGGCGAGTTCAGCAACATGACTTATCGTGCCGCCATCGGTTCCGCCGGAAAGGAGAATCATATCCGGACGAAGATGCCTTATTCTCTCGATTTTTTCATGTGGAAGCCTTTTATCATTCGATGCGAGAACATCCATTACGATAGCTCCCGCACCGAGAGCCGCACGTTGAGCGCTTTCAGCGGTCATTGACTTGACCGCTCCCGCTACCATCATCTGAAGTCCCCCACCCGCTGATGATGTCGAGATATAGGCATCGACCCCGGTATTTCCCTGCGATGGCATTATTATCTTATCGCCTTCGAGGAATTTCCGTCCGCTTAAATCCTCGATTTCCTGTATCGAATTCAGGACACCTTTGGTAACATCCTCGAACGGCGCTTCAACAGTTGTCGGAGCTTCGCCTCTATAGGTCTGACGATACACATCGTCTTTCTTCTCGATCAAAATTGCCTTGGTGGTTGTCGAGCCGCAATCGGTCGCGAGGATTACATCAAGTTTAACAGGTTTCTCCGGCATTTCCTTTTTGATGCTTCTCCAAACCTTGAAATAATCTAAAAAAACATAACTAATGCTCGGACTTTATTAAATCCGACAGCATATAGTTATAGGTTCAATCGGAAAAACCGACTGAAAACCAAAACCGCGATTATATCATACAAATTCGTTACTGTCAGGGAATTATGAGCTTTATAGATTGTTTCAGACTATGTATAATTAAGAGGATTTTGATACTTGGAAGGTGAATTGATTGATGAAAGCACCAAACCACTCATATATATACGTTGATTGGCAAATCAGTTACTTTGAGGTTTCCCTCTCTTATGAGGATTGGCAGGAAAACCGTTCATGGGTAGCCAGGTGTCCTGAATTACAGTTATCAGATTATGGGGAAACACAAAGAGAAGCGATTGATAATCTGATGGAAATGATAAAAGCGACTCTCTTCAGCGCAATTGAGAAAGAAATTCTAAGCCCAATGCTTCGAAAACTCGGATTTAAACGCAGCAGAGTCCCCATCCCCAAAAGAGAATATTATATTCTGGATCTCAAACAGTGTGAAAAATTCAAACCTTTGCCAAATTTCGGCGAGTATTTCCAGAAACCTCAAGTACTGGCACAACCTCATAAAACTCAAGTGCACTTATGAAAAAACCAAGTGGCAGCTCCAACCTTTTTCCTGTGAAACCCCATGTATTAGAAAAAACTTTTTTTAAATTGGGTTTTAAATTTGACCGTCAAAGAGGCTCGCACAGGATTTATTATCAAGTTAATAATCCTGTCCCAGTCGTTATTCCTTTTCATTCATCCAAAGATATTCCAGTACCAATAATACATGACAATCTTAAGCGAACAGGTATCTCGAAAGAAGAGTTTTTAAACGCCCTTTATGAAATTTTGAAGTAACCAACAATATTAGAATAAGACAAGTAGGTATCACTTCTTCTCACGCTTCTCTGTTACTCTCTGATTTTCGAGTGTTTCAATACTGTCAATCAATTTCTCCATGCCCTCTGATTTTTCCATAAGAAGGACGAAACGCTCATAGCTCGACGGATTTCCGAGCGTTGCCGCGATAATAAACGGTCGAAGCATGTACATCGCCTGCGATGCGAGAAACGAAAGGGGCTTGATCGATTCGAGAAAAAGCAGCGCGGGTGTTGCCATCCTGCGTTTTACAATTTGTCCCGCGACTCTTTCAATAAGCGCTATATCATCGGGATTGAACTCATCATCAGCGACTTTCATGCTGAATGCGTAACGCCATGCCGCTCGAAATCCTTTTTTCGGGAGACGCTCGGATTTGCGCGTTTTCTCTTCATCGGTTCCGCGCTCGATTTTGTCTTTATCTTCATAAAATGTCAGCGGCATGAAATGATTATTTAATCCTTCTTGCGAGATTTTCCCTTAAATAGATACCCCAAAAATGCAAACAGGTCTTTCCTCTCTACTGAAATGTTCTCTGAATTTTTGATAACCGCCTCCGGCATAACCTCTTTTAAAAAAGCCACAACCTTATCGCGGTTGCGATTGAATCGTATGAAATTCCCACGGAATGCATCGAGAGGAGATGGTGTTGAGAATGTCGAAAAATGAACTCCGACCGGGTTGATATAAAAATTCCTGAACTTACTCAATGGTTGCACATTGGCATATCCAAGAAATGTTATTGTGAGATATTTCTCATCTATTAGATATTTGATTGGTAAAAAATAACTCATCGTTGATAGGAAAAATACAAGGAACGCGAAAAATCCGAATCCGGGGATTCCTGTCACAAGAGCAAATAAAAGCGCACAGAAGAGGAGAAGAGCAATAGCGCCAAGTGATCTCGGAAAATCATCGACCACCGGATGCGCTTTCCATGATATTTGCCTGTTTTCCTTCATTGGTAGGTTATGAGTATAGCATACGCATCATGATGACTACCTTATTAAATGTTAGCTTGTTTGACAATCAAGACTACTTAGTTTAAATTTTAATTAATATATCATTTAAATTCTCGTACTTAAAAAGTGCAAAGCTGGGAGGTTGACATGGCTAGAAGAAAGATAGACAAAGACATTCGCCAGAATATTAAAGAAGCCCAGAAGATAATTCAAGAGGTTTCAAAAGCTGATGGTAATGAAGCTGAAACTCGAAGAAGAATTGAGAGAATCTTCAGCATAACCATGGGATATGACACTTTTAAACATGTAACCAGAGAACATGCAGTACAAGCAATGGGTGGTAGCGAATATTGCGACTATGCCCTTTTCGTTGAGGAAGGCAAAACCGACAAACCAAAGGTTATGGTTGAAATTAAAGCAGTTAACATTGATTTAGCCCAGAAGCATCTTAAACAAGTTTCTTCATATGCAATCAATAAAGGTTGCGAATGGGTATTGCTGACGAATGGAAGAGAATGGGAGCTACATCATGTTTCATTTGTGCAACCACCTCAAGTAAAGCTTATGGAAAAATGGAATCTCCTAAACGATGAAATAGCTGATTTAGTTGATAAATTCTATTTAGTGGGTTACAGAAATGTAAAGAAGGGTGGATTGGATGAACGTTGGTCTAAGATGAGTGTTCTTGACAGTGAAAATTTAATAAGAATTCTAGTTTCCGAGGAATCAATAAAGATGATTCGACGAGAATTGAAAAAAGTTACAGATATTCTTGTTTCACCAGAGGAAATAGTTGGAGCTATCAGAAGGCTCTTAAATGAAGATGCTATTGAGGAGATGGAATCTATTAAAATATCATTACCACCCCGTCAACGTAGAAGACGAAGAAGATTATCAGGAGAAACAGGACAACCAAATGAACATATGAGAAATTCACGTGACGAGGAATTTGATGAAACTAACAAATTAATTGAAGATAATCCTACATGAGACGAAATTTCAATAAAAACTCGAAGAGTTTAAATACTAATCCACGCAATACATTGAAATCGATTGATACATAGATTCACTGATATTTTTTGTGATTTGAATTATACTTCCTTTTTTTGTTCGCTTATTTTGCGTCAGATCACTAACTTCAAAATCCATTAATATCAACTTTTAAGTTTATCTCTAAATCCAACAAAAAATGCCGAGGGTCAGAATCGAACTGACCACACGTGGATTTTCAGTCCACTGCTCTACCAACTGAGCTACCTCGGCATTCACAAAAAAATTATATCACCATGGTTAAAAAAAAGGGGACAGGCACATTTTTTCCATAATATCAGTAAATACCCGATTTTATGTAATGAAAAAATGAGCCAGTCCCCTTTTTTTTAATTTCAAGATGGCGGGCGCGAAGGGATTCGAACCCTCGACCTCCGGCGTGACAGGCCAGCATCCTAAGCCACTAGACCACGCGCCCATACAAGCAACTCGATATTTTATAACGATTACGACAATCGAGCAATATGACAATTTTTTATCCCTGCATCCATTCAAGGCTCTTCGAAAGCGGATGCAGGGGCATATAATTAAAATCAAATAGCCCCAAGGGGATTTGAACCCCTGTTGCCACCTTGAAAGAGTGGTGTCCTAGTCCAAACTAGACGATAGGGCCCATGCAAAATAGGCCGTACAAGAATCGAACTTGTGACCCCTTGATTAAAAGTCAAGTGCTCTTCCAACTGAGCTAACGGCCCCCGATATATTTTCAAAGTCCATCGTGGTTGTTATCAAACCACAAACTTTTAATTTACCATTTAAATCGAATTATTACAACCTTTATAACAAAGAAAACCAAAATCCCCATTCTCAATTTCGCTCTTCCGTATAAAAATGGGGACAGTCCACGATTACGACTTCAAGTTTATTTTCACTTATTTACTCATTCAAAACCACACGCGATTATTTTCTATTTGCATGGATTGTCCCCATTTTTTCACAGTACTATCGCGATGCCGGATTATATATTTTCCTTGCAATTTGATAATATAGACACACTTGAGTATGCGGGAAAATCAAAAAGAAAGAAAAAATCCGAATCGAAAATTCGCCACTGGGGCAATAATACTTGCCTTAGTCACTTTTGTTGCTTATGTTCGAACATTATGTCCCACAGTATTTGTCGGGGATTCAGGTGAGCTGATTGCCGCATCGTGGACAATGGGAATCCCCCACTCTCCCGGTTACCCTCTCTATACATTCATCGGATATTTCTTCTCACACCTGCCGATTGCGGATAATCCCGCTGTTCGAATGAACTTCATGACCGCTTTGTTCGGAGTTCTAAGCGTAATCGTGCTTTTTCGTCTGATTTCTATCATCTGCGGTGAGTATCTTTTTTCGTTTTTCGCATCCTTGATTTTCGCTTTCAGCCTGACTGTATGGTCGCAGTCGGTAACTGCTGAGGTTTACACGCTCAACAATCTGATTGTCTGCATTGCGGTGCTATATATAATCCTCGCATCGATGCACGAGAAAAAATCCTATCTTTATCTCGCATCATTTTTTTCCGGACTCGCTCTAACAACTCACCAGACATCGCTATTGATACTTCCAGCCTCAATCTGGCTTCTGATTAAAACCAAACGGTTGCCTATAAAGGGTGCTGCAATCACATGGATAAAAACATTCGTTTTTTATATCCTCGGAATAGCATTCTATATCTACCTCCCAATTGCTACGAGTCGTAATCCGGCGATGAACTGGGGTAATCCATCAACTTTCCGTAATTTCATGCAGATGGTTTTCGCGCCGGCTTTCACCCAGGTGAACGAAGGTTCTTTTTTTAATCACCTTCTATATCTCATCCAGATAATTTTCCGAGAGCTGAATCCGATAGGCGCGATACTTGCTCTAATCGGGATTTGGGCAGCATCGAAGAAATCATCAAATCCACAAATCAAAGCGGTTACCTGGATTGTTCTAACATACATCATCTTCTTCCTCATGACTCTTCGACCGATTTCCATCAACCTCTACAAGCTTGATGTTTACTATCTGCCGGTCATTATGCTCTTAACAATCCTTACGGTAAAAGGCGCTTCATATATTTTCGAATATATCGAACGACGAAAAGCAATTCCAACAGGCATTTTAATGTCGATCATAGGGATTGTGCTCGTGATTGCATCCGTGTGGAGTCTTACCGGTAATTATAATAAGGTGGATAAAAGCGATAACAGGCTTGCCGAATGGTACGGAACTGAGCTACTCGAATCCTGCGATAGAGACTCGATTCTCTTATGCAACTTTGATGACCTTTTCATCCTTTTCTATCTTCAGAAAGTCATGGAAGTCAGACCAGATATCAAAGTCGTCCTTGTGCATTTCCCGGTTCGCGGTGAGAAAGCCTTTTGGAAAAAGTGGCTTTATGATGAGCTTATCAGGGATATGAATATTAAGACAGGCAAAACGGAAAACCTGTTTTTCAAATCAAGCAAGGTCGAGGATGTTATCGAGACATTCATCGATGAGAATATCCAATCAAGACCTGTCTTCATTAGTTTCTATAATATACCTCCTCTTGAATTCAAGGAGATGGATTACCGTTTCGAGCCTTTCAAATTCTGCTATCGAGCAAGCAAGGAAGGGCAAAATATAGAAGTGCTTGATTCCAATTATGAGTATTTTCAAAATAATTTCAGGGAGGAATTTTTCAATGATTTATTCAAAGAACATCATAATGTGGAAGAGGATTTCATACTCGTAAGGTGCAACGATATTTTCAGATTCAATGCCGCTCTTTTTTACGAGCTCAATGACCTGCAAAAATCTCTTTACTTCATGAAATTATCAACTGCGGTCAATCCTCTCGCTCCTGAGAACTGGGCATTCAAAGCAAGAATCGAGGAGGCGCTTGGCGATATCGATGCTGCGCTCGGATCGATCGAAAAAATTATCCAATATGAGATGAATTTCACACAGGATATAAATACAACAATTATCGACTGGCGATACGAGCAGGCGAAGATTCTTCACAAAGCCGGTAGAAATCTGGAAGCTGCCGATATATTAAATCAATATTACAAATTAGACCCGCGAAAACTGGAGAGCATTAAAGACCTGGCAAAAGAAATAGAAAGCGCCCTTGCCGACCAAAACAACCAAATGTAGGGGCGAATCCTTGTATTCGCCCTCTTGCCTCTTGCTCTCTTCCTCCCCCCTCACCTCCTCATCCTTCGTCCTTACCTAGCCCCACTCTATTCAATATAGAAACGGATGATCACAAGAATCATCCCTACAAACCATCTATCCAAGATTCCTCGCCACCAAGATGAAATTCCATTATCCCATCTGGCTCACCATCAGAAACTGTTTTGAGTTTCATTATCTTGTTAATTTTTACAATGTCAGCGACTGAGTTTCGATTGCGGTCATATAAATCTTTTCCTGTCTCATCCTCGCCACCGAGAAGTCCGAGAAAATAAGCATCGGGGTAGCCATCGCCTGTGAGATCGAATGACCGATAAACAAACGCTCCCGGAAGGTAATATTGACGCCCCGATTCATAACCGACTTTGATTAACCTGTAATCCTGAAACCTGTAGGATGATTCCAGCGCAGGATCAGAGAGGATATTCGCCATCTTAACCCCTCGAAAACCGAACCGGGGATCTTCTCGAACCGTAAAATACCAGGTGTTTCGCATTTCTACATATTGTGGCGACTTTCTTCCGAAAAATAGCGATACCCATCCGGGAGAACGACGCGGCACAAAAAAAGACCTTTCGAGATTAAGGGGATTCCTCGGATAATTCCGAATGCAATCCTCAGCGAGAAGCGGATCGATTATTCCATGCCCGGATTTTATCCATGATAGCCTGTCTCCGCCATATATATACGATGGATAATGCCCTTTTTTCTCCTTGTACTTTTCAAGCGCATTAACTATCTCCACGAAATTGTATTTTGCTTCAGGATAAAATTGATCGGTCCCTTTTTGAGGAATGCCTATGGCGTATGGTACCCACGCTATTACAAAGCTCAAGACAAGGCATGAGAGAAAGTTAACAAGAACAACCGCGCTGAAAACTTTCTTGAACGGGCTTTTGGGAAGAGCAAAAACCGCCATGGGGAACTCAACAACCAGAAGTGCGAGGAAAAAATCGCGTACAGACCAGTTGAAAATGAATGACCAGTAATCGAGGAGTGTCCCGACAATGGAAAATGCGCCGAGTGTCGATAACGAATAGAGATTCAGAAGAAACATCCTGACGAAAATGCTCGACCAGGAAATTCTGTAGAAAAACCTGAATCCTATGGATTCAACAAGGATAATCCATGCGAATCCCAAAACTATTGGATTATATAAATATTCGAACATGATTTATAAATATTTTTTCTCATGAAACAGATCTCTAATTCGCGCTTCCAGATTCGTATTGCGCTGTCCGACATCATCGCGCGATATTGCTATATTCAATGCCCGTTTTGATCCAACAATTACGACAAGCCTTTTCGCGCGCGTGATGCCCGTGTATAACAGGTTCCGTCGCAACATCATGTAATGCTGAGTAAGAATCGGCATGATAACAACAGGATATTCGCTTCCCTGTGATTTATGTATCGTGACAGCGTAAGCATGCTGGATTTCATCAAGCTCGTTCATTTTATATTGCAGCAACCTGTCGAACATGATTCCAACCTCTCCTCTATCCGAATCGATTCTCTCCACGAAACCGACATCGCCGTTGAATACTTCTTTCTCATAATTATTTTTAATCTGCATCACCCTATCGCCGATTCGAAAAGAACGCCCAAAAGAATCCACAGTATCTTTTTTCCCTCTCGATGGATTAAGCGTATCCTGCAAGACACGATTGAGATTTCTCGCGCCAGCCGAGCCATTATGCATCGGACTGAGCACCTGGATATCTCGTATAGGGTCCACCTCCGATGAGAATTTATTTTCGATGATATCAACAATTTTATTCGCCGCGCTATCCGGGTCTTCCTCGAAAATAAAACGGAAATCGTGAACCATATCACCCTGGGGCGATATGAGAATCCACTTGCCGGAGTTGATTCGATGCGCGTTGACGACAATCATGCTTTTTTCAGCCTGACGGAAAATCTGGGTCAGGTTAATAGAATCTATTTCACGTATGGAAAGAAGATTCGCGAGGACATTACCCGGACCCACGCTCGGAAGCTGGTCAGGATCGCCAACAAAAAGAACCTGCATCCCGACCGGAACAGCTTTAAGCAAATGATGGAACAGGATGATATCAACCATGCTCGCTTCATCGATTATCAGAAGGTCTCCATCGAGCGGATTATGCTCGTTCCTCTGGAATCCCCCCGGGATTTTCGGATGGTATTCCAGGAGCCTGTGAATCGTGTATGCCGGTCTGCCGGTCGTTTCCTCAAGGCGTTTGGCGGCGCGTCCAGTGGGACAAGCAAGGAGGACTCGCTTTTTGATTCGCTCGCACGCTCGAACGAGAAAATGCATAGCCGTCGATTTACCGGTTCCGGGACCGCCAGTCAATATCATGAATGGTGAGTTGATTGCAAGAACTATTGCATTACGCTGGTCCTCATTCAATTTGTACCCGGCACGATTTTCATCCTCCTCGATTAATTTCACGATTTCCCTTTCGTCAACCTGCTTTGGGGGTGAAGCTAAAATCTTGGCTACTCGTCGCGCAGATTGGCTTTCCGCGACATAATACGCGGGAAGATAAATCGCTTCACCATCCCTTCGCAACTCCTCCCGCTCGATCATGGCATCCACAATCTCAACCACATTTTCAGTTGGCAGGTTAATCAGCTCACCGCCGCGTTCTAAAATCGATGGGAAATCGAGGAAGCAATGTCCTTCATTGAGAGCATTGGAGAGTATGTATTTTATCGCGCCCTCAAGGCGACGAGGGTCATTTAAGGGAACACCAAGCTTTTGAGCTACAACATCTGCCTTTTTAAAACCGATTCCAAAAATATCATCCGCGAGACGATACGGATTATCCTTCAACTGGTTTAATGAGTTGTCGCCATATTCTTTGATTATCTTCATTGAGGTAGCAGGCGAAATCGCATGCTCCTGGAGGAACATCATAACCTCACGAGCGAGTTTGTTCTCTTTCCAGCTCTTGATGATGTCCCCCCCTTTCTTTTTACCAACACCTTTAACCTCCATAACTCTCTCAGGAGTTTTATCAAGGATTTCAAGCGTTTTGCCCTTGAAATGATTCACGATTTTGCGCGCATAACCCGGACCAATCCCGTAAATAACACCGCTTGCGAGATATGCCTCGATCCCGCTCAAACTCGGTGCACTTAATGTTTTATACATCTCCACTTTTAATTGGCGACCGTATTTCTGATGAACCTCCCAAACACCCTCAATCTCGATGCACTCATCAATTTTCAGACCGGGCATAGTTCCTACAATCGTTATCGATAAACCCTCTTCATCAGGCATCAGACGTGCGATAACATAACCATTTTCCTTATTCTGATAGGTTATGTGTTCCACCCTACCCTTCAGGTGAACTTTCTTGGAACCGGATGTTTGATCAGGATAGTTCAATAGAATCCCAAAGTCAGATTAATGCTTATTAATCGAATTTGAGTATATCAATCTTGTGAAATTACGGCAATCCTGAGAAAAAAACGGGGACAGTCCCAACTCAACAAATCGCATATATTGAGACAATAAGAAAAATACGAATCGACAATCGAGTATTTTAACTAAAGCTGTGTGGACTGCCCCCGTTTTTTAAACTTGCGGATTAAATCATATTAGAATATCATTAAACAGATTAGATTTGATGCGGCTTGACGTTTAATCGCGCCAGGTCGATATACAATTTTGAGCGCAAAAAACGAACAGGCGGTAAACCACAATACCCCGTGCAAGGATAAGAAAGATTCTCATAGCGAACCGCGGCGAGATAGCAGTCCGGATAATCCGGGCATGCCACGAGATGGGTATAAAAGCCGTTGCAGTTTACTCCGATGTCGATGCCTGCTCCTTGCATGTCCGTCTCGCTGATGAAGCACGCCATATAGGACCCTCACTATCGAGCGAATCATATCTCGTGGTGGATAAGATAATCGAAGCGGCTCTTGAAACCAGCGCGGATGCAATCCATCCCGGATACGGATTTCTCGCAGAAAATCCCGCTCTCGCGCGCTCTTGTATCGTCAATGATATTAAGTTTATCGGTCCACCGCCGGAAGTGCTGCATGCGATGGGAGAAAAAACTATCGCAAAGCGAATGATGACCAAAATCGGAATTCCCGTCATTCCGGGTATCGATAATCCCGTGGAATCCGCAGCTGAAGCGAGAGGTATCGCTCAGCAGTTTGGTTACCCGATTATATTGAAAGCATCCATGGGCGGTGGCGGACTTGGTATGAGGATTGTACGTAATGAATGGGAGATCGAAAGCGCATTCCGAAGCGCCCAGTCGGAGGCTCTCGCCGCTTTTGGTTCGGATTCTGTCTTTATGGAGAAGTATATAGGACAACCTCGCCATATCGAGTTCCAGATTCTCGCCGATTCTCTTGGTAATGTCATTCATCTGGGAGAGCGAGATTGCACCATTCAACGCCGTCACCAGAAACTGCTTGAGGAATCTCCAAGTCCTGTAATGGACGAAAAATTAAGGCACGAAATGGGTGAAGCCTCTATTGAAGCGGCAAAGACCACCGGCTATCAATCCGCAGGTACCGTTGAGTTCCTGCTTGATGAGAACAGGAAATTCTATTTCATGGAGATGAATGCGCGAATCCAGGTGGAACACCCAGTGACGGAGATGGTTACAGGTATAGACCTTATTAAAGAACAAATTCGCATAGCTCAAGGTGAAAAGCTCAGTATCGATCAAAAAGACATAAAGCCAAATGGCTGGGCGATTGAATGCAGGATTAATGCCGAGGACCCATTTAAAGGGTTTATACCAAATCCGGGACGAATCGAATCCATACGATTTCCATTGGGTCCCGGAATCCGTGTCGATACAGCAGTTTTCGATGGTTATGAGATTCCAAGGCAGTACGATTCTCTTATCGCGAAAGTAATAGCTCACGATAAAGACCGAAAATCAGCCATAACGAAAATGGAATGCGCTCTCACCGAGATGAAAATTAAAGGGATTAAATCCACCAAAGAGTTCCATCTTGCCTTGATTCGAAACCGCAACTTCAGAAAATCGCAGTACGATACTTATTTTGTCGAGAAGAACATTGATAATCTCAGGGATGATTTAAAGATGGAATCAAAAATGGCTGCCATCGCTTCCGTTATCGATGTTTTCCTTTACACTCAACGAATCAGCACAAAGAAAAATGATTTTGACGGAAGTCGCGAGGGGGCAACAAAAAGTACCTGGAAACTAAGCTCGCGCCTGAAAACAAAAAAGAAAAAATAATTTCTAAAAAGTACTGAAATCCTGTAATTCACGATATCCATATGAAATTCACAGTACTGATAAACGATGAAAAATACGAGATCGAAGTCTCGAAACAACATCATGAGATAGTTCCGACAAAGGTGAGAATTAATGGTGAGGAAATCCCCATTCGTGTCAGCAATGAATGGGACCATGAGTTTCCTAAAACCATAATAATCGATAACACGCCTTATGAGGCTGAGTTCGAGTATGGAGAGGATGGATTTCCTAAAAGAATCTGGTTGAACGGTTCACCAGGCGATGTACGTGTCGATTTCCTCGGGAAGGAAAAATTATCAAAGCTCAAAGGACCCGCGTACTACATGGAGGAGGCAGCAAGCGCGATTATATGTCCGATGCCCGGTAAAATAGTCAAAATGCTCGTTAAAGAGAACCAGGTTATTAAAGCTGGAAGCCTGTGCATTGTACTTGAAGCCATGAAAATGGAAAATGAGCTGGAAGCTCCATGTGATGCCATTGTAAAAAAAATATACGTGAAAGAAGGGGATTCCGTTGAAATCGACCAGATTCTCATTTCATTCGTTGACCGGGATGAAATTCCTTATTAATCCACTATTGCTCGTACGGCGCTTTACAGTTAAAATTATTAAAGTAAAGAGGATAAAATGTTAACTAAATATAAAGCAGGATGTCTGCGGGGAGGTCATTATGGTTGAAACTTCAACCGATTTTGAAGGTTCAATCCCAGTCGTTTCAGTTATGGGATCAATAACATCGCTTATTCCAGCGCCGATGCCTGGAGTAAAAGAGCTTCTTTTTGGGGGATACAAGAAGATTATCATGGATGCTTCAGGCATTACTTATATCAATGCCTCAGGTCTCGCCAGCATCATCAACACACACAGGTATTGCCACAAACAAGGCGTTCACCTTGTAATAGCTCGTCCGAGAATAGGTGTGATGAAAACCATCAGGATAGCTAAAGCTAATGTCTTCATACCGATTTACGATAGTGTCGCAAGCGCGGTGAAAGATATCCAATATCATACCGGACCATCCACGCGCGGTGGTAAATCAAGGGAAGGCATTCTCGTATTGCAGAAGAACCTGCCGATTGGTGCGGACCTTGAAGCTATTCTCTTTGAGGCAAAACAGCATGTCAATTACGATATTGACACAAAAACCGACATTAATGACGCCACCCAGGCTTTAAACGATAATAAATACGAACTTGTGATTTTCGATGTCAACCTTGAAATGAAGGACGCTGAATCGCTTCTCGCCGGAAGAGCGATGAAACCGGAATTGTCCGCGATTCCTTTTGCAGTAGTTACTCCGCATGCCCGCTACGAACAAGCCTTTGAGTTCATTTTAAGCGGCGCTGATGATTTCATGCCGCATCCTTTTGACGAATTCGAGACCCCCACAAGGATTAGAGCTTTAATGAGTTTGTTCTACCTTGCGAAAGCCGATGCATCAGGTGGTCAAGTAAGCGGATTGAGACTTTCACGAGCCATCAAAAGCTCAGAACCTCATAGCGGCGAAGGCGGTAGTAGTGGTGGTGGAAGACGCGGAGGATAATTCAAAACGGATACAAAACGGGGTCTGTCCCTGTAAATAAATATCCATTTATTGTCGTACATAATGAGAATATTAATGACATTTAACATGAAGTCGTTATCGTGGATTGTCCCCGTTTTTATCCTGGAAACTAAAACAGGAGCGAGATTACCCGCTCCTGCTGTTTTCCTTTAAACGATCTACGCCTTTTATCTTTAGCTCTTCATTCTGATATAAATATTATAGCTGCCGCTTTCTTCCTTGGCGTACGCCGCGACTACTTTTCCTGTGAATCTATCAATCCGTACATGGCTATATGCGCAGGAACCGCTTCCAAGAACTTCCTCAGCGCTGAAGGTAATGCCTCCATCCGGAGATTCCACATAATGTATTTCTCCATTGATGTCGAATAGAATCGAAATCTTTGAATCCTTGACGCTAATTGATGAAAATCCCGGACCTGCGAGAGCATCCGTTATCGTATATATGACCGTCGAAGTAGGAGGTAAAGTATCGTAATTGAAATATTCAAGACTGTATTCAGTGCCGTCGAAAACCGTTATTAAACCATAGAAAGGCCCATCCGATTCCGGTGCGATTGCAGGTTCAATCAGCGTATCGGTTCCAGTACGAACTGCATTTTTATGCCACCCGACATCGTACCAGGCGTAATCAAGCTGAGTATCCTCATGTACATAGAAGAATTTCGGTGTTGGAACATTCTGCACAAAACCGTCATTCACAGAATAAATAACTGCGTAGAAGCTCTCAATGGGGTCATGATTCCAGGATGAAATATCATATGGAGCCACGCTTCTGAATCCCAGAGCTGAATAATAATCGCCAAGCATGTCATATAGATATCCGTTGGAATCGATACCAAAATCGCAGGAATACGGAGGAGCGGTCATTCCGTGGTAGCTTGTGCTGACCGGCGTCTCCCATCCAGCCGCAGCCAATTTGCTGAGACTAATATATTTTGAATCCGAGGTCTGATACTGCGCATAAATGCTTTCGTCAAGGCCCTCCACTGCATGCATAGTATCAATATTGGCATAAGTTCCAATTGTCCATGGCCCATTCCAGCTCAAGCCGTCATCATTGGAGTACTTTGATAATGCGCTGGTTCCATCGGAGTAGATAATCCAGTAATCATCCTTGCGCAGAACAATCCGAGGAAGAATTTCATTGGTATTATTGCCGGCAACTAATATCGGATCGCTCCAGCCGGTAACATCAGGATAAACATGAATGGTGGTTTTGTTATAAAGGGGATAGGCAAACTTGACATCATAAGCGGCGATCCAGGCTTCATAATCTCCAACTGGTGCGTTGCCTGAATTGGTTATCGTTGCATTCCAGAGGATTGTATCCTCACGGACAAAATCCACATCCCCGCCGGTAACAGGATTCCCTTCGAGTATCACATGGTGCGCGGTTATATCCTGCCAATCCGCAACTTCGCAGAATATTTCAAGCGAACCGCTCGATTTGTAAAGAGCGCCAACCTGAGCGATATTGAAAATGTCATACGGTTCAGGCGCATTACTGGGCCATGCTGCCGTTATTAAATACGAAATATTGAAATCGCTTGGGAAATATATCTCATAAATTTCCGATTTTATGTACTGGCTTGGATCAGCATATTTCCCCCAAAATTTCCGGTTCGCTTCATCCTTTGCGAATGCTCTGAAAGGATTCGCTACAGGTGGCACATTTTTATCGAAAAGCTTGGTGTAATCATCGGCGTTTAATAGCTTCTTCGCGCCGAGATTAGTCAAAATGCCTCTGACATCATAAACATCAAGGCTAGTCGGATTCTTAATCGTTACCTTTATTGTCAAAACTCTCGTCGTTGGATTCCAGCTTAACACCTGGAATGAAATATTTTTTGGCACTATGAGAGGCGTGATATTGTGATGAGCTTCCAACTGCCTGTCAGGAGCAACTTCCAACATATCGGAAACGCCATCCCAGCTTAGGTTAAAAGCACCGAGAATCATCGGTTCGGAATATGGCGATATCTCCTCTTGAGTGGGTGAAGTAAGCTGATTACCACTTGAACACCCAAAGGCAAAAAATACTGCTAAAAACGCAATACAAAAAAGATAAATGGTCCGCATGACTCATACCTCCAAAAAGGTTTCCGGGGATTCCGGCTATTAAGTTGATTTGAAATAAAATCCTCCTGTACATAAAATTATATGGCTTTTTTCCTTGAAAATCTATTTCTTTACTCTAAAATTAACTGCATTTTTTCTTATTCTCAGGGATTTTGCTAAACAAATAAGATTGAAAGAGCTTATGTTATAATCAAATTGAAGTCACAACATGGCAATTTTCGTGTGCCCTCTGGAGGCGATTTTATGTGGGATTATACCGATAAAGTTTTAGACCATTTTTATAATCCCAGAAACATGGGCGAGATAAAGGACGCTAACGGAATCGGCGAGGTCGGCTCTATCGCCTGCGGTGACATGCTGAAACTATTTATAAAGGTGGATGAAAAAGGCATTATCACGGATGCGAAATTCAAGACATTCGGATGCGGCAGTGCTATAGCATCAGCAAGCGCTCTCACCGAAATGATAATCGGAAAAACAATTGAAGATGCCAAAAAGGTGACGAACGAACAGATTGCGGAATACCTTGGAGGACTTCCCCGCGCGAAAATGCATTGCAGCGTACTCGGACACGAGGCTCTCGAAGCCGCAATTCGAGATTACGAGGGTGATAAAACCGGCGTACAACCTGAGGAAGAAGAGGGAAAAATAGTCTGCAAATGCTTTGGTATTACAGACGCGAAAATCAAGCGCGTTGCTCTCGAAAATAACCTGAGGACCGTGGAGGACGTAACAAATTTCACCAAGGCTGGTGGTGCTTGCGGTTCATGTATTCCGGAAATTGAGGATATCCTTTATGAACTCTGGAAAGATGAACCTGCACCAAAAGAAAAAATCGCTACTGCGAGGATTGAGAAGCCCAAAATGACAAACCTGCAGAAAATCAACATGATCCAGGAAACTATCGAAAGGGAAATAAGACCTCAGCTGAAGAAAGACGGTGGGGATATTGAAATAATCGATATTGAAGGTAATACAGTCAAAGTAGCCTTCAGAGGACACTGCACTGGATGCATGTCATCGCAAATAACGCTTAAACATTTCATCGAGGCAAAATTAAGAGAATTTGTATCCCCCGAAATAGAAGTCGTTGAGATAAAACAAACATGAGGATACACAACAAGCCGGAGAAAATGATGGAAAAGGAAACATCCAAGAGAATCGTATACGTCGATAACAACGCCACAACATCAATTGCGTCTGAGGTTCGCGATGCAATGATGCCTTATTTCAATGATAAATACGCGAATCCATCAAGCATGCACACCTTCGGTGGATGTCTCTCGAAGGATATCGAAGCGGCGAGAGAGAAAGTCGCTCGCATAATTGGAGCATCTACCCAGGAAATCGTATTCACATCATGCGGCACGGAAAGCGATAATGCTGCAATTTTCGGAACCCTCTCGAGCTATCCCGACAGGAAACATGTAATCACAACCCGGATCGAACATCCCGCCGTTTTAATCTGCGGCGAGTATCTACAGCGACACGGATACGATGTGACATTCCTAAGCGTTGATTCATACGGTCGGATCGATCCTGAAGAGCTTACAAAATCGATGCGAAAAGATACAGTCCTCGTTTCCATAATGTGGGCGAATAATGAAGTTGGTAATATCTATCCGATCGAAGAGCTTGGTCGCATTGTGAAGAGTTTCGACTCGGTTTTTCATGTCGATGCTGTTCAGGCGGCTGGAAAGATTCCCATAAACCTGAAAAATAGCTCTGTGGATTTGCTATCACTTTCCGGCCACAAGCTGCACGCCCCGAAAGGTGTTGGTGTTTTATATATCAAGCGCGGAACCCGGTTCAGACCATATATTATGGGTGGACACCAGGAACGCGGACGTCGAGCTGGAACAGAAAATGTCCCATATATTGTCGGACTGGGAGTCGCTTGCGAACTCGCAATGAAGAACATTAATGATGAAAACACAAGGGTTAAGTCGATGCGCGATTACCTCGAAAAGAGAATCCTCGATGAAATCCCCAGCGCATATCTTAATGGCGATCCCATCAACAGGCTTCCAAATACCACTAATATCTCGTTTGAATTTATCGAGGGCGAAGCGATACTTCTCATGCTCGACAGGGCTGGCATATGCGCATCGTCAGGAAGCGCTTGTACATCAGGCTCCCTTGAACCAAGCCATGTGCTCAGAGCGATGGGAGTCCCGTTCACACGCGCTCACGGATCAATTCGTTTCTCGCTCAGCAGATATAACACAATGGATGAGATGGATTATATTCTTGAGCATCTCAAACCGGCGGTTAAAAGATTGCGCGAGATGTCACCTGGCGTGGAATCATTTGCCAAATAAAAATAGCGGGGAAGGGAATCGAACCCTTGACATCACGGGTATGAGCCGTGTGCTCTAACCAGCTGAGCTACCCCGCCAGTAAGCAACAAAAGGGACGAAATTATACCGCCTTATAATGACACGGTCAATTACAGGATAATCCCAATATAAAATTATCATTATGCGTAAAAAATGGGGACAGTCCCTGGGGACTGTCCCCATTTTTCCATTTTTGCTCAACTATCTCAGCTTTTTAAAGCGGTGTTGACATCAATAAATGCCTGGATTAACTTTGAATTTATCATGTATGCCCCCTCTGCCATATCACTGACTTTCACATAATATCCTTTGCCTTCTACTTCATTACCCACGATTATTGCAATATCCTTGCATCCTTTTTTGCATTTTACCTCGATTTTCAGCGTATAATCCTCAAATCCGGTGACATCATCCCCAATCTCATATAATTCATCACCTGTGAGATATTCCTCAGGTCTGAACTCACGAAGCCTGTGGAAAAATTCCTCGAGTTTCTTCTGATCAACATCACCATTTGATGGCTTCAGTCTTTTCCACTGACCCGAATCATCCTGGTAAATACTCAAATTCGATGCACTTGGTTCGCGCACATCGATACTTTCTACCATTAAGGGACTACTCTGGAAAAGGCTTGTCTCCTTAAAATCAGTCATGCTCACTTTTAATTTATCGAGCATGCTTGCTTCTATTATGAAATCCTCATCAGGGAAAGTTGAAAATCGAGCGTAAAATCCGTTTGATTCAACATCTGTATCCCCGGCAAGCATTTCGATTGTCTCATTTTTATCCATGATTAAATCAACTTTTATTGGTGGATTATCAAGACCGTGGCTCTCCTCGGACGGCATCCTTCGATTAAGAAATTTTACAATCTCCATACGTTTCAACTGACCTATAAATCTCACAACTTTTGGATTCTGAGCGAGGAAATTTTCCGGTTCCGTTATATACCACGCAAATGTCTTTTTATCTTTTTCAAGTTTGAGATGCGAATCCGGGTATGTAAAAATAATCGTTACAACTGCATTTTCATCGAAATTAAGAGGATTCCTTGACCTGTAATGCTCGGGTTCATATATGAGCTTGTCCCGCAATTGGACAGCTGTTAACATCACCTCATTTTCACCTTTTTTCTTCGTATATAAATCCGATCCCGTAATTGATGTGTCCCCGATTACAAGATCAACAAGCACATTCCCCGCACGATATAGAGTCACGGTCTCCTTTTCGACATCAAGACCATATTCCGATAAATTCCCCACCTCTCCAGCTTTTAAAAGTCTGTGAACCGGATTTTCAAGTATACCCTTCAATAACTCATCCACAGCTTTCGGATCAGCAAGCGTAACTATCGGTTTCTCTATCTGCCAGTTGCCATCCTGACGAGCTATGCTTATAAGGGAACCGTTCTTCCCAAGTTCGACCCGATCCACTGCCTGAGTATCTACAAAATAGTATTCTCCAAGCGTGCCAAATACGCTTTTATCCTCTTCTTTCTCCTTTTTTTCAAAAAGGACAAAAAGAATCGCGAGGATTATTAAAAGCGGCACGAAAACCTTCGCGTATTTCATTTCGCGCACACCGCCGAAAAATAAAAATCGATTAAGTCCTCCTTATTATACTATCGGTCTTTTTTCCTGGCATTATATGGAGATGCATACCGGGATGCAGTGAGAAAAATAGGGACAGCCCTTCTTATTGTGAACTATCCCACATTCGTCCAAGATAAATATCGATTATGATACAAAAACGGGGTGCCGCCCACAATCGCGTTGGAATCAAGCTTCGGTCGCCATGGGACTTCATCGCGATTGTGGGTGATATAGATGATTCAGCTCCATGAAACACCCACAATCCACCTTCACCATTAATGTTGATTGGAAATAAGACAAAGGTGGATTGTGGGCGGCACCCATGTTAATCAATTATTGAAATCAAAAGGGGCAGACATACTAGTCTACCCCTGATTTGATTATTCATTATTGAATGCAAAGTTACATTAACGTCGCTTTAGCCATTTCGCGATTCCCAAACCCGCAATCAGTAACGGAATAAACAAGTTTATAAGCTGGACAGCTTTCGCTTGATTATTCTCCAAATCTATCCTGTGTTCGAGATTTATGGGAGTCCTCATCTCTATAAGACTCTCATCCTCATTCAACCAGTTTATTGAGTTGAATATGAAATCGAAATTACTGCCCTCTCCGAGATTCGCATCGGTAAGAAAATCAGCATCGCCAGCCACCATGAAGCGCGATTTGATCTCTCCGCTTTCACCCTCGGCTGGGAAATGCCTTGTCCCTACCGCGACAACAGCTAATGGTCCAATTGCATCAGTTTCCTTGTTGAGCTCCATAGTCTCAGCGCTTGTCTCGCCCCATGATTTATCGCTTGTCAAGGCAAGAGGTTCAACTTCAACTCCCTGAGGTGGAGGATCCTTGATTTTCAGCGATGTAGCTGTCGGTGTCACTATGCCCCCGGCGTATCCTTTTAACGCCTGCTGGTCGTCCATAAAACCGGATGTTATCGGATGATATATGTATTTTTTAATAATTGGAACCGTTTCATCCTGAAAATAGTTTTCAATCGGATCAATCACCATATCGGGAGGATTCTCGATACCCCAGGAGGCATATACCGCCGATAAGCCATCGGTCGCAAACGGTTCAAGGAATATGGCTATCGCTCCGCCTTTCTTCTCGAAATCCTGAAGCGCCTGAATCTCCTTCTCGTTGTATTGTCTCCCAGCTCCGATTATCAGAATAAGCGAGGCTTCATCAGGAATACCATTTTCACTCGCTATATCTACAGACCGGACAATGTAATTCTCTTTTTCAAGATTCGAAACGAATTTCGAAATAGAACGTCCGCCTTCACCATCCACATTGAACTCCCCGTGACCGGTTACAAGTCCGACCATCTTCTGCTCTGGACGAATCAATGCGAGAAGCCCCGCTGTCATGCTTCGCTCATCGAAGTCATATACTTTCTTTGATGTCTCCGTGGTCTCCAATAGGATACAGGGACGATCCACGCCTTTATCAACCGCTAATTTCTTCTGCACCTCGTAATCCGCGAAGCTATATTTCAATGTCGGAGTGAAATGGCAGTAATTCTCAAGAAGAAGGTTCACGTCTATTCTTCGTTTGTCTGTCTTGCTCATGAATACTACAGCATTGATTTCACGTTTGGATGATTTGATATCGCTGAGAATTTTTAAAGTCTGACCGCTTAACGAATTAACTTTTTCAGAGGTAAGGTCTATGGCAATATAATGGTTCGAGGCTACCGCGTTGACGATTATGATTATCCCGAGAAACGTCCCAACGACTATCATGAAATTCGTTGAGTAAACTGTCGTTCGCGATGTCAAGAAGGCCTTTACTGATTGGAAATCGATTAAAACAAAAGCCGCAAGGAGAAGAAAACCCAATCCCGTAAGACCGAGCATGAATATATTCGCATTATCGGAAATCGCCATAATCATAAGTCCGAGCACAAACGCAATCGTACCGACACAACCCATTAATCGCGGTATTGCATGATCAGCTTGCCGGGCTTTCTCCAACGATTCATCCGATGAATATATTTTTCTTATATTTTCATGTTCATCCTTCACTTATTCCGCTCCTTACGCCTTTAAGCATTTCCAGGCGATTGCATCAGCTTTTCCATCGTTCAATCTCGACTATCCTGATCGAGAGGAATAACGAAAAGACAATAACGGAAAGGTAAAAAATGATATCCCTGGAACTTAATACGCCGAAGGAGAATGTCCTGAAATGCTCGATTAATGAAACATACGAAAGGAATTTGAAAACCGATCCCGATCCAACCATACCAAGACTTCCGAGGATTACAAAAGCAAATAACACTCCCGCAGTTATGACCCACGCGGTATTTGATGATTCAGTTGATGATGTCGCGAGCACTCCGATGCTGATAAATGTCGCTCCAAGGAAGAGTAATCCGATATATCCTCCGATTATCCTCCCGGGTTCCGGGTTTCCCCACATGAAAAGGAATAAAGGAAAATGAAAAGTCATAACGAGTAAACCGATGAAGAGAGCGAATCCTGCGAAAAATTTCCCAAGGACAACCTCCCAATCCTGAATCGGATATGTCATCAGGAGCTCAATCGTTCCGCTCCGACGTTCTTCGCTGAAAAGATGCATGGTAAATGCAGGTATTATCAGCATTAAAAGATATATCATCCACCAGAACAGCTGCGTCATTTCACTCAGATGCACTTTCATCACGTAAAAATCGTACGCGAATCCGCTTATGAGAAGGAAAACGAAAAACGCTAAAAAAGCCATGGATGAGGAAAAATACGCCTTGATTTCTTTATCCATTATGGTAACTATATTTCTCATTTTTTAACCCTCAGCTTGATTATCTCACCCAAAAAGCTAATTGAGTTTTACCTGTTGCCCCTCTTTTGTAGTTAACTGCAGGAAAATATCCTCAAGACTTAGCTGATGGCTTCTCAGCTCAAGAAGCCCAAAACCGCCATCGATTACCGACTTCGCAAGATATGACCGAATATCTCTGTCTAATTGTGCGTGGACAATATAATTATTAATCTCTTCTTCTTCGGTCGCATGCGTTTCAACTACAAGAACTCCTTCTACCATTTTCAATCGTTCTTTGATTAACTTGACAGGACCATGAACTGTCAGGGATGTCATCTGGCTCTTTGTGAGCTGCTTTGTCAGGCTCTCAACTGTATCCTGTGCCACCATCTTACCGTTGTTGATAATGACTACTCTATCGCAAACCATGTTCACTTCCGGCAGTATGTGAGTACTCAGGACAATTGTGTGACCACCCGCGAGAGATTTTATAAGTTCTCGAATCTGAGCTATCTGTCTCGGATCAAGACCTGTGGTTGGTTCATCAAGTATGAGTATCTTCGGATCCGCTAAAAGCGCCTGGCCCAGCCCGACTCGCTGCTTATAACCCTTACTCAGGTGTCCTATCATTTGGTTTTTTACTTCTCTCAGTCCGCAGGTGAAAAGTACGGAATCAATCTGCTGATTCAATTTCCTCGAATCGACACCTTTTATTCGCCCAACGAAATTGAGATATGAGCTGACTGTCATGTCGCTGTAAAGAGGGACATTTTCCGGCATATAACCGATGCGACGTCTTACCTCAAGTGAATTCTTGAATACATCGAAACCCGCGACCTTCGCGGTCCCTCTGGTCGGTGGAAGAAATCCGGTGAGCATTCTCATCGTTGTCGTCTTCCCAGCACCGTTCGGACCAAGAAAACCCAGGATCTCCCCGGTCTCGACGGTAAAAGAGACATCATCAACAACCACATGATCCCCGAAACTCTTGGTGATACCCATAACTTCAATCATGCGCAATTACCCCTTGCGTAAAAATTACGTCAGGAATGTTCTCTGTAGCATTAATGATACAGTTAATCAAATTCCTATGAAAATATATCTATCCCCTTTTTTACAGACGCTTGATTCATTTTAAGACTTCTTTATTACTATCTATTAATTTTATCGGAAGTTGAACACAAAATCCTTCACTTTATTGCAGTGAAATCCGTTCCAGCATCGTCTATCAATATAGAAAGACACAAATTGAGTATACGACGTTTAATATAAATAAATGGGGATTTGATAATTGCCTGCTTTTTATGTTCTCATAACCTACATCCTTGGTGTGCAAGTCGGAATAAGGATATCCCCGGATATCCCAATGCAGACCGTCATAATATGCATCACACTAATATGCCTTTTTAAAACAATCCATCCCAAAACAAGATTTGTAAAAGTAATGATTCTGATTGCGATTTTCAATGCCGGAGTGGTGCGAGCATCCTTGCCATCATTCAGCATTTTCCCTGTTGAGTGGTATGAACATCTCCGGATTTTAATCCAGCCCTTCAAAGCAAGACTTATCGAAGCGATGGGTACTGGCCTCACCGACAGCCAAAAGGAACTCATCGGCGGTATAGTCCTTGGACGAGGCAGTGGAGTTACTGATATCAAAAGCTGGCCGCATTTTTTAAAAAGCGGCATGTCGCACCTGCTTGTCGCAAGTGGCGCCCAGGTCTCCCTAAGCATATTCCCTTTGATTCTTTTAGCTGACCATGTGAACATGTCCATACGTGCAAGAAAGCTGATATACATAATTGCTGCAACTCTTCTCTTCCTCCTGCTACTCATAGTAGGATTAGAACCATCCATTTTACGAGCTGTCACTTCATGCTACATGTTTCTCCTCGCGCGGACTATAAACCGGAAATGTCAATCCTTGAACATAATATATGCAACTGCGCTTTTATGGCTCTGGATAAACCCATCGTTAATTCGAAACATCGGATTTCAGCTTTCGTATTCCGCAAGCTGGGGCTTGATTTATATATATCCGCGACTGAGATTATTGCTGATACCGGGTATCGCTTCGAAGCCCGCAAATCTTAAAAGAAAAATTACCAGAAGAATCTATATATTTTCGTTAGAGATAATTCTGCTTATGCTTGCCGCTCAGGGAGCGGTGATGCCCGTTCTTTGTCATCATTTTCACAGGTTTAGTTTTTCCGGTTTTATCGCCAACATAATCGCGATCCCCTTGAGCGGATTAATCATGTACATGGGTATGGGCGCCGCATTATCAGGACAAATATCAACACAGCTTGCCGAACTGATAAATAGCATCAACGGTTTTCTTCTAAACACGCTTAACCTTACCGCCCGTTTATTTTCATCGATTCCTTATATACCATCGCCATCAAATGGAATGCTTGGGCTTCTCATGCCGTATACTTTCATGGCGTTGTTCTTTGAGGCTCGTTTCAAACCATATGGACTTGTCAAAGCTCTTGATATTGCACAAAAAATCCTTTATCCCCTCGACAATTTGAAAAATTTTAAACCGTTCTGGCGATTCAGATTGATAGATTAAACGATGTTTTCAGCTCTTACGCGAGAAAACATTTTTGAGTCGATATTTCCAGCGGGTCAAGAATAATGGATCATCGAGGAGACTTCCAATCCACCATCCTACAAGTCCAAACAGGCAGACAATTGCAAGACTGATTATGACCCTGTAAAAGATAACCAAAATCGCTACTAATGCGAAAAATCCTGCCAGCACATAACGATTGGGTATATATCCAAAAGGTGATATGTGAAATCGCATCAGAACCTCCGAAAAGCATCAGAAAATCCACTGAAAAAATTTAAAGATAAGATATAACACTAATAACGTTCCGGCGACCTTTACAAATATTCTGAAAATCCTGTTTATATCGACTGGAAAATCCAGCTCCAAATCCTGATTTTGCACAGTTTTCTGCTGTACCGGTTTGGTTTTCGAACTCTCTATTTTATCCTGCTTAACCTTCTCGTTTTGACCCGCAATGATACTCGCTGTATCTGCCGGCGGTTTATCTTCCTTGAATTCGATACCAAGAAACCGGCAATAGGCTCTGGTGTAGATTCTTTTATATGTTTCCGATGGCAGCCTGTCATCCATCCCATCCTCGATCGCTTCAAGGTACTCCTCTGCTATCAGGAGCTCCCTTGAAACATCGGTGAGCGAGATACCTCGTTTAATTCTCGTCTCTTTTAAAATGCTGCCCAGGCTCAAATAAAGTCACCTCTTAATGAGCTTTTCATTTGTAAAAATCGAGGTTGGCATATCATTAAAATAACATAAAAACATCGGTTTTTTAAGATTATCCTTTCCTTTACTTGATTTAATCAAAAATATAACATTTACGAGCTGTATAGAGATATCAATAATGAACCAACCATCAGATAGAAATATTTATGAGCAATTAAAAAACGATGTCCATCGGATAGCGGTTCATTCGGGGAATCTTATCGTGGGCGACTCAGTCATGCTTAATCCGCTTGTGAGAAGCTTGAGAGATTCATTCCCCGATGTCCCTATCGATTACATCGGTTATGTCCAGCCTTTCGTGGCGAATTTCGTTCGGCGAGTTCTCCCCGTTAATGATTTCGTCAAATTAGAATTGAAAAAAAATATTATCTCCGCAGCAGCTGAATTCTTTCCTGCTATTCGAGAGCTCCGAAGACGGGAATACGATTTGATTGTTGATAACCAGTTCATAGCGATAAACACTTTGATTCTGAAACTATCACGAAAGAGATGGCTTTTATCGCAATGCGGTGGCGGATTTCTCAGCGACCTTCGAGTCCCGGCAAAGGCAGATCTCCCAAAACACATAATCGATAGGTCAATCGCCCCATTAAGGCATATTGGACTTCCATATGTCTACGACAAGCCCCTGATAAAAATTGAAAATAGCGAACGAACTCTGATCGATAGAGTGCTGGAAATTAATGGATTCAGTCCAAATTTATCTGTGATTGGAGTCGCGCCGTATTCGGGTCACGAAATCAAAAATTGGCCGGTTGCGAATTTCATGGAACTTCAAAAAATTTTTTCTAATGGAGGATTTAAAAAATTCATTATTTTTTCATCAGCTAACCAATTAGAGAGAGCGAAATCGGATTTCAGAACCGCAAATCCTGATATTGGATTTTCAACCGAACTGATTCCCGAATCTGAAGACATAGATAAAGTTTTACCTCTTTTAGCCAGGATGAGATTGTTCATCGCAAATGATTCCGGACTCGCGCATGTATCATCAGCATTGGGAGTTCCGACAATCGCGATTTTCGGACCAACATCGCCTGATAAATTCGCTCCCCGAGGAGAAAAAGTTAAAATCATTCATTCATCGACTTCATGCTCCCCATGTGATATTTATGAACTATGCCGAAATAATCACCAATGCTTTGAGGAGATTACCGCTGAAACTGTTTATAAAGAATCTCTTAACCTTATGGAAGAATAAATACCTGGGAGCGCGTGCATCCCGCTCGCATACTCATAAACGCCTGCAATAATGCGAGCGGGACGCACGCGCTCCCAGCAAACATCAAGCGATGATTTTCCTGAATCGAAGCGATGAAAATATCACCATCAGAGAACTATAAATCAGCAATGCTATGAATTCACCATACAAATCGGTGAACCCGACTCCTTTGATTATTATCCCCCTCAGGATTACAAGGTAATATCGCAATGGCAATATGTAGGTTATCGTCTGTACCCATGATGGCATCGATATTATCGGGTATAGATAACCGCTTAGAAGCATCGTCGGCATCATGTAGAACATCACCATGTAAACCGCCTGCTGTTGTGTCTCCGAATATGTGCTTATCGTTAATCCGGCTGCAAGATTTCCGATGACGAAAAAAATCGACAGGAACATCAGTAATGCCAAACTGCCTTGTGGAATAAGTCCGAATGTCACTATCGCGACCATGATGACAAAAAAGATATCCCAGAAGCTCAGTACAAGATATGGAAGAAGTTTCCCGACAATTATCTGCCACGATGGCACAGGCGATGTCAGAAGAAGCTCCATCGTGCCATTTTCTTTCTCACCGACTATCGACATCGCAGCCAGTATCAATCCTACCTGCGTTATTAAAAGCCCGATTAATCCCGATGCAAAAAACGGATAACCTTTGAGTCTCGGATTGAAATAATACCGGTCACGAACATCGACTCCCCCCGTGAAACCTTTCATCTGGATAATTTTATACTGGTAATTCATGAGAATCAGGTTCACGTAATTCATAACAGGCAAAGCTGATGTTGGATCGGAACCATTGATTAAAATCTGAATTTGCGGTGATTTGTCCGAAGCGCTTTTGGAGGCGAATCCCGATGGGATAATCACCGCCATGATCGATGTGCCTGCCATGAATCTTTTTTCAATCTCATCGTAGTTCTGAACATAACGAGGCGGATTGAACTCGGTTGTCCTTGCGATTTTCTCGATCAATCCTCGACTCGATTCGCTTCTGTCGAGATCCCATACAATCCATGAAATGTTATATATCTCACCGGATATCGCTGTTCCCAAAATTATCAGGAACATAATCGGCATGAAAAAAACGAATCCGAGAGTTCGCCTGTCGCGAAGAAGATGATAAGTTTCTTTCCTGGCTACGCTTATAACACCATACATATCAGCCAATCCTCCTGTTGAATAAGCGTATGGTGAATGTCAGTTCCACAATGGAAAAAGCGATCAGGATAATCATATAAATAGCGCAATCAGCCAATGTGAAACTCTTAAGATATATCCCCCTGACCGCTTTGAGCGCGAAAGTTATCGGGAGGAAATTCGAGAGAACCCTGTAAAAAAGCGGCATTGTGAAGACCGGAAACATGAAACCGCTTATCAACAATGCCGGGATTGTCAAACTGATTGACATCTGCGATGCCTGGGATGCTGTTTTTGCAACGACCGAAACGAAAAGACCCGTTGACAACATGCTTAGCGAAAAAAGAACCAATGTGAGTACTAAAGCGATAATACTTCCGCGAGGACCTATTCTGAAAACAAACCATCCGAAAAAAGCTATTGCGCACCCTATTAAATTCGCTACAATCCCGAATGGAATGAGTTTCCCGAGAATCACCTCTATTCTCGTTACCGGTGTGACAAACAGTTGCTCGATTGTTCCGCTTGCCAGCTCTTTAACCACGGTCAATGCCGTGATTACGAGAGACAGGAACGCTACGATATACACAATAAGACCCGGCACCATGAACCGTGTTGTCGATAAATCCTCGTTGTACATCATCCTCATCCGGACATCCACCGGAAATCTCAACATCAAGTTGGATGGAATACTTTCTTTTATCTTGTCAAGGTAGAAATCGCTGACCATCGCCTGGATATAACCGGTTGATGATCTCGCGAGATTGGGATCGCTCCCATCGATTAAAAGCTGTGCTTCAAGTTTCTGTAATCCTGTTATTGATTTCTCCAGATTGGTCGGGATGACCATTATAGCTTTTATTTTGCCCGAGAGAAGCGCTTTCTCGGCATCGTAACGGCTGTCAAAATCCTTGATCCTGAAATGCCTGCTTGTATCGATACGAAAACGAATTTCACGGCTCATCTCGCTTCTGTCGCCATCAACCCATCCGAGTGGGAACTCGTTCAAATCGCTTTGAACAGCATATGTAAACAGAACAAGCTGAAGAACCGGCATGAGGAACATCACAATCATTGTGCGCCTGTCACGGGAAAGTTCGAGAAACTCCTTTCTGATAATAGCTTTGAGACGTCTAATGGAAATCATTCTCCACCACTCCCCTGCATAAGAGTGATGAAGACATCCTCCATCGAAGGAAGCTCCCTGCCAATTCCTCCGGCAACCCTTATTTTCAAAGATTTCGTTGTGCCAATCGCGATTAATTTACCATCCGAAATGAGGCCAATTCTCTCGCAATGCTCGACTTCATCCATGTAATGAGTCGTCACGAAAATCGCCACTCCTGATGATGCGAGGTTGTAAATCCAATCCCAGAAAATCCTTCTTTGCGACGGGTCAACGCCTGCTGTTGGTTCATCTAAAAATAAAATTTCAGGTCTGTGTATGTAACTCACACCAAGCGCAAGCCTTTGTTTTACCCCCGCTGGGAGGTCTCTAGAAAGCTGATTGGCGTAGGCTCCAAGTGCGAGACGCTCTATGGTTTCGTTTATGCGTTTATTCACCTCGCGCAAAGGAACTTCGTATATATCCGCATAAAACTGGATATTTTCGAGTACAGTTAGTGTTGGATAAAGGCTGAAACGCTGCGACATATAACCGATTCTATGCCTGACACCCTCGGGATCCTTGGAAACATCAACTCCCGCAACGAAAGCTTTGCCGCTCGATGGCATCAGAAGACCGGTTAACATTTTAATGGTTGTTGATTTTCCACTTCCGTTCGGACCGAGAAAACCAAAAATCTCACCCCTGCCCACATCGAATGTTACTTTGTCAACCGCGACAAAATCACCAAACAATCGCGTAAGGTTTTCAACAATTATCGGCTTCTTATTGTTATTAAATTCCACTCAATTTTTCCTCGCTGAGATGAACGAAAATATCCTCGAGTTCAGGATCGATTTCCTCCCAGTTTATATCTCCGCATTTTTTTGCCTTCCTGATTTCATCCACGAAACTCTCGACATCAGCAGAATTCAACATCCCCGATGCGTGCAGCTCATCGCCAAAAAAATTCACATTCACAAATTTTCCCGATTCTTCAAGGAGATTACGAAACAAGTGCAAATCATCGCATTTGAACGAAAAAACTTTAAGGTTGTAATTTTTTCTCAATCCCTCCGGGGTATCATCAGCAATAATTCGACCATCATACAAATAAATAACTCGAGCGCATTTTTCAGCCTCATCCATATATGTAGTTGCGACCACCACCATGATTCCCTGCGTCACCAGTTCCTGGATTATCTGCCAGAACTCGCGCCTGCTTATCGGATCAACACCCGCTCCCGGCTCATCAAGTATCAGTAAATCCGGTTTGTGCATCAGGCATGATGACAACGCGAGTTTCTGTTTCATTCCGCCGGATAATTTCGCAGCTGGACGGTTTACAAAAGGCGCAAGACGACTGAATTCAAGGAGCTCCGGCATTCTCGCTTTTATGCCGCTTGATGTCATCCCGAAAATTCGTCCGTAAAATTCAAGGTTTTCTCTTACTGAGAGGTCGCGATAAAGCCCGAACGCTTGAGGCATATAACCGAGGATCTTCTTTGCTTTTTCACTCTCAGATGGATAACGAAATCCGCAGACATTGACTTTCCCTTTAAAAGCCATGATACCTGCAAAGACACGCATCAGAGTTGTTTTCCCGGCGCCATCGGGTCCGACAATCCCGAATGGACCGGCTCCAGTCAATTCAAAAGAGAGATTATCAAGCGCGATATTCCGCCTGAACTGTTTTTGAAGATTCTCAACTTTTATTGTATTTGCAGTTGATATCAACGTGAATCCTTCGACCCTATTTTGAGAATTGCATCGCCCTCCATACCAGCTTTGACTATTTCAGCATCCTGAACTATATCAAGACGCACCTCGTACACCTGCTTTACACGCTCTTCCTTTATCTGTACATTCTTGGGAGTGAACTCTGCCTCCTCAGATATATAGCTCACCCTACCTTTGAATTCACGATCCTCGAAAGCATCAAATCTGATCGGAAGTTCATCCCCAAGCTTTATCAATTCAAGGCTTGTGGCGGGGATAAAAACTCTCATCCATTTCTCAGATGGATTAACAACGGTTATCAGAGGCGTTCCCGGTGATGCGAGTTCCCCTACCTCGATATTCTTTTGTGAAATAATTCCAGATATGGGCGAAAGTACAGAGAAATCATTTAGCCTTGATTCCACGAGTGCGATTTTCTCCCTGAGAGAATCGATTTTCTTACTCATGGATTCTATGTTGTTCTGCTTGACCGAGATTTGCTGGCGTCCCGACATGGAATCATCAAGTGTCAAGCGCGCGATATCAACATTTTTCCTTGCCTGCTCGACCTTTTCAACATCGAAGCCTCTTTTTACCTTTTCATAATTCTCTTTTCGTATTTCATATTCATGTTCCGCAGCCTTGTAAACCTGCTCGACCTTTTCGAACTCTTTCGTGGAAACAACTTCCTTATCGAGAAGTGCTTTAAAACGGTCATAATCGGATTTGGCAAAGTCAAGATTTTCCTTAGCGAGCTCCATCGCTTGATGCGCCGATGTCACATCTTCAGCTGGATACCCATTCTCAAGATCGGCAAGCTGCTGGTTGGCAATTTCCAATCCCGCTTGAGCTTTTCCGATATTCCTTTCAACCTGCTCCTCGAAAAGTTTCAGCTCTTCCTTCGCTCTTTCAAGGTCGATTTCCAATGATGCGAGCTCTGCGGAATATGATCGTAATTCTATCTCCTGCTTCTCAGAATTGATTGAGACAATCCTGTCCCCGGCATTAACCTTATCACCCTCGCGAACATTGATTTCTGTAATATTCCCAGCCACCTGCGAACGCACGACAACTTCCGTACCCTCCACAAATCCCGAAAGGACAAGATAACCGGCTGCTCGTGCTGTGACGATCCACCTGTACGCGCTTAAAATCAATAAAATAAAAACAATAATAATCGGTATCAGAAACTTCTTTTTCATTTTCTAACCTCGCTTGAAAGAATAGCTTTTATCTTCCTGATGATTCTTACGCAATCCTCTCGTTCGCTCTTATTCAGTTGCAAGATAACCGATGACCAGAAAGACTCAATCATTCCGAAAAGACTGCCCGCTATTTTTTCACCCTCTTTAGTCAATTGAACGGTCACTACTCTCCTATCCGATGGGTCATCACCGCGTTCTACAATCCCCTTCTCCACGAGTCTCGTAATTATTCCTGTCATAGTCGGCATACTTGATGACATCATGTCAGCGAGCTCGTTCATGCGTACCGCGCCCTTATGCTCCTTCATACTCAGAATCACCGTTACCTGTACCATTGTCATCTGACCATTTTCGATCGGTGGAAATTTCATATGCCGCAGTAATAAAGGAGGAAAGGTGGTCATCTCCCTGATGAGAGTCCTTAAGCTCATCTCGTCTTTTTTCCTATTTTCCGTAAGTATCCGCATCATTAAGCCTTCATTAATTTATAAAGTAAATATTTTGCATAATTAATATTTAACATATAAAACTATTTTTGTCAAGCCCACCGGGATCGCGGACATCCCTGTCCTCTATTGGCAGAAAGATAGTAATCAAGCGGACAGGGATGTCCGCGATCCCAGCAAAGGATTCAGCTATTGCAAGCTTGTTAGAGATACCTCCTCGATGTAACATATCCAAAGGTGAGTGAAAAATGACCGGAGCTGGGATAAGCGAAAATCTTAGAATCGCAAGGGAGAAAATAAAAGCTGCCCAAAATATTTCCGGAGTCCCGGATGTCAAATTAATAGGCATAACCAAGACACGGACACCATCTGATGTCGCAAAACTCATCATCGCTGGATGCCATGAAATCGGCGAAAACCGTGTCCAGGAATGGCAGGAGAAACTTCCTCAGGTGATAAGTGAGCTGAAAATTCAAGGCTTTACCGGTAAGTTCACAAGCCACCTTGTCGGACATTTGCAGTCGAATAAAGCTCGACGAGCGATTCTCGATTTCGACATGATTCAATCCCTCGATAGTCTTGAACTCGCTGAAAGGCTTGGACGAGTCGCTGAGGAAGAGAATAAAACACCCTACCCTTGCCTTATTCAGGTCAAACTCGGAGAGGAGAAAACAAAATCCGGTATTGCGGAAGGTCTTCTAATGCAGGATTTCGAGCGATTTATCGATGTAAAGGGCATAGGGATAATGGGTTTGATGTTGATAGCACCATTATGGGCAGTTGGTGAGGATGCCCGTCCTTATTTCCATGAAATGCGCGATATCTTTGAGTATTTAAAAATTCAAAAAGATGATAGATTTGAAATGAGATATCTTTCTATGGGAATGAGTTCCGATTTCGATATCGCAGTTGAGGAGGGCGCGAACATGGTGAGAATCGGTCGTGCGTTATTTGATGGTTTTAATTCGCTCTAATTGAAAACGAGAACTATATACTCAATTATCCTTGAAGCTGTTGGCGTCTTTCTAACCTTTTGGGCAGTCGCGCGTCTCGCAATCCATATTTGGAGCTACCTGCGCTTTCCTCTTCCGCTCGATGATGGCGAAGGACATGTCCTGAATATGGCGATGATAATCTCCCAGGGGAAACTACCTTATCTCCCGATAAGCATACCTCCTTACATAGTCACTAACTATCCGCCTTTGTTCCCATCTATTACAGCTATATTCCTTCCATTCCTCAACCAAGTAACCATTCTACCTGGAATAACCGTTTTTCCGGGATTACTCGTAACTCGTTTGATTTCTGTTTTATCAGGACTCGGCATCGCATTCTTAATCTACAAAACATGCCTGCGACTTAAAACCGGAATGGAAAGCGCGATTATTGTCTCCTTTCTGTTTCTGGCGATGCCCATAATCTATTTCTGGTTTTCCATCGGGAAACCTGACATCCTCGCGATTTTCCTCGGTCTCCTGGGATTTTATCTTGCAATCGAAAATCATGAGAAAGGCAGAAAAATTTACTTCTCGCTAATCCCTCTTGTATTGGCGCTGTTCACCAAACAGAATGAGATCGCTCCTTTTTGTGCGATTTTTCTCTTTCTCATATTGAAACGCGACAAAAGATGGATTTCATATCTTTTGACATACGCTATCTCAATAGTATTCATAGCAGGAATACTTGAAATCGTAACTCATGGTGAATTCCTGCGACATGTATCCACATACACACGAACCCAATTTTATTTTGACAGGCTCGAAGCGACATGGAAATTCTTCGTCGGTTATTTTTTAATTCCCCTTGCAATCTCATTTTTCGTCATAGCCAAATCGATTAGCAAACGAACTTTTAATCCCGCTCATTTTTATTTCATTTTCGCTCTTCTTATAAGCCTGACATCCGGGAAAGTCGGGAGCGACATGAATTATTTCATCGAGTCGATAGTGGCAGGACACATTATACTTGGAATCATCCTCGGTGAATGGCTCACTCTGAAATTTCCAATCAATGAAGCGATTAATCATGAAGCAACATATATGCGCCTGGCAGCATCGGCACTTATTTTTCTTTTAGCGCTCGATTTCGCTTTCATCCATGATAAACGAATTTACTCTTATTCTCCCTCACCTGATGATTACCAATACGGTGCGTTAATCGTTCAGGAGATAAAAAACAAACCGGGTATGATTTTAAGCGAGGATGAGGGTTTCGCCGTGGTATGCGGTAAAGAGGTTATGCTGAATCCTTTCATCATGAGCGAACTCGCGAAAGAGGGCTTATGGGATCAGACAGATTTTGTCAACATGATAAAAGAAAAGAAATTCGATTTGATAATCCTACGGTTTGAAGTAAACGACCCGTATCACCCGGATAAGCCAACTATCGGAGGTTATGCGGGATGGGATCGCTGGACTGAAGAAATGGAACAAGCTATTAAAGAGAATTATCAGCGTTATGCGATAATCCCCATGCGACGCTCATGGTATATGTATCGCCCCATGAAATAACACTGCAAGTGAAATTAATGGCGATACCGTCCCAGGGTGCCGCCCACAATCGCGTATCTCAACTACAATCATAAATAAACTAAATGCGATTGTGGGTGAGGATAGATGAATCATAACATTTGATTTACTGCAGATATCCAAGACCCTGCAACATCTCGCGAACCTGCTGCTCCGATTCCGATGCCTTAAACTCCTTACCCAAAAACGCATGATGAAACTCGCCCCAGCTATCCACAATCTGCACCGGATATTTCTCAAGAAATGTTTGATCGATTGCCTGCGACAGCACCTTGCCTTTTTCAAGCATGTCTTTGGAGACAGGGAGAGCAAGCATTGTAAGTATTGTTGGCGTAACATCGAAAAGATTCGCGCCTTCGATTTTGCTTCCTTTATTGGCTAAAGGACCGGAAATGATAATCACGCCATCTGTCATCGAGTGATTCCCCGAATGGTAATTTCGTATCGCGACCATAGATAGAGGAATCGTCTTTCCATTCGGAAGGATTATCTCATCCTCGAAGTTTTCATCGAATACTATCCGATTAAATCGTGCAACGACATCCCCCTGACCCGAGTTTTGCGCCCTTTCCTGCGGATCGGCTTTTCGAGCATACATAAACAGTGGTACATCTTTGTTCCTCAGTTTCAATTTCGTAAGGTCATCAATCAACCGCTGGCGAACATCAGCCTCCTCCTTTCCCGACATGACAGCGCCAAGCGAAGTGCCATCCAGGTCTTTGAAATCATTTGCCTTAACGTTTATTCGAATGAATCTTTCCTGCTCCCATGGTTTGATTGTAATCTCATGCGCAAGGCTTTTTTTCAAATCGACTTTCTCGAGGTCGTCCTTGAATTGAATATATCCAAGCTCATAAAGCAGATAATTCAATGAAATATAATTCGATTTCGGTACGTACTCAAAACCATGGTCAGACACAATCACTACGGTTGTTTTTTCATCAATGCTGTTAAGAATCTCACCAAGCTGCTTGTCAACTGAAGCATAATAACCGCTCAGCACCTTCCCATACATTTTCTGTTCCTCAGGATCGATTTGAGGAATCGGGATATTCGATGCGTTTCCGCTATCGCTTCGGAAAGGATTCGGGTCGAGCTCATCATATTTCCAGAACTTGTGGCTGACACCATCAATTCCGTTCAGGTAGATACCGACAAGGCGTGGATTCGTTTTTTTCATCTGATCGATTCCCGCATGCATAGCCAGAGCATCATTACGAAAAGCATTCCTCAGGAAGTTGTAAAGGAAATCTTTTTTCTTGTTGCAGTATGTCCAGTTAAGGCTGCCGTATTTATAATCGCTCCAGTAATCGCCGGAAAGGCTTTTTTTATCTATGGATGATACATCTCCCAACAACTTATCAGCTTCACTTTCCCCCCATTGAGCTGTGTACAATTCCTTATACATTTTCAAGTCTTCTGAAATCTCAGGAGGATAAAACAATGATGCTTCCTGGATATCTTTGAAACCGAAATCCGCTATGTAATAGTTCGTGATATTAAATCCTTTTATTGGTTCAGCCGGCCAGCTTCCCCACCAGGAGACCCATCCCGATGCCTCATCCACATCGTTCATGATATTCCATAATGCTTTCACTTTGCGATCAAGGCTCGTATAGGGAAGCATCGTGCCGTTTCGTCCGATTTTATAGAAATACGATACCCCGTGTTTCTCAAAATCGACACCGGTTACAATAGTTGTCCAGAGCGAGATTGAGAACATCGGATTGATTGATTCAAGTTTTCCACTCGCACCTTCATTTATAAGTTTATTGAAATTAGGCAGAATCCCTTTTTCACGATAAAGATTGAGCTTTTTCCATGTAAGGCCATCAACAGCGAAAATCAAAATTTTCTGATCAGCTTCGAGCATGCGATTTTGAGCGGCTTTAAAATCAACAACCTTGGGCTGTTGAGTTTTTTCCACATTTTTCCCATCGGATGTACATGATAAAAACAATGATGTAAAGAAAATGATTATTAGAAGCAATATAAATTTTGGTTTGATGAACATTAACAGTCCATTCTCCGCAATAAGGGATTTAAATGGTCTCAATAGATAATTTTAACTCAAAAGGAACGAAAATGATGAGACCTGATTAATTCATTGGTTTTAAAATGAAATCCACCGGCAAAGTTTCCATCTCATCAGGATAAACTTTTAGATTTTTTAATTCGCCATCGACCCACATCTGCGCCTGATCCTTGAAATGAGGAGAAAGCGGCGCTGCCCAGTTGCCCGGAGGAAGCACGCTTTTTGCCGCTATTCGATTATGTTCATCAATTGTGACAATGAATCTATAACTCGGTCCGAATGTGGATTCGAATCCCGTTGATGGAAAATAATGGCTTACTAAAATAGTAAAGCGACTTCCCCCAACTCCATAACTTCCGCCATCGAGAAGTACTGAAACTTTCGATGGATGCGCGAAATGTATTTTATGAACTCTTCCCCACTCCCATAAGGTACGGTCGGAGCCATAATCTTTTTCAAGCGATCTCACAGCAATCTGCAATGAGACAAGACATTTAAGCTTGAAATCCGTCTCGGAGTCGAGCTCAAGCCAGTTCCATAAAGGAGATTTAACGCCATCGCGCATCAACTCAATCATGGCCAAAGTGCACTGATCGACTGAATCACGATAAACAAGCGAATAAATTCCCAGCTTTGAGAAAATATGTTTTGGAAGTTCAATCCACCACCTGTTATAGATTGTTGCCTCGATCGAATCAGGAGCCTCCCGATAGTCCCATTTTCTAAGCATATCAACTTCGTTTTTGAATGGAGAAATATCGAGCCCATCAAGCTTGGAAAGCATAAGAGGAAGGATATCTCTCGCGATAGGATTTAAAACATCAACCTGCATCGCGCGCATATCATCAACCGTAAAATCATTTCGCGTTGAAAGAATCTCCCGAGTTCTATCAGACCTTGTCGGAATCGGGAAATTAATCCCCAAATCGAAATTTTTAAAACATTCAGGGTAATTATTTGAATTGTTGAGGAATCCCTCGGGAGGATTTACAAGCCATGGTGTTTGGTCATAAGGTAAAAATCCCGACCATTCAAATTTCGACTCCCATCCGGGATTCGGCAAATCGCCGGTGAAGCCATCGCGAATAGGAATAGAGCCAGCCATTACGTGTGTGATATCGGTATCAAGATCGAACGCCATGAAATGCTGGGGCATCATCCTGAAATCCCTGAAAGCCTCGTGGAATTCTTTAATGTTCGATGATTTAACCGCTCTCTTGAAGCAGATGATATCATCGGACTGTTGAAATCCTGTCCATCGAAGAGAGAGATTCTCATCTTCATCGCGTGAGACAACCGGTCCGTGAATGCTCTCAAGGACTTCATATGGAAACGACTTATCTCCTTTTGGCTTCAACAGGTATTTATGAATTTCATAATCAAGCCATTTATCATCGTATTTATACTGATTCTTATTTTCAGGATTCACTTTTTCCCTGTATATATCCTGCGAGTCTGCGGGGAAACTCGCGGCTCCCCATGCGATTTTTCCATTCGTGCCGATTAGAGTAATCGGAAGACCGGGAAAAACGACTCCGACACTTGTCCATTCAGGGCAACTCAAACCAACCTCATACCATATGGCAGGACTGAAAAGTTCAATATGCGGATCATTAGCCAAAATCGGTTTCCCGCTTTTTGTCTTCGATCCCGAAACGACCCAAAGATTTGTCCCTCGATGCGTTGACTGACGATATTCCTTATTCTTATAAAACCTGAATTTATCGAGCGGATGTTTCTCTATCGCTTTTGGAATCTCAGGTTTTTTCTCCTCTATGATTTTCTCTCTCGATGGGATACCCGGATACAGCCTGTCCGCGATATCCTTGCCATATGCAGAAACGAGACTATCGAAAAACAGTTCCCGATCCATACCGAGCGATAGCCACCATCCGACAAGACGCATTGCGCAGAGGCTGTCATATGGTGTCCATGGCTCTGGCTTATAACCAAGCATCGTGAATTCAAGAGGAAGCGAGTCGCCACATTCGCTGACATAAGCGTTTACGCCATCTGAAAAAGCCTCGAGCATTGCACGACTCTCATCGGATAAGATTTCAAGGGATTTTTTCGCAGCTCGATCAAGACCGATCTCAGCGAACATTATATCCATATCAAGGAGATTGGAACCTGTCATTTCCGATGTTCGTGCCTGAGGTATTCGACGGATTCCATCAAGCTGAAAAAGACGATCAACCGCTTGAAGATAACCATGCGCGAAAAACAAATCGTGCTCGTTCTGAGCGATTATGTATGGGGTCCCAAAGGAGTCTCGACGAATTTCAACCGGAGCGGTCAATCCTTTTAGAAGAAGAGCATTGTAATTCTTTTCCTCGGACATCACACCATCGGGAAAAATACAGAGGATGAATAAGACTGGAACAAGTATCAATCCAAAGCGCATGCTCTCTCCAGGATTTTATTTATCAAGATTTGAGATTGTAGCACAGAGAAAATGGTTTTGTTTTGCGGGGAAAGCTAAACACAAATGAGCATATTTATTCCACTGGGATGGCGGACAGATTGTCCGCATTATTAGAATATTCTGCAATTTGCGGACAAGCTGTCCGCGATCCCAGCAAAAAAAACCGGGATTAGTCCCGGTTTTTTAAATATCAAAAGCATTGTTAAATTGACTACTTCTTTTCGCTTTTATTACCGCTTTGCTCCTTGTTCGACTCCTTCTCTTTACTCTTCTCTTTTTCCTTGCTCTGATTGTCTTTATCGCTTACCTGTTCTTCATTATCAGTTCCCTGTGGATTGTACCAGTTCCCATGCTCTTCAAGCCATTGCTGATAATCGGAACTCTGCATATTCGGATTCCCATTCGATGTTCCTTCTTTATTTTCCCCATTTACTTTATTCCATTGCTCATAGAGCTTCTGATAATAATCCCAGTTCCTCGGCTGACCATACGCATAAGGCTGATACCATTCAGGAGACATGCCATAGTAGTTTTGATTGACCTCTCCGTTATTCGTTCGATTGTTATTATAGCCATATCCCTGCTGTTGATTCTGATTCTGCTGGTAGCAATTTCTGTTGCTATTGTTATTATTGCAGTTTCGTTGCTGTTGATTCGGATTCTGCTGGTAGCAATTCCTGTTACTCTGTCCGTATGGATACATTCCATAAGTTGTGGGATTGTAAAACTGGGAATAATTACGATAATTGCGATTTCCGTAGTTTCTGTTTCTATTCATCTGATAATATGGATTATAGTTAAAGTACTGCTGATAATACAAGTTCTGGGGATATGTATATGGCATGGATATGGTTGGTCCCATCATTGGCGTGGAAAATTCCGGAGTCCATGTCATGGGAGGATTACCAAATGGGGAGTAGAATATCATGCTGCTGTTAATTGTGTTCTGCTGGGACTCATCGACCCAGTAAACATCAGCATAGGTCGGAATCGCAAAAAATAAAACAAACACTAAAGAGATAATGATTTTTCTCATATAGCTCACCTCGAACTGAAACCTTTTTTCCTATACATATTATAAGACACTTCGAACGCTAAATTGATAGAATGTGAAAAGAATTTTTTTTCACCGGGATCGCGGACATCCTTGTCCGCATGATAACCGGCTGTCCGTCAATGCGGACAAGGATGTCCGCGATCCCGGTAGGAACTATTTCGCAAAAAACTTTCTCTATATGATAAAATGACAAACCTTTATTAGATTGAAAGTCGCCAGATTATCATTGGCGAATAAATCCCGGAGGCATAAATTGAAAGAATATCTCCAGAACGGCATAGAATATCTGAAATCAAAAGGGGTGGATTATGGCGATATTCGTCAGGTGGAACAGACCAGTGAAATGATATTGGCACGAAACGAGGAGGTTGAGACACTGTCAAGAAGCTCGACTCGCGGTTTCGGTGTCCGTGTCTTAAAAGATGGGGCATGGGGATTCAGCTGCTCCAATATCACTAATGAGGGCGAGATGCGCAAAGTCTGCGATGAAGCTCTCGAAATAGCTAGCTCAAGCAAAATCACCATCAAGGAAAAAGTACACCTCGCTGAAGAACCGACCTATGTCGATGAATTCGCAACCAGGTATGTCGAGGACCCTTTCGATATCTCTCTCGATGAAAAAACCAACCTGCTTCGCGATGCCACAGCTGTAATGCGAAAAAACGATAAAATCAAAACAGCTGAGGGTTCGATGCGATTCCTTAAAATAGACAAGCATTTCCTCAGCACGGAAGGCTCGAAAATCCATCAGACAATTCTCGAATCCGGTGCAGGCATTGAATGTACCGCCATGCTTGAAGGTGAAACTCAGAAACGCTCGTACCCCTGCTCACATGGCGGAGACCATCAGGCGAAAGGTTATGAATTCATTCGAAGCCTCGATCTTCTCGGTCATGCTGAAAAAGTGCGCGAAGATGCACTCATGCTTGTTAAAGCACCCAACTGTCCGAAAGGTCGCCATGACATAGTAATTGGTTCATCGCAGATGGTTCTTCAGATACACGAGTCATGCGGTCACCCCATAGAGCTGGATAGGGTCTTTGGTGATGAAATAAGTTTAGCCGGTGGCTCTTTCCTTCAACCTGAAAAACTGAACAAGCTGCAATATGGGAGCAAGATAGTTAACATATTCGCTGATGCCACTATCCCCGGATCAATAGGTTCTTTCGGATATGATGATGAAGGTGTCAAGGCACAGAGAACCCAGATTGTCCGGGATGGCCTTTTCATCAACTATCTCATGAGCAGACAATCAGCGCACCAACTCAGCCGGATTATCGGCAAACCTGTCCGCTCAAACGGCGCTATGCGTGCTGATGGCTGGAATCGAATCCCTCTCATTCGAATGATTAATATTAACCTTGAACCTCGTAAAGGAACTCTCGAGGACATAATCTCCGAAACGCAAGATGGCATCTATCTCGATACCAACAAGAGCTGGTCGATTGATGACACAAGAATCAATTTCCAGTTCGGGGTCGAATGGGCACAGGAAATCAAGAATGGAAAACTCGGGCAGGTTTATAAAAACGCGGTTTATACAGGTATCACTCCCGAATTCTGGAATTCATGCGATTCAATCGGTGGACGAGAAGGCTGGTATGTGTGGGGACTTCCCAATTGCGGAAAAGGCGATCCCATGCAGACAGCTCATGTCGCCCATGGAGTGCCACCAGCGAGATTCCATCAGGTGCAACTACTTTAAAGAGGTCAGAGTCTTTTTTGAAAATGATTTCACAAAAAAGGCTCTGACCCCTTTTTAAGAAAAAGGAAAAAAACTATGTTTGGAAAAGAAAAAATTGAAGAACTCGTTAATCCATACCTGCAAAGCAAGGAAGCTGATGAAAAAGAGGTTCTATTTTTTGGCACAAGTTCCGGACTGACCCGGTACGCCAATACGATAACTCATCAGAATGTGAAGGAAACGAACTATGGCGTTACCTTCAGGTTGATACTCGGAGGACGAATCGGGGTCACATCGACAAATGATATTTCAAAAGAGGGGCTTGATCGCGCTTTTAAAACCGCAATTGAGATAGCCAAACAGAAAAAGCCCACAAAGGATTTTCCCGGGCTTCCGGAATCCAAGCCGCCAGCAAAACTCAATACATTTGTGGAAACGACCAGCGCCGCGGGACAAGGGGAAAGAGTGAAGGTCGTGAAAAAAGTTTTCGACCTCGCAAAAAAACATAATCTCGATGTCGCGGGAAGCTTCTCATCCGGAGCCAGTGAAATCATGGTGCTTAACTCCAAAGGAGTGCGCGCGTATCAGACCTACACATCCGCCGGGATATCCAACATAGTGATGCATCCAACATTCTCAGGATACTCATCGGCGTTCACAAGAGATATCACCTCGATTAACGCTGAAAAATTGGCTGACATCGCAGTTGGAAAAGTTCTAAAGGGAATCAATCCAAAAGAGATTGAGCCGGGTAAATATGATGTAATACTCGAACCGGTCGCGCTTGGTGAATTAATCGAATGGCTGAACTATATCGGATTCACATCGAAATGCATGGAGGAAGGCACCGGTTTCATGTATGAGCATTTAGGTGAAAAAATAGTTGGTGACAATATCACCATTTATGATGATGCTTATGATTCAAAAGGTTTGTGCACTCCGTTCGATTTCGAAGGCGTACCAAAGCAGAAAGTCATGTTCCTCGAAAACGGCATCGCGAAAGACGTTGTTTACGATACATATTCGGGCAAAAAAGCCAATCACCCATCGACAGGTCATTCGCTCGGTGCCGGCGGCATGGCTTATGGTGCAATGGCGATGAATATCTTCATGAAACCGGGGGATTATTCACTCGAAGATATGATTAAATCGATGGATCGCGGTGTCCTTGTAACCAGACTGCATTATGTTAATGGTTATCTTCACACACCGACCGCGAAAATGACAGGTATGACCCGTGATGGCGCGTTCTGGGTTGAAAAAGGCGAAATCAAACACGGTTTGAAAAATATGCGATTCACGGATAGCATGGTGAGAATACTAACCAACGTAAAGATGATTTCGAAAGAAACGCAGGCTCTTCCCGCGGGGTGGGGCGATACTGGTGCATATGTTCTTCCTGCTATTTATGTAAAGGATTTTGAATTCACCGGAAAAAGCGACCACTAATAATCCATAACGGGGACAGTCCCGGATGACGAAGTCGAATTGAATGTTACTTATTTACTTATCCAAAGCTTGAAATAATCGCTTATCTATCCGCAGGGACAGTCCCCTTTCTCGAAATAGGTAACCATTACTTGTCGCTTTGATTGATTGCATAAGGAAGAATCAACATGACACCGCTTTCGTGGACTGTCCTTACCGAAAGGTGGGACTGTCCCTGTAAATAGATAATCATTACCTGTCGTTGCTAATAAGTCCATAAGTAACAATCAACTTGAAGCCGCTATCGTGGACTGTCCCCTTTATCATCCTATTTGAAATATCCAAGACCCTGGATTAATCTCAGGTTGAGTTTGGCTTCCTCATCCTCGGCATCGGGATTCGTCCTGAGCTTCCTCTTCAGAACTGAATTCGTCTCTTCCCAATTTTTAACATCCTCATAAATCACCTGAAGGGCATCATCAGGAATAGTACCAATCAAGTTGCGAAGTTCAAGAGGATCCGTTTCGAGATTGTAAATCTCTCTTATTGTGCCATCCTCATGGATATGATATTTCCACCCATTTTTCAAAACAGCGATTCGATTGGGGAATCCCCTATCAGTCGACTCCATGAAAATCGGACTCGATGATCTATATTCATCAGTTTTTTGGCAGACACTTTTACCTTGAAGCGCACTATAAAAAGGTAAAGTCTCAAGACCGGCGATATCGGCAATCGTGGCGGTTAAATCGAGCATACTTACCGGTTCCTTCTCCCGTCCTTCAGGAATTGGCTCGACTCCCCCGCCAACATGAACAATCAATGGAAGATGCATCAGCTCCTCATAAAAAGTATGTCCATGTTCGAATGAGCCGTGTTCATAAAACTCCTCGCCATGGTCTGCTGTTATTATGACGGTTGCGCCGTTCATCCATCCGACTTCTTTCAGCTTATCAAGAAGCATGCCAACCCTTTCATCAGCGAAATCTATATCCCCGGCGTACAGGTCTTTAAGACAATTCATAGTTTTTTCGGGCATCTTAAGGGTGCCGGGCAGGATATCCATGAGAAGATGATATTCCACGAAACCCAGCTTACCGTTCCCCTGCGGATTTTCTCTCTTGAGATACCTATCGGGTGGACCATATGGAGCATGCGGGTCATAATAATGCACCCATAGAAAAACCTTTTTATCCTTGTTTTTCTCGATCCATGGAAAAAGCCTGGACTCCATCCTTTCATCATAGACGGAGTCATAATGAATGATCCGTCTCATGCACAATGGTATAAAAATTAAATGGTGATAGAAGGTCCCTGGATAAAGGCAGGGATACGGTCCTGTCATTGAGTATGATTCATAATACTCATCAAAGCCATTGTCCAACCTTGATGCTATACCCATTAAAGGGTTTATGAAGAAGGCGGCGGTTGTGTAACCCCGTTCGCGAAGGCTTTCAGCAAGCGTGGGAATACCCTCTTGAATTCTGTATGTTTTGACATTCGCGCCGTGAACACTGGGATAGACTCCTGTCGCGAGGCTTGCCATCGATGGCATAGTCCATGGTGCGATCGAATACATCTTTCCAAAGACAGTAGCATCTTTCGAGAAGGCATCAATATTTGGGGTTTTTGTCCAGTTGGAACCGTAAATCGAAAGATAATCGGTTCGGAGAGCATCAATGCTAATAAGGATTATGCTTCCATTGCCATCTATTGTCTTCACGCCCTGCGATTTTTCCGAATGAAAAGCATTTAGAATAAATGGGAGAATAATCAAAGCAATGGCAATGACTCGAAAGCTGTTTCTGGCAATTGGATTACCAATTGGTGAGAATCGTCCTCGTATGAGGAACCAGGTCAGAACGATCAAAATTATCGCGACCAAAAAATTAAGAATCGAGGGTACCCCGTTTATTCCAACGATTATCATATAAGCGAGGATACAAATAGCGATTTCACTGAAAACTACACTCCAAAGGGGTAAAGAGCTATTGTACAACTTGCGAAAAAATAGTTTCGATCCGGAATATAAAAACCAGCCATAGATAGCAACCACTAAAATGCCAACTCCGATTTTGACAATGCCGATAAACGATGTTGGAAAAATTAAAAGCCATCCAAACAGGATGAGAATCACCAAAAGAAGCAAAACGGGTAATAAGAGGACAGATGCGCACGCCACCTGCTTCTCAGGATTAACCTCATTCCCTCTCTTCTTTTGAAACCAGACCGGTATCCTTACAGGCAAAGACCATAAAAAGCCGACAAAGCCATAAATAAAAATCACGGTGATTGCGAAAGAGATCGAAATTATCGGAACATTAGGGGTTGAAAGATATTCATTTAATGACCTGAAGGAATCGAGAATACCAAAAATGATACCAAGATGAAGAAAAAAATCCGGAATCGATAATTTTATGGGAACCTTGATTCGGTTTGGTTCCTGGTTTTCTTTCTTTACTGCATCACTCATTATGCGATTAATATAATATCACATCCTCAAATTAAAGTTTTACAAGGGGAAAACCAGGGGAAAAAGTTGGAATTGAATAACTCATACGGCATTGGTAAAATTGTTTAATGAACATACCCCTGTTAAGGGGTATCTTTTATGTAAGGTTATATCTTAAATTCAGAGGTATGAGACAGATGCGCAATATAACGATTTTTTATCTCCTGGTTTTTGTTATGGCAAGTTTTATAGCCGGTTGCAGCGGGACACAGGCTCGTCAAAACAACTCTACTATTCTTGCTGAGGTGAACGGTGAAGCAATCACCGTTCAAGACCTTTACGGTAATCCGATGTTCAATGGCATGCTGAAGCAATTAATCACCGAGAGAATCATCAAACAGGAATTCAAAGCCCGTGGATTGACCCTTGTTGAATCCATGGTTCAGAAGGAATGGAGTGATTTCGTTGCAGGGCAGGGCAACAGCGAGGAAGCCGCCAATGAAACTCTGAAAAAACAGGGCATGAGTAAAAAAGCATTCTTCGATAATGTTACTATTAAAGTCATGCTCCAGACTATAATCGAGCAGGAGAAACCTATTACGCTCGAGGTCGCCCGGAAGGAATTTGAAAGCAACACGGAGTCAATCCAGAAATTGTACGCCAATTCTATCCCGGAAAAAAAGGACAAACCGGAGACAATCACATTTGAGGAAGTTGCTGACAAGATGATGGATAATATGCGCCAGCGACAATTCTCACAGGAATGGCAGTCAATTCTCGACACCTTGAACAATGAATACAAGGAAAAAGGATGGATTAAGAATTATGTACAACCGGAGGAAGAAGAAGAAAAGGGGCTGACGAAAATCGAAAAACAAACGACCAAGGAACAGGAAATCGATACATCGAGACTGCGTCGTGCCCCCATGAAAAAACAGGAAAAAGAAGAGCAAGCCAAAGAAGATGAAAAAGGAAAAGAAACCGAGGGCAAGTAAGAAACTGAAAAATCTGAAGATAAATCTGATGAAAGCAAGAAAGATAAAACCGGGAAAGATAGCGGATCTTGATAAGTCGTAAAAAAATTATACGCGACATCATCATTATTGTGATAATCGTAATCGCAGGCGTTTTCGCATGGAATCATTTTCGACCATCCGGAGCTGGCAAACCATTCGAACATCCGATGATGAATCCTTCGGGTAATGCAGGCACCATGAAGGGAGATGGCTCTGCATTTAATACGGAGGACAATACACCCGCCCTAATGATCCAAGACCAAACCTTCACAATTGGCCAAATAGATTCGCAGGGGAAAATATATTTTTCGATGATGAGCAGAGGCGAAATGGGCCTGACAGAGGAAATCAGGAACGAAGCCCGGAAAATGGCAATTCAACAGATAAAGGAGGAAACTGTCCTGAGGAATCAGGCATCCGAACGAGGAATCGAAATAACTCCCGAGATGGTTGAAAGTGAACTCAAGTCGAGGTTTGAGGAAATCGGGGGAGAGCAGCCTTTTTACGACATGATGAAAACATTTAGTGTCAGTCGCGATGACATGCTCAAGCGCACTGAAAAAGACCTTTTACAAAATGCGGTTTTCGAAGCTGTAACATCGGAAATTAAAGTACCCGAGGGCGAGAATCCTGATGTTTTTAAAAGTGCGGAATTCGAAAAATGGATTAAAGGACAAGTTGCTGAACTTAAGGTTAAAGCTTTATCACCTGAAATGGAGACGATTATAGATATGGATCAAGCACAACCTGATGAGACTTCATCCACACCGACTCAAGATGATGATTCTTTAAAAAAAGAGGATGGGTAGATAAAAAATCATTGATGAAAATCGCGGTTCTTGGACCCACATACCCTATCAAAGGAGGAATCTCTCATTACACCACTCTGCTCGTTAAAAATCTCAGGAAATATCACGAGGTTGACTTCATAAGTTTCAAATACCAGTACCCATCATGGCTCTACCCCGGAACGGGTCAATTCGATTCAAGTGAAAAAATAATCAGCATTGAAAACGAGCGAATTTTCCATTCATTGTGGCCTCCAAGCTGGAACGCAATCGTAGAGCGTATAGTAAAAGGAAACTGCGATCTTCTTATAACCGCTTGGTGGACATTCTTTTTCTCACTTCAATATGCGCATATCAATTATCGAGTTAGAAAATCGGGTAGACGAGTCATGTACATCTGCCACAACGTTAAAATGCATGAGGACCATCCGTTGGAAAGATTCGCTACCAATCTGGCTTTCAGAGATGTTGACTATTTCATCGTGCATTCATCAGAGGACAGAGAAAATCTTTTGAGATATAAACCAAGCGCTGATGTTAAGATAAATTTTCATCCCACATATGACCATTTCGCATCTCTGTATGATTTATCACGCGCGAAAAATATGGAATTAAAAAAACATCCTAACGCGGTTCTTTATTTCGGAGTCGTGAGACCTTATAAGGGACTCCGATACCTGATAGAAGCATTTCCACTGGTCTTGAAAGAAGTCTCAAATGCGAAGCTTTTGATTGTCGGTGATTTCTGGGAAAAGTTGGAGGATTACCAAAGCCTCATTAAAGAATTGAATATTTCCTCAGTTACGGAAATCATAAACCGATATGTGCCGAACGAGGAGGTCGGTGATTATTTCACACTTGCCGATGTTGTTGCATTGCCGTACATTTCAGCGACACAAAGCGGCATAGCCCAGATATCTTATGGATTTGGAAAACCGGTTGTGGTCACAAATGTCGGAGGATTGCCGGAGATTGTTGATGATGGGAAAACCGGTTGCATTGTCCCTCCTAAAAACCATGTCGCTCTTGCGGATGCGATTGTCAAAATTCTAAAAAATCCGAACAACGAAAATTACGCTGAGAATATCCGACAATACTCTCAAAGGTTCAGTTGGGAGCATATGGTCAGAACCATTGAGAGTTTCACATAGGAGGAAACGCACCCCACGTGTAAGCAAGGGGGTGTTTAGGGTGCGTATCCCCGTGCTTACGCGTGGGGTGCGTATTTATATGTTCGAATAATGTTCGATATTCTCCCTAATGAAGAACCATCCGAAACCGGAAACGGTTGTCGCAAACATAATTAAAATCAGCAGTTTCCAGAAATTCGGTTCGGACTTTTCTCTCGGCAGATATCCAGAATCGAGAATAGCAGCAATCCTGTCGCCCTTTTGCAGATAGCTTTCACCAGTCTGATGTAAATCCTGCAATTGTGCTAAAGCCGTCAATTTAGATAATTTCCTTCTATGCAAAAGGACATACTCAGTTTCAACCTTCGGAAGCTCCTGTAGTTTTTTATCGATGTCACTCTTTACCTGTCTCAAGTACAGCGCTTTTGCGCTTTCCTCAGCAAGAGTTGAAATGAGTTTCGCAAGCCGTCCTTTTTCATCCTCTGCGATTCTCTGCATGAGAAGGCTTTTAGCGGTATCAAGACGTTTCTGCCAGAATTCAACCTGGGGTGTTCCATCGAGATAAATCATCCTCGCCTGTGTAAGGTTAATGGAATCCCAGAATATGCGCGATACTATAACAACCAGAAGCGGATCGGCAAGAACCTCCTTAGCGGGTCTCGGAATTACCTCCCCACTTTCAACGGATATCGATGACATCTTCCTTATCCTGTCTTCCGTTTCTGAGATAAGTTCAAGCGAAGCCTTAGCCCTGCTCTCGGCTTGAGCCAGTTTCATCTCAACCGAATACATATGCGATGTAATGGTCGTGAAATACTCGGTTGGAGCGATTACGCCGCTTTGCTCCTTAAGTACAGCCTGCCTTTTTTCGATATCCGCTATTTCACTTTCCAGTCTTTTGATGTTTTCCGAGGTTACTTCGGAAGGAAGTATATTGTGCGAATGGCTTAATTCATTTACAAATTCCTGAAATAACTCTGTATATCGATTCACTATCGCCCTGGCAATTACCGGGTCAACAAATCTGTACGAAATCGTATAAGAACCTGAGTGATCGAACTCAACATCCAGGTTCTCCGTAAACGCAAGCACAATCTCCTCGGAGGTCATGGTGCCATCATCAAAATGCTGCCTGCATCCGGTACTGTCCATGACATTAAAAACAGTAGTTCGCGCATAAAAGAAAGGCTTGAAGTCGTATGTGGTTTTTTCCAACTGGTCATAAAGGAAATTCCAGAAGGGGTCGCGGAGCGATAAAATCTCTTTGTTCTCTTCATCTATCGGACGTTCACGCGCAGGCAAAGCGCCCGTTTTAAATTCCTCCCATGGTTTCCTCGTATTCTCCATGAGGATTGCCGCATCGGATTCAAATTTCGGTGGCGTAATGAGATAAAAAACCAATGTGCCAACAAACGCAATGGCCCATAGAATCAGGAATTTTTTTCTGTACCTGATAAAAATTCTCCATATCCTTTTTAGCTCATAGTCCATAAACACTCAAAGTCAGCTTTCAACGATTACCACAGCAACTGCGAGTTTGGCAGTGTGACTCAAAGAAAGATGAATATTGGTCATCCCTTTCTTTGCGAAAACTTCCTCAAGTTCGTTTGAAAGTCTAAGAGATGGTGAACCCTCATCAGATGAAACAACCTCCACATCACGATGCCCGACTCCTTGCGGCCATGATTCTCCAAGTGCTTTATATAAAGCTTCCTTGGCTGCAAAGCGAACGGCATAATGCTGCGCCGGCTTTGATTTCGACGAGCAATATTCACGCTCGGAGGAGGTAAAATACTTCTCCCGGAATCGTCCCTTGTACGTCTTCAATGTGCGAGACATCCGCTTAACATCGACTATGTCAATCCCGACAGCGATTATCATCGTTTTCCAAACCTTAAAAAATGGGGACAGTCCCACATCTTCAGTCTCTTATGCTCATTCGGGACTGTCCCCATTTTTTCTCGCATCTATTATAAATGAAAACAAGCAAGTCGGCAGGAACCCTCTCCATTTAACAAATTTTAATTGAGATTACTTAATTTTTCTCGACTGTAACCGGTTGATCTAATCCCATTTTTTGAATCTCGGCAAGGAGGCTATCAGGTTTAACAGGCTTAAGGAGGATATTTTTTACTCCAAGTTTATGAGCGATAAGCACCATATCTTTTGATGGATCGGACATAATGATTATGATGGGTATATTAGCAGTCTCATGGTCTCTTTTCAGGTGTTTGACAATCATAAGGCTGTTCCAATTTTTCGGAGTCAAGGATAGAATCAGAAGGTCAACCTTTTCTCTCTTTGTGCCAATTATCATCCCCCTAAGCTTGTGAAACCAGATAGCATTAACATTCAAGGATTCGAGCATCAATTTAATCCTGCGACCATCTTTGATCAATTCTTCATATACCACAGCGGTGATTTGTCTGTTAAGAACCATATTAAAAGTAATTTCCTATAGATTGCCCTTCACACAACTGACCGACCTTAACATAAAATTCCTTCTCTATAATATTATCCTGAATACTGCTCTTAGCATTGGCTACTGTTGCGATTAAAAAAAAATGGGCACAGTTCACACGCATTCATTTTCTTTATCCATTCTACAAGTCTCATTTTACCTGTATTCTCTATTCGTTAGATTTGATTATTTGGGACCGTCCCCATTTTTTCAGAAAATAGAAAAAAAGCTTGCATAAAGTTTATAAAAGGTTCTAAAATATGGTATAATTCTGATTGAGAAAGTTGGGGAGCATTAATAGATTTAATTAGATTCTCTTTTGAGCCTTCGAGAAAATTAAATATTGATTTTTCTTGACATTATCTAGCTAACACAGTTATGCTTTTGGGTTGGATGTTTAATATTAAATGTGTGTGCTATAGGAGTTATCCACCCAAGTTGTATCATCACCCTTCCAAGGGAAGGAGGTGAAAAAATGAATCGGAACGAAAGAGGTTTTACCTTGCTCGAACTGCTGGTGGTAGCATCTATCATAGCAATTATCGCTGCCATCGCAATCCCACAGCTCTTGAATGCAAGGAGATCAGCGTGGGAGAACCGATGCAAGCTGACCCTCAGGGCTCTTGGATCGACGCAGTTGGCCTATCAGGACCAGAATCTGGACAAGAACTATGGTACGTGGGTTGCTCTGCAGGATGTTAATAATAACTATATTCAGCAGGGCTACAGTCGAGCGAACATAATCGACAACTACTCCATCGCGTTGTTCCAGATAGTAGGATCGCAGATGGCTGGCGGTTACACCGCAAATGACTCATCATTCACGATCGTAGCGTTACCGCGAAGCCAGAGAAACCGTCTGCGCACATTCGCGCTTGGCGACGATCAGACTCCACGCGTCTGGGTTGGGCAACCACCCGCTGATCTTATTGCTCAGATTAACGGGACACCCTTCCCAACAGTTTCACTGACTAACATCCTTGAGTGGGAGCCACTGAGATAATCCATTGCATGGTTCAACAAGCAAGCAAGGAAGGTCGGCCTCGAAAGGGGCCGGCTTTTTTGTTGTTCTCATGTACTCTATGAAAACAGATACCCAACTACATCAATATTCTTTTTTGCTATCAATTAGAATGGTAACCGGACCCTGATTTACCAATTCAACATCCATCATAGCTCCGAAAACACCCTTTTCAACATGCAACCCAAATTTTTCAATCTCTTTTGCTAATTTCTCATAATATTGTTCGCCCTTTTCCGGTGGTGCTGCGGAGGTGAAGGATGGTCTGAAGCCTTTTTTCACAGTACCGTAAAGAGTGAATTGCGAAATGACAAGAATCTCGCGTTTCAAATCAATTGCGCTTAGATTCATTTTGTCTTCTTTGTCCGGAAAAATTCGCAAACCTGCGATTTTATTAGCCATCCAGACAATATCATCCTCCGAGTCATCCTCCCCTACCCCGAGAAGAATTAGAAGACCACGTCCAATCTTACCGACTATTTCATCATTCACCATAACCGATGCTTTCGCGACTCGCTGAACCACTGCTCTCATGGCTACACCTCCAGAACCGCATTATAACACTCCCGATTGGAACTCAGAATTATCGTGTAGAATATATCCATGCGAATCCTTTTCACAGCGGATATTCACCTTGGCTATCAACGTTCCGAGCCGGGAAGCCGAATGTTCCTCGAACGCTTGTCAAAAATAAAAAACATAAATGCCATAGTCATCGCAGGAGACATTGCTGAAAACGGTCCCGAATCCACTGACGAAATCGGGAAACATCACCGATCAGCCTTCGAACTTCTGAAAAAAACAGGGTGTTCAAAAATAGCGTTCTGCGCCGGGAGTCATGACATCTGGTGCATCAGCCAAAAACCGGATTCCTGGGATATATTGCAGAATTCGCTGTTTACAATGGCAAACGAATATGGTTTTACCTATCTCGAACGTGAAAATCTATATCTCGATGAAATAGCGATAGTCGGAACCATGGCGCATTACGATTACTCCATGGCTGAGGAAGGGCTTGTATTTGACGGGATAACTGTGCGAATGAAGCATTATCGTGACAAGGTCCCACCCGGTTATGATGCACCCGTCTGGGGCGATGCTCTTTATATTCGATGGCAATATGACGACATCGAGGTATGCCATCTAATTCTTGAGGATTTCGAGAAACGATTATCAGAAGCGAATGAGAAAGCAAAAGTAATTTTAGTGGCAAGTCATACTGTCCCTATTATCGATATGAACGGTCATATCTTCAATACAAACCTGCAGAAGAGATTTCTCAATGCGTTTTGTGGAACTCATCGTTTAAATGAAATTATCCTCAGGCAAAACAAAAATGGAAAAATCAAAGGGGCAATCAGCGGACATACCCATGTAAAAATAGGACCGATAACCAGGGATGGTATCACATACCGCAACATTGGCGGCGATTACGGCTCCCCCAGATATGAGATTATAGAAGTTTAAAAACTATTCCTCGCTCAATTTATCGCATCTAAAAATGTTGGAATTGCTTTTTTGGAAAGCATTTCAACAACGACCATGCAAACCGCTCCGGAAATATCATTAATTCTTATTTCAGTCTTCGCGATTGTGTTTCTTGCGACGCTTTTTATCGAGATTCGAATCGAACGTAGGCGGGTTCTCGATTCAACATATGAATCAGTCTCACGAGTTGGACGGTTTATCGATTGGCTGATAATAATAGCCGTTACAAGCCTTCTCGTCTACTTGATCAAATAATCACCTGATTTCCCTTATTTTGTAAGCTCGCTATTTTAATATTTTTCCTGAGAAGAGGAATAATTTTGAGATTCTTCAGAACAACAAATCCTCATGTTTACTGGGTTACACATGCAGTCGTTATGTATATCCTTACATAACTCAATCTTTTTTAGATTTTGTTGTTGCATTTTCAAATCGATAGGGTAAAATAAAGTTTGTGGGAAATTTCACATAGTTATGGCGAAGCGGAATTCAATTATTACAAAATCTAACATCATAGTGCTTCCGAGGACAACCGGATTGAGTGAATTTCCAGTTAGACAATATCATAAGGGAATATGTAATTTTTAGATAAATGAGAGAATTAAAGTTTTACCTGGAATGGCTTCATAGATTGAAGCGTTTTTGATTTTTAAAAGCTTTAAGGTCAGGGAGAAAGGCTTTATGGATAGAAGACAATTTGTAAAGACGCTTACAGTGGCTGGAGGGATAACCCTGATCGCACCAAGGATAGCCGAAGCTGATGGGCATAATAAGGAGATAATAGACTCCTGGAAAGGATGCCTTGTTGACCTTACTCTTTGCATCGGATGCCGTCTATGCGAGTATGCATGCTCCAATGCTAATAACCGCGAAGTCAAACCTTTACCATCTTATGAGGACCAAACAGTTTTCGATAATTTCAGAAGGATGACGAACAACGAATATACAGTCGTGAATAGATTTCCGAATTCAAAGAATCCCGAATCCCCAATTTTCGTGAAAACACAATGCATGCACTGCAATGATGCAGCTTGTCTGTCAGCGTGTATAGTCAAAGCTTTCTCAAAAGAAGATGATGGAACTGTTAGATATGATCCGTGGAAATGCATGGGATGCCGCTATTGCATGGTCGCATGTCCATTCCAGGTTCCATCTTATGAATACTACAATGCGCTTGCTCCGCAAGTTCGAAAATGCACTCTATGCCATCACATCATCTCGAAGCAGGGAGGAGTAACCGCATGCGCACAGATATGCCCACAGGATGCCATCGTTTATGGTCCTCGAGAGGATTTGATTGAACTCGCTCACAAGCGAATAGACGCGGAACCGGGAAAATACGTTAACCATGTCTATGGTGAACACGAGGTTGGGGGAACGTCATGGCTGTATATCTCCAGTGAGCCTTTTGAAAACCTTGGCTTTCCAACGCTTGATGACAGACCAATGCCATCTTATACAGAGCCGATTCAGCACGGGATTTTCAAGCATTTCATCCCGCAAATCGCGCTTTTTACATTTCTCGGTGCCATCATGTATCAGTTCCGTTCGAGAAATCAAAACACAAATTCGGGTGAACAAAAATGAGAACGGGCATAGATAAGTTGTTAAATATTTCACAACATTGTGTTGATTTGGAGTCAAACGGTAAATGAGTGACACGCATATTCCTCAACCGGTAAAGAAGCGATTTTTAACACCCTGGACAGTGGTTCTCATTCTCCTGATGCTGCATGGGATACTATGGGCAATGATTCGTTTTTTCAAAGGCATTGGCTCCATAACGAACCTCGATAACCAATGGCCCTGGGGGATATGGATATCAATCGATGTGGCAACGGGGGTCGCGCTTGCAGCAGGAGGGTTCACGACAAGTGCACTTGTGTATATCTTCCATCGCGAGCACTACCATGCTGTCGTTCGTCCCGCGCTACTGACCGCCATGTTGGGTTACACATTTGTAGCCCTTGGACTTCTTGTCGATCTCGGCAAGTATTACAACATCTGGCATCCAATACTTCCCATGATGTGGCACGGGGATTCGGTTCTGTTCGAAGTCGGTATGTGCGTCATGTTTTATTTAATTGTGCTATATATTGAATTTCTGCCTATTGTAGTAGAACATTTTAAGGGCAGGATGAACCTTCCGGGCAAACTTGCAAGGCTTAACGCACTATCGGAGAAGATTCTGAATCTGGCAGATAAAACGCTTAACAAGGTGATGTTCTTTTTCATAATCATGGGAGTTCTCCTTTCATGCCTTCACCAATCGTCGCTCGGCGCGCTTATGTTAATCGCTTATCATAAGATGCATCCATTATGGTATACACCCATCTTACCCCTGATGTTCCTCTGTTCCGCGATTTTAGTAGGTTATTCCATGGTTATTTTCGAGTCTCTGATTTCATCAAGGTCATTCGATCAAAAACCGGAGATGAACATCCTTACTCCCCTTGCCCGCATCATTCCCATAATAGGAGTCATTTATATCACCATGAAAATCACAGACATGGCAATCCGTGGCTCGCAAGTTTATCTTCTTGATGGTTCCGTCGAATCCATGATGTTTATAATCGAACTTGGATTATGTGTGATAGTCCCGGTACTCATGCTTTTCTTTGAAAAGGTACGAAAATCCCCAAAACTGCTTTTCGCCGCTGTAAGCATGATAATTGTCGGTATCCTGATTAATCGTATAAACGTATTTCTTGTCGCATATACTCCTCTATATTCTACCAAGACTTATTTTCCATCGTTTGCCGAGGTAGCTATTACCACAGGATTGGTCTCTGCTTTAATACTGGTCTATCGCGGTATCGCGATTTATTTCCCGGTTATTTCTCAGCATCAGCCGGTTGCAACCGAATAACTTATTGAGAAATACTGGAGGTTCGATACATGAAGAAACTTAAAGGCATAATACTGTTAATATTTATCAGTCTGATTATCATCCTGGTTGGAAGATACTCATCATCGCAGGAACCGCCACCTGCTACTATAAACATGGATGAGCCATGTTCGAGATGCCATACGTGTTCAAGTCCGACGCCTGAAAATCCGTGCCTTCCGGTCTGCGCACGATACGGAATCGAGGCGCTTCTCGCAAAAGAACGCTCCGCACTGCCTGATCTTGATGAGATTATCGTTATAAATGAGCTTCAGAATATTTATGAACCGGTCAATTTCACACATCAGGCGCATGCGATGATGTCTTTGATGGGTAAGGGATGTACATCATGCCATCATCACACACCTCCCGGCAGGGATCACCCGCCATGCAAGGAATGCCATGATCCCGTTGCCAACAAGGAACACCTGAGAATACAAAGTTTGAAAGCGGCATATCATCAGCAATGCCTCACATGCCATGTTGAATGGGGCGGCACGAAAAACTGCGATGTATGCCATCCGATGAAAGGTTCTAAAGCAGCAGAGGAGGTTAAAAGGACAGGAAAAACATACGATTTCCCAAAAAAGCAACCGTCAGATACGATAACTTTCATGACCAAATACGAAGGTAAATCCAACAAGGTTACATTCAATCATAGAGAACACAATCAGGATTTTGGCTTCGATTGCTCTAACTGCCATTCAAGCTATTCATGCAATGCGTGCCATAATCCGAAGACATATGGCACGAAACCGATTAAAACCAAACCATCATACTCATCATGCAGCGCATGCCATCCAATGGACCACTGCGGACTTTGCCATCCGGGCGGTGGAAGCGATAAGACTTTCAACCATGCAAAAACAGGTTTACCTTTGATTAAATATCACAATAAATTATCATGCAGGAAATGTCACAAGGGCAAGGGACATTACATGCGTTTGAATAAATCCTGCACAGCATGCCATTACAAGTGGACATCGGATAATTTCAGCCATTCGATAGTCGGTTTGAAAATGGATGAAATCCACGTAACATTCGAATGCACCGATTGCCATGAGAACCGTCAGTACGATAAACCTGTCATGTGCGCGCACTGCCATGATGAGACATACAAATATCCGAGCAAGATTCCCGGGACAAGAGTAAAAGGGAAATATTGATAAACCTTTCAAAACTCTTATCTTTCCCAAGCGCAAAAAAAAGCCCGTTCACACGGGCTTTTTTCAAATTAAACCAGGTTATTTAGTTCAGCTCATTATTTTGTTTTTGCCTTGCCATGCTTGATTAGTTTCCACTTGGCCGCAAAATCAAAAGGCTTATAGGTTGGCGATTCCGGATTATGGCATGTTTTGCAGACCTTCTCAGAAGGCACAACCAAGCCATTTTCAAGAGCCTTTTTGTGGTCTTTCATGATTGGCATCGCCTTGTACTTTTCACCGGCTCCATGGCAAGCTTCGCAAGTCACACCCTCTTCATAGCTGAATTTTTCGCCCTGCAGATCTTTCTTGTTCCATGCAGTGACATGGCATTTCATGCATTTTTCGGATTTTGTCGGATCATCTATGCCTTTTTCTTTTGCGATTTTCTTGGACTTTTCGTTAAGGAGAGTTTTGTAAGCGTTTTTATGAGGATCTTTATCGTACTTGAGATATTCCTCGCCGCCTACTTTCGCATTTGAATGGCAAGCTTTACATGCAGTGACCCCGACATACTTGAACTTTGTCTCCTTTTTCGCTTTCTCTTCAGTTGCTGTCGCCCAAACTATCGCTATCAGGAACATTACAAGGGCGATCAGGGCTATTAACTTTGCTTTCATATTCCGCTCCCTGACTTAGGTTAGATATAAAATAAGGTAACCTGTATTCTCTTTCGGTTTAACATCTTCAATTATTATTATAAATTTGTTATAGCAATTGTCAATCCCTTTTTGCGAAAAATATCACAATCGTTATGTATAATCGAGCATAACAGCTTTGAGCCTGCAAAATGCATTGATTTTCGGCGGTAATTATTCCGGAATCGCAAAAAAAGCATAAAAAAACAATTTCACTCGTATGGGAGTATTGGATACGCTCCTTTTTTGCGGATTCCAAGAGGATTTATGCAGTAAATCCCTACATAACCATAGAATGAGTGATTTATTCAATAATTCCATTCCGATGTGCCCTCATAAATAATACATAGTATTATTTTTCATGTATAATTTTACAGTTGCGGGTGGGTAGCTCAGCTGGTTAGAGCGCTACCCTTACAAGGTAGATGTCGGAGGTTCGAATCCTCTCCCACCCACCATTCTAAGAATGACCATCAGCGCCACCACCGATTCCACCATCCTGCCATGATGAGTTATTGGCGCAAAGTGGTTTATCGTAAATATCTGTGTCTTCTCCATCATCGACGAAAACACCATAGCTGTTCCGATTTCTTCCGGTTGAAAAATTAGCACCGCCAACTGAACTCCCTTGATTGCAATGGTAAGCATCAACGCCATCGTAATCGATGAATATCCCGAGACCGCATTCATTGCCACCTCCCAAAGAGATGCCGGGCGCTGTGTATGTATCATCTCCACTGTAATCGAAAAACCATGAATGCGAGAAATCATGCGCTCCGCCATGACCGACATTCATGGTGCACTCATAAGTATCATTACCGCCCTCATTTGAGAAATAGCTGACTCCCATATGAGCTGTCGCGCTTTGAACATACCAGATGCCATGGAACGAGTCATTCTCTAAACCAAGGTCGGCAAGGATTCCGGTCGAGAACATGAATGCGCATCCCTGCCCGAAGACACCACAGGAGTAATTATCCGAACCGCCGAGGTCGAGAAGAGTCCCAAGACCTCCACCAAGGAATTGAGGATCAGCACGCAGACCGAAACCCGTTCCCTGTGAGAGCGATGCATTATGTTCTGCAGTTTGAGCGCTGGGATACCTGATATCGGTATCATCAGCTATATAGATATCATCTCCTTCAACATCAATCAGTGAACCGCAACCACGAACATATCCAAAACCCTGCGAAGTCTGGAAAGAGTGATAATTATCCAGACCTGCCTCATCGAGGAGAAAAGCGGTACCGCCCCAGTCCCCACATCCCTGCGCCAGCTGATCGCCGTTGTAATGGTCATCACCGCTGCTGTCAATAAGGAACCCACATCCAAAGTACGCCGCGCCCTGATTGTAACGGTCGCCATAATAGTTATCATTCCCGGAATAATCCCAATGAGCGGCAATGCCCATGTATGCCCCGCCCACTGAGGTAATCGTTGCATTTGAACCATAAACGTCATTACCCGAGAAATCGATTGCAATTGAGACGGAATTTTCGAGGGAACCATTGCCTGAAACTTTTCCACTATATGTATCATCCCCACCGACATCCAGAAGGAGTAGATAATTATCATCCTGATGAGTATTATCCATATCGCCTTTGATAACCACTCTTCCGAGTGGGGTAGTCCAATCGAAATCATAATCACCCGTATCAGAGAATGATGCCAGATCAGCTCCGATATCTTTAAAAGCCTCAGCTATTTCCGCACCAGCCCTGATCAAGTTCTCATAATTCAGGTTCTCGATTACACCGAAGTGAGAAGAGTTAAGTTCATTGTATATTTCATTTTTCATTGCATCACCATAGGGCTCCCATGCTGATTCACGAAGAAGATGCGCTAATGCAGCCGCGGTAAGGCATTTGGCAGCGATAATCTGCACGCTTTCAGGAATATCGTTGGCATCATTCTGAATGGTTGTCCTCTCAGTTTGAGAAAGTGGATCGCCAATATCATGATGAAGGTCAGCTAAGGCATCAAGAAGCGGATGTGTTGTGGGAGTATAAGAATAATCGGTAGAATCAATCGGATAACCCAACCTTTTTGACATAGCCATCAGGATTCCCGAATAATCCCTGCTCAAAGCCTTAAACCTTAAATCCTGAATATAACTTTCAGCGTAACCGGGAAAATTCAAAGGATTTTTATGATAACCATTATCGCCGGTAAAATCGGGCATTTTCGTATCAACACCAGTGGGCTGCTGAAAGAAATACATCTCATCACCCGCTCGCCAGAACTTGTTGCCAGCACTTCCCCAATGAAGGTCATCACGAACCATATCCATTTCTGAAAGAGCGAGATCAAAAAGGTCTGTATCCACAGGATCATAATGATTAATCCTGTGCATGAAGAGCTTGTATGTATCGAATTCGCTGTAAGGAAAAATCGTCTTCCAGTCTGTTTTAATACCTGTCACTGCTCCGGGAAGACCGGTAAGATTATCCTTTACTTTAATAAGAGCGGGATAATCGCCCTCAGAAGCTCCCTCATCATTCGCTATTGCAATATCAGCCACAAGCGGAGTGGAGCCTCTCCCGTTTCCTGAGAATTCGGTAACACTTGCCGGTGATGATAAAACGCCTGGTATAGAAAGCTGCACTCTCTTTACCTTCGAATTGGATAAAGGTTCAGCGTGCTGCCAATCCCATATTTTCACCTGGTAGCTTGTCTGCGACCCCTGCCGATCATCCATCACAAGACCGGTTCGAATCACTTCAACTTTCCATGGTGACCGGTTATTGCCATTTGGTGGGCTGTAAATCGGATTTCCGCGACTCCCCGGTTCAGCCGGGTGATTAATAGTATTGGAAAAAGTCGCCGACTGCTCATAGCCCATAGTCAAAAACAGCATGAACTCAATAGATGAACCCGAATCTATTTGAATATCAAGATTTCCCTCAGCAATCATCCCGGGATAGAAAACATTCCATCCGGATGGATTATGAAAATCAAAAGGCTGGCTCACTGATGAATCCTCGCTTATTATCACATATTCGTGAATAGCAGCCTCGGTCGGATAAACGAGATCGCTTTCATTATCCCATTCCCTCGTTGCGCCATGAGCGTTGATAAGAATTGATGGATTCATCTGCACATTTAAATCAGGAAAGCTTATTAGTGTGCCATAGTTATGTACTAAAATCGCTTTCAGATCCCATCCGCACAAGTCAGGACGGGATGCCAAATCAAACGGATGTTGAAAACGCACTTTGAGCCTGATGACATCTTTCATTGTCTCGCTATCACGACTTAACAATTCAACACCTGAAATGTCGAACCATCTCCCGGCTGGACCTGTATGAGAAATACCAAGGAGAAAAGCATCGCCGATCGCTGAGGGCATTCTCAAAGGGTTCGCATTTGCCATCATTGATGAACCGTTGAGATTTATCTGATACACGCTGAGGAGCATCCCTCCGGGACCATGATCAGCGCTTGGTGAATTTGAACTCGCTTCCGGTGAGTAAGTCTCAATGGGATTTTCCCGAGAACTGCAACCAATAACGAGAACCGCTCCGAGCAACAACAGCAACATAAGTATTGGTCTTGTATTCATATGATTTTCACTCCATACCATCGAAGTAAATTCCCGATAATTTCAGTAAGATATTCAGTAGCATGATTATTATAAATCATACATTGAATCCATAGCAAAAAGCATAAGAAAAATAGGGACTGTCTATTTTTTTGACCTTTTCCTCTTGAATCGATGAAAACATTTGATATGCTAATGCATCCTGTAGAATTGATTCCGATAGTTTCACCTTACACCTCATCAGAGGTTGTGGGATTAAAAACGATTTAAAAAACAAATTTCAAGCAGGGAAATACATGTATAATCCTGCGGAAAGAGGCACCTTATGGTTCATGCGCTATATCCCGGTACATTTGATCCGATAACTTTTGGTCATATGCGGATTATCGAAAGAGCGATTCCGCTTTTCGATCGCATCACGGTCTCAGTAAGCGCTAGTAAATTCAAGGAACCGCTTTTCTCCACTGAGGAACGAATAGAGATGATTCATGAGGCAATGGGCGACAGTAAAAATCTTGAAATAACATCATATGATGAGCTCACGGTTAATTATGCCCGCCGGATAGGAGCTAAAGTGATAATTCGAGGACTGAGAGCAGTCACCGACTATCACGGCGAGGTTCAGATGGCTATAATGAATCGTACTGTCGCGCCCGACATTGAGACACTTCTCATGGTTGCCGAGGCGGACTATTCTTTCCTCTCATCAAGCCTTATCAAGGAGATGGCTTGGCATAATGGTCCGATAGAGAACCTTGTGCCGAAATTTGTGGCGGAGAAGTTAATGAAGAAGATGAAGGAAATCAAAGAGGGAAAAATTAAAGAACTTTTCCTTGACAGATAAAAGTTATCCTTTTAAAATGGTTATTTTTGTAAATATCTATATATATTCATGAGGTTTTATTGAATAATGGCTCAACCAAAGTATAAGACATCAAAATCGAACACGAGGACACGTCGAGCCACAAGCTGGAAATTGAAAACTCCGACGATGTCTAAATGTCCGCAGTGTCAGACACCCAGACTCGCTCATCGCGCATGTCCATCTTGTGGTTTTTATAAAGGGGCTTATGTGCCTGTGAAAAAGGCAAAATAAAGTCAGTAATGCATTAAATCCGGGTTTTGAAATATATATATTTTTTATTTATAGATTATTGAATTATTATACCGGAGGTCAGGATGGCGGTTATAGACGAACTGAAGGAACTTGTGGCGAAGAAACTATCTGTCGATATATCACAGGTGACTGGCGATGCGAAATTTCAGGATGATCTCGGCGCTGATTCGCTCGACCTGGTTGAACTCGTTATGGACCTTGAAGAGCATTTTAAAATCGAGATATCCGACGAGGAATCCCAGAATTTCAAAACCGTCAGTGATGTAGTCAGATACATAGAAAGCAAGAAAAATTAATCTGTTCAATAGAAGTGATTGATAATTGATGCACTTGAATTTCGAGCCGTACTAGGAAAACTGAACCACCGATTATTTAAAGGATTGTTAGCATCTATGTTAACTCATCAAGCCGTTTTACGGAGGATGCAACGTGGGTTTCGCTGATGCGAAATTTCAAAAAAGAGTAGATACTCTATTAAAAAAATTCGATCTCGTCCCTGAGAATTATGAATATTATTATCAGGCGTTCACCCACCCTTCGGCAGCATCGCATCCTTCCAAATCTTACGAAGTACTGGAATTCTTAGGTGATTCCATAGTTTTAATTCATGTTATCCTGAGATTATGGCGAAAACATCCGGATACCGAGGTAGGCATTCTATCAAGGGCGAAAAGCCAGATAGTCAGCGGAGGCAGCCTTGCCAAAATATCGTATAAACTCAAGCTCGATAAGCTAATCCGTTATGATGATTCCATTCTGAACGCCCAAAAGAAAATCTCCAATAATGTCATGGCGGATGTTTTCGAAGCGCTGGTCGCAGCAATCTTTCTCGATCTCGGTATCAGGAAGGTTCAGAAGTTCCTCACTAAAATTTTCAATGATATTTTATCGGAAGATTTAGCGAAAACATGCCATGAGGATAACAAATCCATTCTTCAGGAGACATTTCAAAAATACTATAAGCAGATTCCTCAATACAAACTGATTAAAACAAGCGGACCGGACCATGATAAGAAGTTTTATATTCAAGCTTATTTCAGAAATGTTCCTTTGGGAAACGGAGCGGGCAGGACAAAAAAAATCGCCGAACAGGAAGCGGCTTGCAAAACCCTGAAAAAAATCGATTATTACAGAAAAAGAATCGACAAGAAAAAGTAAATTGAATTTTAATGCATATCCGTATTTCAAATCGTCCGCATGATTGATAAAATGTCCTTTTGTTGAAAGGGATTATCCTCAGCCGCATTTTTATTGAGCGCATGAGGTACATGTATCCATGGGGAATGAAATATGCATTTGAAAGAACTTGAACTATACGGTTTCAAATCATTCGGCGATAAAGTGAAGATCGGATTTCACCCGCGCCTTACCGCTATCGTAGGTCCGAACGGAAGCGGCAAAAGCAATATCGTCGATTCGGTACGATGGTTGCTCGGGGATCAATCAAATAAAAACCTGCGCATACCATCGTCCGAGGAGATTATCTTCAAAGGTTCGGATAACGGCTTGCCTTTTAATTTTTCTCATGTGGGAATGGTTATCGATCTCGGCGATGAAGGTGAATTAAAGGTCGAAAGACGATTCCACCGTTCAGGTGAAAATGAGTATATCCTCAACGGAAAAACCGTCAGAATGAAAGATATACGATCACTGCTATCATCAAAGGGCTTCGGTCTTGGATCGCTTTCGATTCTTTCACAAGGGCAGATAGACACTATTCTCTCGCTTGTCCCGACCGATCGGAGAATAATCCTTGAAGAGGTGGCACAGATAACAAATTTCAAGGATAACAAGGTGAGGATACTCAAGAAGCTCGAGGCAACCCGCGACAACCTGACAAGGCTGGAGGATATAAGAAGAGAAATCGACAGTCGCTTGAAGGAACTGGGAGAACAAGCGGAAGCTGCGAGAAAAAATCGCGAACTCAACCAGGTTAAAGAGAAACTCGAAATCAATCTCTCTTTCAAAGAAACCGAGAGACTCGTAAAGAACATACGGCGAAATATAACTGAACTTGAGGAACGAGAACATGAACTTTTCGATTTGAAGGATGAAATTTCAAAACGTGAAGGCCAGCTCAAGACTCTCGAATCCGAACTTGAGGAACTTCGAGGCAATCTCGAAAAAGAGTTTCACAGAAGCAGGGAAAGAACGCTGAGTATCGAAAAATACCGTTCTGCAATGAATCTCGCGCAAAGCGAGCTCGAACATATGCGTGAAAGCCGCAATTCACTGACCGATACGCTAATCAAAGTTGAAAATGAGCTTGAAAATATCAAACAGCAGATTTATCTCAACACAGGCAAACTCGATAATGCCCAGCTCGAAAAAACTAAGGCGATCAGGAACCTTGAAGACCTGCGTGAAAAACACATATTCGAGTACTCAAACGAGGATGAAGAACTCGCGCGAATAGAATCGAGGGGTGAGGAATCGCAGAAGATTCGCATGGAAATAGACCTTCTCACACAAAGGCTATCCATATTGGAAGATCAGGCGGAACGCTCATCGCAGCATCTTGAGGAGGATGAGGAAATACTTAAAGATCGAACATCCGAGATCGACAAGATTCGAAATCTTGCATTTGAGCTCGATGAATCCATCAAACAGGTTTCAGGTCGAATTGAGAAAAAAATTTCGGAGAAAGACAAAATTTCCGGTTTGTTAAATGAAGTAGAGAGTGAAATATCGATTGATGAGAATAATCTCTCTTCATTAAAGGATGAACTCATATCGATAGCATCGGAGCTCAAGGTGCTCGAAGAGCTTCAAAGAAAACTTGCCGGTTATAAATTCAGCGTCAAACGTCTAATCGAGGCGAAGAACAAAGGAGAATTGAAAGGAATAATCGGACCGGTTATCGACCTTATCAAGGTTGAGAATGGATTCGAAAAAGCGGTTGAAGCCGCACTTGGCAGTAAAGGTCAATATGTTGTGGTGGAAAAGTTCAGCGATGGTCTCGCGGCTGTTGAATATTTAAAAAAGACCGGTGGTGGAAGAGCCACATTTATCCCGCTCGAGGATTTTGAGTCAAACAATATCAATGAAACTGCATGTGAAGTTCCCGAAAGCGAAGGATACCTTGGAAAAGTTCTCGATAAAGTGTCTGTAGATAAGAACTACGCTCTGGTAATTAATCACCTTCTGAAAAACTCATTGATATTCAAAGATTTGGAATCGGGGCGTGAAGCTCGCAAGAGATATCATCTGAAACAGCTCATTGTGACACTGGATGGCGATTTGCATTATTACGGAGGCATTTTCACAGGCGGTTCAACGGATATCCGCGAGGAAGGTCCTCTCGTACGTCGCTCACGAATAGAAGAGTTAACAAGGACTAAAAAAGAAAAAGAAATCGGCATGTTATCCCTGGTAGAGCGGCTCAATATGGCTCGCGCCTTACGTGATGAACATAACCGGAACATTAAATTAATCGAATCGGACATAACTGAACTCAGGGAAGAAAAAAGCGCTGAACTCAGCAAATATCAATACCTCTCCACAACGATAACGACACTTGAGAAAGACCTTGAGGAACTTGGCGGACAACGTGATAAAACCGGGCTTGAACTGACAAATCTTGTTGATGAGATATCCAAATTGAAACAGAATCGCGTTGGATGCGAAAAGCAATTCGATGAGATATCGAAAAAAAGCGAGGATGATGAGAATCGTAAAAAAGAAATTATACAATCGAGATCGCTTCGTGAAGATGAGATGAACCGCCTGAAAATACACATTTCATCACGTGAACAGGAATCCGAGCATATAAAATCGATAATTGCCGATATCAAAACCCGCCATGATAAACTCTCGCACCAGGCCGATTCTATAAGGGATGAACTTATCATGAAACTTGGACGTGAGGAAGAAGCGGAATCGGAATATATAAAACTCAAATATAAGGCTGAAACGGAGATCGAACGCTTGTCCATGGAAGAGGATGAGGAGAAAAATTTAAAGGCCGGGATCGATTCAAAACGCGACGAGCTGAACCGGATGCGAAACCGTATCTCCGAACTGCAGACTGAAGCCGAACAGATTGACGCGAAGCGCGAATCGCAATCGGTCAGGGTCGCAAAAATGGAGACCGAGCTTGTGGCATACTTGAAAAAGGTCGCGGAACTTGAGGATATTAAAAGGGAATTTCCCGACCTGTTGAACGTGGAAAGCGAGGATTTTGAACGTTTCCTTAATTCAAGCATAATCGATGACCTTCCACCGAGAAAACAATTAATGGATGAGCTGGATAAGATAAATATCAGGCTCGCAGAAATTGGCGAGGTCAATGTGCTCGCGGAAAGAGATTTCGAAAATTATCAAAGAAGAAAGACTTTCCTCGATTCGCAAAAGGATGATCTCGCGAAATCCATCGATGAAGCGATGGAAACACTTGGTGAAATCGAAAGTGAATCGAAAAAAGATTTCAAAGAGGTTTTTGAATTAACAAAAATCAACTTCGAAAAAATTTTCCAGGAGCTATTCCCAAGCGGGAAAGCGGAGCTCCTGTTATCCGATCCGGATGATCTGCTTGAATCCGGTCTCGAGATTAAAGTGAAATTCCCGGGCAAAAAAGAACTTGACCTTCTGCAATTCTCCGGCGGTGAAAGAAGCATCATAGCCATAGCTTTTCTATTTGCCGTATTGAAATCGAAACCGCCAAGTTTTGTAATCCTCGATGAGGTTGAAGCCGCCCTTGATGATGTAAATGTCGAAAAGTTCATAAGTCTGATAAAGAAATTTTCTGATAAATTTCAATTCATAATCGTTACGCACAACAAGCTCACCATGGAATACGCTCGCGAACTATGGGGCATTACAATGAAAAAAGGCGGGATGAGCCAGGTTGTGAGCATTTCGCTTGATGAATGGATCAGGGAACATCCTGAGGATGTGCAGGTTACGAATTAGAAAAAGGGGACAGTATCCATTTTTGCTACCAGAGCTTGATAATCCTTAAACCGCCTTCACGACAGGCTACAAAGGCGTAATTGCCCCTCACAACAATCTCACTTACTGCGCCCGGTGTAGGATGTGTCGAAAGCACATATGGATTCGCGCTATCGGAAACATCGATAATCACCAAACCATCCAGGTCAGACACATAGGCATATTTATCCGACAGACATACATCAAAAGATGCGCCTGATGTGAAAACATCCCCAGCCACAGATAAATTTTCAGGATCGGCGCTTGACAACACTTCCATGCCATTATCCTGAAACATCGCATAAACGTTTCCACTGCCACCCTCAACTGATGTGCCGTACTTGCCATTAGCATAGAGCGCTACGAATTCAGGATCGGACGGATTGGCTATGTTGACAGTCGCCACTCCGCCAAGTCCTGCCGCAGCAAAGATATATCCGGATGCGAAACTGATATCGTAGAAATCACGCGAGGTAACCAGCGAACCAAGATAAACAGGTATAAACTCATTCGTGATGTTAAGTAGTATCAAGTCGGGGAAATCGCTCGATTCCTGAGGACCCCACAAAGCCGCGTACCCACCATTGACTTTGACTCTATATGCATACCAGTTTTCCCAGGCAGGGAACTGTATATTGTTGAGATATGCAGGCTGTAGCGGATTTGCGATTGACACCACGGCAAGACCACTAGCTGAATCGGTGACAAAGAGAGCGTTACCGTGTGAATCGCAATCAAGCGCATAACCCGGGGTATTGGCAAAACCATCAATATAAGCCTTATCCGGAAAAGTAATATTCACGGATTTTATACCGCTGTAACCGGATGTTATAAAAACATTTTCTTCCTTGACCGCAATACCACATGTCATTCCGGATGTTAAATATCTCGATTTCAAAGAGAATTTGCCGCCTTTGATGCTTAAGACAACAACTCCGGTATCTCCATCGCCAACATAAACATCCTCGCCTGAAACGACGCATGACTTCGCGTATCCGGAAGTATCGTAACCTGCGACAATATAGGGGCTTGACAGGTCCCCTATTGAAATCGCTTTGATTCCCGCCATCCCATTCGCGACAAAAGCAAATCCGGAAATCAAGTGAACTGACTCCGTTGATGGCGTCAGGGAAATGGTTCCTTTCAGTACCGGATTCAGAGGATTCGCGAGATCCGCCGTAACCATTCGGTCACTAAGAAGGATAGCAGCGACGCTGCCACTTATATAAATATCCTTTTTCGAACCGACGATTATAAGACCGTTAATGGATACAGGATTCTCCGGATTGCTTAGAGAAAGGATTTCCAATCCATCCGTTTCGTCAAGCTTGTAAAGGAGGGTTCCCTTCATGGCGAGTGCCCGGATATTCGGCCGAACCGTATAATTGCCGGCAAGGGATGGAAGAGTGGGATCTCGAACATCGACAATTGCGATGCCAGCCTCGCCATCACCGAGATATGCATATCCTCCGTATAAAACGACATCGCGCACATCATTGAGACCAACTATATCAAACGAACCTTTCAGGGAAGGTGACGATGGATTGTTTACGTTTATTATCGACAGTCCAGCCGCTCCATCCGCGATATAAAGAAGCTTCTCAACAGAATTGTATGCCATCCTTCCCGCATTACCATATGTATCAAACGAGCCCACAAATTTTGGTGCTGCCGGATTACTCACATCAAGAATCATTATTCCAAGGACACCGACAGAAACGAAAGCCAGATTTTCACTGAATATTACATCCGTTGCGATGCCATTCAGACCTGCAGGAGTAACATCGACGGGATTTTCAGGTACTGCAATCGATGATGAATTCACGTCCACGGGGAAGAATTGATAGGTTCTAATCCCATCATAAAGAAATGGAGTTTTGCCATCTCTTTTAAATCCGACAAGAGACATGTTGCTATCAAGCTCATCTATCGCGCAAGCGAGTCCCCAGTATGTACCCAGTGGAGCTCCAAGCTCATCACGGATTTTCGTTACAAATCGTTTCGGATTAGTTCCTGTCCCCAGAGAACCATCCATTATTACAGGCGTAGTCATCAAAGATGGAACATATACTTTAATAGTTTTAATATCCGAGCTCAGGTCGAATTCACCCGCACGAGAGGTGTTGAAATGCCAATACGATGATGTCGGTTTGCCATCCTGCCAATCCCAGACATCAATTCTCACTTCAGCTGTTTGACCGGGATCGCCGCTTGTCAGGAAATTCAAAAACGGAGGGACATCCACTTTTACTTTCCATGGTTCATGGCGATTGAAACGAGGAAGGAAATAACGCGGCGTCAGACGGTTTCCGGGTTGACCCTCAGGGATATCGAACTTGGCGGATACCCCGTATGAAGCTGTAAGAACCAGGATGAAAGTTATCGATTCGCCTGGCTCAGGATTAAATTTAAAAATGGTTGATCGATAATAACTCCCCTGTGGAAAGACGTTATGACCAAACGGAGCGTATGGATCAGCGAATCCGGTTGTAAGGCTTTGAGGGTCGAAATTCCCCTCGGAGGAATCCTCGGAAAAAATTTTGTATGGATGAAGGTTGTTGTCTGACGGATATATCTGGTCCATTACTGAATCAAATATGCCCGAGTAACCATCCGCGTTCGCAAGGATTCCCGGCTGAGCCATAACCTCAGCATCGGGAAAATTCGTTCCTTCATTCGTAACCACAATACCCTCGACATCAAACAGATGAAGATCGAGTCGATTTGTGCTTGATGCTGGTCCACTAACAGGGAGATTGAATGGATGTCGCACCGATATGGAAACATCAACTGTGCCTTCCTCTCCAAGTGCGATACCATCGATTTTTGCACAATCACGGCAGAAAACCGATGTCATGAACGCAGTTATATCGCCAAGGAACTGCTCACCAAGAGCAAGCTTTCGTGCCGGATACGGCTTGATACTATAATCCGATAATGACTCATCAATGCCAACTTCATAAACGCCAAAAATACCGAGAGAATTTTCGTCAATGTCTCCAATACTCAATGAGGAATCGCTTGAATCAGAATCGCTCCCAGGTGCTATCGGGGTTTTACCAGTGCATGACAGCCATGAAAAAACAAGGAGGAAAAAAGCAGGAATTATTAAAAATCGCATATGTCTTATCCTTAGCGATTGATATCTTCAAAATTTTCTATTTTAATTTTAAACCATTAAATAACAGTCATCAAAATAAAATCCAGATATTTGGCTTTAAATTATCAATTAATTTGAATGCTTAGAAGTAAGAAAAAAATGGGAACGGTCCACAAATCTTTAATTAAAGTATCCAATCGTCAGGTCGCATTCTACTTATTGTCTTAGCCGGGTGCCGCCCACAATCTGCCTTAGCCATAGTATCATGTTAAAATTTCAATCTGAAATGCGTGGCTAAGGCTGATTGTGGGTGTTTTTTAATCTCGAGTTGCTATAACACCCACAATCGCGATGAAATCCAATCGCAACAGGAGCTTGATTGCAACGCGATTGTGGGCGGCACCCCGTCTCTGTATCATTATTTAAACTTGTTTTGGACAAATGTGGGACTGCCCCCATTTTTTTTCTTAATTTAAGCGGACGGAGTTACTATCCTGAACATGTAACCGGTAACCGGAATTGGATTTCCATCGGATGCAATGCAGTTTCCGAAAAGCGCCAGGCTGATCATTAAGTTATTGTTTTGATAAAAAGGTTCGATAGATTTAAGCGATAATTCAAATCCCGGCGAATCCGTAAGATTCAGAGTTATTTCAGACGGATAGGGGTCACTCTCTTTGCCCTCGATAACATCATCAAACCACGACATCTCAAAGCTATCCAAAACAGGATTCGACAAATTTTGAAAACATGAGATATCTTGCTGCGATGATTCGGTACCGGGATAAACGATACCCCACCATTTCCCGATTTGACTTTCAATATTCATCTCAAAAACATTACCGCGAGAATCAAAAAGCACAATCCAATCGGTCACTTTATCCTCAATATTCCTTGAATTCTCAGGCAGAATCCGCCATGTGTCCATCTGGTTTTCTTTTGCAAAAGGAGCGGAAAATCTTGTCTCAACATGACGCGACATGGCAAATCCCTCGGTTTCAACATTATCGATAATAAGCTTCCCCTCACCGACAAAAACAGAATCAGGATTATCTCTTGCTTCGTTCAGGTCAAAATCAAAAACGAATGGAAAATCTCCATTGAATTTGAAATTTCCTTTCTTGTCATCCTGCTCGCTCGTATATGCAATATATTGCTCCACCATTTTCGCTAAATTAGATGGGGCTATGTTGTCATCGAAAGGCAGTCTCAGTTTTTCATAATTCGACCATTTTCCTGTGGCGCTGTTAAAAAGCACAACTCTGAAACTCATAACCCTTTTGAAAGTGAGATTTTCAATCGTACTGTAGAGTTGAATGGTTAAAATAGTGGAGGCTTTATCGGGTTTCGGGGTTTCTGCAAACCAATATAAATCCGAGAGTTCCTGAGAGCAATTGTCAGGACCGAAATGGATGCTGATATCCGCAGGTGTACCATCGGATTGGATAATGCTTGCCGTGAGAGTTCCATCAAAAATATATTTACGAATATTGTCAACTCCGGAATCATCGAGTTTCTCAAGGTTAATTCCACCAAGACTTTTCACAACAAAACCATCTCGTAATCCAGCTACATACGACGGAGAATGTATCATGAGGGATTTCACAACTATCTTTTCCCCACTTTCAGCAAGTTTAAATCCCAGTGTGTTCGCAAGGTCGACAGAAAGTTTTTCAAGGGGAGCTAGTTTTATTTCCTGGACGACCGAATTCACGGGTGATTTTCCGGGTCTTGATACCTGGCATGCGGAGAGAGCGATTGCGAAGAAAAGAATTGCGATTATGGAAATCGTCGTTTTCATGTATCACCTTTTTTTATATATAGGAAAATTATTATATCAACTATCGGGATTGAGTTTGATTACTTTTTTTTCATGTTATGGTAAAATGCAATTGAACAAACAGGCTCCCGCATGATTTTTTTGAAATTATTTAATGTAACCTCTGCGAAGCCTTATGTATATTACAACATGCGGAACACAAGGATTTTAAAAAAGCTTAAATAATGGACTCCATGCGGAAAACATCCAAACCCGGAATGTTGCATGTATACACTGGTGATGGGAAAGGTAAAACGACAGCAGCAATGGGTCTTGCCCTGAGAGCATCAGGAGCCGGAATGAAAATCCTGATAGTTCAGTTTGACAAGTGCCCTGACGATGATAATCACTATATGGAGCGGAAAATCCTGATGCGGATGGATAATATCATGTTCATCGCAACAGGCAAAAACAGGATGCTTAATAATGGAACATTTCGATTCGGGATTGAGCCGGGTGATTCAGATGAGGCAAAACGAGGACTGATGGAGGCAAAAAAAAGTATCGAAAACGGGAACTATGGAATGGTAATCCTTGATGAAGCGATAACAGCACTCAGCTATGGTTTGATTTCCGAAAGCGATTTGCGTAGTATTATTGACCTTTGGAAACAGTGCGGAAAAAAATCGGAATTAATCCTTACAGGCAGGGGTGCGACTGAATGGCTTGTCAATGAAGCCGACCTTGTTACAGAAATGAAAAAAATCAAACACTACTTCGATAAGGGGGTGAAAGCAAGGATCGGAATCGAATTCTGATCCTTGGATGCTTACATTATGGTCCCCAAAATCTACATTGGAACCTCAGGTTACTCCTATGATGACTGGAAAGAAGTCTTCTACCCTCCAAAAATGCAACGCAAGGATTTTCTCGAATACTACACAAAGTTTCTGAACGCTACGGAGGTTAATTTCACTTATTACCAGATGCCTTTCGCGAAGACTATCGAAGCGCTGATACGCAAAAGTGAAGGCAAAGTGCAATTTTCGATTAAAGCGCATCAATCGATGACTCACGAACGGATTGAAGACAATTCGCTTTATGAGAAATTCCAGGTAGCGCTTGATCCCCTCGCAAGGGAGGGCGTTCTTTCATGTATCCTCGCCCAGTTCCCATTCAGTTTCAAGCGTAATCCGCAGGCGATCGAGTTTCTTGACAGATTCTCGAAGAGGATGAGACGGTATCCCGTTGTTGTTGAGTTTCGCCACTCATCATGGGTCAACAAGGATATGCTTCTATTCCTCAAGGAGCGAGGATTGGGATTCTGTTGTGTCGATGAACCGAAATTACCGGGACTCGTACCGAAAGTACTCGCCTTCTCCAATAAAATCGGATACCTGAGATTCCACGGACGAAACACCCAGACATGGTGGAATTATACCGACCAGGCTGAACGATACGATTACCTGTACAACTACCGTGAGTTATCAGATTGGTTTCATCGTCTTAAGAACACGCCCGAGGATATAAACGAATTATTTATATTCTTCAACAATCACCCGCGTGCTCAAGCGGTTAAAAATGCCTTCATGATGAAGCGCTTATACGGGCATGAATTGACAGTTCCTGAAGATATTGAGTTAATAGCTCAAAATAACGTGATAACTGAATTTCTCAATGAGACACGGACCGCTTCATCTAAAGCATCCGAAGATGACAAGGATAGTGCGGATTTAAAAGAGGTGGAGGATACTCTACCTGAGGCATCTGATACAGAAGAGGAAGAGGAAAATTACGTTGCACCACAAAAGGCTACGAGGAGAAGGACAAAAGCAAAATAAAAACCGGCAAAGAAGCATATTCGATTTTATAAGGAGCAATCTCCCGTAAGGAAGTTGGAGAATTTTCAAATTAAAATATTATCCCTTTGATCCTTCAGCGCATTGTTTTTCGTATATTATCCTGTCTCTTTCCGTCGCGATCCATTTTTCCAGATATTCCAATTTCTGTACAGCATCTGTATTCTGCATGGCTTCCGCTGTTTTACGCAAGCCTTTAATTTCATTTTTCAGTGTGAGCCACGTGCCAACCTCGGAAATCGAGCTTTCAAATAATGAACGCAGTCTTTCATTACCCTGGAACGGGTCTTCCGGGATTTTCGGACCGTCCCAAACTTCCGGTTCGCGTTCTTTAATCGAATGAACCGGTTCTTTACGACGCCGCTCGACAAATTGCTTGTGGTATTTCGCATCCCTGATTAGGAAAACAGGAAGACCGATATTTGTAAGGATTAAACCCACAAATATCGCGAGTCCCGAACGTCCAACCTGGAAAAGCGGACCAAGCAATAAGATTGCGAACACGAGTCCGAGAAGATTAATGAAGCTGTACATTATTCCGGATTGGTTTCGAGAATTAGCACCTATGAAAAGACCAAGGGTGCCAACGAACCATATAACGATGACCACCGTTAAAGCAATTGCGCGTGGACCTGGATTAAAATCTGGCATACCTCTATCCTCTTTCGATACTTCTATTGAACAGGTCTGATAAGATTCAGACTCTGTTTAATCCGTCATATTGAACTCCCCCATTTCACCGTGATTAAACATTTATTTTTTCGATAAAATTCTATTATATTCGTTTCAAGGTATCAAGATGCGAACTTTAAAAAATGGGGACAGTCCGCAAACATTCAGTTTCTTTGTTCGCTATACAAGTCGCATTGTGCTTATTGTCTCCGTACATACGATTTGTCGCGTTGGGAGTGTCCACATTTTTCATTCAGGCAACTGCCACCCTTCCGGCAAGTCCTCCTGCTTTAACTCTTTGGCACGACCGAACTCCGGTTCTGAAATGTCCTTCCCTTGATCTCCGGATTCCTGACCTGCGGTTTCGACACTTCGGAATTCCTTTGACTCCTCGAAGAAAAGTCTCTCCCTCATGATAACCTTTCGATATTGTTCATAGTATCTCGCTTTTGTAAGATCTCTTTCTGCGGCTGAAGCGAGAATAACGCCTTCGAGGTAATCCTCAGCTTCCGAGAATTTCCCTTCAACTATTAAAGCATCAAGTTTCATATCCCCCTCCCATCCCTGCAGAAATTCCCTGAATCGCCCTGTACCCGTTGCAGCCTGTTCAGCAGCGAATATCCTATTCTCCATCCTCGTTCCAGCACGGTAATGTTTCTCGCGTTTCAGCATGATCGCGAAATAAATCAGATACGACCATAAACCTATGAAGCAAAGCAGGAAATTTATCAATATCATCGCTATCAGGGGGTAATCATCAGAACCGACAGCTTGAAAAGCCTGCCAGTAACGATAATTAAAGATGGAACCGACGACTCCGGCTAAATTGGCGCCAACCCAGTAGTAACCGGTGCCATATCTGTTATGGGATTCCCATGCAAGAGCAAGGAGTGCTGCAAGATAGATGATGACTCCCAGGATTGAAATAATCGAGGCAAGTATCGTGAAACCGAAAATTGGAGAGGGCATCTCTAACATGATGTTATCTCTTTAAGGATAATAAAAGTTACGTGAACGATGCATCCAGATATTTTGTCGGCATTTAGAAAAAATTTTGTAACTCGTAAAAAGTCTTTAAAAACTTGTCCATTAAAATAATAACACGAACACACGCAGATTTATCATTTTAAATCTCAGTACCCTGAATAATGCCATATATGTTATACCAATAATTTATTAATTATTTTCAACAAAGCTCTTTCTTTTCCCGGATAATATGTTTATAATTTAGGTTATCTTTCTGACGAATTCAGGATTCGATTTTTTTGATAAGATTGAAAAGGAACTGCAATTTGTCAGAAGGAAGCTATTGACAACGATATAACCAATAGGCTATTATTTTGTGACAGGCAAAAGGGGGAAACCTGTAAATCTGAGTTTTCAATATTCCGTAAGCGCTAAAAAAGGCCTGCACACAAGATATTTAATAATGTGGTGTTTTTGATGTTTTGACATAGATTGGCATCACAGTCTATCTTTCTACTAAACTCCAAATACAAGGCTGGAGGTGTATTTTGAAATCACTTTTATACAGCATCGCGATCCTGGCCGCGATAATGGCACTTTCATTGAGCGCCTGCTCAAGCTCAAATCCGATTATCGGCAACGATAAAATTAATGACGAGGCGCAGGCCTTAACCAGCAAGGAAGGCTGGATGGGTCTTTATGAAATAGCCGTTCATCCCGACCTGAGCTACGACATAGCCCCTGTCCGAGGAACATCCGTGGTCGGCGATTTCTATTTCGACCTTGACCTCGGGATTTACCTGAGAGGACAGTTCTGCCCACTTGGAGACTGCTTTAATATTGTATCGATCGGAACCACTATCGATGTTCCTCCGAAAATCACGATGGATGTCTCAGTGAAGCATCCGTTCGCCCGATATAATCCATCGCTGCCTCTCAGTGGATTGAACAGAGCGGACCTTGATGTGTTCGATCCTAAGATTGTAATCCTGACAGAAGGCAATGCCGCAAACCCGGCTGCAGGTGGATTAGTCGATACCAAACTGACTCTACCAGGCGGTTTGGCAACACTTCAGGCTAACTTCGGATTTGTCGAGGATGACGATCCGATCAATGATCCATTATTCTATGGACAGCCGACGGATGCTCGTCTGAAAGATTCATCCGGACAGGATGTAGATCCGGTCACAAATCCGGGTGAAATCTTTATTTTCACCAAACCGACCGAGTTCCCAACCGCTGATATGCATCCATACAAGCCCGTTTTCGGTGGGACAACACCGGATGGCGGAACAGACAACCCGACAGCAAACGACAACAGGATGAGTCAGGGCGAAGCCGCGGATACCGCGCACTTTGTATTAAATGTCACACCCGGTAATCCAACTGTCGCTTTCATAATCGGCGTTTCAGCCGCCTATGGTCATTCAGCGCAGGGACGAGACAACCGCTCACCCGATAAGGTCAAATATTTAGTACCCGCATTTAGAACTCCGACAGCTGTAAATGTACAGCTTGATATCACCGACGGGGATATTACAGGCGGTACACCAGCCCTTATCGAGATAAGCATCGTTGATCCACAAGCGGGATCCACTCTTGCAGCCAACTGGCTCGCTTATGAATCGCAGGCGGATGGCGGCACAATGATCCCACCGACCAATAGAAATGGTTCGGTAACATTCACCGATATGAACGTTGAACTTACAACGGTCTCGATACCCGGACTTGCCGTCCCCGTTCTTCAGAATTTCAGACAGATCGATGCAACCAGTGGCGATGGTACAGTTGCTAACCCATGGGTATTCAGCTTGTCTATCCCATCAACAGGTGAAACAGCCGGAACTTATCCAGGTTATATTCTCGTTGTCGATGATGTGTATGACAATGATGTAAACGACAGCGCGTTTGAAACACAGGCCTTCGTGGTCAAGATGTTTGAAGTAACATTCCTCTAATATCGCGATACTGATTGACCAGAATATAACAAGCCCGGACTTGGTTTCCGGGCTTTTTCTTTTAACCGGAATTTTCGTTATCGTGATTACGAGCGACTTTGAATATCAATCCCATCGCGAGAAGGTTGAAAAGCAACGAACTTCCACCCTGACTGATAAATGGGAGCGGTACGCCAGTGGTTGGAGTCAGGTCGAGATTCACCGCGATATGAAGAATTATGCTGAGAGCCATAAACAGCGTCAAACCGAGTGATGCGAGTCTCAGGAACTCATCCGGTTCCCTCGATGCGGCTCCCAGTGCAGTATGAATAAGCGTGAAGAAACACAGCATCACAAAAAGAGCTCCTACGAATCCAAATTCCTCAACTATAATCGCGAACACAAAATCGGTGGATGTAGCCGGAAGAGAATACTTTGCAATGCTACGCCCGATGCCGCGCCCTAACCATCCACCCGATGCCACAGCCTTAAGTGCTTCGCGCGCCTGGTAACGTTCATCGCTCAACTCCACGCTTTCAGTTTCCGCCGGCCTTTTTATGAAAGCCCAAACCCTCTTGCTTTTCTCGGGGTCTTTCATGATTAAAAATCCAAGCGCGATAATCACTATGAGACCGAAACTCACAACGTAATACCATTTGACTCGCGAGAGCAGAGCGATGACGAAAATTGCGAAAGCGATAATCATCACAGCGCTATGGTTCGGTTGCTTGTAAACGAGAAATAATCCAACAAGAAGTTCGAGCCAGAACAAAATCTTTAAAAAGGATATGGTCTTTCTGAATTGGCTGTTTCGAAAAGGCGTCAAGGCATATGCCAATCCAAGAGCTACTGAAAATTTGAAGAACTCGGATGTTTGAAAGGAAATTCCAAATATGGTGAGCCATCTTTGAGCACCGTGTATCTCTTCTCCCCAAATAAAAGTAGCGATAAGCAAAAAGAGCGCAAAAGGCATTAGGAAATGAGAAACCAGAGAAAGCATATTCGATGAGGCGTATCGAAGAGCCCATGCAAGGGTAATTCCAATTATCGTTAAACTCAGATATTTTATGATATTCGAAATATATTCACTTCTGAAATTTACCGATTGCGGATTGTAAGCGAGATCGAAAGTCATGATTAAACCAACTGCAAGGAGCAGCATCAAAACAAATCGAAGCCGATATTCCATGTTGCCGACTTTCATCCCTGATTCTTTTTTAGTTTCCGTTGACAAGCTCAATCGCTTTTACCCTTGAGAAAACGAATCAGAATCTCTTTAAATTTTCTTCCTCGTTCCTCGAAATTTTTAAATTCATCGAATGATGCGCATGCCGGGGATAAAAGAATTGTATCGCCATCCTTCGCATCATTAAATGCCGCATTTGATGCTCTCTCGAAAGAATCGAAAAGTGTGAATTTCAAATTCCAATTACCGGTTTCAATCTCATCAGCCATTCTTCTACCACTTGGACCCGTAAGATAAAGCGTTAAGGATTCCTTCCTGTCTTTTAAAAATCGATAAAGAGGATTGAAATCGCTTCCTTTCTCGCTTCCACCGAGAATTAATCTTATGGTTCCGGTACTCAAAGCTTTTAAGGCAGTGATAGTTGAATCGACATTCGTGGCTTTGGAATCGTTGTAATACAGAACGCCATCTATCTCACCCAAAAATTCAATTCTGTGTTCGATACCTTTGAATTCTTTTAACGCTGATGCTATCGCTCTTGATGGTACTCCCGCTTGATGCACGGCAAGCGCTGATGCGAGAGCGTTTTGTATATTATGCTCACCCGGGACTTGAAGCTCTGATATTGATAGGATTTCATCAATCTCCCCATCAATTCGGAAAGCAAGCATGTCCGATTTCAACGCTGCATAGGTTTCCACGAGATGACCATTGATATATTCGGATACCGGTAAATCCTCGAAATCGACTGATGCGAATATATGAAGTTTTGATGTGGCATTACCGAATGCGCGCCATGTATTTGGTTCCTCGTGATTGATTATGGCGTGGTCATCTGAATTTTGATTTTCGAATATTCGTCCCTTCGCAGCGATATATCCTTTCATGTCTCCATGGCGTGCGAGATGGTCTTCCGTTATATTCGTAATCAATGCAATTGCGGGTTTGAATTTTTCAATCCTCTCAAGCTGATAGCTTGAAACCTCGACCACAACCCAATCACCTTCATGAATCTCATCAACGATTGAGATGAACGGTTTACCAATGTTTCCTACAAGATGCGATGGAATCCCTGCTTTATCGAGAATTTGGTGGATCATGGTTACGGTCGTTGATTTTCCATTCGAGCCGGTGATTGCGATGATTTTTCCCTTGCAAAGTCGATACGCCATTTCAATTTCGCTGATGATGGGAATATTTTTTTCGCGAGCTATTTCCTCAGCTTTGGGATCAAGTTTGATTCCAGGGCTGATAATCATCGTATCAATAGACGAAAAGACCGAATCCCAATCGCGGGGTGAATCACCGATAAAAGAGCGGGTAATCATATCCTCGTAGCTGTTCAAAAGGTTTTTAAGATTCTCGTAAGGGGAATCGTCAATGACAACAGCTTTAAGCGATTTTGAACGAAGATAATCAAGCACGGCTTGCCCGGTGACTCCTACACCATAAACAGCGATGTGTTCACCCAAATGTTCGACTATAATATTGTTTTTACCCACGGAAGATATTATCCAAATCCTATATTAGCAAACTGAAAATGTTCATCATAAATGAATAAATATGATAGCTATTTGAAATTCCCATGTAGGCAAAGACTATCGAAAGGAAATAGTAGAACCATATTATATGGTTCTCATGCCATCCCCATTTCTCAAATGAGTGATGAAAGGGTGTCATTGGAAATACTCTTTTTCCTGTCAACCTGTAACTAATGACTTGTATAACAACACTTATCAAAGCGAAATAAATGACAAATCCAATTATCACAAACTGAAAAGTATTGTGCGTCTTTAACGAAAAAAGAGCAAGGAAAGAACCAATAAACATACTGCCGCAATCTCCCATAAAAATCTTTGCTGGGTATGTATTGAAAAAAAGGAACGCAATCATTATCGATAGTGGAATAATCGCGTAAATTACACCAGAAATCACTAACTTATCACCATGTATTGAGGTGTGTTGATACCCCTCATAGGATAGATAACACAAAGCTAATATTCCAATGATCGCACACCCCGTCAATAATCCATCAAGACCATCGGTAAAATTTGCAGCGTTGATCGTTGCTAAAATAAAAATTACATTCCATATCATATAGAATAATACACCTGGACCGAAGCTACCTCCCAGAAATAATGCTGCAGAAATAGCAAGGAGAATCTGAATTGGAAGCCTGATAAGCGCTCTTAACCCACGTGTCGATTTGGATCGCCTTTTAATAACATCATCGAGTAAACCAAGCCCCCCAAAAAAAATCGGTAGAAAATATAATATCATGTGGCTTCTATTAAAATCCTCTTCTGAAATTCTTACTATTAGAGAATAGTAAATTGGAAAAATAATCGCATACACAAAAAGCATCACGACTCCAGCCATGTCCGGGATATGACTCTTAGCAGCGTGTCGTTCTCCGGTTTCCTCTCTAACTTCGCGTTTGAATCCCTTCTTTTTAGCAGCGAGATGAAAAAGATAAAAACCCAATAGTGAGACCAAAAAAGTGATTAACGCGAATGCTTTCATTATTCCAATGGTTGGTACCATTCCGTTTTGCACACCTCCTCGAGCTTGAAAGCTCGCGAACCTTTGATTAATACTGTATCTCCCTCACGAACGTTTTTTCGAAGCCATTCGATTACTTCATCGTTAGCCATGAAATGATAATTCTGGCTGAAATTCGATTCTCGTAATCTATCGAAATAATACGAGCCCTCTTTTCCGATTGAGATCATAATATCGATTCCAATTTTCAATAAGTAATCAGCGATTTTATTATGCCAATCCCTCGATTCATCGCCGAGCTCAAGCATGCCGCCAAGAACAGCGATTGTCCTTCCATCTCTTTTATAAAGCGATAAAACCTGGATCGCATCAACCATTGAACGGGGATTCGCATTATAGCAATCGAGAATCACTTTTACTCCCGGCTTCTTATCAAAAATATTCATCCTCAATTCAACGCCTTTATAATTGGCAAGTCCTTTATAGATATACCGAACCGGAACATTACCAGCGTAAGCCAAAGCCGATGCTGCAATCGCGGAATGAGCTATCCCTTTCGATGGCGTCGATAGTTTAACAGGCTTTGGTTCGTTTCCTCCAACCGCGAGTGTGAAAGTTATGTTTTTGTTCTCATCCCAGTTCCAGTCCCAGGCTCGTATATCAGCGCCAGAGCCCATCACGCTGAATGTAATCACCGGACCGGCAAATTTTCTTTTCAGGATTTGGAAATATGGCTCATCGACATCGAGAACAGCAGCGCCGTGCCTGACCAGATTCTGAAACAGCTCGCCCTTTGCTTCAGCGATTTCATCAAGGCTTCCGAGCGTTTCAAGATGGCATGGAGCTATGTTTGTAATCAAGCCGAAATGAGGATGAGTCATTTTCGCGAGATATTCGATTTCACCTCGAGCCCTCATCGCGAACTCAAGCACGACAGCATCATACCTTGGTTTTTCTTTCAGGAAACCGGCGAGAGCAAGAGGCACTCCGACATCCGTATTATAGTTGCCGGGAGTGACGAGAGGAGTCGCGCCTTCGCAATCGAGGATCGATGCGAGATAACCCTTTGCGCTGGTTTTTCCCACGCTGCCTGTAATCGCATACCAGGGAAATAATTCTGTTGTCAAACGGATATACGTTCCGAAACGAAATAATGCAAGACGCGGATCATCGATTCCAATTATCGGCAAATCAAATGGTTTCAGCGGGGCTCTTGTTGTATCCGTCAGAATTAATCCGCCGCATCTTTTGTTAACCGCATCCTCGATAAAATCATGACCATCAACTTTTCCACCCGCAAAAGCGATGAACCAGTCATCTTTTTCAAGAGTGCGCGTATCGATTGAAAATGCCCTGACAGGCGCATCATCATCGCCCCTGATGAGTTCACCCTCCATGATATGGCTGAGTGTTTTAGCCGAGACTCTCATCAGCAAGCCTCCGCTTTATGTACTTCGATGCTACCTCGACATCATCGAAATGGATTTTCCCCGATGCTATCAGTTGGTAGTTCTCATGCCCTTTCCCGAGTATGAATAAAGCATCTCCCTCTTGAAGAAGTGAAATACCCAGAGCAATAGCCTTCTCCCGGTCGGGTTCCACGTGATATGGACTTTCCGATTCCGCCTCCTTTACTCCGACCACAATATCCTGAATTATCCTGTTCGGGTCTTCGGTTCGAGGATTATCCGATGTGATTATTATTTCATCCGCGAGTTCCCGAGCGATTTTTCCCATCTTTGAACGTTTGTCTCTGTCTCTATCGCCGCCGCATCCGATTAATGCGATGATTTTTCGATACCCCCCCTCTCTCGCATCCTGTAGAATCGCTTCCACGGATGATGGATTATGGGCATAATCAACAAAAACATTGAATGGAGCTTTCGATGGCACTTTCTGGTATCGCCCGGGAATCCCCGTGAACGATTCCAAAGCTTGAGCAACCTTCGATAATGAAACATCCATAGTCAAAGCCGCAGATGCAGCCGCAAGATTGTTGATTAAATTAAATCGTCCTGGAATTCGAGGTTTGAATTTAAAACTACCTTCGGGAGTTTTGACTGTACAAACGCCATTGTTATCTTTTGAAAGCAACTTCACATCAGCGTTTGCATTAATGGCATATGAGAGATACTTATCATGCGATGCGACAGCGAACGAGCCGAAATATTCATCGTCAGCATTTAGAAGCGCGAGACCCTCTTTAGCCCGCGATAAAGTCATTTCCTCGAAGAATCGTTTTTTTGTAGCGATATAATCATCCCAGCCGAAGAAATCGAGATGATCCTGCCCGATATTAGTGAAAATTCCCCTGTCGAAATAAACATCCACCACCCTCTTTAAATGTATAGCGTGGGCGGTGACCTCCATAACAATCGCATCATAGCCGTTATCAATAAGATTCCTCAGCTCTCTGTGTATCTCAAGTGATGGCGGAGTTGTCAAGCCGAAATCGATAACTTCGCCATCCTGCTTTCGCAATCCAAGAGTGCCCATCACCGCTGTTTTGATTCCCGCAACTCTCAATATATGACCGAGCATCCATGCAACCGATGTTTTGCCTTTTGTCCCGACGATACCAATTACCTTGATTGATTTTGACGGATCGCCATAGAAGAGCGCACTGAGTGACGCAAGAGCGGTGCGTGTGTCCTCAACCTGGATATACGGCAGCCTGCATCCTTCGGGGTCTTCTATACAAGCAGCGACTGCACCACGCCTTCGCGCCTCTTCAATAAACGCGTGACCATCGACTATTTCACCCTTTATGGCGATAAAAATATCTCCGGGCATCACTTTACGTGAATCGTAACTTATGCCGATGAAGTTTCCCTTGAAATCATTGGAGATTGATTCAATTCTTATTCGTCTTTGTAGTGTGAGAAGATCCATAATCAAGCACCTGTTTAATTCATGCGATTTTCATGCCACCACCTGGATCGCGGACATCCTTGTCCGCTACTCATCTAAATTGACATCTCCAGGAGCGCGTGCGTCTCGCTCGCATACCTGCAAATCCCAGTAATAATGCGAGCGGGACGCACGCGCTCCCAAACCGGAAAAAATAATAACATTGCGGACAAGGATATCCGCGATCCCGATGTAATCACAAAATCAATGAAAAATAATACGGTACAAGTTGAAGCGATATATTTCCTGAACGATTGGCAAGTGCGAGTGATACTTTCAACCGACCGTCTTTTTTCCCAATCCACATCCAAAGACTCGATTCGAGCGGATAAATCGTATCAAGCCAAACCGGCATCCAGGTCTCCTCACCTTCGATGAAATCGAACCTTTCGGCAAGGAGATCTTCAATTACAGGAAAACCCACAGGCAGATAGACTCGGCCAGCTCGATAATAACACTCCGGCTCACCTCCGATTTCCTCAGGCAAAAAGAAATTATAACGAATCGGACCGTTCACTCTTGCGAAAAGCTCGTGATAAATAACGGGATCGATTCTCTCTTCGATATATCCCTGATCGCGAAGTTCTCTTTCGCGCCATCGACGTACATAATCCTGATAACCATCCTCATCCTCCGGAATCGGGACAGCGCGTTCGACAAAATCAACATGCCTGATTCCGTTAGCACCCCAGTCTTTTGAAAGTATAGTCGCGCCTGAAACCATCTCGGATGCGACAAAAGCCATCTCTGACACCGGATCAGCGAATTCGCCCTTTGCGAGAAAACCGGAAATAAAAGCTGATTTGAAGAAATCGATATTACGCCATTTTGCCTCACCAAGACGTTCCTCCCAGTATTGCTTTTGGACAAGGAAGAGCATTATTTCAGGATATGCATGGGCTTTTGGGTCTATGGAAAAAATTTTCGCTTTACCGCCACCGCGACCATCAGGTTCAAATTCTGAATAGACACACAGCGGAACCTCACCGAATGAATGACGAGGAAAGAACCGATCGTATGATGGCGCGTTTGGCATGTCCCGATGTTCCCTCATAAATACTAATCAATATTTAAATGCATGTTGATTGCGATAACAACATCGATTTTAGATAAATTAGATTTAGTCAAACGGGGACAGTCCACGACAACGACTTCATGTTAAATCTTATCAATACACTCATTACGAATGACAATAAACAGGTATTTATCCACAGGGACAGTCCCCATTTTGAGATAATCAAATAATCTCCTGGTCATCCTTTTTTTCATCTTTTGATGGTGTTTCATTTTCTGGAGGGATGCCATCACGAAGCATCAAAGCTTCGAAGATTCTCTTGAAAGCGGGACCGCAGCTGGAACCTCCCCACTTGGGAGTCGGTTCATCGAGAAGGATTAAGATTGTGTATCTCGGTTCCGGAAGAGGTCCGAAGCCGCAGAAGCTCGCGTAATGCCTGTTGTTGAAATACCCATGACTGATCGGGTCTGGTTTTTGTGCGGTTCCGGTTTTTCCTCCTACTCTGTACCCCTTGCACGCAGCTGGCATGCCTGTACCCTCGTTAACAACACCTTCAAGCGCATCGAGCATCACAGCTAAAACATCGGGAGGAAGAACCTGGACTCGGTCATTCGATGAATAGCATTTAACCTCACCATCTGGCGATGTGGCATCAAGGGATACTCTTGGTTTTACATAATATCCGCCATTGGCGAAAACATTATATGCGGAAACAAGTTGAATCGGGGTTACACTGACTCCCTGACCAAACGCTGTCGTCGCCTCCTGTACTACCGGCCACCAGGTTTGTTTATCCCGGATATCGCCTGATGCCTCCTCGTCGAAACCGAGCGCTGGATGTCCAAAACCGAACGCCGACAAACCCTCAATCAACTTGTCCCTTCCTACTCTAATTCCAACCTGCGACATGCCCTGGTTGGATGAATGCACTATAACTTTTCTTATATCCCACAGTTCCATCGATGCCGGTGGGTGAGTATCTCTTATCGGCGTCTTCTTACCCGGAACTTTATAACCTCCCGGCTTGACCTCGAATAGATCATCAGTGTTTATTTTCTCTTCTTTCAGAGCCCAAGCGGCAATCATGGATTTCATAACACTTCCCGGCTCGAAACTGAGCTGAGTCGCAATGTTATGCATCGGATTCAACTTGTATTCCGATTTTGGGAGAAGGTCGGGTCTAATCGGTGCTGAATCGAGAAACTCTTTATAATTCGATGGATCGAAACTTGGATAGCTCACCATCGCGAGTACCTCGGCTGTCGGTGAATCAAGAACGATGATTGTCCCGCCAGCCGCATTGGTGGTTTTAACGGCATCTTCAAGCACGCTATATGCCAGCGCTTGAATGTCGGATTCGAGTGTGGTTCTCAGATTCCATCCGGGCATAAGTCCTCGTTGATACGGTTCAAAACCCGGGATTGGACGTTTGAAAGCATCAAACCTTTCTAATACTTCACCCTTGACTCCTTTCAGAAAGTTATTGTATTCATATTCGAGTCCTTTCCAGGCTGTGAAATTGTTCTGTACTACCGATGAATAACCCACAATATGCGCAGAAATCGGGCCTGTAGGGTAAAATCTCGGATTATTCTTCCGTGGAACTATCTCTTTGAAAGATTTGCGAAATTTTATAAGGAAGTCATTATAACCATTGAATTTTTTTTGAATATACTGATTTGAAAAGTAGAAGGTTTCGAGTTTATCGCGCCATTCGGATTTGCGGAACCTGCAAAAATCCGAATATTCTTTTTCAGTGAGTGCGGATTTGAGAGTAACTTCAAAACCCCCATTACCCAATGTTTTAATAATATCATCAGCACTTACCCCAATCTCCGGTGATATGAATTCAGCGATATATCCAATCATCTCGGGTTTCATGCAACCCCTCACAGCCACAATATCCCGAGAAACTTTGCTGCTTGCCAAGGTATGACCATTGCGGTCGATAATTGCTCCTCTTAACGGATTTTCAGCCCTTGTTACCCATCCATCATCATCCGTTCCATTGCGGATTTCATCAGCTTCAAGTACCGATGCTTTCAAGAGCATGAAGGAAAGCAGGAAGAATATTAATAAGATTGAAAATCTTGCGATACCTACTTTTAAACCAAGCGTTCTTCTTGTTGACAATTGCACTATGGTTTCCTACATATGAGACATACAATCTATTAAGAATAGGAACGGGCGGGAATCGTTTTGGACAGGTTCAGGCAAATATCGCAGGGAAAAAACCAAACACTCATAATCCGAATTCCCGTCCGTCCCTTGACAACTTACTTAACCACCAACCTCCCAGATTTCTTTCACAAAGTAACTGTCACTCACCGAAGCTGTATTGAAGGATGCAGATTGGTCTGTAATGATTCTGTTGTAATTGGAATCGAGTGTTCCTTGTATCTCCCGCATGTTTTCATCAAGCCGCTTAATCTCGGAACTTGTTTTTGATGTCGCGATTTCAAGGTTCGTGGCGTATGCATTCAAGGCTCCAACCACGGTGCTTATCAGAATCAAAGCAATAGAACCTGTTACAATGAATACCTTTATCTTTTTGCCAATTGCCGGTATATGCCGAGATTTCGATTCATGAAGGAAAATCGGTGTTGATTCGAACTCATGAATCTGTGTCCTTTCAAGTACAGCTGTTCGCATAGTCGTTCACCCTGATTTACGAAATTCAAAAGCTTTTAAGATTTAATCTTCTCGTAAACACGCATTTGTGCTGAGCGTATCAACGGATTCTGGTTTATTTCCTCATCGGAGGGCTTGAGTGCTTTCTTAGTCACAACTCGCAGCTTTTTGTCTTTCTCTTCCTGAGCGTATCGCTTATCAAATTTTCTTGCATGTTCCTTGTAGATACGAGCCTCACCGGAATGATACGAGATAGTAATAAGCAGTCCGCCGACTCTTAGGGCTTCAAATCCTTTTTTTACAGCTTCACCCAGAGCCTCAAGTTCTTCATTTACATGGATTCGAAGCGCGAGCATCGCGAGAACCTCGGGCGGTACACGTTTCCGCCTTGCTTTCGATGGAAAAACCCTTGATACAATCCTCGATAGCTCTTCCGTGGTTGTTATCCGATTGGAATCACGATATCTCACAATCGCGTTTGCTACTCGACGAGGGTAAGGCATTTCCACGGTTCGAAAAATTTCGGCAAGAGCCAATGTGTTATATCCATTCACGACATCAGAGATAGTCTTCCCTTTTGTACGGTCATAACGAGCATCAAGCGGTCCTGAGAACTTCGATAAAAATCCCCTTTCCGGATTTTCCACATGTCCTCGGCGTAATCCCGGATCGTAAATTGCGCAATCTATCTCCCTCAAGCCCTCCTCAGAAATCCTCTTATCAAGGTACCGTGCATTAAACTTCTTTATATGAGCTCTTGAACCGAACTCCTCAAGACGGATCCTTGCGGTTTCAAGAGCTTCATCATCTACGTCAAAATACCAGTAATTAAGATTTGAATATGCGTTTAAAAGAATTACTCCGTATGATGCATCTCCGCCATATAAATCAAAAAGATGTCCGTTCTTCGCTACTTCGGCATAAGCGAGAACCTGCATTTTAAATGGCGGGTCATGGAACCTGCTGCTTTTCATCGTCTTTCAAACCCAGCTGTTTGTACAATAATGGGAACCGTTTCTCGAATTCGTGCAAGGGCCATATGATGAAACGGTCAGTATCACTATTGATAACGACCTTTCTTTTCTCCTTTTCCGTTTCTTTTGTTATGCCTAACCTTCTAACATGTGGCGCAAGAAGCTGGATTTTCCCTGATTTTATTTCAACAAGTCGTACCCTGCTACTGAATTTTTCCTCCCTTGTCATGGATTTTTCATCTAAGGGGAAGTCAAGTATATTTTTAATTTTTTCATTTTCCTTCTCCTCGGGATTATTTAGAGATATAAATTTCGAGGTATAATGCCTATCAAGAAGGACTAAGGCATGGGCATCAGTGTTTTCATGCATCCCGATGTAACAGATAATATCCTCATCAGCTATTTCCTTTCTATTTGCGTCTTCCGGTATCAAGTACTGTTTAATCATTCTGGAAGCCGCAATGCGTCCCTCAGCATCGACTGTAAATACATCTATTCCTAATGCATAACCCATTTGAATATATAAGACCTTTCGGAATATTTTCTAAAAAAAGGTTTGCGGGATTATGGGATCGACGTCAACCGGGGTGGTTGTAATGTTATTCAATTTTTTTTTAATACATCCCGCAAACCTGGAATCTCCACTGAATATAAGGACACAGATAATTCATACATTTGTCTACAAATCAAAACAATCTTCGACAGTAGATTTTAATGACTTTGGAATTACTCGTCTACTACACTATTGTTTTTTTCCAAGATTCTTTTAAGGAGGTAATTAGAGGCTTGTAAAGACGCAGAAAAGAGTGAATTTATAATTCTCCAATTATCGAAAAGAAGCAGGATGTGAAATGGTATTTTCAAAATTAGAAAATTGATCGCTGGATTTTTACTTCTCATCTTTTCCCTCCTCGCTCGGACCAATCCTCTGGTAAAAGGAAGCGTAATGCTTCTGATAATATTCCAAAGGCCAAATCAGAAATCTAATCTCATCACCTTCCACTATCACTTTTCTTTTCTGCTTTGATATGCCTAATGTATTCAATTCAAACTGAGTCAACCTTATTTTATTTGTGACCACATCAAATTTACGAAACAACCTGTAGAATTTTTTTTCATAGCTGACGCTATCTTCTTTATCTGCAACCGATCTGAGAGATTTGATGGTCACATTTTTATTCTCCTCTACCTTTTCTGAAGCTGTATTCGCATAATCTTCATTTACAAGGACCAGCACAGGGAGTTTTTCATTTTCCTCCAATCCTATGTAACCCTTAAGATTTTCCTCATAGCCTTCACTTTTCTCACGATTACTTCCATCCTTCTCAATCCTCAAATACTCTTTGATTATTTTGGATGCCGAAATCCTTCCCTCCGAGTCAACCGTTAGAAGATCTATACCTCGAGCGTAACCCATTTACTTTTTATAGAAAGCTGATAAGATTTAATCAGTTAATAAATATCTAAAAGAAGGTTGGCGTAAAAAAACGGGATACGTCAACCGGGGTTATATTATGGAACCCGCCAACCTTAAAGGGTCGTATTTGAAATATTGATATAGCATAAAGCTCTAAATATTAGGTTCTCCTGCTAGCTTATGGCTACTATTTTTTGCTTCGCAGATTATATACTGATCTTTTCCTCTATGTCAAGCACATTTTTTTGCTTTTTTTTCTTTGTATCCGAATTTGACTTTTAAGATGAAATCAGAGGAATAAAATGATCAGTCAATACGCGGAAATCATTATGTTTGATATCATCCTCAATTCTTTAACCAACTTTCTTTACATTCACCCGAATTCCTGCTAAAATTTTAATGTAATACATTCATCTTATTATCGAATAGTCGCTGAGCGGCTATTGCTATTATTGGTTTTTTTGTTGCATGTCGTCACGCCGGGGAAATCAGGATATTTTTTGGTTCGCAGTAGAAGTTGACAATTTCTGTCATAATAATGCATTTTTCCCCGCTGATTCTACAGCGGTTTTTTTGCGGAATAAGTGGCAAAACTGACGATAAAGTTCCTGGGACCGCTGAAAACATAATAATGTTAATAATTATTCATTTTTTCCCTTTCATCAATTTATCAAGCGCACTAAAACTGTGCGCGGAGTCGTGATGGTAAAAGCTGATAAGTACATGAACCAGAAGATAAACCATTTTGGTATCAAGTACAGACTGGGTCAGGGAGCGTTTGCGACAATTTATGCTGCCGAGGATTTGGAGAAGTCCACACCATCTCGCAAGGTAATGGTCGCGTTAAAGGTTCCTCTCAACAAGGATGAGAACTACAAGAAGAACATGCGAGAGGCGGAGATGCTTCTCGGACTCGACCACCCGAATATCGTGAGATGCTACTCAATCGAGATGGATCGTCGCGAGAGTATTTTTTTCTTCGTAATGGAGATAGCTCAGGGGAAGGATCTCGATGAGATAATCACACTTGCCGGCGGGCCACTTTCGAACCGTGAAGTTGAGCACTTCGGACGTCAACTACTCGATGCATGTCGGTATCTTGAGAGAAACTACATAGTGCATCGTGACATGAAGCCCGCAAATGTGGTTGTGGTGGACAATTCTCCCGGTCTTTTGAAAATCATGGATTTCGGACTCGCGATCAATCTCCTCGAATGGGATCACAAAGGCAAGAGGGCGGGAAGCCTTCTTTATATGGCTCCTGAACAATGCACGGGTGAACCGATATACGCATCGGATGTCTGGGGTGTGGGTGCCATCATGTATCGCATGCTCACCGGAAAGCCTCCTTTCATGGGACACACGGAAGATGAATTAATGGAGAAAATCAACAGTTCCGAACCGACGAACATCACGGAACTCAATCCGAAAGCTGACCCGAAGCTAGTTGAACTAATCATGAGATGCCTCGAAAAAGACCCATCCAAAAGGTATCACTACGAGGATATGCCCGAACCTTACAGGGTCAGAGAATAAAAAAATAAAAACCGTCCGAAAGGACGGTTTTTTATTAATAATTCCCTGAAAATAATTCTATATTGTGTTTTCCGAGCCTGATGCAGATTGCGGTTCCGTTTTTGACGATTCCGGAGTTTTCTTAAGTTGCCCCCCACCACGGATACCTTTCTGGAGATTATTGTACTGTTTCATTAATCTTGATTTTTTACGAGCCGCACTATTCGGACGGATAATTCCCTTGGTCACCATTTTATCCAGTGTTCGAATAGCATCCTTGACCTTCACTGATGTATCATCAGTGCCTGAATCAACTGCGGTGCGAGCTTTTTTCAGAGATGTTCGCATGGTGCTTTTGTGAGCTTTGTTACTCACGGTTCTTTTTTTGATTCTTCTAAAATCCTTGGCGCTTGACCTTGTATGTGTCATTCTAACGATTAACCTCAAAAATTATATATAAGCATAACCTATTAAGTTTATCAGGCAAACTCATTTCTGTAAATAGCAAATCAGCATTTTGGAAATTCATGTCGTTCCAAGTGTAAGGGCGGGTTTACAGTTCGAGCATGTAACTATAAACGTTTAACAAGATAATTCGGTCGGGTGATTGCTTGAATCCACGTAGAAACCCGCCCATACATCTCATCCAATCGTACGGGCGGGTTTACAGTTCGAGCGTGAAATTGAAATCGTTTGTCGAGTTATTCCGGGCGTGTGGAAGCTTTCGTTTACGTAGAAACCCGCCCCTACATCATTGATAAAATTCAACAGCAGTGGTTTTTCCAAGGGCATCGCCAGATGAAAACAATCAGTAACGAACCGAACTCCCAACATTTTCACATCATTGGCTTATCATATATAATAAGGTTCCATCAGAGATGGAATCCTGTATTTGGAGCAAGTGGCGAAGGAATCACCTGACATAGAATCCAGAAGTACGACGGGGTCACCCACAAGACGCTTTCTTGCTTTAAGCGCGTTTCTTGTAATGTTCGCTACCATTCTCTCGCGTATCCTTGGTTTGGTTCGCGAGATGGCAATAGCGAATGTGTTCGGAGCCAGTGGTAAAACCGATGCTTTCAACATAGCTTATAACATACCTGAGATGATCCGAACTTTAATCATTTCAGGAGTCATGAGTTCGGTCTTCATTCCGATATTCGCGGATTTCAGGGAGAAAAAGTCATTTGAGGAGGCAAAACGCGTAACGACCGAGTTATTTTCATTCACAACTCTCCTGGCTGTTTGCACCTGCGTTCTCGGAATTATCCTCGCGCCACAGGTCATTGACCTTGCGCAGATAATCAGTTTTCGAAAGGTCTCACCTGAAACATACAGGTACGCTGTCGATCTCACCCGCATTTTATTCCCGATGATTATTTTTGTCGCGATGAACGGTTTGATACAAGGGATTCTTAACTCGATGCACGATTATAAGACACCGGCTTTCGCGCCTTTTCTGTTCAATATTACTGTTATCGGGACAGTGATGGGATTTAAATTAGCGGATCCGGGTTTCCAGAATATATTCATTCTCGCATTCGCTGTGATTATCGGTGATTTTCTTCAAATGTTGGTTCAGATACCCGCATTGAAACGCTTTGGATTCACTTTATTGAAAATCCCGAATTTCAAGCATGACGCGTTCGCAAAGTTCATGGAGCTCGCACCGGCAGCCATGCTCGGTTATGCCACGATGGTGGTTAACTCGTTTGTAGATAAGGCTGTCGCTTTCGGACTTGTCGAAAAAGGCGTTACAACGCTTTCAATCGGTTTCAGAGTACAGCAGCTTCCTTATGCAATTTTCGGAGTAACGATAGCGACGGTGATGTTCCCGTCACTCGCGCAGGATATCGCCGCAGGGCATCTCAAGGAGGTCCGAAGGTCTCTCGACGGATGCATACGAATGCTCGCGTTCACGATTGTTCCATCATCGGTGTTCTTCATGGCATTCAGTATGATTATCATTGAGGTTTTATTCGGTCATGGAGCCTTCAAGGATTCACCCAACGCAATCCAATGGGCAGGGGAGGCGCTTGCATATTACACTTTCGGTATCCTGCCAGCTTCAATCCTCCTCTTCCTTTCACGAATTTTTTTCAGTTTCCAGGACACCAAAACACCTCTAAAAGCCGGTGCAGCGATGGTGGTTGTCAACTTCACTCTCGACCAGATTCTTGGTCGATACTACGGTGTAAAGGGGATATCACTCGCGACGAGTATCGTTGCATTTCTTAACTGCTCGATACTAATCTTTCTTCTTCGCAAAAAACTTCCGGGTATCTGGGTTACGTTCATCAACAAGCATTTGCTCAAAATCCTATTCGCCGGAGTTGTTCAATACTATGCGTTAATTATCTTATTGAACAGGTTTCACAAGCACTTCCCCACTCCTTCACTAAAAGAAAACCTTTTTCTCATGGCAGCTGCTTTGCTGTTATCGGTCGTTGTTTTCTGCGGAATAACATTAATACTTCGATCAAGAGAATGGGTGAATATCAGAGAGTATATTCTGAAGCGAAAAAGCAAAAATCCGTGATTACACTCCGGGAATAAGGACATTTTTTAAGTAATCGCGATAGAACCCGGCAAACCGATTTTCCCTTAATGCCTTGCGAATAGCCATCATCAAATGCCCATAAAAAGCGAGATTGTGATAAGTCAAAAGGATAAGGCCGGAAATATTATCCTGCTTTGTGAGATGTGAAATCAGCGCCCGCGTATATGTGCGACAGACATAGCAATCGCAATTCTCATCAAGAGGGCGTACATCTTCTTTATACTGAGCGTTTTTCATGTTCAGTCGTCCGGACGAAGTAATCGCTGATGCTGTACGTCCAAGTCTTGTTGGAGCCACGCAATCGAACATGTCGATACCGAGGGCAACGGTTTTCACGATATCGCCGGGATAACCAAGCCCCATAAGATATCGAGGTTTGGTTTCAGGCATCAAAGGGATAATATCAGCAAGGATATCCAGCATCTGATTCTGGTCTTCTCCAACTGCAAATCCCCCAAGAGCCAAAGATGGAAATCCAAGATCGATAATGCCATTGAGACTTTGTTTTCTCAAGTCTTTATATACTCCCCCCTGCGCTATTCCAAAAAGGGATTGATGCTCTCCTCCGATTCTTTTAAACTCGTCAAGGCTTTCGGATGCCCACAGATGAGTACGTCTAACCGCCTGTTCAACATCGGGTTTAGCAGCGACAGATGATGGGCATTCGTCGAGAGGCATTATAAAATCCGCACCGAGTGCGGTTTGAATTTCAATCACTTTTTTGGGGCTTACGAAATGTTCGCTGCCATCAATGGGGCTTTTGAACTTGACTCCATCATCATTAACGACACGGTAATCCGAAAGCGAAAAAACCTGGTATCCTCCAGAATCAGTAAGTATCCCGCCATCGAATCCCATGAATTTGTGGATGCCACCAACATCACGAACAATTTCATGCCCCGGTCGTAAATAGAGATGAAAAGCGTTTGAGAGGATGACATCGAAACCATGTTCGGTAAAGTCTCTGGGATGCATCGCTTTAACGGCTCCCATTGTACCTACGGGCATAAAGAAAGGGGTGAGGAAATCGCCTCGCGGGGTTTTGATTTTCCCGAGTCGAGCACCAGTCTCCGAACATTGAGCAAGTATTTCAAACTGGAGGGTCATGATTTGATACTCTTCACGCTTGCTTTGCGAAGGATATCCAGTAATTCAGTAAATGGCAATGGCAACGGCGCTGTTATATCGAGCTCTTTCCCTGTAACGGGATGCCCCAAAACCAATCTCTGAGCGTGCAGGAACATACCGGCATGTTGATCGATAATAGAATTCACATCATTTAACAATCTACCAATTGATGTCGAATCCATGCCAACCCTACCGAGAGAACGTATATGTTGTTCGATTTTTTTTCCTCCATATATTGTATCCCCAAGAATCGGGTGACCTGCGTTTGATAGATGAACACGAATCTGATGAGTTCGTCCTGTGAAAATTCTGAGACTGAGAAAATCGAATCCGATAAACCGTTCGATAACCTTATAGGTTGTCTTAGCTTCTCTGCCATTCCTGACAACCGCCATTTTTGCCCTGTTCCGGGGATTGCGTCCAATACTTTGCTCGAAAGACCCTTGTAAAACACGAAGGTTTCCAAGAACAACAGCACAATAGTATTTTTCAATTTTTCGCTCTTTGAAAATCTTCACGAGCTCATAATATGCACGGTCGGATTTGGCAAGAATCAACGCTCCGCTTGTATCCTTGTCGAGCCGGTGAACAATACCGGGTCTAAATAATCCACCAGCAGATGCCAACTCTATACCTCGTTTGATAATGCCATTAATCAGAGTGCCTGAGGCTCTGATTGCAGTAGGGTGTGTTATCACTCCCGACGGTTTGTTTACAATTATGATATCCGAGTCTTCATGAAGGATATTGAAATCGATATGTTCACCTTCAAGAGTAATAGGAGTTTGAGGAGGAACTTCGATATCAACCTCTTCCCCACCTTTCAATATGAAATTCTTTTTTCTTGGTATGCCATCAACTGTAGCTTGACCATCGCTTATAAATTTCTGAATTTTCGCTCGCGATAGAGTTCCCTTGAAGGATGGGGATTGGTCGAGTTTCCGAACGAGGAAGGAATCGAGGCGTTCGCCTTCTCGATCAGCTTTGAAGCGAATTTTGAGATTATCCTCCACGCGCATTTTCTGAGTTTTCGATTCCGCTTCCTGAATCCGAATTAGAAGCAGGTTCTATAGATGTCTCTGCTGTGTCCGGAAATTTCTCAGATGATAAAAGGCTGCTTCCGTTGGGGAGTTCTTTGAGTTTCAGTTCAGTTACAGGTTCTTTCGGTTTTTCAGGAGGCATTATGATTATATAAATCAAAAGCAATAAGGTACCAATGACAACCCAGCTATCGGCGAGATTAAATGTCGGCCAGTTATAAAGCGTTGGGATTTTATTCACTGCAAACTCACGAGCGCTATCCAGATGCAATGCATCGAAAATCCTATACCAGAATCCACCCTCACCGCCGCCAAGGGGGATATACGCGTTTATAAAATCAGCAACACTTTTGCGGTATGAGATACGATCAATCAGGTTACCGACAGCACCACCGAGCTGAAATGTGAAAGCCCATCCGAGGAGACGATCTTTGAGATGGGTTCGTCCCAAAAGAGCTAAGATTACTATTATCATCGCTGTTGATAAAACAGCAAGTCCCTGTGTCCATCCAGGGAAAATACCCCACACAGCGCCAGTATTATATGTCAGTTTCAATTCAAGGTAATTCGGGATTATGGTAATTGGAAGGTTTCGTGCTCCGAGATTGATTACAGCCCACCATTTTGTCGCCTGATCCAGCGCAGCGAGTACGATAATCATGGCTACATAAAGAAGGCGATATTTCCAGATTTCATTCATATGAAATTAGATATTTTTCCACCGGGATCGCGGACATCCCTGTCCGCATATTAATAGATTATTGTAAATTGCGGACAAGGATGTCCGCGATCCCGGCAAGAAAAGCCTGCATTATATATTACAGCTTATTGCTTTTCCAACACTGATGCCATCTTAGGGAAGCATCTCAAAGTGTTTTCAAAAAGAAGTCCTTTCAGAATATCGAGTTTGATATCTCTGATATGACTCAAAACTTTGGCGGTTTCGACAACATGCCCCGGAAGGCTTCCCTTCACGCTCTTTTTAAAAACTTCCGGAATCATGAAAGGCGCATCCGTTTCAATCAAGACAGACCGTAAAGGTATTTCCTTAGCTACATTTCTCAATTTCTTAGCATGGTCATAAGTCAACGAACCGGGAAACGAAATATAAAATCCCATCTTCACACATTCTTTAGCTTCATCCGGACCATACCCGAAGCAATGAAAAACACCGGTTACAAAAACATCCTTTGAGACGCTTTTTATGATATCAACAGTATCTGCCCATGCCTTTCGGGAATGTATTACAACCGGAATCGCATTCAGAGAGGCGAATTTCAATTGCACCTCGAAATACTGCTTCTGGACATCGCGAGGAGAATAATCCCTGTAATAATCCAGACCCATCTCTCCCATGGCGACGATTTTCGGATGGGTTGCGTTCTGAACGATGAAGTCAAGATGCGGGCCAAGGGCTTTCTTCGTATCATGAGGATGAATACCCAAAGAGCCAAAAACCTGTTTCCTTTTCTGGATTCGCTTGAACACCTCTTTATTCGATT